>JAESGS010000007.1_pt1:770000-1161130 | contig 1161130 bp, 988 predicted proteins | sample 9269761 | NCBI WGS metagenome assembly JAESGS01 (sample SAMN15741799, study PRJNA653493) | algae metagenome | isolation source: Cyanosarcina radialis HA8281-LM2 and co-occurring heterotrophs from damp... | place: USA: Makauwahi cave, Hawaii | collected 2011-01-06
AATATTCTAAGGCGCTCGGGTGAGCCGTGGAGAAGGAACTAGGCAAATTGACGCTGTAACTTCGGGATAAAGCGTACCACAGCGATGTGGTCTCAGTAAAATGGTTCAACCAACTGTTTAACAAAAACACAGGGCCCTGCAAAATCGTAAGATGACGTATAGAGCCTGATACCTGCCCGGTGCTGGAAGGTTAAGGAAGGATGTTCGGAGTAATCCAAAGCTTCTGACTGAAGCCCCAGTAAACGGCGGCCGTAACTATAACGGTCCTAAGGTAGCGAAATTCCTTGTCGGGTAAGTTCCGACCTGCACGAATGGTCTAATGAGTTGAACACTGTCTCCTCCACGAGCCCGGTGAAATTGTAGTATCGGTGAAGATGCCGGTTACCCGTCACGGGACGGAAAGACCCCATGAACCTTCACTACAACTTTGCATTGATTTTGAGCACCAAGTGTGTAGGATAGTTGGGAGACTATGAAGCAGTGTCGCCAGGCATTGTGGAGTCAACGTTGAAATACCAACCTCTTGTTGCTTAGAACCTAACCCCTTACGGGGGACATTGCATGGTGGGTAGTTTGACTGGGGTGGTCGCCTCCTAAAAAGTAACGGAGGCTCGCAAAGGTACCCTCAGTACGGTTGGTAATCGTACGCAGAGCGCATTAGTATAAGGGTGCTTGACTGTGAGACAGACAAGTCGATCAGGTGCGAAAGCAGGCTAAAGTGATCCGGTGGTTCTGTATGGAAGGGCCATCGCTCAAAGGATAAAAGGTACTCTGGGGATAACAGGCTGATCTCACCCAAGAGCTCATATCGACGGTGAGGTTTGGCACCTCGATGTCGGTTCGTCACATCCTGGGGCTGGAGAAGGTCCCAAGGGTTCGGCTGTTCGCCGATTAAAGTGGCACGTGAACTGGGTTCAGAACGTCGCAAGACAGTTCGGTCCCTATCTGTGATGGGCGTTAGAAAATTGAGAGGACATGACCTTAGTACGAGAGGACCGGGTCGTACGTACCGCTGGTGTATCGGTTGTGCCGCCAGGTGCAATGCCGAGTAGCTATGTACGGACAGGATAAACGCTGAAAGCATCTAAGCGTGAAACCTTCCTTAAGATGAGTTTTCTTTTAAGGGTCGTCAGAGACTATGACGTTGATAGGCTACAGGTGTAAAGGTGGTAACATCAAAGCCGAGTAGTACTAATTGCCCGTAAGCTTTAATTTTTTATTCTCTTCGGAGATAAAGAATATCAATTACCGAATGCATTACAGCTTCCCAATATGTTATTTTATTGAAAAGTACAAAGTAGAAAGTTAGAAGTAAAAAGTGGGGGAACCTGCGGCTTCTTTTGACGAGTAGAATTTGACTTTTACCTTTTTATGGTGCTTATGCCGAGGGTGTTCACCTCTTCCCATACCGAACAGAGAAGTTAAGCCCCTCATGGCCGATGGTACTGCTATACCAGGCGGGAGAGTAGGTAGGTGCCATATTTATTTAAAAGAGCCTTGTAACTTGTGTTGCAAGGCTTTTTTTTTTGCCCCTGGGGGAGGCCGAGGAGGCCGGTGAAAGGTGAACCGTGAAACGTGAAAGGGAGAGGTGAACCGTGAAAGGTGAACCTGCAGTCGCAAGACTTTTACCTAACGCAAGACTTCCCTCCAATGCGAAACTTCCCTCCAACGCTAAACTTCCCTCCAACGCAAAGCTTCCCTCCAACGCAAAACTTCCCTCCAATGCGAAACTTCCACCCAACGCAAAGCTTCCCTCCACTCCTGGAAATGGCTGACGAGTTCCGAATGTGCAGGAAAAGGCCATCAAAGATCCTCTGCATGCCCGGTGCGCTAAATCAGGATAATACAGACGCAAGCTCACAAAGGGTTGAGGATGCTCCCACCCACCTGTAAACAACCGGGATTCTTCCACTCCGTTGAGTAGAATCTCTCCAGCGGATTATCCCAAAAACTACCGCTTATTTACACTGGCAAATGCCCCATGACTCAATGATTATGGCTCATTAATCACTAGTCATTGAATATTGCTCATTGGGTACTTCTCCATGATTACTGCTCCATAATTACTGCTTAATGATGATTGCTTAACGCCCTTACACAAGCCCATATATGCTGCTCCTCAACTGCCCCTTCCCCCTTTCCCTTCCCCCTTCTCCCCATCTCCTCTTCCCCTTCTCCCGTCCCCCTCCCTACTTATCCAGACAACGGTGCATCCTGCTTACAGGTCATTTAAAAAAATAGAACTATGCGAAACATCCTTGTAGTAAGCCTTTTCCTATCTGCCCTTATTTCCTGCTCCAAAGACAAAGATGAAACTAATATGTATCCTCTGAATGGAACCTATTCAGGAACTTTCAAACGCTATAATCAACCGGAAGATAAAACAGCCGACGTTAGTTTAGTATTCAACAAAAACAACTGGACAGGCAGCAGTAATTTCTCCAAATACCCGGCTCTTAATCAGGGAACGTATACAATGCATGACCTGGATGCACTGATTTTTAAGAATACAGCGCCCTGGACTGCAGATTTTGACTGGACTTTTATTCTGGATGGAATGTACATCCTTCATTTGAACGGCGATAGCCTGATTTTTACCAAAAGCTATGGCAATGGGGCTGTTGATGTTTACAAATTGAAAAAACAAGCCCAATAAATGCTGGATTCAACTTACATCGAGGAGTATGGAGCGGGATAGCAATTAAAAAAATAGACAATTTCTGAATCAGTCGAAAATGAACCTGGATAAACCTGGAGTATAAAAAAAGAAGGTCTGGTAGTAACTACCAGACCTATATCTTTTGATGAATTGTGCCTTGATTAATAATCGCGACCGCCACCACCGTAACCGCCACGACTTCCGCCACCGCCGTAACCGCCGCCACCGCCACGGTTTCCACCGCCGCCGTAACCACCGCCACTGCCACGACTTCCGCCGCCGCCGCCGTAACCGCCACGGCTTCCGCCGCCGCCGCCACCGAAGCTTTTCTTCTTGAATCCACCACCACCGCCGGATCCACCTTCACGGGGTTGTGATTCGTTTACAACAATGCTACGACCCATAACTTCTGTGCCATGAAGGGCAGCAATAGCAGCGTTTCCAGCTTCTGAGTCGCTCATCTCAACAAAACCAAATCCTTTAGAGCGGTTGTTGTTGAATTTGTCTGTTACGATCTTGGCAGAAAGTACCTCTCCATATGGAGCAAACATTTCTAAAAGATCCTGCTCAGTTAAATCCCAACTGAGGTTGCCAACGTAAATGTTCATTTTCTATTTTTTTGAACTTTTTAATAAACCCATAATGAAGCACAGTGTTGCAAAAAAGCCAGAAAATCATTTACTTGGAAACGCTCTGGGAAGTCTGAAACTGTAAAGATCATTAAGGAACCAAAACGAAGGTAATGAAATTGTGGAAAAACATACAAAATATCTAAATATTTAAAAGGACAATCCGGCCGGTATTGCCCGCCAGATCGTCCTTTTACTATAAATACTATGTGTTTTTACTCGGCAACCACCTCAAAATCAAGCTCGGTTGATTTACCGTTCCCGAAATCAATTGTCGCTTTGTATTGACCCAATTCTTTTACTTCATCAGTAATCGATATTTTCTTGCGATCAATCTCATAACCCTTTTGCTCACGAATAGCACGGGAAATCTGAAGAGATGTTACACTTCCGAAGATCTTTCCACTGGTTCCTGTTTTGGCACCCAGTTTCAATGCGCCTTCCTGAAGTTTGGCAATTACCTGGTTGATTTCAGCCAGCATTTTGTCCTCTTTTTTCTTCTTCACTTTCAGCTTCTCATTGAGTTGCTTAAGATTGGAAGGAGAAGCTTCTATCGCCATTTTCTGAGGAATCAAATAATTCCTGGCATATCCGTTTTTTACTGTTACCAGCTCATTGGCACCACCCAGATTATCTACATCCTGAATTAGAATAACTTGCATTTTGTTCTTTTTTAGTACCCCAAAGAGCCCAATCAAATCTTTTTAAATCTGACGCAGACTGTCTCCGCCGAAGCCTTAGCGTAAGCGGATTAGGGATTGGTTACTAGTTTGTTTTATTAACCCGATGAATCTTATTTCAACAGATCTGTAACGTAAGGAAGAATCGCCATCTGACGTGCTTTCTTAACTGCTTCAGAAACTTTCCGTTGAAATTTCAGACTGTTTCCCGTAATACGACGAGGTAACATTTTACCCTGTTCGTTCAGAAACTTTTTCAGAAATTCACCATCCTTGTAATCCACGTATTTAATACCGTACTTCTTAAAGCGGCAAAATTTCTTGGCACGCTTCTCGGTCTTAATCGCGGTCAGGTATTTAATTTCATTCTTTGCCATGATTAAGCCTCCACTTTTTCAGTTCCGGTTGGTACGCCACTTCTCTTTTTGGTATTGTACTCAACGGCGTATTTGTCGAGCACAGTAAACATCTGACGAAGAACGTTGTCGTCACGCAACAGCTGAATTTTCAGCTTCTCATTGAAGTCGGATGGCGCTTTGTAATCCATTACCCAGTACAAACCGGTGGTTTTTTTCTGGATAGGATACGCCAGTGATTTTAATCCCCATGGATTAGAATTTACCACCTCACCACCATTGCTGGTAACCAGGTCGATAAATTTTTTCTGAGCAGCTTTGTAGTCCTCTTCACTCAGAACAGGGGTAAAAATCACCATCAATTCGTAATTGTTCATGATCCCTGATTTGTTAAATAAAAAAATTAATTGGGCTGCAAAGGTAAGTGGTTTCAGTCATATGGCAATAAAAACTACCCTTTTACCCTAGAATGGGTATCCAATCGCAATATTGAGGATCAGATTCTCTCTCCTCCAGTCAGGTTCTCCCAGCCTTATCTGGTCAAGTACCCATTTTTGTCCGGCTGGTAACCAGGGTTTGCGTAAAGGAGTTGCTAAATCAGCCCGGATTACCAAAATAGAGGCATCAATCCGGATACCGATTCCGGCTCCCACCGCCACATCATTCATAAATTTGCCCCCCGTCCAGGCAGCTCCCGGCTTTTCCGGATTTTCCCGTTCTAACCATATATTTCCTGCATCTCCAAACAGCGCCCCTTTTACCACACTGAATAATTTGAACCGGAACTCTGTATTAAACTCCAGTTTGATATCCCCGGCCTCACTTGCTGCAAATGTACTGGTTTCAGACCGGTAGCTACCCGGACCAAGAGTCCTGGCTCTGAATGCGCGTAAACTATTACTTCCCCCGGTCATAAACTGTTTCACAAACGGGAGTGAATTATTGTTTCCATAGGACCAGCCGGAACCAACCAAGAAACGGTTTACCCACTGCAACTCACGACCTAATTTCCAATAATGCCGAACTTCCCCTGTAAGCCGCAGATATTGGGCAAATGGCTGATAGCCTATTGTTTTATTTCCATCGCTGTTTTTGGGAATCAGTAAGCCAAGTACATTTCCCGCAGCATCTACATTGCCCTGTAAAAAAACGCTGTGAATCCTCCTTTTATTTAGGTTATTATAAGTAACAGTATAATTACTTCCAATAATAAACTGCTTTTCTATCGATTGACGAAGTGTAGGATCCCTGTCAAGAATCTCCTGAAATTCCGGCGATATCTTCGTAGGCAAAACATATGAAATGGAAACCGGTACCAGATTATGATCTATCAGTCTGCCTGTTTTCCATTGATAGGCCTGCTGCACAGTAAATGAATTCAGGTTATACAGCCCGGGCCGGCTTAATAATTCATATGCCACACTTAGCCTGGTCCTCGGTATAAATGCATTACTGGTTCTGATTTTAAAAAATGGTACGATTAGTCCGGGTAAATTCAACGCGACTTCACCATTCAGACTATACCCTCTGGTGTTTGCCTGATCTACCCGGTTTCCTCCAACCTGCCATTCAAATCCGCCTGCCAGTTTTACTTCAAAACGATTCGCTCTTTTTAGCCAGTTTCGGTTTAATGAACTGATCGTTATCTGAGAACCCACAAAATTGTTCGATTTACTATTTCCGTTTAGTTCCACCTGTAAACTCCTTCGCGGAGTGGGGGTCATGAAAAAACGAGCTCTTAGCCGGCTGCTGTCGGCCTCCTCAATTTCTGTTTTTACAAATTTGTAGGTTCCCAAACTCATCAGTCGCTCCAGGGATCGTTCATGTGCCCTGAATCGGTATAGACTATCCTCTTTTAATAAAACATACCGGCTAAAAATTTTTGGTAAAAACAGATTATTGATGTCCTTAACGCGGTAGGGCCCCAGATCTTCCTCCGGAGCATTTCTGACAAGACTATCCTCAGAAAGATTATAACTCGGATACAACGTAATACTTTCCATCCGAAATGCAGTCTTTGCATTTCCCGGAATACTGTCCTTGAACCGGATATACAGATTTACTTCGCCATTGTAATTACTATCTACCTCAGTTATTAGATGATCTGGCAGGAAATAATAATATCCCTGTTGCCTTACCTGATTACTGATCCGCTGACGTTCCTGTTTTATCTGCTCCAGGTTATAAAAACGACCTTCTTTCAACAAGGATTTTTCCTGGGATCTTAAGATCGTTTTACTCAGGCGCGAACTGTCCAGTTCAAATACAACTTCTCTAATTTTATACCGAATACCGGCTGTTACCTGGTATTGAATAGAAGCTTTTTTGCTTCCCTTTGTTTTTATTTCATGCTGAACGGATGCCTGCATAAAGCCATTGTCTTCCATATAGCTGGTTAATACCTCGGCTGTGTAGGCTGGCTTTGCTTTGCTTAACAATACCGGAGGCTCTCCCCATTTATTCCGCAGTAAATGATTAAGCCCTTTCCCCGTGGGTTTATTACCCAGATTATATAACCATAATCGAATGGGCATTCCTAAAAATTTCCGATTGGGTGAAGGCCTGCTCATGGAAATCAAATCCGGTTCCAATTCCTTTCGTTTGCCAGGTTTCTTCTCTTCCCAGCTTATACTGGTTCCGGTATATAATCTGTCTCCCTCCGGCACTGTTCTGGTGGAGCTGCAGCTTATCAGAAATGTAAATCCTGATACAAACCCCAGTAGAGCTAGTTTATTTTGAATTCCTGCCATCCTCCTGTTGCTTTTTTGCTTTTTCAAAAATCTCCCGGAACTGATCGAAATCCATCACCAGTATAAAGGATACGCCTGTTTCAATGATTTGGCCCAAAAGAATGGCATCCGTCTGATTGCGCTGGTAGGCACGGATTCTGTAACGACCATTCCGGCTGAGTTTGTATTCAATTAATACATCTCCGATTAATTGTGCCCCATTGGCCGGAGCATTTCCCATCAATCCAATATTTGAGCCTACAGAAACTGTCAGACGATCATTGAATAGCGTTTTACTGGCTCCTACATTTAATACAGTGGATTCCTGCCTGCTGCCACTCATATAATCCTCCTGTGTTTCCAGATCAAAATTCAGATCAATTCCTTTGATCAATGATCCGGCCAGTGTATTCAATTGCTGGGAAAGAATCTTGCTCACACTTTGCTTTGCAGTAAATCCGATACCACCTTCATTTCTGTTCTGCAAACTTTCCAAAGGATTTTCTGAAAGGAAGGTTTGCAGAACAAGCAGTGCCATTACCTGTTTGGTAAGTTCGGATTCATTATTGTTGATCTGCTTTAATCGGGTGTATACTGCACCGTTGAAAAAATTCCGGTCCTTTTCAGGCATATCCAATCTGAAATTAATGGTGGGTTCCATCAGCTGATCGGTGATATCAAGGTATACTTCAACCGGAACCTTTTGTCGAAGACTGGTTAATTCACTTCTGCTTCCGCTGCTTTGATCGCGAATCAGATCAATTGCCGGCGCATTTACCTGGTACTTTGCACTGATCGCTATGGTAGCTTCCAGGGGATCTCCATTCCAGGTAATACTGCTGCCTTTTTCTATGCTGAAACTTCGTTTGATTAACTGGCTCAGCGACATCTCATATTTCCCTTCCTCAATTTCATAAATGCCCGTCAGCGTTATACGATTGCCCTGCTCAATTTTTAAATTCAGATTCGTACTTCCCTTTACTTCAAGAAAATCACCGTTATATGGATCTATCACAATGGTAAGAGCGGATGCCGGCGTAATTTCTATATCGCCGGTAAATTCTATTCCACTGAATCCCGATATTGTGGGAGAACTCCCTTTGGTTCTAATAATAAGTGTGGTATCCACCGGATTCTCCCGGTTTACAAATTCAATTACACCTTCCCGATTCACCACGCCCGGCTCATCTTCCGGCACAACAAATCCTACTACCGATTTATCAACCAGCTTCAGTTTCAGATCCACCTTAGGCAAATTCAAATCGCCGCCTACACGAATGGTGCTGTTAATTCTTGCTGGTCCCCACATCAATTGATCCTCCGATACTTTAGGACCAAGTACCATGAAATTACTTGCTTTCAAACCCAAATCAAATTCCGGATTCTGTAGATTTTGCAGTCCAATCTGCCCGTCAATTATGGCATTTCCACCTGCTGTGTCTTTTAGGGTAAATTGATTCAGTTGTAATCCATTTCCCGCAAATACAAGTTTCTGCTGATCTATTACAAGAGGATTATTCAGGTAACTAACCCGCATTTTTCCATCATTGAAAAGTAATTCACCAGTAAGCGACGGGTTTGTTGCACTTCCGCTAACATCCAGCGATCCGGTTATGGTGCCGGTCATATTTGTTACCGATCCACTGGTGAAGGGTTCAATACTGGCTAATTGTAAACTGTCAAATTCCAGTTTGGCAAGCAGTTCCTCGCCATAATTCCCTTTAATCAGAACATTATTCCCATAACCGGTTAAACTACCATCAATACCGATATCCTTTCCATTCCGCACGAGGTCTGCTTTGATGGTACCCACCGGTTTTCCAAATAACCGAAGACTGTCAACTACAATATTTCCGGTTATACCAGAATCATTGGCTGCATGTGAAAATTGCAGCCGGGCATTGATTTTTCCCTCCGCAAGTGTAGTATCCTTTGAAATAAATGAACTGATCGTTCTTGCCTGGAAATCTTTAATGGTAAGAAGGTAAGCCGCCACTTTTCCCGAATCCGGCCGCTGGTGATTTATTCGGATCGACTGACTGTCAGAACCAATTTCTACCGCTGCATCCACCAGCTTACCGTCCTTAAATACCAATCCCGTATCCGCTTTTGCATAAAATTTTTCTTTGTTCAATAATAATTCCTCTGACAAACGGACTCTCCAGTTTTCCACCGACTCCAATTCCATTTCACCTCCAATCCGATAAGCCGGATTTCTGTCGGAATCATCAATCGCCATCAGCCAGTTAATATTTCCTTTTTCTCCTTTCGCACTGAAGGAGCTATGGTGAACCGGGAATGAAGGGTGCTCAATTCCATCAAACTCAAGTGTTGTATGAATACTGTCTTCATTCAGGTAGGCCATTAGTTGAAAACTGTCAACAATTGCTGAACCATATCGAAACTGTGGTTGTTGGGCCCTGACATAAAGCAGGCTGCTGTCTGAATTTATCCTTCCCTCTACCAGCAAAGGTTTTCTGATTTCAAAATCCGGAAGCATTTTTTCCAGTGATCGGGGAAGTATAAACGAGGCAACCAGGTTTGCAGTCTGACTTCCAATACTGTCAGCGTTTGCCGCCAGCAAACTGTCTGTTGAATTTAATTGTTTCTTTACAAGAACAGAAACAGTTTTGGCCAACATTGTGTAATCATAATCACCTATAAGCGATGCAGTTCCAAAGGGGCTGTTTAATTCGATGGACTGTGTATCCGTTTTAGCCGAAGCAGTCAACAGGATACTGTCTAACTGATACTGATCTGTTTCATTGGCATATTGTACGTTATGAATATGAACAGTGCCATTAAGCTGCCTGGGTTGTGTATTGCTGAGATCAAGCTCAACCAACCCTTTCACCATAAGTGGGGCAGTGCTTAATCCGATTGCCATCAGATCAATCCGGTCTGCCTGTACTTTCCCCTCAACAGAGGGATACCCTTCCATTAATTCACCCCTGAGATCTACAGTTGCCTGAAGATTGGAGTCCAGGCTTTTTAATTTAGCTGCATAATTCTTATTTTCAAGACTCCCGTCAATACTGATATTCTGGTACTTATACCCCTTTAATTTTGCCTGCTGAATAGTTAAAACTGCAGTTGAATTCATAGATGCGAGTTCTAACCCTTTTCCCTTCACTTTCCCGCTTGCCTGAATGAGCCCGATACTTGTATCTGAAATCCATTTACCCACATCCATATCCAATTCATCCAGTTCGATGTCATAAGATGCAGCGTTGCTGTTCTGTAAATTTCGGACTATGCCCCTGAGTTGCACACTGCCATAACTTGAACGTAGATATAATTTGGTTTTAAAGCCGTTCATTCCGCCCGATAAAGTTCCATTCAAATCAATGTCATCAGCTAATTGAATATTCGGGGGTAGTAAATGTGCAGGGAGCCATTCATCAATAGCCGATTTTCCTGTTTGAATAACAAGCTTATTCAGATCACCACTTATCCTTTCCGGATCCGTAATATGCGACAAGTTTCCATTGATACGAATGTCATTGCCGGCATTATCCCTGATATGAATCTGGTTGAGAGCCAGAGAAGATAAATTTCCCCTTAGCTTACCACTGAGCCTGATTTCTTTTTTCCACCATTTTTTAAAATTGGTATCCTGCTCCAGTTCCGGTGCAAAATACAAGGCCTCTGCCAAAACCAGTTTGCTATCAGGCAAATCTGCAGTAATTCCAATTTCATTTGTACGTAATTTACCATTGCTGTCAGAAGGCAGGTACAACAATAAATTATTCGAAAGGTTACTGGATCCTGTTTGTAAATAATATTTATTTAATGCTATGGTATCCTTGCCATAACGTATATCAGCAACTGCTTTTTTTAGTTGAAATCCGGATCTTTCATTAACCGATAACTGTTCCAAAGCAGCTGTCAGTATATCATTTTTCCAGCTGATATCTTTAATGCTTGTTTCAATATTTTTTAATCCCAGATAATTAAAATCGATGGCTTTTTTATAAGTACTTCTTGGTAGTTCCGGGTTCTGCATTCCAAAGGAACCTTTTTTTATGGCAAGTGATTTAAGTTGTAGGAATAAGGGAGAACCTTCTGCTGCAAGAGTTTCCGATGTATCCATGCCTTTTTGCTGAATCAGATAACCTCGGGGTTCCCCAAAAAACACTGAACCTGCCTGATAATTATTCTGTCCAATATCTGTTCTGATTAATTCAAGACGGGCATTTTCAACCTGCCATCCTGTTCGAATGCCACTGCCTTCATCTGAATAGGAAAAATGAATGTCTTGCAGTTGAATCAGTTTTCCTTTTACCAATAATTTCAATGGGTTTGATGCCGGTTGCATTTGCGGCAAGGCTGCTTTTTCATTCCTGTATTGCTGATCAAAATAGCCCGTAAGGCCGTTTATCCGTAACTCATTGAAATCATATAGTCCGGAACGGAGATCCGTTTCCCTGAATCTCCAGCTCAGGTGATCCAATACCAGGCTCGTATTAATTCCTGCCGGTTTGTCTTTATAACTTAACCTGATCTTATTCAGTTCAATTCGACCAATAGAAATTTTCCAGGAACTAGAGGAGCCGGTATCCGCTTTTTCCGGTTGTGTTGATGAAGAAGAAAATTGATTAAGAATAAACTGATAGTTCAGACTGTCATTTTCCAGGGTATACACATTGGCCAGCAGGTTTTGCCAATGCAAACTGTAAATTTTTACCTCGTTCCAAAGCAGGGGCAGGAGGGCAAAATGCGCGGACAATGAATCACTGTTCAGTAAAACCCTGCTTTGCCTGTCGAACAGGGTTAAGCCTTCAATGCTTACCCGATCAAAGCCATCCAGGCGGATTCGTTTGAGTTCCACCCTGGTTTGAAGTTTATTTTCAAGGGTGGATTTTACCCTGCGGGTCAGGTATTCCTGCCCCCAATTACTTTGAATAAGTAGCAGGATCAATACCAGAAACAGCAAAATAGCCAGCAACACCCGCAGGCTGATTCGCAACCACCGGGGCCCCCTTTTTGGATAAAGATGTATTATTTTCAACTGATTCTCTGCTGCTTATATCATATAAATTCCATGCCGAAGCTACTTAGAAATGAGGTTAAGGCTGACAGGTAGTGCAGAGTTTCTGCCAAATTTGCTGTTTCAGCCCCTGAAATCAGGCGTGGCACCCGATTTGAGGCGGGGCATCCAGATAACCAACGAAAAATACTATAGTATGCAAAAAGGAAGTATCAGGGTTCAAACGGAGAATATTTTCCCCATAATCAAGAAATTTTTATACAGTGAGCACGATATTTTTCTTAGGGAGCTCATCAGTAATGCAGTCGATGCCACCCAAAAACTTAAAACGCTTTCCTCCATTGGGGAGGCAAAAGGTGAATTGGGTGATCTTTCCATTACCGTTACAATTGATTCGGAAGCTAAAACACTTACCATTTCAGACAAAGGAGTGGGAATGACGGCTGAAGAAGTTGATAAGTATATAAATCAGGTCGCTTTTTCCGGTGCGGAAGAATTCCTGAATAAATACAAGGGCCAGAATGAGAATAATATAATCGGCCATTTTGGTCTGGGTTTCTATTCCTCCTTCATGGTTAGTGACAAGGTTGAAATCCGTACAAAAAGTTTTAAAGAAGCACCTGCAGTTCGATGGGAATGTGACGGAAGTCCGGAATACCAACTGGAGGAAACTGCAAAAGATAACCGGGGAACAGATATTGTACTTTTCATTAACGAAGAGAGTAAGGAATTTCTGGAAGCTGATCGGGTAAAAACGGTGTTGAAACGCTTTTGCCGGTTTCTGCCTGTTCCCATATTTTTCGAAGGCGAACAAATCAACAATCCAACTCCAGCCTGGACAAAAAAGCCGGCTGATCTTACAACGGAAGATTACCAGTCCTTTTATAAAGAACTCTATCCGTTTAATGAACCACCCCTTTTCTGGATTCATCTCAATGTGGATTATCCCTTCAATTTAACAGGCATTCTGTATTTCCCGAAAATCAAACAGAGTTATGAAATTCAGAAGGACAAGATTCAATTGTACAGCAATCAGGTTTTTGTTACAGATGAAGTAAAGGATATAGTTCCGGAATTTCTGATGCTTCTGCAGGGTGTAATTGATAGTCCGGATATTCCATTGAATGTAAGCCGCAGTTATTTGCAGGGTGATCCTAATGTTCGAAAAATCAATAACCATATTACCAAAAAAGTGGCGGATAAACTGGATGAGATTTTCCGGAATGACCGTGCAGAATTTGAATCGAAGTGGGAGAGTCTGGGACTCTTTGTGAAATATGGAATGATGACGGATGATAAGTTTCTCGAAAAAGCAGAGAAGTTTCACATCATGCAGGATACCCAGTCTGCAAAATTTTATACACTGGAAGAATACAAAACAGCAACACTTGCACTTCAAAAAAACAAAGAAGGGAAGCAGGTTATTTTGTATGCAACCGATCCGGTTCAGCAGAATACATTCATAAAAGCAGCCACTGATAAGGGGTATATGGTGGTGAAACTGGAAACAATAGTGGATGCTGCTTTTATCAACCAGATGGAAATGAAATGGAGTGATGTTCAATTCACGCGGGTGGATGCTGATATTGCTGATAATCTAGTAGACAAACAGGAGGCTGGTACATCTGTTTTAAGTAAAGAGCAGGAAGATCAACTTAAAAAATTATTTGAACAGCAACCTTCCGGTTTGCACCTGACGGTTGAAGTGAAAGGATTAAATCCGGATACAGCACCTGTAGTAGCAACCCGTCCGGAGTTTATGCGCAGGATGAAGGATATGTCTGCAGTAAGCGGACCGATGGGAAGTTTTTATGCCAATATGCCGGATGAAGTAACGCTTACAGTAAATGGGAATCATCCCATTTATCAGCAGATATTAAATGGCGGCGATGAGCAAAAACAGGAAAAACTGACACGAAATCTGGCTGATCTTGCCTTATTGTCACAGGGACTTTTAAAAGGAAGTGATCTTACCTCCTTTATTGAACGCAGCGTAGATTTAATGAAAGCCTGATTTAATTTTCATTCATACTGGCCCGTAGATCGATGATTCTCAGCTGAAGGTGTTTGGAACCATTCCATTCATTTTCGTCAAGAGTAAAGACGATATCTACGGGCTTTTCATCTTCCAGTAGCGGGAATTTTTCTGCCAGTCCGAAACCGATACCATTAAACAGTACATTATCCTGGAGCAGGCTGAATTTAATATGCTGGTCTTTTACAATTTTCGACCAGCCATTGTTTTTTACACGACGAGCCATAAATACAGGCCGGGTATTTTCCGGTCCAAATGGCTCCATCTGACAAAGGATATTGTAGAAACTGTTTTTCAAATCAGCCAGCCGAACTTCTGCATCAATATTGATTTCAGGGCTTAACTGATCCGGGCCAATGGTAGCAGCAACAATTTCTTCGAATTTTTCACGAAATGCAGCAACCTGATCCGGCAGCAGGGTCATCCCGGCAGCAGCGAAATGGCCGCCATAACCCAGGAGATGTTCTCTGCAGGCATGAACGGCTTCATACAGATTAAAACCAGCTACTGATCTGGCACTGCCTGCCACAATATCTCCGCTTTGTGTAAGAACCACCGTTGGCCGGTAGAAGCGATCAATCAATCGGGATGCAACAATTCCAACGACGCCCTTGTGCCAATGGGGCTGAAAAACAACCGTGGATCGACGGGAAGCCTGTGCCAGATCATTTTCAATCATTTCCATTGCTTCCACAGTGATGGACAAATCTGCTTCCTTCCGGTCATCGTTATGCGAATGTAACTGTTCAGCCAGGCCGGCAGATTTTGCCGGATCTTTTTCCACAAAGAGTTGAACTGCAAGTCTGGCATCATCCATTCTTCCTGCTGCGTTTACTCTTGGTGCAATAACATATATCAGGTTATTGATGGTTAGTGTCTGGTGTTCAATTTTTGATAACTGAATCAATGCTTTAATACCTGGTGAGGGGTGTTCATTTACTCTTTTTAAACCAAAATAGGCGAGTACCCGGTTTTCTCCCGTAATGGGTACAATGTCAGCGGCTATTGCAGTAACCACGAGATCCAGATATCTCAGATAATATTCATCCGGCATCTGCATATGAATACAGAGTGCAGTAATCAGTTTGAATCCAACACCGCAACCACAGAGTTCTTTATAAGGGTAGGGGCAGTCAGATTGTTTAGGATTAAGGATTGCCGTTGCCGGGGGGAGTTGTGCATCCGGCATATGGTGATCGCAAACAATAAAATCAATGCCCAGTTCCTTGGCATAACTGATTAAATCAACTGATTTAATGCCGCAATCAAGTGAAATAATAAGCGTCACGCCATTGGTATGGGCCAGGTCGATCCCTTTTTTGGAAATCCCGTAACCTTCTTTATACCGATGGGGGATATAATAATCCAGTTTGTCAGATTCGTAGTTGTCGAGCAGAAACTGAAAAAGGCAGGCTACGGCTGTGGTGCCATCCACATCATAATCACCGAATACCATTATTTTTTCCCTTGCCTGCAGAGCTGAAACAATCCGGTCAACCGCTTTCTGCATATCCTTCATCAGAAAAGGGTCATGCAGTTCGGAAAGTTGTGGACGGAAAAAAGCACGCGCTTCTTCAAAGCTTTGAATTTTTCGTTGGACCAGAATTTTACAGATTACAGGGTGTATGCCCAGTTTTTCCTGCAGGGCTCTGACCTCTTTTTGGGGGGCATTTAAAAGTTTCCATCTTTTCTCCATTCAACTCAATATTTGCGGTCGGTTGTAAACCGGACCAGTTCTTCCAGGGCCATTCTGGTGTCAGTGGCGGGAAATTCGTGTAAGATGGACAATGCTTCATCCCGGTATTGGAACATCTTATCCGTTGCATACCGGATTCCACCGGACTGAACCACAAAATCGATCACTTCTTTCACCTTTTCGGGGTTTTTGTGGTCGTTTTTGATAATATTTACCATTTTTCGGCGGATTGGTTTCTCTGCCTGGTTCAGTGAATAAATAAGGGGTAAGGTAAGTTTTTTTTCTTTGATATCATTCCCGGTTGGTTTGCCAATATCTTCCGAGCCATAATCAAAGAGATCATCCTTGATCTGAAAAGCAATCCCAACTTTTTCGCCAAAATTTTTGAGCATAGATGCCTGATGTTCATCATTTTGTGCTGAAAATGCACCGGCCGCGCAGGAAGATGCCAGCAAAGAGGCTGTTTTGTTGCTGATAATTTCGAAATAGACCGATTCGTCCATATTCAGGCTCCGGCTTTTTTCAATTTGCAGCAATTCTCCTTCGCTCATACGGCGCACGGCATCTGATAGTAATTGCAAAATGCGGAAATCGTTGTTATCCAGTGACAAAAGCAGCCCCTTGGCCAATAAATAATCACCAATTAGCACCGATACTTTGGCTTTCCAGAGGGCATAGGTAGAAAAGAACCCTCGTCTTTCCATGGATTCGTCCACCACATCATCGTGTACCAGGGTGGCGGTATGCAGTAATTCTACGAGGGAGGCCGCCCGGTAGGTGGAGTCGGTTATAGGGCCGCAAAGTCGGGCAGACAGCAATACAAACATGGGTCTGAGCTGCTTTCCCTTCCTTTTTACGATAAAACTGGTGATCCGGTCGAGCATGGGAACCTGACTTTTAACAGCTTCCCGGAATCTTTTTTCAAAGACATTCAGCTCTTCGGCTATAAGTGACTGTGCTAATTTCATGAATTTAAATACCGCGGCAAATTACGTCAATGCGGTCCATTTTCAAGCAAACCTAATCTTTCATAATATGTCTTTCAATTGATTCTGTGGATATTAAAGAGGGTTTATATGAGTTTTTTATTTGGTATTTTGCGCTCATTTGATATTTTTGTGCTTAGTTTGGAATACTGTATCCTGTCAATTCATTAACCATTATTTATAAAAATCTATTATGGCAATCAAAAAATACACAGCACTCATTGGGTTTCTGTGTTTGTTGGCATCTGGCTCGTACGCCCAGATTGGGACGAGTTATGATGTACAAGATTCCTCGTTGGTAACCAGAAAAAGACTGCCTCAGCACAACGAATTTATGAACAATGCCTATCCTTTCCCTGCCAAACCCCGCAACCAGTGGGAGATTGGAATTAAAGGTGGGTTATTTAATATTTTTGGCGATGTACCTACAACCTTCCCAACATTTGGAGGTGGTTTGCATGTTCGGAAAGCGCTTGGATATATGTTTTCTCTTAGAGCTGAATTTATGTACGGCGTAGGAAAAGGGCTTAACTGGAAAGGTCGCGGATCGGGTATTAATAATGCCTGGAGAGAAGAAGGATACGGAGTTGCTCCTTTCGGAATCGTATTTGATAACTATCGTACGGTAATGAAGGACCTTAACCTGCAGGCAATCATTTCCTTCAATAATATCCGTTTTCACCAGGCGAAGTCCAATTGGAATGCCTACGGTATTGTAGGTTTGGGTGCCAGCTGGTATAAAACCAAGATCAACGCACTGGATGATGCCGGAAATCCCTATGATTTCAGCCAAATCACTATCCAAAGTAATTTTAAGGAAAGAAAAGAAACCAGAAAGCAGCTGAAAGACCTGATGGATGACAGCTATGAAACGGATGCTGAAACCGATGGAGACGCCCGTCCTAAATTAGGTGGTAATACACTTGGAGGCAATTTCCATTTTGGTGCCGGTATGGCTTTCCGGATTAGTCCACGGGTGAATATCGCGATTGAAGATCGTTTTACTGTTACCAAGAATGACCTGTTGGATGGTCAGCGCTGGCAGGCAGCAAGAACTGGTAACCCGGCTTCTCCGTTTGGATCCATTCTGACTCCTGACTACGATACCTATAACTACTTTACAGTAGGTGCCAACTTTAACCTGGGGGGGAAATCCACAGAACCGCTGTACTGGATGAACCCGCTGGATTATGCGTACAACGAGTTGAATGCACCCAAGCATATGAAACTTCCAAAACCCATTCTGGATGATGCAGATGGTGACGGTGTAACTGATCAGTTTGACCTGGAGCCGAACACTCCGGCCAATGCACCGGTTGACAGTCATGGTGTAAGTAAGGATACAGATGGTGATGGTGTTCCTGATTTCAAAGACAAGGAACTGATTACTCCAACACAGTGTCAGCCTGTTGATGCAGACGGTATCGGTAAATGTCCTGAGCCTGCCTGCTGTAAGGAAATCAGGGAAAGTGGAATCATGATGGGCACACAAAGTCAGTGTAGCATCGGTGATCTTCCAAGTATTTCCTTCTCTGGTCGTACGGTAACGCTGAACAATGATTCCAAAGCGGTTCTTGCAAGTGTTGCTGAGAAAATCCGCACTAATCCAAACTGCCGTATTGCGGTGATCGGTTATGGCGAATCAAGCAAGTCTGCACAGCAGCTCAGCTGGGATCGGGTAAATTCTGTAATCAACTATCTGGTTGAGCAGGAAGGAATCAGCGCAGACCGCTTTATCTTCAAATACGGCGAAGGTGGTGGAGATCCGAATACCGTAGATCTTCGTGATGGAACTACGGATGAAGGTCCGAATGCAGTACCTGCACCGCACCCGAACCTCCGCAGAAGAAACTAATATTGGTTAATATTGATATAAAAGAACCCCGCAATTGCGGGGTTTTTTTATATTTGACGAAATGTGTTAACTTTGCCAGCCTTTATGAGATCAATCCTTTTAGTTTGCATGATAGCGCTCCTCGGAACCGGATGTTCCAAATTTGCTAAAGTGCAGAAAAGTACCGACTATGATTACAAGCTGCGAATGGCAGACCAGTATTTCGCCAAAAAGAAATACATGTATGCCCAACAGTTGTATGAAGAGCTCTTTCCATTATTAAAAGGAGGTGATAAGTTCGAAGCAGTTTATTATAATTTCGCCTATTGTGCCTATTATATGCGGGATTATATGAATGCGGAGAACCTCTTTAAAGGGTTTGTGGAGGTATTTCCGACCAGTAAGAGGGCAGAGGAGATGGAATATATGCGGGCCTATACCTATTATAAACAATCGCCCAAAGTGGAACTGGATCAGACCAATACCATTAAAGCGATAGGTTTAATGCAGGCGTTTATAAATACCCATCCGGGATCGGAACGTAATAAGGAAGCTACAGCAATCATTGACGAGGGCCGGGCAAAATTGGAATTGAAGGAGTTTAGAGCTGCCGAATTGTATTTTAATCTGCGCCAGTTCAAAGCAGCAGCTATTTCTTTTACCAATCTGCTGGAGAATTATCCCGATTCTGAGAAGAGTGATGCCTATAAACTGGAAGTGATCCGTTCTTATTTCGAATATGCCATCTTGAGTATTGATGAGAAAAAAGAAGAACGATTTAATAAGGTTATCGAGCAGTGTAATGAATTCGCTGACCGGTTTCCGGAAAGTAGCCTGAAAGGGGAAGTAACCAATTATCTGTCAACATCGCAAAGTAATATTAAAGCAATAAAAAATGAGCAAGTTAAGACGTCAGCTTAGTTCCAATACCAGTAATGTAGCGGAAGCTAAAAATCTGTTGGAAATCAAAGGCAGAACTGGTAACCTCTATGAGTCGATTGCCGTTATTGCCAAAAGAGCCAATCAGATCAACATTGCGCTGAAAGAAGAATTGCATAACAAACTGGAAGAGTTTGCAACACATACAGACAGCCTGGAAGAGATTCATGAAAATAAAGAGCAGATTGAGATTTCACGGGCATATGAAAGAATGCCAAACCCTCCGTTGCTTGCAACCCAGGAGTTTATGGAAGAAAAAGTATATTACCGTAAGAACGAGGACAAATTGTTCAGCTGATTCTTATCCATATATTTGTTAAAGCGACGGCTATGCTGTCGCTTTTTTTTTAATTTTATCACATGTTGCAAGGAAAAAAAATCCTTCTTGGTATAAGCGGCAGTATTGCTGCATACAAATCCATATCCCTGGTTCGCCTGCTTATAAAACAGGGAGCCTCCGTAAAAGTGATCCTTAGTCCGGCTGCCCGCGATTTTGTTTCAACTCTTACCCTCTCCACATTATCCAAACAGGAGGTGCTGAGTGATTTGTTTGATGAGGCTTCCTGGGCGAATCATGTAATGCTTGGCCGATCTTCCGATCTGTTCATCATTGCTCCACTAAGTTGTAATACACTTGCAAAAATGGCCCATGGCCAGTGTGATAATTTATTATTGGCAACTTATTTGTCTGCCACCTGCCCGGTTTGGGTGGCCCCGGCAATGGATGAAGATATGTGGCATCACCCTACAACCAAAACCAACCTGAATTTATTAAGGTCTTTTGGAAATCAGGTGATTCCGGTAAATTCAGGCGAACTTGCCAGTGGACTGAGCGGTGAAGGAAGAATGGCAGAACCTGAGGAAATACTGGCAAGGGTTATTGCACATTTTACGAAACAGGGCGCGTTTGCTGGAAAAAAAGCAATTGTAACTGCGGGCCCAACCTATGAACCAATTGATCCGGTTCGATTTATCGGGAATCATTCTTCGGGAAAAATGGGGGTAGCTATCGCACTGGAACTAGCCAACAGAGGAGCTTCTGTTGATCTGATTGCTGGTCCGGGTGTACAATTGCCCCAACATCCGGGAATCAACATTCAATCCGTCTCCACAGCAAAGCAAATGTTTGATGCCTGCACCAGCCGGTTTCAGGAGGTAGATCTAGCAGTCATGTCAGCTGCAGTTGCAGATTATACGCCCGAAACAGTTGCAGCTGAAAAGATTAAGAAAACAACCGGTGGTATGGATCTTAAATTGACGAAAACAAAAGATATCCTCAAAGAACTGGGACAGATGAAATCACCCAAACAGGTGCTGGTTGGCTTTGCGCTTGAAACGAATAATGAAAAAGCGAATGCGCTGCAAAAACTGGAATCAAAAAATGCCGATCTGATCGTTTTAAATTCATTACAGGATCAGGGAGCCGGATTCGGACTGGATACAAATAAAATCACCGTTTTTGACCGTACCGGCCAGGAAGTAAAATTTCCGGTTAAATCCAAAACTGAAGTAGCAACGGATATTATTGATCTGATCCATAAAAAATTCTATGAATAAAAAATGGCTTACAGGAATTCTATTGTGCCTCCTCTGGTGCAATAGCCAGGCGCAGGAACTGCAGGCTAAAGTGGTGGTAATTTCCAGTGAAGTTGGTTCCCGTGTCGATAGAAAAGTATTCAATACACTTCAGAATGCGTTAACCAATTTTCTGAACAACAGGAAATGGAGCAGGGATACTTATCAAACGAACGAACGCATTAACTGTAATTTTCTACTAACAATTAAAGCAGCGCAGGATGGAAATATTTATCAGGCTACTCTAACTGTTCAGGCAGCCCGACCGGTTTACAATGCTGCGTATGAATCTCCACTGGTAAACTTTATGGATGAAAACCTGCTGTTCCGTTATGTTGAATTCCAACAATTGGAGTTTAACGAAAACAGGGTAAGTGGTAATGATCCCCTGGTATCCAATCTGACGGCAGTGCTTGCATTTTATGTGAACATTATCCTGGGTATGGATGGCGATTCCTTTGCTCTTAAAGGCGGGGAACCCTATTTTATCAAAGCACAGAATATCGTAAATAATTCGCCCGATAGCAGGGATATTTTGGGTTGGAAGGCGTTCGACGGACAAAGAAACCGGTATTGGCTGATGGAAAATTTGACGGGAGCACGCTATAATCTGATTCACGATGCCTTTTATGGATATTTCAGGTTGGGGTTGGATCAGTTTTACGAAAAGGAGGCAGAAGCCCGCCAAGCGGTCCTAAATGCCCTTCAGCAACTCAGTACATTAAATAGTGAAATCCCCAATTCCATGGTTATTCCATTTTTCTTCCAGGGACGAACCGGCGAGTTAAGCAAAATGTTCAAAAAATCCCCGCCGGATGAAAAAGCCACTGCAATTGATTTGTTGTCCAGGCTGGATATAACAAATGCCAATACCTACAAACAGGAACTTCGCTAATGAGAAAACTGCAATACTTCTGGTGCACTGTGATTGTGCTGTTTGCTGCCTGCAAAAATAAGGGGGGAGAGGGAAGCCAGCTTATTCAGAAGAGAATGGTTCCACTGGTATACCAGTTGATGTTAGTTGATGAAATCAGCCTCGATTATAAGGCACGGGATTCCAGTTTTCGGGTGGATTCCATTCGGGGGGAAAAATACGATCAGGTTTTTCATCTTAATAAAACCGACTATACAACGTTCAAAAAAAGTTATGAATACTATCTGGCTCGTCCCAATCAATTAAAACAGATTTTTGATTCCGTCGAAGCTTATGCAAACAGAGATAGAATTGAGCGAATGAATCCTTCTGCCTCAAAACCTGTAACAAGCCCAAAGAAATTGAGTAAGGATAAAAAGCCGGAATAAAAACGATGCCATATGAATAAAACGATGCAAAATGCGGATCAGGCAATTGCTGATATCAGAGATGGCGCAACACTTATGCTCGGAGGTTTCGGGCTCTGCGGAATTCCGGAAGCTGCCATTGCGGCACTGGTTCGGAAAGGTATTGGCAATCTTACCTGCATTTCCAATAATGCCGGAGTAGATGATTTTGGATTAGGTCTATTACTAAAAACAAGGCAGGTCAGAAAAATGATCAGTTCCTATGTAGGAGAAAATGCAGAGTTTGAACGGCAGTTGTTGCAGGGGGAGCTGGAAGTGGACCTGGTTCCTCAGGGAACGCTCGCTACCCGAATTCAGATGGCCGGTATGGGAATTCCTGCTTTTTTTACGCCTGCAGGTGTGGGTACGGAAATTGCCGAAGGGAAAGAAATTCGCAGGTTTGATGGAAAAGAATATCTCATGGAATTGGCTCTGCATGCCGATTTTGCTTTAGTGAAAGCATGGAAGGGAGACCGCTATGGCAACCTTGTTTTCCGGAAAACCACCCGCAATTTTTCCACTTCCATGGCCAGGGCCGGCACAATCACTATTGCCGAAGTGGAAGAGCTGGTTGAACCGGGCCAACTGGAACCCGATCAGGTGCATGTACCGGGTATTTATATACACCGGATTTTTCAGGCAGATCATTATGAAAAAAGAATTGAACGCAGAACCGTTCAATTACCTAATAAAAACTGACTCGCTTTCCATGTTTACAAGTAAAAATGAATTGGTTGAATCCATGGGGGTTGAACCGGAAATCGCAGCTTTTTTCGTTGATCGGAAATTGCCTGAGGGAAATCGTTATTGGACGGGACGTTATCTGTATGTCTCACGCGGAACGGGTTATTTGTTCATTCCGCTTTTTTTTGATCTTCAACATAAAGCAGGCTTGCCGCTTCAAACAGTCATTAAGGAAGAATATGTTCAGTTGATGGAACAGATTTTACACCTGGCTGCATTATATGAATTTGAAGAAAAAGAATTTTTACAGCATATCGAAGAAATTGAATTCCTGGTAAAGGATAAAGTGCAGAATACGGTTCTATTTAATGAGCTGCATGCCTATTTCCGTCAACCCCAATTAATTAAAAAGGGTCGAATTGGCACTGATAATCCGGCACTCAACCGAGGCGATGCATTATTATATCTGCTTACAACGCTGGATTTGTCGGATGCTGTTTTAAATCTGATTATTACAGGTTGGTATCAGTTGGTGCCAAGCTTTTTATTGCTGGATGATATCATGGATTTTCAGGAAGACAAAGAAAAGAAGGAGGAGAACTCCCTTTCTATTTATGGTTACAATTCAGCCGGAGTTAAAAAAGCAATTGAAGTGGCGGAAACTAATTTCTCCGGCATTGCTGACTTGAATCCGCAACTGAGTGGGTTTTTCCAAAATGTATTAAATAAGAAAAAGCAGACACCCTATTTCAAACATATTTTAAACGATTGATATGCCGCTTGACAAATATGGAATAGCCAAACGAATAGCGCAGGAATTGCAGGATGGAATGTATGTAAACCTTGGGATAGGCATACCAACCCTGGTGGCTAATTATATTCCTGTTGGAATGCATATTTTTCTTCAAAGTGAAAATGGCATGTTGGGAATGGGGCCGTATCCGGTTGAGTCGGAAATTGACCCTGATCTAATAAATGCCGGTAAGGAAACCGTTACTATATTGCCAGGCGGAGTGTTTTTTGACAGTTCGGAAAGTTTCGGAATGATTCGGGCCGGAAAGGTGGACCTGACTGTATTAGGGGCGATGGAAGTAAGTGATTCCGGCGATATCGCCAACTGGAAAATTCCGGGTAAAATGGTTAAAGGGATGGGCGGAGCAATGGACCTGGTGGCAAGTGCCAGGAATATAATTGTTGCCATGCTGCATACCAATCCAAAGGGGGAATCAAAATTGCTGCCGGCCTGTAGTCTTCCCCTAACCGGAGTTGGATGTGTTCGGAAAATAGTAACGGAACTGGCGGTTCTGGATGTAACTGCATACGGATTTAAATTACTGGAGCGTGCACCGGGAGTAACAGTTGAGGAAATTGTTCAAAAGACAGCAGGTCGCCTGATTGTGGAAGGGGATATCCCGGAAATGCTGCTCAGTTAAGGCGACTGTTAATCAATCAGATTGTTCTTTACGGCATAGAACACGAGTCCGGCGGTGTTTTTTGTGCCAAATTTCTCCATTAACCGGTCCTTGATGGCTTCCACGGTACGCGGACTAACTTCCATTTTCTGTGCAATTTCAGTGGCGGTAAATTCCATACAAATGTATTTGATTACATCCCTTTCGCGATCGGTAAGGGTTATTTCGCTGGTCAGACTTGGAATTACTTTTTGTTTGGCGTGGGACTTTTTCAGAAGGATCCGATTCACGAAATTATTGAGATAATAGCCTTTTTCAAACACTTCCATGATGGCTCTTCTGATTTCAGAAGGGTCTGCGCTTTTGAGCAGATATCCATTTGCACCAATTTCCATCAGATGGCTGACAAACCGCTCATCTTCAAACATGGTAAGCACCACGATATGAACATTCGGATATGTTTTGGCCACATATTTGGTGGTTTCGATACCATCTTTAACAGGCATACGAAGGTCCATGAGAATTACATCAGGAGCTGATTCAGCCAGTCCTTCAATTAATTCAGTTCCATTTTCAGCTTCCTGAACAAACTTGATATTAGTGAATGGGCGAAGGGACAGGATGACTCCTTTCCTGAAAATTTTATGATCGTCAGCAATGGCTACTTTGATTACTCTCATAGGAATTTTGCAATTCGCGAGGGGTAAAAATAAGGATTACTTATTGATTATCCTCTCTGTTTAGCTCAATGGTGACTTTATAATAGGTTTGGGAACTGTCTTTTTCAAAAAATATCCGGCCATGCAGCACTTTCAGGCGGCTTTGGATGTTTTTAAGACCTAGTCCGGCTGAGCTTTTATTCATGCGTTCAAAGTCGGCCTGGGTGATGCCTTTGCCATCATGGTGCATCCGGATATAGAACTTATTCCCGTTGGTATTCTGGGTTAAATGGATGAAGCTGGAATTGCTGTGCTTCAGGATATTATTGATCAGTTCCTGTATTACTCGGAATACAATCAGTTCGTTATCGGTTTGGAGGCGTTCTTTATAATCGTGAAACCGGCAGCTGGCGTTGATAATGCCCGAGCTGCTTATTTTTTGGAACTGGTCATTAACAGCTGATTCCAGACCGAAATTCTTAAGGGTAGGGGGCATCAGACTATGGGAGATATTCCGGATTAGCTGGATGGTATCGTCAATTATCTGTTTTGCATTATAGATACTTTGCAACTGACTGGTTTTGTCCAGGTTTACCAGGTTTTCATTGAGGTAGAGACGGGCAGTAGCAAGGAGCGGACCGGCATCATCGTGTAAATCTGCGGCAATACGCTGGCGTTCTTCTTCCTGCAGGCGGATGGATGCATTCAGGAGCATTTTCTGTTGTTCCTGCTCCATTTTTTGCAGGGTCATCTGGTATCGGATGACCTTTCTTTGGTGAAATATGATGAAAACGATTAACCCAATAGTCAAAGCCAGCATACCGATAGTGCCAAAAAAAAGCACCAGCGACACGTTCGCACTAGAGTTATTTACCTGTAAAAGAAACATTTATGGGGTTAGGGTTAGCTGGGTTCTTTTATTCTAATTTATTGAAATAATATTCATCAACATTTAAAGTCTGTTGATTTTCAGGTTTTAAGGTAAACGAAATCGAAAAGAAAATATTTTTCAAGACGAAACAAATAATACTTATAACCCAAAAGTTATCTTTATCCTCAAATGATAGGCTTTCATATTGAAGAAAAAGAAAAAAAGTGCCAGAAAAATAAATCATAATACCTATAGTTATCCAAAAGCTTTGTTTACTATAAACAAAAATCACCTCTGGATTTTGAATTGACTCAAATAGGTAAAGAATTGAAGCTATTATAAGAATAATTGAACTAACAGAAATAGGAATAGCATCTATTGTTGTTGAAGATGAAATTATTGAATTAAATAAATTAATTGAAGCAACAATAAGAAAAAAAATAGAAGCAAAAAGCAGGAATAGCTTGAATTTTTTGTTTTTTAGTAGTGCATATAAATAATAAGAAAAAAATATAAACTCTACAATTGTAAAACTTGAAAGGAATAATATGTCAACAAGTTTTGATTCAGGAATTAAGTGCGAGATAATCGAAACATTACGTCCTACTTCATTTATTATAGAATAAATACAGTATATGAGTATTGTTTTAGAAAATTTATTTTTATTTCTGTTATAGAAAATAATATATACTAATATCGGCAACAGATGAATAAAAAAACCTATATATGATAATAAATCCACAAAAACATTTATTATAACAAATATAACAATGCTTTTGTGGATTAAAAAAGTCTAAATCTTCTACAAGCCAATTATAGCCACCAATCCAAGCTAGTTGTGGAGGTTCCGGTATCTTTTGTACCACCTCCAGGTCTTGTAAATCGATCGGCAACAATACCACGATTTTTCTCGATTACACCTTCTGTACTGATTGTAGAGAAATCATTGATAATCTCTTCATTACTATCAATACCAACCATAACTAGTGTTTTATTTCCAGCCTCATCCAAAGCTGAATAAAATCTAATGCCTTGACAATCGGGTTGACTTAAAATTTTATTCAGAATTTTCTTTCCTGTAAAATTCCATTTGATTTCATTGGGAAACTTGTCCTGGAAGTCCTTAACCATTTTGGCACCCAGCTCAGGACCAATGTCTTCTCCTACAGCTGCCAGGGAGGTGTTCAAAATTTCATTTTGCATCATAGTAGTAAGTTTTTAGTGAAGGGTTGGTTTTAGCCGTAATAACCTTCAAAAAAAAAAAAGTGACAATGGGGTATTTCTTGCACAAAATGTTATAAATTGGCTAAAATTCAAGCTGGTAGTAGGTTTACGAGGATTTAAATAGTAAAGATACTATGGTAAATAGAGTAAAAATACTTAGCTAAATTAGTAAAAACCACATTTTAGAGTTAGTTTAACTACTAAGGTTTTTTACTTAAGAATTAGTTGCAATAAGGAAATTATTAAAAAGCATTAAATATTTGTATTATATAAACGGTTTAGAAGTTTAAGTATTAAATCTAAAACAACACACAATTATTGAAGAACTTTTATAGTAAAAAACGAAGGATATTTACGTTTTAATAAAAACAATCGAGTGAAAGTACGATAACCGTAGTCTATGACGTTATTAGCTAAAACTAAAAATCCATAAACTCCCCCAAAACCTATGAGTTCCGAGTTAAGCATCAAGGTTAGTATTGCTGATGACCATAAAATATTTCGGGATGGAATTAAGATGGCTCTGAAAAATAAAGAGTATCTGAAAATATTATGGGAAGCTGAAGATGGAAAAGATCTAATGCACAAAATGCAGCTTAAAAAGCCTGATGTTCTATTAATGGATATCAGAATGCCTGAAATAGATGGAGTAAATGCTATCAATTTATTGCGAAAAGAGTACGATGATGTTAGAATCATTGTTTTGACGATGTACGACGATCAGGAAATGATTTCCAAAATGATGGAAATGGGCGCGAATGCTTACTTAACCAAAACAACTGATCCGGAAGAAATTTACCAGGCTATACTAACCTGTATGAATGATGATTTCTACTTTAATGATTTAGTGAACAAGGCAGTACTTTCAAAGTTACAAACGAAAAAAGCTGTTCGTCAATTTTATCCCAATCCAATTAAATTCTCCGAAAAGGAAGTCAGGATATTAAAATTGTTGGCAGAAGATAAAACAACTGAAGAAATATCAAAAGAAGTTTTTTTAAGTCCAAGAACTATTGAGACAATAAGGCAAAATATGAAATCAAAGGTTGGTGCAAAGACGATTGCTGGATTAATTATGTATGGTATGAGAAATAAAATTATCGATTGATATTTTTCCTTTAAGAGAGATATCTAGGTTTTGTATTTAAATATTTTAATTGTTGTTCCAAAATTTATCGACGATTCGATTTTACATTCAGCATTAATTGTGTTTGCTCTTTTAATCATGTTTTTAATTCCTTGATGACTCCTAGAGTCAGAATATTTATTTTCATATTGGTTAAATCCGATCCCATTATCTATTATAGTAAAATTAAAAAGATAAATTTTATCTTCATATAAAAACAAGTCAATTTGTTTTGCATTTCCGTGGATTATAGCATTTCTAGTAGCTTCTTGGAATATCCTATATAGAACTAATTGTTCTTCTGAATCTAATTTTATTGAATCTTGATTTATTTTAAGGCAAATTTTAGTATTGTTAATTTTCATTATTCTTTCACTCTCTTGTTCCAAAGTTCTTATTAGACCATTTTCTTGAATTGAATTTGAACTCAAACTATTTGACATATTTGTAAGCTCATTTATTGCTTCAGTTATTAAGTCTTTTGAAATAGTTATTTTTTCTAGATCTGATTCTTTCAATTTTGTATTGTTTAAATTAAGTTTAGCTAGTGTTAATAGTTGATTTACGTTGTCATGTAATTCTTTAGACACTTTTTGAATTGTTTCTTCTTGAACATCAATTCTTGTTTTAAGTACGGATTTCTCTTTTTCTAAATTTTTAAGGTTCAACTTTGTCTCAAATTCATCGTATTTTTTAGTGTAAAGAGTTAAAACATGGCGGATAAACAATAAAAAAATGACTATAGTGGCTAATGACCCTCCTATAGTCCATTTTATTATTTCAATTGAGTTATGCATTTTGAATTGATAGGTTAAATTTTATTGTTTGTATTACTTAAAATAGTTGCGATAGTTTAAGTATTGGAATTCTTAATTTCCTCCACGATATCTTTAATAGGAATTGATGTTTTTGTCTTTAAAAACGCAAAAATTAAAAAAATAAACATACAAATGTTAAGGGTGGAATATACTGCATATTGTAAATCATATACGGCTGCAGTAATTGAGCTATCGGATGCGAAATGTGAAATAAATCCACTTATATAATATGGTATTGAACCTAGATAACAAACCGAAATTCCCTGAATAATATAGTAATGTTTTGTGTCTTTTAAATTTTTTATTGTTTTTTCCTTAAATAGCCAATTCACATAACTAACAACAAAATATCCAATATATAGATTTGTAATAAGAAAGGTTAATGAATTTAAACTCTTTAGAAAAATTGAAGAAATTGGAACTATAACTATAAAAATAATAATTGGTAGGATTGTTTTTTTGGGCTTTCCCATTATAGTTTGAATATAGAATGGAATTAGCAATATTTCGCACAATGCAAAAAGTGCTGAAATGTATTTAGAAAAAAATGGGAACTGAGGAATAAATTGACTTGCATTAATTAGGATCATAGCACATAAATCAAAAATGCAATAGTATAGGATATATTTTTTTTCTGGCGTAGAATTTTTGTCAGTTCCTATAGTGAATAGGCAAATAATGCAGGCTGCAGCTATTATAAATGTTTGTGTATACCAAAGAATAAATGACAATGACATTTTTAAGCAATTTTACTTATTAAATGTCAACTGAGTAAGGGTGTTTTCACCCTTTTTTGTATTTGTTTTTAGAATTTAATATATTATTCTAAGGTTCAACATAGATATAAATAGTTATGGTCCCTTTAACTCCACCAACCTATTTATCACACCCTCCACAATTGCATCTGGGCATGATGCTCCGCTTGTAAGCAGGATTTTTAGAGGTGCTTTTTTTGGTAAATAACCGCTGATTTCAAGCTCCTGCTTCTGGTGAATATCAAAGCTCCGAATTGTGGTGCGGTCCAGTAAATTTGATGCGTCTTTCACAAAGTAAGTAGGGAGTTTGGTTTCGCAAATTTCAACCAGATGGGTGGTATTGGAGGAATTGTATCCACCAACCACTATAGCCAGGTCGGCCTCTGTTTCTAACATGCCCATTACCGCTGACTGATTGTCATTGGTGGCATAACAAAGTGTATCTCTGGTATCAGCGAATCGCTCCTGAATGGTTGACGAATCCAGTTGATGCAACGTCAACATTTCGCCTTTCAGGTATTCTGCAATTTCCTGCGTATCGGAAGCTAATTGTGTGGTTTGATTTATTACCCCAAATCGTTCCAGATCTTTTTCAATATCAAAACCTGCAGAATAACGTCCTTTGAACGCCTCATAAAATCCTGCTGCCGGTTTTTCTTTGCGGATATAAGCTGCTAACTCCTTTGCCTCTGCCAGGTCATTTACAATTACAGCCGGCGCATTGGCTGATGCATGTGAAAATGTAGCCCTGGTTTCTTCATGCAGCGGCTTGCCATGAATGACAATACTGTATCCCTTTTTTGCAATCTGCTCACCACGGTTCCATACCTTCTCCACAAATGGACAGGTTGTATTGTATTTTTCAGTTTGAATTCCCTTCTCCTGCAACATGGATTCTAAATCCAGTGTTGTACCAAATGCCGGAATTAAAACAATATCATCCGAACTTATTGTATCAAACGGTATCAATTGACGACCATAGGTATCCTGTAAAAATTGAACCCCATACTCTTGAAGATCCTGATTCACTTGTGGATTGTGAATCATCTCGCTTAACAGAAAAATTCGTTTACCAGGATTCTCTGCAACTGTGCGGAAAGCAATTTCAATGGCATTTTCCACCCCATAGCAAAACCCAAAATGCCGGGCAAGATAGATGTGAAGATTACCGAAATCCAGTAAAGTGGGACTGAAATCTTTCTTCAGCCGGTCTTCCTGTTTTCTTTTTTGCTTAACCGATGTAATCAATGGACTACGGTATTTTACCGGAACCTCAAATTGCTTCATAACACAAATGTACTTAGTTTGACCCTGACGTTGGGGTAGGCAGATTTATCTTATTTTCACCTGATAGGAAACAATCAGCCGCAACTTTGGTTGAACCAACTAATTATTAGCAAAAAATATCAGATGTCATACCTGCCTTTTAAGCCAGTTGACTGGAGCCGGGCCAGCAATGTTTATGAAATAAATCTCCGCCAATACTCCAAAGAAGGGACCATCGCTGGATTTCGCCCCTCTTTGCCAAGGTTACGCGATATGGGCATAGAAATTCTCTGGTTCATGCCAATTACCCCTATCGCTGAAAAGGAAAGAAAGGGTACCCTTGGCAGTTATTATGCCTGCTCCGACTTTTTTAGAATAAACCCTGAATACGGCACATTGGAAGAATTCAAATCCCTTGTTGATGAAGCTCATCAATATGGGTTCCGGGTTATTATTGACTGGGTTGCCAATCATACCGGATGGGATCATCGCTGGACAATCACACATCCTGAGTATTACAAACACAATGAAGCCGGCAATTTTTTTGATTCTAATGGCTGGGATGATGTAATTGACCTCGATTTTACCAATACTCAAATGCGATTGGCCATGATCGAAGCTATGCGCTTCTGGGTAAAAGAATGTGCCATCGACGGCTTTCGTTGCGATATGGCAATGCTGGTTCCGTTGGATTTCTGGGTACAGGCAAGAACCTCACTCGATAAGGAGAAAGCCTTGTTCTGGCTGGCTGAATGCGAAGAGCCGCATTACCATGAAGCATTTGATGCTACCTATACCTGGGAATGGATGCATAAAACGTCAGAGTTCATTAAAGGCAATACAGATTTAAACGGATTGGAAAATCTGTTATGGAAATACAATCACCAATTTCCGCAAGGTGCCATGCGGCTGTATTTTACTACCAATCACGATGAAAACAGTTGGAACGGAACCGAGTTTGAAAAATATGGAGAGGCACATAAAGCCCTGGCAGTTTTCAGCGCTACCTGGAACGGATTGCCCCTTATCTATAGTGGACAAGAACTACCCAATAAAAAACGACTGAAATTTTTTGACCGGGACCCCATTGAATGGACAGAACAGCCACAGTATGCTGATTTTTACAAAAAACTGCTCACCCTCAGGAGATCCTTCAAATGTATGGAAGCAGGATCTGAAGGTGTCTACTGTTTTCGTTTAAAAACAACTGCGGATCAGCATGTTTTTGCTTTTCTGCGGACATCTGAGCAGGATCAGGTATTGGTGATGCTGAACCTTTCGGCTTATGATGGAGTAGGAGTTGGGTTCCTGGATCCCGCTGTCGACGGATCTTACGAAGATATGCTGGACGGAGGAAACTTTGTTTTCCATCCAGGTTACCGGTATTTTCAATTAAATGCCTGGGATTATAAAATCTTTGCCCTATCCCGCAAATCATAAAAAAGGAGCCGGCTCTTCCAAGCCGGCTCCTTTTTCACCTTTTATTTCTTCACTTCCCACTTCCCACTTCCTACTTCCTACTTCACTCGACTATCTTCATCGGATACCTGAAAACGCCCTCGTATCCAGGATACATTCCGTCCAGTGTTACCGAATTACCAGCTTTTTCTATCTCTGATCGGAACTGGTCAATATTGGCAACTTCTTTTCCATTTACTTTAAGAATCACAAATCCGGCTTCCATCCTTGTTTTACTGAAAGCACCTGATTCGGAAATGTTTTTCACAATTACACCGCCCTTAACACCCATTTCTTTGGCAAGTTTGTCATCGATATTTCCAAAATCAGCACCAAGTTTATCGAGCACACTGATTTTTACAATCTCGGTTGTGCCACTACTATTCCTTAATACCACATCACTTGTTAACTCTTTTCCATCCCGGCGGTAACCGATTTTAACTTTATCACCGGGGCGATAGGTGGCAATCTGTCCCACCATTTCTGCACCTGTTGTAACCGGCACATTATTGATTTTGGTAATAAAATCGCCTTTTTTAATCCCTGAGTTGGCAGCTGCACCATCCTTGGTTACATCCAGTACAAATACACCATCACCACTGGTAATGCCTTCCTGCTTTTTTACTTCTTCACTCAGGTTGTCCGGGGCATAATTTATACCCAGATAAGCGCGCTGAACGGTACCGAATTTCATCAGATCCGCTACAATTTTTTTAACCATATTCACGGGAATCGTGAAGGAGTATCCGGCATAGGATCCGGTAGGGGAGGCAATTGCAGAGTTAATTCCAATCAGGTGACCGGAAGTATTTACCAGTGGTCCGCCGCTGTTTCCCGGGTTCACTGCTGCATCCGTTTGGATAAAGGATTCGATGGGGGTATTGCTTTGGCGACGGTTAATCTCCAGTGTGCGGCTTTTAGCGCTTACGATGCCTGCAGTAACTGTAGTTTGCAGGTTGAGGGGATAACCAATTGCCAATACCCATTGGCCTACCCGAACATCATCGGAATTGCCATATAGCAGAAAAGGTAAACTTTTTGCATCTATTTTAAGAACCGCCAGATCACTGCTGGGGTCAGCGCCAACCAGTTTGGCTTTATACGTCTTTTTGTCGCTCATCGTAACCGTTATTTCATCAGCCCCGTCAATTACGTGGTTATTGGTAACGATATAGCCGTCATCACTGATAATGGCACCCGATCCGGAAGCCATCTGTGGCATACTTCTGGGAGCCATACCTTCATCCCAGTCAAAACCAAAAAGGTCAAATAAGGGACTTCTTTTTGGCAGGTTATTGCTGGCAGTACGGTTTGCTTTTGTTTTGATATGCACGGTGGCAGGTGTTGCAGCCGCTGCTGCCTGACTGAAATCTGTAGGGGTGTCGTTTACCCCGTCAAAAAAACCGGCATAATTGGAGGGGATGCGGTTGCTGTCGGAGCTGTTATAAACAATTTTCTCTCCGCCTATATAGTTGTTATAGGCCCACATGCTTCCTACCGATGTAACCGCGCTGATCAGAATAACGGGTACAATTTGCTGTAGTTTCATATGATTCTTCCTTTTTTGTTTTAGTTGGTCAAAGCTTGTGCCTGACTCACACAAAATAACGAAGCAGACATCTTTTCAGTTGCATGCATTTTCAGTTTAACAGAAGTTTTACTAAGGTCTTCGTAGATGGCTGTTCGCTTGTCAGTCAAACTGTTATAAAGTTACCAAAAATGTCATTGTGTCAACACCATCTGCATAATCTGTCCAGCCAGGCACCTGTGCCAGTCCAAATGGAGTATACCCATGTCCAACGATGCATTGGATACTATTATTGCCATTCAGCTCCTTATCAACAGCCGATTTATCTGTATAAAAGCTATAATTCAGTTGACTGATAGGAGAAAAAACAGCCTCGTTTTCCGATAAAAGAATAGAGCCATTGGTCATGTAATACTGGTTGTTAAGTAAGTGGATGGCCAGCTGGTAATCATAATTGTTTTTGTATTTGGAATGTTCAAAAAAGTAGCCGTATTTCCGCATGGCATCGAGAAGAGGTTCGAATGAATATTCAGCCGGAACATATAGTTTGGTTACATTGCGGCACCCTAATCCAAAATAAAGATGGGTATCGTCAGCCAGTTTCTCCAGTTCAGCGCCTGTTTCAGTTCCATCCAGAATGGCAACAGAAGTCCGGTTCCTGCGAATTATATGTGGATATTTACCGAAATAATAGTCAAAATATCGTGCACTGTTATCGGATCCGGTTGCAATATAAGCATCACATCCTTTGAGCATTTCCGCAAATCCTGTCTGGTTCTGGATGGTCACTTCCCATTGATACATCTGGGTCAATAAAAAACGAAATAAAATATTGTCACGGCCCGAAGGCTTGATCAGTGCATTATGTCCCGATAAAAACACGCATAACCAGTCATGAAACCCCACCAGCGGAATATTTCCGGCCATAACAATTCCAATTGTTTTAGGTTGCTGAACTTCCTCCGGAATTCCATATCTGGTGGCAATGGATTCCAATACCGGCCGGGATAAAAACTCAGTGGCAATCGCCTTTGCTGCCAGTTCTGAAAATTGAGGAATAAACCAGGCGTTGGCATAGGCGGCACGCTGCCGGGCTTCTTCCCAATCAGGGTTGTTTTCGAGTATAAATTCGCCCAGTTGAACCAATAAATCAATCCGGTGTTGTAAATTCAACATGTACCTATAAATTTGCGTGCAAAGTTAACTTTTATCTAACCCATATTAAATTATAAACCATGGCAATCAAAATAACAGATGAATGTATCAATTGCGGGGCTTGTGAACCAGAATGTCCGAATAATGCAATTTATGAAGGCGGAGTGGAATGGGCATTGAGTGACGGGACCTCTGTAAAAGGCAGCTTTTCCCTGATGGACGGTACGGTTTTGGATGCCGACCAGCGAAATGCTCCTGTAAGTGTGGATACCTATTATATCGTTCCTAACAAATGCACAGAGTGCCAGGGCTTTCATGAAGAACCTCAATGTGCCGCTGTTTGTCCGGTTGATTGTTGCGTTCCCGATGAAATGTACCAGGAAACAGTGGATGAATTAATGGCAAAAAAAGAGCGCCTGCACCTGTAAAATTAATTTTCTTTGTTTCAGGGTAATTTTCGATATTACAGTAGAAATCGTTTAATAGTAGCCTGGCTACTTTTTATAGGCGGGTGATATTTCCCGCTAGGTAACGGGTGAAGGAACAAATCCTTCACCTTTTTTCTTAACAACCAACCCATATTCCATGAATGCGCGACCAGTGATCGCCTTTTTAACCGGTGGTTATTCCGGTGAAGCTGAAATCTCTTACAAATCTGCCATTACGATTGAAAAAAATATTGATACCGATAAATACGAGGTATATAAAATCGATATCCGCCTGGATGGTTGGTGGTATCAATGCTCTAATGGGAAAGTTGTTCAGATTGATAAAAACGATTTCTCCCTCACCATTGACGGTGCAAAAATTCTTTTTGATGCCGTTTTAATCGGGATTCATGGAACACCGGGGGAAGACGGGAAACTTCAGGGCTATTTTGATATGCTGGGTATTCCTTATTCCAGTTGCGATGCGGCTACCTCTGCACTGACGTTTAATAAACGCTATACGGTGGCAGTGGCTGCTTTTGCCGGTATTAAAGTAGCTAAGTCTCTCCATCTGTTCAAACACCGGCCCATTGCCGCTGCCAGTATTGCAGGCCAATTGCAGATGCCTGTTTTTGTTAAACCCAATAATGGTGGCAGTAGTATTGGTATGAGCAAAGTAATGGATCCATCCGGACTGAATGCTGCTCTTGAAAAAGCCTTTCAGGAGGATGAACAGGTATTGGTGGAAGAATTTATTTCGGGAAGAGAGTTTACAATTGGGGTATTCCGGAAAGAGGGGGAAATAATAACGCTTCCTTTTACCGAAGTCATAACCAAAAAAGATTTCTTTGATTTCGAAGCCAAGTATCAGGGCCTCAGTGAGGAAATTACTCCGGCTCAGGTGGATGAGGAGATTGCAGTTAAGGTCCGCTCTGCTGCCCGCAGAGTTTATGAAGTTTTTAACTGCCGCGGAATTATCCGGATCGATTTCATTTACAATGAAGCTGCCGGTGAGCCTTATATGCTGGAAATTAATACAGTACCCGGACAAAGTGAGGCCAGTATTGTACCCCAGCAGGTGAAGGCAATGGGTTGGACGCTTCGTGATTTCTACGCTGCACTGATCGAAGAGGCCTTGGCAGATAAATAATTTTACCTTTCTTTGAGTCCAATCCTACTAAAAAATATAATTAGTGTTTGCATCCATTTCAAAAAAACCACTTTGGGTTAGTCTGTTAATAGCACTCGGCATCATAGCATTGCTGGTGTTTGGTTTTTTCAGCTCGCTGGATTTTTTCACCCGCCATGGAGATGAAGTCGAAATTCCGAATGTTACCGGAAAATCACTTGATGAAGCTACTGCAATGCTCGAAGGGGAAGGGTTTAATGTATCCATTCAGGATTCAATCTATCGGGATACCATTGCACCCCTTGCGGTGATCAAACAGTTTCCAGAATCTGAATCAAGGGTAAAAGCGAACAGAACAGTTTATCTAACCGTAAATCGGGCTATACCGCCGGATGTTGTAATGCCCAACCTGGTAGGGATGAGTGTGCGGAATGCAGCCATCGTTTTAAAACAGTTCGGCTTGAAAATGGGAGATACCAGCTATCGGCCTGATTTTGCAAAAAATTCTGTGCTGGTTCAATTGCATAAAGGAAAAGAAATTAAAGCAGGAGCGAAATTGCCAATGGGAACCTCTATCTCCCTGGTACTGGGAAGCGGCCTTTCAAATATTGATATGGCAGTTCCGGATCTGATTGGTTTAACCTATTCGGATGCACGTGATTTGTTACAGACCAGCGGTATCAGTTTTGGTGCGAAAGTGCTGGACCCGGATGTGAAAGATACTACCAATGCATTTATTTACAGACAGAGTCCGGATCGTACTACAATTGACAGAAAGGTTAACAGAATCCGACCCGGACAAATGATTGATATCTGGCTGAGTCTGAAAAAACCGGTTCGGGATACAAGCGCACAGCATCAAAGAGTCACTACTCCTGTTGAAAATAATTATTAAACTGTTTGCTATATGGAAAATATCAGTGTTGAAGAATTAAAAGCAAGATTGGATGCAGGTGAAAAACTGCATGTTATTGATGTACGTGAACCGGAAGAGTTTGAAGCCTTTAATATCGGAGCACAACTTATACCGTTGGGTAGATTCCAGACGATGGATATAGATGAACTCATGCCATTGAAAGAGGAGGAAATTATTCTTCACTGCCGAAGTGGTAAAAGAAGCATGACCGCCTGCCTTATTCTGGAATCAATGGGCTTCACCAATACCAAAAATGTGGAAGGCGGTATGCTGGCCTGGCAGGAAAAATTCGGCAGTTAGGCTTACCTGTTATTTGCCGGCTGCAAGACTGAAAATGATGTAGAAGATCAGAATGATCAGTACATTGATTACAATGGTTTTTTTCATTAGATACGGAATTTGGCATTTAGCACTATCCGAAATAGTGCCAAATGCCAAATTTTTGTATAGGAAATATACCGGGATATTTACCATGTAAGAATTACAACCTGATATTTACGCCACCCATACAGTTAATTCCCGCCATCGGGTAAACGTAATTTTCCGTTATGAAACTTTGATCATAAATATAACTGAAGGTATATCCATTGGGTTCATAACGTTTGTTAAACAGATTGTTGAGCTGGAAAATTAAAGTTAGGTCTTTGACCGCTTTACCTTTAACTGTATAGGACAACCGAAGATCCTGCGTATAAAAAGCATCCAGTTGTCTGTTTTTATTCGACGTATTATCCAGGTACTGACTGCCAACATATTTTCCAATCAATGCAATTTCTGCATTTTTAATTGGAGTAATAATTGCGGATGCTGAACCCATAATGGCCGGAGAAAAAGAAATAGTTGTTTTTTCGTATTGTACTGATTTTTGTGTGCCTTCATCATAGTCATCAAAATATTCCTCGAAATCATACACTTTATTTTCACTTAGGGTAAGGTTGCCAAGAACGGATAACCAGTTGGTTGCCTTGTAGCTCCCCTGCAACTCAATTCCCATACGATAACTCTTGTCAATATTTGTACGGGCATAGGCCCCCACATCATTGATTCTTCCGGTTAACACAAGTTGATTGCGATAGTCCATGTAGTAAAAGGTTGCCCCCCATGAACTTCTGCTTTTTTTATGTTCTAACCCGATTTCAAAATCATTGAGTCGTTCAGGTTTAGGCTGCTGGCCCACACCTGCCTCAAAATCATCGCGATTGGGCTCCTTGTTTCCTACAGCAAAAGAAGCAAATGCATTCCATGCCTGATTCGTATAGCTGATACCCAGTTTGGGGTTGAAGAAATGATAGCGATTGTCAGTATTAAGTCCCGGATTATTGCGGAATCCACTGATTCTATAATCCACCGCTCTGTATTGAAGGTCAAGGAAACTCTGCCAGTTTGAATTGAGCGACTGAGTCCATTTTCCATAAAAGTTGATGTCTGATTTGCGGGACTGGTTTTGATACCATTGATGTTCCGGTGCAATGCCCAGTTCAGACCAGATTATCTTACCATAATGATCACCATCGTATTGAACAACAGCTCCTCCGAGTGTAACCTGAGTGCCCTTGTTTTTGAATTGTGCTGAATAGATGCCGCCATAGAAATAATTGTCGAGCCATAACTGTCGGATCAGGTCGGTAGAGTTAACCTCAGTTCCATTGATGATAGGGTAATCAAGTCCGTAATCGGCATAATCTTCACCTGCTTTATACTGTTCGTAATAACCCCTTCCTCTTGTTAGAAATGCGGCAGTATTAAATGAAATCCGCTCCGATATGGAATGATTGAAAAAGAGCTGATAATGATCCTGCTGGTAATTATCGGTTTCGTTTTTATAGGGATTACCTGGCTTTTCCGTACCGGCACTGTTGTAGCGACGGTTAGGTCCATCTGCTTCTGATTGAAGAATTCCATTCCAGGCCTGGTAAGTTTTTTCTTTTCCGGAAAAAATATTTAAGCGGAGGCTTGATTTTTCAGTAATATAAGCTCCGGAAACATAAAAGGATTGGAGATTGGTACTTGCCCTGTCAACATAACCATCACTGCTGATTCTTGACAGTCGGGCATCGATGGTGAAATTATCGCTTATCAGTCCGGATCCCACTTTAACGGTATTCTTCCAGGTTTTGAAAGAGCCAAAGCTGTTATTGATTTCAGCATATTTTTCTTCCCGGAATTCGTTTGTGCTGAGGTTTAGGGTTGCGCCGAAAGCACCACCTCCGTTACTGGAAGTGCCTACTCCCCGCTGAATCTGGATGCTTTCAACAGAGGATGCGAAATCAGGCAGGTTTACCAGGAATAAACCCTGACTTTCTGCATCATTATAAGGAATCCCATTGAGGGTCATATTGATGCGGGTTGCATCTGAACCGCGGATTCTAATCCCCGTATACCCAACCCCATTACCTGCATCTGAACTCACAACTACCGATGGTGTCTGGTTAAGAAGGAAGGTGAGGTCCTGTCCCAGATTTTGTTTGGCCAGGTCCTTTGTTTTCAGGTTGGTAAGGGCAAAGGGAGCCCTGTCTCCTGCACGTAGAGCTGTTACTTCCACAGGATCGAGAAAGAGGTTGATGGGCTCCATGAAAATGGTGTCTGAGTTTACCGGGAAATTTAACTGAATGGAACGATAGCCGATACTTGAAATCCTTGCTTTCCCTTTTTGTGTGGACAGCCAAAGTGCCCCCTTTTCATCACTGATACTGCCGCTGCCATTGGAAAATTCAATACTGGCACCGGTAATCGGCTGTCTTGTTAGTTTGTCTGTAATAATAACCGGCTTGTTTTGAGCCACTATTGGGATAAGATACATTGTAGCGCATATCCCCAAAAGCATTTTTTTCATTGATTTACATTGAGTTGAAAAAATGATTTGAGAGAAATGCTGCGAAAGCAAAAGGAGGAATAGAAATATGTAAAACCACCTTCCCTGCGCAGGCATTACCCTGTTCAGGTTCTACGGGTATTATCTCAGCCTTGGATAAACCATCCTTAGCACCCCGAGGAATCTGATTGTTGATTACGGCCGTAATCGAACTGCAAAATAAAGGCAAAAAAATTTAAAACGGCTGTAACATTTCGGAAACCTTGTCCGTCCTACTTTAAATACTTCATCATGCGCACTATTTTCGGCCTTATCCTGCTGCTTTGTATGAGTACAGGACTACTGGCTCAAACCACTACTGTTTCTGATAACAATGCCCGGACAAGGGCAGTTGGCAGCTTTACCGGGGTAAAAGTTTCAACAGGTATCGAATTACTGCTCCAGCAGGGAGATAAGGAGGCGGTTGCCGTAAGTTGTTCCAATCCTGAATATACGGAGCGGATTAAAACCGTAGTCGAAGGCGGAGTCCTTAAGATATACATCGATCACAATGATGGGAACTGGAAATGGAGAAAAAACCTGAAATTCAAGGCTTATGTTTCCATTCGTGAATTAACTGAATTAAGCGCTTCTTCCGGAGCCATTGCAAAAACCGGTTCATCTATAAAGGGGGAAAAAATTAAACTGGATGCAAGTTCCGGAGCAATCATCGAAGTAAGCCTGAATGCTGCTGAAATAAATTCAGACAATAGCAGTGGGGCAATTACGGAAGTAAGCGGTAATGTTGAAAAACTGACTGTTGAAGCCAGCAGCGGTGCAATTTTTAAAGGATATGGACTTAGTAGTAACTATTGCTCAGCCGATGTAAGCAGTGGAGGATTGATTGATATTACTGTTACAAAAGAATTGAATGCCGAAGCCAGCAGTGGTGGTGCTATTCATTACAAGGGTGGCGGATTGATTCGTAACTTACGTACAGGCAGCGGTGGTAGTGTAAAATCTCAAAGTAAATAACTGTTCATTTTGATCTCTAAATATATTTTATGAAAGGAATACTTCTTGCCTTCTGTCTGGTGATTTCGGGAGTTGCGGGTTACGCACAGAAATTTCTGATAAGCGATAAAAATGCTGAAATGCGTACTGTGCCGGCGTTTACGGCAATCGACGCCAGCAGCGCTATTGATATTTATATTTCACAGGGCGATGAATCGGGTGTTGCAGTAAGTTCAATTGATAAAAAAGTAACTGAGCGAATCCGCACTGAAGTAAAAGACGGTGTATTAAAAATTTGGTTTGAAGGAAAGGGCTGGACAGACTGGCGCAGTGATCGTAAAATGAAAGCCTATGTTTCAGTAAAAAGTCTGGCGATGATAAAGGCAAGCGGTGCCTGTGATGTTTCAATTATGGGTGTTTTGAAATCCGATCAGCTCAATATTGAATTGGGTGGCGCCAGCGATATGTCGGGTGAATTGGAATGCAAAGAATTAACCATGAACTTAAATGGAGCCAGTGATACCAGACTGAAAGGAAAGATTGGAAAACTATCGGCTAAAGTAAGTGGGGCAAGCTCTGTAAAAGGATGGGATCTCACGGCTGATTATTGTGAAATTGATGCCAATGGAGCATCCTCCATTAATGTGGTTGTAAATAAAGAGATTTCTGCCAAAGCAGGAGGTGCATCCGATATAAAAATCAGAGGAGAAGGACTTATTAGAGATATGAAAAGTAGTGGCGCCAGCTCTATTTCAAGGAAAGAAGGAAAATAATTGATAAAAAATGTCGACCGAAAGCCGCTTGCAGAGCGGCTTTCGGCATTTAATCATAGTTTTATTAAAGTTTTTTTGGCAGGAAAGGATTCTGACTGTACATTTGCAATCCAAATCGCGAAGTAGAGCAGCGGTAGCTCGTCGGGCTCATAACCCGAAGGTCGGAGGTTCGATCCCTCCCTTCGCAACCAGAGCCAGCAAGTTTTACTTGCTGGTTTTTTATTGTAAAACCACCCTGTTTCAGGTTCCTTTTGGAATTTAGTAGCTTTGTGGACATTTATTCTATGCGGCAACAATTTCGCGTTGGAATCTGATTACCTCCTGATCGCTTCTTTAGCGTGAGCCAGTTGCCCTTTAATCGCTAAAGATGAAAGTCGGATTTGTAAACATATTCGGGAAGCCCAATGCGGGAAAAAGCACTTTGCTGAATGCCTTGCTGGGAGAAAAACTGGCAATCGTTTCACCAAAAGTGCAGACCACCAGGCACAGGATAAAAGGGATTCTATCTGAACCTGGATATCAGATCATCTTCTCCGATACCCCCGGAATTATTGAGCCAAAATACAAATTGCACCAGCGTATGATGCAGGCTGTAAAAAGCGCGCTGGAAGATGCGGACCTTGCCATTTTACTGGTTGATACCTGGGATAGCTGGGAAGAGTGTGATGCGATTTTTTCTGCACTTCGTTTGAAAGTTCCGGCATTATTGGTGCTCAATAAAGTCGATGGCATTCAGGCAGAAAAACTGAAAATGGCGGAGGATTTCTTTAAAGAGAAGTCATATGTAAAAGAAATACTTCCGGTATCAGCTCTTAACAAAACCGGACTGGAAAAGTTGCTTTCGACCATTCTGAGTTACCTTCCGGAAGGGGCGCCATTTTTTGATGAAGAAAATTTAACTGATCTGCCTACCCGCTTTTTTGTCGGCGAGTTGATTCGGGAGCAGATTTATCAGCTTTATCAGGATGAGATTCCCTATCATACTGCTGTATTGGTTCAGGAATTCAAAGAGAAAACCTCGCTGGTGAAAATAATGGCGGATATCATAGTACATCGGGATACACAAAAAGGAATCATGCTGGGAGATAAAGGTAAAATGATTCGTGAGCTGGGAACCCGTTCCAGGCTTGAGATTGAAAAATTTCTGGGCCAGAAAGTATTCCTCGAATTGTTTGTGAAAGTGCGCCCGAAATGGAGGGATAATGATTTATACCTTAAGGAATACGGCTATAAGTAAAGTGAAAAGTGAAAGGTGAGAGAATTACATTAAATGCAGTTTTAAAATAATCATAGGACAACAACTTCAAACTTCATAATTCAAACTTCCTAATTCAATAAAATGTCTGGATATACAGTTGCAATCGTAGGTCGGCCCAATGTTGGGAAAAGTACTTTTTTTAATCGCTTACTCGAGCAGAGGAAAGCAATCGTAGATGATGTAAGCGGCGTAACCCGTGATCGTCAGTATGGAATTGCTGAGTGGAATGGGAAAACATTCAATGTGATTGATACTGGAGGTTTTGTACCCAGGAGCAATGATGTGTTTGAACAGGAAATTAAAAAACAGGTACTGATTGCACTGGATGAAGCGGATGCTTTGATTTTTATGACAGATACTTCAACCGGAATCACAGATCTGGACGAATCAATGGCGGATGTGCTCAGACGAACCACCAAACCGGTTTACCTCACCGTAAATAAGGTGGATAATAATCAGCGCTTGCTCGACGCTTCTGAATTCTACAGCTTGGGGTTTGAAAAAATATTTTTCGTTTCTGCAATTAGTGGAAGTGGGACAGGGGAAATTCTCGATGCAGTAGTGGAAGCGATTCCGGAAGACAGACTGGCGGATGATGAAACTGCAGATATTCCCAAGTTCGCTATTATCGGACAACCGAATGTTGGTAAATCATCTCTGCTGAATGCGCTTGTAGGACAGGAAAGAACCATTGTGAGTGAAATTGCTGGTACAACACGTGATACAATACATACACATTACAATATGTTCCAGAAGGAATTTGTATTGATTGATACTGCTGGAATCCGCCGCAAACAAAAAGTACATGAAGATCTGGAGTTTTATTCTGTAATCCGTGCTATAAAAGCTATGGATGAAGCCGATGTTTGTTTGTTGGTGCTGGATGCTGAAAAAGGAATCTCAGCGCAGGATTTAAGTATTTTCAGCCTTGCTGCCAGAAAAGGGAAAGGAATTGTAATCCTGGTCAATAAATGGGACCTGGTGGAGAAGCAAACCAATACTTCCCGTGATTATGAAAAGTTGTTGAAGGAAAGACTGGCTCCTTTTACGGATGTGCCTGTGCTTTTCATTTCTGCGAAAGATAAATTACGCATATTTAAAGCAATTGAAATTGCATTGGAAGTTGTTGAAAACAAAAAGAAAAAAGTTCCTACTTCCCAACTGAATGATGTGATGTTGAAAGCTATTGCCGGCTATCATCCCCCTGTTGTTAGAGGTAATCCGGTTAGTATCAAGTATGTAACACAGTTGCCAACACATGTACCTTCCTTTGCTTTTTTCTGTAATTATCCGGATGATATTAAAGCACCTTATAGGAACTATCTGGAGAATAAACTTCGGGAAAGCTTCGATTTCAAGGGTGTCCCTGTTCGTATTTTCTTCCGGAAAAAATAATCTTAAGTAAATTCTGCCAGATGAAATTTTTATCCTGTTTAATCAGCTGTATTCTTTTTCTTATTTCCTGTGCTAACAGGAGTGACTCTACAGGAACTACGATTGACAGTACGGCAATTAAAGCCGCCGTTGATTCTGCCGTTGCCGTTTCAAAAGATGCCGCAGCTGCTATTGATTCAACGGTTAAAGCAGCGATAGATTCAAGTGCTTCGGATAGTCTGAAGAATTAACCAGTTTAGGTACCGTTTTTTCACCCACTTCAGTTTGGGCTTTACTTTTATTTGTGCCTGTTTTCTAATTTAGTGTTAGAAAATTGATGTGTATGAAAAAGTGGAGTTGGATTTTCTTGCTGCTTTGCCAGCTTGGTATGGCGCAAAAAAGATGGACAGGCAATAATGGTACCTCATATTGGAATGATCCTCTCAATTGGGAGGGAGATACAGTTCCGGAAAATACAGATCAGGTACTCCTGGACAATAATTTTTTTTCCGGAAGTTATGAAGTCATTCTTCCTGATATAGAAGTTGTAGTGGAATCCTTAGAGATTTCTCCTGCTGGGAATGCGTTTATTCGCCTGTTACTTCCTGTCAGCAATACCATTACAAGTGCTGGCGGTTCACCATTACCCAGGGCATTTACAACATTAGGATCAGGTTATTCCATTCATTTAAGAAAGAATTCATCCTTTATTAATGCATCTGGTAGTGCAAGCGGATACTCCATCAGGATTAGCGATTCCATTCGGATTGATAATGATGCACAGTATGTACATCAAAGCAGAACAGGGCATGCAGATATTGTGAATCGGTTAAGCCGAATTTCTGGCACAGAATACGGTGAGTTTCGAATGGAAAATTCAGATGCGGCATCCACTCTTTCCATTAGTGGAAGGGTATTTGGGAGTCTTACTTTATCAAGTTCTGCCAGTTCCTCTTTTATAACTACCTATTCTTCTTCCGGAACCAACCCTGTTGTAATTCGTGGGAATTTGGAATTGGATAGTGGTACCGTATTTTCGCTGCATTTTGATGACACTATTCATTTGCAGGGCAACCTGAAAATGAACCATGCAGTTCTTAATATGTCTACAGGTAATCGTTCCTCCTGTATTGCGTTAGGCGGGAATTGGGAACAATTTCAATCGCGTATAACAGAATCGAATATAAGCGGGCATTCCGGAACATTATTGTTGAATGGGAATGAGCTACAATTAATACAGTCCGATGGTTGGAATGAAGATAGTATTCGGATTGTCTTGGATAATTCAGCGGGAATACTGCTGTCCTCCAATTATCAAATTCCGTATGAACTTATTCTGGTAAAAGGCAAAATTGAAACCGGTGACTTTCAGCTGGAGATATTGGATAATGCCCGATTGGTGGCTGATCCAGATGAGCAGGATACGGGTATTTCTGGGAAGGTTTGGAAAAGTTTTTTATCTGATGATAATATGGTATTCCCTTTAATTAATGGCAATGCAAAAAGTAGTTTAAATGTCCGAAATTTTAAAGGATCCATTCGGCTTTCTTATCATTCAGGTGATGCAAATATTTCCGGCCAACAATTACAATCAGGGCTTGCATCCATTTCATCCCTGGAATTTTGGGAAATAGATGCGCAGCCAGATCATGAATCACCGGGTCCTGTTTTTGAGTTTAGTTATGCAAGCCCGCAAAGTGGTTCCATCAACAATGCAGCTGAGTTAACAATTGCCTCTTATGTGAATGGACTATGGTCCGTTGTCGGCGATGGACTTGTCGTTGGATCCACTAATTCTAAAGGCAGTATTCAGACTATGGCATTGTCGGGGGTGCAATTAATGGCGAAAAGATATACACTTGCCAATAAAACAGGAGGAACCAATGTGTTGCCGATTTTGCTGGAATCCAGCTGGTTGTCCCAATCAATGCAAACATGGGAGTTAAACTGGATTGTTTCTTCAACTGTTTCTATTGCTGAATTTCAAATTGAATCTGCTGTCGATGGGCGGAATTTCAGAACCCTTGGAACAGTTTTTCCAAAGGAAGCAAAACTGAACTATAAATACCGCATTTCGGCACCGGAGGAAGGTTGCATATATCGGATAAAAATCCTTACAGAAAACCAGCGGATTGTTTATGGAAATGGATTGAAAATACCTTCGAGTAAAGATGGATCTGGTATGGAGGCCAAATTGGTACCTATATCATCCTCACTTGTACTCTCCTCAAAAGAGGCAGACCGCTTTGTTGTGGAACTATTTAACTCGGGGGGACAGTTGCTGGAAAGAAAAAGCATATGGCAGCCTGCGGGTATCGCTACACATTTGGTTTCACTTCCTTCCGGAAGAAATCAACTGATAGTTCTTAGGCTAACCAATTCCAACGGCAGAACCACGTCAATAAAGCAAATTTGGTAATCACTTTAACTCATCAACTTTCTTTTTATATTGACGATATGCTTTTTGTTCATCGGAAATAAAACTGTTGTCATTTAATTTGCCCACAACGGATTCCATTTCAGCTTCATTGGCATACACCATTTTACGGAACTCATTCTGGTAGTCCTTCGCCCTGCTTTCATAAATTCGCTCTGCCATTTCCTTTCTCAATTGGATGGAGGATGCCAGTATTTCACGCACTGCGTCAGGATTGGTAGATAAGTCCACGCCAAACCTGATTTTGTATATAGCAAGTGCGTGTGCGAGTTTTCTATCTGAATAATTAATGCTTTCTCGCTGGTAAAGGGTATGCAGTTCGTCCCAACTGCTGATTTTACCAGATTTAATAAAAGCCAGCCATTGCTGAACGGTTGAGCTTTCTACCAATTGTCCGCCGATATTTTCCCATCCCGCAATTTTTCCGGCTTTGGGTAATTTGGCTACCATTCTGTTGATGGTGCTCAATGGATTTCGTTCAAAAAAATCCAGGATTTCCCTTGCAGCATAATAATTCAACAGGTTGGAATACCATTTGTATGCCATTGCGGCTTTCCGAATAATTACCGGCCGACTGCTGTTTTCTGCATCCTCCAGGTGAATTGTAAGTTCCTGGATTGCTGCTTCTCCCTGCTCCAGTAGTGTTTTACCCTTATTGTTCAATTGTCGGGCGGTGCCTTCTTTTCCTTCTTTCAAAAACCATGCTTTACCAGTTTGAAAGGTTAATATCTGTAGCGCTTCCAAAATTTCGCTTGCGGTATCCGGTGCCAGATAATCATATTCAATATGTTGGATTTTTTCAATTCGCTGATCCCTTGCCACATATTTCCAGGAGTTTCTGGCAAGCGCGTACATATTATATTCGAACCAGAAGGCGGGCATAACAACAAGCTGGTCGTTGGTGACATCGTTGCTTATGAGTGAAAAGGGAAGTCGGATATTCAATTCTGCCGGAAAATCTCCTTTTGCCAATATAGAAAAGGAGGCAAATCGTGAATTATGTTTAAGACTAACACAGAGTCCGGGCCAGAACCCTCTCCCGGCTATTAATTCTCCATCTGCCGCTCTGGAATTATGATTCGATCCAATGGTTGCACCCGCAGCCATATTGGATTGCCCCATTACCAATGCAGCACATAGGAATGAGTTGTTATGGTGTTGTTCATGTGCCGGAAAAATTAAAGAGTTCAAGACTTCACAACAGGAGATAGTGGCGTTGTTACCGAGATAGGAGTTGATCAGCCGGGCACCGTATTTTAACTGGGAATGGCTAGCCATCATAAAGCGCACAGCTTTGACACCATAAAATAAGCGACAGCCTTCTCCGATAATACCATTCACCAATTCACAACCCTCTCCAACCTGTGTTCTCGCATCCGGCTTGGAATGAATGGTAACATTTTTAATTTTATTTGCTCCTTTAATATAGGCATCACTTCCAATAAGTACATCTTTTAGGATACGACTGTTTTTTATAACCGTCCGATCACCAACTTTGCCGTAATGTCCTCTTTCCAGATCAAAACGGGTATTGGTAAATTGTACAAATCGTTCCTGCAAAAGGTCATCCTGGCGGTTTCTACTCCACAAAAAAGCATCACCCGGTAACATGCCATCAAAAGGAAGGATTCTTCTTCCTCCATTTTCATTACATATTTCCAGCCAGATTCTTATTTTTTCATCTTCGCCTTCTTTAATTATTCCATTTCCAAATTTAGAATGACTTGAAGTTGCCAGCTCATTTATATTCACCAGCATAACTTCATTTCCAATGATGAAATGAGAAAGATAATTCACATTGTCAACTACCACATTATCTCCAAAATCAGAACTTATAATGGTACTGTTGTATAAGCCAACAGCCATCCGAAGGTTATTAAATTCAAGGCAATATGGTTCCAGTTTCCCAATGCGAACCAGTCCATAGAATTTACAATTTTTTACCAGCTCCGGATTAAATGCATCCGAAACCAGGAGCTTATTCCAGTCATCGCTTTGATTTCTGTTTCGTACCAGTACTTCAATTTCATAAGCTGTAAGCTGCCTGTATTTTATTCCACTGTTGTTCTGCCGGTTTCTATGGAAATATTCATCCTTTCCTTCAGTCAGATAACGGTTTTCAATAAAACCATAACCCAGCGATTGAAGGGCATGTTTCTTAATGAGGTTCATATTTTGTGATTATTCTACCGTTACACTTTTCGCAAGGTTGCGGGGTTTGTCAACATCCAATCCTTTTGCTACTCCAATATAATAGGCTAATAATTGCATGGGTATTACATTAATAATCGGAGCTATTAATTCATCAGCATAGGGGACCACAATCAGGTCATCAGCCAATTGATTTGCAGAATCATCGCCTTCGCTGACAACAGCAATTACCTTTCCTTTTCGCGCTTTGATTTCCTGCATATTACTTAATACTTTTTCATGGAAACTATCCTTGGTTGCCACAAAAAATACAGGGAGCTGATCATCCACCAGTGCAATAGGGCCATGTTTCATTTCTGCTGCAGGATAACCCTCTGCGTGTATATAGGAAATCTCTTTTAGTTTCAATGCGCCTTCCAGTGCAACTGGGAAATTGTACCCCCGCCCAAGGTAAAGCGCATCCGAAGCGTTTTTATACTTATGTGCAACTGCTTCAATGGCTTCTTTTTGCAATAAAGCGGTTGCCACTTTTTCAGGTACATCGTTTAATTCGTTCAGTAAATGCATATAGCGTTTTTCACTGATGCACCCTTTCATATACCCTAGTTTCAATGCCATCATGGTTAATACGGTCAACTGGCCGGTGAATGCTTTGGTACTGGCTACACCAATTTCCGGTCCGGCATGTGAGTACGCACCACCATGTGAAGTTCTTGCAATGGAGGAACCTACCACATTTACGACCCCTAATATAATGGCACCTTTTTCTTTGGCACTCTCTATAGCAACCAGCGTATCAGCTGTTTCGCCACTCTGAGAAATAGCAATAATTACATCACCTTTATTTATTACCGGATTACGGTAGCGGAATTCAGAAGCATATTCCACTTCCACTGGTATTCTGGTCAGCTCTTCAAAAATATATTCTGCTACCAGGCCGGCATGCCAGCTGGTACCGCAGGCAATCATAATAATGCGATTGGCGGTCATCAATTGATCCGCATATTGCTGAATACCACTCATGGTTATGGTACCGGCAGCGGCATCCAGTCTGCCTCTGAGGCAATCAAAGATGGTATGCGGCTGTTCGAAAATTTCCTTTAACATGAAATGGTCGTAACCGCCTTTTTCAATAGCAGCCAGTTCCATGTCAAGTTTGGTTATGAAAGGCGTGATTTTTTCATTGCCAAGGTTTTTCAGTATCAATTCATCCGGACGGATAATGGCCACTTCATAATCATTTACATACACCACTTCTTTGGTATATTCAATGATCGGTGATGCATCAGATGCCAGGAAATGTTCACCTTTGCCAATGCCTATTACCAGGGGAGAACCTTTTCTCGCTGCTATCAGCGTGTCCGGATTGTCTTCGTCCAGCAATACAATTACATAAGCACCAACTACTCTTTTCAATGCAATGCGCACTGCTTCTTCCAGCGATCCGCCATTATTTGAATGGATATCCTCAATAAATTTCAGCAACACTTCCGTGTCGGTATCACTTACAAAATTGTATCCTTTTTTTATGAGCTCTGATTTGATCTGCGCATAGTTTTCTATGATTCCGTTATGAATCATAGACAATTTTCCATTTTTGGAAGTATGGGGATGGGCATTCCTGTCGCATGGTTCACCATGAGTTGCCCAGCGGGTATGACCAATTCCAATAGTAGCATGCAGGTCTTTCCCAACCAGCGATTCCTCCAGTTCAGCTACTTTTCCCTGCTTTTTGAACACTTTCATTCCGTTGTTCAGGAGCGCCACACCGGAACTGTCATAACCCCTGTACTCCAATCGTTTCAATCCCTTTAATATTACCGGATAGGCTTCTCTATGTCCAATGTAAGCAACAATTCCACACATGTTTATTAGATTTTTGTGTTATATGAGGTTCAAAGTATAGAACGCAAACATAGTTAAAAAATTATTTAAGCAATCGATTGCGCAGGTAACAGATTTGATGGGAGACCATTAATCCGCATCAGAGCATAAGTCCCCGAAGAAAGAGGTAAGCCACACTAAAATAGATTATCAACCCGGTTACGTCAACCAGCGTTGCAACAAACGGGGCAGATGAAACGGCAGGGTCAGCACCAGCTCTTTTCAAAAATATGGGTAACATGGAGCCACTGATTGTTCCCCATAAAATAACCCCCATCAGAGAAATTCCGACTGCGGCTCCTAACTGAATGTAATAAACGCCATACACTTCGGGGAAAAACTGTGACCAGGCAACCACTCTGAAAAAACCAATTATTCCCAATACGGTACCAAGTAATAGCCCGGATACAATTTCCCGCTTCAATACCCGCCACCAGTCGGATATCGTGATTTCTCCTACTGCCATAGCCTGAATTATCAGGGTCGAAGCCTGGGAACCACTGTTGCCTCCGCTTGAAATAATTAGCGGCACAAATAAAGCTAGCACCACGGCTTTGGCAATTTCATCCTCAAAATACCCCATTGCAGAAGCCGTAAGCATCTCTCCAATGAATAATACCACCATCCACACAATACGTTTTTTGAAAAGTTTGAAAATGGGCATTTCGAGGTAAGGTTCATCCAGCGCTTCTGTTCCACCAATCCGCTGCATATCCTCGCTGAATTCTTCATTGGCAACCCAGAGTACATCATCAATGGTTACAATACCAAGTAATAAATTATGATCATCCAGGACGGGTAAAGCAACCCGGTTATTCATTTTAAATATCTGGTTCGCCACTTCCTGGTCGTCGTTTACATGGAGAGCGATATACCGGTAATCAATGATATCACTCACCACCTTATCCGGACTGGTCATAATTACATCCCTGATTCTGACATCGTCCACAAACTCTCCTTTATCATTGACAACATATATAACATCAATGGTTTCTGATTCCCTTCCTACTTCCCGAATATGATCCAGTACCTTGGTCATGGTCCAGTCAATATTAACCGTAATATAATCCGGTGTCATCAGGCGCCCCACACTTCCTTCGGGGTATCCCAGGAGGGAGAGGGTAATTCGTCTCTCTTCCGGGTCGAGCGTTTTTATAAGTTCCTTTACCACTTCATTGGGTAATTCTTCTAGGAAAGAGGTTCGGTCATCCGCTGGTAATTCATTCAATAATTCTGCTGATTTCAATGGTGGCAGTTCCTGGATTACCTGCTTTTGAACAGAAATGTCCAAAATCTTAAAAACACTGGCTGCCCGGTGCGTACTCATATTGCCGATGATCTGACTGGCGTAATCATCAAACTCATCAACCAGTTCAGCAACATCGCTTATGTTCTGATTATTCAGGAACTCCCGAATACGCAGTTTGTCTTCCATATGTATGATGGAAGAGAATTGTTCACTAAGGGAGGCCGGCGTTTCCAGATCTTCGGTCATGAGGTAAAAATACATTTTTATATTGCAGAATGATTTTGCCCAGCCTGATTATAGCACCTACCGACCGGATGGGAAGAGGTGTGTTTACGCTCGACCCACTCGAAGCAGGTATTCTGGTGGAAATTAGTCCGGTTATTGTACTGTCAGATAAAGAACGCATTTTGCTGGATCAGACCCTTCTGCACCATTATATTTTTGAGTGGGGAGATGAACGTAAAGACTGCTGTGTTGCACTCGGTTACGTATCCATTTACAACCACAGTTTCGAAAGCAATTGCGAATATGAAATGGATTTTGAATCCCAAATGATCCGTGTTAAAACCGTTCGACCCATTGCAGCAGGAGAAGAGCTTTTCATAAATTACAATGGTGACTGGAATGACCCCAAGCCAGTCTGGTTCGATGCCATTTAATTACTGCATAGGTAGTTTGGTAATAACAAGGCTGGCCATTCCTTTTACCTGTGCCTGAACCTGAACATTGTCCTTGTTTATCACAAGTCCGGTTAACCGTAATTCATCTGTTGCTCCTTTCATGAAAATGCCATCCATAATCAAACGGTTAAACTGCGCATCGATTTTTGATTTATTTTTAAGATAAAGATCCCGCACATTTATTTTTGCCTGCTGTCTTAACCCCTCCAGAATCTGCCTGTTGAAAAATGTTTTACCTACCACCAAAACAAGACTGGAAGAATTCAGATCATATTCCAAATCCGGCACTTGCAACTGTTGACTGACAAGATCCAGTTCTGGTGTTCCGGTGAGAAAGAGGGTGCCTTTTTTAGTTCCCGTAAAATTGATCTTAAATCGAACCTTATACTGGTCTAATCCGCTGACCTCCACACTGGAAATCCTGATTTTTTCTCCTTTTACATCGAACTCGCGATTGCGTAAGGTTCTGGTTAATAAGGTGTCAATTGTGAGGTAATCATAAACGGCATTGGTTGTCAGCGTGAAGCCATCGCCATTCACCACCCCACTGAGAGGTGGTAAATTTTTGGTGGTGGCTGTATTAATGCTGTCTGAACTGATTTCCGGAAAACAGGAAATACCTGCTACAAATCGCAAGGTGTCTCCGGCAAGATTAATTGCTCCCAGCTTTACTGAATTGGCATTTAATTTCATGTAGCCATAAGTGCTGAGCGGGATTTTTTTTCCAGCTCTTTCTGCAATTGGATTCAGCACTTCATCAAAGCGGAGATTTCGTAAATTCTGATCTATTTCATTTCCATAAAAGTTAACGGATGCAGCAATGCTGTCCATTACCTGTTGGGTAACATCATTATTGAAGACTGTAACCACACATTTGTCGAGAGCCTGCACTTTTTCAACCCTTGTACTGGTTTGAAGACGGTAATCGGTGGTGAATTTCAAATCTGATATTAACTGGATATTTACCCTGCGCATAGGTTCATCGCCAAATCCGCAGCTGCCATTGATCCAGGGTGAAACGGATTGGCCCAATACACAAACTGTTTTACTGCCGGCAATCTGGTATTTGCCATTCATGGTCATGGTTACCCTGTTATTCAAACAGCTGAATTGAAAGCCCGATCGCAGAAAGCGATACTTGTAACGGAAATCACATCCGCTTGGCATGTAGGCTGGCCATCCCTCCGAAGTAATTTCTTTAGGAGCCAATTGTTCTGCCTGCTGAAGGAATGGCTTAATCGCTACTTTAACAGGAATATGAATAACAGACTCCGTCAGCGGAGGGAGTGTCTTTACAATTGGTTCAGGAACCGGTGCGGATGTTTTTTTACTTGTACTGCATCCAGCCATCAGCAAAACTAAAAGCATACAAAGCATGCTTGCTATTCGGTTATTCATAGAGGATCTCAAAGTATTTCGTTGATATGTATACGGATATTTTCTGCAATTTTTTCTGTTGGTACATCATTGGCATCACCCCCAAAAGGATCTTCAATTTCTTCTGCAATTAACTCCAGACTTGCCAGAACATAAAACACAAAAGCAACAACCGGAATAACCAGGTAGCCCATATTGAATACAAAGCCAACCGGCAATGTAATTACATAAATGAAAATAAATTTCTTGATAAAAACACTGTAGGAGTAGGGGATAGGGGTGTTCTTGATTCGTTCGCAGGCGCCGCATATATCTGTAAAAGATTGCAGTTCTGAATTGAGCGTAATAAGTTGATCTCCACTGATCGTACCTTTGCGGTATAAGTCCTGTACCCGTTTCAGCAATAGTGATGCCACCTGGTTTGGCAGGTGTCTTGATTGATCAACGGCCAGTTCAGGATGATCGATTTCATCCAATGCCAGTCGGGTTTTTTCTGAACGTAAATGATCTCTCAGCATGCTTGCATATAATGGAATTGATTTTCTGAAAAAACTCCGGTTTACCTGATCGTCTACTGATAACATGCTGTCCAGCTTTATTGCAAGATTTCGTGTGTTATTGGTTAGGGCACCCCATAACTTACGGCCTTCCCACCAACGATCATACGCTGTATTGGTTCGAAAAACCAGTAACATTGAAATTGCAAAACCTAAGAGGCTGTGCATCAATGAAACGGATTTGAGATGACTGTTATCGGATAGTTTTAATACTTCAACTTCGAGATAGGCAACTCCCCATGAATAAAGTGAAACAATTACAACCAGCGGAAATAACTGCCGAACAGTATCCGCTTTATGTAGTTTAAAAAGTACAGAAAGCCAGTCTTTGGTATTATACGATATCATTGTTTAGGTTGATTGATTGGTAAAGCGATAGCCCCTTAGAAAATCGGCAATCTTCATTTTCTTCTTGCCCTGTAACTGGATTTCCTGCAGATGAATATAACCATCCGGTGTTGCAAATTTCAGATAAGTCTGTTGATCTGTTTCAAATTGTCCGGGTGCTGATGCTGGTACAACCCTTTCACGCAAAGATTTAAATACTTTTAGCATTTTGCCTTCCAAAGAAGTATAGGCAGCCGGATAGGGTGATAAACCGCGAATCAGATTATGTACTTCATCAAGCTTTCTGAACCAGTTGATATGGCAGGTTTCGGTAAAGATTTTTGGCGCATGCTTGGGTGCCTTATCTGGAGTCAGCAGATTTTGTTGGGGAATTTCTATCAGCGTTTGATTGGCCAGTCCCTCTATCGTTTTTACAAGTGTTGAAGCTCCCAATACTTTCATTCGGTCATGAACAGACCCTGCATCTTCATCCTCTCCAATTGAAAGTTTTTCCTGCATCAGTATATTGCCGGTATCAATTGCATGTTGCAACTTAAAAGTAGTTACGCCGGTTTCTTTTTCGCCATTGATAACGGCCCAGTTGATGGGAGCCGCACCTCTGTAATTGGGCAATAATGATCCATGTACATTGATTGTACCCATGGGTGGACGATTCCAAACCACTTCCGGCAACATGCGAAATGCAACAACAACCTGCAGGTCGGGTTTGATTTTGTCCAGCGCTTCCAGAAAATAAGGGTCCCGTAGTTTCTCAGGTTGTAATACCGGGAGCTTATGAGTTACCGCATATTGTTTGACAGCACTTTCCTGTAAATGCATGCCTCTTCCGGCCGGACGATCAGGCGCTGTAACAACACCAACAATAGTGCAGCCTGCATTTACCAATGCATCCAGCGATGCCACTGCAAATTCTGGTGTGCCCATGAAAACTATACGAAGGGAACGAAAATCCATATGATAGAACAGCTTTTTGTGTTAAGGATAAAGAAGGTATTTCGCTCTTGTTTTTTTGAACTTTTCTAATCCAGGTTGCCAGGAGTTCCTTATTTGATCCATTGTTTTACCTTCTTTGATTTGTTTCATTAGCTCACTGTTTCCTGCCAGTTTATTGAAAAAATAGGCAGTTGGGGCGGCATCTGTTTTCCCCAGGAAAAAAACAGATTTATCCGGGTATAACTGATAAGCATCGATCAGATAGTCCAATTTCAATTGGCCGTTTATTTTTTTTAGTACTTCCGTCGGTTTGGCAGCAAGATTCCATCCATAACAGCGCTGATCTTTCAGCTTTGGATTTTTAGCACCTTCTTTGGATCGGGGAGTAAATGAATAAAGATTCTTGGGCAGGGAGGGATGACCAAAGACCTGAAAAGGAAAATCGGTTCCACGGCCTTCACTTAAAACGGTGCCTTCAAAAAAACAAGTGGAGGGATACCAGTAGATTGCTGACATATCCGGAAGATTAGGAGAGGGCTTTACCGGAAGGGTGTACAGACTGTCGTGTGTATAGTTTTTACAGGGTATTATACTTAGGTGGAAGTCATTGGTTTGAAGAGTAGTGTCCAGCCAGTTCTCTCCCAGCAGCATTTTTGCATACTCGCCAATAGTCATTCCATATACTACCGGAACGGGTTGCATGCCAACGAACGAGCGATAGGTTTTTTCAAGAATAGGTCCATCCACATAAAATCCATTGGGATTGGGCCTGTCCAGTACCAGTAATGTTTTTTTTGCTGCAATGGCTGCTTCCATAAATTCTTCGAGAGAAGAAATATAGGTATAGAATCGGACACCTACATCCTGAATATCAAAAACCAGGATATCCACAGCGGCGAGGTCCTCTTTTTTAGGAATCCGGTTTTTCCCGTAAAGTGAAATAACCGGGATGCCTGTTTCGGGGTCAATCGAATTTCCTACTTTTTCGCCTGCATCTGCAGTGCCCCGAAATCCATGTTCGGGAGAAAATATCCGGGTGATTTTAATTCCTTTTTTCGTCAATACATCTACCAGATGGAGGGTGTCAAAAACTACCGTTGTCTGGTTGGCAAATATTCCAACCCGAAGCCCCTTTAGTTGTGGAAGATATTGGTCAAATTGTTCTGCGCCGGGTTCAATCCGTTGCGCCTGGGTAAAAGAGGTAAATATGAAGAGGAGAGAAAGGCCAAGAAAAATCTTTTTCATGGGTCAAATATAACGGTTTGGTAGCAGGAGCTCTCCCGCTTTTCCCTTACCTTGTGTGCTGATTTGATCAATTTAAATATTTTTTATGCAACAAGTACAATCTGGCGATACAGTAAAAGTTCATTATCATGGTCGCCTTACCGATGGAACCACCTTTGACAGTTCCGAGGGTCGTGATCCATTGGAGTTCCAGGTAGGCAGTGGTATGGTTATCGCCGGTTTCGATAACGGTGTTGTGGGTATGCTGGTGGGTGATAAAAAAACCGTTCATATTCCTGTTGATGATGCCTATGGTCCCAAAAATCCTGATATGATAATCGAGTTCCCGAAAGAACAGGTTCCTTCAGATATGCCCATGGAAATTGGTATGCGCCTTAATTTAAATAACAGTCAGGGGCAGATGGTTCCTGTTGTTATTACGGAGATCCAGGAGGCAGCTATCCTGCTTGATGCAAACCATCCGCTGGCAGGCGAAGACCTGGTTTTTGATATTGAGCTGGTTGAAATAATAGGAGCCCCTTCTCGTATAATTATGCCTTAAGTATCAATGTATTTAATAATAAAATGGTTGCCTCTAAGGCAGCCATTTTTTATTGAACTGTTTGGTATATATCAGAAAAAGTACAAGAATGGCAACCAGCATCAGGATTGAATTGATAAAAGATCCCTCGAAGCCAAAATTGCCACCGGTTAAGCTGTCTGACCCTGTTTGATTTTGTACCAATACCGAAGGAAGGGAGAGACCACTTACTTCATAACCTAATAGAGGACCCTGCAGAAAATTCCAGCTAAAATGTAATCCAATTCCAAACCAGAGATTTCGGGTATAAATAAAATTAATTCCAAGTAATATTCCTGCCAGAAATACATTCAGTATGGATAGAACAGAAGCATTCGGATTGGTTCCGTGAAAAAGTGCGAAGATCAAAGCAGATATAACTAATGCCAAAAGCGGGTGGACACTTTCCATCAGGTTGTTAAGTATATAACCCCTGAATGCAAGTTCTTCATAAAAAGCTACCAGCAACATCAGTCCGAGTGAAATAAAAAAAGCAGTACCATTCCACTGCACATCTGTCCATTCAATTGCATTCAATACCAATAATATACAGGTGCCACCACCCAATATAGCGATGGCTATCAGGAGTCCGACGGTAAAGTCGAGCTCATATCCTCCCCATTTCCAGCCAAGAGACATCCAGGATTCCCGGTCCATTTGTACTCTCAGAACATATGTGAGCAGGGCTGTTAGGATTGCCAGTACAGTTGTAGTAAGATAAATATCGAAACCCAGCATCGCACCAATTGTTCCACCACCAATCAATATACCCAGGAACAAAAGGGTGTAAACAATTGCTCTAAGATAACCCGGTAAGTTCCAGGGTTTTTCAATTATCTGCTTTGACATCAATACATTAATTTGGCCGAAAATTAACCAATCATGCCGGAATTCGATCGGGTTACTGTAAAAGATCGCCTGATGCGATATGTACAAATTGATACGCAGAGTGATCCTACTAGTAATTCCCAGCCCAGTACCGAAAAACAAAAGGATCTGTCGCGTTTATTGGTAAAGGAATTATTGGAAATGGGAATTGCTGATGCGCACCTGGATGAGTACGGGTATGTGTATGCAACAATTCCGGCAACCAGCCAAAAGTCAGTGCCGGTCATCTGTTTTTGCGCTCATGTGGACACGGCTCCAGATTGCAGCGGTTCCCGTGTTCGGCCAATTCTTCATCCCGGATATACCGGAGCACCGATTGTATTACCAGATGATCCGTCGCAGCTTATTAAAATCGAAGATCATCCTTACCTCAAAGAAAAAATCGGGGACGATATTATCACGGCATCCGGTTCCACCTTGTTGGGGGCTGACGATAAAGCCGGGGTTGCAATTATCATGGATCTGGCGGCCTTTCTGGTAAAAAATCCCGGACTTGCGCATGGCGAAATAAAAATCCTGTTTACGCCGGATGAAGAAATCGGGCGGGGTGTTGATAAAGTGGATCTTCAAAAACTGGGTGCATCCGTTGCCTATACATTGGATGCTGGGGAGTTGGGTAGTCTGGAGGACGAGAACTTTTCTGCAGATGCCATGACTGTTTATTTTCATGGTATTGCTGCGCATCCTGGCTCGGCCAAAGGAAAAATGATCAATGCCATTAAACTGGCCGGTGATTTTCTGGCTGCCTTACCCAGGGAAAACTTATCGCCCGAGGTTACGGAAGGCAGACAGGGCTTTGTTCATCCGGTTCGGATTTCTGGTGGGGCAGAATTGGCACAGGTAGATTTTATTATTCGTGATTTTGATACTCAATTGCTCGGTCAGCATGAATACCTCCTTCAACACCTTGCTGATGAAGTTGTGTTGAAATATCCAGGTTCACGCACAAGCTACGAGGTAAAGGAACAATACCGCAACATGAAGGAAGTGTTGAAAGAGCATCCGAAAGTGGTTGAGCTGGCAGAGGAAGCAATGAAGATTTGCGGGATTTCCGCGAGAAAATTTCCTATCCGGGGTGGTACAGATGGTGCCCGATTATCTTTTATGGGACTGCCCTGTCCGAATTTGTTTACCGGAGAAATGTCGTTGCATAGTAAACAGGAATATGTAAGTGTGCAGGATATGGAAAAATCCGTAGAAGTATTGATTGAATTGGTGCAGCTTTGGGAGAAGAACTCCTGAGAATTGTAGTATATTAACCCTAAATCCATAAAAATGTTAGATTTTATTTCGTCCAGTTGGTGGATAATACTTGTGGTGCTGGCTGCTTTAGCCGGACTAAAAACCATCAATCAGGGAACGATAGGAGTAGTGACGATGTTCGGTAAATACCGTAGGGTATTGCACCCCGGTCTGAATTTTATCATTCCCTTTATTGAACAGATTTCCAAACGGGTTTCTATCCAGAACCGGTCGGTGGAATTGGAGTTTCAGGCCGTAACCGCAGATCAGGCCAATGTGTATTTTAAAAATATGTTGTTGTATGCCGTGCAGAATGAAAATGAAGACACCATCAAAAAAGTGGCCTTTAAATTCATCAGTGAACGTGATCTGATGCAGGCACTTAGTCGAACTATTGAGGGAACCATCCGTTCTTTTGTGGCAACCAAACGTCAGGCGGAAATTCTCGCATTAAGAAAAGAAATTGTTGAATATGTAAAGGATCAGATTGATCAGTTGCTGGAAGAATGGGGGTATCACCTGCTTGATTTGCAGATCAATGATATTACGTTTGATCAGGTTATTATGGACTCGATGAGCCGGGTAGTGGCTTCCCATAACCTGAAAGCTGCTGCTGAAAACGAAGGCCAGGCTTTGCTGATTACCAAAACGAAAGGCGCAGAAGCAGAAGGAAATGCCATAAAAATTGCAGCAGAAGCAGAGCGGGAAGCGGCCCGATTAAGAGGTCAGGGAGTTGCGTTATTCCGCGAAGAAGTGGCCAAGGGGATGAGTGAGGCCGCAGATCGCATGCGGCAGGCCAATTTAGATACCAATGTGATTCTCTTTAGTATGTGGACAGAAGCTGTAAAGAACTTTGCCGAATATGGTAAAGGAAATGTTATTTTCCTGGATGGCAGCGCAGAAGGAATGGAGAAAACCATGAAACAGATTCAGGCAATGATGGTTAAACAGATCGGTGCAGATCACCCAACTCCATAATCTTTAGAATTCCTTAGCAAATAATAGCCTTATTTTCACACCCGACAAATAGAATAAAACAACCAGATGAATTTGTTCCTTCTTCAGATTGCAGATACGGCCAGACAAGTGGCCGAAGGTGCCCAGGCTGTGGCCAATGAAAACAAAGACCTCAGTATGATCAACCTGCTCTTTCAGGGCGGTCCGCTGATGATTCCGTTGTTTTTATTGTTTATAATAGCCGTCTATTTCTTTTTTGAGCGTTACCTTGCCATCAATAAAGCAAGTAAGATTGATGAAAACTTTATGAGTATCATCAAAGATCATATCCTTAGCGGAAATGTTGCTGCAGCAAGATCCCTTGCCAAAAACACCAATAATCCGGTTGCCCGCATCATCGATAAAGGTATTCAGCGAATTGGGAAACCTATCGATGCTATTGAAAAAAGCATGGAAAATGTTGGTCGGCTGGAAATGTATAAAATGGAAAGAAATCTTTCTGTTTTATCTCTTATTTCCGGGATTGCCCCAATGTTTGGTTTTCTTGGCACCATTGTAGGGATGGTTCAGTTGTTTTACGGGATTTCCTCTACCGGCGAATACACGCTGAGTACTATTGCAAGCGGGATCTATGTTAAGATGATTACTTCTGCAACTGGTTTGATCATCGGTTTACTCTCCTATGTTGGTCACAGCTTCCTGAATGCTCAGGTTGATAAAACGGTGAATCGAATGGAAGTAGCCAGTTCTGATTTTATTGATACTCTTCAGGAGCCAACGAGATAAAGGAAAAGAATGAACTTAAAACGACGTTTACGAGGCCATGCCGAAGTCCATACCGGAGCATTGAATGACATCCTGTTCATTCTCCTGCTGTTTTTCCTTATTGTTTCAACCCTGGCTAATCCGAATGTGATTAAACTTTCTCAACCCAAAGCAAAGAGTGATACCAAAGCAAAACAAACGGTGGTGGTGTCGATTGATGCCAATAACCAGTTTTTTGTGGGTACATCCAAAGTGAATCTGGAAGAATTGAAAGCACGCTTACAGCCAATTCTGGCTAAGGAAACGGATCAGCCTTCCGTGGTGATCAATGCGGATAAAAATGTTCCCATAGAAAATGTGGTGGCAGTGATGCGGGTGGCGCGTGAGTTGGGAGCCCGTTCCGTATTAGCGGTAGATAAAAACGGAGTTCAGTAATTAATCATGGCCGAATAGCTTTGATCATCCGGTCTTTTCCCTGCATATCTTTCCGGATTTCTATGTTTTTCATCCCACAGTGTTCTAACACCTGTCTGACACCTAATGGATGACCCTCGTGGATTTCAAGATAAATTCCGGAACCGGAGGGGGCTTTTTGCAGAGCGAAACGAGCAATTGCTTCGTAAAAAAGGTAGGGATCCTGGTTAGGGACAAACAGTGCCATAGCGGGTTCATATGCAACCACATGTTGGCTCATAGCATCGGCTTCCTGCTTTGGAATATAGGGTGGATTGCTTACCATGCAGGTAGGTGTTGCCAACATGGGCCAGTTGGATTCATTCAGGAAATCCAGTTCTTTCCAGTGCACTATAGCATTTAATCGGGATGCATTTAGTTGAGCAACAGTAAGTGCTGCAGAACTTAGATCGCAACTATGAATCTCGGCGGTTGGAAGTTTTTTTGCCAGGCTGATCGGAATGCACCCGCTTCCGGAGCCAATGTCCAGAATCACCGGCGCAACAACCTCCATATAATCCTGAATCACCCATTCCACCAGTTCCTCCGTTTCAGGCCGGGGTATTAATACCCGTTCATCTACAAAAAAGGGCATTTCCTGAAACCAGGCTTCATTTAGTACATATTGTATGGGGCGATGGCTTAATAATTGTTGCAGCATTTCTTCCAGTTGTACCTGTTGCTGATCGGAAAGATGGTCCGTTGTTATAAACCTGGCTTCCTGTCTCTGCAAGCCACTGATCTTTTCTAAGACCAGTTCCGAAATTATACCAGCTTCCTCCTTTCCATAAAGTGGGCTGAGTTGTCGGATTATATGGTCGCGTGGCGTGGACAATGAAATGGCTGCATTATTTGATTGGTAAAGGTAGGCAGCACTGGCCCAATTTTTTTGTAACTTTTGGCATGAGTGAAAAAAAATTGAAAGGGCAGATCGCTCTGGTTACTGGTGGAAGTTCCGGTATCGGTAAGGCCATCGCTATAGCATTGGGTGAAGCAGGTGCCTCAGTAGTTGTAAATTATGTATCTAGTTCGGATGCCGCTGAAGAAGTAGTGGCTGAAATTCGGAGCGCCGGTTCTGATGCGATTGCTATTAGGGCCGATGTAAGTAAGGAGGACGAGGTTTTCTCCATGTTCGGGGAAATAATTCAACAGTTCGGTACCCTTGATATTCTGGTAAGCAATGCCGGACTTCAACAGGATGCACCCTTTCAGGATATGACGCTTCAACAATGGCAAAAAGTAATTGATGTGAACCTGACTGGTCAATTTTTATGCGCCAGGGAGGCGATTCGTGAATTTTTACGCCGGGGTTTTCAGCCAGAGCGTTCCAGAGCATGTGGAAAAATTATATGTATGAGTTCGGTGCATGAATTGATTCCATGGGCCGGACATGTAAACTATGCTGCCTCCAAAGGCGCTATTAAAATGCTGATGCAGAGCCTCGCGCAGGAATTTGGCCCCAAACAGATCAGGGTAAATAGTATTTGTCCGGGTGCCATCCGCACCCCCATAAACCGGGAAGCCTGGGAAACGCCCCAGGCATATCAGTCGCTCATGAGCCTGATTCCCTATAACCGGATCGGAGAACCCGATGATGTTGGTAAGCTGGCTGTTTTCCTGGCTTCGGATGATTCAGACTATATTTCCGGAGCCAGCATCTTCATTGATGGAGGCATGGCAGTGTATGAAAGTTTTGCAGATGGCGGATAAAATTCCGACCTTCATGGTAAATCAAATAAGTTTCGCGTATGGCCAGATCGAAAGAATCGTTCAATAAGAAGGAAATGGAGAAGAAGCGTGCAAAGAAGAAACAGGAGAAGGAAGAACGTAAAGATGAGCGCAAGCAGGATGCAAAAAAAGGGAAGTCATTGGAAGATATGATGGCCTATATTGATGCTGATGGAAATATCGTTAGTACACCACCGGATCCGTCTTCAAAAGTTGAAATTAATGCAGAAGACATTCAGATAAGTATTCCAAAACAGGCGGAATTGTCTCCCGAAGATCTGATTCGTTCAGGAATAATTTCTTTTATGAATGAAGCAAAGGGCTTTGGATTCATTCGCGATTTGCAAACACAGGAAAGTATTTTCGTGCACGTAAATGAAATGCAAACCCGGTTGGGCGAAAACGATAAAGTTAATTTTGAGGTGGTAAGTGGTCCTAAAGGATACAGTGCCATCAATGTACGCAAGATGAAATAAGTTCAATGTTCGGCGGCCATGTTAAAGAAACGATTTAAGCGGACCCTTCGTTATTCAAAATATATCTACTACAAGGAAACACTCGTAAATAGAGAAGAAAAATTTTGGTCCTTTCTGGGTTCTTTTATTGGTATCGGGATTATTGCATTCTGGCAAAGCTACCAGCTGGAAGATTCTGACAGTCTTTTTTTAATTGGTTCATTTGGAGCATCCAGTGTACTGGTTTATGGAATTATTCAAAGTCCGCTCGCACAACCACGGAATTTAATTGGAGGACATCTCATTTCTGCATTTGTTGGTGTAAGTGTTCAATTATTATTGCCTGATATTATCTGGCTTACAGCACCTTTGGCGGTTTCACTTTCTATTATTGCGATGCAATTCACGAAAACACTTCATCCTCCCGGAGGTGCAACCGCCCTGTTGGCTGTAATCGGTTCAGAAAAAATAAAGGTGTTGGGGTATTCATATATATTGTTCCCGGTTTTGAGCGGAGCACTGGTTTTATTACTGGTGGCCCTTATTTTTAATAATATTACGCCTAATCGCCAATATCCAATCAATAGAAATTATAAAAAAAGGATCAGGAAACTATTATTACTTCGCTGATCCGGGTGTGATTTTTTTAATAGTTGTTGTTGTTTAGCTGCCTCTGTAGGTTGAATAGCTATAAGGAGTTACTACAATAGGGATATGATAATGTTCTCCTTTTTTTATTTCAAAAACCACAGGAATAAATGGATATATAGGATCTGCTCCTTTCTTGACAAAATATGGCCGGATAAAAAAACTGAGCCGATAAACTCCAGCATGCTCCGTTCCTTCCAGAAAATTTCCAATCCGGCCATTTTTATCCGTTACCAACTGCCCAATTTTTGACCAGCTAACCGGGCTATCCTGTTTCTCAAGCAATACCTCTACTCCCTGAGCAGGCTTTCCGGACCATGTATCCAGTATATGTGTGCTTAACTGAAATTCTTTGTCAGATTGAGAATAACCAGAATAAAAAATTAGTAGTGCAATAAAGAGGAAAAGCTGTTTCATTTTAACGTTTATTGGTTAACTTAAACAGGACTGAATTGTTTAATTGAAAATATACATTCACATTTCTTTTTAAACTGAAGACTATGAATTGGATTAAAAGAATGGGCCTTTTGTTACTGGTAATGTTTTCCGTAATGGCTGGTCCGTCTACGGCACAGGCCCAGACAGATAATCTGAAAAAACATCATAAAAATGTTTCCAAGGCAGAACGAAAAGCCAAAAAATCAGCCAAAAAAGCTAAAAAGCATAAAAAGAGATTGAATAAATCTGAAAAGAAATTGAAAAAAGAAAAGAAAAAGCAGGAGAAAATCCTTCGCCGCCAGCAAAGGGAACTTCGTAAATCAGTAGGTGCCACACCGGTTGAATAATTGTTGTTTTTTTACTATTTTGTCTGCTCAAACTCGAACCTATGTCATTTTTTAAATCCGGGAATCCGGCACTTTCAGAAAAAAAATTTGAAGCTTCCTTAATTGGTCATGGTACAGAAACAATGACTGAAAGAGGCACCATGAACAAATTTATTTTCCTGTTCTTTTTGTTAATGTCCTCCGCACTGCTAACCTGGAAAGCCTATTTTGAAGGGGTAAATGTGATGCCCTGGGTTATTGGATCAGCCATCGGAGGACTGATTCTGGCTCTTGTAATCAGCTTTCGTCCACAATGGGGTGCGTATGCTGCTCCAGTTTATGGGCTGGTTAAAGGTGTATTTGTGGGTGGTATTTCTGCTCTTTATTCTGATGCATTTTCGGCAGCTGCTCCCGGAATTGTTATGCAGGCAGTTGGATTGACTTTTGGAACCGTAATCGCAATGTATGTATTATATCGCACCGGAATAATTAAGGCAACAGAACGCTTCAAATCAATAGTTTTCACTGCTACAGCAGGAATTGCTATCTTTTATTTAATTGCTATGGTGCTTCGTCTTTTTGGCGTTGACATCGCTTTTTTACATGAAGGCAGTTTGCTGGGAATTGGTTTTTCACTTTTCGTTGTAGCCATTGCCGCACTTAATCTTATTCTTGATTTTGACATGATCGATTCCGGTGTAAAAATGGGTGCTCCAAAATATATGGAATGGTTTGGTGCATTTGGATTAATGGTAACCATCATCTGGTTATATGTTGAGATGCTCCGTTTGTTGAGTAAACTTAGTAGCAGGGATTAGGCTTTAAAATTGGATCAGACCTGCTTTATACAAGGAATTCATTGGTTTGTTATCCCAGAATAATTCAAAATCCGGCAAGCCCGCAGCTGTATAGGAAGATTGAATTTCCTGCCTTGTACAGATTTTATTGGAACTTAATTGCAAAAGAGGGAGAATGCTTAAAAACCATTTTCCCTCTTCTGGTTGAAGCCGGATAGTATAGGTTGATTGAACTGTTTCAAAGTTCAGCTCCATAAGTTCCCACTGATGCCCTTTTTTGGATTTGGTGACAATTTCAATGCCTGGTAGTTCGCCTGTAAAAACAATTTTTGTTCCTGGTTTGGTTGGAGCCAATTCTTCTTCACCCAATACTTTTTCGATATAATCCGGTGGAATACTGGTCTTCGGTACTTTGAAATCAAACCATTTATGAAGAGGATAATCCAGACAGTTACCATGCATAAAATTCAATAAGGATTTTTTCAAACCATAACCATAAGCTGCATGATCAGCTCCTGTAGGATCTTCGTGTTCCACATCATTATTTGCAAATTCAATCAGTGCCGGCTTAACTGCCCTGACTTTGAACTTTTCCGGATCCAGGCCAACCGGGCTATGTGCTGTCATGGTGAATTGATGCCAAAAAGCACTCTGTAAAACACCGCTTAGAAATAACTGACGAACCATTTCCAATGAATCAATGGTTTCCTGATCGGTTTGAGTGGGGAATCCATACATCAGATAGGCATGTACCATAATTCCTGCTTCGGTAAAATGTTTATTTACTTTGGCTACCTGAGCTACTGTAATGCCTTTATCAATCAATGCCAGTAGTCGGTCCGATGCAACTTCCAATCCACCCGATACGCCAATGCAGCCAGCTGCTTTAAGCAACATGCAAAGATCTCTTGTGAAACTTTTTTCGAACCGGATATTTGTCCACCAGCTAACCACCAATTTCCTTTTCAGTATTTCCAGCGAAAGTGCACGCATAAGGGCAGGAGGTGCGGCTTCATCTACAAAATGGAATCCGTTATTGCCTGTTTGTTTTATGAGTTCTTCCATTCTGTCTGCAATCAGACTTGCCGCAACCGGCTCGTATATCCGGATATAATCAAGACTTATATCACAAAAAGTGCACTTACCCCAATAACAACCATGTGCCATGGTCAGTTTATTCCATCTTCCGTCACTCCATAAAGAATGCATCGGGTTAATGATCTCAATTGCCTGGATGTACAAGTCGAGGGGAAGACCTGAATAATCCGGTGTCCCGGTTTCAGTTTGTTTATAATCGCGGCAACTGGAATTCTGAATAAAATGGATTATTCCATCCTGAAGCAGAAACGTTCTTTTCAATTCACTAACCGGAATTTTTTCATCGAGATAAGATAGTAATTGTTCAATTGGCGCTTCTCCGTCATCCAGGGTAATAAAATCAATAAATTCAAATACACGTTTATCTTTGAGTGAACGCAATTCCGTATTTGGAAAACCGCCACCCATCGCAATTTTTATTTGCGGATGATGTTTTTTCAGGTATTGCCCGCAACGTAATGCAGCAAAAAGATTGCCGGGAAACGGAACTGAAAATGCAATCAGTCTGGGTTGGAATTCATCAATATATGCTTCCAGCAATGCAAGCATTTTCTGGTCTATAAATCCGGGTGTTTTTTGCAGATACGAATAGAGTTCATCAAACTGATTGGCTGATCTTGCCAGTTTCTCTGCATAACGGCTGAAGCCAAAATGTTCATCAATGGTTTCCTGAATAAAATCGGAGAGATCTTCCAGGTACATGGTGGCAAGATGTTTGGCCTTGTCCTGAGTTCCCATGGCACCAAAGGCCCAGGATAGATCATCGAGTTGGGCAAACCGACCGGCTTCGGGAAGGAAATTTCTCCTGGCAATCCGGTGTGCCATTGTTGGCTCTTTTCCCTGAAGAAAACGGATTAGTTCATCAATTGTTTCAATATAGTTATGACGCAGACGATAAATTCTATTGGCATTGGCGCTGCGTTCAGCAAATGGATCAACCTGTTCAAATAACTCAATTAAGCCTTTTCTGCTAAATACAGCCAGAGTTAGGTCTATTCCCAGATCTGCCTGTGTTGAAGGAATTCCTTTTGTGTTCAGGAAACCTTTAAGATAGGCCGTTGCAGGGTAAGGCGTGTTTAACTGCGTAAAGGGAGGTGTTATAAGAAATACCGGTATGCTCAAAAAATCCAATTTAGCAGGCAAATTTACCCCATTAAGGGCAGTAACAGAAATATCCTGCTTTTCATTCAATATGATTTTAACAGAAGCTGTCAAATTATTGACAAATTGGAAAGAGGGCATTAAATTGTCCTATCTTTCATTGGTATCAATTGATCAAAGAATTTGCAAGTTATGGACCGACGTCAGGTGATCCGGTATTTTTTAGTAGTTGGGGCCGGGATGGCATTTATGCCTTCCTGTGTTTATAAAGAAGGTAAAGTCTCCATTCAGTTAAAATCCATTCAGATTACACCCGCACAAGAGCAGTTTTTAAAAGAACTGGCGGATGCATTGATTCCTCCCACTGATTCACCCGGAGCTGCTGAATTGGGCAGCCACCTTTTTGCATTGAAAATGGTAGATGATTGTTTTGTAAAAGAAGAACAGGAAACATTTGTAGCGGGTTTGAAAAAACTGCAATCAGCAAAAGCGGATCCTGCGGAATTAATGGCTTCAGCGGAAAAAAATAAGCAGAAAGAAGAACTTGCATTTCTGAAATCTTTCAGGAGACTGGTGATTCAGGGCTACACGCAATCCGAATATGTGATGACCAATTTACTGCCGTATCAATTGGTGCCGGGTAAATATTATGGCTGCGTTGATCTGACCAGCACAACTTCAAAATCATAAGTATGGGGTATTTGAATACAAAAGGAGTAAAGGAAAATTCCTATGATGTTATCATTATCGGTTCCGGAATAAGTGGAGGATGGGCAGCCAAAGAATTTACAGAAAAGGGATTAAAAACTCTTGTACTGGAGAGAGGAAGGGATGTAAAGCATTTAAAAGATTATCCTACTACCAATAAAATGCCCTGGGAGTTTGAACATCGCGGACAATTAACCCGTGAAGTTATTGAAGCGAATCCGGTGGTTAGTAAATGTTATGCATTCAGGGAAGATGCATTGCATTTTTTTGTGAAGGATAAAGAACATCCCTATGTTCAGCAAAAACCATTTGACTGGATCCGGGGGTATCAGGTGGGTGGAAAATCGTTGTTATGGGCAAGACAAACCCAGCGATGGAGTGAATATGATTTTGAGGGCCCGGCAAGAGATGGTTTTGCCGTGGATTGGCCGATTCGATATAAGGAGCTGGCGCCCTGGTACAGTTATGTAGAAAAATTTGCAGGCATTTCAGGCAACAAAGACGGATTGGATATTTTGCCGGATGGGGAATTTCTGCCTGCCATGGAATTGAATTGTGTGGAAGATTATTTTTCTAAGAAGATGGCTGCTGCCTATTCAAACCGTCCGGTTATTATTGGACGGGCAGCTCATATTACAGCACCGCAGCCTATTCATCTGGAACAGGGAAGGGCGCAGTGTCAGAACAGAAATCTTTGCCAGCGGGGTTGTCCGTTCGGTGGTTATTTCAGCAGTAATAGTTCCACCATTCCCTGGGCAATGCGAACCGGAAACCTCACCCTTCGCCCGAATTCAGTTGTTGATTCCATCATATATGACGATGCCAAACAAAAAGCTTCTGGAGTTCGGGTGATCGATGCCATCACTAAGGAGGCAACGGAATATTTTGCTCCGGTTTTATTTGTAAATGCTGCTGCATTAAATACTAACCTGATTTTATTGAATTCCACTTCTTCCCGCTTTCCTCAGGGGCTGGGTAATGAAAATGGTTTATTGGGCAAATATGTAGCCTTTCATAACTACCGGGCGAGGGTTTCTGCTGTGTATGATGGCTTTGCAGATAAAACGACTTCCGGTGGCCGTCGGCCCAACAGCGGTTATATTCCCCGTTTCAGAAATGTAAAAAAACAGGAAACTGATTTTTTACGTGGGTATGCCGCCGGTTTTGGTGCTTATCGCCCAAATCAGGGAGCTGAAGGCTGGGGAGAAGAATTAAAGAAAAATCTCCTGAATCCCAAAGCAGGTCCCTGGCAGGTCGGTTCCCATATGATGGGTGAAACGATTCCCAAAGAGAGCAGCCAGGTTAGTCTGGATGCTAATCAAAAGGATGAATGGGGCGTGCCCTTGCTGAATATCAACATGGAATATGATCAGAACGATGAAAAAATGGTGAAAGATTATCTGGAACAGATGACTGAAATGTTTACTGTTGCCGGATTTAAGAATATTGAAACTACGGATTCAAAACAGGCACCCGGACTGGATATCCATGAAATGGGCGGGGTGCGGATGGGACTTGACCCTAAAACATCGTTATTGAATAAATGGAATCAACTCCATCACTGCAAAAATGTATTTGTAACGGATGGGGCCTGCATGACATCAACTGCAACACAAAATCCAAGTTTAACCTATATGGCCCTGACAGCCAGGGCAGTCGATTATGCATTTAAAGCACTAAAAGCCGGAGATTTGTAGGAAATTGCCCGTATGGAGGGATATGAAGAAAAAATCAAAGGAGAACTGTGGATCTGGCAGCAGGAAATGAGGTCAAATCCCGGTTTTATTAATCGGCTTTCCAAATCCTGGCAAAACAAGGTTAATTCATGGATACCAGAGAAAGTACACCAGGCAGTTACCACCACTATCAAGCAAATGATCAGGGCGGTTTTGTTTGGTGCACAGTATACCAGCCCAATACCGTTGCAATCCGAATCATTTTGGGCAAGGGAGGCCGCTGTTAAAGAACGGATCGACTGGTATCAGAAAACAGCCTCTGTAGAAGGTGCAGTTACAGGTGCTGGTGGATTATTACTTGGCCTGGCAGATTTTCCTATTTTACTCGGGCTTAAACTGAAATTGTTGTTTGACATAGCCAGCCTTTATGGCTTTGATGTAAAAGATTATAAGGAACGGATTTATATCCTACATGTATTGGAGCTCGCTTTTTCAAGTCAGGAACACCGCCAAAAAATCTATCAGAAAATGGAGAACTGGTCAGAAAAAGCAGCTTTATTACCAGATGATATACATCAGTTTGACTGGCGGAACTTTCAACAGGAATACCGTGATTATCTTGATATCGCTAAGCTGGCACAACTGATTCCGGTTATAGGGGCTCCGGTTGGACTGGTAGTAAATTACAGACTCGTTCGGAAGTTAGGCGTAACTGCTATGAATGCTTACAGAATGCGGATGCTGGTTTAATTTTATACCCCAGCCCTGGCACTAGTACGATTCGGACTAAAATAATACAATGAAGCATGATCCGCATTATATGAAGCGTTGCCTGCAACTGGCAGCCCTTGGAGTCGGGAGGGTAGCACCTAATCCTCTGGTAGGAGCAGTATTGGTTTATAAAAACCGGATTATTGGGGAAGGGTATCATGAAAGGTTTGGAAAAGCACATGCTGAAGTAAATTGTCTGAATTCCGTAAAACCGGAAGATCGGATCAATATACCTAATAGTATTCTCTATGTTTCCCTGGAGCCCTGCGCACATTTTGGGAAAACTCCACCATGTGCAGATCTGATCATCCGGAATGCAATTAAAAAAGTAGTGATTGCAACACGTGACCCTTTTGGTCAGGTAGACGGAAAAGGAATTGAAAAATTAAAGAATGCCGGTGTTGAAGTGGAACTTGATGTTGAGGGGGAAGCTGCAAGAGAACAAAATCGTCGTTTTTTTACTTTTCACCTGCATAAGCGTCCCTATATTATTTTAAAATGGGCAGAATCATTAAATCAGGCGATTGCGGTGAAAGATAAAACAAGAACAGCAATCAGCGGTCCTCTTACCGGACGACTGGTTCACCAGTGGAGAGCGGAAGAAACGGCTATCCTGATAGGGGCAACCACAGCGTTAATGGATGATCCTGCATTAACTGTCCGGTGGGTCAATGGCCAAAACCCGGTTCGGCTGCTGATTGATCCCCGCCTAAGAGTCCCGGAAAATGCCAGATTATTTGCTGAGCCCGGCAAAACAATTGTATATAATTTGCTGAAAAACGTTGTCGAAAACGATGTAGAATGGGTGCAACTCAAAGCAGATCAGCCAATATTGGAACAATTGCTGGCAGATTGTTACAGGCGATCCATTCTATCTATTCTTGTAGAAGGAGGTTCCCAAACTATCGACCATTTTCTGAAAGCGGGATATTGGGATGAAATCAGACAAATTCGTTCAACCAGCTTATATCTCGACCAGGGATATCCGGCTCCGCGCCCCGAACACGCTGTTTTTCATAACAGCTATATGGCAGGGGAGGATCAGATATTCGTTTATCGACCTGTTCCTAGCCCTTAATACAGTACCTTTGCGCGCTGTTTTCAGTGTACACTATGGGCAATAAAACTTTTTATACTACAATTGAAAAACCTGGTACGGCTGAATTCCGCGACAGAGGAAGCCGTTTTATCGGTTATGCATTTCCGGTTAGTTCCGTTGAGCATTTCAAAAAAGAGCTGGAACAAATTAAAAAAGAGCACCCTAAAGCCACTCATCATTGCTTTGCTTACCGGATCGGCCTGGATGGTAACAGTTTCCGGGTGAATGATGATGGAGAGCCTTCCGGATCTGCCGGTAAGCCAATCCTGGGACAAATAGACAGTAAGGAACTGGTAAATGTGGGAGTGGTGGTAGTTCGGTATTTTGGAGGAACCATGCTGGGAGTTCCGGGTTTGATCAATGCATATAAAACAACAGCCAGCGTGGTATTGCAGACGATTCCCTTTGTTCAGAAGACGATTGAACGCGCCTATCAATTGCAGTTTGATTATACAATGCTCAATGAAGTAATGATGCTAATCAAACAATGTAATTGCACCTTACTTCAGCAGGAGGTACAATTGTTTTGTATGTATAAAATAGGTGTTCCGTTAAACCGTGAGGAAGAAGTATTGTATCGGCTTAAGCAATTACATACGGTGGAAGTCATTGCTTGCTGACCAGCCAGCCAATTATTTCTTTATTTAATCTATTCCATTTTTCAAGCAGGGAAAAGTCGGGCCATATCCAGTCATACCATTGTTGAAAACCATTGGTCACTTCATAATTTGCACAATGCCTGGTTATCCCGATTCCGGCTTTGTTAAATTCTGACTCACATCTGCGCATATGCATCGCTGAGGTCACCAGAATAAAAGGGCCGCTCATTCCCATACTGTCAATCAAGGACTTAGTAAAGCTTGCATTCTCTTTTGTGTTTCGACTTTTATTTTCTGCAAAAATGATGGCCGGTGAAATTCCGTTTTGGATTAATTCCGCTTTAACAAAATCCGCTTCTGGCGGGAGTTTCCTGTTCAAAAAACCATTTCCACCGGTCACAATTATCTTTTCTGCCACACCGCTATGCACCAGTTTTGCGGCCTGAATGAAACGATCCGCTGCCTGACCAAAATATCCCTGTCCATTTTTATCATAACTGGAAAGTCCGCCTGGCAGAATAACTGCCTCAAATTTTCCAGTAGCCGGCACAAAAGCCGGTTGCCAGGATTGGAGAGAGAAATAAAAAAGGGCAGGATTGGTGAAGAGCACGGTTATCGTGATCAGGGCTATTCCATAGCGACGTTTCCATTTTCCGGGTTTCCCTATTAAAAACAGCAGTGCAAAAACCAATATCCAGTTGGCGGGAGAAAGGAAGAACGTTACAATTTTTGAAAGCAGTGGAAGCATGAAAAAATCAATAATTGTTAAAGTTATCTAAAACACATGAGTCGTACCCAACCCTTTTGAGCCCAGCGAAGGTATAGTCCATAGTTAAAACAATATACAATCATGAAACAGATCTTTAACCTTTTCCTTTTGAGTATTTTATTTCTTACCGCCTGTCAGAAAGACGATGAGGTAATCATTCCTTCCAAACCGGTACCTACAGACCCCATTGCCGTAAAAGATTCCGGCATTTTCCAGTTGGAACTGGGATTGCAGGAATTGCATGCAGAAGATAGCCTGGATGCTTATATAACAGTGGTGAATAATCAAAACCAGCCCGTACTGCAGAATAAACCAATCCGAATTGGCAAAATTGGTCCACAGGCTTACCAGTGGAGATCACAAGAGGTTGTTCTTGATAAAGGCACTTACTCTTTGACTCAACTAGTGGTTAAAAAGGAAAATAAAGCACTTTATGCTACCCCTCTTTCCAATTCAAGACTGGCTCAGAACATCCAGATTGGTTTGCCTCAACACCAGTTGCTTACTAAAGAACCTACGGTTTTTCGTCCGCAATTATTGATTACGGATGAAATGGTTGGCCCGGAAGATTTTGGCTACTCCAATGCGGCCTTCCAGCGCAATGGAGTTCTGGTAAGTATCCAGGCTGCAATAACTATAGCTGGAGTTGTATACGATGCACCGGTTTTAAAATTCAACCTGGTTTCTACATTTGCTAATGGTGAAACAGTAATCCGTACCATTGAGCGTAACAACCTGGAAGAGGAGATTCGTTTCAGTGAAAAGGCAGTTAAGTTTGAGTTGACCGGAAATATCTGGAATGTGCCCGTTAAAAAAGAATTGAGTCGCGCGGAAATTGAAGGCGACAATATTATCCTGCTGGAAGGTAGCAAAGCGCGCAAATGGTTACAGCAGGAAGAAACCTTTCTTGAAATCATGGGCAGCTGGCAGAAACAATCCATTACGATGTATCAGCAGCGGCCAGACGGACAACTGCAGGAGGTGATATATTACCAGAAAAAACCGAGTAGTCAGGAATTGCAATACATATTTACCGATAAAGGTGTATACCAGGGATCAACACTGGTGGGTGTTGACAGGATCGATCACAAATACAAAAGAGTTGGTGAAACCCGCTATGAGCTGGATGGAAACGGACGGGTAACGCACATTATCCAGAATATGTATGATATGTTAACCACCAGCGTAATTGAAAATGGAACAGACGTATATATGGTACTGCACAATGGACATACTGTACATTATGCGGCTACTTTTGCCGGAGGAAATAAAATAAGTTATACTGCGGCGACTTCAACAGGCGGACAGGAAGGTGGTCAATTTCAGTACGACCAAATGATTAACCCAAGATATACCAACAAGCTATTCCCTGATATGTATCTATCCCATGTTTCGAAGAATAATGTGGTAGGAAGAAATTCAGGGTACGCAGGTGCTATACCTTCTTCTATTCCCTACAAATATGAATATGAGTACAATGAAGATGGCTATCCGGTTGTTTTGTACACGTATTACAAGTCTTATCAGGATAATACGGATATGTATCGCATGAAAACAGTATATACGTATAGTAATTAATATCTTTAATGATCACTAATATGCAATATCTGCTATTGTTCGGTTGGGTGTTATTGTTATCCTGTAGTGCAGCAAAAGTTGCAGTGCCCGGAGAATTTGAAAAAGCATCAACACCCATGAAAGTGAAAGGCGTAAATGGATGGATGCTTAATCAGCAATTGACTTTTGGTGAATACAAAACCAGCTCCGTAAAAAGGGGCTGGGATTTTACCTCAGTATGGCAGGCCAGCCGGATTAGTTTTAAACCCGAAGACCAGATCTTAAAAGTGTTTGATATAAATACAGATAACAGAAATACAAAAGAAAAAAATAAAATTCAATTCACCATTACCAACGGGATAGAAAAAGCGGCTGTTTTTGCACTGGAGAAATTTAATGAGCGTCAACTTGTTTATAAAAACAAAGATCCCAGGTGGGGAGAGTTGGCAAGAACCACCAGCTTGCAATACGCATTTTCAGCTGCTATTATGATGGTAGCTGATGCAGCACCAGAACCCTGGCAATTGGTAATGGTACATAAGGAAGGGAAATCTGCTGCGTATGAAGAACAGGGCTACCTTACGAATGGAGATATACAATTTTCTATCCAGACCTTACGAATAGGAAATTATACCAATACCAAAGGAAAGGAAGTTAAAGTGCTTGGCGGACCAGCATTTGCCGGTTATGAAATCCGGATTGACGGGGGGGTAGTTGGGATTGTTGATGTGTTGGATAATCAGATCTGGATACTAAACGACCTCGATCCTGCGTATAAGATGATGCTGGCTGCGGCCTCTTCTTCATTACTACTTAAGCGAAAACAGGATCTTACAAATAATTGAGCACGACCCTTGACATACAGGTAATAATTGACGGTTGTATTGCGAACAACCGGAAAGCACAGGAATATTTATACCGTCAGTATTATTCCTATGCCATGGTGATAGCCCAACGGTATTCTAGAGATGAAGCGGATGCAGCAGATATTGTGAGCCAGGCCTTCCTTAAAGTTTTTAAAAGCATCAAAAGCTTTGATCCTTCCATTGCAGCATTTCAAACCTGGTTGCGAAGAATTGTAATAAACGAAGGCCTGGATCATATTAAAGCAAGATCGAAGTTTGGGAATGAAATGGAATTGGAATTGGAGGCAATGGCAGCACCCAATATCAACAATGCAGCTATTGAGCAATTGAATGCAAAGGAGTTGATGACGATGATCCAACAGCTTCCTCCGGCAACGCATGCCGTGTTCATATTATATGCAGTGGATGGTTATAACCATCGTGAAATTGCAGAGAAACTGCAGATCAGCGAGGGAACCAGTAAATGGCACCTCAGTGAGGCAAGAAAACAACTCATCAAAAAATTACAGGAGTCGCATCTTTCATGAATGCAACCTTCCCATATGAACAATTAATTGCAAGCAAGCTGGAGCAATTGCCGCCCTTACCGGAGATGGCAGATGGAATCTGGCTTCGCATAACCACAGAGCTCGATAGAGATCTGCCAACTGATGATGATGATTTTGGCAATGATCCGGGCGATGGCGGTGAACCCGTTTCTGATCCCGCCGGTACCGGACCGGTTTCAGGCTGGCGGGGCTGGTCTTTATTATTAATATTGGCAGGAATCGCGATATTCCTGCTTTACCGGTTTAGTTCCAATAAGATTATCCCAGATGATAATATCCTTCTTCCACTCGAAACGCCAGGATTACCATCAAAAATTGCAGAGCCTGTTTTATCCAACGAAAACCAGCAGGTAAATGCTGTTCCTGCGCCCGGGGTCGGGGCGGGGGGAGGTCCGGTTCTTGCAGATTCTGCTTCCGTATTGTTTCCGAACCAGGTAGTTTTGCCAGCTGAGGATTCTGCCAGATTGCAACCAAATTCACTGCCCTTTAATGAAATAACCGGGCCGCCAGATAGCGCCCGGTTAGATACAGTGTCCACAACAACAGCTTCCGAAATCAAAAAAGATTCCTCCGGAGGCCGTAAACGCCCGTCCGGTATCAAAGGCATCAACTCCGATGATTACCGGATCGTACCGCAAAAAGGACAAAGGGACAGTACTTAATACACCAACACACTCAATGTAGAAAGTTCCATGATTTCAGCATCCTTTATAGGTTCATGGTCAGGCGCCTGTTCGATAGCCTGGCTGTAGCTACAGGTTGACTTATAACCCGCAAACAAGCTGGTTGTAAGTATTAATCCAAATAGCAAAATCAGAATTGAAGCCAGTTTCATGTTCAAAGGTTTAATGGAATCCTGGTAAATGATTCGGGCATAAAATTGAATATAAATAAGACCATAAGCAACAGGATTCTGCTAAACCGCTATTTTTTCGGCATGAAACCGCAAAAAGCAGGATTTAATCGCAAAACATGACGGCTGAAATGCGGCTTTATTGGCTGAATCGGGGATGAACAACCAGATTTTTAGAGTCTTTTGTGTAGAGATAAAATCCTTCTCCTGATTTCACCCCTAAATTTTTGGCAGTTACCATATTGGTCAAAAGAGGGCAGGGGGCATATTTGGGGTTGCCGAGTCCGTCGTGCAGCACTTTCATAATGCTGTGGCAGGTGTCCAACCCGATGAAATCCGCTAATTGGAGCGGTCCCATCGGATGAGCCATACCAAGTTTCATAATGGTATCAATTTCTTCCACTCCGGCAACCCCTTCATATAAACTATAAATGGCTTCATTGATCATGGGCATCAGGATGCGGTTCGCAATAAAGCCCGGATAATCATTTACTACAGAGGGGATTTTGTTAAGGAGCCGGGTTAATTCAACTATTTTCTCTGTAACCTGCTGTTCTGTAGAATAGCCATTGATGATCTCCACCAGTTTCATTACCGGAACAGGATTCATAAAATGCATTCCGATTACTCTTTCGGGTCGTTGAGTTGCACTGGCTATTTTGGTAATGGAAATGGAGGAAGTATTGGAAGCAAGAATGGCATCCCCCGGAGCCAACTGATCCAGCTCTTTAAAAAGGGACAGTTTCAGATCGGTATTTTCAGTAGCTGCTTCAATAATGAGATCGGCACCTGGAACCCCTTCTTTCAGGGTCTGCACGGGTTGAATCCGTTGAATGGCCTGCTGGCTGTCCTGCTCTGTTAAAAGCCCTTTACTTACCTGACGCTCCAGGTTTTTGGTAATGGTCGCTATTGCCTTTTCCAACTGTGCGGGATCCCTGTCTATCAGGTTAACATTAAATCCGAATTGGGCAAAAACATGCGCAATACCATTTCCCATGGTGCCCGCACCTAAGACAGCAATCTGATTGAACATAGCACTAATTTAAGCCGTAAAAATAAGGGCTAGTTTTTTCTTTTGAAATCGCCCCGCTTCCAGGATTTGATAAATTCTGCCCATGCCATCGGGTTCATCAGGTTTATAGGGGGAGTTGTACCCTGATAGGAATAGCGGGTAGCCTGTTGCCTAAGTGCATAATTTGCTGCTTCCTTGCCATCAGCCGGTAAAATACTCATTAACGCCCTTCGGGTTTGTTCATTCGTGTTTTTTCTGGCTATTTCCAGGTCATCATCAGCTACCGTCATGTTCACAAAATCCCGCTCAAACTGCTCCCTGGTTGGTCTTGGACGAATGATGGTTGCAGGAAGGTATTGGGTATCTATCACCATTAACTGAACTATACTGAACTGATTACCTTCCAGATTACGGGGAATTTCCGCAAGCTTGGGTTTGTATCCAACACTGGTGAATTCTATAATATCACCTTTCAATGCAACGATGGAAAATACCCCCTGGTCATTTGTTATGGTTCCTCTTCCACTTCCTTTTATAGATACACTTACAGAGGGAATCCCATCCAGGCTGTCAGCAGTCATCACCACTCCATACAACATCACTACGGAGTCTTTCATGGTTTCAAACTGTGCGGAAGCCGGCTTACAAATACAAAAAATACTTACTATGACAAGAGATAAAATTCGCTTCATTGCATCAAATATAACATATCAAGGTATCTGGTTCAACAATTTACCGATACCATTGGTTAATTTTGCACTAAAATTCTCTATCAATATTAATAATAATGACGCAAGAAGAAATATTAAAAGCGCTGGGAAATGTGCAGGAACCTGATTTGGGTAGTGATATTGTCAGCCTGAATATGGTAAAGGACCTGAAGATCAATGGAAATGAAGTAAGTTTTACAATTGTGTTGACTACTCCGGCCTGTCCGATGAAGGACCTGATGAAAAATGCATCCATCAATGCAGTTAAATTGCTTGTAAATAAAGACGCGCTTGTTACGGTGAATTTTACTGCAAATACAAACAGTAAACGAACCGACCCGGGGCAAATACTTCCTAAAGTCAAAAATATAATTGCTGTAGTAAGTGGTAAAGGGGGCGTAGGAAAAAGTACAGTTTCTGCAAATCTTGCCCTTGCTCTTGCGCAGGGTGGAGCCAAAGTTGGATTGATGGATGCTGATATCTATGGGCCAAGTGTTCCGATTATGTTTGGTGTAAGGGGAGAACGTCCAAAGATGATGGCCGGTGGAGAAAAAGGACTGATCGTTCCGTTGGAACGATATGGCATCAAGCTGATGTCTATTGGTTTGCTGGTAGATGAAAAGAATGCAGTTGTCTGGCGGGGACCAATGGCCAGCAGTGCAATCAAACAATTTGTCACTGATGTTTTCTGGGATGATCTGGATTATCTCGTAATTGATATGCCACCCGGAACCGGTGATATTCACCTCACACTAATGCAAACTGTTCCAGTTACCGGTGTGGTGGTTGTTACTACTCCACAGGACGTTGCACTCGCCGATGCGAAGAAAGGAATCGCTATGTTCGGACAGGCACAAATAAAAGTTCCAATCATTGGAATAGTCGAAAACATGAGTTACTTCACTCCGGCAGAATTGCCCAATAACCGCTATTATATTTTTGGAAAAGAAGGCGGAAAAAAACTGGCGGAAGAGTATGATATCCCCTTCCTTGGACAAATCCCTCTGGTTCAATCAATCCGCGAAGGTGGTGATAAGGGAATGCCGATTATGATGTCGGATGATGCTGTTACCAAAGAAGCATTTTCACATTTTGCCGGATTGGCAGCAAGAAGTATTGCGATGCGGAATGCCAGCATGGAAGCCACTCGCGTTGTGGAAGTGGTGGCCTAAATAATCAGCATGCAACTATCATTGGAAAATAAAACTGCCCTGGTTTGCGGAAGTTCCCAGGGTATTGGCCTGGCAACAGCGAAGGAATTGGCCCTATTGGGAGCTTCCTGTATTTTGCTGGCCAGAAATGAAGTAACCCTTCAGGAAGCAGTTAAAACGCTGGACAGTTCCAAAGGACAAAAACACCAGTATGCAATTGCTGATTTTTCTCACTGGGAAGAAGTGAGCGATGTTGTAAAACAACTTCATTCGCTTAAGCGCATACAGATTCTCGTTAATAATACCGGCGGACCAAAACCCGGACCAATAATTGAAGCAGATGCTTCCAGTTTTCTTGCAGCATTTCAACAGCATATTCTGGTAAATCAGTCACTTACTCAAATCCTTGTGCCCGGCATGATGGAAGCAGGTTATGGAAGAATTATCAATATTGTTTCAACATCTGTGAAAATTCCATTGAATAATCTGGGTGTTTCCAATACAATTCGCGGAGCTGTTGCTTCCTGGGCAAAAACGATGGCGAATGAATTGGGCCGGCATGGAATAACGGTGAATAATGTTTTACCCGGCTTTACATCCACAACAAGACTGAAAAGCCTGGCGGAAAATCTGGCTTCCTCTAAAGGAATCAGTGTGCAGGAGCAGGAAACAGCCATGGCAGCTGAAGTGCCTTTATTACGTTTTGGAAAGGCTGAAGAAATTGCCGCACTTGTTGCATTTTTGGCCAGTCCCGCTGCCTCTTATATCACCGGCACCAGTATTCCGGTAGATGGGGGGAGGACGGGAAGCATTTAGGAAGTAGGAAGTAGGAAGTGGGAAGTAGGAAGTTAATAAGTTAGAATTATGAGAAGTGATTTGCCATATGCACAGGAGTTGGATTCAGTGGATCCGCTGGCTGCTTTTCGGGATGAATTTATACTACCGGAAGAGCAGGGGCGTGAACAGGTTTATTTTCTTGGTAATTCACTTGGGTTACAACCGAAAAAAACGCCGGCTTATTTAAAGGAGGTGCTTGATCAATGGGCGAGGTATGGTGTTGAAGGTTTTTTTATGGGTGAAGATCCCTGGTTGAAATACCATGATCACCTCCTGAAACCACTTGCTGAAATTGTAGGTGCTTTACCTGCAGAACTGGTTGTTATGAACCAGTTGACAGTTAACCTACACCTGATGATGGTGAGTTTCTATCGTCCTGCGGGTCAAAGAAAAAAAATAATCTGTGAAGCCAGGGCCTTTCCCAGCGATCAATACATGTTTGAAACGCACCTGAAATCACTGGGGCTGAATCCCGAAGATGAATTAATTGAAATTGGTCCCCGTGATGGAGAAGCCACTATCCGGCAGGAAGATATTTTATCAGCCATTCATGCAGCCGGCGAGGAACTTGCATTGGTTTTATGGGGAGGCGTAAATTATTATACCGGACAGGTGTTTGACCTGGAATCCATCACTCAGGCCGGACATGCCGTTGGTGCAAAAGTAGGCTTTGATCTGGCACATGCAGCAGGTAATATAAAACTTGATCTTCATAACTGGAACGTCGATTTTGCCTGCTGGTGCAGTTACAAATACCTGAATGCCGGTCCGGGTGCAGTTGGCGGTGTATATATTCATGAACGTTACCACAAGGATGAAACACTTCATCGTTTGGCTGGTTGGTGGGGTTATGAAAAAGAAACCCGTTTTAGAATGGAGAAAGGCTTTAAGCCGGTGCAATCGGCAGAGGGCTGGCAATTAAGTACACCATCCCCCCTGCTTTATGCCCTTCACCGATCCTCCTTAGCAGTTTTTGCTGCGGCAGGTTTTGATAATTGCCTGGTGAAAGCACGAAAAATGGCAGCGTATCTTAGATTTTTATTGGATAACCTGCTTGCAGACCAGCCCGGAAAATTTGAAATACTTACTCCCGCTGAACCCATGCAAAGAGGATGTCAGATTTCATTATTGGTTAAACAGGGTGGCCGCACATTGTTTGAAGAATTGACAAGGCAGGGCATATTTGCAGATTGGCGAGAACCCAATGTAATCCGTATAGCACCTGTTCCTCTCTATAACAGATACGAAGAAATCTGGCGATTTGTTCAGGTTTTGGGCAGTTAATCCTTCTTATCTTCGCGGGTATGAACAGGCATGAACTCGTTGATCAGATCAAAAAGAAAAAATCTTATTTGTGTGTTGGATTGGATACAGATCCCTTGAAGATTCCAGTCTTTCTTCAACAAAAGCCGGATGCGGTACTGGCATTCAATAAAGCAATTATTGATGCAACATTAGAGTATTGTGTGAGTTATAAAATCAATACCGCATTTTATGAAGCGATGGGAACCAAAGGCTGGCAGATTATGGAAGAAACGGTTCACTATATTCCATCCACCCATTTGAAAATTGCAGATGCAAAACGTGGTGATATAGGTAATACCAGTTCCCAGTATGCAAAAGCATTTTTTGAAGCATTACCATTTGATGCCATTACTGTAGCACCTTATATGGGATCTGATAGTGTTCAACCTTTTTTGGAATACAAAGATAAATGGACAATCGTATTAGGTTTGACTTCCAATAAAGGTGCGGCCGATTTTGAGTTGCAGAAAATGGGATCGGAATTTCTATACGAAAAAGTCATGAAGACGGTGGCTTCCTGGGGAAACCCGGAAAATTTGATGTTTGTTGTTGGCGCGACGCAGGCAGATGAATTCGAAGCTATCAGACGAATTTTACCGGATCATTTTTTTCTTGTACCCGGAGTTGGGGCACAGGGCGGTAGCCTCAAAGAAATTTCAGCCAGGGCGATGATTCCTGATGCGGGTTTACTGGTCAATGCCAGTCGGGCCATTATATACGCTTCCCAAAACGAAGATTTTGCAGAGGAGGCCCGAACAATTGCTCATCAATATAAGGTGGAAATGAGCGGGTATTTAGTATAAACTGACTACATTCATAAGATTAAAAACGTTGCCATGGCCCATGATTTGTTTCAGTCTCCCGATTATCTTTTACTCGATGATTTGTTGAGTGAAGAACAACATATGATTCGTGATGCGGTACGAAACTATGTGAAACAGGAAATTTCGCCCATCATTGAAGAGTATGCACAAAAAGCAGAATTTCCCCGGCAAATCGTAAAACAAATGGGTGAGTTGGGTGTGTTTGGTCCAACTATTCCGGTTGAATACGGGGGTGGCGGTTTGGATTATATATCCTACGGGTTGATGATGCAGGAATTGGAAAGGGGTGATAGCGGAGTTCGTTCTACCGCATCCGTCCAGGGATCTCTTGTTATGTATCCGATTTATGAATTCGGCAGCGAAGAGCAAAGAAGAAAATATCTGCCAAAACTGGCCAGTGGTGAATGGTTGGGCTGTTTTGGTTTAACCGAACCCAATCATGGCAGCAATCCGGCAGGCATGTTAACGAACTTTACCGATTCAGGAGATCATGTGATTCTAAATGGAGCCAAGATGTGGATTTCAAACGCGCCATTCGCCGATCTGGCAGTAGTATGGGCCAAAAATGAAGAAGGGATTGTGCACGGGTTAATTGTTGAACGTGGTATGGAAGGTTTCAGCACCCCCACAACGCATGGGAAATGGAGTCTTCGTGCTTCTGCAACCGGCGAACTGGTGTTTGATCATGTAAAAGTTCCAAAAACCAATATCCTTCCAAATTGTAAAGGAATGCGGGGACCGTTGAGCTGTCTTACGAAAGCCAGATTTGGAATTGCCTGGGGAAGTATCGGAGCTGCAATGGATTGTTATGATACCGCTCTTCGTTATGCAAAAGAAAGAATCCAATTCGACCGGCCTATTGCAGGTTTTCAATTGCAACAGAAGAAACTGGCCGAAATGATAACGGAGATTACCAAGGCACAGTTATTGAACTGGAGAGTGGGAGTGCTGATGGATCAGGGGAAAGCAACACCAGCCCAGGTTAGTATGGCCAAACGAAACGGTTGCGAAGTAGCGCAACAGATTTGCCGTGATGCCCGCCAGGTTTTAGGTGGAATGGGTATTACCGGCGAATACAGCGTGATGCGCCATATGATGAATCTGGAAAGTGTGGTAACTTATGAAGGCACGCATGATATCCATTTATTAATAACCGGCATGGATATAACCGGTTTGAACGCATTCAGTTGATATGAAAATTTATCTGATCGGATTCATGGGAAGCGGTAAGTCGCATTGGGGCCGGCAATTATCTGCCTGTATGAATATTCCATTTTTTGATTTGGACGATGTGATTGTATTGCGCGAAGGCAAACCGATTACAGAAATTTTCTCCGACCAGGGTGAAGAGTATTTCCGGCTGCTTGAAAAAGATACCCTTATAAATCTTACCAATAGTCACGAAGCATTTGTGCTTTCCTGTGGAGGAGGTACTCCCTGTTTTTTTGGAAACATTGATTACATGAAAGAGCATGGTAAAGTAATCTGGCTGAATACCGCAACTGCAGTTTTAATTGAACGTTTGCTGAAAGAAAAAAAACACCGCCCTTTATTAAGTGATATTCCGGATGAGGATATGAAATCCTTTATTATTAAAAAATTGCACGATAGAAAAATGTACTATGAGCAGGCTCATTTGTCGCTGCATGAAGAAGAACTATCACTGGAACAAATTAAAGAAGCTATTTTAAATGAGTAAATCCATATTATCGAGTGCAGCTCTTTTAGGCGCACTCGCAGTTGTATTAGGAGCGTTTGGTGCCCATGGTTTGAAACAGTTAGTGCCACCCGAAACAGTAACAACTTTTGAAACCGGAGTCCGGTATCATTTTTACCATGTATTTGCGCTGCTTGCAACCGGATTAATTGCCTTTCATTTTCCAGCTCCGCTTTTGAGAAGGGCAGCCCAATCCTTCCTTATTGGAATTTTACTGTTTAGCGGTTCTTTATATGTATTGACATTTTTGAAAGCAACGGATACAGTGGGTCTTTCTAAACTAGGATTGATAACTCCAATTGGCGGACTGTTTTTGGTTCTTGGATGGATCCTGCTTTTTTTGGCTTTATTGAAGCGGAATACTTAGAGTAACCGTGGTTCCATTTTCATCCCGTATACTGAAATGTCCGTCAATGGTATCCATTCGTTTACGCATATTGGTTAATCCATTGCTGAATTCCCGCATATTGGATTCTTTCACTCCAATACCATTATCAATTATCTGAATTACCAGGTGTGGCCCAATTTTAAAAAGTATTTTGACCTGGGTTGCCTGTGAATGTTTCAGCGTATTATGCAGAGCCTCTTTTATACAGAGAAATACATTTCTTCTTTTTTCTCCACTCATTTCAATACTTGGCAGGTTGTCGGGATATTCCACACTGCAGAGGATTTCTGTAGTATCAAAAAATTCGGAAGCATAGGATCGTACATAGGCAATCATATTATCCACCGAATCATTGGAATTTTTCATTGTCCAAATGATGGTATTCATTTTACTGATCAGATCATTGGCTGAATTTGAAATGCGTTCAAGTTCGGGAAGGCTGTGGTCTTTCATCTTGGTTTTTGCCAGCTCGCTCATGAGGCGAATGGCTGTAACACCTGATCCCAATTCATCGTGCATATCCGCAGATATGCGATTTCGTTCTTCCTGTTTTGCTGCAAGTATGGCCATTTTTCTTTCTATGGCACTTTTTTCATATTCCATCAGCAAACGTTCTTTTTCTCTTGCCCTGGTCGAAATATCGAGCCTGTTTTTATAGGAGAGTGCTATCAGGAAAAACATCAGTTCAAAAAGTATCCCCATTTCGTACCAGAATAGAGAGTCGTTCATAAGGGAAGCCAGCTGATGACTGAATCGATAGGATGAATTGATCAGAAATAAAGAAAGTAATCCGCCTAAAAACAAAAAACAATGCCCAATAGCCAGATATGTCAGGAGATGATGTCGCGTAATCAATGCATAAATAATAAAGAAAATGGTGCAGGCTGACCAGGCATATTTAACTAAGTTTTCTGTCAGGTTTTGAAAGTCGAAATTATTACTAAAGAAGTGCAGTACGGTAAATAATAACATGCCTGAAATGGTAATTGCCTGTTGTATCAGTAATACCTTGTTCAGGATGGGGAACTCTACTGCAGATTGCGTGAACTTCCGGAGGAACATAAAATAAAACAGTGTTCCGCCCGCCTGCAACATGAAATCAAAATAGGATTCAAAGAAATAATTGGAAGGAGTTGGTGTTTTATATAAATAGGCTTTAAAAAAGAACATGATTCCCAGCAAAATGGCGTAGGCAGAATAGTATAGAAAAACACGGTTCCGGTTAATATAAAATTCAGCAAGAGAATAAAAAATCATCATCAGCATAATACCACATACCAGGAAAGTGATGATGGTGTTTATTTTTCGCTGATTCTGCACTTCGGAAAGTAGTGTTGGCAAAAAATAACCAAATGAAAGGGTAGGGGTAATGGTATTAATGGTGGTTTTGATGAAACTGAGTTTGGTGACATAAGTGGAAGTTTCACCTGGTTGCAGTATTAATTTACTGATTACATTCGGATTAAAAATACCTTCCCCCGGGTATTCTGGCGCAGGATCAAGTTCTTTCGTTTGTTTGTTATACCGGTACAGATCTATGTCTTCAAAATAAAATCCGGGTAAAAAATAAACCGTGCTTGCTGTATCTGCATCGTTGAACAGCGTGAATTGCAGAAATATTGGTTTTCCTACAAAATAGCTTGGAATTCTTTTTTCATATTGTTCTGTAACTGCCTGTAAAAATGGCAGGTTCCTTATCTGTTCGTTTTCAGCCTTTTCCGTGCTGTCTATGTAAAGTCCGGTAAAATCCCGAATAGAGTAAAAAAAGCGAATCTGGCTGGTTCGGATCGTATCCCAGCCGGGTTGCTGTTGCGCTTTTAAATCTGTGCCTGGCAAGAATAAAAGGCCCAGGAGGTTTAAAAGGCAGATTCGTAGGAGGTTCAATTTAATTGATTTGACCATGCGTTTTTTCATACCCTGTCGGATATGCCAAAATACAATTTATTTCCAGCCTGCTCAGCATGTATATTTGTGTTTATGGCGAATAAGGTGAAGACCAAGAAAAAATCACGACCCGATGCGGTTGATCTGCGCCCGGATAAAGAGGAACAGGTGGAGGTGAAAAAGCTGGTAAAAGACGAACGGACACTTAAAATTATTGGAGCCGTGTGTCTCCTGCTGGCCATCTTCCTTTTTATTGCATTCAGTTCCTATCTGTTTACCTGGAAAGCCGATCAGGATAAGGTATTCAGAGGAGGAAGTTATTTCCTGTTTGCGGAAGATATTAAAGTTGCTAACCTGCTTGGCAGACTGGGGGCCTGGGTGTCTCATTTCTTTTTCTACAAGGGATTTGGACTGGCTTCCTATTTTCTTTGCAGCTTGTTTTTTGTGTTGGGTGCTAACCTGCTCTTTCGAAAAAAACTTTTTCGGGTTGGACGAAATTTCCGTTATGTACTGGTTGGGTTATTATATTTCAGTGTAAGCCTGGCATTTTTCTCCGGATCGAGCAGTTTTGCATGGGGGGGAGCCGTTGGTAATATGATCAGTAAATGGCTGACCAGTTTTCTCGGAACGATTGGTGCTGCTGCTGTTCTTCTACTTGGTGGTATTGCTTATTTTATCTGGCGATTTAATCCGGTATTTTCAGTTCCCAAATTGCCTCAGTTACCGGTTCGTAAAAGTGGCGGGGCAGTAATGCCGGTTGATCCCGGTGAAGAGGAAGAAGAGCCTGCCAACGAAGAAGGAGAAGCTCGTTTGGTGGTGGATGAAGCGCTTGCTAAGAAAAATGGTCTGAAGAAAAAAGGAGGTGTGGTCGTAATGCCCCCAACCCAGGAAGAAATGCCGATCCCCTTTGATATAATAGAGAAGGAAGAACCAATTGAAGCGCCCGCAGAATCAAAAGAACTGGATGCCCCTTCAGAACCGGTGCTGCCAGAAGAACCCAAGCATCCGGTAGTTATCCTGCCTCGTAAAGAAGAGCCAGTTTCACTGGATGAATTGCCTCTTGAAATTAAATCCATGCCGGAAGAGGAACCGGATGAAGAAGTAGAGGGTAAAAAAATAGAAGAGCTGGCCCCCTATGAACCAACCCTGGACCTGCGTGATTATAAATATCCCGGACTTGAGCTGCTTGAAACGCACGGAAGTGAAAAGATTGTACAGGATCCGGCAGAGCTTGAAATGAATAAAAACCAGATCATCAATACGCTTAAAAATTACGATATCAATATCCAGAAAATAAGCGCAACTGTTGGTCCAACTGTTACTTTGTATGAAATAGTTCCTGCAGCCGGTGTGCGGATTTCCAGAATCAAAAACCTGGAGGATGATATCGCTCTTAGTCTGGCTGCCCTTGGGATCCGGATTATTGCCCCTATTCCCGGAAAGGGAACCATCGGGATTGAAGTGCCGAATGTCAAAAAGACCGTGGTTAGCATGAAGACCCTGCTCAGTTCAGACAAGTTTCTCCATAATACCTTTAGTCTGCCTATTGCAATTGGGAAAAAAATCGATAACGAAAATTTCATAGTTGATCTTGCTGCCATGCCTCACTTATTGATGGCTGGAGCCACAGGTCAGGGTAAATCAGTCGGGTTAAATGCTATCCTCGTTTCACTCCTGTATAAAAAGCACCCCTCTCAGTTGAAATTTGTATTGGTAGATCCGAAGAAAGTGGAATTGAGTTTATACAGAACAATTGAACACCATTTTCTTGCAAAATTACCAGGTGAAGAAGAAGCAATTATTACCGACACAAAAAAAGTAATCAATACCCTGAATGCGCTTTGTATCGAAATGGATAACCGGTACGATTTACTTAAGGAAGCCGGCACCCGGAATATTAAAGAATACAATGAAAAATTTGTAAAAAGAAAATTGAATCCGCAGAAAGGGCATCAGTTTCTCCCCTTTATTGTTCTTGTAATTGATGAATTTGCAGACCTGATCATGACGGCTGGAAAAGAGGTGGAAATGCCTATAGCCAGACTGGCTCAATTGGCCAGGGCAGTTGGTATTCACCTGATTATTGCAACACAGCGTCCATCCGTTAATATCATTACCGGAACCATCAAAGCAAACTTCCCCGCACGGATTGCGTTTAAAGTTTCATCCAAAATTGACAGCCGGACAATCCTGGATGCCGGAGGTGCCGAACAGCTGATCGGTAAAGGCGATATGCTGATATCCTATAATGGTGAACTTACCCGTTTGCAATGTGCGTTCGTGGACACGCCGGAAGTTGAAGATGTAACTGATTTTATTGGTGATCAGCGTGGGTATCCGCAGGCCTTTCTATTGCCGGAATATGTGGATGAAAAAGATATGGAAGGAAAAGATTTTGATCTGGCCGATAAAGACCCCTTATTTGATGAGGCTGCAAGATTAATTGTTGCGAATCAAATTGGATCAACCTCCCTTTTACAAAGGCGCATGAAACTGGGCTATAACCGGGCAGGAAGATTAATGGATCAGTTGGAAGCTGCGGGGGTTGTTGGCCCCAATTTGGGGAGTAAAGCCCGGGAAGTGATGATCAAAACGGAACATGAACTGGAAGAAATCCTCCTGAAGTAGGACATTCTGTCTGATTTTGGCAGTTATCTGTTAAAAACGGCTTAAAGACCCGGAGGGAATTAATCCCTGCACTTTAATTGTAGTCTATACAGAAACACAAACATTTATCTTTGCACCTTTATTTTAATTTGAGCAGATGAATAAACTTTTAACAATTGTAGCATTTCTTGTAGGGTTTGGTTCCGCAACAAAAAGCATGGCACAGTCTGATCCTGCTGCCAAACAAATTCTTGATGGTGTTAGTGCCAAATTCAAGTCCTTCAAAGCAGTACAGTCCGGTTTTACACTCAAAGTAGAAGATGGAAAAGGGAAAGTTCAGGGAGAGAAATCCGGAGTAGTATTTATGAAAGGCGGGAAATATCGGGTGAATATATCCGGACAGGAAATTTATAGCGACGGTTCCAATGTATGGACCTATGATAAAGCCGCGAATGAAGTAACAATTACAAAAATGGAAGGTGGGCAGAGTGCGCTTACCCCACAGAAATTGTTTACTAATTTTTACGACAAGGATTTTTTGTACAAGCTCAACGGAGAGAAAAAGGTAGGAGCGAAACTTGTTCAGGAAATTGAGCTAACCCCCGTGGATAAAACCAAAGCTTTTCACAAGGTTTATCTGATGGTGGATAAGGCACAGAAATCAATCTACAATGCTAAAATTCTGGAAAAAAATGGCAATGTGTATACCTATACCATTACTAATTTTAACGGGAAAGCAGTAATACCGGATGCACAATTTGTATTTGATAAGAAAAAATATCCCGGAGTTGAAGAAATAGATCTGCGGTAATCAGGCTCTGATTTCACTGGGCAGCAGATTGAATTCTTTTTTGAATGCAGCAGCAAAATTGCTCAGATTGGAATATCCAATCTGCAGTCCAACTTCTTTTACAGAATAGTCTCCGCTTAACAACATATCCCTGGCAACACTCAATCGCTGTTTCTGGTAATAGGCATAAATGCTGGTGCCATACACTTCTTTAAACAGTTTTTTCAACTTTGCCGAACTCATGGCAGCTTCCTGTGCAAGCTGATCGATGGTGGGTGGCCTTGTCAGAATATTTTCGGTTAGTAATGCTTCCACATGCATCAGTTGATGGATATCGTAACGAGAGATTTTTGGACTTGTGAGTACGGATCTGCTTCTTTCATAAAGTCGACTGAAAAATCGTTCAATCAGCAACATGATCCGATTCTGCATGGTAGCCATTCGAAGTGGGCTGTCGTCCTCAATCTGTAACATTTCGGTAAAATACCGGCGGTATTCATTATCAATGGGCTCCATCGTGAAGGAAGCCGTTTTTAATTGCAGATAAGTACAAAGCACTTCATCCGGATCATTGATCTGTAGGTGACTCGCCAGCCAATTTTTATCAAATAATATATTGATTCCCCTGTTATGACTGCCTTTTCTACCCAGGTAGGATACATCGAAAAGAGAACTGGTAAGAAAGATACCGGCATGGTGTTCATTTTTGGTTGAAAGCACTTCACCATCGATTTTCAGGGTTAATTCTTCTGCTATCCTGAATTCTTCATACCGCAGCACATAAAATTCCTCTTCTTCCTTTACCCGCTTTAGAAAGAAATGATCGTTCAATGTATAATCAGAAAGGATGGCCTGCAACCCATTCGGTAATTCAATAAGGGTTGAATAACCAGTTGCGAAATGTTCAGGGTAAATGAGCGTGTTTCCCTGCATTTGAACGCCGAGTTCATGCGCCATCCTGGTTACCAGCTGACGGTAGTTATTGGACTGATATTCAAAACTGAACAAGTTATAAGAATTATTCATCCAAATGTAAGGAAGAAAATTATGCGCTGCCCCATCTATAGGTTTTATTCTCCAGTCCGGCCAGGTCCAGAACCCTGTCTACCACCGTTTGGGCAAGTTCTGAAATAGAAGATGGCCTGGAATAAAAGGAGGGGGTAGCGGGACAAATTATTCCACCTGCCAGGGTAATGGTTTCCATATTACGGATATGTATCAGGTTATAGGGCGTTTCTCTTGCTACGCAAATCAACTTTCTTCTTTCTTTAAGGATTACATCTGCTGCTCTTGTAATCAAGTCGTCTGATTGTCCGCCTGCAATTCTGCCTAAAGTCCCCATGGAACAGGGAATGATAATCATGGTTGAATATTGTCCGGATCCGCTGGCAAAAGGGGCTGAAAAATCGGTTTTATCATAAAAGCGGATACCCTGCTGCTGGAATTCCATATAGCTTTCATTTTCCAACTCCGTTTTCCATACTTCTCCTGCATTTTTAGTCATTACAACGGATAACGCATCCCATTGCTCCCGGAGTTGAACCAGCCGGTTAAGCAGTAATTGTGCATATATTGAACCGCTTGCTCCGGTGATGGCTATAACAATTCTTTGCATGTGGATTCGTTATTTTTATACTAACAAAAGTAATCATGCATAGGTTTATTGCAATTATAATGGTTTTGACCTGGGGGATATCTGCCAATGCACAAAAAATATCGGATAAGGATATCCGGTGGATGACCCTTCAGGAAGTGGAAGAGGCAACTAAAAAACAACCTCGTCCTGTTTTAATTGATCTTTATACCGATTGGTGTGGTTGGTGCAAGGTGATGGATAAACGGACCTACCGGCACCCCAAAGTAGCTGCCTATCTGAATGAAAAATTTTATGCAGTTAAATTGGATGCAGAAGCGAAAACGGCCTATCAGTGGATGGGGAAATCTTTTGCGTTTAATGCCAGTTATAAGACCAATGATATTGCGATATACCTGACAGGGGGACAATTATCTTATCCAACAACAGTTATTATACCTTCTCCTGGTGAAGCCCCTCAGGCTATACCCGGCTATATGGCACCACACGAATTGGAACTTATCGTTAAATATTTTGGTGATGGTGTCTATCCCGGAACTCCGTTTCCCGTTTACCAGAAAGGGTTTAAGCGGAAGTGGTGAGGGGAAGGGGGAGAGGGGAGAAGGGAGAAGGGGATAGGGGAGAGAGGAGGGGGGATTAAAACGGGATTAAAATGCAAGATAATTTTAACATCCCTGCAACGGTTTTAACTTAAACCATATCTATATAATAGGTTTTTCATAGGATATTGGAAATAATTCGGACGGGATCTTTATCCTGTCCCTTTTTTGACCCCATTGTCATGGGGATGTCATAAATAGATGAAAATCAATTTGCTTATCATAAGGAAATACTTATGATTGATTGATTTACGTCAAATTCTGTCGCGTACCCCAAAAAAAATACGGCTGATGCAACTAATGTTTACTCATTAACATCTTATATTTGAATTTTCATAGGATAAGGTTTAATGGTTAATGGTATTTGATTAGTGCATCCCGCCGTTTACGGCGGGATTTTTTTTTGCTTTGGAGGAACGGAGACAGCGGAGAAAAGGGGAAAGGGGGAAAGGGAGACAGCGGGTGGAAAAGTAGGTTGCGGAGAAAAGGGGAAATTGGACGCAAAATACTGACAGGCAAGGGAACCTTGAAATTTCAAACTAATTGTATAAAAAAAGGGAGGCCAACAGCCTCCCTTTTTTACCTTTCACCTCACCTTTTACCTTTCACCTCTCACCTCTCCTTTGACTTTTCACCTCACCTTTGACCTTTCACCTCTCCTTTCACGTTTCACCTTTCACGTTTCACCTCCTACATCGCTTCCGCCATGTCAGGAATTTCGGCAACCTTATATTCGCCGGCATCCAGCTTAGCCTTGGTTTCTGTGAACGCCTGAAGGGTTAACTGAATATCTTCATCGGTATGGGCTGCGGTTGGAATCAGTCGGTAAATGATCTGCCCTTTGGGAATAACGGGGTATACAACGATTGAACAAAAGATATTATAATTTTCTCTCAGGTCAAGTACCATGGCAGTTGCTTCCGGAACATCTCCTTTCATGTAAACAGGTGTAACCATCGTATTGGTTTTACCCAGATCAAATCCTCTTTCTCTTAGACCATTTTGAAGGGTATTGGTAACATGCCAGAGTTGCTCGCGGAGTTCAGGCATTGTTTTCAGCATTTCCATCCGTTTCAGCATGCCTTCTACAATCAGCATAGGCAGACTCTTTGCGAAAATTTGCGAACGGGTATTGTACCGGAGATATGCGAGCACGTCTTTCGGTCCGGCTATAAATGCACCGATACTTCCCATTGATTTTACAAAAGTGGAGAAATAGAGGTCGATTCCTGACTGGCATCCCTGCGCTTCATCTGCACCAGCACCAGTTGGACCCATTGCACCAAACCCATGTGCATCATCAATCAGAATGCGGAACTCATATTTTTCTTTCAGTGCTACGATTTCTTTCAGTTTACCCTGGTCCCCGCTCATGCCATATACACCTTCTGTAATCAGGAGAATTCCTCCACCCGTTTTTTCTGCCATTTTGGTGGCCCTTTGAAGCTGTTTTTCACAATCTTCCACATCATTGTGCTTGTAGGTATAACTGTACCCCAGATGCATCCGGATACCATCCACAATACAGGCATGGCATTCCGCATCATATACAATAATATCTCTACGATTTACAAGCGCATCAATACAACTCATAATTCCCTGGTAGCCGAAATTCAGCAGCATGGCATCTTCGCGCTTTACAAACTGGCTCAGTACTTTCTCCAATTCCTCGTGGTATACGCTGTTCCCGCTCATCATACGTGCGCCCATTGGATAACCCATTCCCCATTTTTCAGCAGCAATGGTATCCGCTTTCCGCGTTTCCGGATGATTGGCAAGTCCGAGATAGTTGTTCAAACTCCAGACAATTCGTTCTTTCCCACGGAAAAACATCCTGCTTCCCAATTCTCCTTCCAGTTTTGGAAAAGCAAAATAACCATGCGCACGTTTCATGTGTTGACCAATCGGTCCACCATCTTTCACCAGCTTCTCGAAGATATCTGCCATATGTAATGTGTAATTATGGGTTTAAAATTCACGCAAAGGTAGTTTTTTTAAGCCTTTGTTATGAATCTGTGCGGCGGAACTTATCCTTCCATAGAGCCTATATTTGCAAAAAAACTCCAACATGCTTCAGCGATTTTTATTTATCTGTATGGCAAGTCTGGCATTTGTAGCTGCTTCCGCCCAGGCACCGCAGAAAACAACTGCTGCTTCCGGGTTAAGCCGCCCAAAATTGGTTATTGGCCTTGTGGTAGATCAGATGAGATGGGATTTCCTTTACCGGTACCAGGATCGTTATAAAGCTAACGGCGGATTTAATCGCCTTCTGAAACAGGGATTTTCCAATGAAAATACATTTATACCCTATGCTCCAACAGTTACTGCCTGCGGTCATAGTACCATTTATACCGGTAGTGTTCCTGCTATTACAGGTATTGCCGGTAATGCCTGGTACGATCAGCGCTTGAACAGAACGGTGTATTGTGTTGAAGATGCAACCGTTAGTACAGTTGGAAGCAGTTCCAAAGCCGGACAAATGAGTCCCCGGAATATGCATACCACTACCATTGGGGATGAATTGAAACTGGCCACCAATTTCCGGTCAAAGGTTATTGGGATTGCAATCAAAGACCGGGGTGGAATTCTGCCTGCCGGACATTCCGCAAACGGGGCTTACTGGTATGATGGAAGCAGCGGTAACTGGATCACTTCAACCTATTATCGTAATGATCTTCCTTCCTGGGTCAAATCCTTTAATGATGCAAAATGGGTGGATAAATATTATGAAGCGGGATGGAGTACCCTGTATCCGATCGACACATATATTAATAGCGACAAAGAAAGCAAACCCTATAAAAGCCGCCCATTGGGGTCGAATGCAGCCGCGCATCCCTATGATCTGAAAAGCATGATCGGAAAAAATTTCGGTGCTATATCCTCCACTCCATATGGAAATACAATAACCCTGGAACTGGCAAAAGCAGCAATAAAGGGAGAATCTCTTGGGAAAGGAGTGGTAACGGATATGCTTACCGTAAGTTTATCATCACCTGATTATATTGGTCATTCCTTTGGCCCTAATTCGGTTGAAGTGGAAGATACCTATCTGCGGCTTGATCAGGAACTGGGTGTGTTTTTTGATTTTCTGGACAAGGAAATCGGTAAAGGACAATACCTGTTTTTTATTTCAGCCGATCATGGAGTTGCGCATATTCCCGGCTTCATGAAAGAACATAATATTCCGGCTGGAACATTTGATGATGGTAAAGTCAAAGAGGGGATGAATGCCTTGTTGAAAGAAAAGTTTGGGCAGTCGGATTTGATCGTAAGTATGTATAATTATCAGGTCCATCTGAACCGCCCGTTGATCGACAGCCTGGATTTGGATCGTGATAAAATCACTGAAACCGTGATTCGGTATATGCAAAAACAGCCGGAAGTTATGCGGGCTTTTGACATTACAGAACTTTCGGAAACAACCCTGCCTTCAAAATTAAAAACCATGATCGCTAACGGATATGATCCGAACAGGGGAGGTGATGTGCAGTTTGTTTTATACCCCCAGTATATTGATGGCGGTCCAAGTGGTACAACCCATGGATTATGGAATCCATATGACTCCCATATTCCACTGGTTTGGTATGGCTGGAATATTAAGCCGGGCAAATCCAATAAGGAAGTGTATATGTCCGATATAGCTCCTACCATTGCAGCGTTACTTCATATTCAAATGCCCAATGGAACGGTTGGTAAACCAATAGAAGCCATTCTTCCATAAATTTTTCCTGAGGTATTCAGGTATATTAACCCGAACCCTTCAACGGTTCGGGATTTTTTTTAAGATAGATTGTAGATTCGCCCTACATCAAAGCGGTTAAAATGAAAAAAAGCTCTTCTTCAGGAAAATGGTTGCTTCTGTTTCTTGTCGGTTTTGGATGGATGGAATCGCTGCTTGCGCAAACCGCTATGGAGGCGGTTTTATTGCCCGATCCAGCTGTAAAAATCGGAAAACTGGAGAATGGCCTAACTTATTATATCAGACAAAATAAAAAGCCGGAAAATAAAGTGGAACTAAGACTGGCATTGAATGCCGGGTCTATTAATGAAGACGACGATCAGTTGGGGCTGGCGCATATGGCGGAACATATGGCTTTTAATGGGACAAAAAACTTCAAAAAGAATGAATTGATTTCTTTTTTGCAGGATATCGGTGTGGGGTTCGGAAACGATTTGAATGCCTATACGAGTTTTGATGAAACGGTCTACATGTTACCTATTCCAACAGATAAACCGGGTAATCTTGAAAAAGGATTTCAGGTACTGGAAGATTGGGCTCATCAGGTAACCTATCTCGATGAAGATATTGAATCGGAAAGAGCGATTATTTTGGAAGAAAGCCGATTGGGAAAAGGAGCGCAGGACCGCATGATGCGGCAGGTGTATCCGAAATTATTTGCGGGATCAAAATATGCCGTACGCTTACCCATCGGTTCTGAACCAATCATTAAAAATTTTAAGCCAGATCTTATTCGCCGGTATTATAAAGAATGGTACCGGCCGAATCTTATGGCTGTATTGGTTGTGGGCGATGTGGATCCGGTTAAAGCGGAAGAGCTCATAAAAAAACATTTTGCCGGATTAAAAAATCCGGTGAATGAACGCAAACGGGAATTGGTGAAAATTCCTGCCTATGCCTCTAATGAGGCGATAGTAGTTACGGATAAAGAAGCAACAGGATATTCAATTACACTTAATTATCCAATAAAGGAAGCGAAAGAAGATCCTACGGTGAGTGGCTATCGAAGGAATCTGGTTCGTCAGTTGTTTTCAAGTATGCTCAACCAGCGTTTGCAGGAATTGACACAGCAGGCAAATCCACCTTTTGTAGGAGCAGGTGCAGGCTTTGGTGAATTTGTTCGTGGCCATGAAAATTTTCGTGCGGTTGCCTTTGTAGGAACGGGTGAAATAAAGAAAGGTCTGGATGCACTGAGTACGGAATTGCAGCGGGTATATCGCTATGGATTCATTGCTTCAGAATTGGACCGGTCGAAAAAAACGTTGTTGAATTCGATGGAGCGGTCTTATAATAATCGCGATAAAACAGAATCACAGGTTTGGGTGGACGAATATGTGCGGAATTTTTTAACCGGGGAAGTCATCCCTGGAATAGAAAAAGAATTTCAGCTTACAAAAGAAGTGTTGCCGGGTATTGGATTGGACGAATTGAATGCGATGGCAAAAAATGCAATGAATGATAGCAATCTGCTGGTTTATGTAACCGGACCTGAATCGGCCGCTGCTGCTGATTTACCAACCGAAAATGAATTGCTGACAATTGTGGCGGATAATGCAAAAAAGACAATTAATCCGTATGTGGAAAATGAGGTTTCGACTTCCTTATTAGCAACTCTGCCAAAAGCAGGAAAACTTCTCAAAACGGAAAAGGATGCTAAGATGGGCTCCAGCAAAATTACCCTGAGTAATGGAGTGGTGGTTACGTTGAAACCGACCGCCTTTAAAAACGATCAGATTCTGATGGGGGCTGTAAAAAATGGAGGCAGGAATTTATATGGGGTAGGGGATAAATACAATGCACAGTTTGCCGTACAGGTTGTTTCTTCCATGGGGGTGGGAAATTTTACTCCGGCTGATTTGAAAAAAGCACTGGCTGGAAAAACCGTTAATCTGACACCATCAATTGGTGAAGTAACGGATGGATTTAATGGATCTTCCGGTAATAAGGATATTGAAACTTTATTACAGTTGGCGCATTTATATATAACCCAGCCGCGAAAAGATACGGCCCTTTTCAGTGCGTACAAACAACGATCAATTGCACAATATGCTGCTTTGTCGTCCAATCCTCAGGCGGCCTTTCTGGATACCCTGAATCAGATCATGTACAATAATAATCCACTGGCACCAATCGTGTTTCCTAAAGTGGAGAATTTTAAAGAAATCAAACTGGATCGGGTGATGGAAATATATCGGGAAAGAATGGGTGATGCTACCGGTATGCAGTTTGTGTTTGTTGGTAGTTTCAGGGAGGAAGAACTCATACCATTATTGGAAACCTACCTGGGCAGCCTGCCGGTGAGCGGGAGAAAAGTAGAGAAAAAAGATAATAAAGTACGGCCGGTGACTGGAAAAAAAGAACTGGTGGTGCGCAAGGGGAAAGAACAGAAAAGCCTGATTTTGAATTTTTATACAGGTGAGTTGCCTTACAGTCAGGAAATGGAGTTGAAAGCAAATGCAATTGCAGAAATTTTAAATATTCGGGTGATTGAGGAATTAAGGGAAAAAATCCAGGGGATTTATGGAGGCGGATTTTTTGCAGAGGTTACCAGGTATCCTTATCCGAATTATTCCTTTGTATTGCAATTGCCCTGTGGACCGGAGAAGGTGGATACTTTATTGAAGGCAGTGCAGTCGGAAATAGATTGGATAACAAAAAAAGGGCCGGATACTTCTTATCTGAATAAGGTGAAAAAACAGTGGCTGGAGCAATACAAAACCAGTCAGAAAGAAAATGGCCGCTGGTTGCAGGAATTATTGGGACAGGTTGGCGAAGGCAATGACCCTGCCTATTTTCTTCAGTATGAGCAAATGGTAAATAAACTGACTGTTAAAGACATCCAGCTTGCAGCACAGAAGCTCTTCAATGGTAAAAATATATTCAGTGCCGTATTAATGCCGGAGAATTAGGTGTCAGACACCAGTGAGACAGGTATCTGACACATGTCTAAGAATGTTCTAACATATATCTGACACCTCTCTAACAACGTTCTAACATGTATCTGACACCTCTCTAACACTTAAACAAAAGGCCGACTGTTGCAGTCGGCCTTTTGTGATTTTGTTCCAAGTTAAATATACTAATTGAACTGCCAGAAATCTGAGCATGTTAGAACATCGTCCTAACACCTGTCTGATACCTAATTCCGGTTGATGCAATTCAGATCAGTGAAGGCTTCTTCCAAACGAAGTACGAACTGATCCTGTCCCTTACGCAACCAGGCTCTCGGATCATAGTATTTTTTATTCGGCTTATTCGGTCCCTCAGGATTACCCAACTGGCCCTGTAGATACAATTCGTTTTTCTTGTAATATCCCAATACGCCTTCCCAAAACGCCCATTGCATATCGGTGTCAATGTTCATTTTGATTACACCATATCCAAGGGTTTCATGAATCTGCTCTTTCGGCGATCCGCTTCCACCATGGAATACAAAGAATACCGGCTTGTCTTCCGTATTAAATTGCTGTTTAATATAATCCTGGCTGTTTTTAAGAATTTCCGGACGAAGCTCCACATTACCCGGACTATAAACACCATGCACATTACCAAATGCGGCAGCAACCGTGAAGAGACGGCCGATTTTGCCGAGTTCTTCATAAGCATACGCTACGTGCTGAGGCTGTGTATACAGTTTGTCATTCTCCACACCGCTGTTATCTACCCCGTCTTCTTCTCCACCGGTTACGCCCAGCTCAATTTCAATACCCATGCCAAGCGGCTGCATTCTTTTGTAAAAACTGGCAGATGTCTGAATGTTTTCTTCCAGGCTTTCTTCTGAAAGATCCAGCATATGAGAGCTAAAAAGTGGCTGACCTTTTTCTTTATGGAAAGTTTCACCGGCATCAATCAGGGCCGAAATCCAGGGCAGCCATTTGTGTGCAGCATGGTCAGTATGTAATACCACCGGTACGCCATAATACTTAGCTACATTGTGAACATGCAGCGCTCCGGAAATAGCTCCGGAAATATTTGCCTGTAATTTATCATTCGGCATTCCTTTACCGGCCATAAACTGAGCACCGCCATTGGAAAACTGAATGATTACCGGAGAATTTACTTTAGCGGCAGTTTCCAGGGTCGCATTGATGGAATCAGTTCCAATCGTGTTTACCGCTGGCATCGCAAATTTGTTGGCTTTGGCGTCTTTATAAAGGGCTTCCAATTCATCACCGAAAAGAACGCCTGCACTGTACTTACTCATTTTCTATTGGTTGGTTAAGTTGATTAAACAGACAACTACAATCGTTAAAAAGAAGCGCTAATATAGCAAATAATGGCTTAATCTTCTGAACGGCCCCCAAACCGGGGAATTAACAGCAGGTTTTTACGCAAACAAACTTTAAGGTGTTCTTTTACCAGTTGTCCCATGTTCTGAACCTTCAATAACCCCTTATGATGCTGATGTAATTCACTCAGCTCGGCAGATAATTGCCGGAGTTTTTCCGGAGTCGAAATCGTATCCTTCCCCATAATGTCCAGCAATTCCTTAATGCGGTAACGGGCCGCCACCAGGCGAAACGTCATCATGGTCCGTTCCTCTGTCTGGTATTGTTCAATACTGTCCCTGTTCAGGTGTTTGATCGTGGTTTCTACCAACGGAAAATTTTCTTTAAAGAACTGTGGCAGATAGAGATTTTTTCTCCCTTCATAGGACTGCTGATCAAAATCGATTGCCCTGATCCGGTACTGGTAATCTTCAATATCCGGCGTGATGTCAATCACAAAATTATAACTCCGCATATCGCCCAGCAGCCGCACGAAACAACGTTCGTTGAACTTCACGAATTCTTTCGCAATCCTGATTTTATTTGTATCCGAACGATTCAAATGCTGTTTGATAAATACATCGCCGGGTATGCCGGGAATATGCTCTTCCACCAGCGTATGGTTATTCGTTAAATAAGTAATCCGGTTGGGCGATAACATATGCTCGAGCTCCAGTCCATATATCCTGGAAGCATCTGCCACTTTAATATAATAATGATCGTAGTTATCGTTGAATTTATTAACAATGCGGATCCGAAAAGGCTGGGAATTCCCAAATGCACAATAATCAATACGGGCAACATCCAGGTGTTTGCTGAACGTCATATCTCCTTCCGTTCGTAAAAGTGCATAAATCCGAATCAGACCATCCCGGATATATTCCCATTCCCGCATATCATATACCACGGTTTCCCACATCGTATCCTGCCCCTCTTTGTCTTTAAGCGCAACAGAATAGGTAAACCGCTGCAGGTCGCGATATGCGACCGGCAATTTAACCTCCCTGCCATGATGTTTCAGAAAATTACGCAGGTCGGAACTCACCGGAAACATTGGCTTTTTTCGCGAAGGCCGGTCGGGTTCGCCTCGTGAAAAGCCGGATCGGAATGCTGAAAACAAATTGACTGTTTTAATAAATGAAATCAATTTAGGGATTTACACCAAGCTCATCAATCAATTCCTGAAAATAGTCCGGGCTCTTTCGCATTCGGCTGCCATACCAGCTGAAATATTCCCCATCCACCAGACGTATCGCGGAGGCTGGCAAAACCTGTCGCAGCTCATCCAGATCCTTCTGTTTAAATGGATAGGGTTCGGAAGAAAGTAATACCAGATCCGGAGCTGCTGCAATCAAAGCATCCATACTTATTTCCGGATACCGTTCATATTCCGGCCAGATCGGATCAAATCCACATCGTAATAGCATGTCAAAAATAAAGGTATCATTCCCTACCGTGATATAGGGCTTCTTCCAAATCAGGTAAACTGTTTTCAGTGAGTGCGCAGCCGGTCGAAGCTGTACAAACTGATTGCGGGTCTCATGTATCAATAGCCTGGCTTCCTCTCTTTTTCCAACCAGTTCACCAATCCCCAAAATCATATCCAGTGCAGTATCCAGATCCGATATGTCACTGGTCCAGACCGGAATCAGCTCCCTGATCGCTTCTACCTGCTCCCGAACGTTTTCTTCTTTATTCGCAATCACCAGATCAGGCTGAAGTTCAATAATTTTTTCCAGGTCAATTGACTTGGTTCCACCAATCCGTGTTTTCGAGCGGAACCACTGTTCCGGATGAATGCAGAATTTTGTAATACCAACCACTTCTTTTTCAAGCCCCAATTCATACAGAAGTTCTGTTTGGGAGGGAACCAGTGATATAATCCGGGAAGGTGGGAAATTATGGTTCACCTCATAACCTGTCTGGTCAGTAAATATCGCCACTTGTTTTAGCCACAAAATAAGAAAGCTTTTGTTGCAGCAGTACCAATTGTCAGCTTCTTTTGACAATTGAAACCAGTACAGCAAAAGCCGGGCAACGGAACTACAAGTAAGATCAGGTAAGCACAGGCCAATAAAGGCAGAAATGATAGGAAGAGGTTAGGGGCGGTTATCGACTGATAAATTCAAGGGGTGGCGGATGGTACATGAGTCGCTTTATCAGCGGTCTGGGTGTATGGATAGTAAAAACGGGGCAACTTTTGGAATCGAAGACCACTTCGGCCTCCTGCCTTATAACTTGGACGGGCTACAGGGCAGGAGGGTACCGGATTTCAAGATCTGATTCTAAAGAATCAACAGGCGATTCAGAAGAATCCAGTGGTTTTAAGGACTTGGTGTTTTTCACCTGGACATTGGACACTTGAAACCAGTACACAGAGTTTTGGACGTATGGTTACTGGACATTGGTTTGCGCTGGCTTCAAGTTGGTTTTAATGCTTTTCGTAGGATTTGGTGCTGATTTCGGTTCTTGGTTTTTACGTTAGGATTTAGGAAAAAAGGAAGTTGACTGATATTGGATTTCAATTAGTTTTTTCAAGTCGATATTGGATATAATTGGTTTCTCCGGGATATTGGTGCGATTGAATTATCAATCAACTTCTGATACAAAAGTAGGCTCCCCTTATCTACCCCACAAGAGCGCATTTGCTTAATTTTAACAGTTCGGTTTTTACTTGTAAACTAGTAACGGTCACATAGCTGTGACCGTTATTGTACCTGTTCGCGTATCGTAAAACTACGTGTTTAGCCCATTCATTTTCCTATCGCCTGCAATACATCATATTTGGTTACAATATGATAGGCGCCTAATTCATCTTTGCTGAGTACCGCTCCGTTCTCTTTGTTAATCAATGTGCTAAGCTTTTCAACCGGAGTGGTAAACGCTACCACAGGAAAGGGGTTTTCCATAAATTCTTCAATTTTGGCCTGCCGGATATCGGTATTCGAAAACAATTGCTGAAATAATCCGCCCTCTGATACCGCACCAACGGGTTTTTCCCCCTCAAAAACCGGAATATGCTCGATATCGTATTTCCGCATCAGCTCCACCGCCTCCGTAACAGTATTTTCCGGCGAAATGGTAACCAGTCGCTGTTTGTTGCCCCGTCCATTTATTATATCCTGGAAGGTTTTTACTTCCATAAACCCGCGTTCCATCATCCACTGGTCGTTGTAAATTTTCCCAACATACCGGCTGCCATGGTCATGAAAAATACAAACCACCAGATCATCCGGCTTCAACCTGTCTTTCAATTGCATCAGTCCCTGTATACAGGATCCAGCACTATACCCACAAAACAAACCCTCTTCCTTAGCCAGTCGCCGCGCCATGATGGCACCCTCCTTATCCGTCACCTGTTCAAAATGATCAATTACCGACATATCATAATTCTGCGGCACAAAATCCTCCCCGAACCCTTCTGATATATAGGGATGAACCTCATTCATATCAATTTCACCCGTGCGGAAATAGTTCGTTAACAGCGATCCATAAACATCGATGGCCCAAATCTGAATAGCCGGATTCTTTTCTTTCAGGTACTGAGCTGTGCCGGTAATGGTGCCTCCAGTTCCTGCAGTACAAACCAAATGAGTGATTTTGCCATCCGTCTGTTTCCAGATCTCCGGTCCGGTTGTTTCATAGTGAGCCAGTCGGTTGGCCAGATTATCATATTGATTGAAATGATAGGAATTCGGAATTTCCCTTGCCAGTCTTTGTGCAACAGAATAATAGGAGCGGGGATCATTGGGTTCAACATTCGTGGGACAAACAATCACTTCCGCACCAACGGCTTTAAGGATATCCATCTTTTCTTTACTTTGCTTATCTGTTGTGGTGAAAATACATTTGTATCCCTTTACCACTGCGGCCAGGGCAAGTCCCATTCCGGTATTTCCGCTGGTACATTCGATAATGGTTCCACCAGGTTTGAGTTTTCCTTCCTGTTCTGCCACTTCCACCATTTTGAGTGCCATCCGGTCTTTAATGGAATTACCCGGATTGAAATAATCAACCTTTGCCAGGATGGTTCCCGGCACTGCTTTTGTAATTTTGTTTAATCGGATCAGTGGTGTATTACCAATTGTTTCAAGTATATTATTTTTTATATCCATAGCATGCTGTTAGATGGCTGCTAAGGTACAATTTTAGAATCGCTGTAATGAATGTCTACTTTATACCGGGATTAGGTGCCGATAAACGGGTATTTAAACATATTGAATTACCCGATGGATTCGAAGTTCGACATATTGAATGGCTGCCCCCTGAAAAAGGAGAATCTCTTCCGCACTATGCGAAACGGCTGGCTGCGTTAATACCTGAAACTGAACCCTGGTGTCTGGTTGGATTATCATTCGGCGGTATGCTGGCAACAGAAATCAGTAAACTACGGCATCCTGAAAAAACAATTCTGATTGCAAGTATTCAATCACCCGAAGAACTTCCTTTTTATTTCCGTTGGGCAGCACCATTGAATTTGCATAAGGTTCTTCCAATTGGTTTATTTAAACAGGCCTCCCTTGCCAAACGAATTTTTACGACCGAAACAAATGAGGATAAAGAACTCTTAAGAAAAATTATTCAGGAATCGGATCCGTTTTTTTTACGTTGGGCGATGGGTGCGATCATAAACTGGAAACCCGAACAGCCCGCCGGAAAACTTTATCATATTCATGGCACTGGCGACCGCTTATTGCCGATTCGATACACCCGGCCCACACATCTTATCAATGGTGCCGGCCATTTAATGGTGATGAATCGGCCAGTAGAAATAAACCAAACGCTGGCGGCTATCCTGGCTGATAAAAAATAGTGGTTTTTTTGATGCATCATCCGGCTATATTTGCGGTCCGAAATCAGTGTATATGGATCCAAGATATTTGCCCGTCATTGCCGAAAAATTGTCTCTGTCAGGAAAACAGGTAAACAATGTGTATAACCTGCAGGCCGAAGGTGCTACCGTGCCCTTTATGGCCCGTTACCGCAAAGAAGCAACCGGAAATCTGGATGAAGTGGTGATCAACTCCATTGTTGAGGAAATTGCTTATTTCTCTGATCTGGAAAAACGGAAGGAAACCGTTATCAAAACAATCGACGGAATAGGCAAATTAACACCGGAATTAGCGCAGAAAATTGAAGCCTGTGTGAATGCCACAGAGCTGGAAGATCTTTATTTGCCCTACAAACCTAAACGTAAAACAAGAGCTACCCAGGCAATTGAAAAGGGCCTGGAACCATTGGCCGACCTGTTATTGTTGCAAGGGAAGGAAGAACCTTCAATTGTTGCAGCAGCTTTTGTAAAAGGTGAAGTGAAAGATGTTAAAGAAGCCTTACAGGGCGCGCGTGATATTATAGCAGAGCGGGTGGCCGAACACCAGGAAGCACGAACAGCCATAAGAAATCAATTCGCATCATCTGCCCTATTGGTTTCAAGAGTCCTGAGTTCAAAAAAAGAAGAAGCAGATGCGCAGAAATACCGCGATTATTTCGAGTTTTCAGAAGCTCTGTCCAAATGCCCCTCTCATCGGATGATGGCAATTCGTCGTGGTGAAAAAGAAGGCTTTTTACTGATGGATATCAACATTGAAAAAGCCACTGCAGTAGAAACACTGGAGCATATTTTTATTAAAAACGCATCATCAGCAGCAGAAGAAATTAAAGGGGCAATTGCTGATAGTTTTGACCGCTTATTAAAACCATCAATTGAAAATGAGTTCCGACTAAATTCTAAAACAGCGGCTGATGAAGAAGCGATTCAGGTATTTGCTGAAAATCTGCGGCAGTTGTTACTGGCATCACCACTCGGTTCAAAACGTGTGCTGGCACTGGATCCGGGCTATCGCACCGGATGCAAACTGGTATGTCTGGATGCCCAGGGGAACCTTGTTCATACAACCACAATTTATCCTCATCCGCCACAAAATGACTGGCAAAAAAGTGTACAGGTATTACAGCAATTGGTAAAGCAGTTTGATATTGAAGCAATCGGCATTGGAAATGGGACAGCCGGACGTGAAACTGAAACCCTGGCAAGATCCATTGACTTTGGTAAACCGGTTAGTGTGTTTCAGGTAAATGAAAGCGGTGCTTCCATCTATTCCGCTTCAGAAGCAGCAAGAGAAGAATTTCCCGACCAGGATATTACCGTTCGGGGTGCTGTTAGTATCGGCCGCCGTTTATTGGACCCGCTTAGTGAACTCGTGAAGATTGATGCAAAATCAATTGGTGTAGGGCAATACCAGCATGATGTGAACCAGCCCCGCCTGAAGGAAAGTTTGGACAGAGTGGTGGAAAGCTGTGTAAATCATGTTGGCGTAGATCTGAATACAGCCAGTAAACATTTGCTGATGTATGTATCCGGACTCAGTGCAACCCTTGCTAAAAACATAGTGGAATACCGATTGAAAAATGGAGCATTCAGATCGAGGGAGGAAGTGAAAAAAGTGAGTCTGATGGGCCCCAAAACATTTGAACAGTGCGCCGGTTTTTTACGCATCCGCGAAGCAGTAAATCCATTGGATAACAGTGCTGTTCATCCGGAAGCCTATCATGTGGTGGAAGCTATGGCAAAAGACCTTGACTGCAGCGTGTCGGAACTTATTGGCCAGCCTGCACTTGGAAAAAAAATCAACAGAAAAAAATATATTACAGAATCCATTGGTGAGTTTACCATTGAAGATATTATCAAAGAACTCGAAAAACCAGGCCGCGATCCTCGTGGCCCCATTGAAGAGTTCCGCTTTGAAGACAGTATCAAATCAATGGAAGATGTAAAAGTAGGGATGGTGGTTCCCGGGATTGTTACCAATATTACCAAGTTCGGTGTATTTGTTGATATTGGTGTTAAGCAGGACGGACTGGTACATATCTCTCAACTCAGTGATACCTTTGTAAGTGATCCCGCTGAAGTGGTGAAATTGCAGCAAAAGGTAACTGTAACTGTTACAGAAGTGGATCTGGCCAGGAAGCGGATTGGCTTGTCGATGAAGAAGGAGACAAAGGAGAAAAGGGTGGAAAAGGTGACAAAGGAGAAAATGATGGAGAGAGGAGAGAGGAGAGAGGAGAGGGGAGGAGATGATTTTCAGAGTAAGCTGAATGCATTGAAAAATCGCTTTAAATAATATGGCATACCACTTTTAGGTGATGGGAAAAATACCCTGGCTAAAGGTGGTTTTTCTTTAAATTAAGTTCATATTGAAGTGCTAGGTTTGCATTTCAACCTTTTGCTATGTTAGTTTATCTTTTTACTCCACTTGATCAGGCAAACCTTGAAAAGGCGCTCTATCCGGTATTGCCCGCCTGTCTGCTGATGCTTGGATTTATTATTATGATGGTGATTATTTCTGTTGGAATTAAAAATAAAATCAGAACCCATCGGTGATTGCGTTGTAAGTTTACCGTTAAACGGGATCTTATGTCGCATGTTTTATTTGAAGATGGACAATTTTACCGGGACGATAAATTGGTGATTGGTGCCAATAATCGGGGGTTGCGGTACGGTGATGGTATATTCGAAACCATGAAGGTAAATAAGGGCCAGATCCAATTGGCCGACTTTCATATGGAGCGCCTGTTTTCAGCCATTTCCCTGCTTCAGTTTGATTGTCCATCTTATTTTACTCCGGATTATCTGAAAGACAAAATCTTACAACTGGCACATCGCAATGGCCATGCTGATCTGGCAAGAGTTCGCCTGATGATATACCGTGGAAATGGAGGATTGTATGATGCCATCAGTCATTTTCCCCATCATATTATTCAAAGCTGGTCACTTCCTGCTGCCAATCACTTATGGAATGAAAATGGATTGGTAGTTGGAATTCATCGGGTGGCACAGAAATCGATGGATGTACTGGCAAATGCAAAAACGAACAACTATCTGCCCTATGTAATGGGTGCTCTGAATGCAAAAAAAGATAAGTGGAATGATGCCATCATTCTTAATGCAGCCGGACGAATTGCTGATTGTACTATTGCCAATTTGTTTTCTGTAAAAGAGGGTGTTCTACGTACACCTGCGGCAACGGAAGGCCCGGTGCTTGGTATTATGCGACGTTTTCTCCTGGAATTTTGTAAAGAAAAAGGACTTGAATTTCAGGAGTCGACCCTTTCTGAAGCTGATTTAATGGAAGCCGATGAATTGTTTTTAACCAATTCCAGTTATGGAATTAGATGGGTGGGCAGCCTGGAGGATAAAAAGTATAACAATGAATACAGCAGTCTGCTATACAGGGATGCCATCCGTCCCTTATTTAAAAATGCTATATAGTTGAACCAAGCCATTATTTCTTTGTTATCCGGATAAACAATACTGATGGGAGGATCCGAAAAGATAGTGCTATGCTGGTTTCGACGCGATTTAAGACTGGAGGACAATACTGCATTATATCATGCACTGAGATCCGGGTATCCTGTTCTTCCTGTTTTTGTTTTTGATAAAAATATCCTGGATGATCTGGAGGATAAGTCGGATAAAAGAGTGTTGTTTATTCATCAGGCGCTCGAACGGATGCAGCAACAGTTAATTAGCTTGGGCAGTAGTCTGGATATCCGGTTAGGTGCTCCGATTGATGTGTATAAAAAGCTCGTAAAAGAGTATTCCATTGAAGCCATTTACACCAATCATGATTATGAACCTTATGCGCTGGAACGCGATACTGCAATTGCAGCCTTCCTGAAAACTCAGGGGATTGATTTCCATAGCTATAAGGATCAGGTGATTTTTGAGAAAGAGGAGATTGTAAAAGACGATGGATCCCCATATACTGTTTTCACTCCCTATTCAAGAAAATGGAAAGCAAAACTGAATGCATTTTATCTGAAATCCTATCCAACTAAAAAATATTATGAGGCCCTCCTGCAACTTGCTCCAAAGCCTGTACCTATTCTGAAAGAAATTGGTTTTGAAGAAACCGGTTTTTCTTTTCCCGACAATGAACTTGATACAGAACTGGTAAAAAAATATTCCGAGAATCGGGACATCCCTTCCATTCGGGGTACTTCGCGATTGGGCATTCATCTTCGCTTTGGTACAATCAGTATCAGAGCACTGGCAAGAAAAGCTCAGAAGCTGAACGAAACCTATCTGAATGAACTTATCTGGCGCGATTTTTATCATATGATACTCTGGAATTTTCCCAGGGTTGGGAAGGGACTTGCATTTAAGGCAGAATACGATCGCATCCGGTGGAGAAATAAGGAAGAAGAATTTGCTGCCTGGTGTGAAGGAAGAACGGGTTATCCGATTGTGGATGCCGGTATGCGGGAATTGAATGAAACCGGATTTATGCACAATCGGGTTCGTATGGTGGTTGCCTCTTTTCTTACCAAACATTTACTGATCGACTGGAGATGGGGAGAGGCCTACTTTGCAAAAAAATTACTCGACTATGATCTGGCTGCCAATAATGGAGGCTGGCAATGGGCTGCCGGAAGCGGTTGCGATGCAGCACCTTATTTCAGAATTTTTAATCCCTATCTGCAAACAAAAAAATTTGATTCCCAGGGAAAATACATTCACCAATGGGTGCCTGAATTAAATGAGTTAAGCTATCCACAGCCAATTGTGGACCATGAACTGGCCCGAAAGCGTTGTCTTGAAACTTATACAGCAGCTCTCCGCTGATACACTTCTTCCAGTTTTGAAACCGCTTTTTTGCCAGCTTCTCCAAGGGAAAGGGAATAGTCATTTACATACAGTTGAATATGTTGCCGCATTATATGTTCGCTCATTTCCTGTGCGTGCTGAGAAACAAAATCGGAGAGCTGAGGATAATTTGACCAGCTATACTGTATGCTCTTTTGAATGAGCTCCGTTAGGATGGTATCATATTCAGGAGGTTGATCTTTTCTTATCACAATTCCTCCCAGTGGAATGGGACAGTGTAACTGATTTTCCCAATATGCACCGAGGTCCAGTAATTTAATAAGTCCTTTGTCCTGATACGTAAACCGGTTTTCATGAATGATAACACCTGCATCCACTTTTCCGGAAAGTACGGCTTCTTCAATTTCATGAAAAAGTTTAAACTCTTTTAACTGTGCATCGGGAAATGCCAATGAAAAAAGCAGGTGAGCGGTGGTATTTATTCCGGGGATGGCAACTTTCAACCGGGAAATTTCAGATAGTTCTACTTGTTTCTTCGATATCAATAAGGGACCAACGCCAAAACCAAGTGCTCCGCCGGCATCCAGTATCCGATACTTGTCTTTTATAAGGGGCCAGACACCATAACTGATTTTACTTATTTCTGAACGTCCTTCCAATGCCCATTCATTCAGGGTTTGTACATCTTCCATCACTGTATTAAACTGAAGCCCTTGGGTGTTAATTTTTCCATTCACCATCGCATCAAAAATGAATGTATCATTCGGGCAGGGAGAAAAAGCCAATCCAATCTTCACCATGAAATTCTGTTATATATAAATTAATGTATCTAATATTTTCACCTTTCACCTTTCACCTTTCACCTTTCACCTCTCACCTCTCACCTCTCACCTCTCCTTTCACCTTTCACCCCTCACCTTTCACCTACTAAAGTCCTTCCAACAACCGAACCAGCACCTTGTTCAGATTATCAATGGCCAGTGGCAGGTTCCATTTCTTTTTATTACGCTCACCAACCGTGTTGGATACACTTCTCAGTTGCATGAATGCAATGTTTTCCTGCAAGCAAACATAATGAAGGGCTGCTCCCTCCATAGATTCCAATGCAGGATTATATAATTCCTGGTATTCCTGTATTCTTTTTTTGGACGTACTGATTTCGTTTACGGTGATGGCGGTCACTTTTTTCAATCGGCTTCTTTTCAACAGCGTTTTGTTTGGGTTAACCAGCATTGATTTTTTGAAAGGTGCTTCATTAGAGCCGGCGAGACCCATTTCAAACATGGTTTGAAATCCGTTTTTTTCCTGAACACCCAAATCGGCCAATGCATCCTTGTGAACGGCAAATACAGTGCCCTGTTCAATAGACGGATCAAAGCAGCCTGCTACTCCGGCCTGAATAATCAACTCGGGTCGTTTATGTTGCAGATACCGGGTAATGGCATAGGTGGCAGCTACCGCACCAACACCGGTGATCAGAATGTCTACATCAAAATCAATATGCACTAACTTCTCCGTTTGAGCCAAATGGTCTGTAAATGGTGCGATTTCCGCGGCAGTTGCTGCAACAAGTAAACAATGCATGTCCGATTGGTTTGCCGCAAATGTCGGGGATAAATCACCATGATTGCCTAGATTTGTCTGTAGAAGGATTCGATTTTTACTTTTTTTTGAACAATTCAGAATCCATTCTGTTAAACTTTCCAGATTAAATACTTAAACAGTTTAAGCGGCACACTTCCGATTCGCTGTTTGGGAAATTCATCCTTATGACTAAAAAAGTAGCTATTTACAGAAAGGAACATTTCAATGCAGCGCATCGGCTTTACCGTGCAGATTGGGATGATGCCCAGAATTTTGAAGTTTTTGGCAAATGCAGTTATCCGCATTACCATGGACACAATTATGATCTGGAAGTGAAAGTGTTGGGAGAACCCGATCCGGTAACAGGTTTTGTAATGGATATGAAACTCCTTTCAGATATCATTCAGCGTGAAGTATTGAATCTGTTTGATCATCGAAACCTGAATTTGGATACCCCTTATTTCAGGGAAAAGAATCCGACAGCAGAAAATATTGCTGTTGTCATTTATGATCTCCTGCGTCCGCATATTGATCCGAAACATGAGCTGGGGATCCGTTTGTTTGAAACGGAACGGAATTTTGTAGAATACCCGGGGAAGTAGGAAGTAGGAAGTAGGAAGTTGGAAGTTGGAAGTTGGAAGTTGGAAGTTGGAAGTGAAAATTAAAATTTTGATTGATGGCATATAGTAAAGTTGAGCAGTACGACGAAAAAATTACATCCGGATTAATGGAGAATTACAGAGAATCACTGGCTTTGCTGGGAGAGGATCCGGATCGTGAGGGATTGTTGAAAACGCCCGAACGAATGGCCAAGGCCATGCAATACCTGACACAGGGTTACCAGATGGATGCCAAAGCCATTTTGGAATCTGCTAAATTTCATGAAGATGTAAGTGAGATGATCATCGTTAAAGACATTGAATTGTTTAGCATGTGTGAGCATCATATGTTACCTTTTTTTGGAAAAGCCCATATTGCGTATATACCGAATGGTTATATAACGGGGTTAAGTAAAATTGCCCGTGTGGTGGATGTGTACAGTCGTCGTTTGCAGGTTCAGGAGCGTTTAACCACGCAAATTCTGCACGCCATAAAAGAATCACTCAATCCAATTGGAGTGGCCGTTGTTATAGAAGCAAAACACCTCTGTATGATGATGAGGGGCGTACAGAAACAAAATTCAGTTACAACCACCTCGGCATTCTGGGGAGAATTTGAAAAATCTGAAACCCGGAGCGAGTTCACCAAATTGATTTCTTCCAAACTGAGTTGATCTGATTATTTTTGCGGTATAACAAGAACCGCCTATATGAAGCATGCATATGTTTTTCCCGGACAGGGATCACAATTTCCGGGAATGGGTAAAGAGCATTACGATAATAGTGCCTTTGCGAAAAAATTATTTGAACAAGCCAATGAAATACTTGGCTTTCGTATTTCTGATATTCTTTTTAACGGAACGGAAGAAGATCTTCGCCAGACCAAAGTAACACAACCAGCTGTTTTTTTACATTCTGTAATTGCCTATAAAGGAATTGAGCAAAACAAACCGGATATGGTGGCCGGGCATTCATTGGGTGAGTTCTCAGCCCTCGTGGCTAATGGGGTGCTCAATTTCGAAGATGGTTTGCAATTGGTTTCCATTCGTGCATTGGCCATGCAGAAAGCCTGCGAACTACAACCTTCTACCATGGCAGCCGTACTCGGACTGGAGGATCAAAAAGTGGAAGAAGTTTGTGCCAGGGTGCAGGCTGAATCCGGAGAAATAGTAGTTCCTGCAAATTATAATTGTCCCGGTCAACTCGTTATCAGCGGCTCTATAAAAGGAATAGAACTTGCATGCGAGCAGATGAAAGCAGCAGGAGCAAAACGGGCTCTGGTATTACCGGTTGGAGGTGCCTTCCATTCACCTCTGATGGAGCCTGCAAAACTGGAATTGAAAGAAGCTATTGAAGCGATGAAATTTCAAACGCCTGTATGTCCTGTTTATCAGAATGTAGTAGCCAAAGCCGTTATTGACCGTGATGAAATCAAACAAAATCTAATCCAACAATTGACCGGAGCCGTGCGCTGGACTCAAAGTGTTCAGGCAATGATCCAGGACGGCGCTTCCAGATTTACGGAAGTTGGTCCGGGTAAGGTTTTACAGGGACTCATTGGAAAAATTGATAAATCCGTGGAGGTGAATGGTGAAGGGGGAGCAGGAAAGTGAAAGGTGAGAGGTGAAAGGTGAAAGGTGAAAGGTGAAAGGGGAGAGGTGAAAGGGGAGAGGTGAGAGGGGGGGAGCCCGTCGGGTTTATCCGACGGGTATGGAGCAATTGATCCATTCGGGATCGAAATCTGCATTGTATTTTTTGTAGAACTTAATGGCGGGTTCATTCCATTCCAGCACCTGCCAAACAATACCACTGAATTTTTTCTCTTTGGCCTCCTCAATCAGGCGATCAAATAAATGTTTACCTACTCCCTTTCCTCTCATCGATTCTGTTACCAGAATATCTTCCAGGTACATGCGTTGCCCCTTCCAGGTGCTGTACCGGATATAATACAAAGCAAATCCCTGTACAAGGCCGTTTTCTTCTGCAACAAATGCCCACCAAACGGGCTGCTTCCCAAATCCACTTTCAACAAAATGCTCCAGTGTAACTGTTACCTGTTCGGGAGCTTTTTCAAAAATGGCTAATTCCTGAATCAATTCCAGTAATCTTGGACAATCTTCTTTAATGGCTTTTCGAATTGTAATCATTTAATCAATCTTTTCTTTTTAATTATTCAATGCCTGTTCCAAATCAGTCAGAATATCTTCAATATTCTCAATTCCCACACTCATCCGGATGAGTCCGTCCGTTATACCATAGGATTCTCTTTCTGCTTTGGGTACACCCACATGCGACATGGATGCAGGGTGGGAAACCAGGGTATCCAATGTGCCAAGCGACACCGCCCTTGTACACAACTGAAGTTTATTAATAAAACGAACACCGGCTTCAATTCCTCCCTTCACTTCAAAACTCAGCATGCCACCAAAATTTTTCATTTGTTTTTTTGCAATGGCATGATCCGGGTGCGATGGCAAACCTGTGTACATAACCTGCTCCACTTTTGCGTGTTTCTCCAAATATTCAGCCACCGCCATCGCATTGCTGCAATGCCGATCCATCCGCAACTCCAATGTTTTCATCCCCTGAATCAATAAATAACAATCGAATGGATTGGCATTGCCGCCCAGTAATACATGCCATTTCCAAACCTTTGTTTTCATGAATTCAAGATCTTTTCCCAATAGCACCCCGCCGATTGCAGAGCCATGGCCATTGAGGTATTTTGTTGTTGAATGGAACACAAAATCAACCCCCGGATACCTGAAAGGTTGTTGCAAATAGGGACTTGCAAACGTATTATCCACTGACACGAGATAACCTTTTGCTTTTGCCATTGAACTGACCAAATCAAGGTCAACACAACTCAGTGTTGGGTTGGCTGGTGTTTCAATATGCACCAGTTTAATGCCACTGGTTTCCATAGCAACTGCTGCTGCTTGTGCATCCCCTAAATCGGCCAGGATGATTTCAATCTGATTTTCTTCCAGCACTTTCATCAGTAATTCCTGCGTACCACCATAAAGAGAAAAATGCGTCAGTATTTTATCACCCGGTTTGCAGGTGGATAGAAATAGCGTTGTCATGGCTGCCTGTCCGCTTGCATGTAACAAAGCTTTTAATTGCAGTGGCTGTCCGTTCTTGTCCTTAATGCCATGAGCTTCCAACGCCGCAATTTTTTGTTCGGCTACTTTGAACCCTGGATTTCCAAGGCGTGTGTAGATCTGCGTTTTATCTTCCCCTGCAAATCGTTCCATGCCCTGTTCCGCCGTATCGAAATAAAACGTAGAGCTGGCATAAATCGGAGTGATATGTGAATACATCGGGTCCGGTTCATTTCCTCCATGTACTGCAACCGTACTGCTGCCTTTCATTAAAAAATCTTTATTCATCTCTGTGAATTGCTGTTTAAATTAGTAGAAAGCTCCACCTGCTGAAGGAGGGAGTTCAAATTTAAATGAAAACAATGAAGGCACTCTTATTGGATTATGCATCCTATCATATTTGGGCGAATGAGCAATTTTATAAGCTGTTACGGGGATTGGATGAAGTAACTCTGAATGCTTCGGTTTCCAGCAGTTTCCCCTCGCTTTTTGGCACGATCCTGCATATGTGGGATGCGGAAGCTATCTGGTGGCAGCGCATTCAGGGAAAATCACCCATTCTGGTTCCCAGTAAAGGATTTCAGGAACTGCCTGTAAAAGGGATGGAGGCCCTCCTGATGCAGGGGCATCTCTGGAAAGAATGGATTGAATCGAAATCGGAAGAGGAGTTGGCAGTATCCTTTTCCTATACCAATCTGAAAGGTCAGCCATTTGAAAGTCCGATTCTTCATTTGCTGCTTCATTTGTACAATCATGGCACCTATCACCGCGGGCAATTGGTAACAATTCTGCATCAACTGGGGCATACAAAAATCCCGGCCACCGATTTTATTGTGTGGTCCAGAAGCGTCGGGAAATAGGGTTGGAATTTCGTACCTTACAGATAGCTAAATCTGGAATATGAATTCGGAGCCTGATTACATTTTCAGCGGCTCTACTGCATGCAGGGGGCTTGTTAGATGCTGTGTTTTCATGGTGTTTTTGTTCTCCTTTAACAACCCTGCCAATGCTCAGGGGTATGATTGGCGCAACCGGATTGATCAGTTGGTGTACAAGGCCGACAGTCTGTCAATGATATCACAGCAAACCTTTCACCTGCATAAATTTCTTCCCGATGACAGACCCATTCGTGAAACCTGGCATTATACTGTTGCAGGCGATCGGGTCGTTATTTTTGAAGTCCATTATTTTGTTGATTCCATAGAATTTTTAGAAGTTTATTACCTCGAGCGGGATCAGGTAATTTGTACCGAACAATATGAAATTGAATATCCGGCATTGCAGAACGACCGGATTCGCTGGGGAGCAGTTGGTTTTTTTCAGGGGCCGGCTATTCGCCAGTTTGTAACCATGGGCAAGGTTCCCTATGAATTCAGCCGTCTTTCTTCCTATGATCTTTGGGCCCGCTTTAAAAATCGGTTCAAAGAACTCACCGCTCAGCGAACCCTGCAGGAAAAAAATACCAAAGGCGCTATCTTCGCGCCATGACCGGAATTGATGCAGTTACATTAGAAAAAGCCATTGTACATAAAGTAGGGAATCCAACCAGAGGAGAAGCAATACAGCTTTCACCTCATCCGCTTACCTTAAATGATGAGGTAGTCAGGGGGATGTTAACCCGCTATTTTCTGGCTCCATTCAACGAACACGATGCCTATCATTTTACGCATATCAGCGATATTGAAATGAATGAAGTGTATCAATATGCCAAAACAATTTTTCATGATCCCGGATCTTTTCAGAAAGTCTCCGTTTTTCTTGCGCAGTTACTCTATCAAAAATCCACCCATGCCCGGGTAAAAGAAGGCGAATTGTATGTAGTGCTTTTTCATAAACTGCTGATTGAAGGCGAAGAAAAACAGGCCCTCGGATTATTTAAATCAGAAACCAAGGAAACCTTTCTGAAAGTGTTTTCCCATGCGGGTGGATGGGAACTGGCTGCCGAAGACGGAATCAATATTAATAAACTGGACAAGGGCTGTTTGATCATCCGCGATAATGAAGCAGAAGGATATAAAGTACTCGTCGTTGATAATACAAACAAACAAAACGATACGCAGTATTGGGTAACTGATTTTTTACAGGTCCAGCCATATACCGACAGTTATCATCATACCAATCAGGCACTTGGTTTATGTAAACTTTTCATCGAAAAAGAATATGCTGAAAAGTTCGAAATAAATAAATCAGATCAGATTGATCTGCTTAATAAGTCGATGGATTATTTCAAATCAAAAGAGCAGTTTAATCTGCAGGAATTTGCGGAGGAAGTTATTCATCACCCCGATGTGGTGGATAGCTTTATGGATTACAAAAGAAATTTTGAAGCAAGCCGCAACTATAGCATTGATGAGGATTTTGAAATCCATATCGCTGCAGTAAAACAACAGCAAAAAGTATTTAAATCAATTCTCAAACTTGATAAAAACTTTCACGTCTACATCCACGGTCGCCGCGATCTCCTCGAGCGCGGTTATGATGAAATGGTCGGTAAAAAATATTACAAATTATATTTTGATGAGGAAGCTTAGGAGGAGGGAGAGAGGAGGATGGAAATAGGAGGAGGGAGAGAGGAGAAGGGAGAGAGGAGGAGAAACCGGATGGGAAAGGGGGAGGGTAAAGAGAGGTCAAAGTTATGAACGGAGGAAAACGAAGGATTACGGAGGATTTGGAAGAATTGAACCGCTTAAAATTTAAAGAATCTGCTATAAAAGGCTGTAATACAGTACTATGTAAATATTTATATTGGCTCAGGATTGCTCACAATTGGCACAAAAACCATACGCATTGGTTCAAAATGCTAATAATTGCCTCATAACTACTGGTTGTTTGAACTAAGATTTGGTGTCCAACTTAAACAAAAAAAGAAGCAGCCCAACCGGGCCGCTTCTTTTTGTTTTCCTGATAATTTTCACCTTTCACCTCTTTACCTCTCCTTTTTCACCTTTCACCTTTCACTTTTCACCTCCTATTCCCCACTTCACCAGCGTTGCGCCCCAGGTAAATCCGCCGCCGAAAGCTGCAAAAACGAGGTTGTCTCCTTTTTTGAGCTGGTCCTGCCATTCCCAAAGGCAAAGAGGAATAGTTGCAGCGGTCGTATTTCCATAACGCTGAATATTGATCATTACCTTTTCTTTGGGAAGTCCGAGTCGTTCTGCAGTGGCATCAATAATCCGGAGATTGGCCTGGTGTGGAACCAGCCAGGCAATATCAGCACCAGTCAGATTATTTTTTTCAAGCAGGTCGGCACTTACATCTGCCATCCCCTTTACTGCAAATTTGAAAACTGTTTTCCCTTCCTGGAAAGCATAATGTTCACGATTGGTTACCGTTTCAATAGTAGCCGGATAAGCTGAACCGCCTGCTTTCATATTCAAAAAATAGCGACCCGTGCCATCTGATCTCAGCTGACTGTCGAGGATACCATAACCCTCTTCATTCGGCTCCAGTAATACGGCGGCACCTCCATCTCCAAATAAAATACAGGTATTCCGATCCGTATAATCTACTATAGCGCTCATTTTATCGGCACCAACCACCACCACCTTTTTATAACGGCCACTTTCAATAAAGGAAGCACCGGTGGTAAGCGCAAATAAAAAGCCTGAACAGGCCGCGCCCAGGTCAAAGCCCCAGGCATTTACAGCTCCGATTTTTTCACAAACAATATTGGCAGTTGCCGGGAAAACCATATCCGGAGTTACTGTTGCAACAATAAGACAGTCGATTTCAGCTGCATCTATCCCTCTTTTTTTCAGCAGATCCTGCACAGCCGGAGCAGCTAAATCAGAAGTCGCCTTTCCTTCCCCACGTAAAATTCTTCTTTCAGAAATTCCAGTTCTGGTACGGATCCATTCGTCGCTGGTGTCTACCATTTTCTCGAGGTCTAGATTGGTTAACCTGTCCTCGGGAACAAAACCGCCTACGGCTGTAATGGCGGCTGTAATTTTTTTGGTCATGCGTTAAATTGTAAAAGCGGCACAAATTTAGGGGTAATAGTTTATTTTGCAGCCTATGATCGCTTTTCTGAAGGGGAATTTCGCCCTCATTACCCCAACTTTCGCCCATATTGATGTTCAGGGAGTTGGATATGAGGTCTTTATATCATTAAACACCTATGCCGAAATCCAGGGTAAAACCCAGGGTCAGTTGTACACTTACCTGCACATAAGGGAAGATGCGCATCTCTTATTCGGATTTGCCACAACGGCTGAAAAAGAAATGTTTTTACAGTTGCTGGGTGTGAACGGAGTAGGTGCTTCCACTGCCCGAATGATGTTATCCTCTTTGAAACCGGAAGAAATTTCTCGTGCCATAATTCAGGGAAATACCAAACAATTGGAAGCGGTTAAAGGAATTGGCAAGAAATCTGCTGAGAGAATTATATTGGAACTCCGTGATAAGTTAACTAAGCAGTCTCTCGACCTAAATAATTCAGTGTCAATAGGCAATACCACCGAAGCCGATGCGTTAAATGCTCTGTTGGCACTGGGAATTGCACGTCCGGCCGCTGAAGTAGCCCTTCGGAAGTCTATGCAGCAGCATCCAGGTTCTGACAAAGTAGAAGAAATTATCAAATCAGCACTTAAAAACCTCTAAGCCTATAGCGGGAGCTCTACCTAACTAATTACCTGGGAAAAGACTGTGGGCAATTTTCGCATGATTTATTGGCGTCTCCTATTCACTGTAGTAGTGGCACTGGCAATGATTTGTCCGGTTCAGGCAGGGTATTATCAGCAGGATACTACCCGGCCCATACAGGCAGATACTACCCGGCCGATTGCGCCTGATACAATGCGCTTTCCCCTGCAGGACAGAAGAGCAGAGCAGGGGATCAGTCGCAATCCCTTTGATTTAAATGACCCTTCCAATATCAACAAAACAGTTGAGTACGATCCCATTACCCGACAATATTTTATTGTTGAAAAAATCGGGGATCAATATTTCCGAACCCCAACTTACATGAGTTTCGAAGAATACCTGCGGTATAGGGCTGCGGTACAGGAAAGGGACTATTTCCGTCAGCGGGCTGATGTACTTACCGGCCTGAACAGAAAAAATATCAAACCGAAACTCTCTGTTTCAGAAAGTTTTTTCAACCGCATTTTTGGCGGAGGAAAAGTGGATGTACGGCCGATGGGGAATGTGGATATCATCGCAGGGTACCAGGGACAGAATATAAAAAATCCCACCCTGCCGGAAAGAGCCCGCAAAAATGGGGGATTTGATTTTGATATGAATGCCAACCTGAGTGTATTGGGTAATATCGGAAACAAAATGAAATTGCCGATTACCTATAATACCCAGGCCAATTTTGATTTTGAAAACCAGCTCAAGCTTGATTATACCGGTGGTCCGGATGAAATTATCAAACGGATTGAAGCCGGTAACGTGTCTTTCTCAACCAAAGGCTCCCTGATCCCCGGGGCGCAATCCCTTTTCGGAATAAAAACACAATTACAATTCGGTAAACTTTTTATTACGGGAATTCTCGCCAATCAGCGGGCTCAACGGCAGTCATTGGGACTGGTGGGGGGCGCGGCTACCACCAATTTTGAATTTAAAGTGAATGATTACGAGGAAAATCGACACTTCCTCATGTCTCATTTTTTCCGGCAGAATTATAATCGGGCGATGGGCAGCCTGCCCGCCGTTAATTCTTTGGTTAATATCCTGCGGTTGGAAGTTTGGGTTACTAACCGGAATGGTGCCACTACCGAAACAAGAGATATCGTTGCCCTGGCCGATTTGGGAGAGCGTTTCCCCTATAATTATCCCACCCCAATCGGGCCCGATTCTCTTCCCGCCAATACGGTGAACGGATTGTATCAGGCCCTTGCATCTGATCCTTCCAGCCGGCGTTCCGCGCAGGTTACAGCCAAATTAGGGAGCCTGGGTTTGCGTCCGGTACAGGATTTTGAAAAAACCTTTGCGCGGAAACTGGGGCCAAACGATTATTATTTCAATCCACAGGTTGGTTTTCTTTCCCTGAGCCAGCCGCTTCAACCGGATGAAGTATTGGGTATTGCCTTTCAGTACAGTTATAATGGACGGATTTTTCAGGTAGGTGAATTTTCGCAGGATATTCCTCCCGATACCACCGCCATCATTGCAGGTAATCCGAAAGTACTTTTCCTGAAAATGCTGAAAGCAACTTCTCAAAGAACCACCCTTCCTATTTTTGACCTGATGATGAAAAACGTGTATGCCCTGCGTACACGGGATGGTGGTTATATCTCCAGTGTTCAACCGGCCGATTTTAAACTGAACGTTTTATATGAAGAACCAAGTCTTGGTACCAAACGCTATCTGCCTGAAGGTCCAAAGACCGGGATCCCGCTGATTACTGTCCTGAACCTGGACCGGCTCAACAATAACCGCGATCCGCAACCCGATGGGGTCTTTGATTATATTGAGGGATTTACGGTAATCTCCAACCAGGCCAGAATTATCTTTCCATTCCTTGAACCTTTTGGACGGGATCTTGATTCAGTTGCTTTTCAGGGCGTATCGCAGGATATTAAAGACAAATACATTTTCCAGCCCCTTTATGATACCATCAAAGAAATTGCCAAAACCTATGCTAACCTCGATCGGTTTATTATCAGTGGAACAGCAAAAGGACAGGCAACCTCTGATATTCCACTGGGTGCTTTTAACGTGCCGCAGGGTTCGGTAACGGTTACCTCAGGCGGGCGCACACTTGTTGAAGGCATTGATTATATGGTGGACTATAATCTGGGTTCGGTAAAAATCATCAATCAGGCTATCCTGAATTCAGGTATTCCGGTACAGGTTGGTTTTGAAAACAATGCCACATTCGGAATCCAGCAACGGAATTATATGGGGCTGCGATGGGATTATATGGCCATCAATACAGTAAAGGAATCCTTCACCTTTGGCGGACAAATGGTGCGTTTGGGTGAACGTCCTTTCTTTACGAAAATGAATTATAATGAAGACCCGATCCGAAATACCATGTACGGATTGGATTTCAGCTATCGCGCAGACGCACCCCGGCTTACCAGGTGGCTGGATAAAATTCCGGTTTATAAAACAACCGAAATGAGTACCATCACCGCTTATGGTGAAGGTGCTATTCTCAAGCCCGGTCACCCGCCTCAAATTGGTAAGGGAGAGAGCGGGTTGATTTATGTAGATGATTTTGAAGGAACAAGAAACAGCATTGATCTTCGATTCCCTTTGATTAACTGGAGTCTTGCTTCCACACCGCAGGGCAATGGGTTGTTTCCGGAAGGAGAATTGAGTGATTCCCTGGCATATGGATTTAATCGTGCCAAACTGGCCTGGTATAATATTGAACCCAATCTGCAGGACCGGCGGGCGCCCAATAACCCATTAACCGCTCATTTCCCAAATGATTATTTCCTTGATCCGAGAGTAAGGGCAGTTACACAAAATCAATTATTCCCGGCTCGTACACCGGATTATGGAACCGCTCAGTTGATTACGTTTGACCTAGCCTATTATCCAACAGATCGCGGACCTTATAACTATGATACACGTCCGGGTAGCGTAGCTGCCAATGGGAAACTCCTGAATCCGCAACAGCGATGGGGCGGTATAATGCGTGGACTTGATCAGGTTGATTTTGAAACAGGAAATGTTGAGTTTATTGAATTCTGGATGCAGGATCCGTTCATAATGCAACCCAATAGTAATGGCGGACAATTATATTTCAACCTTGGAAATATTTCAGAAGATGTATTAAGAGACGGACGACGGTTTTTTGAAAATGGATTACCAACACCAAATATTCAGGCGGCGGTTGATTCCAGTTCTGCCTGGGGTAATTCTCCCAATAATCCAATTCAGGTTACTACTGCATTCAGTAATGATCCAACAGATCGTCCCTTCCAGGATGTTGGATTTGATGGTCTGGATGATGAAGCGGAAAGAAGAAAATTCAATACGTATCTCAATCAGCTGGCGGCCACTTTTGGTACCAATTCACCCGCCTATCAACAGGCCCTTGCAGATCCTTCGAATGATAATTTCAGGAACTACCGCGATGAGTTTTACAATAATCCGCAGGGTGATATCCTTGCCCGTTATAAACAAATCAATAATCCGCATGGTAACTCACCAATTGCCGCAGCTAACTCAACAGTAACAACTGCCTTTACCCTGTATCCGGATCAGGAAGATTTAAACAGAGATAATACCTTAAACGAACTCGAAGAATATTTTCAGTACCGTGTTAATCTGCGTCCGCAGGACCTGGTTGTGGGACAAAACTATATTACCGACGAACGTATCATTGCAGGAGAAGGACCTCAGCAAAAATGGTATCTTTTCCGGATTCCAATTGCAGAGTATGAACAAAAAGTGGGGAATATTCCCGATTTTAAATCCATTCGATTTATCCGGATGTTCCTGACCGGATTTGAAGATTCTGTTATCACCCGCTTTGCGAAACTGGAACTGGTGCGTAACCAATGGCGTCGTTTTTCTTTTGAATTGGATACCACAGGAACCTATCAGCCGCTTCCGGAAAATAGTCCAACTGAGTTTAATGTGCTGGCAGTAAATGTGGAAGAAAACGGATCGCGTTCACCGGTGAATTACCTGATTCCTCCGGGGATCCTTCGGGTGCAGCAATTGAGTAATAACAATGTGAATATTCTTCAGAATGAACAGGCGATGAGTATGAAAATCTGTAACCTGCCAAGTACAGATGGGCGGGGTGTTTTCAAAACCATGAACCTGGATCTGCGTCAGTATGGAGAAATGAAAATGTTTGTACACGCCGAAAGTGTGGTGGGGTCACCTGCCATTCAGGACAATGATCTGTCTGCTGTTATTCGATTGGGGAATGATTTCGTTGGTAACTATTATGAAATTCGCATACCCCTGAAGGTTACCCCTTTTGGCAGGTATACCGACTCGCAGGGTGATATCGTTTGGCCAACACAGAATGAATTGAATTTATCCATACAGCGATTAATCAATCTTAAATTAAGCCGCAATAGTTCTACCCAAACCAATCTGTATTATTCCGAAACAGATGATGATGGAAAAACCTATGCCATATTTGGAAATCCGAATCTCGGTGAAGTACGTGGTATGTTTATGGGAATTGTAAATAATTCCGGCAGTCCGGTTTGCTCAGAAGTATGGTTCAATGAATTAAGACTTTCTTCTCTTGATGAAAGTGGCGGATGGGCTGCAACAGGTCGGGTGGATATCAAACTGGCAGATCTTGGAACCATTTCTATGTCAGCTGCAGCACGCAGTATTGGTTTTGGTAATCTGGAGCAACGTGTGAATGAACGCAGCAGAGAAAATTTCACTCAGATTGATGCCGCAGCAAATCTGGAGCTGGGCAAACTGTTGCCTGCAAAAGCAGGAATTTCAATACCGGTTTATGCAGGATATTCTCAAACTGTTTTAACGCCTGAATATGATCCATACGATCTGGATGTTAAACTGAAAGACAAACTGAATGCGGCCAGTGGTGCTGACCGGGATTCTATCCGAAATGAAGCAGTAGATGTAACTACTACCAAAACAGTCAATTTTACGAATGTTCGTAAATTGAATACAACGGGTAAGAAACAAAAAATCTATAGTGTTGAAAATTTTGATGTCAGTTATTCTTATACCAAAGTAGAAAGATATAGCCCATTAATTGAATCGGAAGAAATGGCCAGGCATCGTGCCGGGCTCGGATATAATTTTACAGGCACTCCAAAATATTGGGAACCATTCAAGAAAAAATTCAAGGGGCCATCTAAATGGTATGATCTCGTGAAGGAATTCAATTTTAATTATGCGCCTTCTCTTTTAAGTTTCCGTGCAGACGTGAACCGGCAATTTGGTGCTATTCGTCCGAGAAATGTAGGCGGACCAAAAGGAATTATTCCGGAAACCTATGACAAGTTTTTTACGTTTGACCGATATTATAACCTGCGCTGGGATCTTACCCGCTCACTTAATATTGATTTTACTGCAGTTAATCGGGCCAGGGTAGATGAAGACTCCGGCAGGCTCGATCGGAATGAAAGAAGACGGATGTGGCAATTATTCTGGCGCGGTGGAAGAAATGTTACCTATGACCAATCGGCAAATATTACCTACACGCTTCCAACGAACCGTTTACCCATACTTGACTGGACGACCATTCGGGTGGGTTATACTGCCCGATACAACTGGCTGACAGCCTCGCAGGATGAATTCGCTAAAAGCCTGGGCAATTTTATTACGAATGGTCAGGAAAAAAATATGGCAGCGGAACTTGATTTTACCAGACTCTATGCAAAATCGCGCTGGTTACGAGCCATTGACTGGGATGCACCACAGACACCACCATCGGATGAAGCAAAGTCTGCATCAGATACAACCAGAAACAAGAAAGGTAAAATCAAAGTTAAGCGCAATCCGAATGATTTACCGCAGGTTGGAACGGTGGTGAAAATTATTGGGCGGATAATCACTTCCGTTAAGCGGGTGAGTATTCAATATTCAGAAACCGGATCAACTTCACTGGCAGGTTATACGGATAGCAGTAAGTTTCTTGGAATGAATACCCGTACCACAGCACCGGGTTGGGGCTTCGTTTTTGGGAAACAACCGGATACTTCCTTCATCAACGATTTTGCAAGGCGTGGTTTGATCACAAATAATCCATTGCTGAATAATTTAAACCGGCAGGATTTCAACCAGCGTTTAAGTATAACCGCACAATTGATTCCTGTACGTGATCTGATGATTGACCTGAATCTGGATAAATCTTTTGGAAAAAATTATTCTGAACTGTTTAAGGATACCGTGGGTAATGGAAGTTTTGCCAGGCTTAGTCCCTATGTTGCAGGCTCCTTCAATGTGAGTTATATTTCTTTCCAGACCCTGTTTGCGAAATTTGAGCCTAATAAGGTTACGGAAACCTTCCAGCGTTTTCAGGAAAACCGGATCATACTCAGTGAACGGAATGCAATAAAGAACCCTTATTGGAATGCATTGGATCCTACTGAACAACGTTTGTCAGATGGTTATTATACCGGTTACAGCCGCTATGCACAGGATGTGTTGATTCCATCCTTCATAGCTGCCTATACCAACAAGGATCCTAATTCAGTTGCATTGATTGAGCAGGAAAACAGCAGTGTGCGATCCAATCCATTCCGAAATATTCTACCCAAGCCAAACTGGAGGGTTACCTATACCGGACTTACAAGGATACAAGGATTGGAAAAAACATTCAGTAATGTAACACTTACCCATGCCTATAACAGCAGTCTGAGTATGAACAGCTTCAATAATAACCTGATGTATGCTGATCCGCTGGCATTGAATGCGCCTGGTTTTATTGATACAGCTACCGGTAATTTTTATCCCTATTTCCTGGTGCCGAATATTTCCATATCAGAAGCCTTTGCTCCATTTATTGATGTAGACATGCAATTCACCAATCAGCTGACCCTGCGTTTCGAATATAAGAAGAGCAGGCAACTGAGTCTGAGCCTGATCGATTTTCAGTTGAGTGAATCCCGTTCGGAAGAATTTACAGTGGGAGTTGGCTGGAGAAAAAGAGGGTTGAATCTTCCCTTTAAAATTAAATTACCGGGAAGCAAACAGGCATCCAAAGAACTATCGAATGATCTGAATATGAGACTGGATCTTGGCCTGCGGGATGATGCAACTGCCAATAGCCGGCTTGATCAGGAAGCGGCATTGCCAACAGCCGGACAAAAAGTAGTAACTATTTCACCATCGATAGATTATGTATTGAATAACCGGATTAATCTTCGCCTGTTCTTTGATCAGCGAAGAACGATTCCCAAAATTTCAACCTCAGCTCCAATCACAACTACTCGAGCAGGATTGCAAATCCGGATTTCGCTTGCACAGCAATAGAATAAATCAATGTTGCACGGTTGAGAATTACCACATTAGGGTATTGTGAAAAAAACAGCAGGTGGTATTTTTGCTGTACAGCATTGCTGAAAAATATTACAGGACGGTTGGTTATACTAAAGAGGCCCGGAATTACTCCAGGCCTCTTAAGTTTTTATTTGCCGGTTACGGCAGTTCGTTTATCCGTTCGTTTGAATAGCATTACATACCCGCATAAATCCTTTTGTTTATTGTGGATCTGAACAGGTTTGATGATATGGTATTCACTTGATGCAGGTTCGTAGGTGAAATTGATCACATTGGCCGATACATCTTTTTTCAGATTCTTCCGGTAGATTACCATTTTCTCCATGTAATCATACATGCGTACTTCATGTAATCTGGATTCCGGATTTCCAACATATACAAAACTGTACCATTCGCCCTGTGTCAGCGGAACAATGATCGGCATTTCATATTGGCTTTCCATCTGCATGCTGGCTTCTCTCATCAGAGAAAATCCATTGGAAGAATAGTATCGTTTAAGGCTGTCGATCTGGTGCTGAACAGTATTGGTCTGGCAGGATTGCTGCCGGATAAGGTCCTGTGCCTGGACCGAATGGGTGCATATACTGGCCGCCAAGAGGCTGGCAGTGATAATAAGGTTTTTCATCCTATCAGTTTTCATTCATCAAAAACCATACAGTTTTTGAACGGGTTTGGAATTCCAGAAATAAACGATAGGAGAGTCCTGCTATTGTTGCCAGGCCCCGATTTTTACAAGGTATTCGCTCAGTAGACCGTTTTTTAAGTGTTATCCATTATCCTTATGGAACAAATAGGCATTTGCCTGAGCAGTACAGGTGATTTCCAGGTCGTTGATGCAAACATGGGCCGGCTGACTGGCGCAAAACCAGATGGTTTCTGCAATATCCTCTGCCTCCAACGGTTGGAAACCATCATAAACTGCAGTTGCTTTGTCTGTATCTCCTTTGAAACGAACCACAGAAAACTCCGTTTCAGCCGCTCCGGGGTGAATGGCAGTAACTTTAATACCATGGCGCAATAAATCGACCCGCATTGACCTTGAAAGGGCATCTAAAGCGTGTTTGGAAGCGCAGTATACATTACCCCGTTCATAAATTTCTTTGGCCGCAATAGATCCCATATTGATAATATGTCCTTTTTTCTGTGCAATCATGCCCGGAAGCACGGCACGTGTAACATAAATCACCCCTTTCAGGTTGGTATCAATCATAGTTTCCCAGTCATCCATATCGGCTTCTTCGAAATAGTCGCGCCCCAGTGCCAATCCGGCATTATTAAAGAGCAGATCAATTTTTTTCCAGTTTGAATCCAGATTCCCGATTTGCTGAAATACAGCCTCTTTATCACGTACATCAAATACCAGGGTCTGGCATTTTGTTCCAAATTTGTTGTAGAGTTCTGTCTCCAGTTCTTTCAGTCGGTCGGCCCTTCTTCCGGTTAAAATGAGCTGATACCCTTTATCTGCCAGTTTACGTGCGGTGGCGAGTCCAAATCCGGCTGTTGCACCGGTTATTAATGCAATATGTGTCATGTTCAACCTGGTTTCTGCTATTACCGTATTAAAACAACGGTTCCTTTTTTAAATATTGTTTTCCCTGTGTAATCGGTTCCCTGTACCATCCAAACATAGGTGTCTGTGCCCTGATCCCGTCCTGCCACTTTACCATCCCAGCCCTGGCTGGCTATTCCACTACTGTAAACCAGCTGACCCCATCGGTTGAAGACCCTGAAATATTCGATTCGGGCAATACCCACCGGAATGGGACGGAAAAGGGCATTGTTGTTTCGTCCGGGTGTGAAGGCATTTGGAACAAATATATCCGGAGCCGATGTGTAAACAGCAATATTGATGGTGTCATAAGCAAAACAATCTTCGGGGGTGGATACCCGAACTGAATAGGTTTGGCTCTGGGTGATGTTTGCAATTGGATTGGCAATAGCGGGATCACTTAGTCCGGTTGAAGGTTCCCAACGATAAATTTCGGCACCCCTTGCCTGGAGTTGCAATGGTTGGCCGAGCACAATAGCCGTATCATTTCCGGCGAAGGCAGGAATTGGCGGGCGCACACCAACCAGCACCGTATCCGTATTTGGCTTCGGACAGCCGATGGTGTCCGTAACAGTCAAAACATAAGAAGTTGAAAAACGGGGATATGCTATGGGGGTCAGGGTATTTTCGTCTAATAAAAAACTCTGTGGACTCCAGGTAAAGAAAGCCCCCTGAATGGTTCCTATCAGCATGGAGGAATCTCCAAAACAAATGATCCGGTCTTCACCGGCATTCACCGGTGGGTAGGGGACAGTACGGATTGTAAGCTGATCATTGGCAGTACAACCTCCGATTCGTGCCAGAACAGTATATGTTGTGGTTGTGGTGGGGGTAACGAATGGGGTTTTTGAACCCGGATCATCGAAGTCAGCAGCAGGAGTCCATTCAAAGCGAAGACCATCGCCGAAGGCGCTTACCTGAACCGGGTCAGTGAGGCAGATGGTGGTGTCCGGTGAAACACTGAGTGTTACCTGATCAACTACACGAACCAGCACGGAATCATCTGCGGTACATCCATTATCATTCAGATTGATTTTATAGGTGGTGGTTGTTTTGGGAAATACAACCGGATTGGGAGTATTGGCAAAGCGGATATTGGTTCCGGGCGTCCAGGTGAAAACAGGATTTAAGGTTCCCGGTGCAGTTGCGATCAGCGGCAGTTCGTCAATGCTGCAAATCAATGTGTCTTTAAATGGCAATATCAATGTTGGACGATCCCGAACTTCTACCTGTGCCGTTGCAGTACCCCTGCAACCTTTGTCGCTTTCAACCTGGAGGGTAACTGTTTTAAAACCGAGCGAATTATATTTATAGGAGGGGGTTCGGGTAATGGCTACATCTGTATCAGTGGTTTCATCTCCAAAATTCCAGGACCATTTACTGACTGTTCCGTATCGGCTTCTGGTGGTATCTGTAAAATTGAAGGGAGTGAGTACACAGGATCCATTGAAGACAAATCCCGGAAAAAATCCCGGATAAACCCTTGCTAATGTGGTGGTGGAGTCAACACATTGTCCGGCTGCAAGCAATACTTTCAACTTAACGGTATAAGTTCCTGAATCAGCATATTGGTGCTGGATTTGCCCAAGTGCTGTGCTCACTGTATCGTTGTCGCTGCCATCACCAAAGTTCCAGATATAAACGGCACCGGCAGGATTGGCCTGCCCATTTTGAAAGGTTACATTGAAATCGTCGCAGAAACTATAATCCGGTGATAGAAATGCCCGTAGCGGCTGACAATTGGATACAGCTATATGGATATCTTTTCGATGTGTATTTATCAGGATACCTTCGCGGTATTCCCGGGCGCAAACCGTCACCACATACTGGCCAACTGCATTGGGGGCAACACCTGAAATCAATCCTGTATTCCGATTAATTGATACGCCACCTCCCAACGGACTTGCTCCACTGAATCCACCATTGTAGTTGACCCGGGTGTGGGGAGGTGCAGAAGTGGGATTGGGTGATGTACAGGTAATACATGCACCTGGCTCACGTCCTCCACCAATATAGGCATCACAAAAATCATATACGAGTGAATCTCCATCGGCGTCTTCTGCAGAAAAATCAAAGGTAAAATTGGTTCCAACGCAAATGGCAATGGCATCATTTGGGTTAAAAGCTGGACTGGAATTATCTATGGCATCAGCCAGCGCACGCGTTCCGGGAATCTCACAGGAATAAGTCGCTCCGATATCCCCACTATTACCCGCCACGTTTCGGATATTATCTATTCTGCAGCAACGCTGAAATGCGATTGAATACCCATCCTGAGAGTCTTCTAATGTAACTACAGTTGTATAGTAACGTAACCGATAGCAAACATCGGTAGGAGGGTTCAGGATGCAGGGGTTTGAATTAGGGTCGTATTCGATTCGGGTATCTCTTAAGAGGGTTGCATTAACAGACTGATAAAATCGGGTGCCCCCGGTTTTGCTGAAGATGGTGAAATCCACATCCGGATCCAGTTGTCCGTCTCCTCTTGCACTACAATCGACGTAAAGTTTTAATGTTAATTCGTATCTGGATGTGCCAGCAGTTGAACCGGCACCAAGGTATCTGTATGTTAACTCACCTCCTCGTATATGCGCTGCCAGTAAGGAGGAACTGAATCCCACCAGAGCCAACAGCAGTATACCAATTGTTTTCATTCAAAATGGTTGATCGACTACACAGGCAGATCGGAAAGAAAATCAAACAATGCTTTGTTGAATTGCAGGGGTTCTTCCAGCATGCCCATGTGCCCGGACTTGTCAAGTATATAAATATAGGACAATTCAGGGAGATAAACCTGTTGCATGGAGTCGCTAAATAGGATGGCCTGGTCTTCGCGGCCGATTAGAAACAATACCGGAAAACGGGCTTTTTTCAGGATTTCGGTACGGTCAGGCCTCGCAATCATGGCATTATAAAATGCGATCAATGCTACCGGTTCCATATATTGATGCCGCTCTGTTAATTCTCTGATTTGTTCATTCATCGAAATCCTGTTTTTTTCTGTAAACAGGTTGGGTGTTGATGCTTCCAGAAAGGAGCCTGCGCCATATTTGCTGATAAAATCAATACTCTTACGCCGGGCTTCTTTTTTGGTTTCATTATCGGCAAACGCGCTCGAATGCAAAAGACCTAATCCATCCAGCAGTTCAGGAAAAAGTGCTGCAAATGCAAGGCTGATATAACCTCCCATAGAATGTCCAAGTAACGTACATTTTTTTATGCCTTCTTTATCCAGGATCTGTTTAATTCCGGTAGCCATGGATTCCATAGTCAATTCAACAGAAACAGGTGTATTGCCTGTACCTGGTAAATCAGGAACGATGACTTTAAATGATTTTTGCATCCATTCCACCTGTCGGTCCCATATCCGGCTGTCTTCTCCAAATCCATGGATCAATACCACGGTTTTTCCTTCACCGCTTATTGTATAATGCATCATCTGCTGAAGTTTTTGGAATTACGTTTCTTAATAAAAATATAACTGGAATAACTAATCAAAACCACCGCCACTATAATCATAATCCAGGATATCCAGTCACCAAAACGTACAAACAATGTTTTGTTCTCCTGCGGCTGAACCTGCTCTTTTATGGCAGCTGCAGTATCCCATGCCTGCGTCTGAATGATTTTACCGGATGGATCGATAAAAGCGCTGATGCCGGTATTTGCACTCCTCACTACCCAGCGACGGGTTTCGATGGCTCTCAGACGGGCATAGGCCAGGTGCTGTTTATGTCCGGCTGTATTGCCCCACCAGCCGTCATTCGTAATTATGACAATGATATTGGCATTGTTGCGAATAAATCCCGTCATGAAATCACCATAGATAGATTCATAACAAATCGCCGGCGCAATGGCCAGTCCGCTTGCGGGATCCATTAATACGGTGCGTTCTTCCTGTTTTGCATAACCTCCGGAAGTTCCGCCAAATTGTTCAAACCAGCTGTCCATGAAGCGAAGAAAAGAGGGCAGTGTTTCCACGCCTGGTACCAGTCTGGATTTATGATAACGGTTAAGCATACCGGAACTGTCAAAAATGGCAGCTGTATTATAGGCTTCATAAAACAGATTTGTTCCCCTGATGGCTCTTGCATAGGGCGATTTTGTATCAGGAGGCAAATAATTATATGCTTCCACACCCGATACCAGTTTGATGCCGGGGTGCCTGGCAAGAAATTGCCAGATGGGCTGAAGGGAAGAATTTTTATAAATACTATCTTCCTCAATTCCATTGGGGGAATTAATAGCCGTTTCAGGCCAAACCACCAGCGCAGTCTGACTGTCAATTTCAGCTTCGCTTAACCGGATCAGCTGATTCAATTGGTCCTGCTGAGTTCCGGGAGAAAATTTCGCGTAGGGATCAATGTTAGGTTGTACTACAACAATGTTTTTATGATAGGAGTTGGTCGTGTTTTGTTGCACATGGGCAGCAGGTTTAAGTGCAAATGAAAGGATCAATGGTAGTACAGCTACTGCTGCAACCTGAAAGAAGGGAGCGTTTTTCTTTTCTGACGCAGTTAGTTGTCTTGTTTTAAGCAGACGAAACAATAAAATATTAAGCGCCAGCACCCAAGCCGAACCGCCGGTTGTTCCGGTGAATTCATACCATTGAATCCAACCCGGGGTATTGGCAAAAACATTTCCGAGGGTGAGCCAGGGCCAGCTTAATTCCCAATTAAGGTGAATGTATTCGAAGGTAATCCAGCAGGCCATAAATGTCCAGTAGCTGAAGCGGCTGCCCAGTCTTTTTTGGACATTAAAGAGTGCCAGCCAGGGCAGACACATTAAGGTAGTATTGGTCAGGATGGCGCCGATGGTTCCCACATCCGTAGAGTTCCAAATCCACCAGGTGGTTAAACAATTCCAGATCAGCATCGCCAGAAAACACCAGCCAAGAAAAGCTTTTCTGGATGGGCCCTGTTCGAGTAATTGGAATAAGGGTAAAAATGCCAGAAATATCAGGAAGGTGGTTGGCATGGGTGGCCATGCAGCCGACAACAGTAAGCCACTGCTGACGGATAAAAGAAAGGGATGAAACTTCTTCATTGCTACGAAAATAGTTCATCCCTTCTGAATTATTTCCTACTATAGTTAGGTGCTTCTTTTGTTATGTCCACATCATGTGCATGGCTTTCTTTCATACCTGCATTAGTGATTTTAGTGAACCTGGCTGTTTGCTGAAGGGTTTCAATATCTTTTGATCCGCAATAACCCATTCCAGCCCTTAATCCCCCTACAAATTGCGCCACCACTTCTTTCAGATATCCTTTATAGGCAACCCTTCCTTCAATTCCTTCAGGTACCAGTTTTTTGATATCATCTTCCACATCCTGGAAATAACGATCACTGGATCCCTGTGCCATTGCTCCAATGGAGCCCATGCCACGATATTCCTTGAATTTGCGGCCTTCATAAATGATGGTTTCACCCGGACTTTCTTCCACACCTGCAAACACGCTTCCCATCATTACACAATTTGCTCCGGCTGCCAGTGCTTTCACCATGTCTCCGGTATAGCGGATTCCTCCATCTGCAATCAGCGGAATTCCCATTGGCTGCAGTGCACTGTATGCTTCCATAATGGCTGTCAGTTGCGGAACACCGGATCCTGCTACTATTCTTGTTGTACAAATGGAGCCCGGGCCAATACCCACTTTTACGCAATCAGCGCCAGCTTCAGCCAATGCTCTTGCACCATCAGCTGTTCCAACATTGCCGGCAATTACCTGAAGTTGTTTGAAATTTTTCTTTACTAATTTTACTGCATCCATAACACCACGGGTATGCCCGTGCGCAGAATCCATCGTAATAACATCCACCCCTACATGCTGCAGGGCTGCTACACGATCCAGCATATCTTTTGTGATGCCAACTGCGGCACCCACAACCAGACGACCATAGGCATCCTTATTGGCATGCGGAAAACTTTGGAGTTGAAGTATATCGCGATAGGTAATTAATCCGGCAAGTGTGCCGTCTTTTTTTACTACCGGAAGTTTTTCGATTTTATGTTGCTGCAGAATTTTTTCTGCTTTTTTCATATCCGTTCCTTCCGGTGCAGTAACCAGCCGTTCCTTCGTCATCACTTCACTTACTTTTTTTGCCTTGGCTGTTTCGAAACGAAGATCACGATTGGTGAGAATGCCGACGAGTTTATTCTTTGCATCAATAATAGGAATGCCGCCGATTTTATTTTCTTTCATTAGACGAAGCGCATCTCCGATGGTGGCTTCAGCAGTAAGAGTAACAGGGTCCAGTATCATGCCGCTTTCACTGCGTTTTACTTTACGAACCTGCTCTGCCTGTCGTTCAATACTCATGTTTTTGTGCAGCATTCCGATTCCGCCTTCCCTGGCCAGAGCGATGGCCAGTTGAGCTTCAGTTACCGTGTCCATCGCGGCCGATAACATAGGAATCTGCAGCGTAATGGTTTTTGTGAGCTTTGTTCGAATGGAAACTTCACGGGGTAACACTTCAGAATAGGCTGGAACCAGCAGAACATCATCGAAGGTCAGGCCTTCACCAAAAAATTTGTGGGATAAATCGAGCTTACGTTGAGTAGTCTTTCTTGTTGCCATGTGCAAAGATAGGGCGATGCCCGGGTACCTCCCAAATTTTTGTCTTTTTTAGCAATTTTCTAAGCTTAACTGAGTCGATAACGGCGACCGGGTAATAATTTAATAATACCGCTCAATTCAAGATCCAGCACTGCTTTCGCTGCTATTCCTGCTTCCAGTCCACTTAATATATAAAGCTGATCCAATGGTAATACCGCATGTTTTCCGAGTAAGTGAACCAATAGGGTGGAGGGAGGATCCAGGTCAGGCAACAAATGTAATTGGGTGGCTGTTTTTTGTGCAGACTCCTGAGTTTGCCACTGCATTTCTTCCAACAATTCATCCAGACTCGTATAGGGTATGGCTTTGTTATTTCGGATCATCTGATTGCATCCAACACTGAATTTGTCAGTTAATCTCCCCGGTATGGCAAAAACAGGAATATTATAACCGTTTGCCATTCCGGCAGTAATCATACTACCTCCTTTTATTCCTGTTTCTATTATTATCACAGCTTTACTTATTCCGGCCACAATCCTGTTTCGTATGGGGAAATGATGTCGCTCTGCTTTTGTTCCAATCGGAAACTCAGTTACCAACGCGCCACCCTGCCGAAGCATCTCTTTTGCCATTCCTGTATGTGCAGCCGGATATATATGATCCAGTCCGTGTGCCAGCACACCAATAGTTGGAGCACCATTATCAAGCGCTGTCCGGTGTGCCAGGCCATCGATTCCATAAGCCATCCCACTTATTATGCAAATATTTTGAGTAGCTAATCCCTTTACCAGTTTTTCTGTAACCTGCCGGCCATACTCCGTATGGTTCCGTGTGCCGATGATGGCTACTGATTTGGGAATATTTAATGATCCGGTACCGGTTGAATAAAGCAGACTGGGTGGGTCATAGCAATCCTTCAAGGTTTCCGGATAATCCGGAGATCCGTATCCAATTAATCGAATGCCTTTGTCAATAGATTTCTCAACTATTTTTTTGCAATCAGGGAATGCAGTAAACTGACGGATATTCCTGGCCCTGTTTTCACCAATTCCTTCTATGGCTTGCAACTGCCGGGAGGATGCGGCAAAGATGGCAGCCGCAGAACCGAAATGATTCAGCAATAATTTCGCATGTACATATCCGATGGTAGGAACCCTTGTTAAGGCTACCTGAAATATTTGTTCCTCTTCCATATACTATTTTAAGCCAAAATAGCAGGAAGATCTGGATTAAAACAGGGTGAAAAAACGGTTATTCACTTGTTACTTTCACCTCCGTTCTGCGATTTTTGGCCCTGCCTTCTTCCGTATTATTATCCGAAATCGGAAGGGTGGATCCAAAACCTTTGAAACTTAATCTGGCTGGCTGCACACCTTTTTTAACCAGGTAATCAACCACTGCCTGTGCTCTTCCATTCGACAGGCTCAGGTTATCTGCCGCTTTTCCAACTGCATCCGTATGGCCATTGATCTGAATCCTCAGCGTTGGATTTTCCTTCATCAGTTCAACCAGTTTGTCGAGCTCAACTTCAGAGGAGGAGTTAAGTTCCTTGCTGCCACTTTCATAGAAGATATTCTTCAACACAATACTTGCATCTTTTGTGATAGGCTGTAAATTGATATCGATGGTATACGTTGAATCAGGTGCACGCTGACTTAGTTGGAAATTTTCAGAATAAAACAAATAGCCTTTTCTGTTTACATTAAATACGTAGTCCCGTCCGGTTGGAAGCGTAATTAAATAATTTCCTGTTTCATCGGTTTCGACCAAACTGATAACCTGTCGTGTACTGATATCAGTAAGCTCAACCGCTGAGGGTAAACCTTTTTTGGTTTTGCTGTCACGAACGGTTCCCTTTATCCAGAGTGTTTTGGTCGGACGCACACCTTCGCGCAAGCTGAAGGTATAGAGATCAAGTCCGCCTTTACTGTCGGAACGATCGCTTGCATAATAGGCCGTTGTGCCATCTGCAGTAATTACCAGACTGCCTTCGTTTTCAATGGTATTGATAGGATACCCAAGATTTCTAGGCAAACTGAAACTTCCTTTCGGGCCTTTTCTTGCAACAAAGAGATCGTCTCCTCCATAGCCTGTTAAACCATTGGAGGTAAAATATAGACTTTGGTTATCAGCATGAATAAAAGGGCAGCTTTCATCCCCACTGGTATTAATTTCCGGACCAAGATTTTCGGGTTCACTCCATCTTCCATTGGGAAGCCGGTGACTGACCCAGATATCACTGCCACCAAAGCCATCCGGTCGGCGACTGGCAAAATATAAATCGCGTTTATCTGGTGAAAGGCTGGGTGCAGATTCCCAGAATTCAGTGTTGATTTTATTGCCAAGATTTTGCGGTTCACTCCAGCCCTCCGTTGTTAAGTAAGAGATATATAAATCACAGCTGCCCGCGCCTTCAGGAAAATTACACCCTGTAAAAATCAGCCATTTACCATCCAGTGAAATGGATTGGGCTCCTTCATTCAGATTGGAATTGATTTGTCCGGTTAACCCTTTTGATAGGGACCATCCTGCTGCAGTTTTACGGGTTTCGTAAAAGTCTTCATTTCGGTTACCCACGCGCCGGGTGAAAATCAGTTGCTGGTTATCGATAGTAAGCGCCGGATAATATTCTGAGACGATGCTATTAACTGAATCGCCCATATTAACAGGCGAGAAATTATAATTTGAAATGGCGGTATCCGCTGCCTGTTCAACTGCAAACTGAAAGGTTTTCCTACGGTAAGTAGAAGCCCGCTGACTGGATTCATTCAGGTCATTGATCGTCATAAAGCTATGGATGGCTTTCAATGCATCCTGGAACCTGCCCAATCCGGCAAGATTGATTGAATAAGGTAGATTGTAATCCCGGAAATAAGAAGAGTCGATGGCTTTTGCTTTCTCATAATTCAAAACTGCCTGTTCGTAATTTTTTAGTTCTCCGAACATGCCGGCTATGGAGAGCCAGGCATCGGCAAATGCGGGATCAATTTTTACTGCATCCTGAAGTGATTTAATACCTTCCGGAAACAGCCCTTCTTCTGCCTGTTCCATAGCTTTCTGGTAAAGTTTCAGCGCTTTACTGCTGACTTTCTCCGGGTTGTATCCCTGGGCATTCAGGTTTGTAGCTGTCAGCAGGATAGCTGACAGGAATAAAAGGAGCATTGGAATAAAACGAAACTGCATATACATAGCAAACGAAAATTAGGCCATTTTATGCAGCTAGGGAACATTAATGTATTTGTGGCTTTGGATACTCAGTTCCCATTGGGGATGCGCTTTGATGTAGTCAATTATCAGGGGCAACATGTCGGCTTGTTTATCCCATTCCGGTTGCAGGTATAATTTGCAACCGGGCTGTACCTGTGCAGCATATTTTTCTGCCCAGTCAAAATCAGATTTGTTAAAAACCACCACTTTCAATTCATTGGCAGCAGCAATTACTTCCGGTAAAGGAAACTTGAATTTTTTAGGAGAGAGGCAGATCCAGTCCCAATAGCCGCTAAGTGAACTGGAACCGGATGTTTCGATATTGGTTTCAAAACCGGCTTTACGCAGTTGCAGGGTCAGTTCATCCAGGTTATAGAGCAGGGGTTCTCCACCTGTAATAACAGCAAGCCTGCCGGGATGTTCCAGTGCGCCATTGATAATATCGGTGACAGCTACCTGCGGATGTTTGGATGCATCCCAGCTATCTTTTACATCACACCAGACACAGCCCACATCACACCCCCCCAGCCTTATAAAATATGCTGCGCGGCCCTGGTGAAAGCCCTCACCCTGCAGGGTGTAAAAAGATTCCATCACTGGAAGTGACATGTTTGAAATTTGAGGTTTGAAGTGGAGGTTCGAAGCGGATCCCGGAACTAAACTTCCAACTTCCCACTTCCAACTTCCCATTTCCAATCAGTGTTTGTAGCTACAGGCTTTAAACGTGTTTTTCATTAGGGCGGCAATGGTCATGGGTCCAACACCTCCGGGTACCGGGGTAATAAAGCTGCATTTGGGTGATACGGCTTTAAAGTCCACGTCGCCTTTTAGTGCGAAGCCTGATTTTTTGCTGGCATCAGCCACCCGGGTAATTCCAACATCTATTATAATAGCGCCTTCTTTCACCATATCCTCCTTTACAAACTCAGGAATGCCAAGAGCTGCTACAATAATATCTGCTGACCGGCAAATTTCTGCGAGGTTGGGAGTATGCGAATGGGTAATGGTAACGGTACAATTTCCATATGGACCGGATTGGCTAAGCAGGATGCTCATTGGACGACCGACTATATTACTTCGTCCAATTACCACCGCATGTTTTCCTTTGGTTTCAATTTTATAATGTTCCAGCATCAGCATAATGCCATAAGGCGTGGCCGGAATAAATGTTTCCAGTCCCTGTACCATTTTACCCACATTAGCGGGATGAAATCCATCCACATCCTTGGCCGGCAGGATCGTATTGATCACTTTTTCATCGGAAATATGTTTGGGAAGTGGTAATTGGACCAGGATTCCATCGATATCCTGATCCAGGTTCAGGTCTTCAATAACGTTGAGGAGTTTATTTTCACTGGTATCCTCATCCATACGGATCAGGGTGGACTTGAAGCCAATTTCCTCACATGCTTTCACTTTGGCTCCTACATAGGTTTCGCTGGCACCGTTTGAACCAACCAGAACGGCAGCAAGATGGGGTACTTTTTTTCCTTCCGAAACCAGCTGGGCTACTTTAAGTTTCAATTCTTCCTTGGTGGCTTTTGACACCAATTGACCGTCTAAAATTTGCATGGCGCAAAGTTACAGGGCGAACAGGGGAGTAAAAAATGAGATTTAATAGGATGAACGGAGTAGAAAAAGGGATGAATGGTTAGAATTTCTAATCCTATTCTAATATGAAATAAATAAATATGTAGAATATACCGTTTAAAATATATTATATACCGTAAATTGTCTAGTTATAAAAATTTAACAATTAGTTTGCTTCTTAAATTAGCTCCATAATTTAAAACTAACACACATGAGAAAAGTCCTATCACTACTGGTGATTGGGTCGCTGTGCTGCTCCTTAGCATTTGGCCAGACCCGTCCGGTAACAGGTAAGATTGTTGACGACAAGGGTAATCCGATACCCTACGCAACAATCAAGATTAAAGGAAGCAATACGGGTGTTTCCGCGGATGTTAACGGCGTTTTTACCATCAAAGCTAAAACCGGAGATGTATTGGAAGTTACTGCAGTAGGGCAGAAAACCAATTCCATTACACTGGGTGATCAGAATCTGGTAACAGTTTCCTTAGAGAATGCAGGAGATGCCGGATTGCAGGAAGTTGTTGTTACAGGTGCGTACAATATCAAGCGTACGCAAAGAAGTTCAAGTTCAGCAGTGCAGAGTATTGGTGATGAAAAACTAAACACCATCCGTCAGGCTGACGTGAACAATGCATTGGCGGGTAAAGTTGCCGGTGTTCAGGTTAGAAGCCAGTCGGCCGCGAAATTGGGTTCCAATGGGTATGCTGCCATTCGTTTGAGAGGGGAGTCCGGACTTGTAGGATCCTCCAATGTATTGTATGTGGTGGATGGAACAGTAATGCCTTCAAATGCTGCAGGAGATATCAACCCGGATGATATTGAGGATTTATCCGTTTTACAGGGGCCGGGTGCATCTGCTATTTTTGGTGCACAGGGTGCTAACGGCGCTATTGTTATTACCACCAAACGTGCAAAGAAAAATGCAAAAGGAGTAGGTCTTGAAATTAATTCCGGGGTAACATTTGATAAAATTTATATTTTACCTGATTATCAGAATTCATATGCCGGTGGTGGCGCAGCTGATCTGATAAAATTTAACTGGAAAGAAGGGATGCCGGAAGAATGGCGGGCATTAGATGGAAAGTATCACCACGATTATGTGGATGATGCCAGTTGGGGACCAAGAATGATAGGTCAGGAATACATTCCCTGGTATGCATGGTTTGGTGGTCATGCTGATTCTTATAAAACGGCCAAACTGGTTCCTCAGAAAACCAACTCCCGTGACTTTTACAACACAGGTATTACGTTGAATAACAACGTGAATTTCTCAAAAGCGGGAGATAACTATTCCGTTCGTGTTTCTTATACTAATCTGGATATAAGAGGGTTGATTCCTACTTCCGGTATGCAACGTAATAATCTGGGTATTTACACTACTTTGGATATAACCAGCCGGTTAACACTCGGTGCAAATATTACTTACCTGAATCAAAAAACAGAAGGTCAGTTTGATGATGGTTATTCAAATAATTCAACAGGTTCTTTTAATCAGTGGTTCCACCGCGACCTAGATATGGATAAAGTAAGGTCATTGAAGGATGTTAAATCTCCACTGGGTGATAATATCAGTTGGAACCTGAGATCCAATCCGAATAACTTTAATCCAGCAAGTCCGGGTAATTTTTACAGAGGAAACTATTGGTATAATTTCTTCTCCTATTTTGATAATGTAAGTAATATCAATAACAGAGACAGATTATATGGTGATGTATCACTCGCATATAAAATCACCAATAGTTTAAAGGCAAAACTTACCTACCGCAAAAATCAGTTAACTACCAACTATGAAAACAAAACGTTTACAATTAATGAAGTAAGCGTTCTTCAATCTGGAGTTAAAGCCTTTTATGGTACTGGTGAAACCTATTCAAATCGCGAAAATTTTGAAGGTCTCTTATCTTATTCTGAGAAGTTTGGTGATTTCAGTGTGAATGCCAATGCCGGATTTGATATCATGCGCCAGCAGTATAAGGATATTACAGCCAATACAAATAATGGACTGAACGTTCCGGATTTCTTTGATCTGAAGAATTCGAAAGATCCCATTTCATATGGTAACTACAGAGAAAACCAAAAATATCGTGCTGCTTTTATCAGAGGTGATGTAGGATTTAAGAATATGTTGTTTGGTGAATTTACATTTCGTAAGGATTATTTTTCAACACTGCCTCCATCTGATAATGGAATCCTTAGTAAGTCATTGGGTTTGAGTTTTGTGTTTTCTGATTTGATCAGAGATGCAATACCATTTATTTCCTTTGGTAAAATCAGGGGTTCATGGGGTGAAGTGCCACAAACGCTTAATCCATATCAAACAGGATTTAACTATTCTATCTCTACCAATCAGTGGAATGGAAATATTCTGATGTCTACTCCCAACTGATTGGTGGATTCTGCCATTCGTGGTGCTGTGTCAACGCAGCGTGAACTTGGATTGGATATGAAATTCCTGAAAAACCGGATAGGTTTCAGTTTCACTTATTGGGATGGAACAGTTAATGATATTCCATTGGAAATTCCAATTAATGGCGCATCCGGATTTGGAACCAACCTGATTAATGCGGGTGAGATTTCTAAAAAAGGGGTGGATGTGTTATTAAGTTTTACACCGGTTAGAAACAGAAATTTTTCCTGGGATATCTCAGCAACCTGGGCAAAGTTACTTGAAAACAAAGTGGTTCGTTTAGCTGGTGATATACCTCGTATTGTACCACCAGGTTTTGCTGGTGCATTTTCCGGATCTTTTGCTGCATATACTGTAAATGCTGTAGGTGAGCCATGGGGTCAGTTATTTGGAGGAGGAGTTCAGCGGAATGAAAACGGTATTCCGGTTTTAACTGCAGATGGGTTCTTTATTCGTCAGCCGGAAGTAAACTTTGGAAGTGTTCTTCCTGATTTTACCGGTGGAGTTCAGAATAGCCTGACATTCAAAAATTTTTACCTGAATTTTAATATTGACTACCAACAGGGTGGTAAATTCTTCTCATTATCCGACTTCTGGGGATCGTTCTCAGGTTTAACAGCCAGAACTGCTGCTTCCAATGATAAAGGTAATCCAGTTCGTGATGCAGTGGCTGATGGAGGTGGAGTTCGAGTTGATGGTGTAGATGCAGATGGCAAAAGCGTTACTCATTATGTAGAAGCCCAGGATTATTTCCATCAGTTTCAGGGAGCAAATATTGCCGAAATGAGTATTTATGACCTGACATTTGTAAAGCTTCGTGAGGTTAGTCTGGGTTATCGCTTTGATCTGGAAAAAATGGGGATCAGTAAAAAAATTACAGGCGCTACTTTTTCCATCATTGCAAGAAATCCCGTTCTAATTTATGCCAATACTCCTGATTTCGATCCTTCAGAAATTAGTTCAGTTTATGGTGAAGATGGTCAGATGCCTGGAACCAGATCCATCGGTTTTAACCTGAAACTTAATTTCTGATCTTAATTACTTACCTAAAACTGATTTTATTATGAAACACTATATAAACAAAGCATTCCTTGCTTGCGCAACGGTGATTTCCCTTGGGATTTCAAGTTGTGAAAAAGTGAAGGATTTTGATGATACCAATACAAATCCGAATGGTACACCTGAACCTGTTACAGCGGGATTATTAACCCGGGCAATAGCTGAACTGGGTGGCCGAGAGGGCGGAACTTCAATAGCAACGATGACAAGGCCAGGATATTATGCTCAATATTTTTCGGAGACTCAATATCCCAGCGCATCACTTTATAACCTTCCTCAGCTTGAATTTTCCGGATTCTACTCCGGGTTCATCTATGATCTTCAGAATATCATAAATCAGAATTCTGATCCTGCGACTGCAGAAAAAGTTTCCATTTCCGGTTCTAATGCAAATCAAATTGCAATTGCAAGAATTTTGAAAGCCTATGCATTTTGGACAATAACAGATCGCTGGGGTGATGTTCCCTATTCAGAAGCACTAACTGGTAATCCTATTCCAAAATATGATAGCCAGGAAGATATCTATGCTGATTTAATAAAGGAATTGAAAGAGGCTGTTGATGGTTTTGATAATGGAATTGCTGTTAAAGGCGATGTGATATTTGGTGGAAATAACCAGAAATGGCAGCGCTTTGCAAATTCAGTGCGTATGCAAATTGCATTACGCATGAGTAAGGTATATCCTGCAGCAGGAGGATTGGCCGCAACTGAATTCAATGCGGCTTTGAATCATCCGGCAGGATCAATCGAAGTAAATGCCGATAATGCTGCAATTAATTTCCCCGGAGGTGCTTATCAAAACCCCTGGTATGTAAGTTATGTTGTAAGTGCTCGTATTGATGATGCAATTAGTAGTACGATGACTGATGCACTTGCCGGTTTTAATGATCCAAGAATTGCTGATTATGGTACAAGTGAAACTGGCTTTCCATATGGGTTAGACCGCACTGCAGCTGTTGCAGTTGCTCCCGGATGGGGTTTGGTATTAGGAGGTGATCAAATTGATGCAGCAGAGGATGTTGTTTTGATGAATGCTGCAACTATCCTTTTTGCAAGAGCAGAAGCTGCTGAAATTGGTTGGACCAGTGAAAATGCAGAAGAGCTGTATGAACAGGCGATTGCAACATCTATGGCACAGTGGGGATATTCCGGTGCCGCAGTTCAAACCTATATCAATCAAAATAGTGTTCGTTATGACGAAGGTGATCCATTGGAAAAAATCGGAACCCAAAAATGGATTGCAATGTACCCCGATGGCTTGCAGGCATGGAGCGAGTGGAGACGTACAGGTTTCCCGGTATTGACTCCTGCTGAATATGCAGAAAATGATACCAAAGAAATTCCACGGAGGTATGTTTATGGCACTGGCGAATATGGTACAAATAATGCCAATGTAAAAGCAGCCGCCGCATTGCTCTCCGGAGGCGATACGCAGGATGCAAGAATGTGGTGGGATATAGAATAATTTAATAAAATATTTATAGTATGAAACATACATTAAAAAAACTCTTATTATTGGCTGCAATCAGTACCTCAGTCAGTTCTTGCGTAAAGAATGAAATTGATGAATTGGGATCCGCAGGCAATACCGTTATTAAAATTTTAGGCGGCACCGATGCTCCCAAAATCGTGGCACTTGATTTAAAGCCAGGTACCCAGTCTGCAGCTGTTTTGGATGTTAGACGGGATGCAAATTCAACTGCTAATCTGAATCAACCCGTTACAGTTACTCTGACTAACAAACAATCATTGTTAGACGCTTACAATGATGAAGAAGGTACGGAATATGAAGTGTTACCAACCTCTGTATATACAGTAACTGACCCTAGTGTAACTATCTCTGGTGATACATGGACTCTCAGTTTTGCCCCTGGAGAATTTGCAAAAGAAATAAAGGTCAATGTTGATGCTGAAGCGTTCGATTTATCTAAATCTTATGCACTTGGTTTTGAAATTGCAACTTCAACCTTAGGTAATATAAGTGTAGCAGCAAATTCATCCATTGTAAATGTGTTAATTAAAAATGCATTTCATGGAACCTACCATGCAAGCGGTGTGTTTACCCACCCAACCGCTGGAGATAGAGCCATTGATGAAGATAAAAATCTGGTTACTTCCGGGGCGAGGTCTGTTACTGCTCCGCTTGGTGACCTGGGTGGATCCGGTTACTTTATGGATTTATTGGTAAATGCTGATAATACAGTTACCATTTCACCGAAAGGCGCAACTCCGAATATTGACCAAACCTGGGGAGATAATTATTATGATCCTGCAACTAAGAGTTATCATTTGCACTATAGCTACAATGTGGCTGCACCAAGAATTGTTAAAGAGGTAATAACCTTAAAGTAACATGTGTGTGTGTTCTTAGATTAGGGGGCAAGGGAAACCTTGCCTCTTTTTATTGGAGGAAATCACCTTTCTATTTTCCGTCTTTTCACGCTTGACTGCTGTTCCGCGAATTCGGAATTTGCAGTATGAGAGTTTGGATATTGTGTGTGTGTTTATGGTTCCCCTTTCCGGATCTTGCCGGTCAGGGGAACCCTCTTTTTTTTCGTCCGGTTGTTGGTTTCATAAACCCGGCTTTGCTGGCTGACGATAAGCTGATTGCAGCTGCTGAAATTTCAATGGATCAATTTGCCAGCATCCCCGCTACCCGACGGGTAGATGCCCATGGCGCTTTAAAACTTTCAGCGGAATCCGGAATCGGTTTGCGAATTTCATCTTTCGGCCAGACCATCTATCACAATAATCAGGTTGGAATTGCCTATGGCAGGATACTGGGAAAAAATCCCGTTCAGCAAACCGCCTGGAGAATGGGGCTATTATTTCAATTCAGTCATCAAAAAATAATTCAAACTTCAGCAGTACACTCATTCAATGCCGGATTGGCAGCTGCTTATTCGGGCAAAAAGCACCAGCTCGCAGTATTGCTTTTAGTTCAGGTTGAAAGCAATAAGCGGATGGCTGCTTTCAATATTCAGAAATCTACAGTGGGATTGATTGATTTTCGCTATCGCTGTATCTGGTCTGAACTTGTTTCCACTGAAATATTCCTTCAATATTCTTCCTATTCGCCCCTACTGCTGCAAACAGCTGTTCAATATTCTTTTTTGCAAAATGCATTCCTCCGTGTCCAATGGCAATTAAATCCTGCTGTGATTGGTTGGGAACAGGGGTATCGAATAAAAAAATACTGGCTTTCGGTTCATTGTATGCGCTATCCGATGATCGGATGGAAAGCAGGTATGGGTATGGTATTGAATGGCCTGTCTAAAAAAACATCCAATGAATAAATTCAAAATTCTCCTGATTTGCTGCCTGCAGTTGGTTCAGGCTGTCTCCGCACAAGAGGAAGAAAATTCGCATATTCAACTGGAACAGTGGACCGAACAACAGGAAAAAGAAATTGAACAGGACGATAGCATGTTGGAATGGGAACAGCTGGAACGAAGACCTGTTCCCATTTCAAAACTGACCAATGAACAGTTGATTTTATTCGGACTGACCGCCCTTCAACTTCAATCCTTTCACGAATATGTCAGGTTATTTGGGTTTCCTTCAGAAAAATATGAATTGCAGGCCATCCCTTATTGGGATATCGGACTCATTAAAAAGATCCTGCCTTATTTGGATTTTTCGCCAACCTCCGGTTTAAATCCAGGAAAAATAAATGCATGGAAGGAGGGAGATCATCAGTTAATGATCAGAACAAGTCGGGTACTTGAAAAATCAAAAGGATTTCAACGCGATAGCACCGGCAAAAGCAATTATACAGGTTCACCCCAACGTCTATTCTTTCGTTATTCCTATCAATTGGGTCGCTCCGTCTGGCTTGGTTTCAGTATGGAAAAAGATGCAGGTGAAACATTTGGCAGGAAAGGTATAATTCCGGCCGACTTTACCGGATTTCATCTTTTTCTGAAAGGAAAAAATATAATTAAGGCTTTTGCTCTAGGCGATTTTACCATCAATGCCGGACAGGGTTTGGTAGTATGGCAGGGAATGGCATTTGGGAAAGGTTCAGACGGAGCAGGGATATTCAGACAGGGCCCCCTGCTGAAACCTTATCGCTCTGCAGGAGAAATCAATTTTTTTAGAGGAACAGCCGTTCAAATGGCAAAGGGAAAATGGGAATCAGTAAGCTGGATCTCCCGAAAAAAACGGTCAGCTACCATGCAATACGAGCAGGAAACACCGGTCTCCTTCAGCAGTATTTCAGAATCGGGTTATCATCGTAGTGCTACCGAATTAGCCTCCAGAAACAAATTGAACGAATTGGTTGCCGGAATGGTCCTTCGATTCCAGTGGAAATCATTTAGAGTTAGCCTCAATAATTTATATCAACAATTCCCCGTACCCTGGTTACCCAAAGAAGAACCCTATAATCTTTTTTATTTCAGAGGCCGGAAATCATTTCATCATTCGCTTGATTACAGTTTCGGTAAAAAACAGTTTTTTCTTTTCGGTGAAATTGCAAAGGGTGGTAAAGGTTGGGGAACCGTTCATGGCATCCTTGCATCTGTAGATCCCAAAATTGACTGGTCCATTGTATACCGGAATTTCCAGCCAGAATACCATGCTTATTATGCCAATGCACTGGCAGAGCAGGCAGCTATAAGAAATGAAGAAGGCATTTACAGTAGTTGGCAAATCAGACCGGGGCCCGGATGGAAACTTCATGTTTATGTGGATTTTTTTCGCTTCCCCTGGCTGCGTTTCAGAACGGATGCTCCTTCAGGAGGAAGGGAAGGACGACTGCAAGTTCAATGGGAAAAAAGGCGGAGCTGGCTTATATATGGAGTTTTCAGAACGCAGTCAAAGATGGAAAACCTGCCTGAAATGAACAGCAGCTCTATTGTTCCGGTAGCTCAGCAAAACCTTCGCATACATATACAGAAAACCTATGGTAAACAATGGCTTTTCAGTACAAGACTGGACCAGGTTTGGTTTAAAAAATCTGCGGTACCTCAAAAAGGCTGGGGACTATATGCAGACACGAAATTTCAATTACCCGGCATTAGCTGGCAATTAGCAGGAAGACTGCACTGGTTTAAAACGGATGGCTATACCAGCCGGATTTATGCCTATGAACGCGATCTGCTCTACAGTTATTCCATCCCTGCTTTTTTTGACCATGGCTGGCGCTATTATCTGCAATGGCAGGGAAAGTTTAAACAGAAAATTCTGGGATCGGCCACCATCAAATGGTGGCTGCGATGGTCAAAAACAATGTATACCAACAAAGATGTCAGTGGCTCCGGTTGGGATGAAATTCAGCGCAGTAGCCGGTCTGAATGGAAATTTCAAATGCTGCTCGATTGGTAAGTTCAGTTGGGTAAGAAATAGTATTTTTGACCTTTAATAGTAGAATAATGGAGAATAATAGCAATCAGCCGAACCAGTTAAATATTGAAATATCAGAAGAGATGGCGGAAGGGGAATATGCCAACCTGGCTATTATTACCCATTCTCATGCAGAATTTGTGATCGATTTTGTGAATGTGATGCCCGGGACACCTAAAAGCAGAGTTAAATCGCGAATAATTCTTACACCACAACATGCCAAACGTTTCATGAAAGCACTAATCGAAAACATAGATCGCTTTGAGGAAGTGAATGGAGATATCAAGGATTTGGAAGAAATTCAGGTGCCCATGAATTTTGGCGGTCCGGCTGCGCAGGCCTGATTAGCTGATCAGATGTTTAGTTACAGCAACCCCTTATCGGCGAAGCTGAAATAGCCATCCTGGCTAACGATGAGGTGGTCTAATAAGCGAATATCAAGCAGAAGGGCAGCATCTTTTATTTTCTTTGTTAATTCCTCATCAGTTTTGGAAGGATAGAGGTTGCCGGAAGGATGATTGTGGCATAAAATCAGTGCTACCGCATCCTGTTCCAGTGCTTTCCGCATTATTATTCGGGGATCTGCCACCGTACCGGTTAATCCCCCGCTGCTAATAATTTCTTTGTGCTTCACCTTATTTGCCCGATTCAGAAAGAGTACCAGGAAAATCTCATGGCGATAATCGCCAAATTCCTGCTGCAGCAAATCTGCCACATCTTTACTGCTGGTAACCGTTGTACGTTCCAGTGCATGGCTGGATTGGCGTCTTTTTGCCAACTCCATGGCAGCTGCAATGGTAACCGCTTTTGCTTTTCCAATCCCTTTTACCTTCATTAATTCAAAAACGGACAATTTGCCCAGCTCATACAGGTTATTTTGTCCCAGTTGTAGCAATTCCCTCGCCATATCAAGGGCAGTTTTTTCTCTATTCCCGTTATTCAACAGCAGGGCAATAAGTTCGGCATCACTTAGTTGCATGGGACTTTTACTAAGTAATTTTTCGCGGGGACGATCGTCTTTTGCCCATAATTTAATTGAGTGGTTCTGCGCTTGCATAAAGTAAGATTAATGAATAATTTTATGTCTTGAAACGGGGTTTTAACCCAATTATCCAAATGATCCTTTTCTCGAAAAACTAAAACCAGTAAACTATGAATTCCCGTACTTTCAACGTATTAGGCGGATTCCAATCTATGTTGTTTTGCATAGGAATCTATGTTGTCGCCTTATTCTTCTCAATTTTTATTTGTTCCGCCATTTTCCATGCGGTCAATAACTATGGAACGGAACCTATAGGTACACTTAAAACGGTATCCGCACCACAGGCGGCACCGCATGTAGTGGCCTCCAGATAAATCAGTTAATGTAGACAGGTAGAAAAGGGATGTGCGCCATGCACATCCCTTTTCGATTTTAACCATTTTCTTGGCGCTGGCAGTATTCTATTTACTTCAATGGTTATCTTCGCCGCAAGAATATTTCTTCTATGACTGCAAAAATCTTCTCAGGTACCGGTTCACAGTACCTGGCAGAGAAAATCGCCAACAGCTACGGAATTCCATTAGGCCGGATCAATATCCAGAAATTCAGCGACGGGGAGATTCAGCCGGTTTACCAGGAAAGCATTCGGGGAGATGTTGTTTTTCTCGTCCAGAGTACCTTTTCTCCTTCAGACAATCTGATGGAATTATTGCTGATGATTGACGCCGCCAGACGTGCATCTGCCTACAAAGTAATCGCAGTTATTCCGTATTATGGGTATGCCCGCCAGGATCGGAAGGATAAACCCAGGGTTGCCATCGGATCCAAGCTGATCGCCAATATGCTCACTGCAGCAGGCGCTGACCGGGTGATTACCATGGACTTACATGCCCCTCAGATCCAGGGCTATTTTGATATACCCGTGGATCACCTCGACAGCTCTGTAATTTTTATCCCTTATATCGAGCAATTAAAACTGGAAAACCTTACCTTTGCGGCCCCTGACGTGGGTAGTGCGAACAGGATCCGTGAAATTGCCAGCTATTTTAACGCCGAAATGGTGATTTGTGACAAACACCGGAAACGCGCAAATGAAATTGCCAGCATGGTGGTAATTGGAGATGTAACGGATAAAAATGTGATCCTGATCGATGATATCTGTGATACCGGAGGCACACTGGCAAAAAGTGCCGGCTTGCTAAAGGAAAAAGGAGCTACTACCGTTCGGGCAATGTGTACACACCCGGTGCTGAGTGGAAAAGCCTATGAAAATATAGGTAACAGTGTATTGGAAGAACTGGTGGTATGTGATACCATCCCCCTGAAACAACAGGTGGATAAAATAAAAGTGTTGTCCGTTGCAAATTTATTTGCAGTAGCCCTGCGGAACGCATTTGAACAAAGAAGCATTACCAGTCTGTTTATCCATTCACAACGGAAGGAACAGCAGAATGCCGAAAACAGGGGAGAACAAGGAGCTTAATTTTTATTAAATACTAAACAATGAAGACAATTACAATCGAAGGACAACTCAGGACCGAAACCGGGAAAAAAGCCACCCGCCAACTTCGCTCTGAGGACAAAGTGCCAGGTGTAATTTACGGAGGTGAGCAGGAAATTAATTTCTTCGCTCCAGCCAAGGCTTTCAAGGCTCTGGTTTACACTCCTGAATTTAATCTTGCAGAAGTGAAACTGGACGGCAAAACCTACAAATGCATCATGAAGGACCTGCAGTTCGATAAAGTAAGCGATGCGCTTACACATGTTGATTTGCAGGAACTGGTGGAAGATAAGCCTGTTATTGCGCAGCTTCCCTTACACCTGACCGGTTCACCCGCTGGTGTAAAAGCAGGTGGTCGTTTGGACGTTAAAGTAAAATCGCTGAAGGTTAAAACCCTTCCAAAGTACCTGAAAGAAAGCATTGAGTTGGATATCACCAACCTGGAACTGAATGAAAATATGCGGATTCAGGATATCAAGGCAGACAACATTGAAATTATGATGTCTCCACGTATTCCGGTTGCATCCATCGTGATGACCCGTCAGCTGAAGCAGGAAGAAGCAGCTGCTGAAAAAGGTAAAAAATAATCCCCACCTTATTTAATATACCCTAAAGGCACCGGATTTCCGGTGCCTTTTCACCTTTCACCATTCACCTTTCACCTCCCTTTATGTCCAAATTCCTCATCGTTGGTCTTGGTAACATTGGTGCCGAATATGCACATACCCGGCATAATATCGGCTTTGATGTGGTGGACGCGCTGGCCGCCAAACATGAAGTAAGCTTCCGTACAGACCGGCTGGCAGATGTGGCAGAAGCTAAGATAAAGGGGAAGTCCATGGTCATAATTAAGCCATCCACCTATATGAACCTGAGCGGAAAGGCGGTTAAATACTGGATGGAGAAAGAAAAAATTCCAGTTGAACAGGTATTTATCATTCTGGATGAACTGGCCCTGCCCATCGAAAAAAGCCGGATACGGGGTGCAGGAAGCGATGGAGGACATAATGGCCTGAAAAGTATTCAGGAACAACTCGGTACCAGCGCTTACCCCCGTTTGCGCTTCGGAATCGGAAATAATTATCCCAAGGGCAGGCAGGTAGAATATGTTTTGGGTAAGTGGAATCCGGAGGAAATCCCCCTGATCAACCTGAAAATCCGGCAAACCATTCCAATCATCGAGTCCTTTGTGCTGGCTGGTCTTGCAAATACCATGAATCATTTCAACAATGTGGAATACAAGTTATGATTTATGCTTATGAATAGTTATTTTCGCACACCCATGGGTAAGTAATTACCTGTACTTCCAGTATCCCTATAAATACCGGGGACCAAAAATCCCAAATTAATCAGTGATTATTTAATCATTAAACCCCGTAGTGAATATGAAAATATTCTGCATAGGCCGTAACTATGTGGCACATGCCAAAGAATTAGGCAATGATGTCCCTGATGAGCCGGTCATTTTCATGAAGCCCAAAAGTGCCCTGCTCCAAGCACATACTCCCTTTTATTATCCTGAGTTTACCAACGAATTGCATTATGAATGTGAACTGGTACTCCGTATCTGTAAAAATGGAAAATATATCCAGGATCGCTACGCCAGCAAATATTATGATGCGGTAACAGTTGGCATCGATTTCACCGCAAGGGATATCCAAAACGAACTAAAAGAAAAAGGCCTTCCCTGGGAAAAAGCCAAGGCCTGGGATAATTCTGCCGTTATCGGTAAATGGATCAACCTGACCGACATCAAGAATAAAAAAGAAATCAAATTCAACCTGAAGAAAAATAAAGAACTGGTCCAGGAAGGAAATTCCAGCCAGATGATCTTCAACTTCGACAGCATAGTTGCCCATATTTCCAATTATTTCTCTGTTAATATCGGTGATCTCATCTTTACCGGCACACCAGCAGGAGTGGGTGAATGCGTAGTTGGAGATGAACTGGAAGGTTATATGGACGATGCCCAGCTGTTCACCTGCGAAATTAAATAAGGCCGGGTTCGTTTACTAACAAGTGTTCGTTTATATTTGCGGAGCATTGCTCCCTATATGAACGGAAACGACCTCTTGCTTAAAGCCTATCGTCATTGCTGCCAGGCCAAACATATGGCCGCAATTTATGAACAGCATCGCGCTGTTTGCAAATATGTACATTCCACTTCAAGAGGCCATGAAGCCATTCAACTGGCAATCGCCTATTTACTGGATCCCGCAGATTTTGTAAGTCCCTATTACAGGGATGAAAGCCTGTTATTGGGACTGGGATTCGAGCCTTACCAGCTCATGTTGCAATTGCTGGCAAAGGCAGCAGATCCATTTACCGGTGGCCGTGCCTATTATTCCCATCCAAATAGCAGGGAAACTGGAAAACCCACCATTATTCAACAAAGCAGTGCTACCGGCATGCAGGTCATTCCAACCACCGGAATTGCACAGGGACTTCAATATCTTGAACAGCACCTGAATAATCGGTTGCGTAAAACGGCAACGGGTGAATTGCCCATTGTCGTTTGTTCACTCGGAGATGCCAGTGTAACCGAAGGCGAAGTAAGTGAAGCCTTCCAGTTTGCCGTTCTCCAACAATTACCCATCCTATACCTGGTACAGGATAATCAATGGGGAATCAGTGTCAGTGCTGAAGAATCCAGAGCAATGGATGCCTATGAATATGCTGCAGGTTTTCCCGGACTGTCGCGTGTACGGGTTGATGGCAGTGATTTTGAAGCAGCTTATTACCAGTTGGAAAAGGTGGTAGAAGAAATCAGGAAGGAGCGAAAGCCTTATCTGGTGCAGGCCAAGCTTCCTTTATTGGGGCATCATACCAGTGGTGTGCGTAAAGAATTTTACAGATCGGTGGAAGACCTGGACCAACACAGTAAAGAAGACCCTGGTCCAAAATTACATCAGCGATTATTGGAACTGGGAATAACAGAAGAGTCTCTTCAGGAAATTGATCAGCAGGCCAATGAAGAAATCGCACATGCTTTCAGAACTGCAACAGAGGCAGCTGAGCCCGATCCGGCAACTGTAATGGACCATGTTTTTGCACCAACACCTATAACCGAAGAAATCGGCCAGCGCGAAACGGCGGTCAAAGAAAAAATCAATATGGTGGATGCAGCCCTTTTTGCCATCCGCGAAATACTACGGGACTATCCTGAAGCAGTACTTTATGGTCAGGATGTTGGGCGGCGCCTGGGGGGTGTTTTCAGAGAAGCCGCCACACTTGCTGAATTGTTTGGAGATCATCGGGTATTCAACACCGCCATACAGGAAGCCTATATCATTGGATCAACTTCCGGAATGAGCGCTGCTGGCTTAAAACCCATTGTAGAAGTGCAATTTGCTGATTATATCTATCCCGGCTTGAATCAACTGGTTTCAGAAATTGCCAAATCCTGTTATCTGAGCTGTGGAAAATTTCCCGTTCAAACACTGATCCGGGTACCGGTGGGTGCTTATGGGGGCGGGGGACCCTATCATAGCGGAAGTATTGAATCCACCCTCTTAAGTATTAAAGGAATTAAAGTTGTTTATCCCTCTAATGCAGCTGATATGAAGGGGTTGATGAAAACCGCTTTTCTCGATCCCAATCCGGTGGTAATGCTTGAACATAAGGGGCTCTACTGGAGTAAAGTGCCGGGAACAGAAGCTGCAAAAACACCTGAACCTTCCGCTGATTATACAATTCCTCTTGGAAAAGCAAGAATTGTTCAGCAGGGTGATTCCATTACAGTCATTACTTATGGTATGGGCGTTTATTGGGCAACTGCGGCAGCCGCTTCCTTTCCCGGCCAGATAGAAATTATTGATCTGCGTTGCCTTTATCCACTGGATGAAGAACTCCTGTTTGCCAGTGTCAAAAAACAGGGAAAATGCCTGGTGCTTACGGAAGAACAACAATACAATTCATTTGCTGAAGCGATGGCATCCCGAATTACGCATGCCTGCTTTCAATGGCTCGATGCCCCTGTTGAAGTGATGGGTGCCCTGCCTCTTCCGGCTGTTCCGATGAATACGCTGCTTGAAAACGCTATGCTTCCCAATGCAGAAAAACTCAAAAATAGACTGCATCAACTCTTAGTGTACTAAATACATTTTCACGTTTCTCTAACATCATGATACTTCTGTTCATCCTGTATTAAACCCACTTGTAAAGATTTAGGTTTTTAGTCCAGTTGGTTCTGTTGATATTTATCTCCGAATGATTTCGTATAAATTCTGCAAACCAAACCTATCTCGATGAAAAATAGAATGTTGAAAGGGGCTCACCTTTCGGAAAGAAAATGCAGGGAGATATTACATTATTTCTGCGAAGACTTAACTGCTACCCAGATTGCTGCCATTACCGGTGTAAGCCGGGTAACTGTAAATGCGTATCTCAAACTAATCCGAACCCGACTGGCACAACACTGTGAAGATGCTTTTCCAACCCATCAGTTACCTGAAAATTTTGTATCCATCAAAGGTTCATTGAGCGGATTACCCAAAACCCCTTATTTCGGATTTACCAGGTATAACGGCCAGGTTTATGCGACAGGTTTGGAAAATATATCACGCGAACATTTACTCAGCTGGCAGAAACAACATACCGGTCAGGTTACGGGAGAAATGCAAACTATTCATGCAGTTGCTGATTTCAACAGCTGGCGATTGTATCGCAGAGATATGCTGGCAGCTGGTGCATCAACCAACGGAGATGATATTTCAGGTTTCTGGGGACTAACAAGAAACAGATTAATGAAGTTCCGCGGAGTGAATCGTAATACCCTGTATCTGCACATCAAGGAATGTGAATTCAGGTACAATAACCGGAATGAAAATATGCAGGCTAAACTTATTCAACTTATAAACAAGCATCCCTTGCACGAGGTGCAGATGCAGTAACGCTTTCTTTATTTCTCATGTGTGTGAACGCGGGTAGTATCTACTACCTGCTTTTTTTTTGTTATGATCCTGGTCATAACAAAGGATGGGATGGTGAAATAATTTAGTGAATTATAAACACCCTAAAAATTACAGTATGAGAAATTGGATTCCTCTTTTAATCAGTGCCGGCTTATTGGTACAGTCATGTGGCAACAATACGGCCACCAGCAGCACTTCAAGCGTATCATCGGAACTTACACCAGGCGGACAATCGGCGGTTAAAGACGATGATTCCCAAAAAGATATTGTAAAAGTAGCAATTGGTAGTGCTGATCATTCCACGCTGGTAAAAGCAGTACAGGCAGCCGGATTGGTGGATGTTTTATCCAATGCCGGTCCATTTACCGTTTTCGCCCCAACCAATGCAGCATTTGATAAACTGCCGGCAGGAACACTGGATCAGTTACTGCAGGCCGGCAGTAAAGCTGATTTGGAAAATATTCTCCAGTATCATGTATATGTAGGCGTTATAAAAACCGATTTGATGAATGACGGGCAAATTCTTGGTCAGGCCAATGGAGATAATATACAACTGTCAGTAAAAGATGGTAAAGTGCAGGTAAATGGTAAAGCCAATATTGTTGCAAGCATACCTGCAACCAATGGAATTATTCATATAATTGATGAAGTATTACTGCCTCCTCAAAAATGAGGCGAAATAATTTTACCTTCCATAACGAGCGCAATTGATTGCGCTCGTTGTTGTATCAGGTCAGCATTATCTCCCGCAAATAATTCGTCTGTGGTTTGTTTGAATAAACGCAGCCACTCAGCGAAATCTTCTTTGCTTAAAGGAAATTCCTGATGTAATTGTTTATGAACGGCCATGGGATTGCCGTTGTAATGTCCGGTATAAAAAAGAATATTCTCCCAGAAATTATACATGATGGGGAGATGTGCCGACCAGTCGATCGATTTATCCGTTGTGAAAAAATGACCAATCTGAGCATTTGTTTTAACGCGATCATAAAAGCTATTGATCAGCAATTCTATATCGGCCCTGTTTTTAATATCTTTTTTCATCTCCTTCAGCTTATAAATCCTTGTTTTTAAATCGACGCACAGCCAGCAAAATAGGGAAGGCCATCCAGGTCATCATGACGAAGATAATAACTAATAAACCGGCACCGGTACCAAAAAAATCCTGAAAGAGTGCGCCGGTTAATCCCATCATGGCAGAGATATCCAACTGCAATAACATGCCGATTCTGGCCATATCAATCGGGTTGAGCATACTCATTCCAATCATGGCGCTATCAAGCGGGTAATCGGCCAGTTGAAAGAGTACCAGTAATACCAATCCGTCAAATATAAATGTAAAATAGAACCATAGTAAGAGGGAAAGCCCAATGCCTTTGGCTTTATCACGCGTTAGTACGGCTGACAGGGTTGCCAGTGAAGCAAATACAACAGTTAATGCACAACTGATTAAAAATAAACTGAGCGAAGTGGAAGCCGGATGAAGAAGGAGTAATGGCAATCCGATTCCTATCAGCAGGGCAACCAGCAAAGCGGTAATCATACCGAGATAAACACCCCACAGTAACCTGGATCTTTTGATTGGTTGCGCAACCAGCAGCTCTATGAATTCTGCACTGTTATACAGATAGATGGTACAGAAAATACTGCTTACCAGCGGAACAATCAGCAGACTGATATTCAGGAGACTCATGATGGCTTTAGCCGGATTGTCTTCCAACATAAACAGACTGACACTGACCAGTGCCAATAATAAGGTGTAGGCAAGAATAATGCGATTTCGCAGAATATCCAGCAGGCTGTATTTGATTATTTTTTTCATTGGTGTGCAGTTTTCTGAAGCATGATTTGCGCCATCACTTTATTGAGTTTGGCTTCACCAGTGTTTTCCTGTAACCGGCTAACGGATTCATGGAAGCGCAGCTGCCCATCCTGCAGGTAAATAATTTCAGAAACAAGATCATCCAGATCACTTAATACATGGGAAGTAATCAGCGTTAATTTCCCCTTTGCTTTTTCACGCGAAATTTTATCTTTCAACAGCTCACTTGATACGGGATCGAGTCCGGCTGTCGGCTCATCCAGAATTAATATGGCAGGATTGAATAAAAAAGCAAGACAGGCACTTACTTTCTGCCGGGTACCGCCTGATAAGGTACGCATCCTTTTACCGAACTGTCGCCGCAGATCAAATGCATCAATGAGCTCCTCATCCAATTCCTGACCGGGTTGGTAACGGATATCGCGAACCATATCCATTACCTGTTCAATGGTCATATTATCCGGAAAACGACTTATTTGCGGCATATAGCCGATCTGCTGCCGATACTGCCAGTTTTGGTGAATATTCTCCTGGTTCACGGTAATAAATCCGCTATCCGGAATCACCATTCCCAGTAAACATTTTATAAAGGTTGTTTTACCGGATCCATTGGGTCCAATCAGTGCAATAGTTTGTCCTTTATTGCAACTTAAACTAATGCGGTCAAGAGCCGTAAGTCGACCGAATTTTTTCTGCACATTGGTTGCGATAATCATAAGGGGAGTGGTTTCATTTGTGGCTTGCTGTCTTTCAGTTTTTCAGGAGTTATACCCGGCATTATTTTTTCCGCACGTTCCAGCAGACCAACCATCGGACTGCGGAACAACATCATGGCGCTGTTGTTTCGTTCAACAATCAAAGCAAAGAGGCTGAGAGGGCGATACGGAATATCTCCTACTCCGTCTTTATCCAGATCATATCCTTCATATTTATCCCAATAATTTTCATCAAAGGAATTTAATACCAGGCTGCCATTGGTGGCAATATCAAAACTGTTGGCAATAAAATTATTTTTTGAGATAGTATTGTTATCACAGGATGCCTGAATCCGGATGCCGTATCCATTCTGCACAAACCGGTTGGCATAAATAGAAAGCCGACTGGATCCTTCCATATAGATGGCGGCTGTATTTCTTGCAAATTCATTAAAGGCTGCTTTGCTGTCTGATATGTCTTTCAACAGAATTCCATAGGCAGCACTTCCCCAATTGTCTAAGAATTTATTATGAAACATGGTAACCTGCCGGCTGTACATCACCGCTACACCGGCTCCGTTTTCACTAAAGGTGTTTTTTGTATAGATGTCCTGATGTGAAAACATAAAATGCAAACCATAGCGGATGTTTTTGTGACTCTGGTTATTGGAAATGGTCGATTCCGTAACAAATTCAAAATAAATGCCATCGCGATGGCCGCTGATATAATTGTGTTGAATAATCAGGTGATCACTTTTCCATGCATGAATTCCATTTCCTGCTTCCAGCTCACTTTTCCCATTGCTGATAATATGATTGTCAGAAATCAGTGCATAACGCGCATGCTGGCAATAAATGCCGAAAAAATTATCACGCAGGCGGTTTTTCCGTACACCAACATAATTTGCTTCTTTAATTCGAACTGCTGCCAATTCATCCATGCTGCTGTATCCGGAACGAATAATTTCAAATCCCTCTACTACTACATGATCAGCCGTAATAGTAAGGATTTCATATTTTTTTTCTCCATCCAGAACAGGGAAGTCAATACCGACCAATACCAGCTGTTTATCGATCAGAATTCCTTTTTCCCGGTAGGTGCCCGGAAAAACTTTAATCAAATCGCCGGCACTTGCTTTTTTGACTGCAGCCTGAATGGATTCACCCGCTTTGACAAGGTGTATGGTGGCTTTGCCTTGCAGGCTTGCGGCAATTAATAAAACGAGTATATAAAGTGGACGAATCATGGCTGAAGCTGTTCTTTCCAGGAAGTATTTTTTCCTGGCTTTGATTGGCTGAATTGGGTGCGGGCATTGGCTGATTCAAATGCAGCGATCGTTCCGCCCATAGGGCCCCTGATTTCATCCGATTGGTATAAAAATGCCTGTTCCAGGTCCAGCAGTTTTTGCGGCTGTTCAAAATCACTCATAAAAACTTTGTAATCACCTGATGTTCCTGCCTGTTCTTCCCGGATATATTCCTTCAGACAGGTTATATCATCAAAGAAATAGGCCTTGCCTTTTTCAGAGAGCAACTCTGTGCCAAACTGCTGATCCATCAGGGTCATTTTGCAGTAATGGCAGGACTGTTTTGCATAGGGGATAGCCTGGGGTTCGGAGGAACATCCGGTTAGAAAAAATGGGGTAATAAGTAAAAGGGCAATAGAGTTTTTAAAGCCTCCGGTTTTTCTGCTGCGTTTAATTTCTATCCAGGCACCGGCCACTAATAATACACCGGTTCCGATAAATATCCAACCACCGGTATCTGGCATGGAATAGGCACCAAAATTCAATAATTGTTTGTAACCGATCAATGGGGGCTGGTAGGATTGTCCGGGTACTTTAATCGCTGCTGTGGGATCTAGATTATGCCCATAGTTATACAGCCAGCGATAAAAATCAACCATGGCCAATACACCAAAAGCAAGCAAACAACCGAACCAGGTGAAATAAAACCATTTACGGTTAATAAATACGGTAAGTAGTCCAAACGCTGCGATGGTTAAAATGAGGTAGGGCAGTACTTTGAATTCAACAAAATCTTTTTCATGAATATGGTTCATGCCGATATAATGATTCAGTCCATTTATCACATCAACATCGCCGCCCAATTTGGCAGCATAAATCTGCAGATAAAGACCTTCCGGATATTGTGGTGCAATCAAATCAATTCGCCAGATGGGAAGAAAGAAAACCAATCCCAGAGCGATGGCGGTAACCAGACTGATAATTCTTGTTGATGGAGCTAAGGATGATTTCATGCCAGCGGATTTAAAGAATGGGCAGGCGTACCTGCCCATTCAGGTTTTATTGTGCGTTGCTGTTATTCTCTTTTGAAGTAGCATCGGAACTATTTTTTCCGAGACTAAAACTCAGTGGAATAGTGGAGCCTTTCGGACTCACACGTACGTAACCAGACATTTCCTGGTGAAGAGCACTACAGAAGTCGGTGCAATAAATGGGATACATACCTGGTTTTTCAGGAACCCATTTCAGGGTTTGGGTTTCACCCGGCATTACCAGCAATTCAGCATTGTTGGCGCCTTTCACGGCAAATCCATGTGGTACATCCCAGTCCTGCTCCAGATTGGTTACATGGAAATAAACTTCGTCGCCAATCTTAACGCCTTCTATATTATCTGGTGAAAAGTGTGAACGGATGGCAGTGATATAAACATGCACTTTGTTTCCTTCCCGCACTACTTTGCTTTCTTTTTCACCCTTGGCAACATAGGGGTGCATATTTTCTTCGATTTTGAAAATCTTCACCGAGTTTTTGCTGATCAGATCCGCCGGGGCAGATTGTGCATAGTGTGGCTCACCTATTGTTGGGAAATCATTGATGAGTTGCATCTTATCGCCACTGATATCATAAATCTGCGCACTTTGTGCCAACTCCGGACCTGTAGGCAGGTAACGGTCTTTGGTGATTTTATTATAACCCACCACATATTTTGCATTGGGTTTTTTACTGTCGCCACCGGGAATGCTCAGGTGTCCGATGGAATAGAAAGTAGGCGCACGATCCAGCACTTTCAGATCTTTGATATTCCATTTTACAATTTCAGAAGATACAAAGAAGGAAGTGTAGGCATTGCCTTTGCCATCAAATTCGGTGTGCAATGGACCGAGGCCGGGTTTCTGTACTTCTCCATAAAGTGCTTCCTCGTATTTGATTACGGGAATGCCTTCGTAGTCGCCCTCAAATGCCTTGCCTGCAATTGCTTTCAGCATTTTAGTATAGGAGAAAACAGGAATTAATGCAGCCAGTTTTCCGGATCCGACAATGTATTCACCGGTTGGGTCAACATCGCAACCGTGTGGAGATTTGGGACATGGTATCAGGTAACAGATATCTTTCAAAGCAACAGCATCGAGAACTGTAACTTCTTCGAGAATTTCATGTTTTCCGGAATGGGTAGATTCATCCCAGGTATTACGGGAGTAGCGAACTTTTTCTTTTTTGCCTTTACCTGCTTTCAGGTATTCTTCGGCTTTTTTCCAGTTTACTGCGAGGATGAAATCCTTGTCGCGCTGGGAAGCATTCACTTCCAACAGCGTATTGGCCTGCTCACTGTTATAACAGGAGAAGAAGAACCAGCCATGACTGGGACCTTTACCGGCATGGCTCAGATCGAAGTTAACGCCGGGTAACAGCAATTGGAAGGCTATATCCATTTTGCCATCTTCTTTGCCAACACTGATAAAGCTGATAGTGCCTTTGAAGTTTTCTTTGTAGGTGCTGATGGGCACATCGCCATTGGCATAATCAACCGGTACACTGAAGCGGGTTCCGGCTACTACATATTCGGTGTTTTCAGTAATGAATGGAGAAGAGTGGTTTCCGGCGCTGTTAGGCAGCTCAATAATTTCTGCTGTACGAAATGTTTTCAGATCGATACGGGCTACACGGGGTGTATTGTTGGCGTTTCCAAATACCCAGCGGCCATCAATTTCGCCATTGGTTTGTGACATTTCAGTGTGGTGTAAATCGTCCCAGGGAACAAATCCATGGGATGTCATCAGCATGGGCTTGGTTTCTTCAGAATAGCCCCAGCCTTTTTCAGGGTCTACGGAAAAAACGGGAATAACACGGAACAGGCGGCCACTGGGTAAGCCATAGACGCTCATTTGTCCGCTGAACCCCCCGGAAACGAAATTGTAAAATTCGTCGTATTTGCCGGGTGGAACATAGGCTTTTGCAGCGGCATCGCCACTAACTGCAGAGCTGGTGTTTTTGGGTTTACAGGCCTGGAGGCTCACCGCCAGGATGGCGGCGGCTCCGAGGCTGAATTTGATGAAAGCATTCATTGTTTCTATTTTAGGGTTGACTTGTTATTGGACACCGTCATTTTTACGCATAAATTCATACACATTGCGGGCATCTTCATCGGAGAGATTTTGATTGGGCATGCGAACCAGACATATTTCAAGTTGTGCCTGTGCTTTAGGGTCGGTATTCAGCATTTCATCCACATTGGTTACGAAATTCATGATCCATGCTGCGGTATTTCTTTTGGTTACATCTTTCCAACCGGGACCAACCAGTTTTTCATCGGATAATTTGTGGCAGGAAGAGCATTTCATATCATATACCGATTCGCCTTTTTGTGCTAATGCAGCATCCAGTTTTTCAGGAACCTGCACATCCTTGAATTTTCCAACACCATCCGGATTGTCTGCCGGAGCCGGAGTGGTGCTTGCCGAGCCAGTATGGTCGTCTGCGGTCTGGTCATTTTGCTGGGTACCACCGCCACAGGCATAAATAAGGGCTGCAATGCCGGCGAGGAGGAGAAGCTTTTTCATGGTGAGTAGTTTTGTTGTACAAATGATTATGGTGCAATGTTAGCTGAGCTGCCTGCCTGCAATTATGATCGAGGTCATATTTGAGCAGGAAATCAACCTAAACTGATGAAGATCATACGATAAGGTGACTGCTGTCACAGAAGAGGCTGTTAAACTCAGGAGGATTAGGTATATTTATCATACTCTTTTGTTTAGGCCCTGAATAGATTTGTTGAACAAAATGGTTACTCATGCTGTCAACTCCCATCGTTCCGGAAGAAACCTTATTAAGCTACGGTGCTACTTATAAAAAAGTAAGCAAGGGCGATTTGGTGTTTATGGAAGGAGTTGCAGCCTGCTTTTATTATCAGCTGGTTGAAGGCCGGATTCGTTGGGTCAATATCAATGAAGATGGTCGGGAATTTATTCAGGTTATGATTGAACCAGGCGAGTGTTTCGGTGAACTTCCGCTTTTTGATGAACAGCCCTATGCGGCTACGGCAATTGCAGATGAAGATTGTGTTTTACTGCGTTTGCATAAATCCAGTTTTAATCAGATGATCCGGTCTAATTTTGAGATTCATTTTAGTTTTTCGCGCCTGTTGGTTTCCAGACTGCGGTTTAAGTTTTTAACCCTGCGCGAACTGGCTTACAATAATCCCGAACAGCGGATTTCCACCATGCTGAACTATTACAAACGTATGCGGGGGATTGAACAAAAACCCTGCAAACTGCACCTGACCCGGCAACAACTGGCTGATATGACCGGTTTGCGGGTGGAAACGGTTATCCGCACAATACGTACCCTGCACGAACGAGGTCGACTCACTATTCAGCGGGGTAAGGTATTTTATTAATCAAATCGTATTCCGATCATGAATGCAACGGCTTCCAAATGGATAAGACTTGCTTTATTTAATTTATTGTTGGTAGCCTTGGCGGGCTTATTACTACGGTTAAAAATTTTATTTCCTCTTCCCTGGATTCATCATAAAAACCTGTTACATGCACATTCTCATTTTGCATTTGCAGGCTGGATAAGCCTGTTTTTAATGAGTGCGCTGGTTGGTTTATTGCCCGATGGAATAGCAAAAAAATATAACCGGATACTCGGACTATACACCATTACTGCCTATGGAATGTTGTTGAGTTTTCCTTTTCAGGGATATGGTGCTGTTTCCATTTTCTTTTCTACAGCTTCTGTGCTGACGGGGTGGTGGTTTGCCGTTATTCTATGGAGGGAAAAAGGATTGGACAATTCAGGCGTACTGATTCGGTGTCTTAGCCGTTGGTCACTGGTGTTTTTGGTGCTATCCTCCTTCGGAACATTTTTTCTGGCCTGGCTGATGGCTAATCATATCAATAAAGCCGAACTCTATTTTGGGGCCGTGTATTTTTATCTCCATTTTCAATACAATGGCTGGTTTTTATTTGCGGTGCTGGCCCTGCTTTTTTCAAGATTGCCTTTCCCTGTTCAGGATCAGTTAAAAAAACCGGTGCAACTGCTGGCGTGGGTTTCTATTCCGGCATTTTTCTTATCGGCCTTATGGATGCGATTACCCGTTTGGATGATTGCCTTAGCCGAATTTGCTGCTCTTCTCCAACCGATGCTGGTGGTATGGCTGGTTCGGATTGTTTATCCGGCTATTAAGGCATCCATAAATTCCCGTGGATTGCGACAAATCTGGTTGCTCTCCCTCCTTGCATTCTGCATTAAAATTCTTTTGCAGAGTTTGTCTGTATTACCCGGATTAAGCAGTTATGCATTCGCGTACCGCCCGGTTGTGATCGGTTATCTGCATTTGGTTTTATTGGGATTTGTAAGCCTGTTTTTATTGGGATGGATGATCGAAAAAAAATTATTACCCCTGGTGGAAGGAAGGCTGTCCAACTGGTGCTGGTTATTTATCAGCGGTATCCTGCTGACAGAAGCTACGCTGATGGCACAGGGTGTTTCTGCCATGTTCTATTGGACCATTCCTCGTACCAATGAATTGTTGTTGGTGGCTGCCTTTTGTTTGTTTATCGGGATTTTTGGATTGAACCGGCAGCATGCCCTATAATGGTGGCACCGAATCTGTTTTTTACACTGTCGATTGCCTGATAGAGCCGGATCATTTCCTGACTGTCGTCGAATAAATTGATCTGGTAATTACCCGGAATCAACTGCGTGAAACGGACACCGATCAGACGAACCAGTAAACGCCGGTCATAGAGTTGGGTAAAGAGCGCTTTAGCTGTCTTTATTAAAATATGATCCGCACTCGAATAAGGTATGGATGCCTGTTTAGTAAGCGTGTCAAAATTCGCATACCTCAGTTTGACGGTTAGGCATCCGGTCAGTTTGTTTTGCTGACGCAGTTCAAAGGCAATTTTTTCAGTTAATCGTACCAGCTCCTGTTGCAGAAAATTGATATCAATGGTATCAGTTGAAAAAGTCTCTTCACTGGAGATTGATTTTTGCTCGCGATAAGGTACAACCGGCGACTCATCCAAACCCTGGGCTTTTTTCCATAAGTCGATGCCGTTTTTCCCCATCAGTTTATTCAACAATTTGACAGGGATTTCACTCAATGTTTTTATGGTTTCTACGCCCATTTGATTCAGCAGTTGCGCTGTTTCTTTTCCAACTCCAGGAATCTTTTGAACCGCCAGTGGCGCCAGATAGGATTTTTCATTTCCGAAGGGGATTTCTAACTGGCCGTTTGGTTTTACTTCATTGGTGGCAACCTTGCTGATTAGTTTATTGCTGGAAAGTGCGTAGGAAATGGGCAGGCCGCTTTCCCTATAGATGGTTTTTTTCAGATCTGCTGTAAAAAGACTGCATCCAAAAAAGCGATCCATTCCGGTAAGATCAATGTAAAATTCATCGATGGATGATTTTTCAAAGAGGGGCACTTTATCGGCTATGATGGTGGTTACCAGTTTGGAGAAATGACTGTACTGTTCCATATCCCCGCTGATGATTATAGCCTGGGGACAGAGTCTTCTTGCCAGTTTCATCGGCATAGCACTGTGGATCCCAAAACTGCGGGCTTCATAACTGCAGGCTGCAACAACTCCCCGGTCGCCCGAGCCTCCCACAATAAGCGGCTTGCCCCGGAGCGAACTGTTCCGTAGACATTCGACCGACACAAAGAACGCGTCGAGATCGAGATGGGCGATATGACGGTGAAGAAGCAAAGGAGGTGAATGGTGAAAGGATTACCCGACCGGTGCCACCGGTCGGGTGCCACCCGACCGGTGAAGAAGGCCGATTTTTTTGAGGTGGCATACTTCAAGGTTTAGGACACCGAAATCTTCCACAACCGTGCCGGTGAGGGCATAAAATCCATTACCCTGTAAGGGGTGTCGTTGCAGGCAATCCGGAAAATGAATGGTGTCCAGCCAGTCGAGACAGGAATCAACAAAAGTGCCGAAACACATCAGGTCGCCTTTTATAGTCCGAACTGGTTTATAGGTAATCAGATATCCCAGCATGGTTATTTTTTTCCCTTTGTGATGACTTAATTGATCAGCCGGTACATATCCCGACAAATCAGTAGCTGCCATCGGAAAAGGATTGGATAAAGGGAAGTCAAGCAATTCCATCTGATCGTACAAATCCTCTAACGGATATACCGGTAATTCAGGAAGCTCAAATTGAATCGGTGCTTCTTCAAATAAGGCTGCTGGTTGAACGGCCAATTTGGATCGGGCCGGTTGCTGCCAGAGATTCGCTTCCCATAATAATTCTTTTTTCGATTTCCCTGTAAACCTGCAGGCATCCAGCCGAATCAGACAGTTCAGTGATTCCTTTCCAATTTTAGTGCGTTCAATCAGGTCTTCCAGCGAACGGAATACCCCCCCGCGTTTTCTTTCCTCCAATAAAGCCTCTGCCATTTTTTGTTCCAGCGATTTGATATGGATGAATCCGGTATACACATCATTCCCGATTATATTGGTCATCCAGTCACTGTTGTTGACACAGGGCGGATGAATCACCGCACCGGTTTTGGATAATTCATAGAAATACAATTCCCTGCTGTAGAAACCGCCAAAATTATTGATGACCGCTACCATGAATTCTTTGGGATAATAGGTTTTTAAAAACAGACTCTGATAACTTTCCACAGCAAAAGAGGCAGAATGTGCTTTGGAAAAACTATAGCCGCCAAAACTTTCTATTTGTCGCCATACTTCTTTTGTTATTTCAGGATCATATCCGCGCGCTGTACAATTGGAGAAAAAATTTTCCCGGATGCGGATCATTTCTTTATTGCCTCTGTATTTGCCACTCATGGCTCTGCGCAGAATATCCGCTTCGCCCATATCAATGCCCGCAAAATGATGCGCTACCTTGATCACATCTTCCTGGTACACCATCACGCCATAGGTTTCGTGCAACAACTCTTTCATAACCGGATGGATGTACTCAAATGAATCAGGGTGATGATAACGTTCAATATAGGCTTTCATCATACCGCTGCTGGCTACACCCGGACGGATAATGGAGCTTGCAGCAACCAGTGTGAGGTAATCATCGCATTCCAGTTTTTTCAGTAACTGTCGCATAGCCGGACTCTCAATATAAAAGCAGCCAATCGTATTTACTTCTCTGATCTGCTTTTTTACACCGGGATCTTTTTTGAATTTTTCGATATCATGAATATTGACACTGATCTGTTGATTCTCTTTTACCAGTCGGATGGCTTCTTTGATATGGCCCAATCCTCGCTGACTTAAAATATCCAGTTTGTACAAGCCTATATTTTCTGCCACAAACATATCAATCTGTGCCGTGGGAAATCCTTTTGGCGGCATGAACACTGTTGTGTACTGATAGATCGGGGCTTCACTTATCAGCATGCCTCCGGGATGAATGCTTAAGTGGTTCGGGAAATTTTTCAGCAGTTGTCCATATTTTAAAATGAGTTGCTGGATGGTATCTTCTGCTTTTTTATTATCAAAGGCAGATTGCCTGGAATAATATCCCTTGGTTGCCAGTTGATCTATTTCTGACTTGGGTAAGCCAAACACTTTTCCCAATTCCCGAATCAATGCATTGTATTGAAAAGTGGTTACCATACCCAATAAAGCCACTTGTTTTTTTCCATAGCGTTTGAAAACATAATCGATTACATCATCCCGATCGAGCCAGGAAAAATCAATATCAAAATCAGGCGGACTGCTACGATAAGGATTCAGAAACCGTTCAAAATAAAGATCGAGTTCAATTGGATCCACATCGGTAATCTGCAGACAGAAAGCAACAATGGAGTTGGCGCCACTGCCTCTGCCCACATAATAATAACCCCGGTTTTGGGCATACCGGATAATATCCCAGGTGATCAGGAAATAGGAATTGAATCCGAGCTGATCAATGATGGCAAGTTCTTTCCGCACGCGTTCAACGGCCGTTTTATTTCTTCTTCCATATCGCTGATAACAACCATCCATTGCCAGCTTTTCCAGCAGTATCCGATCATCTTCCTGCGTTGAGCTGAAGGTTTTTTTGTTTTTATCGGTATGTAAATCCATTTCAATAAAACAGGATTCCATCAACCGGTAGGTATTGGTTACGATAAAGGAATGTTGTGCGAATGCTTTCAGTAATTTATCGGGCGACTGAAATAGTTCGGTCTCTGTTCCCTGGTCTTCTTTTTCCAGTTTGGATAGCAATACATTTTTATCGATGGCACGCAACAATCGGTGTGCATTAAAGCCGCGTTTATTGGCAAAACTTACCGGCTGAAGCACAACCAGTTTGTGCCGGTACCGGCTGACCGGAAAGCTAAATAATTTAGTAATCTGGTCCGAACGAATGCCGATCCATTCGCGTGCAGCTAATTTTTCGGGATAGGAGCTGCCAAGCGGATAAATTACTGCCACATCGGTTTGATTGGGGAAAAAATTTTCCTGGTTTAAGTCGGCCGGAAAATTTTTGTTTTCCTGTAAGTGGAAAGAAAGGAATTGATTGATTTGTTCAAATCCCGCCAGGTTAACAGCGAGTAAAATATAACAGATCGTTGATCCGTTCCTGATTTCTGCTCCCAGTATGGGTTTGATGGATTTTTCTTTACAGTGGGTATAGAAATCCCAGGCATCGGATACATTGTTGATATTGGTCAGTCCCAGCATTTCAATACCGGCATCCGCCGCCGTAGCAACCAGTTCTTCCGTAGAAAAAGTGCCATAACGCAGGCTGAAATATGTTTTACAATTGAGGTACATGGAGGTCTTTTCCCGATTTGACTCGGGCGGTAAAGATAGGAATAAATACTAAATAATTTAGTATTACTGATTGTTGGTGTAATATTTTGTCCTTAGCCAGAAGGCCAGATTCACCAGTGCAATAAGCGCTGGTACTTCAACCAGCGGACCAATTACTCCGGCAAAAGCCTGTCCGCTGTTGATACCAAAAACACCAATGGCAACAGCAATGGCCAGTTCAAAATTATTTCCGGCAGCCGTGAATGCGATGGCGGTATTCTTACTGTAATCGGCTCCCATTTTTTTACCAAGAAAAAAACTTACAAGAAACATGATAATAAAATAGATCACCAGCGGAATAGCAATCCGTACCACATCCATGGGTAATTGAACGATCAATTCTCCTTTCAGGCTGAACATTACCACAATGGTAAAGAGTAGTGCTATCAGAGTTATGGGTGAAATGAAGGGGATGAATTTTTCCTGGTACCAATTCAATCCCTTTAACCAGATCAGGCTATACCGGCTTACTAATCCGGCTAAAAATGGTATACCCAGGTAGATAGCTACGCTTTCTGCTATCTGTCCAATTGTAATGGTTATTTCCAATCCGTTCATTCCAAAGAAGGGGGGCAATACATAAATAAAGAGGTAAGCATAGAAGCTGAAAAAAAGTACCTGAAATATACTATTCAGCGCTACCAGTCCGGCTGCATACTCCCGATTTCCTTCTGCCAGTTCATTCCATACAATTACCATGGCAATACAGCGCGCCAGACCAATTAAAATTAATCCGACCATATATTCTGGATAATCGCGAAGGAAAGCAATGGCAAGAAAGAACATCAGCAATGGCCCGATTATCCAATTGAGCAGGAGTGAGGTGCCCAGGATACGCGTATTCCGGAATACTTCTCCCAGATTTTCATACCGCACTTTTGCCAGTGGGGGGTACATCATCAATATCAATCCAATGGCGAGCGGAATATTGGTGGTGCCGGATGAATAACCTGTTATTGCAGCTGGTACGGCGGGTAGAAAATAACCCAGACCAATCCCGATTGCCATAGCGGTAAAAATCCAAAGGGTCAGGTAGCGATCCAGAAAACTCAATTTTTTTCTTTCCAGTACAGGATTACAATTATTGGCAGACATGCTTAACAACAGTTTTCGGGTAAGTCAATTTCTTTAAACAGGGTTTGAAATACCTGACGGTATGCTTTCCAGTTTTTTGTATCAATGCAATAGGAAATGTTAGTTCCCTCAATGGATCCCCTGATTAGTCCGGCTGTTTTTAACTCTTTCAAATGCTGTGAAATGGTGGCCTGTGCCAGACCCAGTTCTTCCACCAGGTTACCGCAATAACAGGCGGACTGTTTCAGCAAAACCTGCAGAATGGCAATACGGGCAGGATGCCCCAGCGCCCTGGCGAGATTGGCAATCTCATTTTGTTCTTTTGTAAACAGATCTGCTTTAGTTGTTCCCATATTGATCGCAATAATACGATTAAGTTTTGATAATTTTAACTGAGCCATTCAGCCTATTTAGATTGATATAAGTACTATGATATCTATGTGTATATATTAATAATTACGAAGGATATACGTAGGAACTACGTAAACAATATTTTATGGCTATTGCAGATGATAATTTAATTGTCCGGCTGCTTAGAGGTAAGCTGGGAAAATTCCTTGTATTCAGGGTTGTAAACGGCAAAACAGTTGTCAGCAAATACCCTGATATGAGCAAGGTGGAACGCTCACCGAGCCAGCGGGCTAACAATAATCTTTTCAGTGATGCGATGAAACATGCCAATTCGGTATTGAATAATGCACAGGAAAAAGCATCCTTACAAAAGCGAATGAAAAGCAGTGCAAAACTGAAGGACCGAAACCCGCTGAATGTATTGGTAGGCGAGTTTATGAAGGAAAAATCCGATTTGCTGTCCAATCAAAAGGCAACAGAGAAACTTAGTTATTACCGTGCTAAATATGAGTTAAGTGATCGTCAGGCAGCCGTCCTTCATTTCCTGATTCGCACGGGTCAAATCAATAATTCCACGTACCAGGAGATTTCCAGGGTATCCAAACCTACTGCTTCCCGCGATCTGGCAAGCCTGGTGAACCTTGGCATTCTGTTCTGTATGGGGAAAGGTCCTTCAACGACCTATAAGATGAAGGATCTGTCAGTTAAAAATGGGCTCAATTCATGAAAAAATAGGCTCAAATAGGTATAAAATGGGCTCAAATTTTAAGGAATGGGCTCATTGTTAAAAATAAAGGCAGCTGAACCTGTTCTATTGACAATTGATTCATGTTTTGTATTGATCAGTTTATGGAATGGCGGATTTTTCCAATAAAATGAGGCATGACTACCTTTATTGAAAATAAATTGACTGGTCAAACCATCGTCTTTTTGTCTGAATCTGGTGAGAAGGATGAATTGGTAATGAAGATGTCCTACAACAGAAAGGGAACTCCTCCTCCAATGCATTATCACCCCTGTCAGGAAGAACATTTTACCATATTATCAGGGAAGTTAAAGTTGACAATGGATGGTTCCTCCAAAAAACTTGAAGAAGGGGAGGGGTTTATTGTCCCCGCCAATATGCCCCATACAATGTGGAATGGGAGCGAGGGGTTTACGGAAGTAAAATGGGTAGTACGTCCTGCATTGCATACGGCAGCTTTTTTCAGAGAGGCATTTGAACTTTCCAATCTGCAATGGGCAAAAGGGAAAACCGAATTGCACTGGAAAGATAAAATCAGGCTGGCGTATCTTTTCCGAAAAGAAATTCGTCTGGTGGGACTTTCTTTTGTTGTGGTTCGGGTATTGTTTTTTGTGTTGTTTGCTTTTGGGTTGATCCGAAAAGGAGAGAAATCAAGTTAGCAACTGATGCTGCTCAGTTTATAAAAGAACAGATAATTGATTCTTTGTGAATGATACAGGAAATTTGTCCCACACAATCCCGGGTATGGATCAAACGAGGCGCCTGCATGGTAGACGTTCGGGAACCTTTTGAAATCAGTCAATTGGGTTTTGGTGTCGATCAGGTTTTGAATTTGCCCTTGCGTGAAATAACGCTGCGATACACTGAATTACCTTCAGATCAGGAGCTGGTACTGGTTTGCTGGAATGGTTCCAGAAGCCGGAAAGCTGCCGAACAGTTAATAGAACTAGGGTTTGAAGTAAAACTGATTGCCCATATGAGAAATGGGCTGGAACGATGGGTATCCAAAGGCTTTCCTGTAATAGGTGATCCTTCCATCCTGGGTGATTTAAACGGAAAATTTACCTGCGGTGGTAAGGGTAATTGTTGTTGATTAATCTTATTTAAACAAAATGAAAACAGCTGATTGTTTAGCTCTCTGGCTGGAGGCAAGATCCAGATTTACGGGATTGCTTCCTTCCATACAAGCTGGAGATCTTAGTAAACGTTTGGGAAAATCGCCCAATTCGGTGGGCTTTTTAATCAGACATATTGGTGATGTTGAACTGCTTTTTTCAAAGAATGTTTTTCAGTTCCCCAATGTGCAGGTTACAGCAAAAACAGTAATCGCTCAAAAAGATACCGGTGAATGGACCAATTTGCCGGCGCTGCTGGATTATATTGAACTCAGTGCCGACACATTAAAACGTGCAATTGAATCAATTCAGGACGAAGAATGGACGCGGGAAATAACTACGAAGGAATTTGGTACCAAAACACGGAACCAGGCCTTGGGTAGAATAATTTCTCATACTGCCTATCATGCAGGACAATTAGCGATTCTGCTGAAATATGGAGAGGGCGACCGCCAGGCTTAAGCAATTACCGGAATAGAAGCGGTTGGAAATAACTGGTTTTTACAATCAGCCGTGAGCTGATACGCTTTTTCCCTGTTATTCAGTTGCTGACTGTTTAATTCATCCGGTTGAATGCTGTCAAGCTCCAATTCAATCTTGTCAAGAAATCGTTTCGTTACATAACCATTTACCTTATGTTCTTTCAGGCTTTTAATAGCCGCATTGAAAAAACGGGTTACGTGATCGGATGTCGGAGCCTGCAATATTTTACTAATCAGTTTACACCTGTAGTCGTCCAAGTTTTTAGCCATAGTAGTACCAAAAGGTTTTACAGTTTAACCCAAAATTTTAATTGATCATTTATTTCTGTGGCTACCAGCTGGAAGGAGGGAGGAATCTCAGTTTCCAGACTGTGGTAGGTAACCAAACGGGTACCTTCAGGGGCTTTGCACAATTGTTTATAAAGATAATGACTGTAGTAATTAAATAAATCGCTGGAAAAAGAAATTTTATCATCTATTTTTTCCGTGTCTACGATGTTTTCGTAAAAAGAATTGTAGAAATAAAAATGATCGAAGTCCTTGAAATTCAATTCAGTAATGTTGCCATGTAAAAAATCAACATTCCGCAGTCCTGTTTTTTCGAGTGCTTCATTGGCATAGCCCACCAGATAATCTCTTTGTTCGACACCGGTAAATTTCCCCGTTGGACACTCTTTGGCGGCAGCCAGACAGAATTTGCCTGCTCCACTGCCAATGTCCAAAATACGATCCCCTGGCTGAGTCACCAGAAATCTGGCCGCTTTTCGTGCAACCAATAGAGGTGTCCAATGGCGTCTTGCCATCTGACAGAGCTCAACCGGGTATAACGTATGGAAAGCCGGATCGTCTTTAAACCACATCCTGCAAAGGTACGGAATCTATTTTTTATGGATCTGCCACCCGATTCGCTGACCTGCAGGTGTTTTAACCTGGTAGGCAATCAGAAATCCTTCTTCCAGCGGAATAAGTACTGGATAAGAAGCCATTTCCTCCGGTTGCGTAAGGCTTTCCCGGCTGCTGGTTTTGCCATCAACTGTTTTCCTTTCAATGGTAATGCCTGTTGTGGGTGAAGAACCCGAACGGTTTACTTCATCCCAAACAAGAGCGATTTCACCATTTTTCAGAGAAGCCATTTGAGGATGACGCGCCGACTCACTTAAGGCAGCGTACTCACTGAAATGCCCGCCATTATCTGTACTCTGTGTATAATAGCTTGCTTTAGTTGGAGCTGCTGAATACCAGGCAAAATGCAATCCCTGTCGGTTGGAGGTCATAGTTGGACCGGTATGCGGACAGGTACGCATCACCCAATTGTCTTCATGAATGCGTTTGGGTGCACTGAAATTTATACCACCATCCATCGAAACCTGATGCACCATATCGCGGATGGAATCCTGCAAAATGGCCCGGTATACCACATGGATTTGTTGTTTTTCATCGATATGTAATTTTGTGCGGCAGCATTGACAGGTGGTTTCAGCAATCTTATGTTGCTGCTGAAACCCTTCCCGCTGATAGGTGGTGGCAATATATAAAGCAGAACCTTCTTTGGTGCTTTCTTTTCTGTTGTCCAGCCAGATGATAACTGCTTCACCCTGCCTGTTAAGTGCAATGTCAAAATAACGCTGATCAAACCCCGCGGGGTCATTTACCAGTGGCCTTGCAGCCGACCAGCTTACTCCTTCATCAAACGATTGGCTGTAATAGATTAGTCCCGCATATTTACTTTTTGTTGCAGTTACACCCCATACGGCAATAATTTCTCCGGAAGGTTTGAACAGAAGTTTCGGTGCATTTTCAGCATGCGGAGAAATACTTGTTGATGGTGTTACAATTACCGGCTCACCAAATGTTTTTCCCTTATCAGACGAGATGGCATAACAAAATTGAAAACGATTTTCCGGAAGCGCCTTCACCCAACTGATCACCGGCCGGCTAAACCGATCCTTTGTTAATCCGGGTATACTGGAATTTTGATCCGCCACGATTTTTGTAGCGGATTTCAGACTATCGGTTTTATTATTCGCCAATAGTGAAACGGGGAGCATAAAAAAAACTATCGTGTGGATCCAAATTGTTTTCATGGTTGTTTTTTTAGCACAGAAGAAAGATCAATACTGATACCCATATTAAAGGATCTTGGATCAGCCAGTGTATAACTGTAACCGAAACTGCTTTTTGAAGTGCTGGTTGAATAGTAACGATCGCCTGCATTCAGTACGTTTATCCAGGTTTCAACAGCTTTGTATTTGTAGGCAGCTCTGAGGTGTAAAACAGTGTAGCCTTGGTACCGGGCGGTATTCTGTGGATCAGCGTAATAGTCGCCAACCAGTTGTACTTCTGTTCCAATGCTGAACCCTTTCAGAAAATTGGGGCGATACCAGATTTCTCCATTAAATAACCATCTTGGTGCATTATTCATTTCTTTACCGGAATAACTGATGCCTTTCTCCACAAACTCTTCAAACAGGTGTTTGCTGTATGAGGCGCTGGTCCGAATCCGGACAGATTCTATTGGATTGATATTGATTCCGATTTCGATTCCTTTATGAGAAGTTCGTCCGCTGTTTTGATTAGCGAAGCTTCCATCATCCAATCGCATATTTACAATTTCATTGGAGCCATCCAATTGATAAATACTAAAATCTGCAGTCAGGTTATTTTTGAAAAGGCTTATCCATCCTCCCAATTCATAGTTCCGAAAAACAGATGGCTGCAGATAGGGAACTTTTACTCCGGTAAATAATTCTGTTACCTGCGGTGGCACAAAACCTTCACTATAATTGGCAAAGAATCCGATTTTATCAGTGGGGTTATAGGTTAAGCCGATTTTCGGGCTAAGTCTGCGGAAAACAGTACTTGTGTCAGCAGCACCGCTGAAAGAAGAAGGAGTAAGTTTATTGCCGAATTTATAATGAAATAAATCATAGCGGATAGAACCTGTCAGACGCAATCCCTTTGCAGGTTCAACAGCAGCCTGAATAAATCCAGCAAAATTATTGATACGGGTTGTGTAGTTGGTTAAGCTGCTGTCAGTGGCTTGATAGTTATCGTATTTGCCGGAGATGGTGTCCTTATGTATTTTGATATAGGAAGCAGTATAAGCAGACGGACTCAAATCTGCCGATAATCCGCCTGTTAGTGCTGCATTTTTCCAGTCAAATTTTTGTTTGTGTTGCGAAATGATGGCCAGACTTTTAAAGCTGCTTTCATTGATTTCACCATGTGCCAGTGCTTTATTTCCTCTCCATACACCGTTTACTCTTTTATAATCATCTTTAATCCGATAGGACGGATTTTGTCCGATGGCGTTTTTTCTGATCACCACTGAAAGGCTGGAGTTGGCATCCTCCTTCCATTGGTGAGAGAGGGTTGTTCTGAACCGGTGTGCCTGTACTTTTCGGAATGTAAATGTTTGTGGATTGAAAAATTGTTTGGTTGCAAATGCAGTACTATCCACACCACTGCGCATATCACTGTAATAATCTGTATAGGTATAGCTGTTGGATACCAGGGTGCGATCCGAAAATTGGTAATCAGCGCGGGCAGTAAGACTGGCTTTATGAAAATCAGTATATTCCATAAAGCTGTTTCTTTTATCCGCATAATAACCATTCAGTGCAAATCCCCATTTTCCGGTTTTAAAACTTGTTTGCAGATCGGTTCGCTTATATCCGATCGAATTTACCTGTGCCGACCATTTTAATGTGGGTTGTATGGTGGGTGCAAGGGTAATGAAATTTACGACTCCGCCAATGGCTTCACTTCCATAAAGTGAAGAAGAAGGGCCTTTGATTATTTCTATTTTTTTTGTTGCTGCCAGATTCATTTCCAACAGTGCATTATGGTTAAATAAGCCGGTTGTGCGAACGGGGATTCCATCTTCCAGATATAGAAATAAACTCTTGGTGGTCATTGGCTGACGGATACTCATCTGGTGTTGTTCATTTCCCAGATTCACCATATTTACACCACTGATTTTATTTAACAACTGATCTGCACTTTGCGCTTTTGTTTCCTGTATGGATGCAGCAGAAACAACGCCAATTGCTATGGGGGCTTCAGATCGTTTGATTCGTTCACCTCTGCTTGCTGTAACAATGATTTCATGTAGTGTGCCGGTATTGGGTTGCAGCCAGATCATGGTGCTGGAATTGGTGAATTGTTGAATCGAAATTCTTTGCGCTTTGTAACTGCCATGCGTTACCTGAATAAAACGGCAGTCCTTGCAGTTCATTTCAAATCTTCCTGAATTATTGGTTATGCAACTGCAGTTGCAGCTACTGTCTGTGCATTGTATGGTTGCGCCGGCTACAGGTTCCTGATTAATGGAATCCAGCAGGGTGGCGCTGATTTTTTTTTGGGCATAGGCAGGCAGTGACACCAGTACGCATAGTACCAGTATCAGCCGTAGAACTACTGACATGATGAGTAATTTAATCGATGTGCAAGTAACAGGCAGATGCAGATAAAGTCAAGCAGGCCTGTAACGAGCTGTTGAAATTGGATGATGAGTTGGATCGGAATAAAGATCCTTAGCAGGGAGGATGAAAAGGGGGATAGGACTGATCGATAACGGGCTTAATCAGTTCTGATGGGTAGGATACGGATGTTGGCGGAATGAGTTCCTCCATAGCATTGGTGAAGAAAGAACGGGAAGAAATAATATCAGCGGATCCGTTGTTCTTGTTTTCTTTTTTTTCCTGTTCCTTTTCTTTTTGTTCAGCCGCTTTGATTTTTTTCATTAGGATACATTTCCCTTCACAGGCCAGTTCTGGTCGTGATTTGTTTTCGCAGTTTGCTAGGAAGTCCTGTTTGTTGGCATAATAATTCACATACATCATGGGCACCTGGAAACTTTGAAGTGCCAGTGAAACCAAGAGAAGGGATGATATGAATAATCGAAGCAGCATTGATGGTGCAAATATAATAGCCGAATCAAAATTCAAACATGATTTTGGTCATAAGTTTTTGAAACAGTTTAAAAGTGATAAATTAAAGGAATCAATTATGTGCAGTATGATGAATACAACGAGGCTTCTTTTCTTCTTCTTTTTACTAACCTGTTGTAAAGGACCTGGGAAAGGAATACGACAGCCTGATTTTATTAAAGGTGTGTATGGGAATCCGGCTGCATTATGGAATAAAGGCTACGATTTTCAATCATTGGGATTGAATGCCGTATTTGTTCGAAGTGGTTCTCTGACTCCTGAATTTGTTGAACGATCCCGAAAGGAGCAGGTAAGGATTTTTGTTGAATTTCCGGTATTGAATGGGAAAGAATATTTGGTCCAACATCCGGAAGCTTGGCCCATGACAGATAAGGGGGAACGTGCTGTACCTGCTGATTGGTTTATGGGTATTTGTCCAACGGATGAAGGGTTTAAAGCAGATCGGTTAAATGCGTTGACGGACATTTTAACTGCGTATAAAGTTGATGGAATTTTTCTTGATTATTTCCATTGGCATGCGCAGTTTGAAACACCCGATCCGATTTTGCCGGAAACCTGTTTTTGTGAAAGATGTGTCGGGTTGTTTGAAAAATATGGTTCTGTAAGTGTTCCTCCAGGTAAAACTGCCATGCGCGCGCAATGGATTCTTCAACACTCGGAACCAGTATGGCGCAGATGGCGTGTTGCGGTATTGACCAATTGGGCAATTGAGGCAAAAGCATTAATTAAGTCGTTTAATGCTGATTTATTGATGGGGATCTATCATTGCGGCTGGTTTCCGGCTGATCATGATTCGGCATTGTACAGGAATTTGGGGATTGAATTACCAGCGCTGGCTTCAGTGGCAGATGTTTTATCGCCCATGTTATTTCACCAGATGAAAGCTCGACCGGTTAGCTGGGTGGGTGATTATATGAATTGGTTAGCTAAGCAGGATTGGGCAACCAATTCATCAGCTCCCAAGTTCTGGCCAATTGTACAGGGGCATGACAATCCGGGTAAAGTGAGTGCAGCCGAGTTTAAAAAAGTTTTGGAATCCGGAGCTCTTTATCCTTCAACAGGCATTATGCCCTTTTCTGCAGAATCAATTGCGGGTGATACGGCAAAAATGAAGGTGTTGAAAGGGGTGTATCATTTTGGAAAAAAAAATCATTAATGATTTTATATGAAAGCCATTCAAAGAAATCCTAAACGATTTGGTTGGATTCGTATGATCCTATTGGGGTTTTTGGGAACCATTGTACTTGTGGTAATTGCAGGTACAATCAGTGTATGGCCCTCTGCCATGGTTCTAAGGCTGGTTTTTAGCAGAGGAGGAGAATCGACAAATGCTGCGCTTGAAAAATTTGTTCCTGATACTGTAATAGAGGAATTGGATATTGCCTATCGTAAGGAGGATAAAGATGCAAAATTAGATATCTATTATCCTGCAAATATAAAGGAGGACACTACTGACTTACCATTAGTAATCTGGATTCATGGAGGTGGATTAATTTCAGGCGCTAAGGAACAGGTGGCGAATTATTGTAAAATACTTGCTGCTGAAAATCTGGTAGTTGCTGCAATTGATTATTCTGTTGCTCCTGAAGCGAAGTATCCTACTCCTGTAATTCAAACAAATGCAGCGATTTCTTATTTGTATAGTCAGGCGAAACGATGGAAGATCAGGCGAGATCGTATATTTTTTGCGGGTGATTCCGGTGGTTCTCAGATTGCTGCGCAAATGGGAAATGTAATAGTGGACTCGGCCTATGCAGCATTACTAAATATTGAACCGGCTATTTTACCCCAACAACTCGGAGGTTTAATACTTTTCTGCGGGCCCTATGACCTGGCGCTTTCAGATAGTGGTAAAAAGGTTGGCTGGTTTATGAATACAGTATTATGGGCATATAGTGGAACAAAGGAGTATTATAAAGACGCCTATTTTAGAACTGCATCGGTAATAGATTATTTAGATACGAAATTTCCACCGGCATTTATTTCAGTTGGGAATGCTGATCCGTTAAAGGCTCATTCCTTCAAGTTGGCGAAAAAATTAAATCAATTGGGTGGAACCGTTGATACCTTGTTTTTTCCAACAGAGTATACGCCAGCATTGCCTCATGAATATCAGTTTAATTTAGAAACGAATGAGGGAAAATTAGCATTGAATCGTGTTACTGAGTTTATTAAGCGAATTAAGTGAATTGTTTAAATAAATACTTAGTTTCATACTATATGAGAATTTATCTTTTGTTACTATCAGCTTGCTTGTTTTTTTTGGTATCCTGTACTAGTCCCGAACTTGACAACACCTTGAATCAAAAGAAGGCATCTGAGCTTATTGGCACCTGGAAATTATTGACAGGTACCACCATTAACGGAAAGGATACTGTTGTTACAGATTATACCATTGGGCAGGAAATGATCAAAATTATCAGTCCCACTCATTTTGCCTTTCTCCGCCACGATTTAAACAAGGGAAAAGACAGTCTGGCTTCTTATGCAGCCGGTGGAGGAAGAATAAGAATTGGCGATAGCAGCTATACTGAATACCTGGATTATTTCAATATCCGCGAGTGGGAGGGAGGCGAATTTGTATTGTCGTATAAAATTAATGGCGACACCCTTACAACAACAGGGGTTGAGCGGGTAGAGGAATTAGGGTTAGATCATTTGAATATTGAGCGGTTGGTGAGGGTTAAATAGCTGGAAGAATCATCATTTTTTTTGCAGTTTTCCTGCAAAACTCTATTTTTGCGCTCCATTTGAGGCCATTGGGCTTCAAAAGGCGAGGTAGCTCAGCTGGTTAGAGCATCGGATTCATATCCGCCGCGGCGGACGGCGGAATAAGTTCGACCAGGGGAAGTAGTTCTTTAATATATATAAACATATTTGGCGAGGTAGCTCAGCTGGTTAGAGCATCGGATTCATAACCCGAAGGTCGGCGGTTCAAGTCCGCTCCTCGCTACTACTAAAACCCGCATCCAGCGCGGGTTTTACTCAATTTTCTTCAAATTGTAGCATTGTAAACTCTAACCAAGAGTGCAACAAATGCGAAGAATTACGTTGTCGAAAGGGGTTAACTCTACGCCCTTAAATGGTTTGCCCAGCAACGGGAAATTCAGCCGCGCCATCACAACCAAGCCATGGTACATATCTTACCGATTCTGCTGGAACGGAACGAAGATTCTAGTTCAGGTTAAGAGCTTGAATGAATCGTCTACGGCCGCCGAGCGAAAGATAGCAACCGAGATACTGTTAGATTATGAAATGACCGGCTACTGAAGGGGTATAATCCCATCGCCAAGATAGAGGAAGTGGTGCCAATACCTACTGTTATCTCGCAGGAATCTCTTATAATAGACGGCCTTTACATAAGCGTCAATAGTGCCGATTATCCAATAGAACAATTTGGGCAAGGATCATTTAAAATAGCGCAAAAAAGATTATTGTATGGGTGAATGATAAACTGTGCGATATTTAGAACGCTGTTAGGGGATTCATGATTAAACCCATATTAACAGATCAGTTCGAATGGTATAATGACAATATTTTAAACCTTAAACCATGCGTTTACTCTACTTGGTAATATTATTCGCTACCCTCGATGCTTGTTCCGTAGAACCAAAGAAAGTGAAGGAGAAAGAAACAATTGTTACTGAGCAAGTCTATCTGAAAAGTGCAATCAAAACCCAAGAAACCCTTAAGAGTTTGCAAATTGATCGCCAACGTTTTGCGCTGATGAATCTAGAGCTACCGAAGGAATTGATTGACACCAATTACCAACCATTGCCGCCGGATCAATACCGCGATACCATTCGTAAATACGAAACAGCAATTCGCAAGTATCAAGAAAAGTATGATTCATTAGAAATGGAATTGAAGAAATATTAGCCAATGATCTACAAAACCAAAACTCCCCGGCTACTCCACTATCTCGGAGATAGTGGCCACACCCGTACCATGATCGAAAAGAAGCTAATGAGAAGCTTTAAATGACAATCTTATTATATAAGGAGTGGGAAGAGATTAAAGAAGGTAGGGCTGGGAATGTACCGGCTACGATTGAAACCCTTCAAATCCGCTTCCGGGAATTGGTGGAAATAAGGAATATGATTCCGTCTAAAAAGAAAAAGAAATGACCAATAAAAAAGACCAGATTCTTTCTTATCTAATCGCCAATGGTTCCAGCGATTCTCAAGCGATCGCCGAAAGTTTAAATCTGGCCGATGAGGAAGTTTGTTATTACGCATTGGAGATTCGTAAGGACTACCCCACATGGTTAGCTCTTGCTAATGCCTATGGAAGGAAATCGAAATATAGGATATCTATTGCCAACAAGCCAATTATAGAAGGATTCATTAAAACCGGCGGGTATACTAAAATCGACACCGAGCAGAACGAGAAAAAGCAGTTAGAAGCCAGGCTACACCATTTAACCGAGTTGCAAATCGAGCAGATCAAGCAACTTCCTTTACAGGATAAAAAAGCCCGGTTTATTTCTGTAGTTGCCGCTGTGATTGCAGGATTGGCGTTAATTGTACAAATAATACAAATATTGCTATAAAATAGTCTTTAAAAAATACTACCCAGTCACTAACCAAAATGCTGAAATCGAGAAAATCGGATCAAACCAATGGCGAGTTTCTGGGTGGGGCAGGGGTGCCCTTCGGATTCATATCCGCTGCAGCGGAAGGCAGTTCGAATTTGCCCCTCACTATGTTAAGGATCTGATTTTTTTAGAGTAATTGAGTTGTTTGAATAGTGATAAAAAATAGGCATGGAATTTATTGTATACATACTTTATTCTGAAAAATTTCAGAAACACTATACAGGATTTACCTCAAATCTTCAGCAACGATTTCTATCTCATAATGAACTTGGTAAAGACTGGACAGCAAAGTATCGTCCTTAGAAATTAATCTATACCAAAACGTTCTTAAGTAAAAATGAAGCAATGGCCTATGAAAAATGGTTAAAGTCGGGGGTTGGTAGAGATTTTATTAAATCAATTAAGCATTAATTATCTCGGATTCATATCCGCCGCGGGGGAAGGCGGTTCAACTCAATTACTTTGATATAGGACCATTCTTTCTTAGGGTGGAAAAGTTATAGGTATTGCTGTTGCTCTGCCGGCAAAGAAAAATAGTTCCTCTTTAAAATTAAAATCCGAACTTCTCAATTATAAAAAATTATTATATGAAATTCAGCCAAATTTTACTTGCCCTTTGCTTTATAATAGGATTAACCAGCTTTGCGCAGGCACAAAGTTCTATAGATGATCTGGTTAAGGAATGGGAAAGGGCAAAGGCCTATACCAAAGAATACCTGGACGCCATGCCTGCAACAGGGTATGCATCCAAGCCAACTCCTGAAATGCGCTCATTCGCTGATCAGATGCTGCACCTGACAGATGCAAACTATATGTTCATTGTTCAGGCAACCGGTGCAACCAGCCCAATTGGACAAAAAAGCCTGGAAACACAAACGGATAAGTCCAAGGAAAATGTTACCAAACTGGTTATGGCAGGTTATGATTTTGTAATTGAGAATATCAAAAAAATGACCCCTGATCAACTGAAGGCCGGCACCAAATTGTTTGACCGGTTCGAAATGACAAAAGAAACGGCCATTTCAAAAGCATTTGAACATCAGACACATCATCGGGCACAAACAACTGCGTATCTCCGGATGGCGGGTGCAACTCCGCCGCAGGAAAAATTATTCTGATTAATTAGTGCGGCCGGGATATTGCTTTAATGCTTCTTCCAGACAATCCATCGCGGAATTGATATCAGTCGTATTGAGTACATAGGCCAGTCGCACTTCGTTTTTCCCCAAATCAGGTGTACCATAAAATCCGGTAGCAGGTGCCAGCATTACGGTTTGGTTTTTAAAGGAAAAACTTTCCAGCAACCACTGGCAAAACCGATCTGCATCATCAATAGGCAGACGGGCCATGGCATAAAATGCCCCACCCGGATTCGGACAGAAGACATCCTTCATGGCATTCAGGCGGCTGACGAGGGTATCTCTTCGCTTCAGGTATTCCGCTTTCGGTTCATCAAAATAAGAAGCAGGAAGATCGATGGCAGCTTCAGAGGCGATCTGACCAAAGCCAGGCGGACTTAATCTGGCCTGTGCAAATTTCATCGCGGTATCATGTACTTGTTGGTTTCTTGTCACAAATGCACCAATTCTTGCACCACAGGCACTATACCGTTTGGAGACAGTATCCATGAGCACTATATGGTCATCCACACCTTCCAGCTGCAGCGCACTGAAATGTGTTCCGGTATAACAGAACTCCCGATAGGCCTCATCCGAAAACAGAAATAAATTATGTTTTAAAATGATTGATTTTAATATTTCCATCTCTTCCCGACTGTATAAATAGCCGGTTGGATTGTTGGGATTACAGATAACGATGGCACGGGTACGCGGAGTGATCGCTTTTTCAAAAGCCTCCATGGGAGGAAGTGCAAAACCGGTTTCGATATTGGAGGTAATTGGTTTTACGGTTACACCTGCTGCCACAGCAAAACCATTGTAATTGGCGTAAAAAGGTTCGGGAATGATGACTTCATCACCGGCATCCAGACAGGCCAGAAATCCAAACTGGATGGCTTCAGATCCACCAGTAGTTACTATGATCTGGTTATGATTAACGGATACCCCAACTTTTGCATAATAGTCCACCAGTTTACGGCGATAGGATTCATTGCCCGCACTATGGCTGTATTCCAATACCCGTACATGGGAATTTTTGACAGCGTCAAACATAATGGAAGGCGTTTCAATATCAGGCTGACCGATATTGAGATGATAAACCTTCGTACCTTTTTTCTTGGCTGCTTCGGCAAATGGCACCAGTTTCCTTATGGGGGAAGCGGGCATGGCCTGGCCTCTTTGGCTGATCTGTAGCATGGCGCAAAGATATAGGCAAATCCGACTGGATTTTATTCACCATTCTCTTCCTTCATCAGTTTTTCTCTCATTACCAGCAAATCGGCCCGTTGTTTTTCATCCAGTTCCGGATAAGTTGGATCCAGTGTATTAAACTCCTTTGCAATGATGGCTGCCATACATAAACGGGTAAACCATTTGTCATCGGCAGGCAGCACAAACCAGGGGGCATGGTCTTTGGAAGTGGCTGAAAGCATTTCTTCATAAGCTTCCATATACTTGCTCCAGTAACCCCGTTCATTTACATCCGCACTGGAAAATTTCCAGTTTTTGGTGGGATTGTCTATTCGCTCCAGAAAGCGTTTTTTCTGTTCTTTTTTGGAAACATGTAGAAAGAATTTTAAGACCAGCGTGCCATTTTGAGCGATGTTTTTTTCGAAGCGATTAATCTGCTTGAAACGCTTTTCCCAAAATGCCGGAGTAATATCTTCCACGCGTTCAATTCCCGGCAGATTCTCTCCCAGGATATATTCCGGATGTACTCTGGTAACGAGTACATTTTCATAATGCGAGCGATTGAATATTCCGATTTCACCCCTGCCCGGCAGTGCTTTATAATGCCTCCAGATATAATCATGATCCAGCTCTTCCTTGCTCGGTGTTTTAAAGCTGTTGACTTTGACGCCCTGTGGATTCAATCCGCTCATTACATGTTTGATAGCACCGTCTTTTCCGGCTGCATCCATCGCCTGTAAAACAATCAGGATACTATGCCGGTTATGAGCATATAATTTATCCTGCATGATGGCCAGGTTTTCAATGCCTTCCTGCAACAGCGTTTCACCTTGTTCTTTGGTCATGGACTTGTGGTCATAGTCTGTCAGGAAGTCTTTTTTTAACGAAACTTTTTGTTGCGGCTGCACTTTCAACGTATCGAGATAAGCTTGGAATTCAGGACTATTCATGGAAAATTTTTGTACAGGTAATATAGGAAATAAAAATCCCCGTCTGTTCGACGGGGATTAAAAAACTATACGCAATTCTTTATTTACTGCTTTTTTTGTCTTTGGAGGTTTCATATTTGGCATAATCTTCTGCCGATAAAACCTCGCCGGTAATTCTTAGTTCCATTGGCTGATCCACTCCGGCTACTTTTACAAATACTGTTTTGTCAAACGGACCGGGTGCTGCGGCATTAAATCCGGCTTTGATCTTGTTTGCTTTTCCCTGCGCAATTGGTTGCTGCGGCCAGGTTGGCGTAGTACATCCACAGCTGGCAGTTGCATTTTCAATTACCACGGGCTTACCACTAACATTGGTAAATTCAAAATCATAAGTAACCGGAGATCCCTGTTTGATTTTTCCAAAACTGTGTTTCACAACAGAAAACTTTACCAGCTCTTCTGCTTTTTTTGCCTGGGCAAACAAAACGGTTCCGATCACAACGGCAAATAGGGTAAGTGCGAATTTTTTCATGATTATCGATTTATAAACTGTTTAATTGGATTGTTTTAATAATTGTACGGAGCTGTTTAATGGAACAGATGGAATTGCGGGTTCTACCTTTCCCTTTACATAGATGGTTTTTGTTTTGCCACCGTTGTATACGATGGTGATTGATTTTTCAAAAGGTCCTTCAACAGCGGCATTATAGCCCACCGTAATGGAACCGGATTTTCCGGGCGCTATTGGTTCGGGCGACCAAACCGGCGTTGTGCAACCACAGGAAGCGGCAACATTCTCCAGTTTCAGTGCATCAGCACCCGTATTTTGAAGGCTGAATACATAGTTTACCGGACGTCCTTTCCGGATAGTTCCGAAATCATGGCTTTCTTTGATTTGCAGGGGTTCCTGGGGGGCATTCGCCAATACCTGAGCCCTGCCTGCTACGGATGCAGCCAAAAACACCATTCCCAAAAGAATTTTCTTACAATTCATAGACTTTAAACGTCAAACAAATATAGCTATTGTGGTGGATTTTTCACCCGACCGGTGCCACCGGTCGGGTGGCACCGGTCGGGTGAAAAGGGAAGTGGAAAACTAACGGTTGTTCGCATTGTTGATTTCCTTTAGATTTGCCGGATGGAAAATCTGCTTGAAAACGATCTGTTAGCGGCGGAGAAACTCAGTTTCGACCGTTTTCGCGAAGAAGTACTCAGTGATTACCGTTTGGCCTGCGAAAGCCGGGAAGCCAGTTTAATTGGCCGTAAAGAGGTTTTGACAGGCAAAGCCAAGTTTGGCATTTTTGGAGACGGAAAGGAAGTGGCGCAGATTGCCGCAGCTAAATTCTTCCGTCCGGGTGATTACCGGGCAGGTTATTACAGAGATCAAACCTTTGTTTTTGCGAGCAGACAGGCCAGTATTGAACAGTTTTTTGCCCAATTATATGCCAATCCGGATGTGAATCAGGATCCCTTTAGTGCAGGACGCCAGATGAACTCCCATTTTGCCACTCCCAATACGGATGCGGAAGGTAATTGGCTGCCATTAATCAAACAGAAAAATATTACCAGTGATATGGCACCCACGGCATCGCAGATGCCCCGTGCGGTTGGACTGGCATTCGCTTCGAAATTGTTCAGGAAAGTAGATGCGTTAAAAGCATTTCCGGAATTATCACAAAACGGAAACGAAGTATGCTTCTGTACCATCGGTGATGCCTCCACTTCCGAAGGACATTTCTGGGAAGCAGTGAATGCCGCCGGTGTTATGCAGATTCCGCTCGCCATTTTTGTTTGGGATGATGGTTATGGAATTTCTGTACCCAAACAATTGCAAACAACCAAAGGATCCATATCGGAAGTACTGAAAGGTTTTCAGCAGCGGGAAGGCACCAATGGTATTGATATTTATAAATTGAAGGGATGGGATTATGCAAGCATGGTAGAACTCATGGAACCTGCCATTCAAAAAATTCGGGATACCCATATTCCGGCGATCTTCCATATTGAAGAAATTACCCAACCACAGGGACATTCAACTTCTGGCAGTCATGAGCGCTATAAAAGTCCGGAGCGGTTGGAATGGGAGAGAAGTTATGATTGCATAAAAAAATTCAAGGAATGGATTCTTGAAAATGCGCTCAGCAGTGAGGAGGAGTTGTCAGATATAGAACTGAGTGCCAAAGAATTTGTTCGGGATAGTAAGAATACTGCCTGGAAAGTTTATCAGTTACCGATCAGAGAGCAGGTAAGCAGAGTAATTGAACTCGCCACCAGCGCAGCTCAGCAGATGTCTGAAAAAGCAGTTGGAATTCAAGCACAGATTAGTAAACTGCGTGCAGAAAAGGAACCTACCAGAAGGGATGTTATGAATGGATTACATAAAATCATTCAGCAGACAGGCACACATGACAGTGGGTTCTGGCTTCGCGATTATTACCAGGAATTAAAAAAGGAAAGCAAAGCACTTTATAATACCCACCTCTATAATGAAGGGCCCAAATCGGCGCTTCATGTAAAAGCATCTGAATTGAAATACGCACCAGATGCTCCCAATGCAAACGGTTATGAGATTCTGAATAAATATTTTGATCAGCTATTTGCATCCAATCCAAAGGTTATTGCATTCGGAGAAGATGTTGGTTATATCGGTGATGTAAACCAGGGTTTTGCAGGCTTGCAGGCCAAATATGGCACCGACCGGATTTCGGATACTGGTATCCGTGAATTAACCATTATGGGACAGGGAATCGGTGCTGCTTTCAGAGGCTTACGTCCGATTGCCGAAATACAATACCTTGATTATCTGCTCTATGGTCTGCAACCATTAAGCGATGATGTGGCAACAACACATTACCGGACCTTTGGCAAGCAAAGTTGCCCGTTGATTGTACGTACCCGTGGACACCGGCTCGAAGGGATCTGGCATAGTGGTTCTCCCATGGGAATGATTATAAATGCGCTTCGCGGAATGTATGTATGTGTGCCGCGAAATATGGTTCAGGCAGTTGGTATGTATAATACCCTGCTGCAGGGAAATGATCCGGCTATTGTAATCGAATGTTTGAATGGTTACAGGTTAAAAGAAAAATTACCACAGGATTTATTGGGTTATACGGTACCATTGGGTGTTCCTGAAATTGTTCGAAAAGGCACGGATATAACCCTGGTATCCTATGGTTCTACTTTACGGATTGTACAGGATGCGGCTAATCAGCTTGCTAATTTTGGTATTGATGCGGAGGTGATTGATGTGCAGACCCTGCTTCCTTTTGACATTCATCATGCTATTCTGGATTCACTTAAAAAAACCAGCCGGATTCTGTTCATTGATGAAGATGTTCCAGGCGGTGCAGCAGCATACATGTTTAATAAAGTGATGGAAGAGCAGGGCGGTTATCGCTGGCTGGATATTGCACCCAGAACGCTTTGTGCGCAACCACACCGTCCGGCTTATGCAAGTGATGGTGATTATTTCAGTAAACCCAATCTGGAAGATATTATGGACCTGGTAAAAGAAATGATGGCCGAATAAAATGGAATTCAACTTTCTTACAGTGATTGATTTGCTGGGTACCTTCAGTTTTGCAGTATCCGGTGCTTTTGCTGCTATGGAAAAAAAACTGGATCCATTTGGTGTAATTATTCTTGCATTTATTCCTTCTATTGGAGGAGGATCCATCCGGGATATATTAATTGGAGATTTACCGGTTGCCTGGCTTAGTAATAATATAACTATTGGTGTAATTCTATTTGCTGCAATTTCAACCTTGCTTTTTGCCAGCAAATTGAAAAAAATGGAAAGGGTTTTAACCATCTTTGATGCCCTGGGACTTGGCCTTTTTACCATGGTTGGTATAGAAAAGGGATTGATGTGGGGATATCCTCCCGGCATTTGTGTTTCACTTGGTGTAATTACAGGATGCTTTGGCGGGGTTATACGTGATGTGGTCCTCAATAATGTACCCTATCTTTTTCGAAAAGAAATTTATGCTTCAGCGGGTATTGCAGGCGGTATTGTATTCTTTCTATTAAAGAATACCTCCCTGTCTATTGCACTAATCAACATTTTTTGCATCCTGCTGATCTTTTCCATACGCATGATGTCGTTGATGTTTCGATGGAAATTGCCAGGGGGAGGGGAATAGGGTGAATGAGGTGAATGAGGTGAATAAGGTGAATAGGGTGAATAGTGAATAGGGTGAATAGTGAATAGTGAATAGGGGGAATGAGGTGAAAGGTGAAAGCAACCAACAATAAAGATTTTCACCTTTCACCTTTCACCTCTCTCGTTTCACCTTTCACCTTTCACCTTTCACCTTATCAGTGTATAACACCAGCTTCCAGATATCACTTCTCACCAGTGCGCGGGTTTGGTCGATCTGCCCGCTGAGCCGTATAAAATCGATATTATTCGGAATATTATTAAAGGCTTCCTCGTATTTGGGATCGATGATGGAACGGGGATTGTCAAAAAAATTAGCGGTTACAAAATCATATTCCGATTGCATAGTGAAGGGTAGAAATTTTTCATACAATGCCCAGTCGGTCAGCGCTCCAATTTTTATCCGCTCCTGGTGTATGGGATAAAATACTTCTGCTTCCATTTTTACATATTCATCTCTTTTCCCGGTCATCGGTTTCATATAATCCACCTGCACATATTTTGATACCGGCGTATTGGGATCCAATCCGGCCCGATGAACAAAAATCTCCTTTCTGACAGGTACGCGATATTCCTGCAGCTGCAGGGCAATCTGTTCAAATGCAGGTTCTTTTGGTCCCTTGATTTTGTTGTAGTATTCTTTCAGCGATACAGAATTGTCAATCATGTCGCTGAAGCCGGTGGTTACTTTTACTCCAACAAAATCATAGCTGCCCGTATTAACCGGAGAAAGGACCACTTCATAAAAATACCAGCCGAGAATTTTGTTTTCACGTACCATCGCTTCGTGAATTCGCTGGCCATAATTTCGCACCAGGTTAAGGTAGGCTTCTGTTTTGCCCTGGTTCACCTTATACATGGTGACTTCCAGATAAACCGGAATTTTCGATCCCTGGGCATAACTAATACCGGGTAAGTTTAAAAAAAGCGCAAAAAATAAACAGATCGCTAAAAAATTGCAAGGTCGCTGGCTGAATTTTTTTCGGCCAGCAGTGGATCGTTGAGTGATTGCTTCCATATACAAAGATTAAGGGTGATAAAATCTTTTGAATATGGTGCGGAAAATAGGGGCGGAATGGGTGCGGAAAGAGTCGCTTCATTTCCTACATCCTAACTTTCGGTAACAGTATGGTTTAAGCGATCAGATCCTGTCTACTGATTTAAAATTTCCAATAGTAAGGTACGTTTATTCAAACGCATAACCATAAAAAAACCTGGCTTTAAGCCAGGTTATGAAATACTTTTTGAACATCTTCATCCTGTTCGAGTTTGTCGACCAGTTTCAGTACTTCCTGTGCCTGCTCTTCGCCGAGTTCCACGGTATTTTGGGGAATCCATTCCACTTCAGCACTGATCGTGGTAAGGTTCTTTTCTTCCAGTGCTTTCTGCATATTTCCGAAATCAGTGAATCCGCAACGTACTACCAATACTTCTTCACCATTTTCGCCGGTTCCTTCTCCCAATTCTTCCAGGCCATAATCGATCAGTTCCAGCTCCATATCTTCCGGATTCAATCCTTCCGGTTTCAACTTGAAAACACCCATTTTTTTAAACTGGAAACTCACACTGCCACTATTTCCAAGGGTACCATTTCCCTTATTGAAAACCGCCTTAACATTGGCAACTGTGCGAACATGATTATCAGTAGCTGTTTCAACCAGTACTGCTACTCCATGAGGACCATATCCTTCATACAGGATTTCCTCATAGTTTTCCATATCCTTTCCCTGTGCTCTTTTAATTGCCGCTTCCACCCGGTCTTTCGGCATGTTGACTGATTTGGCATTCTGCATGCAACGTCGCAATGCCGGATTGGTATTGGGATCTGGTCCGCCTGTTTTTACTGCAATAGCGATTTCCTTACCGATACGGGTAAATTGCTTGGCCATGCGATCCCAGCGGGCAAACATGGTTGCTTTACGAACTTCAAAAATGCGACCCATATAATTCTGTTAATGGTTTGAATTGACAATTCTTTCGGGTGGCAAAGGTACAAAAAAGAGGCTGTTTCCGATTTGAAAACAGCCTCTTGTGATTCATTTGCCATTTATTGAGGCAGCCTGTTCTTTTTACCCCTCGAAATCAGATTTCTTGGGCAAAATTTCACCGGGTGTATGTCCGGGATTATTCAGTTTTGAATATTTCTTTCCATAGAGGAAGTAAACTACAAGTCCCAGAACCATCCAGATCATGGCCACTTTCAACGTTTGTGCATCCAGTGCAAATATCATGGCACTGCAAATCAATACGCCCATGATAGGAACGAAAGGAACCCAGGGTGTGCGGAAAGGTCGTTTGGTAGCAGGATCGCTTCTGCGCATCAGCCATACACCGGCACTTACCAGTACGAATGCGAAAAGGGTACCGAAGCTGGTAAGGTCACCTGCCACATGTCCGGGTACAAACGCTGCAAACAATCCCACAAATACAAACAGAATCCAGTTGGCTTTATAAGGTGTTTTGAATTTAGGATGCAATTCGCCAAAAGCTTTAGGAATCAATCCATCATTACTCATGGTGTAGAAAATCCGGCTTTGTCCCATTAACATTACCAGAATTACTGAAGAGAAACCAGCCAGAATGGCAATGGTGACGGCGGTTGATAACCATTGGTAACCGTGCATATATTCGGAGATGGCGTAAGCAACCGATGCTTCTCTTCCTTTAACGGGATCAACAAAATCAGTCCAGGGGGCAACACCTGTTAATACATGTCCGAATAAGATATACAAAACAGTACAAACTGCCAGCGATCCCAAAATTCCGATTGGCATATCACGGGCAGGATTTTTTGCTTCCTGTGCTGCTGTACTAACTGCATCAAAGCCAATAAAGGCAAAGAATACGATTGCTGCACCACCAAGCACACCACCCCAGCCATGTTTAAATACGCCGGAATAATCGGCAATAACTTTTCCCGCCTGATCAGTAAACGGAGGAGTTCCTTCCGGAATCAGATACGGCGTATGGTTAGCCGGATCTATAAACTGCCAGCCCACTGCAATAAAAATCAGAACAATGGCAACTTTAATGAAAACGATGATGGCATTAACCATGGCAGATTCCTGCGTGCCCTTGATCAGCAGCATGGTTAGCAATAATAGTATTACCAATGCCGGTGCATTGAGGATTCCCTGATGCAACACACCGTTTGCATCAGTAAAACTTTCAAAGGGCGAATGCGACCATTCATAAGGTATTCGTCCCCCCAATAACGTATTCAGGTATTCACTCCAGGCAATAGAAACGGTTGCTGCACCCAGTGCATATTCCATTATAAGAGCCCAGCCAATAATCCAGGCAATCATCTCACCCATTGTAACATAAGAATATGCATAAGCACTACCGGCAATGGGAATCATGGCAGCAAACTCTGCATAACATAGTCCGGCAAAGGCACAACCTACAGCAGCAATGATAAAGGAGAGGGTAACACCCGGACCAGCGGCCTGTCCGGCAGCGGCAGCAGTTCGTACAAACAAACCGGCGCCGATAATGGCGCCTATTCCAAGTGCTACCAGATTAGTAGCTCCCAATGTTCGTTTTAGTCCTTTTTCAGAATCAGCAGCCGTCGCCAACAAGGAGGACAGGGATTTTTTCCTGAATAAACTCATATCAGTTTTAATTGTGTTTTGTTAAGCTGTTTAGAAGGCCGTAAAATAAATAATTATTTAATTCGCCGCCGCTAAACTTTGAATGGAGGCGGATTTCCGCCGATTATTTTGGTAGCATCAGGAATTTTTCGAATTTTCGGCCTTCCTTTCAAAAGCTTAAGCACTGAAAATGACGAAAAAGAACAGGTTAACCCTCTATATTCTGATTGCGATGGGATTGGGGATCTTGGTTGGATACATCGTACACAGAAATGCCGACCCTGCTTTTATTGCCTCTTTTTCTGATAAAATAAAACTGCTTACCACAATATTTTTGCGTCTGGTGCAGATGATTATAGCACCGCTTGTTTTTTCCACACTCGTTGTAGGTATTGCCAAATTGGGAGATTTGAAAACAGTTGGACGGGTGGGAGGGAAGGCCCTGTTATGGTTTATAACGGCTTCGCTTGCCAGTCTCCTGATAGGAATGGTGCTGGTTAATTTTTTCCAACCGGGAGCAGTTATCAATTTAAGTAATGCAGATACCGGAAATGCAGCCGATCTGATTGGTAAAACTAAAGTATTCTCCCTGCAGAACTTTGTTGAACATGTATTCCCCAAAAGTGTTATTGAAGCCATGGCGACCAATGAAATTTTACAATTGGTTGTTTTCAGTATATTTTTTGGTGTTGCGGCCACCGCTATGGGAGATTATGCGAAACCTGTTATTAAAGCATTGGACGGAGTGGCACATATTATTCTGAAAATGGTGGGATATGTAATGGCATTTGCTCCTCTGGGTGTATTTGGTGCGCTGGCTGCTGTTATAGCTACCAACGGTTTGGGGATTTTTAGTTTTTATGGCCTGTATATGCTGTATTTTCTGATTGGGATTGCCGTACTTTGGGCGCTTTTATTACTTGTTGGCTATTTGATTTTGGGTAACAGGGTACCGCAGTTATTAAAGCGAATTGCCCAACCTTTGCTGATTGCCTTCAGTACTACTTCCAGTGAGGCTGTTTTTCCAAAATTGACAGAGGAATTGGAACGTTTTGGCTGCAAGGATAAAATTGTTTCCTTTATCCTGCCGCTTGGTTATAGTTTTAACCTGGATGGCAGTATGATGTATATGACTTTTGCAAGTCTGGCTATTGCCCAGGCATACGGGATCCATTTAGATTTAGGTACACAGTTAACCATGTTGCTGGTTCTTATGTTAACCAGTAAAGGCATCGCAGGAGTTCCAAGGGCATCGCTGGTCGTTGTTACTGCCACCTGTGCTATGTTCGGTATTCCGGCAGAAGGGATTGCACTGATCCTGCCCATTGATCATTTTTGCGATATGTTCCGCAGTATGACCAATGTGCTGGGAAATGCACTGGCTACTTCTGCTGTAAGTAAGTGGGAAGGTGAATTAGAGAGTTAAAGATTGAAATAATGAAAAAGAAGATGAAGGTTTCGTTTCTCCTGGTTGTTTTATTGTTTTCAGGATGGTCTGTATTGGCACAGCAGGAGCTTAAATTGAGGGTGCTGAACCAATACGAATCATCCGTTGGCCAGTTTACATTGATCAATGGCCAGGAATCAAAAGAGTATGTGGCAGATAAGGATGGTTTTGTATTGGTACCACTGGACTCCATGCAGGAAGTCCTGATTACAGCTCCGATACATGATACCGTAAGATTTTCCTATGCCGGATTAAAATCGGATAAATTAGTTGTTCTTGAAAAATCCTTTGGATGGAAAGATCTGCTTAATCCCATGTTTTATATCGTGATGGGAGGCTTATGGATTATTTTGTTGATCGTTTTTGCTGAAACAGGTTTGTTTGCCGGATTTTTCCTGCCGGGCGACAGCTTATTATTTGTTGCCGGTATTTACAGTACCAATCTGATCAATGAATTATTCAAATCCTTTGGTTTTGTATTGGAACGCAGCGAATGGATTGATTTGATTTTACTTGTTACCCTGATCTCTTTTGCAGGTATCATTGGTAATACGGTGGGTTATTGGTTCGGAAGAAAAATTGGTCCAACTATGTTCCGTTGGAAAGATAATTTCTTCTTTAAAAAACATTATCTCGAACAGGCACATGAATTTTATGATAAACATGGAGGGGGTGCGATCGTGTTTGCCAGATTCCTGCCCATCGTGCGAACTTTTGCGCCGATCATTGCCGGCATTGTTGGAATGGATAAAAAGAAATTTGCATTTTATAATATCGTTGGTTGTATTGCCTGGGTATTCAGTATGATTTTTGCCGGTCATTTTCTTCAGAAATGGGTACAGGCACAATTTGGGTTTGATCTGAAGGATCATCTGGAAGTGATTATTATAATTATTGTTCTCGTGACTACAGCGCCTGTTCTGATTAAACTCATCGGAGGAAAGAAGCGTGCTAAGTAAGATGTAAGAAGTACGAAATATGAAGTGAAAAGCAAGAAGTGAAAATTCTGATTATACGATTTTCGTCGATTGGTGATATTGTGCTAACGACACCGGTTATACGCTGCCTTAAAAAACAGGTGGCGGATGCAGAGATTCATTATCTGACAAAAAAAAGTTTTGAACCTGTTCTAAGGGCAAATCCCTATATAGACCACTTACATTTGCTGGATGATTCGCTCGACACTACTATCGCAACTTTAAAAGTGCAAAATTTTGACTGGGTAATTGATCTGCACCATAACCTTCGAACCCTACGGATTAAAAAAGCGCTCAAACGTCCGGCTAAAAGTTTTAATAAACTGAATATTCAGAAATGGCTGCTGACCAATCTGAAGATAAACCTGCTTCCTTCCAAACATATTGTTGATCGTTGTCTGGAAGCAGTAGCACATCTTGGTGTGAAAAATGACGGAGCCGGATTGGATTATTTTATTCCCGAAAAAGAAGAAATTAAATCAGGTGATTTACCGGTATCCCATCAATTGGGATATATCGGTTTGGTGGTAGGCGCGGCACATGCTACCAAGCGACTTCCGTTACATAAGTTGAAAGAGCTGGTAAAATTATTGGATCATCCGATTGTGGTGTTAGGCGGACCGGAAGACCGTTCAACCGGAGAGGTTTTGTCTGAACAGGATCCTATAAAAATTTATAATGCCTGTGGTAAATTCAGTTTAAATGAATCTGCCGATCTGGTTCGTAAAGCCAAACTGATAATTACACATGATACCGGACTGATGCATATTGCAGCAGCTTTTCGCAAACCGGTTATCTCCGTTTGGGGAAATACGGTTCCTGCTTTTGGCATGACGCCCTATATCAATCAGCCGGGAGCCCCTGCTGTACTGTGGAATCGTAATAATGCTAGCGGATCAACTGATGGCGCAGGTGGGAGGGCTGAAGTGGAAGTAAAAAGATTGAAATGCAGGCCCTGTTCCAAAATCGGTCATGACGCCTGTCCAAAAGGACATTTCAGGTGCATGGAAAATATGGACCTGGAACTGGTGCATAAAAAAGCGCAGCAATTTCTTGCTGCGCGCTAATCATTCTATTCTAAAAAAAGCGTATGTCTGTGTTTATTTGGCAAATGCACCTGTCCATTCTCCGGCTGCATTAAAAATATTGAAACCCACCATGGAATCTTCACAGAAAAAAGTACGGGTCCACTCATCCTGTAAATTGAAATAATTATAGGTGTTGGTAGTTGTTTTAACTAGGTAACCTTTCCAGATTCCCTTATCATCAAAATCCAGCACCACAAACTGGTTGGCAATAACAAGATAGCCGGTGAGTTTATTCTCTTTATCAAACATGTAATATCCTTTCCAGTTCTGATTTGTTAAGGGATGCAGACTGAAGGAGTACATGGGGTTGATACTCTGGTTGTGCAGGGGACTGAAATCCTTATTGAATTTCGGATTGATTAACTTGTTTTTGTCGGGATTAATACCCTCATTCATTGCCGGATTGATATTCCAGTTGTGTTTGGGGTTAATACGGAAATTCTTTTCTGGATTGATACGCGGATTGTCCACCGGGCTAATCGTTTTATTAACCTGAGGATCGCGTTGTTTGGGTAATTCCATTGGTTCCTGTGCAAAAGAATTAATTCCAAACACACTAAGTGCTAGTACGAGTAAGGGCTTGATCATGCTCTTTTTGTTTGTATAGGTTACAGATATCGGCCTTCTAGGCTTGGTAAACCGGGAAATAACCCTAAGAGCTTTAAATAGGTGTTGGAGAGAGATTGTGGTACAAAACTAATCGAATACAGCTGGGATCAAAATACTTGGGCTTCTTTTTTTTAAAAAAGTCGAAAAAAATTCGATGGATGGAATAAAAAAAGCCGGTAGAACCGGCTTTTAATTAATCTAAATGATTGAATTATAGAGTTTTAAGTACATCGTTCATAGATCGAACGGCATCAGCACTTTTGTTGAACAATGCCTGCTCTTCTTCATTCAGTCCGAATTCAACAATTTTTTCCCAACCAGACTTACCGATTACTACGGGAACACCCAGGCAGATATCAGATTGACCATATTCTCCGTTGAGTTCAACGCAGCAGGTGAAGAGTTTTTTCTCATCGCGAACGATGGTTTCAACCAGGGCTGCTCCGGCAGCTCCGGGTGCATACCAGGCGGAAGTACCAATCAATTTGGTAAGTGTGGCGCCACCAACCATGGTATCTTTTATAGTTTGTTCCTGATCATTCAGGGAAAGGAAATTCGTAACGGGAACGGAGTTCCAGGTAGCATACCGCATTAATGGAATCATGGTAGTGTCTCCATGTCCGCCTACCACCACAGCATTCAGATCAGCAGGAGAGCAGCCCAGTCGCTGACTCAGCTGGTATTTGAAACGGGCACTATCCAGTGTTCCACCCATTCCGATGATTCTGTTTTTAGGAATACCCGTTGCTTTGAGAGCCAGGTAGGTCATGGTATCCATTGGGTTGGAAATAATAATAAAGATGGCATTGGGAGAATATTTCAGGATATTCTCACAAACAGTGCGCACGATTCCTGCATTGGTGCCAATCAGTTCTTCTCTGGTCATTCCCGGCTTGCGGGGAAGTCCGGATGTTACCACCACTACATCACTGCCGGCAGTTTTACTGTAATCATTGGTAGATCCGGTTATACGGGTGTCAAAACCAAGCAGGGTGGCGGATTGCATCATATCCTGCGCCTTTCCTTCGGCCAATCCTTCTTTAATGTCCAATAACACCAGCTCTTCGCAGAGTTCTTTTCTGGCAATGTTGTCTGCACAGGTTGCTCCTACGGCACCGGCACCAACTACGGTTACTTTCATGGAAAATATTTATGCGGTGAAATAATAATTTGCGGGGCAAAGATAGGGCATGAGCGCCCGTTCTGCTCATTTAAAAGCGGTTAGAATAAGATCTGTTTTGGTATTTCCTTCAAACACGGAGATGAGCTGCCCTTTTTTGTCATAGAGGGCAAGAAAGGGCAGGTTTTTTATTCTGAAATAGGGGGGGAGAAAGTATTTGTCATCCCGGCCTATATAGATGTTTTTCCATTCCCCGAGCTTATAGGTTTTATGAAATCCCTGGAGCGTTTCCAAAGGCTGGTAAGTAGCCAGCACAAAATTAAATCCCTTTAATTGCTCTTTGGCTTCTTTCATCCAATCCATTTGAAGCAGGCAATGATGGCAATCGGGACTAAAAAACATTAGTATGGTTCCTCTATTTTTTGGAAGGTCATCACGTTTAAATTTTTTTCCATCCAATCCGGTTAATTCAAAGGGGGGAAGGGATTTGAATTTTTCAAATGGAGCAGGAGATGCGGTAGGTTTTTCCTGCGTAAAGCCGGATATGCCCAGTCCCAGAAATAATGTGGCAATTAGAGAAAATAGCTTGCTCATGCGTTGGATCCTTTGATTAGTTGTGAACTATAAAAGTAGTTCGCTGCTGCTTATTTATGGCATTAACTATTTTTTTTTAGAATTTAATTTGGTTTTGTCTACGATTTATTCGTAGGTTTACGAAAAGTTCGTAGATATGGATAAGCTTAGTTTTCCGGAGGAGCAGGCGATGCAATCAATCTGGCAGATTGGGGAGGGTAATGTGAAAGCCTTTTTGGAAAAAATGCCGGAGCCCCAGCCTCCCTATACCACGCTGGCTTCGACGGTTAAAAACCTGGAGAAGAAAGGGTATTTGATCAGCCGGATGATCGGGAATACGTATGTGTATCGGCCAACCATAACCGAAGAAGAGTACAAGAAGCGGTTTATGAAAGATTTTATCCAGGGATATTTTGATAATTCCTATAAAGCGATGGTGAATTTCTTTATTGAGCAGGAGCAGATGAGTAAAGAAGAGCTGAAAGAAATTCTGGACATGATTGAGGGAAAAAAATCAAACTGAAAAGATGAATGAATTTATAGCATACCTTCTGAAATTCAGTATCAGTTTATCGTTGGTGACACTGTTTTATCAACTATTTCTCAGGAGAATTACATTTTATAACTGGAATCGCTGGTATTTAATTAGCTATCCGGTAGCCTGTTTGTTTTTACCACTTTTGGACATTGGCTGGTGGATGGAGGAAGGTTCGGCGAACCTGACTGCATTAAAGGAATTACCAGCCTGGGGAAATTGGAAACCTGTTATTCAACCGGAAGCCAGTGAACCCATGAGTTACTGGGCATTTTTATACGTTGCATTGGTTGCCGGATCGGGTTTTATGTTGATTCGGTTATTGCTGCAATACCTGTCTATTATAAAATTATCGAAACGTGCCAAATGGTTGGCTGGTGAAGAGGTCAGGTTGTTTTCAGTAGAGGATTCGATAATTCCTTTTTCGTTTGGGCGTTCGGTATTTGTAAATCCTTCCTTACACAGTGAGGAAGACTTAAAAGAAATCATTCGCCATGAGATGGTACACGTTCGGCAACATCATACCGCGGACATGATGTTGGGTGAACTGCTGCTGGTATTGAACTGGTTTAACCCATTTGCCTGGATGCTTCGGCATGCCATCCGGCAGAATCTTGAGTTCATAGCCGACCGGCAGGTACTGACCCATGGAATTGATCGGAAGCAATATCAATACCTGTTAGTAAAAGTGGTGGGGCAACGCAATTTCAGCATGGCCAGTCACCTCAATTTTTCAGCATTAAAAACAAGAATCGCCATGATGAACAAAATCAGATCGGCACGCATACATTTAGTAAAATTTGCTTTTGCAGTGCCATTGGCAGCAGTATTATTGCTGGCATTCCGAAAAAAATCGGAAGCCGGTAAGGATGGATTGCATGAACAGCAAACTGAATTGAACGGTTATGGAAATCCGGCACTAAGAATCCTGGATGTTGTTCCGGAAAATAAAGTTAGCGGTGAAGTAAAAACAATGGAAGTTGTTCCCGGATTATTAGGCAAAAAGCTTGATACAATTCCGAGTAAGAAGGGTGTTTATGTATTTGGGCCCAACGAAAAAGGCTACTATTTCAGGGTAACGGAAATAAATGGCGTAACCACCGTAACGATACTGGATAAAAAGAAAAAATTATTGAAGACGATGAGCATGGAAGAGTGGGAGACAAATGAAGTGGAGAATGAAAAAAAATATGGAGAGCTGGCACCACCTCCTCCTCCGCCACCTCCACCACCAGCTCCTGCTGCACCAGCTGCAAAATCTTCCCCAGCAGCTCCTTCAGCACCGGCAGCTCCTTCAGCACCGGCAGCACCTGCTGCTCCACCAGTTCCCCCTAAAAAAGGGGTTGTAATTGTCAGTGAAGGATCACCTGTAATGGTAATTGATGATAACCAGAACAGCAGGATAACCGGTTCGGTACTAAGAATCCGGGCCGAAGAAGGAGCCGCCTCCCCCATCTATTTTGTTGACGGAAAAGAATGGGATAAGGATGATATTTCCCTGATTGACCCGAATCGCATTAAAGCCATCAATGTATTAAAGGGTGAAAGTGCAACAGCTGTTTATGGAGAAAGGGCAAAGGATGGCATACTTCTTATTGAAACCAAAAGAGGGGAGGCCAGAGAAGAAACGCTTAACAAAACAATTCCTGATAACCCGTTGGAGCCTGTTACTGTAGTTGGGTATGCAAAACCAGCGGGACTGCCACCACTTTATATTGTAGACGGGAAAGAAATGACTGCTGATGAGTTTAAAAAAATAAACCCCGAATCCATTGAGTCCATCTCGGTTTGGAAGGATAAAAAAGCGATCGAAAAATATGGTTCCAAAGGGAAGAACGGAGTTTTGGTAGTGGAGCGCAAAAAACAGTGATCCGTTAAAAAATTGCGTGCTTTTGATGAATTGCAGTAATTTTGCTCCCTCATTATTTGATTCTAGCAGAAAACTGTAATTTTTTATGGCAAATACCTCCGATATCAGCCGTGGCCTGATTATCAAACTTGACGGTAGTCTTTATAAAATCGTTGAGTTTGGAGAAAACAAAACAGCGCGTGCAGCCGCTAAAGTATGGGCGAAGCTGAAAGGTGTGGATAATAATCGTTCCATTGAGCAAACCTGGAATAGTGGTGATACCATATATCCGATCCGTGTAGAAAGAAAAAATTTCCAGTTTCTCTACAAGGATGACAGTGGATACAATTTTATGGACAATGAAACTTTTGAGCAGATTATTGCAGCAGAAGCACTGGTAGATGCTCCCCAGTTTCTAAAAGATGGTGCGGAAGTTTCGGTTTTGGTTAATACTGAAACTGAGTTGCCCATGAGTATCGAATTGCCCGATAAAATTGTTTTGAAAGTTACCTATAGTGAACCTGGCATGAAAGGAGATACCGCTACCCGCACCCTGAAGCCGGCGACGGTTGAAACAGGTGCAACTGTAATGGTGCCTCTTTTTGTTAACGAAGGTGAACTGATTCGCATAAACACCAAAACCGGTGATTACGTAGAACGTGTAAAAGAGTAATTTTTTTCGGTGAAAGAAGTTAGTGCCCCTCTAAGGAGGGGCATTTTCCTTATCTTAGCCGCCTAAATTGATCACCAACTGTAAATTCAGTACAATGGATTTTAAACAAATTCAGGAGTTGATCCGACTGATCAACAAATCGAACATCGGTGAACTGACGATTGAAGAGAAAGGTTTCAAGGTTACGATTAAGCAAAAGCAAGACACGATTCAGCAGGTGGTTTCTGCCCCCATGTATGCACAGTCAGCACCAGTTGTGCAGGCTCCTGCAGCGTCGGGGCTCCAGGCACCAGCAGCTGTTGCGTCTTCCAACGGAGGTGAAAAACCAAAAGCTCCGGAGGCCGTTGCTTCCAATCTTATAACGATTAAAAGTCCGATGATCGGAACCTTCTATCGTCGTGCATCACCCGATAAGCCACTTTTTGTAGAAGTAGGCGATGAAATTATCCCGGGAAAAGTGGTTTGCATTATTGAAGCCATGAAGCTTTTCAATGAAATTGAAAGTGAGATAAAAGGTAAAGTGGTAAAAGTTCTCGTTGAGGACGCGTCCCCGGTTGAATATGACCAGCCTTTATTTCTGGTAGAACCAGCTTAATGCACTAATTCTTTCCGAAGATGTTTAAAAAAGTATTAATCGCTAATCGCGGTGAAATTGCGCTTCGGGTTATTCGTACCTGTCGGGAAATGGGTATTAAAACCATTGCAGTTTATTCCACCGCTGATAAAGATAGTTTACACGTAAAATTTGCGGATGAAGCAGTCTGTATCGGTCGTCCGCAGAGTTCCGACTCGTATCTGAATATTCCACATCTGATGGCAGCAGCAGAAATTACCAATGCCGATGCTATACATCCCGGATATGGATTCCTGGCAGAAAATGCGCGCTTTGCCGAGATTTGCGGTGAACATGGGATCAAGTTTATTGGTCCATTACCTGATCAGATCCGTTCCATGGGTGATAAGATCACGGCAAAAGAAACCATGATTAAAGCGGGCGTTCCGGTAATTCCAGGGTCAGAAGGATTGTTGGAAAGCCTGGAAGAAGCCTATTCCCTGGCTGAAAACATGGGTTTCCCCGTTATAATCAAAGCAACCGCAGGAGGTGGTGGTAAAGGCATGCGGGTGGTTTGGAATAAAGATGAGATGGAGCGTGCTTATAATACAGCCAAAGCCGAAGCCCTTGCGTCCTTTAAAAACGATGGTATCTACATGGAGAAATTCGTGGAAGAGCCGCGTCATATTGAAATTCAGGTAGCAGGTGACCGGTATGGAAAAGTATGCCACCTGAGCGAGCGCGATTGTTCCATCCAACGCCGTCACCAGAAACTGGTGGAAGAGTCACCTTCACCTTTTATGACACCAGAATTACGTCAGGCAATGGGAGATGCAGCAAAAAAAGCGGCATCTGCCATTAATTATGAAGGGGTAGGGACTATTGAATTTCTGGTCGACAAACACCGGAACTTCTATTTCATGGAAATGAATACACGGATTCAGGTAGAGCATTGTGTTACGGAAGAAGTAATCAATTTTGATCTGATCAAGGAACAGATCAAAATCGCCATGGGTGAATCCATCAGTGGCAGGGATTATGAACCCCAAATGCATGCCATTGAATGCCGGATCAATGCCGAAGATCCGTACAATGATTTTCGTCCAAGTCCGGGTAAGATAACCGTATTGCATACCCCAGGCGGACATGGAGTACGTGTAGACAGCCATGTATATGCTGGTTATACCATTCCTCCCTATTATGATTCAATGATCGGGAAATTGATAACTGTTGCAAGAACCCGTGATGAAGCCATTAATACCATGTACCGCGCACTCAGCGAATACGTTATTGAGGGTGTGAAAACAACTATTCCATTCCATCTTCAGCTGATGCAAAACGAAGATTTCCGCAAAGGGAATTTTACGACGAAGTTTTTGGAGACGTTTGTGATGAAGTGAAAGGTGAGAGGTGAGAGGTGAAAGGAGAGAGGTCAGAGGGGAGAGGTCAAAAGGTGAAGGAGGTCAAAAGGAGAAGGAGGTGAATAGGTGAAAGAGGTGAATAGGTGAAGGAAGTGAATAGGTGAAAGGTGAATAGGGTGATTAAAATACATTAGAACATAAGTCCTAATACAAGCAATAGGCTCCCGAATCCGGGAGCCTATTGCTTGTAAATATCACTATTCACTATTCACTTATTCACCTATTCACCTCCTTCACCTCCCTCACCTCCCTCACCTCCCTCACCTCCTTCACTCTCCTCCGTTCCAGATCGCCTGCAACAACAATTCATTAAAATTCACCAGTGATCCCAGTTTCAGATCGGCGGCGCTCCATTTAGGTTGATGGAAAACATCCTGAGCTGGCACTACCACACATTTCATTTTTGCTGCTTTGGCGGCTATCAATCCATTAAAGGAATCTTCAAAGACAAGGCAGTTAGCTGGTTTGACATTTAGCTGACCTGCACAATTTATAAATACTTCCGGATGTGGTTTACCAAATGCAAGTTGTCCGGCTGAACTTGTTTTTTCAATATAGGAGCCAATATCCAGTTTGGTTACCACCATATCAATTAAACGCTGCGGAGAGGAAGAGGCAATCCCGATCCGGTAATTTTGTTTCCGGAAAAATTCAAGAATGAAATGTACACCGGGTAATGCGGTTCCGCGCCGGCTGATTTTCTCCATAGCGGCTTCTTCTATTCTGGAGATTGCTTTGGGGGCGAAGGAAGGGTCAACCTGAAAATAACTAAACCAGTGCTCAATCCATTCCGGCGTTCTTAATCCGGTACTACTGTGGTATTGTTGTACACTTAGTTTTACACCATAGGTGGAAAGGGCTTCAATTCCAGCTTCCTGCCAAAGTGGTTCGGAATCAATTAACAACCCATCCATATCGAAAATTACGGCATTCTGAGACATTCGCAAATATACGAATCAAGTGTTTGAATAGTGGGTTATTGTATTGCCAAATCCTTATATTGCAATCGGTTAGAACTCACCCAATTTCAATGCATGAGCGAATTGATTGACCGACTGAAACAAATAAGACTGGTTCGTAAACTGGTATATGCTGTTGTAGGATTTGTTTCATATCCCGGACTTGTTTTATTTAATAAGATTAAGATTTCCGGAACGGAACATATCGAAAACCTGCCCAGGAAAAATGTGCTGTTTGTTAGTAATCATCAAACTTATTTTGCGGATGTAATTACGTTTCTTCATATTTTTTGTGCTGTAAAATGGGGAAAGAGAAATGAATTGGGTATACCTTATTATTTGCTGAATCCCTTTACCAATGTCTATTATGTTGCGGCTGAAGAAACAATGAAAGGCAGTTTTATCAGCAAGTTTTTTATTCTGGCAGGCGGACTAACAGTGAAGCGTACCTGGAGAACAGGAGCAACTGAAGTCCGGCGTGGTCTTGACCCTTCTGATACCCGCAAAATTGAGCGGGCATTAAATTCCAGTTGGGTAATCACCTTTCCTCAGGGGACAACCAAGCCATTTGCGCCTGGAAGAAAAGGGACTGCATTGATAATTAAAAAAAATCGTCCCATTGTAGTGCCTGTTGTTATCAATGGGTTTTGGAGGGCGTTTACGAAAAAGGGACTGAGTTTTAAAAAAAGAGGATCACTTCTTACAGTTCGGTTTAAAGAACCATTGGAAATTGATTATGATGCTTCAACAGATGAAATTCTGGACAAAGTGATGGACTCGATCGAACAGAGTAAAAAGTTCATGCTAAAAGTACCACACCTTAAAACCGCATTCGAAGAGAAGGCTGCCAAAACAAAACAATAAAAAAGCTTGTTGGAAAAAATGACCCTGCCGGCCATTTTATCCTTCGCTAAACAGCGCTTTCAGTTCGGTAGCATCTGCAGCTTTCATTTTTCCACCCAGGATTAAACGCAATTGCCTTCTTCTTAAAGCTCCTTCAAAAAGTTTTTGCTCAGCTTCGGTTTCTGGTTCGAGCACAGGAACCGGACGCGGTTTGCGATTAGGGTCGAGTGCAACAAAGGTGTAATATGCTTCATTGCTTTTATACCTGTATTGATGGGTAAGATCTTCGCCCCACACACTCAGGTGAATTTCCATGGAGGAATTGAACGATCGGGTAACGCTCGCTTCAATGTGCACCACATTGCCGAGTTTGATAGGCGATTCAAAAGAAATATTGTCTACGGAAGCAGTCACCACCGGCGCATTGCAATGTTTACCGGCTGCCAGTGCAGCTGCAATATCCATCCAGTACATTAAGCGACCACCCATCAGGTTACCAAAAACATTGGTATCATTGGGTAAAACCAATTCAGTCATCGTGACCTGGCTGTCAGAAGGTTTTTTCTTTTGCATGGCCGCAAGCTACGCCAGTTTGCCAATATCCGGGCTAAATTTTGCTTAAAAATCTGACAGACAGGGGCATTGCTTTTATATGCGGCAATGTTCAAGTTTGGTCAGAAATGCCTCATCCACATCTGCACCAAGGCCGTTTCCATCCGGTAATTCAACCAAGTAACCATTGTATTTTATTCCTCCGATAACCGGGTCTTCTAAATGTCCCATTAAACAGGTGTCCATATCATAGAATTGAACATTTGAATGAGCCGTTGCGAAATGAGCAAAAGCGGTAAGAGCAAGCCGGCTTTCCAGCATACCACCCATCATACAGGGAATTTTCCGTTCCTCACAAGCCCGGTTAATTTCGATTGCTTCCTGAATTCCACTGCTTTTTGAAAATTTGATATTTACATAACTGCAGGCATCTGCTTCAATAACACGAATGGCATCCCGATGATCAAAAACGGATTCATCCGCCATGATGGGGACAGGGGATATTTTTTTTAATTGGGGGCCCAATTGATCATTATAGGTTCGCATGGGCTGTTCGCAAAACTGGATATCAAGGTCCTTCAGGGCGGTAAGTGCCTGTTTGGCACCCTGGTAATTCCAGCCCTGGTTGGCATCAATACGCAATTGAATAGAAGGGCCCACGGCATCGCGAATTGCTTTTACCCGGGCTATATCCGTTTGCGGGTCCTTACCCAGTTTGATTTTTATGATCCGTACACCTTTGGAAATATAATCTTTTGCTTTTTGCTCCATGATGGCAACTTCATCAATTCCAATTGTGAGATCGGTTTCCATCTGGATTTTTTCTTTTCCACCCAGAAATTGATACAATGGTTTTCCGGCTGCTTTGGCTGCAATATCATACAGCGCCATATCAAAAGCGCTTTTTGCCGTGGAATTCCGCGCGGTAAACAGGTGGAGTTCCTGCATTCGATTCCCAATCGCCAGGGGATCTTTTCCTTTCCATAATTCCGCAAAATCCTGTGCCATGGCAAAACAGGTAGACTGTGTTTCGCCAACAATCATGGGGAAGGCAGAACATTCTCCCACTCCGTAAAATCCGGCATCAGTATGTACCCTTATAAATATATTTTGTGCAAATTTCATGGTTCCGGTAGCTATGGTAAAAGGAACCATTGGTATGCTATAGCGGTAAATATCAATATGTGTAATGACCATTCTCAAAAATAGGACACTTTCTTCCAAAAATTGAAATAGGAGGAGGGGGTTCCTTTGAAGTCAGGAAAAAGCCAGGGATAAGGTTCTTTGATGCCTGGATAATCGACTGTAAGTGGATGTTCAACCGAATAAATGGCAGGGACTTCTGCAAGTTCCGGTATGGATCGGGGAGATCCTGTTACCACCTGAATATCCGGAATACAATCGACTGCCAGTTCAAGAATAAAATCAAGCACTTTTTTACTAACTGGAAACTGTTTAAAGTGAGCAGGATCAAGAATCAATAATCGATTGGCCGGAAGGTCTGCATGCCAGTCAGGATTTAGCCAATACGAATTGTACAGGAATACCGGAAGGTCGGTTCTTATTTTGGGTGGAGCAGTTTCGGGTAAAATGGTAGCGAATTCCGGTCTCCACGTATTTTGCAATGCTTCTGGAACCGGTTGTTTCAATATTTCTTCGTAGGAGATATCCAAAAATGTTCTTTTCTGGTTGCTATTCAGGTAATAATTGATATTGTCCTGGTTGGCAATGTATTTTTTATTGGAAAAAGTACCTGCCACCCATTGCCAGCTGAGGGTATTGCTGGCGATATCACCATCCAGCAAATGGTAATACATCCATGTTGCTGGAAGTTTCCAGTGGGCTTTAGCCAAATTACAGCTTATGCCGGCTATGTACATACGAAGATGATTGTGCGCATATCCCGTTTCGAAGAGGGTTCGAATGCCTTCATCAATTGCATGAATTCCGGTAGCGCCATCTGTTAATGCCTTTTGTAATTCCTGATGAAGGACATCCTGCTGTGGTTGTCGGATGTCATGCATAATCTTCTTTCCAAGATGCCACCAGGTTCGCTGAAAATATTCACGCCAGGCTAATTCCTGTATAAATTTTGTAGCCGTTTTTATGGTATATCCTCTTTCTTTCAGGTTGTTCCAGATCTGCGGCAGGGTAAGCACCCCTCTTGAAATATATGGGGATAAACAGGAGACAGATCCATTATTGAAATTTCTGGTTTTTGCATATTGTTCGGGTGCTATGGACTGCATCCGCTCCAGTATTGATTGGTGGTCGGTCGGAAAAGAAGGCCGCATATCAGGATCGTTTACTGATTTTGTTGTTGGTAATTGTTTTTTGTCTGCTGCATTTAAATCGAATTACTTCCTTATTACGAAGACGCTTGTGTTTGGTGCTGCGTGATTGCACTCTTTTTCGCCATCGCTCAAAACTTTTTTTAAGCAGATGACGACGCATCAGTGTAATTACCTCTTTTTCAGTTAAACCAAATTGAATGAGGATGGCTTCAAAAGGAGTGCGATCTTCCCATGCCATTTCTACAATTCGATCAATTTCGATATCAGTTAATTGGATTGGTTCCATTGGTCCAGTTGATTTAAGAAGTTTTCCGCGATTGTTAAATGCAGCTCCTGTTTTTCTTTTGGCATTTTATCGAAACTGTGAACAAGCATTCCGAGTCGCGGGTTTGTAAGAAAAAAAGAACGATGGGTATGCATAAAGCGCCAGAATAAACCATCCCAGGTAGTCTGCCAGGAACCCTTCTCCCAATTACCCATTTTTATAAGATAGTTGGAACCACTGATATAGGGTTTGGTGGTCATTAGTCCGCCATCTGCAAACTGCGTCATTCCGTAGGTGTTGGGAACCATTACCCAATCATAACTATCAATATACATTTCCATGAACCATTGGTAAACAGCATCTGGATGAAATTCGCATAACAGAAAAAAATTGCCCAAAACCATCAGGCGTTCAATATGGTGGTTATAAGCAGTGTTGAGTAATTTTTTAATTACCGTATCAATTGGGTTAATGCCTGTTTCTCCTGTATAAAACTGCTTTGGTATGGGGCGGGAGAAATTCCAGAAGTTACTGGTTCTTTGTGTAGAACCTGCATGGAAATATACCTGATGAATAAATTCTCGCCAGCCTATAATCTGCCGGATAAATCCTTCCAGCGAGTTGATGGGGATTTCATGATTACTGGCGTATTGCAGTGTTTCATCCAGCACCTCCTGTGGTGTTAATAAGCCAGTATTTATTAATGGACTCAATACGCTGTGAAAAAGATAGGATTCTTCTTTTACCATTGCGTCCTCATAAGGACCAAAAGCTACGAGTCGCTCTTTTAGGAATTGTTGCAGCCAAAATCGTGCACCTGCATGCGAAGCAGGATATATAAATGGGGAAGTATTTCCAGGATTGTTTTTAAAATTTTGAAGTACATATTCAATAGCTTCCCGGGTTGAGTTTTCAGTTGGTGCCGGTTGTATTGAAGGTATGGGCATTTCCTTTGGTAAGCGCTCTCTGTTTTCTATGTCGAAACTCCATTTTCCTCCAATTGGTTGTTGCTTATTTTCTAGTAAGAGTTGAAGTTTTTTCCGGTGCCAGATATAAAAATCAGTTTGAAAATACCTGTTTTTTCCGGTGAAGACTGGATTGGCTTCTTCAGGTTGCAATAGAAAACCAGGATTGGGATACCAGTTAATGGTTAATTCACATTTTGATGCCATTTTTTTAATGCGCCGATCCAGCCAATTATCTGCGAGATAACAGATATGAAGGTTTTCTATGTTTTTATTGTGCAGAAACTGGCCCAGCTTTCTGCAATCTGCTTCTTGTTTAGTTGATTCGATATAGATTGTAGTATAGCCTGCCGCTTTTAATGAATCTTCAAAAGTCCTCATGCTGGCCCGATGAAAAATCAATTTCTGTTGGTGAAATTTATACTGTTTAAAGAAAAGTTCCTCTTCTGTCAAAATGATCAAACGTGATTTTGAAAAAGCGGGATGCTTTTCAAATAATTGATGGGGAAATACCAGTACAGCCTCTTTTTGCATGAAGAAATAAACAAAAAGCAGGACCCATTGTTGGATCAGAAACAGATTTCATGGAATCGATAAAAGGAAAAACTATTTTGCTGGCAGGAGCTACCGGAGGAATTGGAAAAGAAACAGCAAAGCTACTGATGGCAGGAGGTGCGCAGCTTTTTTTAACCGGTAAAACGGAAGGCAAACTGGCGGATCTGGCAGGCACTTTGAAATTGGATGATTCCCGATGGATGACCGCTGATCTAACGAATAGTTCCGATGTTGAAAAACTCCATTCGAAATTCAGCACTGTATATCCATCGATAGATGTGTTGATCAATGCCTCCGGTATGGGCATTATTAAGTCTGCCGAACTATTAAGTGAGGAGGAATTTATACAGACCATCCAGCTTAATCTGGTAGCCCCTTTTTTATTATTAAAAAAATTTCTACCCGATTTCAAAGCAAGAAAAAAAGGATTGATTATTCATATTCCGGGGATTTTAGGAAAGGTTCCTATGGCAGGTGCTGCAGCATATAGCGCATCCAAATATGGATTGGTAGGAATGCTGCAAAGTATTCGTGAAGAATTGAAAAGAACAGATATCCGGTTCACCAATATTTTTCTAGGAGGAGTAGATACTGCTTTCTGGGATCCCATTAATTTAAGGGTGCAACGGGAAAAAATGGTTCGCGCGGATGAAGCAGCCAAAGCGATCTGGTTCCTGTGTCAGCAACCTGAATCCGGTGTGGTAAGTGAAATGGTGCTTCAGCCCTTTAACCACCAGGCGATCTGAAATTGCCTTATTTTTGCCGCCTTAATCATGCTTCATGGATCCAAAATCCCGGATTTCTTTTGATAACACGGAAAATGCCTTTGCCTATAAAACGGATAAATCGCTTAGGAAGGCGCATTTTCTTTTTTCGTCGATGGGATTTAACTGGCTGGTTCAATTAGGTACGCGGGTTACTCCCTGGGCTATTAAAGCAGGGTTACCAATTAAAGGCCTGATTCGTACTACCCTGTTTGAGCAGTTTGTTGGTGGTGAAACCCTGGAGGAAACTGCGAGGGTTGCTGATTTACTGGGGAAATACCAGGTTCAGGTGATTCTGGATTATGGGGTAGAAGGCGGAGATTATGGTGAGCAGGGCCTGGATCATGCCTGTGATGAGTTCATCAAAGTGGTGAATTATGCAGCCACACAACCGAATATCCCCTTCATGAGTATTAAGGTAACCGGATTAGCCCGGTTTGGTTTATTGGAAAAACTGGATGCCGCTGCACAGGCAAAAAGCGGCTTTGAGGGGCGGATTCATACAGAAATACTAACGGAAACAGAATTAGCGGAATGGAATCGCGTAATAGCAAGAATGCATCGGATTTGTGAAGCAGCATCACAGCAACAGGTTGGTGTGTTGATAGATGCGGAGGAAACCTGGATTCAGGATCCGGTGGATGCGCTGGCTATGCAGATGATGGAAAAATATAATAAGGCAGAGCCGATTGTTTATAACACGATTCAGTTATACCGTCATGACCGGCTTCAGTTTTTAAAGGATAGCTTTCACCAGGCAGAACAACAGGATTTTATGCTGGGTGTCAAACTGGTTCGCGGTGCTTATATGGAGAAAGAAAGAAAGCGAGCGGAGGAAATGAATTATCGTTCACCCATTCAGCCTAATAAGGAAGCCTGCGATCGTGATTATAACTGGGCAGTTGAATATTGCATTGAACATATTGAGCGGATTGCGACGATCATTGCTTCACATAATGAATACAGTAATTTGTATGCGACTCAATTACTGGAGAAAAAAGGACTCTCGCTCCATCATTCACATATTCATTTTTCACAGCTCTATGGAATGAGTGATAATATCACATTTAACCTGGCAAAGGCTGGTTGTAAGGTTAGTAAATACCTGCCCTTTGGTCCAATTGGCGATGTGGTACCTTACCTCATGCGCAGGGCACAGGAGAACAGTTCGGTAGCCGGACAAACAGGACGTGAATTGGGGTTGATCAAAAAAGAAAGGAAGCGAAGATCGAAACGTTAAAAGCCTTTGCTCCAGCCTATAGTTATCCACTTTTTATTGCTTTGGTATTATAGTTGTTGTTTTTAGATCAGCATGAGTTGATTTCTACGCTAAACAGCATTTCTATGATTCAGTTATTGGCCGTTACTACCTATGAGGTAGGACGCTACGCGCAGGTAGTAGCAATCTGTAGCATCCCCGTTATTATACTTACTGTTTCCGGAATTATTTGGTTGCATTACCGTCGCAGAAAAAAACTGGATCCGGAAGAATTGCAATTACGCGAAACCATTCATCAAAAAATAAAATTGCAGGCTATGGAAAATGAGTTCAAACAAACGGATACTGATGTGCGCTATTTGCAGGATATGCTGCAGGAGAAGCAACTACAGATTGAGTTTTTGCAAAATCAACTTTCTCAGCGGATTCGGAATTTTCATGATGTGGAAGCACGTGAAGAGCAGATCCGTCAGGAATTGAAACAGAAAGAGGATGTTTTAAATGAACTGAAATATCAGGTTAGTCTGAAAGCGGAGGATCTGGCCCGGATGGAAGATAAACTCCAGCAGCAGGCCGGCTTTCTTTCCGGTTTACAGGAACATCTCTCCCAGGGCATTGAACAACTCAAAGGTGTCCGGGATAAACACGCTCCGCTCGTTGCTGTCGGCTAACCTTCTTCCACCCGTCGGGTTTAAGCGACGGGTGGAAGAAGGTGGAGGATTTCTTCAAGGAAGCGTTGGTCGGTGGTGTCGAATTGGTTGAGTTGATCGGCGTCAACGTCCAGAACGCCCATAACAGCGCCGTTTCGGAAAATTGGTACCACGATTTCAGATTTGGATAGACTGCTACAGGCAATATGACCGGGGAATTTTTCCACATCCGGAACAATCAGTGTTTTGGCTTCTTTCCAGCTGGTACCGCAAACACCGCGGCCCATGCGGATTCTGGTACAGGCAACTGGTCCCTGGAAGGGGCCAAGTACGAGTTCGTCACCTTTCACCAGATAAAAACCTACCCAGAGCCAGCCAAACTGTTCTTTCAGGGCAGCGGTAATATTGGCAAGGTTCGCAATTTCGTCGGTTTCACCCTCCAATAAGCCTTTGATTTGAGGAAGCAGGGATTGATATTGTTCCTCTTTTGTCCCTTTATTTATAAATAAGTCTTCTGCCATCCTGCAAAATTAATCATTTTGTTTCCACAAGTTTCCCACCCGACCGGTGCCACCCGACCGGTGCCACCGGTCGGGTGAAGGAAATGTGTAACTTGCAGGCATGCAACAGTATCACCAGTTATTGCGACATATTTTGGAAAATGGGGTAGAAAAATCGGATCGTACCGGTACCGGAACAATCAGCTGTTTTGGGTACCAGATGCGGTTTAATCTGGCAGATGGATTTCCTCTTGTAACAACCAAAAAAGTACACCTGAAAAGTATTGTGCATGAGTTGTTGTGGTTTTTACAGGGCTCCACCAATATTTCCTATTTAAAAGAAAATGGCGTCAGCATCTGGAATGAATGGGCGGATGAAGCCGGTGAACTGGGCCCCGTTTACGGAAAACAATGGCGGAGTTGGGAGGGAAAGGATGGGAAAGTGGTGGATCAGATTACCGAGCTGGTTCAGCAGTTAAAAAGCAATCCGGATAGCCGGCGGCTGATCGTAAGTGCCTGGAATGTGGCCGAACTCTCTGAAATGGCCCTGATGCCCTGCCACACGATATTTCAATTTTATGTTGCCAATGGGAAACTGAGTTGTCAGTTGTACCAGCGCTCGGCGGATGTGTTTTTAGGGGTTCCGTTCAATATCGCCTCCTATGCACTTCTTACGCTGATGCTGGCACAGGTTAGTGGCTTAGAACCGGGAGAATTTATTCACAGTTTTGGGGATGTCCATATTTATAGCAATCATCTTGAACAGGTTCAACTGCAATTAAGCCGGGATCCCTTTCCATTGCCGAAGATGAAAATAAATCCGGATGTAAAGGATATTTTTGGTTTCCGCTTTACCGATTTTGAATTGGTAGACTACCAGAGTCATGGAGCCATAAAAGCGCCGGTGGCGGTTTAGGAGGAAGTGAAAGGTGAAAGGTGAAAAATTAGAGAAGTTATGAAAATTAGTTTGGTGGTTGCTGTAAGTGAAAATCAGGTGATTGGTAAAGACAATCGGCTGTTATGGAAATTGCCCAACGATATGAAATTTTTCAAGAATACCACCTGGGCGATGCCTGTTATTATGGGTAGAAAAACATATGAAAGTCTGGGTAAACCATTAAACGGCAGAACCAATATTGTTCTCACAAAAAAAGCTGATTGGTCAGCACCCGGGGCGTTGACAGTTCACGATTGGAAAACTGCTCTATCAGTAGCTCGCGATACAGACGCAAAAGAAGTTTTTGTAATAGGAGGCGGGGATATCTACCAGCAAAGTATGGAGTTTTGCCATCGTGTATATCTTACTCGTGTTCATACAAATATTGAAGGTGATACATTTTTTCCGGAATTACCGCCTGATCAATGGAGACTGCATTCCAGACTGGATTTTCCTGCAGATGAGAAACATGCTTATGCCTATAGTTTCGAAGTTTGGGACAGTAACGGAAATGACCTGAATGGAGCATAAGCCATACAGCAGCATTGAATTGGGTGCTAAATATCTTCGATATTGGTGTACCGCAGGGAATGGGAAAGGGCATGGGATTCATTCTCCCTTTGTTTATGCTCTGATTCGGGATGTATTAAATGATGGGGGTGAATACTATGCCTATTCCCAAATTGAAAAACTACGACTCCGGCTTGAACACGATAAAAGTAAAATAGAACTGGTTGATTTGGGTGCCGGAGGTAAAGGAAGAAGACAGGAATCCATTTCAACCCTTACAAAACGAACTTCCAAATCAAAAAAACTGGGCAGGCTCTTATTTCGGCTGACCAATTATTTCCAGCCGGTCAATATGATCGAACTGGGGACTTCCATGGGATTGTCGGCCGCCTATATGTACGCTGGAAATAGTAGCGGCAAATTAATTACCCTGGAAGGGGCACCGGAAATTGCTGAGAAGGCAAGAGAAAATTTCAGGTATCTTGATTTTAAAAATATCCATACAATCACCGGTAACTTTGATGACACCCTTTCTCCTCTACTGGCAGGGATGAATCAGGTAGATTTTGCCTATTTAGATGGCAATCACCGGTATGCACCCACCCTGCGCTATTTTGAGCAACTGCTTGCAAAAACAAGTGCATCCTCTGTACTTATATTCGATGATATTCACTGGAGTGAAGAAATGGAAGCTGCCTGGGAAAAAATAAAGCAGGATCCGGCTGTACGATGTACAGTGGATTTGTTTTTTATCGGATTGGTATTTTTCTCCGACTCCTTTAAATATCCGCAGCATTTTACGATCCGGTTCTGATTAAATCTTTTCTAACGTCTTTTAGTATCCGTAATAAAACTTAAATTGGTGGAGAATCAAATTGCTCCAGCATGACCATTGGCGTATTGAAAGAACCCGCTTCAGAAGCCAGGGTCTCCATCTTACCGGAGGCAGTGGTAGCATTACAGAAAGCTGGCCACCAGGTTTGGATTGAAAAAGATGCCGGACGCCTTGCTTTTGCTTCGGATGAACAATATGAAATAGCAGGAGCTATTCTGGTGAGCCGGGAAAAAATCTGGGAAGCGGAATGTATTCTGGCAATTCAGTTGCCCGAACCGCTTCCTGTTCAACATCTGAAAAATAAAATTCTTATTGGTGTTTATCAGCCACTTTATAACAAACAGCTGATGCAGGAATGGGCAGCAGCCGGATTAACCTGTTTTAGTTTGGATATGTTGCCAAGAACCACGCGTGCGCAAAGTATGGATGTGTTGAGTTCTCAGGCTAATATTGCAGGGTACAAAGCAGTACTGCTTGCTTCGGCTACCTATCCACGCTATTTCCCCTTATTTATGACTGCTGCAGGAAGCATTACACCTGCGAAAGTGCTGATATTAGGTGCCGGTGTTGCGGGCCTGCAGGCTATTGCAACTGCCAAACGGCTCGGTGCTGTAGTGGAAGTTTTTGATACCCGTCCTGCTGTAAAAGAAGAAGTAAAAAGTCTGGGTGCTAAATTTATAGAAGTGGAAGGTGCAGCTGATGCAAGTCAGGCAGGCGGATATGCAGTGGAACAATCTGACGATTTTAAATCGAGACAGCAGCAAAAAATTGCTGAAAGTATTGCGAAAGCTGATATTGTTATTACAACGGCGCAGATTCCTGGAAAAGCTGCCCCTGTCCTTGTACAAACTGAAATGCTCGATGCCATGAGAGCTGGTTCTGTTATTATTGACCTGGCAGCTGCAACCGGCGGTAATACGAGTATGACACAAAATAATGCAACGATAAATTACAAAGGAATAACCATCATCGGAAATTCAAATTTAGCGGCAACTCTACCTTCTGATGCGAGTAAACTGTATGGAAAAAATGTACAGCAGTTTCTTGGCTTGCTAACGGGCGAAGGAGCTGTATTAAATCTGAATTGGGAAGATGATCTGGTAAAAGGAGCCTGTATCACTCATAATGGTGAAATCCAGCATGAAAAAGTGAAATCAATCTAATTCAATAAAATAATCAGCATGGAAAATATCTTGGAAAAAATAGCAGTGCACCAGGATTATATCTATATCGTGGTGCTGATGATTTTTCTCGGCATAGAAGTAATTGGCAGGGTCCCCAGTGTTTTACATACGCCATTAATGAGTGGAGCAAACGCAATACACGGCGTTGTAATTATTGGAGCAATAATCGTAATGGGTAAAGCAGACCCTGAAAATTATATTGCACTTATTCTGGGATTTCTCGCTGTAATTCTTGGAACACTGAATGTGGTAGGCGGATTTGTTGTAACTGACCGTATGCTTGAAATGTTCAGACACAAGCATAAATGAACCATTAATTAAATCGTATGTTGCTTACCGTTATATATCTGCTGGCGTCTGTTAGTTTTATACTCGGACTTAAAATGTTATCCAATCCGGCTTCAGCGCGAAAAGGAAACAGGATTGCCGCTGCGGGAATGGGGTTGGCAATACTCGGAACTATTTTTTTGTACAAAGAAACGGATGGCACCCGACTTGGAAATTATGCCTGGATTTTCGGTGGGTTGATTATCGGTACAATAGTCGGAACACTTGCAGCAAAGAAAGTGAAGATGACAGCAATGCCCGAAATGGTGAGTTTGTTCAATGGGATGGGAGGCGCTTGTGCAGCGCTTATTTCAATAACAGAATTTAATCATCTGGCGGAGGTAATACATCAGCCACATGATATTTTATTAGGCGATATTTTTCCCGCCAGTGCAAGCTATTCTGCCTGGGTTGGGCAATCTGTGGTAATTCTGGCCGGACTTATAATCGGATCGGTTTCTTTTTCGGGAAGTGTGATAGCCTGGGGTAAACTCAATGGAAAAATTCATGATTTCGCATTTAAGGGGCAGCACCTGGTGAATATGCTTCTTTTCATTATCATTTTAGGATTGGCGGGATGGATGGCTGGTGTTTATAATAATGCAAACCTAACCGTATTCTATCTCATTTTTGTTTTATCGCTCCTGTATGGGGTATTTTTCGTGTTGCCGATCGGAGGGGCTGATATGCCGGTAGTAATCTCACTCCTGAATTCTTTTACCGGAGTAGCAGCTGCCTGTGGTGGTTTTTTGTATAATAACAAAGCTATGTTGACCGGTGGCATTCTGGTTGGTGCAGCCGGAACCCTGTTAACCATTCTGATGTGTAAAGCAATGAATCGTTCTTTGCTGAATGTTCTGGTGGGCTCTTTTGGAGGTGGGGCAACAGCTAAAACAGAAGCTGGAAAACCAATTGGAAATTATAAAGAAATTACCTTGTCTGATACAGCCGTATTATTGACCTATGCACATAAAGTAATGATTGTGCCAGGTTACGGCCTGGCGGTTGCGCAGGCCCAGCATGCCTGTCACGAACTGGAAAAATTATTGACAGAAAAAGGAGTGGAAGTAAAATATGCTATCCATCCCGTGGCGGGTCGAATGCCCGGACATATGAATGTATTGCTCGCAGAAGCAGATGTGGATTATGATCATCTGCTTGAAATGGAAACAGCCAATGAACAATTTTCAACCACTGATGTGGTATTGGTGCTGGGAGCGAATGATGTGGTTAATCCGGCTGCAAAAACGGATCCTGCATCGCCCATTTATGGAATGCCTATTCTTGAAGTGGAGCTGGCTAAAAACTGTATCGTCAATAAACGCAGTATGAAACCGGGATATGCCGGTATAGAAAATGATCTTTTTTTTCAGCCCAAAACATCGATGCTTTTTGGTGATGCAAAGAAAGTCTTGGAATCAATTACGACGGAAATTAAAAATCTCTAAGTTGTAGTTTTGCAAAAAAGCATACTTGAAGATTCCAGCAGCATTTATTAAGCAGATGACCGGAGCCCCCGGATGGAGGGAAGCTGATTTTTGTGCCCTATTGGAAAGCGGGGAGCAGGTTCAAAGTATTCGGATGAATCAGCGGAAAATGAGTGATCCGGATCAATTAAATTTTAAGGAACGTTCAGCAGTTCCCTGGGCTTCCGCAGGATTTTATTTACCGGAGCGTCCAAAGTATACACTCGATCCTTTATTACATGCTGGTGCTTATTATGTACAGGAAGCCAGCAGTATGTTTCTAGAGCAGGCTATACATCAGTTGTTGTCGCAAAAAAACGGACTACGTGTACTTGATTTATGTGCGGCTCCCGGGGGGAAATCGACCCATCTTCGTTCTCTTTTTCCGGATGACACGGTATTGGTTAGCAATGAGGTTATAAAAAGCCGGGTTACCATTCTTGAGGAGAATCTGTTGAAATGGGGTAATAGCCATCAGATCATTACAAATAACGATCCAAGGGATTTCAGGAAGGCGGATTTGTTATTTGATGTGATTGTGGTGGATGCTCCCTGCAGCGGAAGCGGACTGTTTCGCAGAGATCCCAAAGCCATGGAAGAATGGTCAGAAGAACTGGTTGAATTATGCGGTCAAAGGCAAAAGCGTATACTCGCAGATATCTGGCCCTGTCTGAAAGAAAATGGCTGGTTGATTTATTCCACCTGTTCCTATTCTATGCAGGAGGATGAATCAATTGTTGATTGGGTTTTATCGGGTTTTGAAGCAGGAACGGCTAAGCTTCAGCTGGATCCTTCCTGGAATGTTATTGAGTCAGAATCCCCGGTTAAAAAAGGATTAGGGTATCGGCTTTATCCCGATCGATTAATGGGGGAAGGTTTTTTTCTGGCCGCTTTTCAAAAAGGAGGCGAAACAGAAAAAAAACAGATCCGTAAAAACCGGGTGAAACTGGAGAAAGCAACCAAACAACAAATAGAAGATATCCGGGAATGGGTGAAACCCGGACTTTCAGGATTTTATATGTTAAATGATGTAATGGTGGGAATGGGGGAGCCTGTACTTGAGCTCTTAGGGGATTTATCGCCCCTGTATATCCGAAGAGCCGGGGTTACCCTGGGCAAATGGGCGGGAAAACAATTGCTGCCTGATCATGCACTGGCACTCAGCCAGGATTTGAGTGCAGCAATTTCCCGAATAGAATTGCAGGATACAACAGCCCTTCAATACCTTAGGAAGGAAGAAATTCACCTGGATTCAGCAAAGCCAGGCTGGAACCTGGTCACTTATAAAGGATTGGGGCTGGGGTGGATGAAAGTACTACCCAATCGTTCCAATAATTACTATCCAAAGGAGTGGCGGATTTTGATGCAAAGCGGTCGCTGATCGGTCTATTAACCTGCTTTTAGCTGCAATTTTGCATAGAAAGCACCATATTTGCAGGAATACTAAAATTCGTAGTCCTGATGCAAAAAAAGCCGATTCTCTGGATCTTGTTTTTATTTCTGTCTTTAACCACATTGGCACAGGCTGATTTGGAAGTGAAAGGAAGCAGTCCGGATTTATACCTTCAGCATAAAGTGGCCGCCAAAGAGACCTGGTATAGTGTAGGTCGTTTGTACAATCTTCATCCAAAAGATATAGCACCGTTTAATAATACGGATATTAATACAGGACTGAAAATTGGCCAGTTGTTAAAAGTTCCACTTTTGGCAGCTAATTTTTCACAGGATGAAAAGAAGGCATCAGACGAAGTATTGGTTCCTGTATATCATAGCGTAGCAGAAGGCGAATGGATGTTTCGGGTGAGTGTTAATCATAATAAAGTTTCGCTTGATAAGCTGGAAAAATGGAATGGGATAACAAGAAATCAGATACGTCCGGGTATGGAATTAATAGTGGGATTTCTTAAAGTAAAAAAAGAGCTGTCTGCATTAGCCTCAAAAGCCGTACAGAATACGGCAGCTAAAAAAGAAACAACGCAACCCAAAGCTCCAATAGAAGCACCCAAGGAAGAGAAGCAGGTAACTATAACCAGTGCGCCGAAAACAAATGAGAAGCCTGCGCCTGCTCCAGTCCTTAAACAGGAAGAATTACCTGTATCCTCCGGATCCAATACTGTTGTTAATTATAATGGAGGATTCTTTAAATCAAATTTCAAAAACGGTTCTAAATCTGCCAATGGACTTGCCACCATATTTCGGAGCACCAGCGGATGGAAGGATGGAAAATATTATGCGTTGATGGATAATGTAGCGGTTGGTACCATTGTGCAGGTACGTCATACAGGTACTAACAAGATTGTATATGCGAAAGTACTGGGACAATTATCTGCTATCAAAGAAAATGCCGGGTTAACGATCCGAATCAGCAATGCAGCAGCAGCAGAATTGGAAGCAGGAAATCCGGATACGCGCTTTACGGTAGAAGTAAAATACTAGGAGAGGAGGAAGAGGAGAAGGGGAGTGCACTGCTGCGCTCCCCTATTTTGTCCAGTTAACCATCTAAACTAGTTGCGTTCAAGTTGCACTGTATCCACCAGGGTGGTTTGTCCAAGTGTTACAGAAATATTTTTTTGAACGGTTTTGAAACTGTCGGGAGCGGGATAAAAATGCAAGGAATAATCACCTGCAGGAATATCGCGGAACTGATAATTTCCATTATTGGTGGCAGTTGTGGAAATAGTATCTGTTCCATCCAGGGCGAAAATGGTGGTGAGAATAGAATCCGGAGCTACAAAACCTTTTACAATTCCACCGGATGGCACCAGGGATAGTACCCTGATTACAGGTTTCAGAATATATTTTCCACTATTACCTGCCGGAACAATTGATTTTGCTGCATCAAAATCAAGGATAAGACGATATAATACACCACCCGTTAAATCACTATTCACCATCACTTTCAATCCAGATTGTTGTGCACTGGGAGTGGTAAGCATTTCTTTCTGTCCGTCTGTTGTAATTACATAATTGTTTTCACCAAGAATCAGCCGAAGCTGGTTCATTTTCCCGGCTGGAAGGCTGGCGTCTGCAAGCAGCGTGTCGCGCCCATTCGTTAATTCCAGTAAATTGTATACACCCGGATGCGTGCCGGAAAGAGGTGTCCAGGCAGCACTATCACTTCCGATATTAACCTGGATTTCTTTAATGTCAACCCACACTTCTTTAATGTTGGGATTGGGAGCATCTGTAAGTCGAACTTCTAAACGGGCAGTATCCGGATTGGCATCATCATCCTGGCTGCAGGAAATCAGGAAAACTGCGAGGCCAGTTCCCATGAGGATTGTTTTTAAGAGGTTTGTTTTCATAAGTTTATCATTTTTAATCTGCTTTGAAACTGGTTCCAAAACTGTTCCAATCTCCCAAAATGTGAATAAGTTTTAGGGTATATTTGTTAAGGCTGATTTAACATATTTGAAAAAAAATTTATGAAAACAGGATTGCTGTTGTTTATTTTGGTACCTGTTTTGGCAATTGCACAAAACACACAGAAACCAGTATTACATGGCAAAAACTGGATGGCCATAACAGGGAAGCCATTGGCAGCGACTGCAGGCGCCGGAATTTTTCAGAAAGGAGGAAATGCGGTTGATGCAGCCTGTGGGATGTTGGCTGCAACCTGTACCATGTGGGATGTATTAAGTTGGGGTGGAGAAACGCAGGCATTAATTTATCATCCGGGATTAAAAAAAGTAATTGGAATTAATGCATTGGGCGTTGCTCCAACCGGAGCTACTCCGGATTTTTTTAAACAAAAAGGATACGATTTTCCTCCGGAGTATGGTCCATTGGCGGCGGTTACTCCTGGTACACCAGGCGGACTTTTCACTATGCTTGCGGAATATGGAACCATGAGTCTGTCGGAGGTATTGGCACCGGCTATTGAGCTGGCATCCGGTTATCCGATTGAGGCACAAACTGCTAACAGTATTGAACGCGAAAAGAAAAGAATAAAAGAATGGCCTTATTCTGCCAGGGTTTTTCTTCCGCATACAGGTCAAAAAAGAGAGGCACCTGTAGCTGGTGAAATTTTTGTGCAGCAAAATTTACTTACTACCCTGAATAAATTAGTTGAAGCAGAACAGGCTTCATTGAAAAAAGGAAAATCAAGAAAGGAAGCAATCTATGCAGCTTACGATCGATTTTATAAAGGTGATATTGCAGCCGAATTTGTCAGGGGTAGTCAGGAACAGGGTGGATTGATAACAATGCGGGATCTGTCAAATTGGAAAGTGATCATTGAGGAACCGATGAAAATAAACTATAAGGGAATAGATATTTACAAATTATCACAATGGACGCAGGGCCCCATGTTATTACAAAGCTTACAGCTACTAAATGAGGTTGATTTAAAGTCGATGGGGTATAATTCATCCAGGTATATTCATACAGTATATCAGGCAATGAATCTGGCTTTTGCCGATCGTGATTTTTATTATGGCGATCCCTATTATCCTCCTGTGGAACCGATGCAGGGGTTGTTATCGCCTGCCTATGCAAAGCAAAGAGCGAAAATGCTTTTATCAGATAAAAATGATGGTGAAATTGGTCCCGGAGATCCTTATCCATTTCAAAATGAAAGCAATCCTTACAATGAATTACTGACACACTGGAATGAGAGTAAAGAAATCGTTGCAGCGCCTGATGCAGATTATCTGGATCAGGTTTGGCGGGGAACAACGAGTGTTCAGGCAGCTGATAAGGATGGCTGGGTTGTTTCGATAACACCAAGCGGAGGATGGGTTCCTGCCTGTATAGCTGGTGAAACAGGAATTGGAATGAGTCAGCGTATGCAGAGTTTTGTTTGTGATTCGGCGTTGAATCCATTTAATGTTGTTGCTCCGGGAAAAAGACCAAGGGTAACACTGACACCAACCCTGGCATTAAAAGAAGGTCGACCTTTTCTTTCTTTTGCAGTACAGGGCGGAGATACACAGGACCAGAATCTGCTGCAGTTTTTTCTGAATATGACGGAGTTTGGAATGAATGTACAGGAGGCAGCAGAAGCACCTAATTTCAACAGTTATCAGTATTGGTTATCTCTTGGCGGAAAAGACAGAAGGCCTAAACCCGGACATCTATTATTGCATGAATCCACTCCGGACTGGATCCGGAAAGAATTGAAGGAGAAAGGATATATACTAAGATTTGAACCACGTACTTCCGGTCCAATCAATGCTATCTGGTTCGACTGGAAACATGGTAGTTTCTGGGGTGGATCAAGTAATTATGGAGAAGATTATGGAATAGGATGGTAGGCCGGCCGATCAGCTTTATGTCCAGGTTCGTAAATTAAGCGGATAAAAGAACTAAAGCGCTGATTTTCTCTTCGTATAGGGATTCCTGTTACAATACCAACCATAAAATTATCAGCAATGCTTACCCGCATTTGTGGTCGTATGGTCATATCAAAATCATCTTTTTGAAAGTTTTTATTAAGTTCAACTCCAATAAAATTCCGAGTTCCGCTGATCATATAATGAAAACTGGTATGAAGCTCCCATGAAGTAGAAGCAGCATGGTTCTGTTGATGGTGGATAGCTGGTCCTGTATAGATCAGGGTATGATAATTAGTGCCCCATCGCTTTGCTGCAACCAGAAATGGGTTGTATAGATGCCCATTAAAAGGGGAGTTTTTCCCATAATCACGAAAGGAGACGAGTTCAAATTCATGTATATAACCAATAGCCAGAGATGTATTTGCAGGATCGGAAATCAGGAATGTATATTGGGTGGCAAGCTTTATACTATTTAGTCGGCTTTCCGGAGTTTCCTTCCGGTCGTTTGAACTGGCGGGATAATAAAAACTGAAAGGAAGTTCTACTTCAAATCCCCATCGATCCATAGGGGCGAATTCATATTCGATCAGTGCAGTATAAGAATCATACCGGTTATTGTCAGTAATCCCCATTCCGATATTCCATTCTTTTTCTCCTTTTCTTGCGCCTAAATCACGTATCAGATCCACATATAGTGGTTCGGCGTGCAGAACTTTTGGTTTTTGTTTTGGTGTTTCTATTTCTGCGATATAAATACTGTCTCTGATCGTTTTTTGAATAGTTGCAGTATCCTGATCATTTTGTGCAAAGATTCGATTCGTAAGGATAATGGAAACTAAGAGAAAGGCCAGGTGCTTCATGCTGCAAATCTATTTTTCGCAAAATAGAAAAATGAGAAAGAAGTATTAAAATTGACTGTTCTAATCAGATTCTAATTTGCGTTTACCCAACCAGCGCGGATGGAGAAAAGAACCAGGCCAACCCGGCTTTTGACCTGTAATTTTTCAAATAAAGCTTCGCGATATCCATCAATTGTGCGTTCGCTTAATTTCATGGTGAGTGCGATTTCTTTATAGGTCATTTCAGAGGCGGCATATTTGATAAATTCCATTTCTCTTTCGGAGGGTCGGATAGCAGGTTCAATAATTTTTTCTTCGCGGTGAATGGTATGAACAAGTTTTCCGGTTACAAAGTCGCTGTAATAAAATCCTTTCACCAGGATTTCACTCAATGCCCGATGTAATTCAACCTGGGTGCAATCTTTGAGCAGATACCCTCTGCAGCCTGCGCGGATCATTTGAATAACAGAAGCTTCGTCGTCGTTCATGCTGAGTGCAAGTAATTTTATTTCAGGAAACAGTTTGCTGATTTCACGGGCAGTTTCCACCCCGTTCATCACGGGCATATTAATGTCGAGGATACAGATGTCAGGCTCAACGGAAGCAGTTTTTAAGGATTCAATTAGAAGTTTACCATTATTAGCAAGCAGAATTACGGTGAATTCCGGTGAATCATTGATCAGATGTGATAAGGATTCAGCTATTAACCGGTGGTCGTCTGCTATGGCTACTTTATATACAGGTTGATTAATTGCTGGCATGATTGATTTGTTTTGGTAAAAGAATATGAATGGAAGTTCCCTGACCCGGACTGCTTTCTATCTGAAGGGAAGCACCTACCAATTGGGCTCTTTTTTCCAGGTTTTTTAAACCGGATCCTGCTTCTTTAATAGATTTTGATCCGGCTTCTTCTTTGCTGAACCCTTTTCCGTTATCAGAAATGTTCAACAAAAAGTAAGTGGATGTATAGTTCATCCGGATTAAAATCTCCGTTGCATTGGCATGTTTGAGGATATTGTTCAAAATCTCCTGAATCATCCGGTATAATATAATTTCTTTTTTGTCATCTATCAGAAAGTCTTCCCCTTCTGTTTCAAATCGACAACTGATCATAGCAGATTGTGCAATGCGGTCCAGTTCAAATTTAATAGATTCACGCAGGCCATAGCTGGATAACATATCGGAATTGAGTCCTTTGGAAAGCATACGGATATATTTAATTACATCCGCCAGAATCTGATTCGTGTCTTTGATTCTTTTAAAACTGGTATGCTCTTCCAAATCCTTTTCCAAAATATTCAGGTTGATACGGGCAACACTAAGAAGCTGCCCCATGTTATCATGTATTTCCTGGCTTATATCCCGCAGGGTTTGATCACGGCTTTCGATTTGTGTAGTGAGTACTTCTTTTTCATATGATTCCTTCATGTGTTGCTGTTCATGTTGGAGCCGAATTCTTCTTTTTTGACTGGATAGAATCAGATATACTACAAAGCCACTAAGCGCCAGCATGATGATGACAGCTGCCGCCATTGTATATATAATTTCAAATTGACTGGCATTCATGAGATCTGCTTATTCTGCCTGTGCCGGTTTCTGAACCAGCATGTTAATAGCAAAGGAAGCATAAAATAACCATTCTGAAACAATCAGAAAATTAGTAACGAGTTTTTGACCATCACCACCCAAAACATTGTGTAACCCAAGCGTAAGAAATGATATGATAGAATGGAGTAAAATCCCTATTGCAATCCAGAAACTGTGCCTGAAAATGGTTTCATTCCAGTTGTATTGATCAAATAATCGGGCAATATAAAACAGGACCTGCAAAATATGCAACAGACAGGTTAAACTAATAATTACGGTATTTAGTGAATCATCCGGGGGCTGAAGGTATTTTGCATTGAAGTAGGCGGCTATCCATACAAATAATATGGATAGCCGAAAACTTCGTTTCATTCGGCCCAGTTCTTCTGCCAGAGCCAGGGTTATAAGGGTATAAAACAGGGGGCGAAATACATGGTAATAAACAAAATTATGTTTATAATAATATGCCATCAGCCAATCCAGCAGTTCTCCGCCGGCAGCTACAACAAGAAAGATCAGAAAATTATAATTGGTGCGATTTAATTTTTTTTCTCTCGCAAATCCTATTGCTATTCCAATTCCAATTACCAAAAATTTAATTAGTGTTGTAGTCCAATAATTCATTCCGTTTTTCCGGGGGTTTAATTCATTTACTTACCACAGATGGTAGGACAGGGGTAATATACTTTATAAATTACTTCTCCGCCACCTGAAGATTTCCCCTGTTGTGATGTTGGGGTGGTTTTGGTTGCGTATAGAATAAAAACCGGACTTGCAAAATCAGGATCTTTGCCATAGTATATAGCAACTCCTTCAATTCCGATTGATTTTCTAAGGTCATCCAAAACTGCAACCGGAAGGTACATCCCATCCCTAAAGGTTTTCCTGAAATCAGGATCTGCCTGGTAATTTCTTTCAAATTCAGCTGCCTGCTCAGCTGTTATTTTTACTGCAATATGTTTTTCGTCGGCCGGAATTGTAATTGGTTTGGTTGATTTACAGGAGGCCATTACCAAGACAGATAGCAGCAGGATGAATACATTCTTCATAGTAGACTTATTGTTGTTATAAATGTGAACAGTTAAAAACCAGGGTTTGTACAGGTACGCACCCTGGTAGGCATGGAGTAAGCACAGTAAGAAATTAATCATTTTGGTTCATATCTCTGTCCTGTTGTTTTTTTTGCATCAGTACAATAACCATAGTTATAAGGGTCAGTCCGGCAAGGATTAACATCAGCCAGGGAATGGAGTGAACGGATAGGTCAAGTAATCTCTTCATAGATAATTCAGGGCGTTTAAGCCGGTAAGGTTGTGGCGTCCTGGACAACCACAACCATGACCGACCGAACCTGTTTCAAATTCAAAATTATTGGCTGGGTACTAGTAGAACAAGGGGATAAAACACAGGTTAAGGGGGCATTTTCCCCGTATTTATATAAAAAAAACCTGCACTAGGCAGGCTGGAATAAAAACAAATTAATCGCAACAAAATCAGTTTCAGTTGTGGATTAAATAGGTAAGGTAATGGTTACTGGTAATTCGACTGAGTTCATCCCATAAGTAAAAATAGTCGCATTGCGGCTGATGTTAACCCGCTTTTTTACGGTAAATAAAGGGGTATTTTTCCCGTAATGGTCTGTAACATATAAGGGTTATTTGTCGGGTGAAACCAAGAGGCTATAAAATAAAAATGGGCTGTAAATCGCGTTTACAGCCCATTTTTATTTTATATTAAACGTTTGTTATCCAACAAATTGCCGGCGAATAATATTCAACGCGGCTCCTGCTTTGAACCAGTCGATCTGCTGTTCATTATAGCTATGATTTGCCAGAATGGTTTCAGAACTTCCATCGGCATGGTGTAATACCAGTTGCAATGGCTGTCCGGGTGTGAAACTGGTTAACCCGATAATATCAATTGTATCGTTTTCCTGAATTTTATCGTAATCGTTTTTATCTGCAAAGGTTAAACCCAACATTCCCTGTTTTTTCAGGTTGGTTTCGTGAATTCGGGCAAAACTTTTAACGAGCACGGCACGTACTCCTAGGTGGCGGGGTTCCATCGCTGCGTGTTCGCGGCTGGACCCTTCACCATAATTTTCATCGCCAACTACAATTGTTCCGATACCTGCGGCTTTGTAAGAACGTTGAGTAGCCGGAACCGGACCGTATTCGCCAGACAGCTGATTTTTTACAGTATCGGTTTTTTCATTGAAGAAATTAACTGCGCCAATCAACAGGTTGTTACTGATATTATCAAGATGTCCGCGGAATTTTAACCAGGGGCCAGCCATGGAGATATGATCCGTTGTACATTTTCCTTTTGCTTTGATAAGGAGTTTTAAGCCTTTCAGATCAGTTCCTTCCCAGGCCGGGAATGGATCCAATAACTGAAGACGTTTAGATGCAGGATCAACCAATACCTGCACCCCGCTACCATCTGCTGCAGGAGCCTGATATCCGGCATCTTCCACTGCAAACCCGGTTGGAGGAAGTTCATAACCGGATGGTGCATCCAGTTTCACCTGCTCTCCTTTTTCATTGGTAAGCGTATCTGTAAGGGGGTTGAAAGTTAGGTCTCCAGCAATTGCCAGTGCTGTCACCAGTTCAGGTGAGGCAACAAATGCATACGTATTAGGATTACCATCCGCTCTTTTTGCAAAGTTGCGGTTGAAGGAGTGAACAATGGTGTTTTTTTCCTGCTTTTCTGCACCCATCCGATCCCACATTCCGATACAGGGACCGCAGGCATTGGCAAAAACCTTGGCACCAATCTGGTCGAAGGTACTCAGGAACCCATCGCGCTCAATTGTATAGCGAACCAGTTCTGAGCCTGGTGTAATCGTAAATTCTGCTTTGGTTTTGAGTCCTTTTTCCGCAACCTGACGGGCCAGACTAACAGCGCGACTGATATCTTCATAAGAAGAGTTGGTACAGGATCCGATCAGACCAACTTCCACTTTGGTGGGCCATCCGTTTTTGGCAGCCTCTTCCTTCATTTTTGAAATTGGAGTCGCCAAATCTGGTGTGAAGGGCCCGTTTAGATGCGGTTCCAATTCACTCAGATTGATTTCAATAACCTGATCAAAATATTGTTCCGGATTAGCATATACTTCCGGATCAGCTGTAAGGTGTTCACGAATTCCGTCTGCCAGTGAAGCAACATCAGTACGTCCGGTTGATTGCAGGTAACGGCTCATGCTTTCATCATAGCCAAAAGTGGAAGTGGTGGCGCCGATTTCAGCTCCCATATTACAAATAGTGCCTTTACCCGTGCAACTCATGCTGGTAGCACCTTCGCCAAAATATTCAACAACAGCACCGGTTCCGCCTTTCACGGTAAGAATACCGGCCACTTTCAGGATTACATCTTTGGGGGCTGCCCATCCATTTAATTTTCCGGTCAGTTTTACACCAATCAGTTTGGGCATTTTCAGTTCCCATGCCAGTCCGCTCATCACATCGCAGGCATCTGCACCACCCACACCAATTGCGATCATTCCAAGTCCGCCGGCGTTTACGGTATGCGAGTCCGTTCCAATCATCATTCCGCCTGGGAATGCGTAGTTTTCCAGAACAACCTGGTGAATAATACCAGCCCCTGGCTTCCAGAAGCCGATTCCATATTTATTGGAAACCGAAGCGAGAAAATCATATACTTCCTTACTTTCATTCACTGCACGTACGAGGTCCGTTTTGGAGTCATCCTTGGCTACGATCAGGTGATCGCAATGTACAGTGGATGGAACAGCCACTTTATCACGGCCAGCCTGCATGAACTGCAACAGTGCCATCTGTGCGGTGGCATCCTGCATCGCTACGCGGTCGGGCGCAAAGTCTACATAACTGTTTCCTCTTTCGAATGCCTGGGTAGCATCTCCCTGCCAGAGGTGGGCATATAAAATCTTTTCAGTAAGGGTGAGTGGACGACCAACCACCTGACGGGCTGCTTTTACCCTTCCAGGAAACTGTGCGTACACTTTTTTAATCATCTCGAGGTCAAAAACCATAACTATAGTATGTTTGAGGTTTGCTATTTCGGTTTCTCGGTGAAGTCACCGCGAATTTACCGATAAAACCGATTTGTTTTTAACCTTTTAAGAGTGTATTTGTCAGAATTTGCTAATTTGGTACTATGAAGAACTTCAAACACTTTATAGAATGGCATGTGTTTGGCGTTTGCTCCTATATAGGAGAAAAAATGGGGATCGCCCCCGCCACCATCCGTAAATACTTTATGTATATTTCCCTGCTCACCATGGGATCACCTATAATATTTTATACCATCGCAGCTTTCTGGATGAATATAAAACATTATATCTACGACCGGAAACGGAATCCCCTTCGTTATTTCTGAGCTGGTTTTCCTGCAAATCGCCAGGAGAGTCCCAGTCCCAATTGTGCCATCCGGATAATAGGCAATTCATCACCATTCGTAATACTGGTCAGTCCATAGGTATAGGCGGCATCAATGGATAACCCGTTTTTAAACTCATAGCCTATTTGGGCCATGGCATCAATATTTATGCGATTATATTGTGTCATACCAAAGCGCATTGGCTCTTTCTGGCTCTCTTTTGTGGTTGAACCCGAGATAGCCCCGCCTACAGAAGGCCCGAATGAGGCAAAAAGTCCCTGGTTCTTTTTAGTAAAATCCAGTTGAAGCAGGATCGGAAATTCTATGTAATGCAGGCGATATTGAACAGCCGGATCGTTTTTGGTACCTGCTAATTCAAAGCCATGCAGGCTGTATTGAATTCGTGGACTGAAATACAATTGGTTATCAAATTCTACTTTGATTCCGACAGCTGCGGATAATCCGTTCAGGTGGTTCGAGGGTGATTTTTTGCTGCTTGATTTATCGATGATTTGGGCTGAACTGGTATGCCATCCCGCCCTGAAATTCCATTGAACCGGTTGAGCAAATACAATAGAAGAAATCAATAGCAATAGAGCCAGGGGTACGATACGAATAACCATAAAATAATTGTTTTTAAAGGGTATTTTATGGTTTCTCTATGGAACTGGAAGGATTTAAACAGGATTGGATCAAACAAAATAAGTGGTAATATTTAGTTTATGCAAGTTCATCCGTGTTTTTGCGCCATTTTTTCGTTGAATGAATGGGATTCGCCTTTGGGTATCGAAAGTGACTGCCAGTTGGCTTGCTTATACATCTTTGCTATCAGGATGATTTGTCCAACGTGGGAGGCATGATGGGCGAGCTGTCTGTTGATAGCATCCAGGGCACTGTGTGGTTCAGTTCGGATAGTTATGGTTTTAGTAAGATCTTCCGGTTGAAGGGAATCCAGTGTATTGAAGAGGCAGGTCCAGGCTTCATTCCATAATTGCTTGAGTTGGTGCTGATCCATGGGCTGATCATCCGCAAATTCCTGCTCGCGCTGACGCCAGGGTTTTTCTCCGTCTTCCGTTAGAAAGTTGGTAAAGCGGCTCAACAGGTTACCGTGCATATGCCGCACGATCATTGCAATGCTGTTGGAGCCCGGGGCAGGTACACGGTTGAGGTCTTCTTCGCTTAATTGCACGAAACTGTTTTCCCCTAAAGATTTGTAGGTATTGAACTGTTTGCGGATGCTATCGAGATAAAGCTGGGCTGTGTTCATTGTTGGATTTTTGACGGTTTTTTGCTGATGCCATCTCAATAGGCGAGTGCGGCATCATCACCACGTTTATCTCCCACTGCTTCGAAGCTGCCATCTTCCCGGATCAGGATAAGTTCAGTTCGGCCAATGGGTCCTCTTTTGCGAATGGTATAACCAATGCTTTCGAGTTTTTTTATCAGCTCTTCAGGGAAACCAGGCTCCGTGTAAATGACATCGGGCAACCATTGCATATGAAATTTGGGTGCATTTACAGTAGTAGCTGCATCCAATTTGAATTCTAATATGTTCAGCAGGGTTTGATAAACAGAAGTGGTAATGGTGGTACCGCCCGGGGTTCCGGTGATGATAAAGGGCTTTCCGTTTTTCAGGACAATGGTGGGCGTCATGGAGCTAAGCATTCGTTTACCAGGTACAATGGCATTGGCTTCTCCGCCAACTGCGCCGTACATATTGGGCACTCCGGGTTTTACACTGAAATCATCCATTTCATTATTAAGCAGGAAGCCGGCTCCGCCTACAACGGTGCCTGATCCGTAGCTGCCGTTGAGGGTAGTTGTAACAGCTACTGCGTTGCCTTCTTTATCATAAACACTGAGGTGCGTGGTTTCTTCGGATTCCTGCTGAATGGAGCCTTCTCCAATATCCTTGCTGTTACCGGCTTTTCCAGGCTGGAACAAACGAAGGCGCTGCTGAATATAGTCCCTGCTCAGTAATTGACTGACAGGGACGTTGAAATAATCAGGGTCACCCAGGTATTTGGCGCGATCTGCATAGGCAAGCCGTTCGATTTCAGTCATGAGTTGAACGGCTTCGAGAGAATGAAATCCATATTGGCTGATTGGAAATTGTTCTGTCATCTGCAGCATCATGGGCAGCAATACACCGCCGCTACTGGGTAATGACATGGTAAGGATTGCATATTCCTTGTATTGGGTAAAGCTGGGGGTGCGGTTTTTTGCCTGATAGTTTTTGAGGTCTTTTTTGCTGATGATGCCATTGCCGCGTTTCATTTCTGCCACAATAAGCCGGGCTGTTTTCCCTTTGTAGAAACCGTTTCTTCCTTTATCACGGATACGGATAAGCGTAGCAGCGAGCTCTTTTTGTATAAGGGTATCGCCTGCTTTCCAGGGTTGGGGTCGGATGAAAACGGTAGGTTGGGTAGTATTATTCTTAAAATCCTTTTGATTGGAATTTAAACTCGAAGCTTCTTCTTCAGTGAGTACAAAGCCGTTTGCCGCAAGTTCGATAGCGGGTTGAACGAGTGTGCGGAAGGGGAGTTTTCCATATTGGTGCGATTGCCATAATCCGGCAACAGTTCCGGGTACACCGGCTGCCAGGTGTCCCTGTTGGCTCCTGGTAAGATTGGGACTGCCATCTGCATTCAGGTACATATCACGGTGAGCTTTACCCGGTGCTTTTTCTCGGTAATCAAGGGTGATTTGTTGTCCGGTGGCTAGGTGCGCCACGAGGAAACCGCCTCCGCCTAGGTTACCTGCTCCAGGGTATACGACAGCCAATGCCAGTTGTGTAGCGATGGCTGCATCTATTGCATTCCCTCCTTTTTGGAGGATCAACAGCCCAGCCTGGCTTGCCAGCGGATGGGCTGAAACTACTGCTCCGTTTTTGCCGGTAGCAGTTTTCTGAATGCTGTATGAAAAGGGTGTTAAGGTGGTTTGCGCCTGTAGGTTGAAAGTTCCAATACATCCTGCGAGAACACCAAGTAATCTAATCTTCATCCCCCGAAAATAGGAAATTCCGTTCACCCGACCGGTGCCACCCGCCGGGTGGCACCGGTCGGGTGAACCTTACTCCAATGAGAAGGCTTTGAACTGATGGGAATAGGATTCAGCTAAAAGCGAATGGTGGTGATTCATATAGTTTAAGCCGCCGAAAAAATCTAACATATAGTCTGTTGTTAGAAATCCAGTCTGATTATTCTGATAATGTTTAAAAGAGGAATATGGGTAATCCTGCCAGTTTTCAGTGATTCCATGATGTAAAGGATTTCTATGTATATACCAGAATGCCCATGCTAATTGTGCATCACTATAAATTGCTATTCGATTGAATGGGCTTATAAATAAACTTCCTTTTCTAGAGTATTGATAATTGTACCGTTTTGCATGAATACTTTGGAGCTTATTAATTGCAAAACTAAACTGGTTTACTTCCATGGATTCTTTTGTTTTTACCAGCAAATGGTAATGATTACTCATCAAACAAAATGCGTGTAAATCACTAACCGGAAGAATAATTCTTGACATATCTTCAAGCCAATTTTTATAATCTGAATGTTTTTGAAAAAGAAGCTCATTACCAACAGCTCTATTACAAATGTGATAAAATAAGCCAGGTTGAATAATTTTAGTATTTGTACTCATTTAACAAACTTCAACTATTCCATAGATCAGGTAAAGGTGATGAACACCCAAAATCGACTGGTGTTTTCACCTTTTTCACCCGACCGGTGCCACCCGGCGGGTGGTACCGGTCGGGTGAAGGAAGAATTTCTTAGCTTCGGAACTAAAATTGTACAACACATATATATGAGAAGAATAATTTGTTTGGTTGGAGCGTTCTTATTGGCAGCTGGCCTGCAGGCGCAATTGAAAACGCCGGAACAGTTTTTAGGGTATAAGGTTGGTACGAGATACACACCGCATTATAAAATTGTACTGTATTTTCAGCACCTGGCAAAAGAAGCGTCACAACAAATGAAGCTGGAACAGTATGGTGAAACGAATGAAGGCCGGCCTTTACTGCTGGCAACCATCGCCAGTGCAAAGAATCTGTCCAATATCGAAGCCATTCGGATGAATAACCTGCGTCTCGCCAATGCCACCAATGATCGGGCTGCACCAAGCGAAACGGCTCCGGCTATTGTTTGGCTGAGCTATAATGTTCACGGAAATGAAACGTCCTCCTCCGAAGCAGCTATGCTAACAGCCTATGATCTGGTGAATCCGGCTAATTCCAAAACACAACAGTGGTTACAAAATACAGTGGTTTTAATTGATCCCTGCCTTAATCCGGATGGCCGTGACCGATATGTCAACTGGTATACTACCGTTATTGGGAAAACCATCAACCCCCAACCCCTGGCTCGCGAACACCGCGAACCCTGGCCCGGTGGAAGAAGCAACCATTATAATTTTGATCTGAACCGCGACTGGGCCTGGCAAACTCAGAAGGAAAGTCAGCATCGCATTAAGGTTTACAATAACTGGCTGCCTCAGGTGCATGTTGATTTTCATGAGCAGGGAATTAATGAACCGTATTATTTCGCACCCGCAGCAGAACCATTTCATGAAGTGATTACGCCCTGGCAGCGGGAATTTCAAACCATGATCGGTAAAAACCACGCACGTTATTTTGATCAGGAAGGATGGCTGTATTTTACCAAAGAACGATTCGATTTGTTTTACCCGTCTTACGGAGATACCTACCCGACCTATAACGGATCAATCGGAATGACTTATGAACAGGGTGGTATCAGAGCCGGACTGGGTATTATCAACGAAGATGGAGATACCCTTACTCTGGTGGATCGCGCATTGCACCATTATACAACCGGATTAAGTACCGTTGAAATAACAGCACAAAATGCAACCCGTGTTGTGAAAGAATTCAGAACCTATTTTAATAATGTAATCAATAAGCCTGCTGGTGAATTTAAGTCGTGGGTAATTAAAAATGACGGTACGGATCGTGTTAGCCGTTTAACTCAATTGATGGATAAAAACCAGATTGACTGGGCATACGCGGCTTCTGCCAATTTAAACGGACTCAATTATTTCTCCGGTAAACAGGAGACTTTCAAATCAGAGCCTGGTGATATTGTAATCAATCTCAATCAATCCAAAGGGAATCTGATCAAAGTATTGTTTGAACGTAATTCGACTATTACTGATTCTGCTACATACGACATTACTGCCTGGTCCATGCCCTATGTATATGGATTAAAGACCTATGGTGTAGCCAACTTCATCACCAATACTACCAAAGCAGCACCGGGTGAAACAACAGTACCGGTTCTGCCTAACGCATATGCTTATGCGATCAAATGGGACGGATTACATAGTGCCAAATTTTTATCTGCAGCTATACAAAAGGGATTGAAGGTTCGATATACTGAACAGGCTTTCCAAATCGGCAATCAAACATTCGAAAAAGGATCATTACTGATAACAAAAGCAGCCAATGCGGGCAAGTCCATCCAGCAGGAAGTGGAGACTATTGCAAAGGCAAGCGGGTCCAAAGTTTATTCGGTTCCATCCGGATTTGTTGATAAAGGCTATGATTTCGGATCCAGCAGCGTTCGAGTTATCAACGAACCCAAAGTAGCACTACTTGCTGGGGAAAATATATCTTCTCTAGGGTTTGGTGAACTCTGGCATTTCTTCGATACACAATTGAACTACCCGGTTACTGTAATTAGTGCAACTGACTTTTTAAGGGAGGGGATGAATAAATTTGATGTCCTTATTCTACCGGATGGTAATCATGAATTTTTCTCCAAAAAAGAAACCAATGAAGAACTGAAATCCTGGGTTCGCCGGGGTGGTAAGATTATTGCTTTAGAAAATGCCGTGGCACAAATGGCAAAGAGTGATTGGGGAATCAAACTCAAAGAAGCCGATGAGAAAAAATCCGACAACAAAACAGATTATTCTGTATTGAGAAAATTTGAAAACAGGGAACGCGACTGGCTGGTAAACAGTATGCCGGGGTCCATCTTTCGGCTGGAACTGGATAACTCACATCCACTTGGATTTGGGTATCCCGCATATTACTACAGCCTGAAACAGGACGGAAATATGTATGAGTATTTCAAAGAAGATGGCTGGAATGTCGGTATTATCAAACGCGATAATTATATCAGCGGATTTGCCGGAAGTGAAATCCGTACCAAACTGAATGACGGACTTTTAATCGGGGCACAGGATATGGGACGTGGTCAGGTAATTTATTTTGCAGACAACCCGATTTTCCGAAGTTTCTGGGAAAATGGCAAGCTACTGCTTTGCAATGCTGTTTTTTTAACAGGACAATAAGAGTTTTACCGGTCGGGTGCCACCGGTCGGGTGCCACCCGACCGGTGAAGTTTTGTATTTTCAATTTTCCACTGACGATACTATGATTAAACATTTACTCGCCATTGTATGGTGTGGTTTTATTTCTCTTGCTGTAACAGCACAAAAACCAAAAACATTGTCCTCTGCGGATATTCTGCAGGGTATGCAAAAATTGCGTGTAGTAGGTGCCGTATTGTATATCGCTGCTCATCCGGATGATGAAAATACCCGGCTGCTCGCTTATCTGGCAAATGAACGAAAACTGCGCACGGGTTATCTATCTCTAACCCGTGGAGACGGGGGACAAAATCTGATCGGTGAGGAGCAGGGTGTTTCTCTGGGATTAATCCGCACCCAGGAACTACTGGCAGCCCGCCGAATTGATGGTGCTGAACAATTTTTTACCCGGGCATTTGATTTCGGATTTTCAAAGTCCACCGATGAAGCACTTCGCACCTGGAATAAAGAAAAGATACTGTCGGATGTGGTGTGGGTGATTCGTCGTTTCAAGCCGGATGTGATTATTACCCGTTTCCCTCCCGATAACCGGGCCGGGCACGGTCATCATTCCGCTTCGGCCGCCCTTGCCATAGAAGCGTTCAAAGCGGCTGCAGATCCCAAGCGATTTCCGGAACAGTTTGTATTAACAGAGCCCTGGCAGGTAAAACGAATTCTTTGGAATACCTATAATTTCGGATCAGTTAACACTCAACTGGAAGACCAGTATAAAATGGATGTCGGAAAATTTAATCCGCTGTTGGGAAAAGGGTATGGTGAAATTTCTGCGGAAAGCAGAAGTCAGCATAAAAGTCAGGGTTTCGGTGTTCCTGCACAACGTGGTAAACAATATGAATATTTTTCCCATACTGATGGTGTTCCTCTCACCAATGATCTTTTTGATGGTGTAAGTACCGACTGGTCGAGGATTCAGGCAGAACACATAAATGGAGCAATTGATTCTGTTATCCAGCAATTCAATCCCTTACAACCTGATGCCTCCGTTCCCGGTCTGGTCAAATTATACAACCAGGTTGATTTAACTGTTCGGGATTATTACTGGAAGGATAAAAAGAAAAACGAAATCCAGGTGCTTATCAATGCCTGCCTGGGATTTTATGCGGAGGCTGTGGCCAATCAGCAGATTGCGGTAACCGGTGATTCTCTGCAGATCAATTTCAATATAATTAATACCAGTTCCTATCCCGTCAGCGATTTATCAATTGAGTTGGAAGATACCAGCTTTCAGATCGCAACACTTGCTTCAAATAATGAGTACCTCAATAAACGGATCACCCGGCTGATTACCGAAGACTTTAATAAAACACAACCCTACTGGTTGCGCGAACAGATGGATACCGGAAGTTTTACTGTTAAACAACAGGAACTCATAGGAAAAGCGGAATTAAAATGGGATGATATTGAACTCCGTTATAAAGTTGGTACAACCTTATTTCGCCAGAGAATTCCACTTCAATACAAACATACCGATCCGGTCAAAGGAGAGATCTATCAACCTGTTTTGGTGGTATCACCCATAGCATTGGGGGTTTCGCCAGGAGTGGTTTTAAATAATCTTGTTCCAAAGCATCCCCAATCACTGCATCTGTTTTATAAAAGCTATCGCCAGCGGGATACAGCCAACGGTCGTTTTGTATTTGATTTGATGACAGGTGATCGCAACAATCAGAAAAGTTTATCTTATCGACTGCCATTGCAAAAAAACACGCTGCAATCTGTTGTACTTCCTCTTGACACATTATTTAAGGTAAAAGCGCCTGATAAAATTTATCCCTGGGTGGAATTGAGAGAACCGAATAAAAGCGTTCGGTATAATAATGGATTAAAACTAATTCAGTACGATCATATTCCCACTGCTCATTATTTCCTGCCAACCAGTCTGGCTGTTATTAATGAAGAGATCAAAGTAGTGGGTAAAACAATCGGATATATTCCCGGGTCCGGTGATGCAATTCCTGAAGCACTTGAACAAATGGGATACACTGTTATCCAGCTGGATGAAGCTACATTGGGAGGATACAATCTCAATAAACTGGATGCCATCATAACCGGCGTGCGAGCATATAATGTGATGGAATCGCTCTCCAATCATTATTCCAAGCTAATGACCTATGTAGAAGCAGGCGGGAATATGATTGTACAATACAATACCTCGAACCAGCTGGGTTCTGTAAAATCGAAAATTGGTCCGTATAATTTCAATATTTCACGTACTCGTATAACCGATGAAAATGCTCCTGTGAAATTTGTTAACCCGACTCATGCAGTATTGAACTTTCCTAATAAAATAACGCTGAAGGATTTTGAGGGTTGGAAGCAGGAGCGAAGCATTTACCATGCGTCTGATTTTGACAGCAGGTTTGAAACTATTTTATCTATGAATGATCCGGATGAGAAAGCTGAAGAGGGTAGTTTAATCATTGCGAAATTCGGCAAAGGCTATTTCACTTATACCGGACTCGTGTTTTTTCGTCAATTGCCGGCTGGTGTTTCAGGTTCTTACCGGTTGCTGGCCAATCTGATCGGGCTCAATCAGAAAAAACAATTTTAAGATGGCAGCAAATTCAAACAGCAGAAGGGATATCGGGATTGGGTTGGCCATTGCTATTGGCCTGATTATCGGCATATTTATCAAACGTGTACACATCGGATTATTAATCGGTTTGGGTATTGGTCTGCTTAGTGCAGGTCTCATCTCCAGTCGCAAAAAATAAAGCTCACCCGACCGGTGCCACCGGTCGGGTGAAAGAAATAAAACGAGTCATATGGAAAAAATACCCGTATTCAGAAGCTGGAAAGCCTGGTACATTTTTGTACTTGTCTTCCTTGCTGCACAGGTTATTGCTTTTCACTTTTTTACCCGCTATTTTTCATGAGTACGATTGATTGGGCCATATTAGTAGTGGTGCTTTGCGGGATCATCTTTTACGGTCTTTACCGAAGCGCCACAAGCAAAAACCTGGATGGGTATTTTCTTAGCAACCGATCCCTGCCCTGGTATATGGTCTTGCTCAGTATCATGGGTACCCAGGCCAGTGCAGTTACCTTTATTTCGGCACCCGGACAAGCATTTAATGATGGTATGCGGTTCGTTCAATATTATTTTGGACTACCCATTGCAATGGTGGTAATTTCCATTTTTTTCGTTCCTATTTTTCATCGGCTTAAAGTATATACGGCCTATGAATACCTGGAGCAGCGATTTGATAAAAAAACCAGAACCTTCACTTCTTTCCTCTTCTTAATCAGTCGCGGGCTCTCCACTGGCATCAGTATCTATGCACCTTCCATTATTCTATCTTCCCTTCTCGGTTGGAACATATATATGACCAATATTTTCATGGGTGGACTTCTCATTATCTATACCGTAACGGGAGGAGCAAAAGCGGTAGCGTATACCCAGCAATTACAATTGGTCATTATATTCTCAGGCATGTTCATTGCGGCTTATATGATGGTGCATCTTTTACCGGAAGGAATCGGATTTATTGATGCATTGAAGGTGAGCGGACAAATGGGTAAACTGAATGTAATTACCAGCGGACAGGGGGCCAATGGGTTTGACTGGTCTGATCGATATAATATTTGGAGTGGAACGATTGGAGGGTTCTTTCTGGCATTGTCGTATTTTGGTGCAGACCAAAGCCAGGTGGGGCGTTATCTTACCGCAAAAAGTTTAACGGAAAGCCGGATCGGATTATTAATGAACGGGATTGTAAAAGTGCCCATGCAATTTGCCATACTCCTCATTGGAGCCCTGCTATTTACCTTTTACCAGTTTAATCAGGGTCCCATTTTTTTTAATCAGGCAGTGTCTACACAGGTTGTGGATGCCCGTGCACGGCAGGAATTAAATTCAATCGAAACAGCGTTCAACCAAAAAGCCGCACAGCAATCTGAATTGGTTACCCGTTATATTAAAGAGCCTGAAAATCCGGCTATTGTGGAGGCTTTCAAAGAGAATCAGCAGGATTTGCAGGAGTATCGAAAGGAATATAAAGCAACGCTCAAAAAGGCAGCTCCACTGGCTGACGTAAATGATACCAATTATGTGTTTCTTCGATTTGTAGTGGATCATCTGCCCGAAGGGATTGTGGGGCTTCTTATTGCCGTGATTTTTCTCGCTTCCTGGGGAAGTATTGCAGCGGCACTGAATTCCCTTTCATCCAGTACCGTAATTGATATCCATAAACAGTATTCTAACAATGTTCAAACTCCTCTGGAAGAATACCGAATGTCAAAATGGTATACGCTTGCCTGGGGGGTGTTTTCCATCCTTACTGCCCAATTCGCCAATAATATGGGTAGTCTGATTGAAGCAGTGAATGTATTGGGATCCCTTTTTTATGGGGTAATCCTGGGGATTTTTCTGGTTGCTTTTTTCTTTAAATGGGTCGGCGGACATGCTACTTTCTGGAGTGCGGTAATTACTGAAGGACTGGTGGTACTATTATTCTGGAAAGGGAAAATGGCCTTTTTGTGGCTGAATCTGATCGGTGCGGTAGTATTAATCCTGCTGGCAATGCTGATTCATGCAACGCTCCCCAAAAAAACGTTGTCAAGGGAATAGTTGCCCGGCAGCATGAAAAAAATAACCGTTATAGCAAGCTTTATGGTAGGTGGCATTCTTGCCTCCTGTGGAAAAGAAAATGTTGGCAGCGGTCGTGAACTGATTGGTACCTGGGTAGATGTAAATCATACATCCGATACACTGCTGTTTTTTAATAAGGGAGGGCGGATTATTTTATTTGATAACTCACTAACCTATCGGACAATTCGTGCGAATGGAGGTGTGATTTCTCCAAGCACCAATCAGTATGAAGTTATGCTGAGTGATGAAGAACTGTCTACCCGTATGCTGGGAATAAATCTGCCTGGATTGGAAGGATTTCAATCCGGTAAATTTGAATGGATTACCCGAAATCAGGAATTCAGTGTGGAACCTCATGGGTTCCGGTTGTACCTGAGTTGTACCGGTTGTCCACAACAGTTTCGTAAAATCAATTAATCATGGACGGTTAATAACAAGTGAGAAGTTGGAAGTTGGAGGTGGGAAGTGAAAAGAGGCCGCTGTTTAGCAGGCCTCTTTTCTTTTTGAAGGGTGAAATTATTTAAGTGTTGCCAGCAGTTTTTCATTCAGTGCTACATAATCATCATTCTTGGCTTCTTTAGCCAGTTGAATGGATTTGTTTGCTGCTGCAATAGCATCTGCTTTTTTACCCAGTTTGGCCAGGCAATTGGCGCGCTGGTGGTGTACCCAGAAAGCAGAAGGATTTTGTTCCGTTGCTTTGGTCAGCCATCCCAGCGCTTTGTTCAGGTCTTTACCATTTTCCATGTAATACATAGCTGCAGGGAAATAAGGAAATTTATCCCCTTTTTCCAATTCGCTGATCTGCGCCATGATTTTACCATCAATATTCGCTTTAATAGGTACAGTAACCACGGTTTTGTCCCATACAATATCCATATTCATGCTGGTAGCCTGAATATTGTCGAAACCAATCATAAAACTTTCAAGTGAAAAAGGCAGTGTTTCGGGACGAACTGTAACGCGGGCTACATCCTGGTCTTGTTTGTAAGCTGCAGGACTGGTAACATCCAGTTGTTTGGTTAGAATTACCACCCATTCAGAAGCGCCTGGAATGGTTAATAAACCATATTTACCTGCTGCCACTTTTTTACCACCAAATTCAACCTCTTCTCCAAAGGTGATGGTTGTAGCGCCATTGGCACCGGTACGCCATACTTTACCATAAGGAACGAGGTCTCCAAAAACCGAACGGTTACGAACTGCCGGACGGGAATAGGAAACTTCAACTGAAGACAAAGCGAATTCCTGTTTTATGTGAGCAGAGGGACTCGGTTGAGGAGTCTTAAGCTGGGCCTGGGCTCCCTGCAACAGACAGAAAGCCACTGAAAGGGCAAGAACGAATTTTTTCATGATGAGCTGATTTAAAGTGACAAATATAACGGGGTACGAAGCTAATTGTTTATGGTGGATTTATTTAAGTGATGAGCGGAAGGCCGGATGAAACTTATGCAGGGTACTTCGTAAAAACTCCCGATCCAGATGCGTGTATATTTCCGTGGTGGTGATGCTTTCATGTCCAAGCATCTCCTGAACAGCGCGCAAATCAGCTCCTCCTTCAACCAAATGGGTTGCGAAAGAATGCCGAAAGGTATGCGGTGAAATCGATTTATTGATTCCCGCCTTCGCAGCAAGGTCTTTAATTAATATAAAGATCATCACTCTCGTTAGCTTATTTCCTCTCCGGTTAAGGAATACAATATCTTCTGCACCCGGTTTTATTTCCTGAAAGGCCCGGATATGCCGCAAATAAAGCTGGATCTGTTTAATGGCTTTTTCTCCAATTGGAACCAGTCTTTCTTTATTGCCTTTCCCAATGACCCGCAGGAATCCACTATCAAGATAGAGACAGGAAATCTGGAGACTAACCAGTTCGCTCACCCGTAAACCACAGCTGTACATGGTTTCAAGGATGGCTTTGTTTCGTTCTCCTTCTGGTTTGCTTAGGTCAATAGCTGCAATCAGCCGTTCAATTTCTTCAAAGCTGAGCGTATCAGGTAAAGCTCGTTTTAATTTGGGTGCTTCCAGCAGGGCCGTAGGATCCAACCGGGTGATTTGTTCCAACAGGCAATACCTGTAAAAACTACGTAAACCGGATAATATTCTGGCCTGCGAACTCTGCGTCATGCCCAATTCTGCTATCCAGCGAAGAAAGGCCTGCAATTGTACTGTTTCAATATTATCAGGAGAAATTGCCAGATTTTGGAGCTGCAAAAACTGGGTGAGTAACTCAAGATCATGCAGGTAGGCTGCCACAGAATGATCGGCCAGTGATTTTTCCAGGCGCAGCCAGGCTTTAAATCCTTTTTTATAGGGTTCCCACATTTTTTAATTGCTCGGGTGTAAGCAGCAAATTAACGCATTGAATCCTTTATATTGCGTTTTCTTAAATAAGCGAACGAATGGAGCTGGTGACTAATCCCCGTACTGTTAACCTGCGACAGTTTAAAAAGCAGGTCGTTGAAAACAAACGTAAACTGAAAAGATTTCTAACAAAGCTGGAGAATGATCGACCCCGTGGATTGGATAAAATCACCCCCGTTATTGAACAGGAAGTCTGGACTGAAGTGGATTGCCTGACCTGTGCAAATTGCTGTAAAAAAATGAGTCCGACTTTTACTAAAACCGACCTGGTTCGGATATCTGCCCACCTGAACATGAGTGTTGACGCGTTTAAAGAAAAATGGTTGTTTTTTGATAAAAAGGACAAGGACTGGATGAATGTAAAACAGCCCTGCCAGTTCCTCGATACCAAAACCAATATGTGTGGTATTTATGAGGTACGTCCGGCTGATTGTGCCGGTTTTCCTCACCTGAGTAAAAAGAAAGCAGTCGATTATATGCATGTGCATAAACAGAATATTGAATATTGTCCGGCTACTTATAAAATGGTGGAAAAGATGAAAGCAGCCCTGTCGCTGGTTCAGATCAGCCGGGTTGGTCGCTAGGAAACATCTTCAAAATACCGGATATCCGATTTGTCGCCGGATAAATCAATGGCGATAATATCAAAACTGATTCGTTTCCATTGGGGATGGAGTTCAAGATAGGCTGCAGCAGCCAGCTGCATGCTCTTTATTTTTTTATAGTTCACGGCATTTTCAGGTAAACCATAAGCTTGTCCCATACGGGTTTTAACTTCAGTGAAATGTAAAACCTGACCGAAACAGGAAATGATATCAATTTCTCGCCGGCGGTATTTCCAGTTCTGATGAAGGATCAGATGGCCCAGCATTTCAAGATGTAATACAGCCTGTTGTTCACCATATCTGCCTGTTCTAATATTTGCGTTTTCCACTTTCTTATTTTAACTTATTTTCGGCCCCGCTATGGATATTCAAAATAAACTATTTGATCTGGAGGGCAAGGTGCAGCCCTATCAATGGGGTGGTTTCACCTATATTCCGACCTTGTTATCACGTGAGCAAATCCCCGGCCAGCCATCTGCAGAATATTGGCTGGGAGCACATGTTCAGGCTCCTTCCATTGTAAATGGCGAAAAACCGCTGAATGCATTATTGCAGGAGCATCCTGAATTATTAGGAGCGAAAGTGCAGTCCCAATTTGGCCGCCTGCCTTACCTTCTAAAAGTGCTTGATGTGAAAGATATGCTGAGCATTCAGGTACATCCAAGTATTGAGAATGCAAAAAGAGGATATGCTGCTGAAAATGAAGCAGGCATTGCGTTAACAGCCTCCAACCGCAATTATAAAGATGATAACCATAAACCGGAGCTGGCTTATGCACTCAGTGAATTCTGGCTGCTGCATGGTTTCAGAAACCCATCCTTAATGAGGGAAACGCTGGCTGCACGAAAGGAGCTTGCTTTTCTGTTACCTGTATTTGGTGAGGGTGATTATGCGAGTTTGTATCGTACTGTTATGGAAATGCCCGATGCTGAAGTTCTGCATCATCTGCAGCCGTTGCTGGATCGGATCCTGCCTTTGTATGCAGCTGGAAAATTACCAAAATCCAATCCGGATTTCTGGGCCGCAAGAGCCGCGATTACGTATAATGAAACAGGCCGGATTGATCGGGGTATTTTCAGCATTTATATGTTGAATCTGGTTGAAATGAAAAAAGGACAGGCCGTTTTTCAGGATGCCGGTTTGTTGCATGCTTATCTGGAGGGACAAAATGTGGAAATTATGGCCAATTCGGATAATGTTTTGCGGGGCGGATTAACTCCCAAATATGTGGATGTGCCTGAATTGCTGAAACATGTTAAGTTCGAGTCCTGTATTCCTAATTTGCTGGACGGCACCTGCATCCAACCGAATGAAAAAGCATTTCTAACCCCAGCCGCTGATTTTGAACTGCATCTGATTGAGTTGGTAAAAGGAGAGAAGCTGGAATTGAAAGCAGAAACGGTTGAAATTCTGCTGGTTTTGGAGGGGAGTCTGGAAATAACTGAGGAGAATTCCGGTTTTAAGCTGGTGGTGAATAAAGGACAATCCGTTTTATTGACAGCGGGAGCAGAAATTGGGCTGGCCGCAAAGGTCGACAGTCAGGCATTTCGGGCCACGGTTCCCGGTGCTGCCAATTGAAAAACCCCTATTTTTGTAGCCGGCACTTAACATAACAGTCTATTGAATTATGAAACTGAATAAATCACTCATCCTATCCTTTGTATTGCTCATCGTTGTAGCTGCTATATATCGGATTATTCCTTCACGTCCTTTCGGATTTGCACCTCAGATCGCTATGGCAATTTTTGGAGGAGCCCTGATTAAGGATCGTAAATGGGCATTTGCATTACCTATCTTTTCAATGTTTCTCAGTGATTTATTATACCAGGCATTATATAATGCGGGTATAACAACAACAGCCGGATTTTATAATGGCCAGCTGATGAATTATTTTCTTTTCGCCCTGATGGTGGTGATTGGTTTCTACATTAAAAAGATCAACATCTTACAAGTTGGACTGGCGTCCCTGGTTGCCCCAACCGTATTTTTTTTGCTGTCAAATTTTGGTGTATGGCTGTTTGGCGGCGGATGGGGGCATCCAAAAACATTCGAAGGATTACTGCTAACATATAAAGATGGGATTCCATTTTATCAGGGAGGTGTATATTCAACGCTTTTCTTCAGTTTGATCTTGTTCGGTGGTTATTATCTTTTGAACGGAAATAAAAAAATCGAATTCGCGCACAGCTGATTCATTCTGCTAATTTTCCTTTGTCGATATTGAATTGGCGGATGGTTCCGCCTTCCCATTCTTTCCAATTGTTCAAATTGAAACGACCATTGCCGTTTTCGTCGCCTTTTATTACATAAGCCAGAATCGGTTTTGATTTCCCTGTCCAGTGCAGTGGTTCACCCGGTTCGCAAATGGTTGGTTTACCAGGTTTAGTCCATACAAACCAGGCTTCGTTCGCCCCGAAAACAGTTGCCCATCCGTTTTCGTCAATTGCAACGGCGGTTTTTTCATCTACTCCGATTCCTCTCACAGATTGCCGGTTTTCTTCCATAGCCAAACGTGCCAGCCAGCTGATCAGCCGCCCCTGCCTTTTACGCTGACTGTAATGAGAATCGGTTATGGTTGACCGTAATATAGGGGCATGCACAAAATCAGTTCTGCCAATTGTATTGCTGATATGGTAGGGGCTTTCCAATGCTTCGGTTGATTGAATGGTATTGTATTGCGCTGAGAAATAAAACTCACCCAGAATTGCACACCCTGCACTGGTTCCACCTACCGGAACCTGTTTTATATGGATAAGATAGTTGATGGCTTCTTCAACTGGCGTGTTGCGCCAATAGTTCACATAATTCCATTGATCGCCACCGGCGATAAATAACATTTCGGCCTTTCTGATTTTTTCAGCAACGATGGAGAGTTCTGCTTTTGCTTTACTGTTTATCAGTATTGTTTCTACTGAATGTATCTTGCCTAAATCGAAGAGGTATTGGTTGTATCCATCTGCACCGGAGGACCGAATGATGACCACATCTCCTCCGCCACAGCGATCGATCATCCAGCGCATGGCATTGGTTTGATCAGTACTTCCGCCTGCCAGAAGCAAACCCGGTCGGGTGGTGGTTTGTACATCAGCCGAATCTCCGGTTATAAAAATCTGAAGCCGATCGGTCGGGTTTTTTTCCTGCGCAAATAAGAGCAAGGGAAGCAGGTTTATAAAAACTGATAATAGATGACTAATACATTTCATGGTAAAAGTTTATGGTATGATCAGGCCATAACTGCTATCATATTAAGGGCTGGTTTGGCTAGTTCGGAATCACCGGATATTTTGATGCATTCCGGGTTCGTTTTTATTAATTCTTCGGGTCGAACTCCCTTTGTGAATAGTTTCCAGGTAATGCCTGCTTCCAGTTCGATTATGGTTTCCGGATTTTCTTGTTTTTGGTCTGTAAGCTTCCACCCGTAAGCTGTCTCATCGGGTGATTTTTGGAGAAACCAGGATCCGCCGGCTTCTCCTGTGATGGTGAGCTGAATCGTGGTTCCGGATGCTGCAGGTATTTGGTGGTATTGATGCGGTAATCCTCTTACCATGGTTTGCAGGAATGGATGGTATAGCTCTTGCGTTAAAAGGGGGTCCAGCGAACCGATTGCTTCCCGGATCTGTGCCTGGTGGTGCCATTTTTCGGTGTATTCCCTTGCGAGGTGAAACCAATTGAGGGAACTGTGTTCTCCTGCCCAGGCTACCGGGAACAGGGAAGGGGCTTGGGGGTTGAGTTGCTGATAATAAGCCGTTACACCCGGACCGGTTAACTCCAGCAGAGAAATAAGAAGCGATGGACTCACCCTGCGGTAAGCATTCACCCAATCGGAATTCAACACATTGAGCCAGTTTACCAAATCGGAATAGGATTCGATGGGTGGGGGATTTTCTCCAAAATATTGATCCCTGCCCATGGAAAGCGTACGAAAATTTCCATCCAGAAGATGTGCGGCGATATCTTTTACTGACCATTTTTTTGCGAGGGTAGGTCGGTTCCAGTCTTCAGTTGAGCAGGTTCTTAGACAGGAAATTAAAAGCTGATCGATTTTATCAAAGAGATGTGTAATTGTAATTGGAACCATAGGCGTAAGTTAGAGAATTTGATCAGGGTAGTTGACTGTAGGAGCTATAGCAGGATGATTAACCAGGTAGCGGTTTTTCCAGGCAACAAAAGCCGCAATCAATGCAAGAAAAAACACGAGGCTCAGGCCTGTCGCCATGGTATATTTTTCAGCCAGTATTCCAATGAGTGAAGGTCCTGCAAGAAAGCCCAATAAGCCACCACTTGCCACGGCAGATAATCCGCTAACGGCGCTTACTCCCGGTACCTTGGTGGCTGTACTGAAAAGGATGGGAACCACACAGGAGAAACCGAGTCCAATAAGGGTGAATCCTGCAATGGAAATTGCAATGGAAGAAAAGCTGATGGCGAGCAAATAACCCAGTGCAGCCAGCAGACAACCTCCGATGGCTACCCGCTTATTCCCGATTTTTGGTATCAGGGTGTCGCCATTAAATCGGGAAAGGGCCATCGCAATTGAAAATCCGGCAAAACCGATTCCTGCAATTGCTTTTGAACCACCCAATGATTCACGTAAATAAATCGCACTCCAGTCTGCCACACATCCTTCGCCCATAAAGGTTACAAAACAGATGAAGGACAATCCGATAACACCCCCTTTAGGCAGGCTTAAACTTCTTTCAGAATCGATTCGGTGCTGATGGGCCTGCAAATCGTTGCGAAGAAAAAATAAGCCGGCTGCCAAGGCGAGTGCGACCAGCAGTATCTGCCAGACAGCTGGTACCTGCAAGAGATAAAATAGTGAGGCCAATCCGGCACTGATCCCGCCACCCAAACTATACATACCGTGAGAAGTGCTCATTAACCGGCGCTGCTGTTGTTGTTCCAGCTTATCCACCATGGCATTGGAGGAAACCCCGTTGAGAAATCCAATCAGTCCGGTTGCAAAAAGTGCCCCCATTAATACCAGTAAATGATTGGCGGATACCTGGATAAAATAGGCCAGACAATAACAAAGTGAGCCATAAAACATCCATGTTCCTACTTTCAACTTTCGGAATATCCAGGGGGCAATGGCAACTCCGGTAAGTGCTCCAACAGGAGCCAGTAAAAGAGTGAGTCCGAGGGTGGCATCCGTTAATCCCAATCGTTGTTTGGTTTGAGGTATGGCTGCAACCCAAATGCCTAATAAGATGCTGGATACAGCAAATAGATACCCGATGCTTAAACTGGAACGTTGCCGCAGATAAAGAAGGGTATTGGTAAACATGTCAAAAACTTAAAGTGTTTTTATAAGGACCAATTGGTGCCTGCATACAATGCCTTCCTCTATTATGGGTTCCGGATAATGCATCGTGAAATAGTTCCAGCGGATATCCGTCAAATCAAATCCGGCTTGTTGATAGAGTTGGAAAGGTCGAATGCTTGAATTTCCGGTGCATACCTGCAATTCAGTAAAGCCTAGCCTTTTGGATCTGATTCCGGCTTCCTGAAGCAATAATCGCCCGATTCCTTTTCTCCTATAACCCGGTGCCACGGCCAATACTTTTATCTCTGCCTTTTCTTTGCCTTCAGGTGACAGTGCCAGAACACCAACAATTGATTCCTGGTGAATGGCAACCAGTACCAGGCAATGAGGAAGATAATCGAGCACCTGCTGTTCATTAGGATCTGCCATTAAAATCAGCTCCATGGGAGGAGGGGCTGAATCCGGCAGGGGTTCGATGCGTATATCCGTTGGTAGTTTGAGATCGCTCATATTTCAAATATCCAATAAATACTGGTTCCGCAATAAGATTGAACGACCTATTTCACTCATGGGTTCTCCGCCTCATAACCGGCATCAATCAGCAGGTTTTTGCTATCAGCAGCCGTTGTAGCCAGCAAATCACATCGATTATTAAACGGATTGTCAGCATGTCCTTTCACCCAATGAAAACGAATCTGGTGTTTTTGCGACAATTCATAAAAGCGGGTCCATAAGTCGCGGTTCTTTTTTCCACCCTTAAAATTCGTAGTGATCCAGTTTTTCAACCAGCCCTGTTCCACTGCTTTCACTACATACTGACTATCACTATAAACAGCTATTCGAAGTCCGTGTTTGTTCAATGCTTCGAGTCCGGCTATTACAGCCATCAACTCCATCCGGTTATTAGTTGTTTTCCGATAGCCCTGAGACAGTTCTTTTTCTTTGGATCCCCATTTTAAAATAGTTCCATAACCACCTGGACCGGGATTTCCTCTGCTGGCGCCGTCGGTGTAGATTATAAGTTCACTCATAGGAGAAGTAAAAAGTAAAAAGTATAAAGTAAAAATTTAAAAGAGTAAAAAAACATAAATCCGTACTCTGTTCAGGTCTGAAATACTCCGGTTTTCAGGGGGGCTATATCAGGGTTATTATTGGCTGCTTCGATTCCGGAAGCGATTACCTGCCTGGTTTGCACCGGGTCGATTATATCGTCTACCCATAACCGTGAGGCTGCATAATAAGGCGAGGTTTGCTCATCGTATTTAGCCTTGATTGTTTGGAGTACCTGTTGTTCCTGTTCAGCGGTTACTTCCAAACCCTTTGCTTTCATGGAAGCCACCTGAATCTGCATCAGTGTTTTAGCGGCCTGATCTCCTCCCATAACTGCAATTTTAGCAGTTGGCCATGCATAAATAAATCGGGGATCATATGCCTTGCCACACATGGCGTAATTGCCGGCACCATAGGAATTCCCTACAATGATCGTAATTTTTGGAACAACAGAATTGGCGACTGCATTCACCAGTTTCGCCCCGTCTTTAATGATACCGGAGTGTTCGCTTCTGCTCCCAACCATAAACCCGGTCACATCCTGCAAAAATACAAGGGGTATTTTCTTCTGGTTGCAATTCAAAATAAAACGTGCTGCTTTATCAGCACTGTCGTTATAGATAACGCCGCCCATTTGCATTTCTCCCTTTTTGCTTTTTACGATGAGCCGTTGATTGGCAACTATACCAACTGCCCAACCTTCAATTCTCGCATATCCACAGAGAATGGATTTTCCATATTCCGATTTGAATTCATCGAATGCAGAATCATCCACCAGACAGGAAATCAAATCCCGCATATCATAGGGCTTGGAATTTCCTTCTGCCATAATCGAATACAATTCTTCCGGTGGTTTAACTGGAACTTTAGCTGCAACGCGATTAAATCCCGCAGAAGCCGGTGCTCCCAGTTTCTCCATAATTTTTTTGATATGGTCCAGGCATTCCTTTTCGGAGGGAAATTTATAATCTGCAATTCCGGATAACGCATTGTGAGTTTCAGCACCACCCAGCGTTTCTGTATCAATTTCTTCTCCGATAGCCGCTTTAACCAGATAGGGGCCAGCCAAAAAAATCGACCCATTTCCTTCTACCATGAGGGTTTCATCACTCATTATCGGGAGATAAGCACCTCCTGCAACACAGGGGCCCATAACTGCTGCAATTTGGGTAATACCCATTGCACTCATTCGGGCATTATTGCGAAAAATCCGTCCGAAATGTTCTTTATCAGGAAATATTTCGTCCTGCATGGGAAGGAATACACCAGCACTGTCAACCAGATAAATAACAGGAAGATGATTTTCCATGGCAATTTCCTGCAAACGAAGATTTTTCTTTCCGGTAATTGGGAACCAGGCACCTGCTTTTACCGTTTGATCATTGGCCAGAATTACACATTGCCGGCCACTTACATAACCGATTCCGGCAACAGTTCCGCCAGCCGGACAACCACCCTGGTCTTCATAAAGCCCAAAGCCTGCAAAAGTTCCAATTTCAAGAAATTGCGATCCGGGATCAATCAGGTAGTCTATCCGTTCCCTCGGCGTCAGTTTGTTTTTTTCATGTTGTTTTTCGATGGCTTTTTTACCACCGCCCAGCGCAATTTTCTCCTTGCGCTTTTTCCATTCACTGAGCAAAAGTTTCATCACATCTTCATTCCGGTTCTTTTCAATATTCATGGCAGGCTATTTTGAATTTTCTTTTTGCACTGAACATTCTATTATTGCTGATAGTTGTATCATTATGCAGGAAAGAACGGGGCAAAGATACCGGTATACTGGTTTATTCATTCTGGCAGGCATTGCTTTATTCATTAAAGTAGTGTCAGCCTTTCCCGAATCAGTGGAAAAATATTATTCAACGGGTATTTATCCATTAATATCCCGGGTGCAGCGCTTCTTATTCGGCTGGATGCCATTCAGCTTTGGCGATCTCCTGTATGCAATCGCCACTATTCTGCTTATTTATTGTATAGTTAAACTGATACGCGCAATTGCGCAGAAAAGGGTGAACAGCGCCTGGTTGCTTCGGATAGGGGTGCTGGTGATGCGTGTTTGGTTATGGGTATATATTCTTTTTAATGGATTATGGGGGATGAACTATAACAGGGTAGGGATTGCGAGGCAGGCCGGACTTCAACCCGGTGCATACAGCACGGCAGAGCTGGATACCCTGGTATCGGTACTGATTCAGCGGATGGACGCAGTACGAACTGTTTCAATTCCTGAAAGACAACCGTTAGAGCATAAAAAAACACTGTTCACGCGAGCATTCAGCGCCTACCAGCAACCGGGAAGCAGGTCGATTTTTTTGAAATATGGCGGACAGTCCGTAAAGCCATCCATCTACAGTTATTTGGGAAATTACCTGGGTTTTACCGGTTATTATAATCCCTTCACAGGGGAAGCCCAGGTCAATACCACCGTTCCTGTTTTTGTACAACCATTTACGACCTGTCATGAAATTGGCCATCAGTTGGGATATGCGAAAGAAAATGAAGCCAATCTTGCCGGTTTTTTAACGGCAAGTAAAAGTGAGAGTCCTGCATTTCGTTATTCCGCTTACTTTGATTTATACCTATATGCCATTCGTGATTTGTATCTGCGCGATACCACACTCGGCCAGTTACGGCACAACCAGTTGTCACCGGGTGTTCAGGAAGATTTGGTAACACTCCGCAAATTTAATCAGGACCATGTAGGATTATTAGAGCCATTGGTGAGAACACTCTATTCGCAATACCTGCGGGTGAATCAGCAACCATCCGGAATGATGAGTTATAATCAGGTGGTTGCACTGGTTATTGCCTATAACCGTAAATATGGGATAGATAAACTTTGATTTTGCATTCCTGCTTTCCATAAAATCTATACAGACTCGAAACTGGGGCTAAAAAGAGGGCTAGTTCAGCGCAATCGTTTGTGTGAATGTTTAGTGTGGCTTAACATTTATGGATTAAATGTTTAATTTCATTAAACATTCAACATTCATCGAATGATTTAATTATTCATCAAAACAACTACTGTTTATGAGGTCTAAACAACCAATCGTAAAAACAATTCTTTTTACGATACTGCTGGCTATTGCCTCTATCCAAGAGGTAAATGCACAATCGGGCGTAAAAGGAACTGTCACAGACAACGAAAGCAGACCGCTATCGGATGTATCTGTTGTAATCAAAGGAACGAAATCGGGCACTACCACTGATGCCATGGGTTCGTTCAGTATTATCGCATCAGGAAATGCCACACTGGTAGTAACCAGAACCGGTTATGTTGCAAAGGAAATACCAGTGAATAACCAAACTGTGCTCAGTATACAATTGGTACTGAGCAATGACAATTTGGGCGAAGTTGTAGTAACTGCACTGGGAATTAAAAAAGACAAAAAAGCGCTGGGTTATTCTGTACAGGAAGTGAAAGGAACATCTCTGCAGAAAGCCATTGCGCCAAATGTAACAGAAGCATTAACCGGTAAGGTAGCAGGGTTGACCATCACCAACAGCAGCGATTTCTTTTCTGATCCGGGTATTTTTCTGCGAGGAGAGCGGCCGCTGATAGTTATTGATGGTGTGCCCAATCCGGGTACAGATATGTGGAATATCAGTCCGGATGATATTGAAACCGTTTCTGTATTAAAAGGTGCCGCTGCGTCTGCATTGTATGGATCATTAGGGTTGAATGGTGCCATTCAGATTACTTTGAAATCAGGCAGTAATGCTGCCAAAGGGACCAGTATTTCCTATAATTCTTCCACAACATTCCAGGGCGGATTTATCCGTGTTCCAAAAATTCAGACACAATACGGTCCGGGTGAAGCCGGCGTGTATGAATTTGGTACAGGCGCATCCGGCGGTGGCGGTAAGAATGATTTTGATTATTCGGTATGGGGACCCAAATTTGATGGCCGTCTATTGCCACAATTTGATTCGCCTATTGATCCGGTAACTGGTAAACCAACACCTACTCCCTGGGTTTCCAGAGGGCCCAATAACCTGCGCAATTTTATGGAAACAGGACTGGTTACATCGAATAATATTTCTATTCAAACGAGAACAGATAAAGGGGCTTTTGTAGTATCAAATACCTTCAAATATTCAAAAGCTTCCGTACCTGGTGCCAAACTAAAAATAAATACATTCCGAATTAGCGGGTTCACTAATATCACTGATAAATTAACGGTTGAAGGGTCGTTGCAACATACCTATGAGTATGCTTCCAATGTACCGAGAAATACCTATGGTCCGCATTCTCCTATATATAATCTGGCTATTTGGGGTGGTGCACATTTTGATATCCGGGATATGAAAAACTATTGGGTACTTGGTAAGGAGGGTCTTAAGCAGCGATTTCCTGAAAACTGGCGATATAATAATCCCTATATGCTGGCATATGAGTGGAGAAGACCTTATACTAAGAATGATGTGTTGGGTTTATTAAAAGCAAGTTATAAGATTAACAAAAATCTGGATTTCTTTTTACGAACAAACCTGAGTACTTATTCATTAACTGATGAAGATCTGATTTCGGTTGATATTTATGATTATGATATCGCTGATCGTGGCGGGCGTTACCGGATCAATGAATCAAAATTATTTGAATCCAATACGGATTTCCTCTTAAGCTATAGAAATGAGTTTGCAAATAAATTATTCAGTGTAAAAGCTACGCTGGGGGGCAATCAGCGTTATTATACCTACAATACGGTTAATGCAACTACAACCAGACTTGTTGTACCCGGTATTTACAAACTTTCAAACTCCGTGGATCGGGTTACACCAACCAGTTATAAAGAATCTAAAGGTGTTTACAGTGCTTATTCAACGGTGGATGTTTCGTACAAGGATCAGATTTTTCTGGGCTTGACAGGAAGGGTGGATAAGTCATCCACCTTAACTGAGAAAAATCCGGCATTTTTCTATCCGTCTGTTTCACTAAGTGCGATTATAAGCGAAATGATTACGCTTCCGGCTGCTATAAATTATCTTAAGCTGAGAGGCGCTTATGCTAAAGTTGGAGGTGATATGGATATATATACTGCCATCAATGCGTATACTACAGGTGGCCGTTATAGAAACCTTCCAACTGCCAGCTATCCGGCCATTCTGGATAATCCGAACCTTCGTCCGGAGTTTAATTCCACTTTTGAATATGGCATGGAAGCACGATTTTTTAATAGCAGACTTGGTTTTGATTTTTCCTACTATATAAACAAATACGGTCCACAAATCTTTACCCAGCGTTTTTCCCAAACATCGGGCTACACGGGCACCAGGCTGAACGGACGTACCACCAAAAGAAGGGGATTTGATATGTCAGTGACAGGTGTTCCGGTAAGAACCAAAAACTTTAACTGGAATGTACTGGTAAATATGGATGCAAACAGGGAATTCCTTACTTCGCTGCCCCCGCTTCCGGATGGTACTGCGCAAACTAAAGAAGGAAGGGTAAGTATTGGAGACAGGCTGGGTGATTACTGGTATTCAGAATGGGAACGGTCGCCGGATGGGCAGTTAATTATCAATGCGGATGGAAGGCCGAGGATTACTCCATATTATAAAAATCAGGGGAATACACAGCCGAATTTCAACCTCAGTATGAATAACAGCCTGGCCTATAAAAACTGGTCTGTTTCCTTCCTGATAGACGGCCGTTTTGGAGGTATTACGTATGACCGCTATGAGCGCGATTTGTGGAGATCAGGATCACATCCCGATGCTATTCATCCGGAAAGAGATCTGTCCAATATTGCCTATGCCAATGGAGGTGATCCAAAAACCATGTTAATCAAAGGCGTGAAAATTGTGAGTGGTGCGGTAACCTATGATCCGGATGGAAATATTCTTACCGATTCGAGAAAGTTCGCACCCAACGATTATAAAGTTTCGTACCAGACCTGGGCTTCCAGCTATCAGGCTGCCTGGCAAAATCAATTGATAGAAAAAACATTTGCCAAGTTAAGGGAGGTAGTCCTAACGTATAATCTGTCACCGGCACTCCTGAAAAAATCCAATTTTCTAAAGGGTGCTTCCATATCATTTGTGGGGCGTAATCTCTTCTATTGGACTAAAGATAAAGACACTTTTGGTGACCTGGATACTTATACCATGTCCACCGGAGATACGGATTTACAGCAACCTGCTCAGCGGACCTATGGATTCAACATCAATCTTAATTTTTAAACTCAGTATAGATGAAAATAGTAATCAAATTCACCTGCATGTCCCTGTTGGCAGTTTCATTCAGCAGTTGTCTGAAATTTGATGAGCTCAGGGAGAATCCTAATAACCCCATATCTGTTGCGCCAAGTTTATTGTTTACATCAACAGTGCCAACCCCATCAAGTGCATTTTCTGATTTATACAGAAATGCCCAGTACCATAATTTTATTGCGGCTGATCTGGGTGTTTCGCCACCGGTAAACTACCTGTATGGGAGTGCAGGATTTTCCTATGAGACCATTCGAAACGTGGATAAAATGGCAGCAGAGGCAGAGAAAGCCAATGCTCAGGCATATATTATACTGGCGAAATTTTTCAAAGCATATTATTATGTTCAGATGACCATGCAAATGGGAGATATACCACTTTCAGAAGCAATGAAAGGGGCTGAAATCCCAAGGCCTAAATACGATACCCAGAAGGAGGTATTTATTCAATGCCTTAACTGGCTCGATGAAGCTAATCTTGAATTGGATACGTATATAAGCAGTACGCCGGGTGCAACTGTTGAAGGGGATGTTTATTTTGGAGGAAACCTGAGACGGTGGCAAAAAGCTATCAATGCATTTGCCCTTAGGACCTTGATATCGCTCAGTAAAAAGGAAAACGATGCAGAATTAAATGTGAAGGGGCGTTTTCAAAAGATAATACAGGAGCCGGCTAAATACCCGCTAATGGGGGGATTGTTTGATAATATGCAAATCACCCATCGCGATGAGGATGGCTTCAGAGGTGCTTATAATCCAATTGAACAAATTGTAACGGGTGGTATCGTATATGCGGATATTTACATCGAATTGTTGAAGTCTTACCAGGATCCAAGATTACAAAAAGTAGCAGACCCAACTCCAAAGGCACTGGCAGCTAATCCATCAAATGAGGCGGCTGTTCGGGCTGATTTCAATTCTTATGATGGTTCTGATATTTCTGTGGATCTGCAACAAAACAATGCCAGAAAAAGTAATGGTGATTTTTCTTTTCCCAACAAGGCAAGGTTTTTGAACTTTGTGGGACAGCCATCCATTTTAATTGGTTATGCCGAACAGGAATTAAATATTGCAGAAGCTGCACATCGGGGCTGGATAACTGCGGATGCGAAAACTTACTATGACAATGGTGTATTGGCTTCCATGGAGTTTTATGGAGCAAGTGCGGGTGATTATTTAACCAATAAAGCCCCTTATATAAGCGGAGCTTCCGGATTGAAAAGAATCCATGAGCAAATGTACCTGGCCCTTGCAGAAAATTCAGGATGGACTTCCTGGTTTATGACGAGAAGAACAGGCGTTCCGGTTTATAAATTCTCCACTGTTAATAGTGTTACACAGTTGCCGGTTCGCTGGGCTTATCCGGTTTCGGAATTAACAGATAATACAGTGAATTATAAAGCAGCGCTGGTTTCACAGTTTGGATCGGAAGTGGACGATCGGGATCAGGTGATGTGGTTGCTTAAATAAACTTTTTTCTTTACACTGTTTAAATGGCTAAATAGGGGCGTTTTATATGCCTTTGTTTAGCCATTGTTTTGTATTTTAGGAGCTGAGAGGTTGTTAAATGTAAAATGCAAAAATTTAGTGCAATTCTTGAAATTATAGGTATCAATCCTTTTGTATTTGTACCGGATGAAATTTTGCAGCAATTATTTGCTGATGCGAAAAAAGAAAAAGGACCAATTCCTGTTTGTGGATCTGTCAACGGAATAGAATATACCCAGACATTAGTAAAGTTTAAGGGTAGATGGCGCCTCTATATTAATACTGTCATGCTTCCAAAATCTCCTGAAAGAATAGGTGAAAGAATTACAGCTACCATTCGATTTGATCAAAGGGACCGAACATTAAAAATGCATCCAGGGCTGGTTGATGCACTGGATAAGAATAAAAAAGCCAGGACAGTATTTGATGAACTTACACCTTCTCTGAAAAAAGAAATGAATCGTTATATCAGTACTTTAAAAACAGAGGAAAGTATTGTCAGAAATCTTGAATTAGCCATTGGATTCCTGCTTGGAAATAACAGATTTATTGGCAGGGAACCCCGCCAATAAATTCCAGTTCTAAAAATTATTCTTCCACATCATGCTCTCGATAGGTTTGTCCGGCTGCCCGCTGTATTTAGCGTTTTTCTTCTGGTTGTATTTTACCTCAATTTCACCGTCGACCGGGAAATAAATCAATTGGCCGATTGGCATTCCTTTATACACTTTTACCGGTTGTTTGACGGAGATTTCAAGGGTCCAGTTGCCGCAGAAACCAACATCCCCCTTGCCGGCTGTGGCATGAATATCAATGCCAAGCCGTCCGGTAGAAGATTTTCCTTCCAGAAAAGGAACATGGGCATGGGTTTCGGTGTATTCAGCCGTTACTCCCAGATAGAAAATATGCGGATAGAGTACGAATCCGTCTTCCGGAATTTCAAAATATTCGATCTGGTTGTGTTTTTTTGCATCAAGGATATGCTCCTTATAGGTAGCCAGCCATTTTCCCAGGTGTACATCATAGGAGTTACTACCAAGGCATTCTCTCTGATAAGGCTCAATTTTGATGGTGCCTTTTTCGATTTCTTCCAATATACGTGTATCCGACAAAATCATGTGCTTCTCTTAATTTATATTTGTTGGGTGGTACTGATTCAGTGATGCTGCAATGTTAGCTTCTTAATTTCAACCTTGGCCTTATTTTATCAACATAATATCAACCAAACGACCAGAATGGCGATTTGGCGGATTGAGGAGCCGGAATCTTTTTTCCTGGAAAAGGTGCCCGTGCATAAAGATGTGACCCATCCCTATAAACGCCTCCAGCACTTGGCTGGCAGGTACCTGTTAACGGTTCTATTTAATGATTTCCCCCTTTCAGAGATTCTGGTGGCAGATACCCGGAAACCTTATTTACCGGGGGAGAAATATCATTTTTCGATCTCTCATTGCGGAAATTATGCGGCAGCCATTGCCAGCAGTACAAATCAGGTGGGGATCGATATTGAGCTGGTGACCCCGCGGATTGAGCGGATATCCCCCAAGTTTTTATCGGAAGCGGAGAAGCATTTTCTGGCACAATGGGAGTTGTTTGATCAATTACAGCTGGAGCTGACCACGGTCATCTGGAGTGCCAAGGAAGCCGTGTATAAATGGCATGGACTGGGTGGATTGGATTTTAAATCCCATATGCAACTCAGTGGCCCCATTCAATATAAGTCGAATGATTGGATGGAGATACCATTCCGGTTTAATCTTGGAGAGCCATTGGACGTGGTATTGGAGGGGAAGATTTTTGAGCCACTGGTAATGGCGTATTTAGTTACCTGAGGTTTGCATTTCCGGGAAATAGTTTCTAATATTGGCGAAATATTCTCAGATGAGCAGTTTTATTAATTCAATTCATCCACTACTTTACCTGATTGATACATTACGATTTTTTTAAAGGCTGACTCCAATGTAGTTTGCAATCCACATTATATATTAATGAATACTTTTTTAAAACCCCTTACATGAAAAAAAACTTAGTTGGTATGATGGTGGTAGCTATTGCTGCCACAAGTATGGATGCCTCCGCCCAAAGAATTAGATTAGAATCCGGTGATATATCCGTTCTGGCCGGACAAAAGGAGGTCAATACAGAGTTTTTGTATGATGGTATGTCGGTTGGTAAGTTTAAAACCGAAGCCGAATATGTTGCAAAAAAAACCGAGGATTATAATAAAAAAGAGCCGGGGAAGGGCGATAATTGGGCCAAATCCTGGGTTGCTGACCGGGAAGCCAGATTTCAACCCAAGTTCAATGAACTTTTTGCCTCGGCAAGTGGTATAGCTTCAGGTAATGCTCCATCTGCCAAGTACACAATGATTGTAAAGACGATTTCTACTGAACCTGGCTTTAATATTGGGATTACCCGCGGGAATGCCAATATCTATCTCGATATTGTTATTGTTGAAACTGCCAATCGCAATAAGGAAGTGGCCAAGTTAAAAGTGGAAAAAGCCCTGGGCCGTACTTTTGGTGGCTATGATTTCGATACCGGTTTGCGTATTGGTGAAGCCTACGCCGATGCCGGCAAAGCCTTTGGGGCTTATGTGAAAAAGAACACGAAATAATACTTTCACCCGACCGGTGCCACCGGTCGGGTGGCACCCGGCGGGTGAGACGAGAAGATTCACCCGGTTGGGGTATTGGCAGGACAGGGGATAGATGGTAGTTTTATGTATGATCTATTTCCTGACGGGTATTTTTCTGACCCAATTACTATATGTAAAGGGGGCATTCCGGCAACCCCGGAATGTCCCCTTTATGATTTATAGTGGGTATATACTTGTTCAATTGCTTTTTGTATTGGTTTTGTACAGTTTTCCGTCAACAGGTAATAAGATTTGGATCAATTTGCTTGTTATTACCCCCTTTACGATTCATCTTTTTTTTATGCTGTCTTATTTGGAGGAGCAACAGTTTTTCACCTACAGGCAATCCGGGTTGATTAAAAAAGCCGGCGTAATGCTGCTCCTTCCAGCTTTGATTTTTTGTTTAATAGATGGAATAACGGGTTCGTTTCCGGGAAAAATATACACCTTTCTTGCGGCTGCCAGTCTGGTAACCTGGATCTGTCTTCTGATTATTACCTGGCGCAAATCGGATCCGACAAATCGTCCGGTTATTGCAGGCGGAATACTTTTAGCTGCATCATCGGTCGTTATTCTACATGTCAAAGCCGACTGGTCTTCACACATAATATACGTTCTGCTGGTGTTAGTTGAACTGTTTTTATTTCATCTCACTTCTGCAAAAAACAGGGTTAAAGATGAATTGGAACTGGCAGCCACCCAGCAGCAGGTGATTGAACAATTAAAAAGGAATGAAGAATTGGAATATAGTCGGATTTCCATTCGCAATAAAATAGCCCGGGACCTGCATGATGAATTGGGGGCAACGCTTAGTGGTGTGGTATTGTTTAGCGAGCTGAGCAAGCGATCCATTGAACGGAATGAAGCAGTTCCGTTGGCACCTTACTTAAACCGGATCTCCGAAGCATGCGGTACAATGAGCGAAAAAATAAATGATATTGTTTGGGCGTCTCATGAGGGCTATGATAAGCTGTATAAGATAATCGACCGCCTGCAGGATTATATCAAACCCATCTGCGCCGGTAAAAATATTCAGCTTGATTTTCATGCGGAAGAAGCTGTGCTCGAATTGGATATGGAAGTTGAAAAAAGTAATCAGCTGTATATGATATCCAAGGAAGCGTTGAATAATGCTGTCAAATATGGAGCGCCTGCTAATATCCGTTACCTGGCAGTCAAAACTTCAAAAGGTTGCAAAATCACAATAGAAGATAATGGTGTAGGATTTGATACAACTACTGTAAAGTCAGGGAATGGCATTCGTTATATGAATCAAAGATGCGGGGAATTGAAGGCGATATTCCGGCTGGAATCGCAACCTGGGATAGGTACATTTATTCAACTTGAATTCTAGCAATATGGTAAATCAATTATTACTCATATTTCTTGGTGTGATGGTGGCGCAGTTTCTCTATATGTGTATTCTCTGGATCCAGTATAAGCGAAAGGAGTTTGCCTATTATGTGTTGCATTATATTATTCTCTTTTATTTCATGGTAGGGGTAAGTTATTCGTATTTTTTTCCGCTCGAAACAAGGGTGAAATACCAGGCTGTTTTTCATTTGTTTGAATTTTATCCTTTTCATGTATTTAATTTTTACCTGTATATCAAGTTTGCGCAAAAATTTCTGGAAGCGGAAAAATTTCATATCCAGCTGAACCGGCAGGCAATTTTTCTGATGCGTGGAATCTGGACAGCACTTGCATTTATTCTTTTGTGCTGGCTTTACTATTTTGATGACCCAAACAGGTTCGTCACTATTTATATGATTGTCTACATCCTGTTGAAATTATGGGCGGTTTGGGTGCTTTATGTGGTGTATCAACAAAAAACCTGGCAAACACGTGTGATTTTCTGGGCAACAGTATTTTTAAGCGGTGGATTGGTTTGTATGTATTGTCTGATTATGCTGGTCAATATCGGTATCATACCACGAACAGCCTGGATTTTTGTTCCTTGTATAGTTGGGGTTCTTGGAGAGATTTATGTAATTAATATCGGACTGAACAGAAAAGCAGACGAACAACGCAAAGGACTGTTGCTGTTTCAGGGTAAATGGATTGATCAGCTTGAGCGAAATAAACTACTGCGTTTAAATCAATCCAATCTTCGGCAAGAACTTGCCCTGCAGGTTAATAAGGAAGTTGGCGTAACACTCAATGCCATGACCCTCTATGCGGATCACAGTCTGATTCAATTGACGCCACAGACCAACGGTCATTTGCTGCCTTATTTAAACCGAATGCTGCTCGACTCAAAAAATATGGTGGAATCAATGAGTGATTTTGTTTGGTTATTATCCGCTTCCAATGATTCGCTGGAACAGTTATGTTTTAGAATCCAATACCGTGGCTCAAAAATGTTACAGGAAAGCGGGGGCGTCTTTCGGTTAATCCGTCTGCAGGGCATTGACGATATGTATATGAATATGGAGTTAAGAAGAATTGTATATGCCGATTTTAAAACTATAATGGGAGCTGTTCATAAGCGGCCTAAAGTACAGATGGAATTGTGGATGGAGCCTTGCAATGCATGCCTTCATATAAAATGGAAATTGAATTTTGCTGACTACCAAACTGATCTTGTTACAGACCTGACTAAATTGGAGATTTCGGCAATTCTCCAATGCGAAATACCGGACACCGGGGCAGTTAGAAATTTTGAAACCAGCTGGAGTTGGGAGAATCTATCACAACCCATCCATCAATAAAATTTAAAAAATGGGAAATGATTCAGGTTTGATAAAAGTTGCGGTGTTTGAAGATTCAAAGCTGATCAGGGATGCCTATGAAGCCATTCTTAATGGAACGGAAGGGTTTTCCTGTACGGGCGCATACCCCGATTGCAGTTCAATAGATTTGGCTATCAGACGTTCCAATCCTGATCTGGTTCTGATGGATATCGAAATGCCCGGAATGGATGGTATTCAGGCAACGCGTTATATCCGAAAAAATTACCCTTCTGTCCGAATTCTTATTCAGACTGTATTTGAAGAAGATGAAAAAATATTTGCAGCAGTTTGTGCTGGCGCATCGGGTTATATTCTTAAATCAAATGGTTTGTCAAAATTGTTAGCATCTGTAACCGAAGCTTTTCATGGTGGCGCCCCCATGACCCCCAGTGTAGCAAATCGTGTTTTGAAATTATTCCAGCAATTTGCTCCTGCAAGCACTGAAGATGAGCTTATCGAACTCAGTGCAAGAGAAAAAGAAATTCTATTTCTAATGGTAGAAGGAAATGATTTCCGAACTGTGGGAGAAAAGCTTTTTATAAGTTATGAAACCGTTCGAACGCACGTAAAGAAAATTTATAAAAAACTCCATGTTGCTTCCGCTTCAGAAGCCGTGGTGAAAGCCATTAAACAAAGGATTGTATAGGGTTGTTTGGGGTAGTCTGGGATTTTTTTTAACCTTCATTTTCACCCGCCTGAGGTATAGCTGAGCACGGATGGCTGAACTAGATTTGTTGAAGATTCAATTGGCTCATTCAACAAACTAAAATGATAACAGATATCCTTAAACGAATTTGTTCGCTGACCTTATTATACCATCTTTTGGGTATGCATTCCTTTGCACAGGACAGTGAAACAAAACGGATTTCTCCCAAGGAATTCAGCATTCCGGCTTCACCTGTTTTTGACCTGATGGGTGTTACTCCATCTCAGGTAAACCGCACCAGTGATATCAGGGATTTTAAAGTGGACTGGTCTTTCAAGACGTGGAAGCTAAGTCCGAATCTGGCTATCCAGTCGCAGCCGGTTTGGGAAATCCTGTACAATAAAAAGAAGATTGATAAATACCAGCAGGCATCCGGATTGATGCGTAAAATGGCATCTCTTGATCTGTCCGTGGGATCTGTCCAGGATGAAAACAATGATCGCCGCATAGGATTTGCAGTTAAAATGAATCTGTATAAAGAGAAAGATCCATTTATGGATAAGGAGTTATTTCTTGGAGTAGAGGATCAGTTGTCTGAGGAAGAAAATCGTCTTACTTCAGAATTGGAAATGCTGGTTAATCAGCTGGATACGATGAGCAATCTGCTTGAAAAAACAAATTTAAGGAGTCAGGTTACTGACCTGCAAACAGAATTGCTCTCCATACCGGCAAAACGCCAAGAAGAATTGCAAAGAAGGTCCCTTGTTTTCATTCAGGAACATTGGAATGCGTCGAGTGTGGATGTTTCCTTCGGTAAAATTTATTCCTATATCACCGATAGTGCAGGCAGTTTGAAAAGTCTGCGGTTAAACCGAAATACAGGTTTGGGTGGATGGATCAATGGGAATATTGGGATTGGTAAACGATTGCTTTTGTCAGGTATGTTTCGTACAACTTTCTATGATGAATTGCTGGAGTTTACCTTGTCTGATGCAAGCACGGGGGAGGAAATTCCCGGTTCAGCTATTGCCAGTAACCAATTGTTTGCTATGGGAATGAACCTTCGTTATGGCGGTTACCTCTTTACTTTCTTTGCTGAATTTTTATACGAGCGCAAAAAAACAGCAACAGCTTTACAGGCATTAAATGATCGCTTTACCCCGCCTGAAGGGTTTGTTGTTAAAGAAGGCACACTAAAATGGGATGGCATATTTCCAAATGCTTTATCCGTAGGTGGTGACTGGAGGATCAGCCGGAATCTGATGATTAATTATGGCATGCGCTGCTCCTTTGATAAAAACTGGACGTTTCGGGTATTCAGTCCCGTTGTAACACTCAGCTGTATGATGCGCTAAGAATTACTCTTATTCTACAAATTTAAATAAACAATTATGAAACAGATTATTGTAACAGCCTTACTATGCCTTGGAATGGGGCACCTGGTGAATGCTCAGCTAACAAGAAAAACAATAACAAGTAACAAACCGGCAGCATTGGACATGCGCACGATTAATTTGAGTACATTATCCATTGATCAATTGCGATCTGGCACCTACAAGTCACAGCCAACATACAATAAAATGGCCATGTTGGCGAATATGCCAAACCGTTATAAACCTGGAATAGCCATTAATTCTAGTGCAAATCAGGGTACTTCGAAATCGGGGATCCGGTATTATGTCTCAAAAAACAATATCAGTCTGCCTTCCAATTCAAACGGAACCGTTGCAAAATCCGGTCAGGGACAAAACAACAATTTTCTCATTTGCGAATCTTCTTTTGTTGGTTTTGGTAAACAGTTTGTCAGTTCACTATTAGGAATTCCTTCTTCGCAGAGTGATGAATTCAATATGGTTTTTCCGGGCGCATTATTCCGGGATGAAGACATCGTAAACGGACGATTTATTCCTGTTGCATTGCCCAGAAGACCATCTACACTTGCTATTAATGTAACTAATGCTGCAAGTGTAACTGAATCGGTAAGTAATTTCAATGATAAAAATACGGTGAATCAGGCTAAGAGTTCTTTGCTTAGCCGTATTGGTAATTCAAATGCAAATACGGATCATTTTTCGGCCAGTTTCGAAGTGAAATCTGCTACTGAGTTGGCGCTGAATATGGAGACTTCATTTAATGTGGATCTGGAAGCATTATTAGGTTTGCCAATCAGCTTAGGTTCCAACATAGGAGGAGGCGTATCTGTCAGTACTGAATTTAACACGGCTATTGCTTATATGCGAAATATCAATTACACATTGTCGGTTGGCGGAAATTCTATCGCTGGAGGTCCTCAGGCAACTATTGAAGGGGCAATTCCTCCAAATGTGGTGTGTGTGGGGGATGTATTGTACGGAAATGTTTCCTTTATTATAGTTCGAAACCTGAGTACGCGTGCTGAAGCGAAGCTGGTGGCTGAAGAATTATTGGAAGTTACGCAGTTAGGATCCGGTTCCAGGGAATTGTCTGCGTCAGCAAAACTGGCATTCAGTACGAGTGCAGTGAGTGTATTGGTTTATGGTGGTGCTGGTGCATCTACAGTTAATACCGTGCGTAATTTGGATCAGTTAAGAGCAGAACTGGCAAAAGGGAATAATTCGGTAACAGGAGTGAATGCCATGCCCTTGTATTATACACTTTATTATGCAGCGGATAATGCGCCTGCAAAGGTTGCCGCATTTACAAGTTTTACAAATACCACCTGCTATCGGGCATCTCAACTGGAAGTTAGTCTGGAGTCTTTCAAGCCTTTGGCTGTGGTTGATTTTGGTGATGAAGAGTTGTATGGAAATATTAAAATTATTACAGATGCTACCTCTCGTACCAACAACGTTGATTTTTGGAATGTTGGTGCTTCGAATCCGGTTGTTGGTAAAGCTGGTAATCAAATTAGTGGCTTAAGTACCAGTCGGCTTGTCTTTAATGTAAATCCTGCATTGGTTGACGCTGACCAATCTGTCATTACCATTAATATGGAAATCAAAGACAAAATTATGCCGGAGGAAGTTCTGGGTGCTTCCGATGTTGCAAGACGAAACGGGTTTGTTTCCTATGGTCCGAAGAAATTTTCACTTGATATGCGGGAAGTACAGGAAGCAGGTCCAAATGGCATTCTAAAAACATATGTGGTAAGTGAAGGGAATGCCCGGATTGAAGCAAAGCTTCGATTTAAGTTAATTCGTTGATTTTTTAAGAGTGGTATATGAATAAGATACTAGTACTGTATTTGCTTACTCACCTGTTGTATTTAAGTTCATTTCCGCTAATGGTTTTGCATTCGGATCCCAAATTTTCAGTAATAGGAATTCAAACAAATATTCCGGTTATTGCAAAACAGGAGCGATATGGTATAAGCAATTATTATCTGACAGATAACCGGCCTAATTTGTCTTGTAAAATTCCGGCATTAACAACTGTTTCTTCCCTGGGTAATGTGGATGTGACGGACGGTGTGTATATGATTGTACATGAACCTACCGGGAAATTATTGGATGCCGGACAGGCATCTGCTACTGCCAATGGAATACAACCGGTGATTCACGAGGGTATAATGATGCAGGATAATAAAGTGGAGTTTTATCAGCGCTGGAAAGTGAATCGTGTTGGGGGGATTTCAGGTGGCTACACGATCGAGAATTTGCTTTCTGGAAAAGTATTGGATTCAGACTACCTTTGTATGAATGAGAATGGATGTAAAGTGACTGTTCGCAATCGGCTGGCAATATTCGTGCCGGATCGTCGTAACCAGGAATGGTATATTGAGCGGATAGGAAAAGGTCTTGAATTTCGAATTCGGAATGTATTGAAAGCGGAGCAAGTGCTCGACCCTGGGGCCGCCTCTGCAAACGGAACCAAGGTGGGCACCTATAAGAGACGTGCAGTAGCCAGCCAGCAATGGCGCTTCGTGAAAGTCAACTAAGTTTTTCACCCGACCGGTGGCACCGGTCGGGTGAATTTATTCCGGGAGGGAGAGGGGGTCATCTTCGAGTTCCAGGTTGATGGAGTCGGAACCGGCGATACCTTCAATACTGCCTCGGATATGCGCAGCATTCAGCAAGACTTTTTCCAGTTGTTTCTCGCGTGATTTCCAGAGTTTTTCCATGGCATCCCGTTCTTTCTGGATAGAAAGCTTCATGCTCATGAATCCTTCGCGGATCGCTTTCCATTGTTCGGAAAATTCATTACTCGTAAGGTAATCATAGAGCATATGCATTTTATCGCCTTTGTTCTCCTGATTACGAACAGCATTAAATACCTTAATCAACGTTTCACGCAGTACCTGTGCGAGTGGTCGTACTTCGGCAAAGGAACAGATCCAGATCCCGTTTTTTTCGCCGAACTGATCCATCTCATCAGGCATGGTTTGCGTAACCAGGATCGCGATATCCGCACCCTGGCTTCGCATATCTGCTTTCAGTTTTTCAATCCAGTCGCGGGTGAAGCCCTTCGTCCTTTTACTTTCATAAATAATTTTACCGCATTCCTGTCCAAATTGATTCCGAACCGTTTGTATTGTATCTGCACCCCGCACTCCTTTACCCACTTCACTGATCAGATCAAATGGAAAGGTGCTTTTCAACATTTCTTCGAGTGCCAGTTCCTGTACTTCCCCCTGCAATTGCATGCTGCCCTGCTCCGCTTTGCGTTTCATTTCTTCGGCCAGCTTTTTCTGGTCCTCCAATTGTTTTTCCAGCTCTTTCAATCGCATTTGAAATTCCGATTCTCGGGCAGCTGTTTTTTGCTCTTCAATTTTCCGAAGTTCATCTGAAAGTTTGCCTCTTTCTTCCTGTAACTGGCGCTGCAAACTAATCTCCAACTCAGCTTCCTTCGTTTTCAACTCCTGCTCCTTACGCAGGAAATCGAGTTCCTTTAACCGGGCGTTTTTTAATTTTTCTTCTATATCACGATTATTATCCTTCAACAGGGTTAACTGATTTTCAAAATCAGCCTGCAGGTTCTGACGGATACTCGCTTCCATCTGCTGGTTCTGTTTCTTCAGTTCCAGCTCCAGTTGCTGGCGGAATCCCAGTTCCTGCTGCCGTTTGAATTGCTCAAAGGCTTCGTCTTTTTTCTTTAATTCTTCCTCTTTCTGCCGGCGATATTCCACCATTTTTTCTCTGAGTTCCTGTTTCTCTTTTTCGATCGCTTCTTTCAACTCGTCGTTCAGCGCTTCTTCCAGCGGAAATTCATGTCCGCAGTTCGGGCATTTTATATTCGTAGGCATACATCCACAATTTAGGGCAATTTAGGCCATCCTGCCTTTTCCACTGCTTTGTTTAGTTTAAACTTTCAGAAATATTTGAAAATAAGAGAACTTGTAGTAGATTTGCTGAATAAATCGATGGTATGAAAACATTGCATGGATTTATCATTTTATATGACGCCGTTTGTCCCCTTTGCAGGGTTTATACGAACGCCTTTGTTCAAACCGGTATGCTGGATCAGGAGGGAAGGCAAACGTACCAGGAAATGCCGGCAGCCTGTGCTGTACATGTTAATCAGGAAAGAGCCGTAAATGAAATCGCGCTGGTGAATCCGGCCACCGGTGAAGTGTTTTATGGAATTGAAAGTTTGTTAAAAATACTTGGACATGCATGGCCGGTATTCCGTCCGCTTTTTTCCTGTGGGTTGTTTATTGGTATGATGAAGATCCTGTACAGGTTTATTTCCTACAATCGGCGGGTATTCCTCCCGGTTGCTGTTGGAATAGAGCCAGAAGCAGTACAACCAGGCTTTCATTGCGGTTATCGCGCAGCCTTTCTGGTTTTTTCATGGCTCCTGGTTTCGGTGATTTTGCATTGGTATGGAGCCGGATTAGTACCTGTTCTGGCAAAAGGGGAATGGTATCGGGAGCCGCTGATCTGCGGCGGACAACTCTTGTTTCAGGGATTATGTGTTGGAGTACTTGCACCACGCAAGATCTGGGATTATCTGGGTAATATGATGGTGGTATCCCTGTTGGGGGCCATTGTATTATTTCTATTTGGACTGATATTAAAAGCAGTGTCAGCGGGCGCCATCTGGTATGCAGGAGCATTTTTACTTACTGCCGGCGCCATGTTGCTGGAACATGTAAGGCGCTGCAAATTAATGGAAATGAGTATTGGTTTTTCCATTAGTTGGGTACTTTATCGGCTGCTATTATTAGGCATTCTATTAAAAGGTTGGTTATGAGAAAACAAAAAATCATTTTGGCAGGCGGACAAGGTTACCTGGGAAGGGTCTTAGGTCGGTTTTACGAGGCGGCGGGTGCAGAAGTAGTAGTGCTGAGCAGAAAAACTGCAGCAGCAAATGGCCAGATCCGCACCGTTCAATGGGATGGTAAAACTCCAGGAAATTGGTTAGAAGAATTAGAAAATGCTGACCTGCTCGTCAACTTGTGCGGTAAAAATGTGAACTGCCGGTATACCCAAAAAAACAAGGCGGAGATTTTACGCTCCAGATTGGAACCCACCCAATTATTGAATCATATCCTTGCCCGTTTGAAAAATCCACCACCCTGCTGGATCAATATAAGTTCTGCCACTATATACCGGCATGCAGAAGATTGGGCACAAGGCGATTACAATGGTGAAATTGGTTATGGCTTCTCCATTGAAGTTTGCAAAGCCTGGGAAGCAGCTTTTTTCAAAGAAGAAATCCCCGGGGTTCGAAAAGTGGCTTTAAGGTTAGGTATTGTATTAGGAAGAGAAGATGGCGCTTTTCCAAGGCTCCTGAACCTAACCCGATTTGGATTAGGCGGTAAATTAGGAAATGGACTTCAGCATATTTCCTGGATTCATGAACAGGACACTGCCAGAGCCATTGACTGGATTTACCAGCATCCGGAATTTGCCGGTACAATTAATTGCACCGCCCCGCAACCGAAAAAGCAGGCTGATTTTATGAATTGCCTTAGAAATACACTGGGAATACCAATCGGATTGCCCACTCCGGTCTGGTTGCTTGAGATAGGGGCCTGGTTAATTGGAACCGAAACGGAATTGCTCCTGAAGAGTCGGTGGGTGGTTCCGGAAAAGCTGCTGGAATCCGGTTTCCGTTTTCATTACCCCAAAATTGAAGCAGCTATTTCTGATCTCCTGGCCTTGCGTCAATAAAGATTGGGAAAGCATTGGCAATGCAGATTTTGTTTAAATATACCAAATGGTATAAATTTGCAGATTATTTCTATATGACGAAAGCAGAACGCACCCGGCAATATATCATTGAAAAAGCTGCCGTCTTATTCAATACAAAGGGATATGCAGATACCTCACTGAATGATATTGTTTCCATAACCGGTTTAACCAGGGGGGCGATCTATGGCAATTTCACTAATAAAGATGAATTGTCGATTGAAGTGTTCAGCTACCATTTCAATTTGTTAAGGAGAGCGGTGGGAAAAGCCATGGATCAGGAATCAGGAGCTGTTGAGAAATTAAAAGCGATGACGGTCTTTTATCGTCAGCATTATGCGGTGATGGCAGCGCGAGGTGGTTGTGCTATCCTAAACGCAGCTACTGAAGCAGACGATAATTTTCCTTTACTCCGTACAAAAGTGAGGGCCAGTATCAAATCCTGGCAGAGAGCCCTGGTTAAAATTCTGGAAGATGGAAAATTAGCCAGTCAGATACAGCCAAAACTTGATTCAGTGCGGTTTTCAAGTTTACTGATCGCTATGATAGAAGGCGGGATCATGCTCGCCAAAATTCAGAAAGAGGAAGCATCTCTGGTATTGGTACTGGATAAAATTGACCAGCTCATTGACCAGGACGCCCGATTATAATTTTTTTATCAAAAAAAATACCAAATGGTATATTTATGAAAATAGAAACAACTGCGGAACTTAACCATCCGCTCCTGAAATTGCAGGAATATATTGGCCAGCCTGCTCCAAAAGGCATATCGCCGGTTTTTAACTGGCTGGCTCCGCAACTTACCCATGCCGAAGCAGGTCATGTTCGGTTCGACTATACCATAAGTAAGGACTGGCTGAATCCCATGCAAACCCTGCATGGAGGAGTAATGGCTACGATCATGGATGATGCCATTGGAGTAGCCGTTTTTTCACTTGGTTTGCCCACCTATTTTACCACCATCAATTTATCGGTCGATTATTTTGTGCCGGCAAATCCGGGTGAAAAGGTTAGCGCCAAAGCAGAGGTTCTAAAAGCAGGTCGTCAGGTGATCCATGCCATCTGTGAAGTTCGTCACAGCGAATCTGGGAAATTACTTGCACGCGCAACCAGTAATCTTATGAAAACAACCAAAGAAAAATGAACACCATGAAACGAGTCGTAATAACAGGAATGGGCGTGATTTCACCTCTTGGAAATAGTCTTACAGAATTTAGAGAAGCCCTCTTTGCCGGGAAATCAGGGGCCGGTCCCATTACCAGATTTAATGCAGAATTGTTTAAAACCCGATTTGCAGCCGAAGTAAAGGGATTTGATCCTCTTCAGTTCATGCAAAAGCAGGATGCCCGTAAATATGATTTGTTTACCCAGTATGCCCTTGCTGCAACACAGGAAGCAGTAACACAGGCTGGTATTGATTTTGAACAACTAAACCGAAATCGCATAGGGGTAATCTGGGGTTCCGGAAACGGGGGTATTGAAACCCTGCAGGATGAGTTACTTGAATTTGCCAAAGGTGATGGTACCCCGCGTTTCAATCCCTTCCTGATTCCCAAAATGATCGTTGATATTGCATCCGGCATTATCTCCATCCGCTATGGCTTACGAGGATTAAATTTCACTACGGTATCTGCCTGTGCCAGTTCAACCACTGCACTTATTGATGCTTTCAATTATATCCGTTGGGGCAAGGCTGATATGATCATTACCGGTGGCTCGGAAGCCGCCATTACGGAAGTGGCTGTGGGGGGATTCAATGCTTCCAGAGCACTGTCTACCAGAAATGAAGCATTAAGCACTGCTTCCCGCCCATTTGATCCTACCCGCGATGGATTCGTAATCGGCGAAGGTGCGGGAGCGCTGGTAGTAGAGAGCCTGGAACATGCACAAAATAGAGGGGCTACCATATTAGGAGAAATTGTTGGTACCGGAATGGCTGCAGATGCCTGGCATTTAACCGGAACACATCCTGAAGGGGAAGGCGCTTTTCTGGGAATGCAGGAAGCGCTACAGGAGGCCGGCATCCGGGCCGATCAACTGGATTACCTTAATGCGCATGCCACATCTACCCCACAGGGAGATACAAGTGAATTACATGCTATTTCCAGGGTCTTTGCCGGTTCCAAAAACTTGAGTATCAGTGCTACCAAATCCATGACCGGACATTTACTTGGCACCGCCGGTGCTGTGGAAGCGATCATATCCATTTTGGCTATTCAGCAAAATAAAGTACCTCCCACCATCAATACCGGCAGTATCGAAGGGGATTTTGCGGAACAGTTTGATTTCCCATTAGGTAAAGCGACAGATAAAGAAATTGTGTATGCCATGAGTAATACATTTGGATTTGGCGGGCATATTGCTACCGCACTGTTTCGAAAATGGAGTGAAAGCTGATCGCTTCGTATATTTATGCATGGCTAAACATTACGATGCTATTGTGATTGGTTCCGGTATCAGCGGAGGCTGGGCAGCCAAAGAATTATGTGAAAAAGGGTTGAAAACCCTCTTGTTGGAACGTGGTCCGGATGTAAAACATTTGAAAGACTATCCAACTGCGACTATGCATCCCTGGGAGTTTCCCCACCGCGATCAGTTAACTAAAAAATTTCTGGAAGAAAATCCGATTGCCAGTAAATGTTATGCGTTAGGTGAAAGCTCGGCGCATTTTTTTGTGAAAGATAACGAACATCCTTATACGCAGGAAAAACCCTTCGACTGGATTCGGGGATATCAGGTTGGTGGTAAATCTCTTCTATGGGCCCGTCAAACCCAACGCTGGAGCCGGTATGATTTTGAAGGTCCGGGTAGAGATGGTTTTGCTGTAGACTGGCCAATCCGTTATGATGATATCGCGCCCTGGTATAGTCATGTGGAAAAATTTGTCGGCATCAGTGGTAACAAAGACGGATTGGAGACCCTGCCCGATGGAGAGTTTCTGCCCCCCTGGGAAATGAACTGCGCAGAGAAATCCATCACCGCCGCGATCAAAAAAAATTATAGCGATCGTTTTCCCGTAATCGGTCGATGTGCTCATTTAACTCAGCCTCAGGCTATTCATCTGGAGCAGGGAAGGGGCCAATGCCAGGCCAGGAGTTTATGTGAGCGGGGTTGTCCTTTCGGTGGTTATTTTAGTTCCAATTCTTCCACCATTCCATGGGCAGCGAAGACGGGCAATCTTGAACTGCTTCCCAATTCGGTAGTGCATTCAATATTGTATGATGAACAAACGCAAAAGGCAACTGGTGTACTGGTAGTAGATGCCATCACAAAAGAAGAGCGGGAATATAAAGCAGCTGTCATTTTTGTAACAGCAGCAACACTCAATACCAACCTGATACTATTGAATTCGGTATCCAAACGTTTCCCAAATGGATTGGGGAATGATACAGGTTTGTTGGGAACACATATCGCATTTCATAATTACCGGGGATTGATTACAGGCTCCCTGAATGGGTTTGAATCGGATTATTACCGGGGACGCCGTCCCTGTGCCGTTATGATGCCTAATTTCCGGAATGTGCAGAAACAGGAAATGGATTTTCAACGAGGATATATGAGTTTTTTCAGTGCGTATCGTCCAGGTTTCGGCAGAGGCGGAGATGGATTGGGTGCTGAATTAAAAGAATCCTTATCCGAACCTGGTGACTGGAAAGTATTTATGATGATGCAGGGGGAAACCATTCCTAAGAAATCCAATCGGGTTCAGTTAGATCCTGAACTAAAAGATAGTTGGGGTATTCCGCTTTTATCCATCTCTGTTGATTATGATGAAAATGATGAAAAAATTCTGGCTGACTTTCTGCAACAGGGACAGGAAATGCTGGAGAAAGCGGGGGTGTATGACATAACGGTCAGTGATAGCAAACAGGCACCCGGACTGGATATTCACGAAATGGGTGGAGTTCGGATGGGGCATGATCCGGATTCATCGTTGTTGAATAAATGGAATCAATTGCATCACTGTAAAAATGTATTTGTAACGGATGGGGCGTGTATGACATCCACCGGAACGCAGAATCCTTCCCTTACCTTTATGGCTATTACAGCAAGGGCAGCCAATTATGCTGTGGATGAACTGAAAAAAATGAATCTCTAAATAGTTAAGCGCAACATGAAAAAAATTAAAGTTTTGGTGGTGGGTTGTGGAAATATGGGAGCATCTCATGCGCTTTCCTATCACCTCCTCGATGGATTTGAAATCTGCGGAATTGTATCACGTGGTGATAGTAAAAAAATACTGAATGATAAATTGGGAGGTGCTTATCCCTTATTTGATTCCTATGAAGCAGCCCTGGCAGAAGCGAAGCCGGATGCGGTTTGTATTTCCACCTATCCCGATACTCATGAATCCTATGCCATGCAGGCATTTGAAGCAGGCGCGCATGTGTTTTTGGAGAAACCGGTAGCGGATACGGTGGCAGGAGCAGAGCGGGTGGTTGCTAAAGCAAAGGAAACGAATCGTAAACTGGTGGTGGGGTATATATTAAGACATCATCCCAGTTGGATCTATTTTATTGAAAAGGCACAACAACTGGGTAAACCCCTGGTGATGCGTATGAACCTGAACCAACAAAGTCATGGTTTGATGTGGCAGGTACATCGAAATCTGATGAAAAGCCTTAGTCCGATTGTTGACTGTGGCGTGCATTATATTGATGTAATGTGTCAGATGGCCCGATCAAAACCCGTTCAGGTATCGGCTATAGGTGCCCGTTTAACAGAAGAAATTCCTGAGGGCAATTATAATTACGGCCAGTTGCAGATTCGATTTGAAGATGGATCGGTGGGCTGGTATGAGGCAGGGTGGGGGCCGATGATCAGTGAAACGGCTTTTTTTGTAAAAGATGTAATTGGTCCGAAGGGGTCGGTTTCGATCGTTGCAAAAGAAGCAAGCGCAAGCGGACAATCGGATGATGTATCCTCCCATACCAAAACGGAATCCATCCGGATTCATGCAGGCGAGCTGACTGCCGAAGGGCGTTTTGTTCAAACTGATAAATGGGTGGATCTCGAAGATGAACCCGATCATCAGGAATTATGCAACAGGGAGCAACGCTATTTTTTAAAAACGATTTTGGAGGATATAGATTTGAGGGATCATATGGAAGATGCAGTGAATAGTTTGCGAATTGCATTTGCCTGCGATGAATCGGTTCGAACGGGACAGGTTGTACGGTTATAATTTAACTACTATGAATAAACGCTTTTGGGTTATATGCTGTTTGTTGATTTTTGGTAGTGGTTTGCTTGCTCAGATTGCTGAACCGGGTGTTGCATTACCCGCATGGAAAGAAGGTTATCTTGATTTGCATCATATCAATACCGGAAGAGGAAGTGCAGCCTTTTATGTATTCCCTGATGGAACGAGTATGCTGGTTGATGCAGGAGAAATGGATATCCATGATGGAAGGACTTTTACCCCACGCAACAGTCAGCTTGTACCCAATGACAGTAAGAAACCCTATGAGTGGATCGCAGCTTACATAAAGCGATTTCATCCTGCTGCCAAACCGATATTGGATTATGCGCTTATCACCCATTTTCATGATGATCATTTTGGCGCCTGGTATCCGGAGATGCCTGTTGCAAAAAAAGGTGGCTATGGGTTAACGGGAATAACGGGAGTAGCTGAACTGATTCCGGTTCGTACACTGTTGGACAGAGGTTATCCAACCTATTCCTATCCGGTGGATAAAAATCGCTGGCTGGAACAGGTGGGTAAAAATGATACGCCCTATCGGAAAACAATGGAGAATTATTTTCGTTTTGTTGAATTTGGTGTAAAAAATGGCATGCAGGCAGCAACGCTAAAAGCGGGCTCATCCAGCCAGATAAAATTACAATATAAAGCCGCCTCCTACCCGCAGTTCAGTGTTCGGAATCTGAAATCAAATGGACTGATCTGGACTGGTCTGGATAGCAGTGCTGTAGATCATTTTCCGCCTTCCAATCCGGATCTGCCCTTTAGCTGGCCCGATGAGAACAGTATGAGTCTGGCTTTACTGCTGCAGTACGGGTCCTTTAAATATTATACCGGTGGCGATAATCCGGGTAACCTGTTTTATGGAAATCCGGTTTGGCGGGATGTTGAAACCCCGATGGCAAAAGTGACCGGGCGGGTGGATGTGGCTACATTGGATCATCACGGAAACCGGGATGCAGTGAATGAGGTTCAGGTAAAGACCCTGCAGCCCAGGGTATGGATCGGGCAGAGTTGGTCGGCTGATCACCCCGGACATGAAGTGCTGGTGCGGATGGTGAGCCCATATTTGTATGCTGGTCCGCGAGATTTGTTCGCCACCAATATACTGGAAGCCAACCGGCAGGTGATTGGTCCATTGATTGATCGTTCCTATAAAAGCCAACAGGGACATATACTGGTTCGGGTATTGCCGGGTGGTGATCAGTATTATGTAATTATTCTGGATGATCAGGCGGAAGCAGCCCGGATCAAGGCTGTGTTCGGGCCATATATGTCTTTGTCGAAATAATTCGAATCCTGATTTAAGCGGAAAATAAGGGGTTTCTACTATTGCCGGGATTAAGTCTTGCTATTATTTTAGCTTGTTAATCAAAATCCGGCTATGCAAAAACCACCCCTGTTCCCTGCCTGGCTACTGTTGTTGTGTTTACTTATTACGCAAACAACAATGGCGCAGGCACCTGATGACTGGAAACGATTTGTCGCATCCCAACATAAAAATTCTGTTTTGCTTGCCTGGGAAACCTATGCAGAATATGATTCCAAAGAGTTTATGGTGCAGCACAGCGTGGGGGGAACCGGCTGGACATCCATCGGTACCGTGGCAGCTGCCGGAGCCAGCGGCACAATCAACTCCTATAAGTATATTCATGCTACCCCAATAAATGGTATAAACTATTATAGAATTATGCTGGTGAATCAAAATGGGCGAAACCAATTTACCAAAGTGATTCAGGTGGAGTTTGAAGAAAAAGTTCCTATTCGGATTTATCCGAATCCGGTTTTAAATGGAATTTTGAATGTTCAGTTAGATCATGATGAGGATATCACCATATATACCAGAAATGGAAAGGCATTGATGCATAAATTTTGCGCTGCAGGAAAATCTAAATTATATGTGAATGATCTTCCCGCCGGTTTGTATCAGTTTAAAGCAGGCGATGAAGTAAAACAGTTTTTTATCCGGTGAGTTGATTAATAGGGTGTTTCTTAGTGGTATCGTATTTAAGAGTTTTCTCCTATTGCAGGACGGAGAAATTCAGTATACTTTTAACCCGGGCCAAAATTTGCCCGGTTTTTTATTGGTTTTATTGCAGTTTGAATATAAGTAGTGGTTCACTTACCAGAAGGTGAAACCTCGTCCCCCTTTCCATTTGGTTAGGGGGATTTTATTTTAGTTGAAGTTCTATGTACTTTATATTTTTTCGGTCATGTGTGTAGGTTATATGGATTGTTTCTTTACTGTCTTGTATAACCGCGGGATAACTGTATTCACCTGCTGGTTCGTTTTCAAGCTGGATCAGATCCTGCCAGTTGTGTCCGTCTTTTGATAAGGCTACATGTAACTGGTTGCGGCCATTCCACCAGTCTTTCCCAGCGGACAGGGGATTATAGACGAGAATTTGCCAGCCATTCTTAAGACTAACAGCGTCTGATCCTGAATTAGGATTGGGTAAGTTGGTTTTTGATAAGGGTCCCCATGTTTTTCCCTGATCCTTTGACCAGCATTCAATTATAAAATTTTGTCGGCTTCGGGAAAGCAACTGAAGGTCACCGTTAGGATAGGTCAAAATGCTGGGTTGGATAACTCCGAATGTATCATTGTTGATGGAGATTTTTTGCCAGTTTTGAAAATTGGTGTCTGATTTTTCGAGGTGAATCTGCCAGATTTTTTCATCTGGGCTTTCTGTACTGGAAGGATAGAGGATAGATCCGTCTTCGAGTTGGATGGGTTTGTTTTTTATGGGTCCAAGGAATTGTTCAGGGAGTTTTATTGCAGCGGACCATGTGCTTCCATTATCTCTCGATGTTTTATATTCGCCCCACCATTCTCGAGGGTTAGGGCCGACTTTATAAAACAGGACGAGCTTGTTTTCATTGGTGCGGAATAAAACAGGATTCCAGGTAGGATAGCGAAGTGTATCGTTGATAATCCCATCTGCCACTTGTTGTGGTATTGACCATTTTCCGTTTTTCAATTTGGCGATATAAATGACAACTTCCTTATGTGATTCATGTGGACCTGCAAACCAGGCAGCCATTAGTTGGTTATCCGGCAGTTCAACGATAGTAGAGGCATGACAACTCGCAAAGGGCGGGTTGTCTACAATGAGGGTCTCTGATCTGATTTCCACTTTTGGCGAACTGGTTGCCTCCGGGAATGATGCGCTATTACAGGAAATCATGGTTGTGAGGAACAGGAGCGCAATGGTTGAAAAAAACTGAAATCGCATCATCTTTCCGGAATTTGCAGGAAAGTTACTGGTTTTCGCTTTCACCCGACCGGTGGCACCGGTCGGGTGAAAGGGGAGGCGGGCAGGCCGGAACGGTTGTACAGGTTGGGTTGTACGGGATTGTCGGCATGGGCATAGCGGATATAAGCGGGTACGGTAACCTCCGGGCACCAAGCGATCACGGTATTACCTTCCAGGCGGGTCTGTGCCCAATAGAATTTTTTATCCTCGCCGGCGATGGCAAACTCAGCGGGCGGCTCTCCGTCAATTGTTATGAGCCCTTCTCCCAACTGATCAAATTCGATTACTACCCGGGCAACTTCATTCTCCTTCCTGCTATCCAGTCGAACCGAGCTTACTAACGGTCCCGAATATACGAGATCCTCCCCATATGCTAATTTCATTGCAGCCAGTGCCAATCGATCTCCCACCTCCTTTTTATTATCAGGATGGATATCATTCCATTCACCCAGATCAATTGCGATGGCCATCGCAGTATTCGGAACCTCCAGCAATTGTTCCTGTGCCTCACGCATCAGTGCCCAGTTCGATTCTGATGGCAGGTAATTATACTCCATAAAGCCGGGTAATTGAACATACAAAAACGGCAATTCTCCCTGTTTCCAGGCATTCCGCCATTGTGTTACCTGTTTTTTCGACAACTCCAGGTATTCCTGTGGCTTTCCTGCATTGCTTTCTCCCTGATACCAACAAAATCCTTTGATGGTATAATTGGTAACTGGCGCAACCATTGCATTGTATAATGCAGAAGGTTTATTCTGCTCATTACCGCCATACCCATAAGCTGGCGGACGCGGGATATGCACTGCACCTACTTTGTATTCCCATGGACCAAACAAATTAACGGTATCCTTACCTGAAAACAGGTAGTAGGGTTTATCCGGCACAAAACCACCCTTGCCACTGTTATTGGTGATCCGAACTACCAGCAGATTTTTCCCAGGCACCAAAACATCCGCTGGTACAGCATATCGTCGTTGCGGATATAGGTAGGTTGTTTGTCCGATTTTTTTTCCATTGAGATAAACTTCTTCCGCATCCACAATCCGGCCTAAAAAAATTCGGGCTGCTTTTCCCGTCATTGATGCCGGTATTGTAATTTCTTTCCGATACCAAATCACGCCATTGAAATCCTTTACCCCCTGGTCTTCCCAATATCCGGGTACATAAATGGATCGCCACCCGATCGGCATATAAGCAGGATCATACCAGGGCAATGGGCCACTCAACCCTTTATCCGGAGGAGCTGTCGGCCGAGCTGTATGGCCCGATAATTGAGTTTCGCCGGTGCGCGCTAATCCGCCGGGCGGGTGAATGGTTCCTCCCGTCCATGATTCGATGGGCGTTCCACCTACGCTTGCATTGATAATACCAATCGGAACGCCATATTTTGTGAATAAACTTTTCGCGAAGAAATAGGCCACTGCGGAGAAGGGGCGGATATCTTCTCCCACTGCAGATTTCCAATAACCGGAGGGCAAATCTTCTGCCAAACCATCCAGTTTAGTACCAGTAGGAATCCAGAACTGTCTGATCTGCTGATTATTGGCTTTTGCAATTTCATCGGCATAAGTGACATCGTGAATATTCAACTGGTGCACCATATTACTTTGTCCACTGCAAAACCAAACATCACCAAACAGGATCTCCTTCAAAACAATCGTATTATTGCCTTTGAACGAAATGGTATACGGTCCGCCTGCCTTTGTTGATGGAAGTTCTATCATCCATCTGCCTTCGGCATTACCCTGTGTACGAATTGTTTTTCGGTTAAAGCTAACTGTTATTTTTTCCTTTGGCGATGACCAACCCCAGATTCGTACGGGCTGATCTCTTTGCAAAATCATGCTATCTCTGATTATTTGAGGCAGACGAATTTCTGCCTGTAAGCAATAGCTGAATAGCATCAGCACGAAACTGCAAAGTGTATTTTTCATAGCAGGAATGTTTTTTTTGAATAAGGATCAATAGTTTTTATCAACCCGTTTTCATCGTAGTGCAGTTCGGTCATTTTAACTGAACGCAAATGAGTGATTCCATCACTCAAGCTGGAGTCATGGTAAAACAAAAACCAGCGATCATTAAATGAGCAGATAGAATGATGTGAGGTCCAGCCAATAACCGGCTCTAATATCCTGCCCGCATACCAAAAAGGTCCATAGGGAGAATCTCCGATTGCATAACAGATATAGTGCGTATCACCGGTGGAATAAGAGAAATAATACCGGCCATTAAAGGAATGCATCCAGCTTGCTTCAAAAAATCGCCTGTCTTTGTCTCCTTCCAATAAGGGTTGGCCTTTTTCATCCAATATCAACAGGTCCCGTGGTGCTTCTGCAAAGGATAATAAATCGTTGCTCAACTTCGCTACTTTTGGACAAAGGGCAGGCTCTGTATCCAATGGTAAATGTGCAAAAGGTCCTTCGCCTTCCGCAACAAATTCTCCGGTTCTCCAGCGCTGCAATTGTCCGCCCCAGATGCCTCCGAAATACATATAACATACCCCGTCACTATCCTTATACACCGCCGGATCAATGGAGAAGCTTCCTGCAATAGGTGTTGGCTGCGCTTTAAACGGACCAGCCGGTGAATCGCTAACAGCAACACCAATCCGAAATACACCGTCCTTATCCTTGGCCGGGAAAAATAAATAGAACTTTCCCTCTTTTTCTGCTGCATCGGGTGCCCATAACTGTTGGGCAGCCCAGGGTACGTCTTCTACAGACAAAGCAACCCCATGATCCACCGTTTCTGCTCCCGGATGCTCCATTGATAATACATGGTAATCCTGCATAGCAAAATGACTACCCAGATCATCAAATGGAATATTCGATTCCACATCATGAGATGGATAAATATAAATTCTTCCATTAAATACATGGGCAGAAGGATCCGCTGTAAAAATATGCTTCACCAGTGGCTGGGAAATTGCTTTTCGTTTCAGTTTGCTTATATCCATAAAAAAGGTTAATTCGCTCTACGCTGTTTCAAATCAGATTCAATTGTTGCTTCCATCGTTTTATTGATCTCATATAAAAACAATAAACCAATGCCAATCATAAAAGGGATGGAAGGAAATATACTAACTAATAGTTTGGTGCTGTTTATTGCTGTTGCTGTTTGTGCGGCATCGCTATTTGGCTGGTAGCCATAAATACCGAGAATCCAGGCAACCAATGCGCTGCCCATACTTAGTCCCACTTTCAAGCCAACCATCATGGCAGAAAAAATAATGGCAGTAGCTCTCCTATGGGTTCTCCATTCACTGTAATCTGCTACATCTGCAATCATTGCCCATAACAAAGGAATGGTTAATCCATAAAAAAACCCATGCAGTATCTGTGATAAAAAAATCAACCCAATGGAACCCGGAGCAAAAAAATAAAACAACAGAATAAATAAAGTAGATAGAAAAAGTGCCCAGCCAAATACATCGCGTTTTCCGTATTTATCCGCCAATCCTTTTGATAAGGTAATGCCAAGGATCATACACAAAATTCCTCCGGCATTAAATAATCCAAATCCCGCTGAAACCGGATCCTCACCAAAGAAATTAATCCCCACATTTTGCAAACCATTCAAAATAGGTTGAATGAAAACAGTTAAGGCCTCTTTGTCAACATAGTTTTTGAAATAGTAAACATAAGAACCGCCTTTCATTGCCAGGGTTACAAACACGAGTGTCGTCAGAACCAACATCAATAACCAGGGTTTATTTGAAAGCAAATCCCGCAGGTCCTGCCGCACACTTGATTTCTGCTCCGGCTTAGGCACGATCCGTTCCCGGGTAGTGATAAAGGTTATCAATAATAATAGCGTACCAATTATTGCCAGCCAGGTCATTACGATTTCAATGCCGGCAGCTTTATTTCCATTCCCTGCCGATTCTATTATTGGCAGCATAAATACCTGTACAAAAAATTGTGCAAACATTACTGCTACGAAACGATAAGCTGATAAGCTGTTCCGCTGTTTCATGTCGCCGGTTATAACACCGCTCAATGCAGAATAAGGCAGATTATTGGCAGCATATAATAGCAATAATAATGTATAGGTTATAACAGCATAAATCAACTTTCCCTTGTAGGAAAAATCAGGGGTGCTGAATGCAAGCAGGGATACCACTCCCAATGGCAGGGCTGTCCATAAAATCCAGGGACGAAATTTACCCCATCGTGATATCGTTCTGTCCGCAATTGCGCCAATTATCGGATTAAATCCAAATGCTGCAATCAATCCTACCAATAAAATAATGGCTGATGCATGCTGTGTTTCCAATCCATAGATATCTGTATAGAAATAAGCCAGATATGTCATCAGGGTTTGAAATACCAGATTAGCAGCGAGGTCTCCCAAACTGTAACCCAGTTTTTCGAATACGGATAACCGTTGTGTTGATGTATTCATAAAAAGCTGCTTATTTCTTTAATCCCATCACAGCATGATAGGCGGGTTTGGGAAGGAATTGCCGATCAAATAACAAGGGGTAATTGGTTCTGCCACGCACCGGCCATCCATTCAACCAGGATTGTCCATCATCCACACCCCAAAAAGTGACACGTGTAATTTTATCGCGATGTTTTAAGAACAAGCGAAACAATTCCTCATAATCTTTTGCCTGTTGGGCAAGAATACTATCGGGAATTCCATGGGCATAGGGATTCAATTCCGGATTCGATACCTGTCGCTGGTTCACATCCGCTCCCTGAAAATTCCTGGGCAATACTTCAATATCGAGTTCGGTTATCATCACTTTTAAACCCAGTGCATGATAGGCTAGAATGCTTTCTTCAATTGCTGTAAAAGGAACTTTTCCAAGATGCCAATGCCCCTGTATTCCTACTCCGTCTATACGAACACCGGCTGCCTGTACTTTTTTTACCAGCTCCAGACAACCCGCTCTTTTCAAGGGTTGTTCATTGTTGTAATCGTTGTAGTATAATTCGGTATTTGGTGATGCTTTTTCCGCCAGACGGAATGCTTCCACGATATAATCCGGTCCCAGTTTATCAAGAAACACAGATTTACGCAGGGTGCCATCTTCATTCAGCGCTTCATTCACCACATCCCAGGAAAAAATCTTTCCGCTGTAGCGCGATGCCACCGTATTGATATGCGTTTCAAAAAATGTCCTGAATGAATCCACGCTTTGGATGCGATGTGCAAATCGTGGAAGCTGACTGTGCCAGATCAGTGTATGTCCGTTTAATTTCATCTTGTTTTTTTGACTATACACCATCAACTTATCAGGAAGTCTAAAATCAAAACGATCCCATTCGGGATGAATATGTTCAGCTTTCATGCAATTCTCCGGCGTTACTGCATTGAACTGCTGGCGGATCAATTCGTTGCTTTGCGGGTTGCGTTCTTCGATTTGTCCGGTATTCAGGGCAGTACCGATCAGGAAATCAGCTTTATATGCATCTTTAAGTCCCTTAGGACCGGTGGTGGATTTTTTTTGAGTTGTACAGAACTGACAACTTATGAGCACAAGGGCTGCCGGAATCAACTGTTGCAGGATTTTTTTCATGTTATTTTATTTGGCAATTTGTGGTTGTGAATTAATTCGGGTTTCAGGAGGACCTAAATACGATGGTTTCAGTCCTCCAAAATCCAGAACCAGTTTTTGAAGCACCACACCCGGGCTCACCCGCCAGAATCGTACCTGATGTTTACCCGGACCAGCAATTTTATGCCGGCTTGATTTGATGATCACATTCTCGGCTACCCAACGATTCCAAATTCCGGTAATACTATTTTTATCTTCCTTATTCAAACTGAGAAGTTGTGGTGTTTCATCGTCTATGGAAATCGCATATTGCAATCCGTTATCTGTTCCGTAATAATTCAGAGTGGGTGAGAAATAACTATAGAGTGTGCAGCTATCCTGGCTATATGTATAGATATCGTATTCCAGATAGGGACCTGAAGAGCTATCTGCAGTCACCGGAAAGCTGGTAATGCCATCACCTGTTCTTCCGATATCAGGCAATACCACCCAATTGATAGCGCCTGATGTATATGCTTTCGTGAAATGAGCGGCTTCTATTGAAACCACTTCATTCAATTCAAAAAATGCAGTGCCTGTCAATTCTTTTGGATAGGGTGCTTTGCGAATGCGGATGATTGAATCCTCTACCGTTTTATAGGCTGTTCTCATCGTAATTTTTTTCACTTCCGGCATCTTGTTTATCGGAGGCTGCTGCCAGTAAGTATAGCCGATATGGGTCTGGCTCATCATATGGTTCCATTTGCCCTTGTTTAATTGATGATAAGCCAATGTGATAAGGGAATCACGTTTGTATAATTCCGTCGCTTTTTCCGCATTGCCCAATGCAACCTGATGATATAACTGGTACAAATTTGCACTCGCCAGAATCGGATGCAGCACCAATTGGAAATAAGCATCCTTATATGCCGGATCCAGCACGGATTGAATTTGTTCTGCGCGTTCATTTAAGTTACGGTATTCCATTACCACCCGATCCCACTCGTCATAGTTGAAACTATAGGTTCGTTCGTCCAGCAATTCGGGTTTCCGGCGGGCATTAAATTTCGCATACCCGCTTAGCAAAGAGGCAATCTCTTCTGCATGTTTGGGTCCAAATTGTTGGGCAGCCCATTGTCTGGTATAACCGAAGATTGAATCTGCACCAATCCTATCCGGATTCCATGCATAATCAAGGAAAAAGGAGATGGGTAATTCCATAGGTTTGATGTCTCCCACATTCACGATCCAGATTTGTTTTACATCGTGTTCCCATGCCATGTGCATTTGTTCCCAGATTCGCGGAAGCGGGTTGGTATTTATCCATTTATAATTCCGCGGACCGCCTACATAATCGAAATGATAATATATTCCGTAGCCGCCAGGTCTTTTTTTAGAACCGGGACGAGGCAGCATACGCAGGTTACCCCAGTTATCATCGCAAAGCAGGAGGGTAACGTCCCCGGGTACCCGCATTCCTTTTTTATAATAATCCTGCACTTCTTTGTAAAGTGCCCAGAATTGCGGTGTTTTCGAAGCTGGCCTGCCTGTTACCTTTGATATTATTTTTCGCTGGTCGGCCACAATCCGTTCCAGCAGTGCTGTTGCAGTTTCCCTGCTCATAGGCTCATCACCGTCACCGCGCATTCCCATACTCACTATTTTTTCATTCCAGGCTCTCTTCATGCCGCTTGTCCAGAATTCCTGCAGGCCTTTTTGTGTACTGTCGTAATTCCACAATTGTTTTTTCCCATATCGCCGCCATTCATCGTGCGCACGCATCAGCGGTTCATGATGCGATGTGCCAATCACTATTCCATAATCATCAGCTGTTTTGATATTCAGCGAATCATCGTCGTAAAATGCATTGCCCCACATGGCCGGCCAGATATAATTTGATTTCAAGCGCAGCATCAATTCAAATACGCTGGCATAAAATTTCGAATTGAATCCTCCGAATTTTTCCCTGCTCCAGTTGCTCAGGGCCGGTGCTTCATCGTTGATAAATATCCCCCTGTATTTTACTTTGGGAGCATCCATGATAACCGAATCTGCTTCCATCCAAATCTGTGCTGACCTTTTCACCGGCACATCTGCCCACCAATTCCATGGCGATACTCCAATGCGTTTGCACAATTCCATCACTCCAAAGGCTGTACCCCTCCGATCTGCGCCAATAATCACCAACGCCTGCCCGATTTCCCTGGTAGGATTTGCCACTGTAATAATTTTATATGCTTCCCATTTTCCGGTAATCTCTTTAACTGAAAGGATGTTTTTTTTGAGTAACTGCTTTATGTAGGCAGATTTATCCAGACTGCCAATGATAATGGTAATGGGTGAAGTTGCGGACGGCGCAAAACTGACCAATGATTGCTTCATTGTAACCGATTGCAAATCCCGGGCTAAAAAAAAAGCTGCTTTTTGCACTACCATGTAGTCAGATGAATCCACCAGAATGCCTGCCCCTGCGAGATCATAGCGGTTTTGGATTGTTCCTGCAACCGGCTTTTGTGCCAATGTAAATTGCAGAATGAATACTGCAAGCACCGTTAATATAATTAGTTTATTCATGGTGAGGCATTCGTCGTTTATACTTCTTTGTTAGTAGCTGCTGCTATTTCCTCCGTCTACAGGTAAAATCACTCCGGTTACATAGGAAGCTGCATCACTCGCCAGGTACAAGGCAGCTGCTGCGATATCCTCTGGCTGTCCCATTTTTCCCATTGGGGTGCGGGTCATTACGCGGGCTTTGCGTTCCGGATCAGCATCCAGCGCTTTGGCCGTCATATCACTGTAAATAAAGCCCGGAGCAATGGCATTGACACGAATTCCCAATGGTGATAATTCAACTGACATTGCACGGGTCATGCCATCAATCGCTGCTTTGCTGGCCGTATAGGCAATTACTTTGGGCATGCCATAAATTGCCGCCATTGAACTGATATTGATGATGCAACCTTTACCACGTTCCAGCATTTTCTTTACTACTTCCCGGCTCAAAACAAATACAGCTGTCACATTCGTGTTGAGCAGTCGTGTAAACTCCCCCTCTGATACTTCAGTAAATTCTTTTTTCTGATTGATGCCGGCATTGTTCACCAAAATATCAATGGGACCAATACCTGCCTCGATATCATTCACCAATTGCGGAATAGCGGCAAACTGCGTTACATCGCAAACGCGATAGCTGCAGAGCGGACCTAATGCTAAAGCAGCCTTTTCCAGTTTTTCCAGATCCCGGCCGGCAATCACAGTATGAATACCCGCTTCGGTAAAAGATTTTGCGATGGCATAACCCAGTCCGGATCCTCCGCCCGTAACCAATGCTGTCTTTTTTTCTAATTTCATTGTAGTTTTTCAGTTAGTTACCCGGCGCAAATGGAAAGCGAAGGGATTTGTAATAGTCTAATGTATGTGCTGGTTGCTCGTATTGGGCCGGTATTGGCTGGCGTGAAAATGTCTGGAAATACAATAGGCAGGCATCTCTCCACCATTTTGCTTCCTTGTGTTGCAATGCCAACAACTGCTTCACCTGATCAAAACGTTGTGCATCTATTTTTTTCTCCAGCGCATCCCAGTTTTTCTGCATCCTGGCTACGCCATCCACTCCTGCATTATACCGATAGCAGAGTTCCTCCCAGAGCGTCCGCCCGTTTTTCATTTTATGGCTCCAGGAAACATGGTGAAACCACAACAGGTATTCATCCGGACAATTCGCCGGAGTTGACCAAAGAGCTGCAGCCTGCGGATGATACTGACTCAACGCATTGGATCCGGTTGCCGTACGGTTAAATCCAATACCCATACTGTCTGCCCGGTGATAATAGGTAGGATTCCATTCCGGGCGATTCAGGTTTCCTACCCAGGGACCAGGACCATAATGATGGCCGGTGGCCATGATATGGTGCAATCCAATCGGATTCATATAATTCACCATGATTTCGCGCGATGACAGCATTAGTTTTGACAGCTCCTTTACAATTGCAGCATCATTGGAAAAACTTTGCCTGATCCATTCCTCTGCAATGGCTTCAGCGCTGAGCTGGTGATCCCAGGCTAGCCGGCCAAGTGCATACCAGTTTGCCTGCCCGAATGGATGTCCGGTCCAGTTGATATCATTTCCAATATTTGCTACACCTGCCAATCCATTCAGTTCATGCTGATCGGCGGTTCCATCCACAATTTTTGCAACCGTAGTGCCCTTACCTTTAGAATAGGTATCACTGTCCAGACATTCCTTAAACAAGGGAGCCAGGTATACGAGATGGGTGCCTTGACCCAGGTATTCCTGTGTTACCTGAAACTCCATCATCAGCGGGGTCTTCGGCATGGCACCAAACAGCGGATGAAAAGGTTCACGCGGCATAAAATCAATGGCCCCGTTTTTTACCTGAACAAGTACGTTTGAACGAAATTTACCATCGAGTGGAACAAATTCGGTAAAGGCCTGTTTATGACGGTCATCCGGTACTTCCGCACTGTACACAAATGCTCTCCAGATCACAATTCCCTTATGGGGCGCAATGGCATCGGCCAGCATATTCGCACCATCGGCATGGCTGCGCTTATAATCCTGCGGACCCGGTTGTCCCTCACTGTTAGCCTTCACCAGCAGACCGCCAAAATCAGGAATCAATGCATAAATTTCATTCAGCTTTTTCTTCCACCATTCCTGTACCTGCGGATCCAAAGGATCAGCCGTTTTCAAACCGCCTATTTCTTTTGGTGCACTAAAACGGGCGGTTAAGTATACTTTGATTCCATAGGGCCGAAAATTATCTGCCAGTGCTTTTACTTTTTGCAGATAGGGCAGGGTTAATACAGTAGCATTGGCATTTACATTGGTGAGTACGGTGCCGTTAATGCCAATCGAAGCAGTTGCTCTGGCATAATCAATGTAGCGCTGATCAATATAATCGGGAAGGGTATGCCAGTTCCAGATTGAAAATCCTGCATATCCGCGCTCTACGGTACGATCCAGGTTATCCCAATGGTTCAGTAAACGCAGCTTCATTTTAGGTACAGAAACAATATTCAATTGCGCGATGGATTGCTGTGTTTGCAGGAGGCGTAAAAAATGAAATACCCCATACAGCAAACCCCGATCTGAATTTGCTGTAATTACAATAGGCCCACCGCTGGAAGGGGAAGTTCGAATCAGAAAACCTTCTTCTCCCAGTTGAAATAAATCTGCTGCAGGAATCAGGCTTGAAACTTTTTCAATTTGCAGGCCTGCGGAAGCAGTTCGCTTATCAGAAATTTTTGGCGCAACACCCAATAATCCTTTTAACCCGGTTTCTAATTCCTGTCTGGCTACCTGGATAACCGGGGAGTGGCCCGTAATGGATATCGAAGCTGTTTTTTGCAGGTAGTTAGTCAGCAGTTGTTTATTGCTTACCGGATCATACCGTAACCATAACCGATAACCATCTTCTGCTCTGGCAACAGAAAATAAAAACAGCAGTATAAACAGATTAGAAATTCTCATGGCAGCATCGTAGTTTATTTCCCTTTTTTCAGAGAGGATTGGCGGATAATCAATTCGGATTTAGCTATAATGGTATTGGTCTGCCGGATATTATGATCGCCTTTTAAGTGCGCGATAAGATTACGCGCAGCAATCTCTCCGATATCGATACCAGGATAATTAATCGTTGTAAGTTGGGGTTCTATAATTTTTCCGATGGCGTCATTGTTGAAACCCACTATGGCAATGTCTTCCGGAATGCGTATTCCTTTTTCTTTCAGTGTTTGCATGCATACAGCTGCGGAAAAATCATTCGTAATAAATGCAGCATCCGGACGGTTTTTCATTTTCAGAATCTGCAGAGCAGCTTCGCGTCCGCATTTTTCACTAAGGTCCTTGATGAGGACCAGGCTATCATCAAACTTGATATTATAATCACGAAGTGCATCTTTATATCCTTTCAAGCGCTGGGCATATACATTTCGGCTAAGGTTAGCTGTTACAATTACGATGCGTTTGCAACCCTGCTCAATCAGGTGTTCGGTGGCCTGGTAACCGGATTTGTAGTTATCGATGATGACCTTGGTATTATCTGCTTTCTCTTCTACCCGGTCGAAGAAAATAACTGGAATGTTTTTATCAAAAAAAGCCTGGTAATGATCCAACCCTTTTGTGTCGAATGCAAGCGAGGCAATGAGTCCGTCAACCCGCTTATGAAAGAGGTTGGCTGCATTGGCTGCTTCTTTTTTAAAGGACTCGGAAGAGTGGGCGATGAGCAGATCATAGCCTGCTTCGGCCGTTATTTTTTCAATGCCGGCCAGCACCGAAGTGATAAAGTTACTGTTCAATTCATGGACAATAATACCGATGGTATTGGTCTTCTGTTTGCGGAGGTTACTGGCGAATGTATTTTGCTGATACCCCATTGCTTTGGCGGTATCCTGAATTTTCTTACGGGTGTTTTTATTGATAACCGGATTGTTTTGCAAAGCGCGGCTCACCGTTGCAGAGGATAGGTCCAGTTGTTGTGCGATGTCGTAAATCGTAATTTCTTTCTTTTGCTTCATAATTGCAATCCGTTGCTCAAACTTCGGTAAAAATCCAAAGCCTCCCTCATTTTTTTTAAAGAAGTCTTCGGTCGTTTAGCAAAAAGCTGGTGGTATAATTTGTTAAATGCTTGTCTGTATTGAGTTTCATGTTTTATTTAATCCAACCAGGCGGGGTGCCGGAATTCGTGCCGCGTGCTCCGATAAATCGATTTTCCCCCTTTTTACTTCCCTGTTTTTTGCCTTTTTTTGCATATTACAATGCAAACGGTTGCAATTTCTATTTTTTCCTCTATTTTCGCCGGATGGAAATTTTACTCTGATACCCAGTATCTTTCCATACCATAGACAACGCATCAGTATGTATTTATTAGGAATAGACCTCGGCACTTCATCAATTAAAGTATCCGTAGTGGAAGCAGCCAGTCAGACGATACTTGCAACGGCCTCCTATCCGGAAACGGAAGCGGATATTATTGCCGTAGAACCCGGCTGGGCCGAGCAATCACCCGATCAGTGGTGGGATCATGTTCAGCAGGCCATCCTGAAATGTCATGCAACAAAAACCTATGATCCGAAGGGAATCGGTGCTATCGGAATCGCTTATCAGATGCACGGACTGGTGCTGGTGGACAAGGACCAGCAGGTATTGCGTAATTCCATTATCTGGTGTGATAGCCGGGCTGTGCAAATCGGAGAGCAGGCTTATCAGCGCATCGGTTCCACTCGTAGTCTGGAGCATCTCCTTAATTCACCCGGTAATTTCACAGCCAGCAAACTCGCCTGGGTTAAGGCGAATGAACCTGCGGTATATGAGAAAATAGATAAAGTTCTGCTACCCGGAGATTTCATCGCCCTGAAACTAACCGGAACCAGCACTACCACCGTATCGGCTTTGTCTGAAGGAGTATTTTGGGATTTTAAAGAAAATCGGTTATCCGAGGATGTTATGAATGTCTTTGGATTCAGCAAAAACCTGATCCCGAATATTCATCCCTTATTCTCTTCGCATGGACAGCTAAAAAAATCCATTGCAGACAGATTGCAGTTGAAAGAAGGTATCCCTGTTTCCTATAAAGCCGGAGATCAGCCCAACAATGCCTTATCGCTGAATGTGCTGGAGCCCGGAGAAGTAGCCACCACAGCAGGAACTTCCGGTGTTATTTATGGAGTCAGTGATGTGCTGAATTATGATCCTGAATCAAGAATCAACAGTTTTGCACATGTTAATTATAGTGAGGAACTAAGAAGAATCGGTGTATTGCTTTGTATTAATGGAACCGGCATCTTCAACAGATGGATAAAAACCATAGCCGGACAGGCGCTCACTTATGCTGCGATGAACCAGCTGGCGGCACAGGTTCCTGCGGGAGCAAAGGGACTTCGTGCACTTCCTTTCGGAAACGGAGCAGAACGAATGCTGAATAACAAAATCATTGGTGCGCATATTCAACAGCTCGATTTCAATATCCATAGTACGCCGCACCTGGTGCGGGCGGTACAGGAAGGAATTGCCTGTTCTTTCCGGTATGGACTCGATATAATGCGGGAGAATGGAAGTCAGCCAAACGTGGTGCGTGCCGGCAAAGCCAATCTTTTCTTAAGTGATGTTTTTACGCGGGCCTTTGCCGATCTTAATCAGGTAACGGTGGAATTTTACGAAGGCGATGGAAGTTTCGGTGCTGCTATTGGAGCAGGTATCGGTGCACGTTATTATGCGAGTGCCAAAGAAGCGGGCAGTCATCGCCAGCCAATCGCTACCATCGAACCCGGAAAGCCGGATTTATACGAAGAAATTTATCAGGAATGGAAAAAGCTGTTGATCGAACAGCTTGCCAGCTCACATTAATAACCAATCAACAAGCAACAATGGCAATTACAATTGGACAAAAAGAGTATTTCAAAGGCGTGCCTGAAATAAAATACGAGGGTAGGGAAAGTGATAATCCCTTTGCTTATCGCTGGTACGATGCCGATAAAGTAGTGGCAGGTAAAACCATGAAAGAACACCTGCGCTTTGCAGGTGCCTACTGGCATAGCTTCTGCGGAAACGGATCGGATCCTTTTGGAGAAGCAACCCATCTGTTCCCCTGGAATGAAAAAACAGATGCAGTGGAAAGAGCCAAAGACAAGGCAGATGCTGCCTTTGAATTCCTGACCAAACTCGGACTGCCATTCTATTGCTTCCACGATGTGGATGTGGTGGATTATGGAACTGATATCGCTGAAAACGATCGCCGTCTGCAAACCCTGACTGCCTACCTGAAAGAAAAACAACAGGCCAGTGGTGTGCAATTATTATGGGGAACGGCCAATCTGTTCTCAAGCCGCCGTTATATGAACGGGGCTTCCACCAATCCGGATTTTCATGTGCTGGCGCATGGTGCGGCGCAGGTGAAAGCAGCATTGGATGCAACCATCGCATTAGGCGGACAAAACTATGTGTTCTGGGGTGGTCGTGAGGGTTATATGAGTCTGTTGAATACGGACATGAAACGGGAGAAGGAACACCTGGCTCGTTTCCTGCATGCTTCCAAAGACTATGCCCGCAAACAGGGATTCAAAGGGAAATTCTTTATTGAACCCAAGCCCTGTGAGCCCAGCAAACACCAGTACGATTATGACTGTGAGACCGTGATCGGCTTCCTTCGTCAGCACGATTTATTGAACGATTTCAGTTTGAATATCGAAGTGAATCATGCAACACTGGCCGGACATACTTTCACACACGAACTACAGGTGGCGGCCGATGCCGGATTACTAGGCAGCATAGATGCCAACCGCGGTGATTACCAGAATGGATGGGATACCGATCAGTTCCCGAATAACCTGAATGAATTGGCCGAAGCCATGCTAATCATCCTTGAAGCCGGTGGATTCGGTGGTGGTGGTATCAATTTCGATGCAAAAATCAGACGGAACAGTACTGATGCTGCCGATCTTTTCCACGCGCATATCGGAGGCATGGATACCTTTGCCCGTGCCCTGCTGATTGCAGATGCCGTATTGCAGAAATCAGACTATAAAAAAATCCGCAAGGATCGCTATGCTTCCTTTGATTCAGGAAAAGGAAAAGAATTTGAAGAAGGTAAGTTAAGCCTGGAAGACCTGCGCGCTTATGCCATTGAAAACGGTGAGCCAAAACCAATAAGCGGCAAACAGGAATTGCTGGAGAATATGATCAATCGTTTTATTTAAGCAGTAGCTGATGTTGATGCATCAAACCATGCGCTGGTACGGTCCGCAGGATCCGGTAAGTCTTTCAGATATCCGGCAGGCGGGCTGTGCCGGCGTTGTTACAGCCCTGCACCAGATTCCGGTTGGAGAAGTATGGACTGCTTCGGCTATAGCTGAGCGTAAGGCAATAATCGAAGCAGCCGGACTCAGTTGGACCGTTGTGGAAAGTCTGCCGGTAAGTGAGGATATCAAACGACAATCAGGCGATTATAAACTACATATTGAGAAGTATAAGGAGAGTCTGCGGAATCTCGGCGCTGCCGGACTTCAGGTGATAACTTATAATTTTATGCCGGTGCTCGACTGGTTGCGCACCAATGTTTATTATCCTTTGCCGGATGGGAGTACTATGTTGTATTTCAATCGGCTCGATTACCTTGTATTTGATCTTTATTTACTGGGGCGACCCGGTGCAGAGAAGGAATATACGTTTGATCAGGTATCTGCAGCAAGGAAGCGATATGAAAGCATGGATGAAACCGCCCGTCGTTTTTTATTCGGCAATATGATGTTGGGATTGCCGGGCAGCGATTCCTCCTTTACAGCAGAACAGGTTTTAACTGAGCTGAAACAATACGGAGCAATTGATGCGGCCAAACTGAAGGAGCATCTTTATTATTTTTTACGGGAAGTGGTTCCGGTAGCAGAAGCTGTTGGACTCAAAATGGCCATTCATCCGGATGATCCGCCCTATCCTGTATTGGGTCTTCCGCGAATTATGAGCACAGAGCAGGATGCGGCCGATTTGCTGGAAGCTGTGCCGTCGGCAGCCAACGGGCTCTGTTTTTGCACGGGCTCTTTTGGTGCCAGGGCAGATAATAATCTGCCGGCAATGCTTAATCGTTTTGGTGATTCGGTGCATTTTCTGCACCTGAGAAATACCCGAAGAGATACAGAGGGGAATTTTTACGAAGCCGATCATCTCGATGGTGATACCGATATGGTAGCCATCATTAAAGAAGTTTTAGCCATCCAAAAGCGCAGGGGCTTATCTTTGCCGATGCGACCCGATCATGGTCACCAGATGCTGGACGACCTGAAGAAAAAAACCTATCCGGGGTATTCTGCCATTGGTCGCCTGAAAGGCTTGGCAGAATTAAGGGGTGTGGAGTATGCACTCTACCGGACAAAGCAATTTTAAACCAAACCAAGACATGAAATTAGAACAATTGGAAGCAACCGTGGCGCAGGTACGCCGCGATATCGTGCGCATGGTGCACGGTTGCCAATCGGGCCACCCCGGTGGTTCCCTGGGTTGTGCCGACCTGGTAACGGCCCTGTATTTTCACGAAATGAAAATTGATGAAAGCCGCGGTGCGGATGGATACCTGAATTTTTCGCGCGAGGGCAGGGGGGAAGACCTGTTTTTTCTTTCTAACGGTCATATTTCCCCGCTTTTTTATTCGGTGCTGGCCCGACGTGGTTATTTCGATATCAAAGAGATGACTACTTTTCGCAAAATTAATTCGCGCCTGCAGGGGCATCCGGCAACGCATGAGCATCTGCCGGGGATCCGCATCGCATCGGGTTCACTGGGACAGGGATTATCAGTAGCTGCCGGTGCAGCACATGCGAAAAAGTTACGCGGGGAAGATACTACGGTATTTGTGCTGATGGGTGATGGAGAACAGCAGGAGGGACAGATTTGGGAAGCAGCGCAATTTGCGCCGCATTACAAACTGGATAACTTGATTGCTATAGTAGACTGGAACAAACAGCAGATTGACGGTCCGACTGATAAGGTGATGGACAACCGCGATATCAAAGCCAAATACGAGGCATTTGGATGGGCTACGGTTGATCTGGCCGATGGAAATAATATGCAACAGGTATTGGATGCCATCGCTGCAGCAAAAGCCTTAAAAGGCAAGGGCCAGCCGATTGTAATTCTCATGAAATCAGAGATGGGTGCGGGTGTTGATTTTATGATGCATACCCATAAATGGCATGGTACGGCGCCGAATGATGAGCAACTGGCGGCGGCATTGGCCCAATTACCAGAAACCCTTGGCGATTATTAATCCATCAAAAAACAATCATGAAGAAATATACTTTTTCGGAAAAGAAAGATACAAGATCCGGGTTTGGTGCCGGCATGGCGGAATTGGGCAAAACGCATCCAAATGTGATGGCACTTTGTGCTGATCTGGTGGCTTCCTTGAAACTGGATCCTTTTATAAAAGGAAATCCGGAGCGCTTTGTACAATGTGGAATTTCGGAAGCAAATATGATTGGTGTGGCAGCGGGACTGGCCATTGCCGGTTATGTGCCTTATGCTACAACGTTTGCGAATTTCGGATCGGGCCGGGTCTATGACCAGATCCGTCAGAGTGTTGCCTATTCCGGATCGAATGTAAAGATTGCGGTGTCGCATGCTGGATTAACCCTGGGTGAGGACGGAGCTACCCACCAGATTCTGGAAGACCTGGCAATGATGCGGGCTATGCCGGAGATGACAGTGATCAATCCATGCGATTATAACCAGACCAAGGCGGCCACGATTGCGCTGGCGGATCATGTTGGTCCGGCTTATCTGCGCTTTGGCCGTCCGGTTGTGCCGGTGTTTACGGATCCCAATCAGGAATTTGTGATTGGTAAGGCCTGGGTGGTGAATGAGGGAAAGGATGTGAGCATTTTTGCAACGGGACATCTGGTATGGGAGTCGATTTTGGCGGGGGAGATCCTGGAGAAGGAAGGAATTGATGCGGAGATTATCAATATTCATACGATCAAGCCGCTGGATGAAGCCGCGATTCTGGCATCGGTAGCGAAAACCGGTTGTGCGGTAACCGCCGAGGAGCACCAGCTCAATGGCGGTTTGGGAGATGCTGTTTGCCAGCTATTAAGCCGCAATAAGCCCGCTCCCGTTGAGATGGTTGGGGTTGATAACTCTTTCGGCGAAAGCGGTACTCCTGCGCAGCTAATGGAGAAATACGGCCTCAATGCCGCTGCCATTGTAGAGAAGGTGAAAGCCGTTTTGAAACGAAAATAATTTCGAACCACCCGACCGGTAAGTTTTCCGGTCGGGTTTTCCCGACAGGTAAATTTACCTTATGGACTCGCAGTACCGCAAAAACATTTATCCCGGGTTGGAGGTAGCCATCATCCTCAAAAAAGATCAGCGATCGGGGCGGTTAACTTATGGCATTGTACAAGATATTCTCACCTCTGCGGCCTTTCATTCCCGCGGTATTAAAGTGCGGCTGGAAGATGGTCAGGTAGGTCGTGTAGCCGAAACGGAGGTGGTGGATCCGGATGGAGAATAAGGTTAATCCATGTACCCTCCATGTACCAAAGCATTCTTATCGATGTGTCATCCGGCTGAAATTCAATCAATTAGTACTTTTACAGCACCTGTTTGGTACATGGATGGTACATGATTTACCCGGTGACTGTACATGGATTAGACATAGATAAAGCAAGGATAAAGCATATATTTACCTATATGGACCAGCGCGAAACGTTACCACCCAGGGCCAGCTTTTATGAGTTGGTATTAAGCTTATATCAACAGAAGCAGAAGGCTGCGTTGCTGTATGAGGACAATGGTGTAACCCGTGCCAGCGGTCTCATTACTTCTGTTTTCACCAAAGAGGGTCGTCATTATCTACAGCTCGATAACGAGCTCGAAATCCCCATCGATCAGATTCAAGCCATCAATGGCCTTTTCTCCTCTGATTATTCGGAGTGTTGATTGCTCTTCCGTACTCATCCCGTACTCATGGTGTACTCATCTTGTGCTCAAAGACGCAAATGAACTTATCGTGTAGGCTCTGATGAATTAATTAATTTATAAATATAGTATGCTGTTTAATTTATTCCAGGCGGAGCTTGCAGCTCTGCATTGGAATCTATATATTGAAGCACCTTGCCTTTGCCACAGCCATGTGACTCAGGCGGCGAAGCATTGTGGATAGTACGAATCGAAAAGTTTGATTAAAATGTTTAAAACAATATTCAATGGGCTGGGAAATATTTTTATTTAATTCAAAGCAGAAAATTTATTCTATTGATGAATTAGATGATTCATTATTGGAGCCGACTGATTTTGATTATTTAATTAAAGAGTATTTTAAAGATATAAATATAACCAACCACCACAGTATAATTAATGGAATTGATTATACAATAGAATACTTCACTGACGAGAAAGTTAGTAGTAATAAACTCCTGACAATCTTTGGGGAGAATGGGCTTTTTGATTTAGTAATTCTTGCAAGTCAGCATAATTGGCAAATTTATGATACAGGAAGTGGGCAAATGATTGACCTAGATAATCCGGGGAATAATGGATATTTGAATTTTCTGAGTTACCGTGATTCTGTAATCAAACGTAAGTCAGATTTTTAGATGTATAAATTCAATGAACCGCTTTATAAAGCGGCCTTTTGATTTTGAAGTAAAAGAAACAAGGATTGATTTTATTTTGATTAACTGAAATATGTGCTTTGGTAAAATCTAATCTACTAACTCCAAATCATCAAGTTGATATTGAATTGGCTAGTTCAACAAATACAGTGAATATTTTGTTTTGCTTATTCAAATCCGTATATGCCATTTACAATTTCTCATCCTGCAATTGTACTTCCATTAAAGTATTTTTCGGACAAGTGGTTTTCATTAACAGGGCTCGTAATTGGGAGTTTAACGCCGGATTTTGAATATTTTATCAGGATGCGCATTAAAAGTGAATATAGCCATACTGTAGCCGGACTTTTATGGTTCAACTTGCCGGTGGGGTTGGTTTTAGCTTTTTTATTTCACGAAGTAGCTAGAAATGCATTATTTGAAAACCTTCCGATGGTTCTAAAATGCAGGCTAATTTCATTTAGCCAATTTTCCTGGTACGCCTATTTCAAAAGAAACTGGTTTATAGTTGCAACTTCCATTTTGATTGGAGCTGGATCTCACCTATTTTGGGATAGTTTTACTCATGTTGACGGTTATTTTGTGCAATTGCTGCCCATACTAACGGATAAGATAAATTGTTTTGGTTGGCAGTTTCCGCTACTCAAAATATTACAGCATGGATCAACTATTTTAGGCGGTATGGTTGTTATTTATTCTCTATATAGTCTACCGATAGACAAATATTCAGCACGGTTGTACAAATCCCACTATTGGTCAATGTTTACTGGTATTGCTATTGTGCTGCTTGTAATCCGATTTATAGGGGGGAGTGAATTTTACCAAATTGGTAACCTGGTCGTGTCTTTGATAAGCTCCATAATTGTTTCACTTTTACTTACACCAGTAGTAATCAGAAGCTGAAGTATCGGATTCGGTGTTCTTTCAATTTAACTAATGTGCAGGGTTTATAATATCGTAGGCTCATTAAGTGCTATAAGCAAGCATTTAAAAAAGCACAAGATCAGTGAGTTTCGAACTGTTGATGAGTTGATTATTTTCTCTAAAAATTATACTAATGAGCGGGAGCAATTAATAAACAAACACGAAGTTTTAATTGAAAGTGAAAAAGACAGATTGAAAGTTCAACTATCGAATTTGAATAGAATAATCCTTGAAAGTAAGGAGAATTTAATAACTAATTTAAATGAGGAGATCAATAATTTGGAGCGAGAATTAGATGCATTGATATCAGGACCTAAAACCGGAATATTTGTTAGATTTTCTAATTTCATTAGGAAATGGTATTTAAAAAGTGTGCTGACTAATAAAAGAAAAAATTTTGATAACATAATTGACAAAGGGTTGCAGCAGCTGCAATGGGAGCAACAGATCAACGCCGATCGATTACGTTTTATTGAATCCAGCTATAGGGTGGCTGTTCAGGAAAGTTCCCACTTACCTTTGAAAGAATTGGATAGAAAAAAGAGGGTGATAGATGAGATAACTACTTCCATTTATGGCGCAATTGGAGAGCAGAAAGTGGTTGATGCATTACAATGTTTACCTGATGAATTTATTTTAATCAATGACTTTACTGTTTCTTTTTTAACACCATTATATTGGCCTCAGGGAAAGGAGCGTATTAAATCGGTGCAGATTGATCATGTTCTTGTTTGTCCGGGTGGCGTTTTTCTGATTGAAACAAAAAACTGGAGTAAAGATTCTTTGAATAACTTAAGTTTACGATCGCCGGTGAAACAGATACAGCGCGCAAGTTACTCACTTCATAAGTTGTTGTCCAGTGCTGTCTTTAAACAGCAGATCCGGCTAAACAGCCATCACTGGGGCGATAAAAAAATTCCGATCCGGAATCTCATTGTAATGGTTAATTCCAGTCCGGCAGAAGAGTTTCAGTATGTGAAAATTCTTCCGGTTAGGCAAATTTCTGGGTATGTTGGATATTTTAAGCCTGTATTTTCATCCGATGAAACTGAAAGCATAGCGAATTATCTGCTTAATTTACTTCAATATAAAATGTACTGATTTCAAAAATAAATACCATGAAACTGCTTTTTATGCCACTTGTAGCTTTCTTTTTCTGTGCTTGTGTAAATGATGGACTAGATGAAAAAGGATTTCCTGTTAATACTTCTCAATCTTCCGAAAATAATGAAGATGAAAATGTGGAAGGAATACATAGGGATTCTGTCATGTTTGAAACCCGCCCCAGTAATGTGCTGTTAACTGGTATCCCTAATGTTAGACTTACGACCGTTTATAAGGTAAATGTTTACAGGAGAGATGGGACAACTTTTATTGGATCGAACAATTTTTTATATAAGGATACAGAATCAGAACAGGGTAATAATTGGAACGGAAATCTGATTCCTGGTTTGGAAGGAGTTTATGGATATAATTTGGTCAATATTTCTCATTACGATCTAATAACCAAAAAGACAAAGGGACTATTTGAGAAGCCTGTTCTTGTAAAGACACTTTACTATCCGTCCTTTTCAAAGGATACGCTAAATTCTATTCCTGTAAAGAGAGCCTATTTTTTTGTGTCAGTTTATAATGATGACACGAACAAGGATGGATTTATAAATCAAACGGATCTAAGGCGTTTCTTTTATTTCAACAGTAATGGTGAATTGAATGCTCCACTTATTCCGGAAAGATATTCTGTTTTCAAATCGGAATATGATTCCGAGAATGACTTAATGTTTGTGTTCGCGCGATTAGATGCTAATGGAAATGGGCAGATAGAAGACAGGGAACCCATTCATATATTTTGGATTGACTTAAAGGATCCATCTAAGACTGGTCAACAATACTAATCACTAAAAGTAGATTGTTTTTTCAAATCCAGGCCGCAATTCAGCTTTGGTAAAAGCTTTCTTTCATACATTCTTTTAAATTACACCTATGTTCCAAATTGAACAATAGGGTAAAACTTTCTCCCTATGCCATTCCTGTTTCCGTACTTGTGCAGATTGATCATACTGCTGAAATTTGTACAAAACAAATCAGATGGAACAGGTATTCAATTTTAATAATGAATTAGCAGGCAAAATTGCCTCCGAATCTTCCAAATAAATGATGGGAAGAATGGAACCATTCCAACTATTGGATGAAGGGAAAACCCATACTGGTAAAACTGCTATTAAAAAATGGATAGAGCAGGCGAATAAAAAGTATCAGACGATCATGCAACCACTTCACTATTCTGTAAAATCAGACCAACTGAAGGCTGAGATTTCAGGGAGTTTTCCCGGAAGTCCGCTGCTGCTAAAATATCAGTTTGAGTTCAAAAATGGACTCATACAATCTTTAAAGATTGTATGAGTCCGGCTGAAGTATGAATGATTCTTCATCTGGAACAGTTGGCAGTCCACGCTTCGCCATCTTTGGCATAGGCGATGGTCAACTGATTAGCGGTAATGCGGATTAGTTTAGTTTCATCGTTATCGATTGAAACCACTGCATTGTCTCCTTCATTTTGGAACTGTACTCCTTTAAGGTCTGGAATCCCGTCAGAGAAAACGAAATTGTAATTATTACCAACTTTCACAACTGTTACTTTACCGTTATCGGTTGATTTGTTTTCACCTTCTTTTACATAACCAACACTGCCTTCATAGGTTCCAACAAAGATATTATTATCGGTTGGATCATCTTTTTTGCTACAGGATATGACTACTATGGTCGCAAGCACCAAGACACTAAATAATTTCAGAAAGTTTCTCATGTTTTTTTTGTTTTAGACTTTTAAAATAACCGTACTATAGTTGTGAATAGTTCTAAAACCGTGCCACCGGAACTGTATTTATGGAGTTGAATTCATTCAAATTGTTAATTAACACCTCAGGTTAACACAAAGGATTGTATGTATTGATTGATTTTTGGGCCAGCTGGTGCGGACCCTGCCTGGAAGATCTGCCAGAATTGGAACGGTTAAAAACACTATTCCCGGCAGATAAGATCAGTTTTTTAAGTATGTCTCTTGATACAGATACAGATCAATGGAAGAGCCGGCTGATAAAAATGAACAGTAATCCATCCACCAATTTCCTTTTTGTTCATCCAGCCAATGCAGCTATCCTTCAAAGATTGAAAATTAATGAAATTCCCCGTTATCTCTTAATTGACCCGACGGGTAAAATTATCAATGATAATCTGCCTGGTCCAAGAGATCCGCAGTTAAAGCTGTTGTTGCAACAAATAATTAGGTGGTAAATAAACTTTATTTAGAAGTTTGAAATAAAATACTAACTTTTGACGTTAGTAACATGTAGCGGTAGTATGATAGTCTCATTTGGAAATCCCGAAACGGAAAAAGTGTGGTTAGGTAATCATGTGAAATCCTTGTCATCTGGAGTACAAAATATTGGCAGACGGAAGCTTAGAATGCTAAACAACTCCATTGATATTGCTGATTTGAGAATTCCTCCAGCTAATAGATTGGATAAGCTTACTGGAAAATTGAAAGAATTTTATAGTATTAGAATAAATAACCAGTGGCGGATTATTTTCAAGTGGAATTCCGGAAATGCCTATTAGGTTGAAATAATTGATTAACATAAATGATTTAAAAAATGGCAAAACTGAAAAATATACATCCTGGCGAAATCCTTTCCGAGGAGTTTTTAGTTCCATTAAATATTACTGCTTACAGACTTGCAAAAGATATTGGCATACCTCAAACTAGAATTTCTGAAATAATTAAAGGAAATCGTAGGATAACCGCAGATACAGCATTACGGTTCAGCAAATATTTTGGAAACTCAGCTAAATTCTGGCTGGGGTTGCAGGATGATTTTGATATTGATGAGGAAATTTCTCAAATTGAGCCAATATTAAAATCAATTGAACCTTTGAAGAACAAATTTTCATAGTTCGCTTCAATGGAGGCCAGTCCTGTTTCTTACAGGTTCTCAAACACACAATGTTTCTTTTTAAGTGTTTCTACTTCTTCACCATACATTCGTGTAAAACCAAATTCAAGCGCATCAGTAAAATCTTTGCATGCGCGGTTTTGGTCTTTTTGTGCCAGATATATCAATCCTCTTATCCGGAATGCATATGAATTGGTAGGGTATAAACGAATGGAATTATTAATATCATTTAATGCATTGTCATACTCTCCGAGCTTATAATAGTTGTAACTTCTATTACTGTAACCCAGTGGTTCATTCGGTTCCATTTTTAGAACCTTATTAAAGTATGAAATTGCTTTTCTGTATTCACCCATTTCATGGTACTTAAAACCAATATTCCCATAGGCACCTATAAAGGTTGAATCGATTGCTATTATTTTGTTCAGATATGTCAAAGTCTGATCGCCTTTTCCCACTTCATCGGATACACGGGCTATATTATTCAATACGACAATGTTTAAGGAATCATATAAATAGGCTTTCATATAGTCATCGTAACCACCCTGGAAATCCCTTGTCTTCACTCGGGCTACACCTCTGTTTAAGTGAAGAGTTAATTTGAGAGAATCGCTGGATTCAAGCTTTAGCGCATTTGTGTAATCCTGTATGGATAAATCAAATTCCTGAATGTTTTGTAATAATAAGGCACGCTGGTTATATGGAATCGGATTGTTGGGATTCAACTCTATCAACAATGTGTAGGTTTCATAAGCAGCCTGATACTGGTTTGCTTTATCCAGTGTGTTTCCTTTACAAGGTTTTTCTTGTCCCACTCATTAATAGCTGAATTATGCAATTCTTCTTTAGATTGGGTATGTCCAATGCTGGGCAAGGATGCAAATAATAATACGAGGAATAAGGTGATCTTCATCCTGACAAAATAATACCAAAAATTTGATCTTGCAAACAGTCCAGGTATTTCTAAATTATTGACTATTTCCCCTCACCCTCCATTCCTGCGGCGTTACTCCATATTCCTGTTTAAATACCCGGGCGAAATAACCGGCATCGATATAACCGCAATCCAGTGCAATGGATCCAATGCTCTGTGAAGGATCAGCCAGCAGCGCTTTTGCTTTTTGTAATCGAACCAGCCGGATGAATTTATTGGGTGTGCAATTGGTCAGCGCTTCCAATTTGCGATGCAATTGTGAATGACTCATGAATAACTGCCGGCATAACTGTTCTACACTAAACTCATAATTGGAGAAATTGGCTTCCACCAGCTCCCGGATCTTTTTTACAAACTCATGTTCTTTTACATTGGTGGTTGTTATAGAATCAACTGGAATTTCGGATGCAGCTATACCAATCTGTTTGCTATAATATTCCTGGAGGTTTTTTCGCTGCTCCAGCAGTTTTCGGATCCGTAACAGCAGTTCATCTTTATTAAAGGGTTTTTCGAGATACACATCCGCTCCTTTTTCCAATCCCTCCAGCTTACTTTGTATGTCTGCCTTTGCCGTTAGCATGATGATGGGAATATGACTGGTGCGTTCATCTTCGCGCAGTTTCCGGCACATTTCAAAGCCATCTATATAGGGCATCATTACATCGGTTATAATTAAGTCTGGTATGATTTCAACAGCGATGTCATAGCCTTCCTGTCCGTCTTTTCCTACACTTAGTTTGTAATCCGGCAAGCAACTGGCTGTATAGGCTACCACATCAATATTGTCTTCTACCAGTAACAGAAGTGGTTTGTTGTTTTCCTTTTTTGGATCATTTAAAATAACTGGTTTGGCCGCGACAATTAGCTCATTCAATACGGCCGGTTTTACGATTTCCTCTACTTCCTGCTGCACTTTCATAAACGGAATAATAAGGGTAAACTCGGTTCCTTTAGTAGCGCCAACCGGCGGACTTTTTACCGTTATCAATCCATCCATCAGTTTTACCAATTCCTGCGTAAGAGATAATCCAATTCCCGTTCCTTCAGTAGTGCGGGTATGGCTGTTATCTACCTGATAGAATCGATCGAAAATATGTTCCAGTTGGTTTTCCGGAATGCCAATTCCGGTGTCTTTCACTTTTAAAACAAGATTGGTATGGGTTGGGACTGAGCCGGCCTGCTGCGTTATGGTTACATATACATTTCCTAATGGCGGTGTAAATTTTAAGGCATTGGACAGTAGATTGGTTATAATCTGACTCAGTTTTTCAGGATCATAGGCTACCCGCATTTCATCCGTATCGGCTAAAAAATGAAATTGCTTTTGCTGACTCGCAGCCAGTGATTGAAATGCTTCCACACTATATCGCAGGAAGGCAACCAGGTCTCCATTGATTATGTGCAGACTCATCTTACCATCTTCCAGTTTCGACAAATCCAGTAGTTCATTGACCAGTTTCAACAGATTATTACCATTTCTGACAATCATATTCAGACCGTCATTGAGGTGTTTTTGCGGATCGTTTTTAATTTGATTCGCCATACCCAGGATAACGGTTAGCGGTGTCCGGAATTCATGCGTGATATTGGCATAGAGCTGCGTTTTTACGGAATTTAATTCTTTGATTCGCTTGGCTTCTTCCTGTTCGAATTTTAATTGGGTTTGAAGTTTGGCTTTGTTTACTTTGAATTTAAAGTAAGCCATCGCGGCATAGCCGATAATAAATGCGTACAGGATATAGGCCCACCAGCTTAGCCACCAGGGCGGCAGACTGATAATTTTTAATTCCGTCAGTTTATTGCTCCAGATTCCCCGGCTATTGGATCCCTGCACCCGGAAGGTGTAATTTCCAGATGGAAGATGGATGTAATTGGCTCTTCGTCGGTTACCACTTTCTACCCATTCCTTATCGATGCCCACCAATTGATAGCGGTATTTATTCTGATCAGGTGCCCTGAAATCGAGCGAAGAAAATTCAATGGTGAGCTGATCCTGCTGATGGTTGAGGGTAATGGTTGGAGTGAATTCAATCGCTTCTTTCAATAGTCCGCTTCCATCATTGGGTTTAATTTCTTTGTTGTTGACAGATAAGCGGGTGATGAAAATATTCGGTGCAAAAGTATCGATCAGAATTTCTTTGGGATTAAATACATTGATGCCGTTGATACCTCCGAAAGCGAGCTGTCCATTTGGAAATTTCGCAAAAGCACCTGTATTGAATTCGGCTGCCTGTAAGCCGGCCGCTTCGGTAAAATGTCTGATATCATACGTCTGAGTACTGTTTTTATTGGCGATAGCGCAGAAGAGTCCATTATTGGTACTGCCCCATATATTTCCCATTTCATCGGGCAGGATGCCGTAGACCACATCATTGCAGAGTCCTTCGGTTGTGGTGATATGTCTGAAATTACCGGTTGCTTTCTCCATGAGGTTTAGTCCGCCTCCCTTGGTGCTGATCCATAAGATGCCGGGGTCTGAGGGATCGTCCAAAAAGGAAGATACATGTCCATCGTTTAGGGAATTCCTGTTTTTCAGATTGGTTTGATACCAGGTGATTTTGGGTGCAAGTGCCTCCGGGTTTTCAATTTTTGCAAATCCTGTTTCGGTACCCATCCAGATAATGCCGGTACCATCCTGATAGATGGTGGTGATTTGGGCATTTTTATCCAGTTGAATAGGCAACTCTCTGTTTAAAGCGTATTCCTTAGCTGTTCCGGTGGAGGGATTGAATACGGTGTATGCGCCACCTAATCCACCTATCCACAGATTACCTGCTTTGTCTTCGAGTATCCGTTGTTCATTGCCGTAGTTGCCTTTCAGTTCAACCGGATAAACCCTGCTTTTTTTAGTGGTAAGATTTAGTTGTTCCAGTTCAACCAATTTGGGGGAGGAGGGATCTTTTCTTTTGGTGAGCCATAAATCGCTTTTTTGGTCAATAAAATAATCAAATATGGCAGGCTTCCCTTCCACCCAGTCATTGTTGACCAGACTGCCATCTGCACGAACCATTTTATTGGCAGCCCAGCTTTGCACAAGAATTTCACTCTGGTTGGTGTGAAGGATTTTTTTGACGCTGAACCCCCTGGCTTTGTGATTAAATTTCTCCGATTCAAAGGAATACTTGCGGATGCCATGTCCATTTAAACCAAGCCAGATGAGTCCTGTTTTATCTTTATACAGCTTCATGCTGCCCACCAGATTATCACTTGCAATCAGACAATTCTCCGGATTCAGGGGTTTGTTGCGTTGCCATTTACTTACATCATAGACCTGCAATTGGCGCAGGTTGGAAATGGCAATCCAGAGTCGGTTATTGTTTTCCTTTAGAAAAAAACTGCCCTCTCCTTTCAACATATTTTTGGAAAAAGTGGGATAGGCGATAAGGTTATCTATTTCGCTGAAACGTTCATCATTTATCCATAGTCCGTCTGCCGAATTGAAAATAGTGTTGAAATGAAGCTTGAAATCTGTCACCCAGACAAAGCTGTTTTGATCGGGATGAAAACGATACTGATTACCGTTGCAATTGAACCAGGTTATTTTTTTTGAATCGGTATAGAGAATCTGGTTGTAGCAATCCATTGGTTTGGAAATATGCTCAATAAGCGGAGGGGTGGTTTTTTCGAAAAAGTCATCCGGCAGGGTTATAATATCGAATAATTTTTCTGAGCCATTGATCAGAAAGCGACCATCTGCCAGTTCGGTTATCTGGTGATTGATGCGATTGCCGGAAAGACTATTGGGATCGTTTGGTTTGTGCAGAATTCGGTGAAAACGCTCTTTTTTCTTGTCAAATACATTGATGCCATTGTCTTCGGTTCCGATCCAGATCCGGTTTTTGCTGTCTTCAAAGAGGTGCAGGGTGGTATTGCTGCTGATAGTGCCTGAATCGTAGGCATTAAAGGTGTAAACTTTGAAACTGTAGCCATCGTACCGGTTGAGTCCGGCTTTGGTAGTGAACCACAGAAAGCCGTCCTTGTCCTGCAGAATATCCCAGATATAACCCTGCGATAATCCTTTTGACGTGGATATGGACTCGTAGGTGAGGGACGATTGGGAAAAGTTTTTTTCATGCCAGAGCAAGCCCATTAGGCAACATAGAATGGTCAGTAAATGCCGGGGGAATTTCATGGCTCTTCTAATTTAAGTTATTAAAGGCTCAAATAGTGTAGCGTAAGATTCAATTGGAGCGAAAGCGTAAAAAATGGTGAAATTATCCTGATAGGATAAAATTTGTCCGGTTGAAAAGTGGATTTGAGAGGGTGAATGACCGCTTTGTCCTAGCAGAAGGTGGAGGACGGGAGGAACTTTATAGCTCACCCTAAATCAATTTAAAATGAAGAAGCAATTCAGCTTAAAACAGGTGCTGGTTTATAGTCTGCTACTATTACCGGCATTGGTTTCCGCACAAACAAAAAATTTGTTATCAACGCACCGGGTATTTCCAAAAATGGAAAAGATTGCAGAGTTCGAAAAAGCATTGGCCGCGCATGCACAAAAATACCATACGGGAGATGTGCATTGGCGGGTGTTTTTTATTCAATCCGGCCCGGATGCCGGCGGCTACCACATAACTGAGGGGCCAACCAGTTGGGAGGCGGAGGATGCCAGAGGTGATCTTGGTCCGGAGCATACGGCAGACTGGAATAAAAATGTATCGGTTCATTTAACAGACCGGCAATCTTCGGGTTATTCGGTTTATCTGGATTCATTGAGTACAATTGCGGTAGGCGATTTCACCGATAAGATAAATATTTCGCATATCTACCCCAAGGTTGCCAAAGGAGATGAAGTGGTTAAACTGATCAAAAAACTAAAGAAAACCTGGACCGCTTCCGGCGTAACAGTAGCCGTTTATGCAGCCAGTTCATCCGGAAAGGCACAGTATGTACTGGTGACAAGGTACAAACAGGGATTAAAAGAACGGGAAAACGGATTTAGGAAGCCATTCAAGGAAGTTTATGAGTCAATACATGGAGAAGGATCCCATGCACATTACCTGAAGGATGTGGCGGAGTTTGTAGAAGAAAGCTGGAGTGAGTTGCTTTTTCTCCGCAAGGACTTAAGTTCCAAATAAATTAACAGCCATGCAACTCACCCCATCGCTTGCAATAAGCGGGAGTCGGCGACTGCCGGCAATGGCAGACAGTACAGGGCTTCGTTATTTCAATTTTATTGCCTTGTATTTTGCGCAGGGGATTCCGGAGGGTATGCTAACCTTCGGAATCCCTGCATGGCTGGCGATGAATGGGAAATCACCTGGAGAAATTGCAGCTTTTACCATTATGTCGGTGCTACCCTGGAGTTTTAAATTTATTGTGGCGCCGATAATGGATCGGTATACTTATTTACCAATGGGACGTAAACGACCCTGGGTATTGGCAGGACAGGCCGGATTGGTACTGAGTTGTATTCTTATGGCTTATGAGCCGGATCCTCTGAATAAGTTGAACCGGTTGATGTTGCTGGCTTTTGTTGTAGCCAGTTTTGGAGCCTTGCAGGATGTGGCAACTGATGGAATGGCAGTGGATATTATTCCAGCGCATCAGCAGGCGAGAGCCAATGGGTTGATGTGGGGATCGAAGATTGTGGGAATGTCCGTTTCGCTGGCTATTGGAAGCTGGTTGTTGAGCAGCTATGGATTTAAAGCCGCGATATGGATGATGGCGATTGTAATTGGTACTACTATGCTGGTACCTGCTTTTTTGAGAGAACGGCAGGGAGAGCGGATAGCACCCTGGACAAAGGGGCAGGCATCACCTGAAAATCTGAAGTGGCAGCTGACTAACTGGAGGCAGATTTTTCAATCGTTGTACCGCGTTTTTACTTTACGCAATTCTATTTTGATTGCTTTGGTTTTATTTGTTTGTCAGGGTGGGTTTAAATATATGTCCACCATAATGCCCATTTTTACCGTAACGGAGTTAGGATGGACCAATGTTGATTATTCGCAATATTATGCCACAGCCAAGCTGGCAGGCGGACTAGCGGGCATGTTGTTAGGCGGCATCCTGATCGACAAATTTGGTAAGAAGCGGATGATGAAAAGTTATTTGCTTGGGATGATTGTCTGTGTATCAATACTTGCTTTTTCAACCAGGTATTGGAATGACCGTAGTTTTATTTTCGCCTTTATGCTGGCGTATAATTTGTTGTACACTTTTTCCTGTATTGCGATTTTTGCCATCGCAATGCAGTGCTGCTGGAAAAAAGTTTCTGCCAGTCAGTTTACCTTGTATATGACGGTGGCCAATTTGGGGCAAATTGTCTTTTCGGGATTAATCGGTCCTGTTACATCAGTGTTTGGATGGGAGTTTTCGCTTTTTGTTTTTGCCGTTCTTATTGGCATTGCCTGGCTGATTCTGCAGTTGGTAAATATTGATAAACAGATTAGCCGGGTGGCTGATTTGGAATCAGGCGATGTGTAAGCAGTTCAGATTAAAAAAAGCGTCTATGATCTGAGAATTGTGGTTCAATGCAAAATAATTCAGTAGTTTGTACTTTCAGATGGTGTTATAAAATAACATATTATGAAGTACCTTATTATTGTTTTAGTTGTTTTTTCCTCCTCTGTATTAATTGCCCAGGAAAAGGCTCCGGAAGATTTTGGGTTTCGGCATCTTCAAATGCCCTATCAGGGAACTGTTGTGGATCTTTTAGTCAAGAGCCGTGCCGGTGAGGAGTCAAAAGAAAAGCCTTTGTTTTTATTTTGTCAGGGTAGTCTTCCGCAGCCATTAATCAAATATGATGAAAAAGGAAAGTTTGGTGTATTTCCTTTTAATCCGGATAGTTTGGCGATGGATTATCATCTGGTAATAATAAGCAAACCTTTCATTCCGGTTATAGCACATGTTTCGCAATTGAACGCGGATTATTCGTATAAAGATAGTACCGGAAATTTCCCGGAGGGTTATACTACCCATAATTACCTTGATTATTATGTGAACAGAAATATTGATGTGCTACGGTATTTACAAAAGCAGGATTGGGTTTCTTCAAAGAAACTGGTTGTAGCCGGACATTCGGAAGGCAGCACGATTGCAGCAAAAATGGCATCTATTTACCACAAAATCACACACCTGATTTATTCGGGAGGAAATCCGTTAGGTAGAATTTTAACGGTAATTGAACAGGAAAGAGCAATGGAGACTTCTTCAACTGCGCCCATTGCAGAAGAGCAGTTCGGTTTTTGGAAAGATATAGTGGCCAACCCCAATAATAATGTTTCAACCGGTGATACTTATCGCTCCATGTACAGTTTTTCGATTCCGCCAATTCAGTACCTCGAAAAACTGAAGATTCCGGTCCTTGTTTGCTATGGTACAAAAGATGCGGCCGGTACATACAATGATTATTTGCGTATTGAAACCATTCGTAACAGGAAGGACAATTTTACATTTAAAGCCTATATCGGCACCGAGCATAATTATTTTCCGGTAAAATCAACCGGTGAAATTGATTATGAAACTTACAATTGGGACAAGGTAGCAGGTGATTGGCGGCGCTGGTTATAAATCTGCACTGGTTTGAATTTATTTTGTGAAACCAAAAGGTTGCATGTATATTTGCAACCAATTAGTTTCATAATCTAAAATCAATGAAAATGCGAAAACTAAAATTACAGGTACAGATTTCGGTGGATGGATTCGTTTCAGGGCAAAATGGAGAAATGGACTGGCTGGTATTTAATTGGTCCGATGATATCAAAGAATATGTAGATGAAATAACCAGACCCGTGGATACCATACTGCTTGGCAGGAACCTGGCTACCGGATTTATTCCCCATTGGGCAGCAGTAGCTGCGGATAAGAATAACCCCGAGCAGGAAGCAGGAATAAAATATACCGAAACGAAGAAAATTGTATTCAGTAAAAGCCTTACTAAATCGGAATGGGCTAATACAGAGGTGGAGAATGGAGATTTTGTAGAAAAAATTAAGTCGTTAAAGCAAGAACCAGGAAAGGATTTGATTGTATATGGAGGAGCCGAATTTGTATCCTCACTGATTAAGGAACAACTGGTTGATGAATTGCATTTATTTGTTAATCCGGCCATACTTGGTAAGGGAATGCCTGTGTTTAGGGAGGTTGAAGCCATGCAAAAACTACAATTAATAGTATCGCGGCAGTTTGATTGTGGTATTATGCTGCTCGTATACAAACCAGAATAACTATGCGAAGAGATATTTTTCAAGCCATTGCTGATCCTACCAGACGGGCTATTATTACATTAATTGCCTTACAGGCAATGACCCCCAATGCAATTGCCGAACATTTTGCAAGTTCCCGGCAGGCGGTATCTAAACATCTGCGGATTTTAACGGAATGCGAATTGGTAAAGCAGGAACAAAAAGGGCGAGAAATATACTATTTGCTTGAAGTTGATAAAATGAAAGAAATTGACAGTTGGTTAGAGCAATTCAGGAAAATTTGGGAGGTTCGGTTTAGTCAACTGGATGAATTATTAGTATCCATTAAAACAAAACGAAAAAAATGAACCCAAAAAAAGTATATGAATTTATTGCTGATAAGGCGACCAGCCAATTGACATTAAGACGTGAATTTTTGGCGCAACGGCAACTGGTTTGGGATTGTTACACACAGAGTGAATTACTTAACCAATGGTTTGCGCCAAAACCAATGACAACCCGAACCAAATCAATGGAGTTTAGAGATGGTGGGCATTGGCATTATGCAATGATTGACCCGGAGGGAAAAGAATATTGGGGCTACACGGAGTATATTACCATTCAGCCAATTGACTATTACACGGCACTGGATGCCTTCAGTGATGAAACCGGCGAGGTGAATAAGGATCTCCCCCGGGCAAAATGGAAGGTATTATTTAGTGATAAAGGTGATAAAACACTTGTGGAGACTACTGTTCAGTATAATTCTTTATCCGATTTGGAAACAGTGATTCAAATGGGGATGGAGCAGGGAATGAAGCTGACACTGGAAAAACTTGATGAATTATTGCTAAAATTGCAGGAAGGTGCTTAAATGCCATAAAATAAATGAGCAGAAGAAAGTTTATACAACAAGCCGGTTTGCTGACAGGTGGATTGGTTTTGAATAACCAGCTTGTGCAAGCAATTGGTAATTCTACTAACAATACCAAAATTAAAGTTGGAATTATTGGATGTGGGGATCGGGGCCGCGGGCTGATGACGGTAATGAAACAATTGCCGGACATGTTTGAAATAACGGCTGTTTGCGATCTGTTGGATTTTCAGTTGGAAAAGGCCAGAAAAATTACACCCGCCCAATCTGTAAAATCCTTTACTGATTACCGTCGGTTGCTGGATGATTCATCTATTCATGCGGTGGTGATTGCCACTCCACTTCATTTGCATTATGTAATGTCTGTTGCTGCCCTGGCAGCAGGTAAACATGTCTTCCAGGAAAAAACCATGACCTATTCAATTGAGGAGGCACTGGACCTGGTAAGCAAGGTAAAAAAATATCCACGCCAGATTTTCCAGGTGGGGCATCAGTATCGATATGTTCCGCTTTACTACCGGGTAAAGGAAATGATTGATAAGGGATATCTGGGAAAAGTAACCCAGATCGACTGCCGTTGGGATCGAAATGCCAGCTGGCGCAGGCCTGTTCCTCCGGGTTATTCAGATCGCCAGATCAACTGGAGGATGTACAAGGAATACTCAGGCGGACTGGTAGCCGAATTATTATCGCATCAGATTGATTTTATCAATTGGGCATTTAATACACATCCGGATGAAGTGTTGGGAACCGGGGGGATTGATTTTTATAAGGATGGTCGGGAGACCTATGACAATGTTCAGGTACTGCTGCGATATAATAAAGCCGGAATGATCGGGAATTTTGGGGCAACCTGTGCCAATTCAAGGGAGGGGTATATTTTTAAGATAAAAGGAACCAAAGGAACGGTGGAATTACTGGTGAATGAAGGTGTTTTTTATCCTGAACCAGCCATACGCAAAGAATTGGGAGTGGTGGATGGGGTTACATCGGCCAGTAAAATTGAGTGGAATAAAGAGGGGGGGATTCCGATATTGAAAGAGAAAATGAAAGATGGAACCATGTTTGCATTGCAGGATTTTCATCGCAGTATAACGCAACAGGTGCCGCCTGCATCCAATGTGCTGACTGGTGCAACTACAGCCATTACTGTTCATATGAGTAATGCCGCAATCTATAATAATCGAATGGAGCAATGGAAGCCGGAATACGATGTTTAATTTTTTCCAAATGAATGAGCAATACAATGGTTTTTTGATTTCAACTGACAAGTCAAAACTTGATATTGAATCCATACATGGATTTTTATCTGCCAACGCTTATTGGTCTTTAAATATTCCTAAAGAGCGGGTGCAAAAGGCAATTGAGAATTCACTCTGTTTTGGCGTATATCAGAAAGAATTGCAGATTGGTTTTGCAAGGGTGATATCTGATTATTCAACCATTGCCTATCTGGGTGATGTTTATATTTTGGAAGCGTTTCGCGGGCAGGGCTTATCTAAATGGTTGATGGAAACCATCATGAATCATCCGGATTTGCAGGGTTTGAGAAGGTGGATCTTACTAACAGGTGATGCGCATGGTTTATATGAGCAGTTTGGCTGGACAGCACTTGCTGATTCATCCAAATGGATGGAGCTCCACAATAAAAATGTTTATACTATACAATGAATCCTTCTGTAGAAATTAGAGATGCCCGGGCTGATGAATTTCAGGCTATCGGACAATTATTGATTTCAGTATATGCTAAATTGGAAGGGTTTCCTTCTGAAATAGAGCAGCCTGACTATTACAGGATGTTGCTGAATGTGGGCGAGCTTTTGCAGAAGCCTGAAACGGCGCTGATTGTTGCTGTTGATTCAAAAGAACAGTTACAGGGCGCAGTTGTTTACTTTGGCGATATGCAATATTATGGTTCCGGTGGTACTGCAACGCTGGAAAAAAATGCTGCCGGTTTCCGTTTATTGGCGGTGGAACCGGCAGCCAGAGGTAAAGGAATTGGGCAGGCATTAACACAGGAATGCATTCGTCGTGCACGCGAGAAAAAGAAAGATCAACTAATTCTGCATACTACCAGGGCCATGCAGGTTGCCTGGAAAATGTATGAATGGATAGGGTTTAAACGATCGGAAGAGCTTGATTTTTTGCAGGGTGAATTGCCGGTGTTTGGCTTTCGTTTGATGTTGAAATAAAAGATTATTTTCTGGCAAATATTTCCAATTCCAAATTGAATTTTTCCATTTCTTCCAGGAACAATGCATGGCCGCTTTTTTCAAATGGAACAATATAGGAATTTGGAAATTCCTTATGCAGTTCTTCAGCGAGATTAAAATCACATAACCGATCCTTTTTGCCATGGAAGATGGCAACCGGGAGAGTGATTTTCTTCAGGTCCTTGCGAAAATCAAATTCCATTAATGCCTGAAAGGATTCAATGGTGGCATAGGGGGATGCTTCCATATTCAGAGATTCTATCCATCTGGCCATCAAATAACTAAGGCTGTTTTCAGTGGCAGCAAACATTTTACCAATGTTTTCTATTTGTTGCGGTCGGTTAGTCATTAGTAAATGAATGATTTCATTGGCAGCCTCTTCGCTAGTACCATATGGAAAGTCAGATCTTTGTATCCAGGAAGGAGCGGCAGCCCCGAATAGTGCCAGTTTGCTGATATGCGCTGCTTTGTATTTGATGAGGTAGTGCAAAGAAACTGCGCCACCCATGGAGAATCCTCCGAGCACTGCATTTTTTATTTTCAATTTTTTCAGTACTTTTTTTATATCGTCGGAAAATACATCAAAATCATACCGGCCAGCTGGTTTGTCAGATTTTCCAAATCCACGAAGGGATATACCGAGAACTCTGAACCCTTTTCTAATCAGGTATTGATATTGGTATTCGTACATGGCATTGCTGAGCGGCCAACCATGAATAAGAATAATTGGAATTCCATCTCCAAGATCAACTATATGTAACCTTACATTTTTTTCTACCTGGATATATTCTTCTCTTCCTTTGGCTGCAGATATTTTGTTTGTTTGCGAGAATCCAATATTTCTGATTATGATATTCACACCAACCGCGATAGCAAAATATAGTGGTTTCATTATTTACCTTTATAAAGTACTATATGTTTTAACGCCATCTTTCCAAACTTCAATTATAGATAAAGTGTCTTTGATGTCTTCTGTGGGATTGCCTTTTACCAGAACGAGATCAGCATTATAGCCTTCCGCTATAATGCCTCTGTCTGAGAGAGAGAATCTTCTTGCCGGAACTGAAGTGGCTGCTCTTAGTGCTTCTGTTGGACTTAATCCGGCTTTTACCAATAATTGCATTTCATGGTGTACACTTACTCCATGTGCAAGTCCGCCCAGTGTTGGAATTGGAACGGATACATCCGTACCGGTTAAAATATCAACACCTGCTTTATGCAGATCCAGTACATTATTCAGATTGTCTTCCATTTTTCCTTCTGGAAATGTGTGAAAGCAGGAACAAAGTGTGTTTTTCCATTCTGCATTTAGTTTGCCTGCTACTCTTACATCATTTGCAATATGGCAGGCTGTTTTTCCGATGATGGAGGAATTTAATACGAGGCAGGGGGTTACAAATATTCTTTTTTTCGCGATGGATTGAATCAATTCGGGAGTCCAATCAGGCCGATCAATAAACAGATGTGCCAGACCGTCTATTCCTATTTCTACAGCAGTTTTGGCAGCTTCAGCTGTTAAAACATGTGCAATGGTAATTTTTCCTAATCGATGAGCTTCTGATACAGCTGCTTTCATGACTTCCGGTTGAATCATAGGGAGTCCGGGTGCATTCAAAACGGTACCTTCTTCAATCATTATTTTAATATAATCTGCTCCATTGTATACCTGATGATGTACAAATTGTATGGCCCCTTCAATTGTTGTAACATCAAATGTATGTTCGTCTCCCTGTTTTTGTTTTTCATGCGCTTCCAGGAAAGCTTTTTTTTCTTCTTCTGTCATGCGTTCCATTTCTCTCAAAACAAATTCAGGAATACCATCACCTTTTGGCATCAGTTCGTCAGGATGGCCACCAGGAGGAGTCAATGCCATCCCTGCAGACCGAACATCTGCAATGTTTTTGATACCCTTAAGCTGGAGCTCTCTTCCTTTCGAGGTGAATCCTCCCATCATTTCCAACTCGGTTGTGATCCCGAATTTTAATGCTTCCTTTAGAAATTCGACAGATGTGTGTACGTGTGCATCGATTAAGCCGGGTAATAAGGTACAGCCGCTGCCATCTATGAATTCATCTGCGTTTGGCAGATCTGTTCCGATTTTGGTAATTAATCCATTTTCAAATAGTACGAATTTTTTTCCAAGCAGGGTTTTTCCATCAAATACATTGGCATTAATTATTGCGGTCTTTTTTGTTTGTGTCATTTGTTATAAAGATTTGACACAAAACTATATTCAGGTTAATATTGAAAATTGTATAAATCGGTCATTCTTGTTTCTGGATAATTCTTTTGGTATAACACCTGATAGTTTTTTTACTTCTTTAATAAAATGCGCCTGGTCTGCAAAATCTGCTTCTGGAAATAACTTGCCTCTCTTAATTTGATTAAAGGAAGCTCTGAAACGAAGGATTGAACAGTAGGTTTTTAATGCAAGCCCGAATTGTTGGTTAAAATATCGGTTAATCTGTCTGCTGCTCCAATATGTTTTTTCTGCATATTCAGCAATGGTAAGTGTGCCTTTGGTTGAATAGATAAGCCGAAATAAACTTTGCTTCCTATCATCAATTGATTTGGTTAGATGTTGTTTGATTTTTACTGTGGCTTTTATGCAAAATGAGTCAAAATCAATCAGGTCTGATGGTGAGAATCCCCAAAAATCAGGAGGCAAGTATTTTCCTTTATTTAGAATGGTTGTAATGCTTTCTCCTAATAAATATTCAACAGACAGCAGTTTTAAACTAATTGCAAAAATCACTGTTTTGCCTTTCAGTATTGGATAGCTTGGTTCTATTCCGAGCCCCATTATGACAATCTGGAATGATTCTGATCCGGAAAACGTTAAGAAGATATCGATTCTGCCATCTGGTAGAACTATTATTTCTTTATCAGTTGAGGTATGATTTTCCAGCATCCAGAAGCTCTCAACAAAATCGCTAATTGTGCGATCAGGTTCTTTAAACTGGTAAAGCAGGTCGTTTGGCATATTTTCAGAGAGCCTTTAAGATCAGTAATCCAGTCAGCAATGCAATGCCCATGCTGAGTAAAGTTCCGATAACAAGGTATTCGGTTTTGGCTTCCGGCCGTTCTTTTTCATTAAAACGGATAATTCCTTTGGCTGCGATTAATAAGCCGATTGCCTGAAAATCGTTCTGCAAAATCAGGCTCAGCACAATGATTCGTTCTATGATTCCTATCCATTTGCCGGCATTGGCAAGACTGGTTGTGCTGTTTTCGAGCAAGGTGGCCGGACTGTTGTTGCGGAGCTGGTTTTCCAGCTTATCGCGCCATTTCCGTGTTAGTTTTCCAATGATGATTCCGGCGGGAAATGTGATGAATATATATCCGGTAAGAGTAATCCAGAAACTGGTATTCTGCCATATATTTTGCCAGGTTTGTATGGTTAATTCCGGAGCAATGAATTTTTGGTGCCAGCAGATTAGAATTACTGCTATATGGGCTAATTGGTCAATTAGGAAGGATCTTACATCATCCTTATAATAGGATTTGACACCATCAATTATGAAATGTGACACCAGAATAATTAGCGCTATTCCCCAGTATTGCCATCCAATCAGTGCCCATGCTACAACTGCTGTGATCAAAACATGCCACCATAGTTTGGTAGATTTGAAATGATTTTTCTGGCGGTCCGCCACCCAGGATTCCGGCTGGAGAATAAAATCTGTAATCAGATGCGCCAACAAGAGTTTGGTAAGCCAGAGCAATTCACTAGTCATTTAATCTCATTTATCAGGTTCTTGTACATTAGGAGGATCCATTCAATTTCCGACCATTTTGCGGTATTTGCCAGTTGTGATATGGTGCTTTTGGATTTTTTCAGTGTTTTCACGGTTTCTGTTTGTGATTTACCACGTAATAATTGATAAATAACCTCCGCCTGTTTCGTGGTCATGCTGTGGAAAATGGAATCTGTATAAGCTGAAATAAGTTCAAATCCATGGCGTATGGCATTTGGTTGCCCGTTTTCTATTGAAATTACCAGGTGTGCCTGGCTCTTACTTAAACTATCCAGTCCGCGACCAGATAATAAAAAAGCTTCCCCCTTTGCAGAAGCCAGTTTTTTTACCGTTCCTGAAATGGTTCCTATGCCAATACTTGTTCGAAGATCGCAGGGGGTGGCAGGGTCTTCAGCAGGTGTTTTAAGTGCAGCAGTTCTGCATAAGAGTGCCATCTTAAGTGATTCGGTCAGTTCTTTCGGTTTTAGGTAAACCTGAAAACTGTCGCCCCTGTAAAATTCATAGGCATAGGGTTCCAGCAATTTATTCAGAGTGGAAAGTAATGCTTTTTCCGTAGCTCTGTTTAATTTCGTTGAATTCACTATATCACATGTCAGAACAGCATGTTGTCCCATTTATAGGTATTGAGTTCGGTAATATATACGAATATTTAAAAAGTTCGGTAAAAATACCGAATTATTTGAAAGTTAGGTAAAAAAGCCGAATTATCGAAAAGTTCGGTATTTTTACCGAACTATATATTTTCAACATGGCAAAGGAAATTATTGAGCAGTTTTATCCAACCTGTCAGGAGGAATGGCGTAACTGGCTGATTGAAAATCATCTGACCAAAAAGGGGGTTTGGTTGTTTTGTTATAAAAAAAATACGGGGAAGCCATCCATAACCTGGGGGGATGCTGTAGCCGAAGCACTTTGTTTTGGCTGGATTGACAGTGTACGTAAGTCGGTAGATGAATTCAGTTATATTCAGTTGTACAGCCCGCGAAAAGCGATTAGTATTTGGTCGAGGATCAACAAAGAGAAGATTGAAAAACTCATTAGAGAAGGAAAGATGATGCAGGCCGGATTGGAAAGTATTGAACGGGCCAGGAAAAATGGTTCCTGGACTAGAATAGATGAAGTGGAAGATTTGTCGGTACCTAAGGAACTGGCGAAGGTATTCAGGAGAAATAAAGGGTCGCTTGCTTTTTTTTCCAGTTTAAGTAAATCGACCCGTAAAGCCATGTTACAATGGGTAGTAATGGCAAAACGGCCGGAAACAAGGGAGAAGCGGATGCAGGAAATTGCCCAACTGGCAGCATTGAAGCAAAAGCCTAAGCAGTTTTGAATGAATCTGCAGCCGGTAATCAACTGCTATTGCCGTTTGGCTTTCTCTTTTATGAACTCAACATCTTTGATTCGATTTGTATTCCTGAATTTTTTTAAATTATAGAATGAAGGAGGAATTCAATCAGACGAGAAGAAACCTTGTAAAAAGCTCCGTATTAGGAGCTCTACTCGCATCGATTCCTGCAATTGGCTATTCACAAACAAGCTTTCTGCCGCGCGATCGATATCCGGCCATTCCATTGGATCAGGTCAGGGAACTGGTAGGGAATTCCCATTTCAATCTGGAGTGGATAAAAGAATTGGTGAATGCCAGACCTGAACTTGCAAGAGCCAGTTGGGATTGGGGATTTGGAGATTGGGAATCGGCCATAGATGCAGCATCCCATGTAGGGCGGAAAGATATTGCGGATTATTTAATAAGCAAAGGTGCAATGCCCACCATTTTTACCTTTGCCATGCTTGGTGATTATGATACGGTAAAGGGCATGATTACAGCTTATCCTGGTATACAGAAGAATTATGGTCCGCATGGTATAACTCTTTTACAGCATGTTAAAAATGGAATAGAGGCAGGGGCTGCCGATAAAGAAAAAGCAAATCAGTTGGTGGAATACCTGCAAACTCTCGGAGATGCAGATGGGCAAGTGTACCTGAATTTGAATGATGAAGAAAAAGTCCTTTATTTAGGAGATTACAAATATGGTGAAGGAATAGATGATAGGTTTACCATTAACCTGAATAACAGAAAACTGCTTTCATTGGGTAGCCTTGGAAAATCAGGAGGAACCCTCTTGTGTACTGCGCCGCATGAATTTGTTTATCAGGGTGCCTGGTCGGTAAATGTTCGGTTTGAATTAACAGGTAATGTTGTTACCAAATTAATTCTGACTGAGCCGGGGTTGGTTTTGGCTGCAAGAAAACTGTAGAATTTAAATTTTCTACTCCAGAAAGATTTCACCAGCTAAGTAAAGACTGGCTTTTCCACTAATTTCTACTCGCTCACCCTTCAGACTGCATTCCAGATAGCCACCACGGGCGGATAGTTGCTTTGCAGTGAAGTTTGATTTTCCAGTTTGTTTTGCCCAGTAGGGAGTGAGACTTGTATGTGCAGACCCGGTAACCGGATCTTCATTTATTCCAGATTGAGGGCCGAAAAATCTCGAAACAAAATCAACGGAATTACCTTTAGCTGTTACAATTATACCGCGGGCATTTATTTGGGTGATTTTATAAAAATCCGGCCGTAGTCTTTGAATCTGCTCTTCCTTTTCAAATACCAACATATAGTCAGTTTTTCCTTTGAATGCCCGAATTGGATTGCAATCAAAACAGTTGGTCAGATCTGCAGATAAGGGTACTTCTTCCAGAATGTCAGTAGGAAAATTCAATGTTAGTAGTTCATTGGTTTTGGTAACTGCCAGAGGACCGCTCCTGTGCGAATAAAAGTGGACGGTGTTTTCCACCTGTTTGTACAGATTAAATAAAACATAGGCAGCAGCAAGTGTGGCGTGACCGCAGAGGTCAACTTCAACCGTTGGTGTAAACCAGCGGATAGTATATTGATTTCCCTCCCTGACATAAAATGCAGTTTCTGCCAGGTTATTTTCCATGGCTATTTTCTGCATTAGTTCATCGCTCAGCCATTCGGTCAGTGGGCAAATTGCAGCCGGATTTCCTTTGAAAACAGCATCTGAGAAAGCATCAATTTGGTATATTTTCTGGTTCATATTATTTGTACATCCTTAAATTTAGGAAAGCTTAGGAATCAATTTTATGTTTTATCCTAAAATTAAGAACAATGAAAGTAACTCCAGAACATAATGAACGTATAGCAAAAATGAGCTTTGCTTCTGTGTTTCCGCATTATATTACCAAGGTTGAAAGTAAAGGCCGGACGAAGGAAGAATTATACCAGGTGATTGAGTGGTTGACTGGATTTGATAAGCAAAAACTGGATGAGCTTATTGCCGAGAAAGTTAATTTTGAAACCTTCTTCAAAAGGGCAAAATTAAATCCCAATGCTCATCTAATTACGGGTGTGATTTGCGGATACCGGATAGAGGAAATCGACAATGAACTGACAAGAAAGACAAGGTATCTGGACAAGCTGGTGGATGAACTGGCCAAGGGTAAAAAAATGGAAAAAATAATACGTGTTCCTGCTAAATAAAAAAAATGAAGCATAAGTTTCTTTCAATTCTATTGGTTGTTGTTATTAGTGTTGTTGGTTTTTTTTCTTACGGTCAGTCGTCAGACTGTAATTGTCGCGCTAATCTAGATACCTTAATTCTTAAAACAGAAGAAAATTATGCAGGCTATCCAACAAAAGTAAATCCGGAAACGGAGCGTATTTATCAAAAACTTATTTCAGGTTTACGCAGCAAAGCATTGGCCGAGGTTAATCCAAAAAAATGTTATTATCTGTTATCTTCTTACGTTCGGTTTTTTAAAGACAAGCATTTTATAGTTGCCTTCATGGCAAATAAAGATATTGACAGTGTAGTTGTTCCCATAAAGGAAGAAAATGTAAAAAGCTATCTGAATAAAAAGAAACGGGATGGGTTTGAAGGAATCTGGTTAAGTGCTGATTCATCTGCCAGGATTGCTATAATAAAGAACAAGGCAGAGGAATACCAGGGCATTCGGCTGGCTTCTTCCACAGATCAGTTTCCGGTTGGATTCGTTTATTTCACCATCAAGCAAAATGGAGATAAAATTCATGTCAAAACCTATGATCGATTCATGAGTACGGATGTGCCGGTGAAGCTGTATGGAAACTTGTTGCAATTTTGGAATGGGGCAATGTATGGGAAAGTTTTTCCGGAAAATCAGAATAGGAAAGAACAGGAAGAATTAAACCAATGGCGGAAGCGTAACGGACTTTTTTATGCTGAATTAGCGCCTGATGTAGCATACTTAAAAATCGCCTCATTCGGGAATAATGAGCAGCAAATTGCTGAACTCGTCCAGGCGAATGACAAAAGCATCAGGCGACACCCTTATCTGATAATTGATATACGTGGCAATAGCGGTGGTAGTACCGGCTGGGTGTCTTTATTGCCCTATCTGATGACCAATCCTATAGATCAGCCATTTTCTTATGTACGTACATCGCCGGATAATATAAAGATGAAGCTGGCCGAGCTGGCTACTTTTGCAACTAATCCAATACCTGCAGAGTACAGTAAATATTTTCCGGAAGAAATAGTTGCGCAGTATAAAAAAGCCTATCAGGAATTACCAACTACCAAATTGGAATTTTATCCTTTACCGAGTGTACGGTTTCCCCTGGATTCAGTACTTATCCAGCCGCGAAAAGTTGCGCTGGTTGTTGATGACCGGTGTGGAAGTTCAGCAGAGTATTTTTTCTATTTAACAAAGCAATCAAAAAAGACGATCAGTTATGGCAGCAATACAGTGGGTATGATGGATTATGAAGGCATGTCGATTCCCACAAAAATGCCCTTTGATCGATTTATTGTAACAATACCCGGAGTGAAATCCAATTGGACTGATAAGGCACCCATCGATCAAACCGGATTTCAGCCGGATATTGTCCTGAAACAGCCCTATGAGGACTGGCTTTCAATTATAATTGCCGATTTGAGAAAATAACGTAAACAAAAAACCTTGAAAGTAATAACTCTCAAGGTTTTTATTTGTGCCCGGGACTGGATTCGAACCAGCACGCCGTTTCCAGCACCACCACCTCAAGGTGGCTTGTCTACCAGTTTCAACACCCGGGCTCGCTTTTGAAGCGGCTGCAAATGTACGGATTTCAAGGAATTGCCCCCAAGAATTCGGGTGATTTTATTTGCGGATTATCATCTCCCTGGGTAAAACGATCCGAAACGTGGTACCCTTACCCGGTTCCGAGTTTTTTACATACAGCTCCCCCTGATGGTATTGTTCTATTATTCGTTTGGAGAGGGAAAGCCCCAATCCCCAGCCTCGTTTCTTGGTGGTAAAGCCAGGCTCAAATACCCGCGATAAATTTGTGCCTGGTATCCCCTTTCCCGTATCACTCACATCGATGGTTACCTGCTTTTCATTTTCCTGTATCTGAACGCTGATCTGTCCTTCACCTTCCATCGCATCCAGCGCGTTTTTCAGCAGATTTTCCATTACCCAGTCGAATAGGGTGGCAGAGAGCGGAATGATCAGACTACCCGCTTGCGGAGATTGAAAATCAAACCTTATTTTACCCGAAGCCCTGCGTTTGATATAATCCAGCATGGCATCTACCTGGCTTACGAGATCGGTAGGTTCCAGTTGAGGAATGCTGCCGATTTTACTGAAACGATCACTTACCAATTTTAATCGGTTTACATCTTTTTCTAATTCTCTGGTGATGCTATCCTGTCCGCCGCTTTCTTTCAGCATTTCCACCCATCCCTGAAGCGAGGAGAGCGGGGTTCCCAGCTGATGCGCTGTTTCCTTTGCCATGCCGGCCCATAGCTGGTTTTGCGTGGAGCGATGCCGGGTATTCAGAAGGAGTATCAGAAGTGTGATCAGTAATCCCACTATCACCAATTGAATTAGCGGATAATATTTCACTTCTTTCAACAGGCGCGTATTGCCATAATAATATTTGTTGGCCATATAAGGATCCTGGCTCAATACTAATACGAAGGGGTCATTGTTGCGTTTGAATTCTCTTAGTTTGCCGGATAGATAAGCAGGGTCTGAGCCGGCTTTGATGCTGTCGAGGTTGATATAGTTGACGATGCTGTCCAGCTCATTGGTTTCAATTATGGGGATATTGGTTTGCTCATTACGAATCATATTCGGCAGGGTGAGCGGCATATCCGGGTTGTCAAAAATGGCTTTGCTTGCATTTACCCAGAGTTCCACTTTATCGCGCTCTTCCTGGGCAATTTTGGCAGCAAGATATCTTGAGTAAAAAATAGTTCCAATTACAATGGAGAGGGCTAATAAAGCCAGCCAGCTGCGCCAGTTCGTAAGTGCCGAAAACATAAATTATAAAGAATTAAAAATTGTGAGTTCGGCCATTTTTTCAATTGGGCTCATCATGTAAGTGAGTAAGCTGTTATCAGGCAAAATTTCCACCACACGAAATCCCCGGTAACCCACACCCCAGCTGCCACCAAAATGTCCATCGAATAAAAAGGGGATAGAGCCGAACATTTTTACGCCGTCTTCCTGATGGTCGTGTCCGTTGAAGGCAGCACGGATATTTTTATGTTGTTTGAGCAGTTGCTGAAATTCCTTTGCATCCACGGCGTGTTCCGTCCATTTAACAGGTGTTATATGGAAGAAAAGAAAGATGTTTTTAGCACTGCTGTATTTTTTTAGCTGCTTCTCGAACCAGGCAGTATCAGGTGATAAATAAGTGCCTTTTTCGTCGGAAGTGGTACCCAGCAGGAGTACGTTTTCACCAAATTCTACAGCGTGATTGACTTCCTGTTTCCAGACTTCTTTCCATCGGGCATCTGTTACCCGATCGTGGTTACCTTTTGTGACATATAAAGGCGTGGCAATTGGTTTTAGTGCTTTCGCGGATGCCTCCAGTAAGTTGGGGTTATCGTGAATCAGATCGCCATTCGCCACCGTAAATTTCAGGGGTGCCTGCTGGTGGAAAGCATTGATGGCGGAACATATTTGGCTGTAATACTCGTCAAACGGCGTGTTGGGTTGCCCGTAGTGCCCGTCGGATGTAATGGCAAAGCGAAATCTTTCGGGTGTCTGAAAGGGTAGTAGTCCTGCTGCCTGAATGGGTTTGATCGCGCCATTGGCCATGAGCAGGAAGGCTGAGCAGGAGAGATCCCGCAGAAATTTTCTTCTTTGCATAGGCATTGTTTGGAGATTGAAAGCTAACTAATTAAGCTGAATAGTTTTGAACCTGTATTTTTGCCCACTAATTTAATTTTCAATCTCTTGCAACCACTTGTATCTGTTGTTATCCTGAATTGGAATGGCCGAAAGCACCTGGAGAATTTTCTTCCTTCGGTGCTGGAGCATGCCTGTGCGGGGATGGAGCTGGTAGTGGCAGATAATGCGTCATCAGATGATTCGGTAAGCTGGCTGAAGACGAATTATCCTTCCGTTCGGATAATACAACTGAAGGAGAATTTTGGTTTTGCAAAGGGGTACAATGAGGCTTTGAAACAGGTGGAAGCGCGGTATTATGTGTTACTGAATAGTGATGTGGAAGTAACGGCCGGTTGGCTTGATCCGATTTTGCGATTGATGGAAGCCAATCCGGGTATAGGTGCCTGTCAGCCGAAAATCAATATGTACCACGATAAAAATTCCTTTGAATATGCGGGTGCGGCGGGTGGCTGGCTGGATGCCCTCGGTTATCCATTTGCACGCGGGCGTGTTTTTGATTATTGCGAAGAGGATCTGGGGCAATATGATGATACGGCGGATGTTTTTTGGGCAAGTGGGGCAGCGTTGGTGGTGCGTGCAGAATTATACCATCGGTTAGGCGGATTGGATGAATTCTTTTTTGCGCACCAGGAGGAGATTGATTTTTGCTGGAGAATGCAGCTGGCGGGGTATCGGGTACTTGTTTGTCCGGCTAGTGTGGTCTACCACGTGGGTGGAGGTACACTTCCCAAGGGCAATGAGTGGAAAGTGTTTTTGAATTTCCGGAATAATCTGGTGATGTTGGCGAAGAACCTGCCCTGGTATGAATTGATCTGGAAAATTCCTGTTCGGTTTCTGCTGGATGCGGTGTCGGCCTGGAAAAGTTTGCTGGAAGGGCAGGGGATCTATTTTAAGGCAATATTGGAAGCGCATATCGGGTTTATGGGCTGGGTTTTGATCCGTCATCGGCGCTCGGTGTTTCCTATTAGTAAAAAAGGTAAAGTAAGGGGTTGGTATAAGGGCTCTGTGGTATGGGATCATTTTGTGAGAGGTCGCCGATATTTTTCAGAAATAGTCGGAACTAAAGAATGATTTTTTGGGTTGAACCGTTATTTTTGCACAGCATTTAAATAAAAGATATGGCTCATAATCAGGCACATGAATTAGAAAATCCGCTGGAAAAAGATTTTAAACACAATTGGGTGAACTCTTCCAGTTTTCTGTTTTATCTCCAGGTATTTTGTATTCTGGCTTTTGTTTTAGGGGGATGTTTTGGTTTGTATTCCAATCGTTACAAAGGAAAAGGCAAGGTTACAGTGCCTGAAAGCACACAATACACACCGAAATACAAATAAAATTTCGAGAAAAATTTGGCAGAAAGTGGGGAGTTCTTATCTTTGCCATCCCAATTGAAAAACAGCTCTTTAGATATACTATCTGGTCGATTATTCAGGTTCAATTGGAAGCCAGTCAGATAGTTTTTTGCGGAAGTAGCTCATTTGGTAGAGCACGACCTTGCCAAGGTCGGGGTGGCCGGTTCGAGCCCGGTCTTCCGCTCCAAAAGATTCCAAACCCACCGTTTGGAATTTTTTTTTGGTTTGAGTTTTATGAACCAGGATGCCCGGGTGGTGGAACTGGTAGACACGCAGGACTTAAAATCCTGTTCGCCGAAAAAGCGAGTACGGGTTCGATTCCCGTCCCGGGCACGGAAAAAAAATTCCTGATAGCGTTGCTATCAGGAATTTTTTTGGTGAAAGGTGAGACGTGAAAGGTGAAAGGGGAGAGGTGAAAGTAGCCACCATGGTTTTAGTTGCATTCTCTTTAAGTTTTAAATGCTTTCTCAGCTCGCCGTGAGCAGATGCGCTGCCTTTTAATAGTTTCTAACCGGGAACATAAGGAGAACAGTCCGTGATTTCCCCAGCATACCCGGACTTATCCCGGACTTATACCGCACTTGTGCCGGACCTGCACCGGAGCCAGCAATCATATAGTTGATTCTCCCGGCGCCGATGGTTGATCCACAGGTATACCTTCCTGAATCAAAATAATTCAATAACCCAGCTGGTAAAAATGCTGCGATTAAATCCTTGAACTGTTGATCCAATTTGCCTTGCTTTTAGACCGCAAAAATCAACCTTTAAAACCATTCCCCATGAATTTAGCATGATCCGTAAAAGGTGAGAGGTGAAAGTTGAGAGGCGCAGTATTTTAGTTAAATTGTACTACATCTTTCGAAACTCAATCATTCGCCAATGAAACGCAGAAATTTCCTTTATGCATCTGGTCTGTTTCCTTTTTTAACAGGTGAGTTACTGCAGCATTTTTCTGTTTCGTCCGTAGAAGAGAGTCTCATGGGATTTTCCGGAAAGGCGGAACAACAACCTTCAGAGCGCCCCTTTTTTTACAAGCCCGAAAATGCCTGGGCGGCTGATTTTATTCCGTTGTTTGCGGAAGGAAAATTTCAGCTCTTTTATTTGCTGGATTGGAGAAATGCAGAAAAATTTGGAGAAGGAACACCCTGGTATCGTTTATCCACTACCGATTTTGTCAATTTTGAAGAGCATGGCGAGGTGATTCCAAGAGGTAGTAAAGAAGAACAGGATCTGTATATATTTACCGGCTGCGCAATCAAGGGTCCGGATCAGCAATACCATATATTTTATACCGGGCACAATCATCACCTTGCTGCGAAAGATAAACCTATGCAGGGGGTAATGCATGCAGTAAGTACCGATTTGCAACACTGGAAAAAGATTCCTGAACATATTTTTTTTGCGCCGGTTAACGGATATGAAAAACACGACTGGCGTGATCCTTTTGTGTTTTATAATGAGGAAACAGGAGAATACAATATGTTACTGGCTGCCAGATTTACCATTGGAATTCCCCGGCGCCGTGGATTGACTGCACTCTGCAGTTCAAAAGATCTTATTAACTGGAAGGTAAAAGACCCGTTTTATGCACCTAACCAGTATTTTACACATGAATGTCCGGATTTGTTTCGAATAGGCGACTGGTGGTACCTGGTTTTTTCCGAGTTTACGGAACAGGTGGCTACGCGCTATCGGATGAGTAATTCACTGAATGGACCCTGGTTAATTCCTGCGCAGGATACCTTTGACGGACATGCTTTTTATGCAGCGAAAACGGCATCTGACGGCCAGCATCGTTATATTTTCGGATGGAATCCTACACGAAGTGATAATAAAGATAGCGGTGGCTGGAACTGGGGCGGAAATCTGGTCGTTCATCAATTAGCGCAGGAATCAGACGGTAGGTTAACCGTACAGGCTCCTGTTTCAGTTCGTGCTGCTTTTTCTAAATCAATCCCTCCGGTATTTAGTAATGCAGAAGGGAAATCCTTATCCGGTAAAGAAGTGGAAATAAAAGCTGCTGGTCGTTTTGATGTGGTATCCGGTGGTAAAATGCCTGCATCCTGCCGTATACAGACCAGTATCCGTTTTAAGAAAGCAACCCGTGATCTTGGTTTACTGCTTCGATGCAGTGATGATTTTGAGAAATCCTACTATATCCGGCTGGAGCCTTCGCGCAATCGCCTGGTATTTGATATGTGGCCACGACCGGTTAATGAAACCTCCCATCAGGTAGAATTGGAACGAATGGTGGAGCTGACGGCCGGCACACCTGTAACAATGGAAGTATTTATGGATGGCAACATGGGAGTTGTGTATGTCAACAATAAAGTGGCAATGAATTTCCGGGCATATAATCTTTCAGAAGGCAACTGGGGCTTTTTTGTTACAGATGGAGAAGCACGGTTCAGTGATACCGTGCTTCAGGTACTGCCTTCAACTTAGATGACTATAACCGATTCTGCTCTTCATTTGCCTGTTCCAGATTACGGCTCTTTTTGGGGAGTGATTTTTTGCCGAATGAGTATGTGAAAGCCAATCCGAAACGTTGCGTATCCGCAAAGAGTTGCTGATTGATTTGTAATTGATCCAATCCGAAAGAGCGGTTCCGATATACCCAGCTTCTGAAGATATCTTCAATAGTTAACCGAATACTTCCCTTGGAGTTCAGGATCTTTTTCTGAATACTGCCATAACATTGAAAAATGGATTTCGTGTAGGATTGTACATTGATATCTCTGCTGGCATAATAGCCACCGAATTCTCCCTGCCAGGTTTTACTGAAATTGAAATCATTCCGCAAATCAATCCGTAACATTGTTGCTCCGGCATCTATGGATGGATGTCCTTCTTTGCCCTCCAGCCATGCATGTAAAAATCGCACGGCAGTTTGAAGGTTCCACCATTTGGTTACCCGGTGCGTAATCAGGTTATTCATGATTACCATTTGTCCGCGTGCTACGTTTTCACTTCGTCTGATTACAACCGAATCCTGCACTCTGGCAACGGGGAAGATTACACCATTGAAACTACTATAAGCAATTGCTGACTGCAACCATTGTTTACGCATGTATTTAATTTCATACCGCTCCATTGTCTGAGCTTTTAGCAATGGGTTGCCCTGGTTGTAATTGTATCGGTCAGCATAAAGAATATAAGGGTTCATCAATTGGTAATTTGGTCGGTGGATGCGCCTGTTTGCCATTAAAACCAGTGTGTTATGACCTGCGCTGTCCAATTGGTAACTTACGTGCAGGGAGGGGAATAATTTCAAATAATCATTCCTGAATTTTTCTGTTTCGCCCGATCCGCCGGTTACAGCTAAACCTGCCCCTTTGTTGGATGTATATTCTGCCCGCAGGCCCAATTGAATACCGAATCGCTTCCATTTTTGTTGTCCGCTTATATAGGCTGCCTGGATAGCTTCCTGAAATTTAAATGGATAGGTTTCTTTTTCACCTATGCCCGGCTGCCGGGGTTCAATTGGCGTATAATCGTACCTGTTTGTGCTGTTCACAAAACTCGATTTGTATCCCGCTTCCATTTTTGCTTTTTTCCCCAAAGGATGACTATAATCTGTATTGAAGGTGAGCACCTGCATGGTGGATGGTACGTGCAGGTTGAAATCATTCATCTCCTGATCCTGCTTCGATTGGTACTGCATAAAATTGAACTCACCCGACCATTCCCTTCCATTCGGATTCAATTTGGTAAGAAAATTCATGTTTAGTGCAAGATTCCGACGTTCCTGTTGCTGATTGAATGTGGAGGGAGTTTTATCCAGCCGGAAATTAATCCGGTCCTTATTTGTTCCGTAATTGTAACGGGCCAATAATCCCAGGGTTGTTTTTGCGTTCAGGGTATAATCCAACCCGGACTGGATCCCGTATGTTTTACGTTTGAAGATGGTTTTGTTTTCCAACAGTTGTACGCTGATCGGATGCATGGTTTCATCCAAATAAGTTCTTTCTGAACGATCCCGGGAAAACGTGGTTTCAGTATTGTAACCAAGATTATTGTACCAGCGCAAGCGCGGGGTGTAATAAGTAAGGTTGAGTCCCTGATTGGACCTTGGATAATTCCCCTGGCTATAACCGCTGGAGAATTGACCATTAATGCCCAAAACGGATGAGCGTTTCAATTGCAGATTAATAATAGCTGAGCCGCTAGCATCATAACGGGCAGGCGGGTTATCAATCAGTTCAATTTTATCAATAGAGGAGCCAGGTAAACTACGCAGATAGGCGGCAAGGTCCTGAGCGGATAAATAAGTGGGTCTGTTATTGATCAGTACCTGCACACCGCTTCTGCCGTTCAGTGAAATGCTGCTGTTTTGATCTACCGTTACGCCAGGCGTTTTACCCAAAACTTCCAACGCATTGCTGGTAGCTGCACTGATCATGGCATCCACATTTACAATGGTGCGGTCAATTGCCTGTGTAAGGAGTGGTTTACGATGGGTAACAATTACTTCTTTCAGAAGAGTGTCTTTTTTTAAGATGGTATCCTGAATTGGAACCGTTTCCGGTTTTTGTGCAGCAAGAGCTGCTGGAATCAGGAAGAGAAGGATAAGGTGTTGCTTTTTCATACCACAAAAATTAGTCAGGAGCAGAGGGTGGAAAAATAAAAGGGTCGTATCTTATGGTTTTGGTGTTGAATAACAGCTATAGCAGGACGAATGGATTCATCCGTAAAATGGAAGGATTCGACCTGTAATCATCCTGATTCAACATAAAAATGCGGCGGACTCTAAGGCGACCCTCATCTTTGTGAAATGAGTAAACAACCAGTACAAACAGAACGGATCCGGTTTTTCGGGAGATGGCAGAATCTGGCATTTGCTTTTATTCTGGGTATTCCAACCTGGATTATCGCCAATACGTTTACGCATCAGTGGCAGATTCCGGAGGATGAATCCATGGCAACAGCGCTGGTGATTTTATTTATACTGGCCATGTTTTCGGGGCGTTATCTGGCAATTATCTGGCAACAGAAAGCACATCAGCAAATGCAAACAGTAATTTTGTTGCTGACGGTATTGATTGCTGCACCAACCATTACTGTTTTTATTTTGCTGGATTTTCCAGCTCCTTCTCTGAGAGGACTCAAAATGGTGCTCCTGTTAATTTCTTTTATCCTGATTGGCGGAAGCAGTGGAATGCTGATTAAGTTTTTCCGGAGCTTTCAGGAAAAACAATTGCGGGATGCGCGGCTTTCGGCAGATAAAAGTCAGGCGGAACTGCGGGCCCTGCAGGCACAGCTCAGTCCGCATTTCCTGTTTAATACCTTGAATAATTTATACGGGTTGTCCATTGCGCAACCCGAGAAATTACCTCCCTTATTATTGAAACTATCTGATCTGTTACGTTATTCGGTTTATGGTGCAAAAGAAGTGATTGTTCCTTTGCATGAAGAACTTGCCTATATCCAGCATTATATCGATTTTGAACGGATCCGGATGGATGACCGGCTGCTGCTGCATTGTAATCTTTCAGAAGGAATAAAATCCACTATTGGAATAGCGCCCTTATTATTTATTGTGCTGGTGGAAAATGCGTTTAAACATGCGCGAAATACCAGTGCGGACAGGATTTTTATTGATATTCGCCTGAGTCTTCAGTTGGGGGAATTGATTTTTTATGTGGAGAATACCTGCTCGGATGAAATACCTGTGGTGGGTATGATTGATCGTAACAGTGGATTTGGACTGGAGAACCTGAAAGAACGACTTGAATTTTTGTATCCTTCCAAACATATACTGACCATTCAAAAGTTCAATGGTCGGTTTCGGGCAGAAATTCGTTTAAAAATTAACCCGGTATGATACCATTGAATTGCATGATTGTGGATGATGAGCCGATAGCGAGAGCAATTCTGACACGTTATTGTCAGCAGCTTTCCTATTTGAAGGTAGTGGCAGAAGCTGGCAATGCACTGGAAGCAAAAGCATTGCTGCAAAAAGGGGAGCCGGTTGATTTGATTTTTCTGGATATCAATATGCCGGTACTGGATGGGTTGTCTTTTCTTAAAACACTGCGTAAGCCGCCTGCAATTATTTTTACTACTGCCTATCGTGAGTATGCGCTGGATGCATTTGATCTTGCCGCCACTGATTATTTACTGAAGCCAATTTCATTGGAGCGTTTTATTGTTGCAGTGGATAAAGTGCTGGGTAAGGGGCAACAGGCAACCGTACAGGATGGGGCAGAAGCAGGAGATGAAAACTATTTGTTTATAAAATCAGACGGTAAAATATTCCGCGTTCTATTTGATGAAATCCTTTATGCAGAAGCGAGTGGCAATTATACGCGGATTGCTATGGTATCGCAAACACTCCTGCCATCAATGAGTTTTTCTGCGTTTGAGGAATTGTTGCCGCTGGCACAGTTTATTCGGGTGCATCGATCTTTCATTGTCAATAAATCCAAAATCCAGCACATTGAAGGCAATCGGGTGTTTGTTGGGGAGAAGGAAATTCCGATCGGATTGAATTATAAGGAGGAATTTTTTAAGATGCTGGGAGTAAGGTGAGTAAGGTGAATGAGGTGAATAAGGTGAATTGTTTCACTTCATTCACCTCATTCACTTAATTCACTATTCTCCATTCACTTTCTTCCCCATCAGCGCGATGATTTTATGAAAGAGCTCCGTGTTTTCGTAGATGCCGGTGAAGTTTTCTGCGCCGGGGCCCCAGGCATAGACGGGAACCATTACGCCGGAATGTCCGCCGGTGGAAAATTTACCGCTTACCCGACCGGTGGCGAGATCACCATCCAGCAGGGTGAGTCCGCCGGTTTCATGATCGGCTGTTATTATAACAAGGGTTTCTCCATCGGCCGCAGCCCATTTTAAAACCCGGCCGATTGTCTGATCAAAGTCCAGCACTTCTTCTACCACACCGGGAAGGTTGTTCATGTGTCCCATATCATCAATCCGGGAACCTTCCAGAAGGGCAAAAAAGCCTTTTTTCCGGGCCTTCAGCAGGTTCAGGGTATGAATGGATGCTTCCTGAAAAACAGGTCCGCGTTGAGGTGCAATATCAAGCTGGCCATTTTCCACCACAGCCAGAATTTTGGACCGACTGGAATTCAGAAAATCTGTTGAGGAAGTAATTACTTCATAACCCTTATCCTCCATTTCCTTCAGCAGATCGCGCTGGTCTTTGCGACGGTTGAAAAAACGTCGCCCGCCTCCAAACAAAATATCAACCTTGCTTTCTAAAAAATCGGTGGCAATTTCATCCTCTTCTTCACGATCAATATTATTGGCGGCGAAAGAAGCAGGCGTAGCATCTGTTAAGGAGCAGGCAACAACGATTCCGGTTGCCAGTCCGTTTTTGTATGCGATATCGGTGAGTGTGGTCAGGTCTCGTCCAATAGTATCAACACCTACTGCATGATAAATTGTTTTTTGTCCGGATGCCATTGCCGTTGCGCCAGCCCCCGAATCTGTTATCAATTTATTGGCAGCCGTTGTTTTTGATAAGCCGGTATGCGTAAACTGTTCGAAATATAATTGTCCGCGATTGGCAATCCACGCTGCTGAAACCTGTGTCAGTCCCATACCATCGCCGATCATCAGCACCACATTTTTAATGCGGTTTTTTTTTGCAGTGCCTTTTTTTCCGGACTCTTTTCCTGAGTTACTTATTTTTTCAACCGGATAAGGAACCTGCAGTGTGTACTGCAGGTTATCCTTTACCGGTTGATCCGCCTGTGCCATCACGGAAGCGGGGAAATATAAACTGATTACTGCTACTAAAACGCTTGTTTGGTTAAACCCCATGGTCTTTATTTCGTGCTGTTATAAATATCCAACACCTCGGCTTCTGTTAATGCTTTTTCATAAAACACTACGCCACTGAATTTGGATCCCAGACGGGGTGAATAGGAGCCCGTACCATCCTGGTTGATTTTTACGGTATTTCCATTGTTGATGTCCATTGGAATAGCCGGACCGGTAGCGGTTTGTACACCATCTACAAAAATAGACAGACTACTGTTTCGGTTAAACGATACTGTTACGAAATGCCAGGCATCACCAATCATGCTGCCGCTGGTTTCCCGAATGTCATTTTTCAGACCGGCACCGTCACAGGTAACTACGCGCAGGCGACCATTCAGCCAGGCGATCACCCATCCTTTGTTATTGGAACTGTTCCAGTCCTGCGTTCCCATTATGGCTGGATCACTGATGTCCTGATTGGATTGGATCCAGAAACTTACGGAGAAGTTTTTGGATGTGCCAAATTGCAGTAGGGGAGAGTTTTCGATGTCCAGGTAAGAAATCGCACCCGGTTTAAAGGTGGCAACTACGCCACGTTTTGCATCTTCCGTAAAGCCCTGAATATTATAATCAGTAGTTTTTAGCTCTGTGGTTGTTCCTGCAGCGTTCACAAAATTCACAATGGAAGGAATTTCGCTGATCACATTAAATGTATAGGATTTCATAGAGGGATAACTGAATCCGTTTTTGCCGGCATCCTTAAAATAAACATGGAAAAAGAGAGAGGCTCTTTGTCCGAATGGAATGGATAAGTCTGCTACCGGAACGGAAAAGTTGGCAGTTGTACCACCCGTGGTAAGGGTTGTTAATACCGATTGTGTTACTGAATTGACAATATCAATTTTATCTATTTCAAGCGAAGATTCGAGGTTGATTTCAACCTGGTCTTCTTTTCTGTAATAATCACTGAATGCATTGGTTTTTGTTTCGCCGGTTTTGGGATCCTTATGATTGAAAGAAAGTTCAAGACCCAGTAAGCGGCCATCCGGTTTGGATGATTCGTCTTTGGAGCAGGCTCCGGCCAGGATCAATACTCCCAATAGAATACTTGCTATTAACTGTTTCATTATTTACGTTTTAATAACCAATATTTTGTTTCAGGTTCTGGCTTTTTGCAATTTCATTGTTCGGAATGGGGAACACATGGTGAACAGCCGGATTGAAATTGCGTGCGGGCCATACTTCAATTTCTTCGAGACCTGCTACAGTTGTTCCGGATAAGGTTACTTTATATCCGTGCAGGGGTTTTGAATAAACTTCCTGTGCATCACCCCAGCGAACCAGGTCAAGATGACGGAATACACCAAATTCCAAAACGAATTCGCAGCGACGTTCATTCTTGAGGTCTTCTTTTGTTGCATTGGTTTTTGATGGCAGACCTGCACGGTTTCTAACCAGGTTCAGAGGTGCATCACCATTGCGTCCGGTCCAGATCAGTGCTTCGGCTTTCATCAGCAACACATCCGCATAGCGAACCAGTGGTATATTCAGATCAGTGGTACCATTATCACTGTTTGGGTTTACCGTATTTCCAACTGCATCCGCTTCACGGAACGGAGCCAGGTACTTGGAAATAGTCATTGCTGTTGGGCTCGATACAGAGGAAGGATTTACTGCCCAGATAATTTGATTGCCTACAAAGGAAAGGGTGTCTCCCGGAATAGCGATGCTTGCTTTTCTGCGGGTATCATCCGGTTCAAAGGCTTTCAACAATTCAACAGTGGGCTGGAAATATCCCCAGGTATTGTAAATGCCGAATCCGCCATTTTGAAAAATTACACCCGGAAGTTTAGAGCCATCAATTTCGGTACTGGTGGCACTCATGATGTATTCAGGGCTCCAGTTGTGGTCAATTTCAAATACATCAGCGTAGTTGGGAACAAGGCTGTGTTTACCTGAGTTGATTACCCGGTCAGCATACTCAATTACTTTGTCATAATAAGCGTTGTCATATTGTGCGGCATAAAGGGCTGCTCTTGCCATTAAGGACCAGGCAGCAGTTTTGTGCATCAGTCCCTTTTCTGCTTCAGGGATCTCATCAAACCAGGGAAGTAAATCAGCCGCTTTTTCCAGGTCTTCGATGATCATATCATAGTTTTCCAAAACGGATGCCGGACGGGGAACATCAATCTGATCGATGGTGGTGGCTTCCGTTACAATGGGGATACCGCCATTTGGTCCGTTATCTCCATACCAGGGCGCCAGCCACAGGTAAGAGAATCCGCGCATGAAATAAGCATGACCCAATACACTGTTGCGAACTTTTTCTGAAAGCTTGGTTGCTCCGGGTGCAGAACGGATCAGGTTATTGGAATAATTGATGGTCTGGTACATTTGCGGCCAGTTATCGCGAACATCCCGGCTGCTTGAACCTTCATCAACGAAGTTTTTGATGTTCTGCGCTTCTGCCTGCGTACGACCGGTTACAAAGTTATCGCTGCAGTTCTCAAACCACATGAATCCGCGGCCCAGTGTGCCTTCTCTGTATTGCCAGTAGAATAAGGAATAAACTGCCTGCATGGCTTGTGCATCCGTCAGGTTATTTAATTCCGATGGTTGTCCGTAAGGTTGTAATTCTAGATATTTTTTGCAGGAACTCAAACTCCCTGCTGCTATAAAAAGTGCTATTGCAATGATTTTCGTCTTCATGATGGAATAGTTTAAAATGATACATTCATACCTACACTAAACATTCTGGAAACAGGGAAACGTCCTGCGTCAATTCCAAGGTTGCCAACTTCCGGATCAAATCCTTTATAGTCGGTAATGGTGAACAGGTTTTCTGCATTCGCATAAATTCGAACGGTAGAATTATTCAGGAAACCGGTTTGTTGAAGTATACGGGAAGGCAGGCTGTATGCCAGGTTCAGATTTTTAAGACGCAGGTAATCGGCTTTATCCAGGAAATAGCTGGATACTTTAGAGAAGTTACCATTTGGATCTTCTACTACTGCCAGGTTGGGAATGTTTGAGTTCGGATTATAATTGTAGGAGTTTAATACATCGGTACTCATATTCCAGCCTTTGGAACCTGTATAGGTCATTGCTTTCACCCCGTTGAAAACATTTACCCCGGAAACGCCCTGTGCGAAAATGGATAAGGAAAATCCTTTCCAGTTGGCACTAATATTAAATCCATAGAAAAAGTCAGGCATGTCGTAGGCGCCCATATAAACCCGGTCGCCGTCGTTTATGAGGCCATCATTATTGGCATCGCGGAATTTAAGGTCACCCGGACGTGCATTGGGTTGGATTTTATTGGTAACACCGGCACCATTGGTATAAGTATAGGCATCAATTTCACGTTGATCGCGAAAAATGCCTTCTGCGTCAATCAGGAAGAAAGAGTGCCAGGGCATTCCTGCAGTTGAACGAAGCGGATTCATGGAGTTAACGCCATTTCCGTGTGCAATGAAGGCTGTTTGGCCAATGCTGATTACTTTATTGTCATAGGTTCCAATATTTCCACCAATATTGAATTCAACTGTGTTGATTTTTTTAGTGTAATTCAGACTGAATTCCCAACCTTTATTTTCAACCTGACCTATATTAAATTCGGGAGGAGATGCAACACCGGCAACAGAAGGAGTTGGCATTGCTTCAATCAGGTCTTTTGTTTTTTTAACGAAATAATCAGCAGAAGCGCTCAGCGAATTATTGAACAGGCTCACATCAAAACCGATGTTAAGTTGTTCTGTTCTTTCCCATTTCAGATTGGGATTGGGAATGGTGGGTTGAAAAATTCCAAAGGCCTGATTTTCTCCATTGGGCCCCAGGAAAAGTGGCCAGGAAGTTACCTGATAAGGAGGAGCATAAATAAAACGGCGAACTGAACCTACACTGCCCACCTGTCCCCAGCTGGCACGAAGTTTCAAAAGATTGATTTTTTCGAATTGCTGCATGAATTGTTCAGAAGAAATTTTCCAGGAGGCGGACACGGCAGGGAACTGATCTGAATTGTTTGTGGGACTCAGTTTTGAGGATGCATCCTGGCGATAACTTGCCGTAACGAAATAACGATCGTCGTATGAATAGGACGCACGTCCCAGATAACTCACTGTGTTCTCTTCCCAAATGTCTTCTGATGGGCGAATAGACCAGTCTGTACCATTGTTAAAAATAGTCTGGTAGGGATCTTCAAAAGCATATCCACGAACTTCTGCCCAATTGTAGCGGCTTTTTCTGGAAGTAACCAGAAATCCTCCCATAACGGTTAAATCATGCAGGTTGAATTTTTTGTTGTAGGTAGCAATATTATCCCATACCATCCAGGATGATAAGCTGTTGGAAATAGCACGGTAGTTTTGGTCAATCGTGCGGCCAGGCTCCAGAAATCGTTGTTGGAAAGATTCGTTTCTGTTACTGTTTACTTCGATCGAAAGGTCGGAGCGGATTTGCAGTCCGGCTATTGGTTTAATGCGTACAGAAGTTTTTGAGAAAAATTTATTGGCAGGATTGTGTTGGATTACTTTTTCAAGCATAGCAACGGGGTTGCGTAAATCTGCTTCAACGCTAAAACCTTCAGCGAGTGCCCAGCGTGGAACTGTACCACCATAAAGCAGTTCTCCTTCTGGTCCATATTCCCGAACAGTGCTAAAACGAGGGTAGGCCATAGCACCAAATATGGAGCCGGTATGACCATCTCCAACTGCACTTTGGCCCTTGTTGAAATCGTATAACATATGTTGTCCAACTTCAATCCATTTAGCCAGGTTGAAATCAACATTTAAGCGGGCGGTTAGTTTTTTATTGTAGGTATTGATCAGGGTTCCCTCCACGTCATCATAACTGATGGAAGCAAGAGCTTTCATTTTATCCGTACCACCGCGAATGCTCAAATCATAGTGTTGCATGCGTCCGGTGCGAAAGATTTCATCCACCCAATCTGTACGGGTTACATTTCCGTATGGAAATGTGATGGGGTTGTATGTTCTTGGAACGGTTCTTCCCGCAGCATCAGAGGCATCTTTCCAAACCATATTGAATTGCTCAGAGGTAAGTACACTGGGTGTTCTCCAGGCTTGTTGAGATCCCTGCCAAACATTCGCTTCTACTGTCATTTTACCCGACTTTGCCTGTTTGGTGGTAATCAGGATTACTCCACCTGAGCCGGCAAATGCCCCGTAAATGGAAGCGGAAGCTGCATCTTTCAGAACGGTAATTGTTTCAATATCTGCCGGGTTGAAAGGAGCGCCTACAACTCCATCCACCACATACAGTGGTGCATCACCATTCCTGTTTCCTTTACCCCGAATATCAACCGAACCACTTGAAGTGGGATCACCACTTTGTGTAACCCGTACACCAGGTATTTGCCCCTGCAGCATATTTCCAAGAGAAGCGGGGCGGCCTTTAAAATTATCTGTTACTTTAAGGGTAGAAACAGCGCCTGCCAAATCCTGTTTTCGGGAACTGCCATATCCAATATAAACCACTTCATCCAACACCGAACCCGATAGCTCCAGTATAACATCGATTGTAGATGAGTTGCCAATGGTTTGTTCTTTAGTTTGCATTCCAACAGCCGAAATGATCAGTGTTTTAACTCCGGCAGGAACGGTTAAAGCGTATTTTCCATTGTTGTCTGTAGTTGTACCGGCTGAGGTTCCTTTAGCCTGAATGGACACCCCGGATAATGCACTTCCATCCTTGCCGGAAGTTACAGTACCGGTAATTTTCTGCTGGGCATTTGCGGCCATGGCAAGCCCCAGCAGGAATAGCAATATGCCTGCGAATTGTTTCATACCAGTTGTTTTGGTTTAATAAATATGTAGGTTAAAAAAAGCTAAGTGTGGAGGATATTATGTTTTGGTTAATAAACATATTGTATAGCAGTACTGAACATAAAGGTAGGGTTGAGGTATAGTAGCAATCCGTTGTTTTGCGGATATTAAACATCAAAATGCGGAGGAAATAATTTTTTAATCTGCACCTGTTTGAATGGTCATAACGTTTATAAATATGCGCAAATAAAAATGCCGGTTCTGAAACCTGTTCAGAACCGGCTGGTTGCAACCAGGGCCTATCATTATATTTTATTTGTACCAGGTTTTATCTCGAATGTATCATTGCCCCCAGGCCAGCTGAGTTTCAGTTTTAAGGGCAGATTAGACTGAATGGTAAGGGATGGTTTTTGTTTTTCGTTGGTTCTTGCTGCGGCCTGCAGAGATAGTATGCCTTCTTTCCCAATCGGGTAACGATCAATGCCGTGTTCTTCCAAAACACGAACATCCCAGTTGATGGTATTAGTCTGAATGCTGGCTTTGATTCCAAAAATTCCTTCGAATAAAATGGATATGGGAACGAGGCCTGTCCAACCGATAAAATCAGGTCTTGCCAATAAGCCCGGTGCAGTTGTTTCTGGTGCATAATATTCCCAGAAGGTTCCGGTGTCTTTAAATACCTGCAGTACCTGCTGATGGTGTTTTTTCGCCAGTTCAAAAGCCTGCTGATGAAAATTATTCTGACGTAATCCAGCAATTACCATGTAGTTGGTGGGGGCCCATACACCGCCCTGCCAGTAACGGCCATCGGGCTGGTATTTTTCATGATTGGCCGGCATGGAAGGGATCGGATGTTTTCTTGCAAATGTTTGCGGGTCGTTCAGGTGCGCTACGAATTTTTTGAGTTCATCCGGTTCCAGAATATCTGCCCAGAGCGCCCAGTATGCACCAATTGATTTGAAATCACCGATGGACCCATCTGCATAGCGGTCGTATAGGAAATTCGTTTTAGGATCCCAGAGCTTTTCTTTTATATATTTTTTGAGCGATTTTGTTTCTGATTCTATGTCTTCAATTTCCTGCCAGCGCTCTACATAAAACCCAAACTCAACCAGTATTTTTCCAATGTATAATTGTTGCAGACAGGTATCGAGCCAGGTCATATGACCATGAGAGAAAATGGGATTGTATTCTTTATGAACACGGGGTTGGTTATCCATGCCGGTTCCCCAGCCACTGGACCAGTAGGAACCATCCTGCCAGGTACGATTGAGCCGCAGCCACTGATAATAGGCACATAAAACCGGGAAGATTTTATGAAGACGTGTCAGATCTCCAAATTGACGGTAATATTCCAGCTCACTCCAGGGAATCAGATTAGGGCCTGTGCTGGTTGGATCATAGCGATGGAAACAATCTTTACCGGTAAGTCCCCAGATTTCACGGCATATGAATCCATCCGGGTGTTGTTTGCCGTAAAAATTATCCAGTGTCTGTTGAAAAGGATAGGCTCTTGAACCATAGCGGGCAAACATGGTAATAAAAGTGGAATCCCACATGAATATATTACCATTATAGGCGGTGTCGATGTAAGAGGCGATGAATCCTGATTTCGGAGCCGGATCCTTGATATTTTTGAACGCAATTTCCCATGCTTTCCAATACATGTCGAGAGCGGCCTGATTGCCTTTCCAGGTTGGAACCGGCAGAATTTCTTTGGCCTGTGCAAATGAAGGTGCTGCTACCAGGGTTGGTTTTGCATTGCGAAACTCATTCTCGGTAACAAATATATTTTTTACATAAGTATTTTTGAAATCATTCTGAATGTCAGCATCATTATCCGGGGATGCTGGTGCAGGTTCCCCCGCCAATAATCCGGGTAAAGGAACGGCAGCGGATCCGGCAAGTAAAAAGGAGTTTCGTATAAATTTTCGTCTTGAATCCATGCGCAGTCATTTTGAGAAAAGTACCAATAAATTATCAATAAAAGTGAACCAGCTTTAAAGTTAACCTTGCCGAAAATCAATGAATTCGATAATTGCGAATAATAATCTTCAAAATGCGTAATTCTTCGGGGTGAGAAGCGGGATTTGATTAACTTGTCAGGAAGCTGTCATTCCTGATTTTTATGAGATATATCGTACATTTTCTATTTGTTGTTTTGATTTTATCCGGTTGTTCGGATGAGAAAAAAAATACTGCGTTGTTTGAAGAGTTGCCCGCTGAGCAAACCGGGATTGAATTTGTCAATGAATTGAAAGAAGATGAGCAGCTGAATATTCTGACCTTCGAATATTTTTATAATGGCGCAGGAGTGGGCATAGGTGATTTTAATAATGATTCACTGCCTGATTTATTTTTTGCGTCCAATATGGGTGCATCCCGGATTTATCTGAATCAGGGGGATTTTAAATTCAGGGATATCACGGATTCTTCGGGTATTGATACCCGTGGCAAATGGGCAACAGGTGTTTCTGTTGTTGATATCAATCAGGATGGATATGCTGATATTTATCTGAGTTTTGCCGGACCGCATGCTGCGGAAAAAAGAGCCAACGAATTGTATATCAATAATGGGAACAACCGTTTTACAGAGCGGGCCAGTGACTATGGATTGGCAGATACCGGTCATACGGTACAGGCCGTTTTTTTTGATTATGACCGGGATGATGACCTGGATTGTTATCTGTTGACCAATATCACCGACGAAATGGGACCAAATATTATCCGGCCCAAGCGCATCAATGGAGAAATGGCGAATACAGACCGATTGTACAGGAATAATGGAGATGGAAGTTTTACCAATGTTTCAAGAGAGGCCGGTATTTTAAAGGAAGGTTATGGGTTAGGGGTGGCAGTTGTGGATATCAATATGGATGGCTGGCCAGATCTGTTTGTTTCAAATGACTATTTGTCGAATGACCTCTTGTATATCAATAACAAAAACGGAACCTTTACTGATCAGGCTGCTGCTTCATTTAAGCATACCAGCTATTCTGCCATGGGCAATGATGCGGGTGATATCAATAATGACGGCTTACCTGATCTGGTCGAAGTGGATATGTTGCCACCGGATAATTACCGGCAGAAACTGATGCTGGGAGGAACCAACCACGATCGGTACCGGTCTGAATTGCAGGTAGGTTATGATCCTCAATTCATGCGTAATTCCCTGCATCTTCACAGAGGAATAAAGGAAGGTCAATTGCCCTATTTCAGTGAAATCGGACAGTATTCTGGTGTGTCAGCAACAGACTGGAGCTGGAGTCCTTTGCTGGCCGATTTTGACAATGATGGCCGGCGCGATTTATTCATCACCAATGGTTATCCGCGCGATATTACCAATCGGGATTTTATCACCTATCAATCGCAGGGCTTGTCAAGAGCGAATCCAACCCAGCCATTGAATGCCGCACAGTTTGCCACTCTTCAGAAACTGGAAGGCGCCTATCTTAATAATTTTATGTTTCGTAATGAGGGTGATTTGAGATTTGCTGATCAGTCAGAAAAATGGGGCTTTTCGCAGGATGCTTATTCTACGGGTGCTGCCTATGCTGATTTTGATAATGATGGAGACCTCGATCTGGTAGTAGTAAATACCGGGAAACCCGCGTTTGTTTATAAAAATAACGTGAACGAGCAAGCGCGGCCTGGTTTTATCCGCTTTCGGTTCAAAGGAAAGGAGGGGAATAAAGGAGGGATAGGGACGAAAATTTGGTTGCATCATAGTGGAGAGGTAATCTATCAGGAACATCAGGTGATAAGAGGTTATCAGTCGAGTGTGGATGATCGGATTACAATGGGATTGGGGTCGGTTGAACGGATTGATTCTGTATTGGTGGAATGGCCGGATGGATTAAGGCAGCTTATAGTATCACCTCAGCTGAATCAGGAATTGATCCTGGATTATAAATTGGCCGGGGCCCTGCCGAATAAAAAGGCTTTGGAAGCCACGCCGCTTTTTCGTTTGACCAATTCTGCCAGCGGAATTGATTTCAAACACAAAGAAACACCCTATACTGATTTTAATATTCAGCCTTTGTTGCCACATAAATTTTCAATGGGCGGACCTGGACTGGCAATTGCAGATATTAATGGTGACGGACTGGATGATTTTTTTGTTGGTGGAGCCTATAATCAGTCAGGTGAATTGTATATCCAGCAGGCAGGTAGTCGGTTTGTGAAAAAGATGCTGGATGCAGGTAAAAAGAACCAGGAAGATATGGGGGCGGTATTTTTTGATGCCGATGGAGATGGAGATCAGGATTTGTATGTGGTGAGTGGCGGAAATGAATTTCAGGAAGGATCGGTTTATTACCGGGACAGGCTTTATAGGAATGATGGAAAAGGCGGATTCAAACTGGCACCTGATGTGCTGCCTTCAACAACTGCGAGTGGCTCCGCTGTGGTGGCAGCCGATTTTGATAAGGATGGTGATCTGGATTTGTTTGTTGGTGGACGGAATCGTCCTCAGCATTATCCGGAACCCGGACAAAGCCAGTTGTTGGAAAATGTGGGAGGAAAATTTATTGATGTAACAGAAAAACGGGCATCAGGCCTGGCAGGGGTAGGTTTGGTGAACGATGCTGTTTGGGCTGATATCAATCAGGATGGCTGGATGGACCTGGTTGTGGTGGGAGAGTGGATGCCAGTTTCGGTTTGGATAAATAATACAGGCCGTTTAGTGAACCAGACAAGAGCCATGGGTTTGGATAAAACGGTTGGCTGGTGGAATAGCATAAAGGCAGGTGATTTCAATAAGGATGGAAAAGTTGATTTTGTATTGGGAAATCATGGGTTGAATAGCAGGTACGCAGCAGCGGCGAAGGATTCAACTACCACTGGTTTAGGAGTTTATTGGTATGATTTCGCCAATGTGGGCAATCGCAATGCAGTAATTGCCTATTCGAATAAAGGGGCTATTTATCCCGTTCATCCCAGGGATGATTTAATGATGCAGTTACCGGGCTTACGGAAAAAGTTTCCGCTATATTCCGATTATGCCAATGCGAGGATAACAGATTTGTTTTCTGCTGAATTGCTGAATAAGGCGGAATATCGGGAGGTAAATGAATGGCGATCTTCAGTATTGTTGAATCGAGGTGATTCGGCCTGGAATCTGATTCCATTGCCAGTTGAGGCACAAATTTTTCCGGTTTTCGGAATGCTGGTGAAGGACCTTGATGAGGATGGAATTGCCGACCTGTTGCTTGTCGGAAATGACAATAGTTATGAGGTGATTAACGGGCCGGTGGATGCCGGATACGGTTTGGTGCTGAAGGGAAAAGGAGATGGCAAATTTAAGTTGCTGCAAGGAACCGGATTTTTTGTTCCGGGTAATGGAAAGTCAATTGGAGAATTAAAGGAGGGAATGGTGCTGGTTTCAGTTAATGATGGAAATATGTTGATATGGGAGAGTAATGAACGTTAAAAATGAAAATATTGCAGAACGCAATGACTGAAATTGTTATTATAAAAAAACGAGCAATAGATTTAGAACACTTACGCAGGTTATATTTTCAGGTTAGAAAACAATCTTTTTTTTGGAATGCTCCGGCTTGTTTTACATTATCAGATTTCGACAAAGATACCAATGGGGAGTATGTATTGATTGCGCTTGCTGACAATAAACTTGTTGGCTTTATTTCAGTTTGGCTTGCTGACAAATTTATTCACCATTTGTTTGTGGAAACGAATTGTCAAAATAAAGGAATTGGCTCTCAATTGCTGAGTAAAATAATTTCTGAAATTGGATATCCAATTAAGCTTAAATGTATTGCAAAGAATAAGGCTGCATTAAAATTTTACGAAAAGAAAGGATTTAAAGAAATTGAAAGAGGTTTTTCTGATGGCGAAGCATTTGTTTTATTGGAATTACAGAAAATGCCAGCTTAAGGCCGGAGCCGCGAGAAGTAGCGAATTTCATAGCGTACCTGGTTTTTACCTTCAAACTGGGGCTTTTTATTTTTGCGTAAAACCAATTGTGTGGAATCGAGCCGAATGATTTCCTGTTCATTGCGGACAGTTGAATTGGGCAGGTCACGAATGAATAAATTCGCACCTTCAAGCTCATAGTAATATATTTTTTCTTCGCCCATTCCCTGCCGAAGCATGGTTTTGTCTGGTTGGTAAACATGTACTTCACGCGGAGTTGGATTGGTATCCATAAAAGTGAAACCATTATAAAAATCAAATACGGAATCGATTTGCCAGGCTCCAATCAGTTTTGGGGCTCGTTGGTTCTGGCAGGAATGGAAAAAGATACTGCCGAAGATTATCAATACCAGTTTATAAAGATGTTTTTGCATAGTAATGGTGTGAGCGTTGTAATCTGCAAGATAAAAAAAACCGGCCCCTTACTAACTGCTAAAAAGTAAAGGAACCGGTTAGGGATTGCTCAAATAAGCCGATCAGCGCTAAGCGCAATTATTGGAAATCCGGATTCTGAATCAGTACCCCGTTGCTGAGGTCGATCTGACGCTGTGGAATCGGGAATTTATAATTTTTCGGACGAGTGAATGTTCGGCCTGGTTTCCATTGACCGCGATCAATTGCATAATGCGCGGGCAGGTTCACGATGTTTGCACGGTCCCAGCGCATGAGATCCTGATGACGTTCGTTTTCACCGGCCAGTTCCACTCTTCTTTCGTGAATCAATTCTGTCATGGTTGCGTTGTTTACATCATCCAGCCCGTTTCTGCTTCGTACTGCATTGATTTCAGCATCGCCATCCTGACCGGAACGGATTTTCGCTTCAGCCACAAGCAGATAAATATCAGCTGCACGCAGCATCACAATATTCATGTTGTTGTTGAGGCCACCATCTGCTCTCCAGCTTACATATTTCCGGAAGAAATAACCAGTGTTGGTAAGTCCGGCTGGAACAGGCTGCAAGCCACCGTTTGAAGCACCTGCATCAATCATATCACCAACTTTACCCATGGTATAGGTCAGGCGCTCATCACCTGCTTCAAACTCATCAGCCAGGTCTTCGATTGGTTCCTGAAAACCCCAGCCACCCCATGGTCTTGGACCGTAATAAATGGACGCCACATTTTCTGTCCATCCTTCTGTACACTGAATGGAAAACAGGACTTCGGGATTGTTTTTGGTAGCCGGATCAAAGTTGTCGCCGAAGCTGGCCGCCAGTGGGTAAGGTCCACTGATCACTTTGTTTCCAAACTCGATAGCTTTTGGGAAGTTTTCCTTGTACATATAAAATTTGGTAAGGTAACCCCAGGCTGCTCCTTTGGTAGCGCGACCGATATTGGCATTGTCATTGGTTGCCAGTAACAAATCTCCGGCAGCAAGAAAGTCGGCTTCAATCTGAGCTTCCATTTCTGCCATGGTAGCTTTTGGAACATTGTAATTATTCTCGCGAACATTTGCTTCCAGTATCAATGGAACTTCACCATAAATTTTATAGAACTGCCAATAGATAAGTCCGCGTATGAAATGGGCTTCACCAAGTATCCGATTCTTGAGAGCAGCATCCATATTGATATTTGGCACATTTATGAGGACCGCATTTGCACGGGAAACAATTTCGTATTTACGTGCCCAGCTATCATTTAGTTGCACATTGGAGGGTTCATACGTGAATTCCTCAATAGCCTGATCTTCGGGGTGATCACCGGCTCTCCATTGGTCATCCGAACAAATATCCCAGGTTTGCTCCGTATGGGCAAAGGTATATTCATCACCTAAAAAGGAGTAGAGCGCATTGGATGCTGCAACGGCATCATCACCATTGCGCCAGAAATCTGCAGAAGTGGACTGTCCATATGGAGGGGAATCCAGCAGGTCTTTATTACAACTCACCGTGCCCGCGGCAAGCAGCAGAAATAATCCTTTATATAAAATCGTATGTTTCATATTCTTTCTCTTTAATCAGTTAAAAGGTAACATTTAGGCCAAAAGTCCAGCTGCGGGACTGTGGGTATTGTGCATAATCCACATTGATCTGCCTGTTACCATCGGTGTAACCAAGCTCAGGATCCAGACCGGAGTATCCGGTTATAGTGAATACGTTCTGTCCGGTGATATAAAACCTGGTTTTGCCGATACCCATTTTGTTTGTCAGACGCTCAGCCAGCGTATAACCAATGCTGATATTTTTCAGACGAAGGAAATCTCCTTTTTCAATAAACATGTCAGATGTGCGGTAGTTGCGGTTATTCCTGCGCGTTGTCATACGGGGGATGCTGTTGCTGGTACCCGGACCAGTCCAGCGATCTTTTACTTCTTCATACATATTGAAGGAGTAGGTGGGATCAATACCCTGCATGCGATCGGCATTGAAAATTTTAACGCCGGCATTTCCAAGGAAGAATAAACCAAGATCAAAACCTTTGTAATTCAAATCAGCATTGAAGCCATATACTACTTTAGGGTGCGGGCTGCCCAGATTCACCCGGTCACGATCATCAATGATACCATCACCATTTGCATCAATGAAGCGAACATCACCAGGTTCAATTAGTCCGGATGTACGGCGCGGATCATTGGAAATATTTGGGTCTTTATTGATGTCATCAGTTGTCTGGTATAAACCATCTGTTTTCCAGCCGTAGAAAATTCCAATAGGCTGCCCTTCATAAGTGCGGGAAATTTCTTCGTTCGGACGGCCATAAGGACGTGATCCTATAAAGTTGCCATCGTATAATTCGATCACTTTGTTTTTAATAAAGGCGGCATTTGCTCCCAGGCGATAGGATAACTCACCCACTTTATTATTGTAAGAGAGGTCCATTTCGAATCCGGTATTTTTCAATACACCTACGTTCTGGTCCGGAATGCTCAGGGTTCCCACTGTTCCAATAGTTGGAGGAGAAAGCAGCATATCGCGGGTCTTCTTATCGAAATAGTTCAGATTAACTGCCAGGCGACGATTGAATAATTCTGCACTCAGGCCAATATTGGACATTTCAGCAGTTTCCCAGGCGATATTGGGGTTAGGTAGTCTGGTTTGGGTACTTCCGACAACGGTGTTGTTGTTGAATGAGTACCGTCCACCACCACCAATCAGCGCCAGGTATTGCAGTCGGTTAACGTTTTGGTTGCCTAATTGTCCCCAGCCTGCCGTAAGTTTCAATTCATCAATGAAAGATGATTTGAAGAAATTTTCATTGGAGATTCTCCAGCCTGCAGAGAAGGCAGGAAAATAGCCCCATTTGTTTCCATCAGCAAATTTGGAAGAGCCATCTGCACGGAATGTTGCCGTCAAAAGATAACGCTGATCATAGTCGTAGTTGATCCTTCCAAATACCGATTGAAGCGCATCATAATATGCATTTCCGCCAATACCACCCAGCGTTTGACCCACATCCAGGAAACGTTGGTTGGGGTCTTCATTCAGGAAGTCGCGTTTTGCTGCAGAGAAAACATCGCCGTCAAATGTTTGCGAAGTATAACCTGCAACAGCATCCACCTTGTGTTTACCACCAAAAATATTACTGTAGGAAAGGAAGTATTCGCCCAGCAGGGAATAAGATTCGCTGAAGCTGCGGTCGAGTGAGTTGTTGTTTCTGGTTCGAGTCTGATCAGTAATAATGATGTTGAAATTACGACCGGTATAATGATTTCCGTCCACACCCAGGTTAACTTTAAATTTCAAACCTTTCAGGATTTCATATTCAGCGTTAATGTTGGCGAGTAAGCGGGTATTTACATTGTCAGCATCAATGGAGTTGGCGGTAAAGATGGGGTTATTGATATCGCCGAATTCATTGGATGCTTTTGAACTTCCCCAGCTGCCATCATCATTTTTTACCGGAATGAAGGGCATAAAACGAATGGCACTCCAGATGAGACCATCCTGGGCAGAGAGTGTGTTCAGGCTGTTATCATTGGAGCGGGTAAGCTGAATACTCTGTCCGATTTTAAGGCGTTTCCCTATACGGTGATCAGAGTTCAGGCGCATGCTGTAGCGTTTAAAAAAGGAATTGGTAATGATCCCTTTTTCATCATACATGCCGGCAGATAACATATAAGAAGATTTGGCAGATCCACCACTCAATGAAACATCAATATTATTAACGGTTCCTGTCTTGAATAATTCATCCTGCCAGTTGGTTCTTTGTGTGGCATTGGATGGATCGTTCCAAACCGGGTTAATGGTAAGGCCGTCGTTGGTAAAACGCTCTCTTTTCAATTCTGCCAGCGTTGGGGCATCCAGCATATCGAGTGTTTTGATGGCGTTGGACATACCGGTATAGGCATTTACATTGAGGCGCATGGGTTGCTCAAAACTGCCGCGTTTGGTTGTTACAATCACAACGCCGTTGGCTGCTCTTGTTCCATAGATGGCGGAAGCGGAAGCGTCTTTCAAAACTTCAATGGAGGCAATGTCATTCGGGTTAACGGAGTTCAGGTCGCCGGCTGGAATCCCATCAATTACGATCAGAGGATCTGCATTGTTGATAGTACCTGTACCACGTATGCGGATATTGCCCGCATTACCCGGACTACCACCATTCCTTACCACGTTTACTCCGGCAGCCCGACCCTGTAATGCCTGGGTGGCACTTGATACAGGGAGGTTCTGGATGGCATCTCCTTTAACTGATGCAACCGCGCCAGTCAGATCACGACGAGATTGGGTGCCATATCCCACCACAACCACTTCGTTTAATTTGGTACTTGAAACAGACAGGGCCACATCATAACTGCTGCGGCCATCGATTGTGATCTCCGTACTGGCAAATCCGGTACTGGAGAAAACAAGTGTTGCATCCCCCTGTTGCAGGGCGAGCGTAAAAATTCCATTGTCGTTGGTGATCGTGCCCCTGGTTGTACCTTTGACGGTTACATTAACATTAGGCAGAGGCGCACCGTTGCTTTGATCCGTTACCTTTCCGGTAATGGAGCTTTGTGCCATTGCCCCCTGAAACAGGGCAATACCCACAACAAAAGCAAAAAGTCGCTTTAGCAGGAAGTTTAGTTTCATAATTTGAGTTGGTTATACAGTTAAAAGCAAAGAGAAAAATTGATATATACGGTAATCCGCATAGGGTTCCGTTTCGGGTGTGTATCCATGGCAAACAATTTTCAGTCAGTAATAGAAGTTCTCAGCAGTAGATAGCAGTTCATGCAAAGGAAAATACCATTTCCTCTCCTAAAATTAGAATATGTACGCTTCATAAGAATGCGATATTGCGACTATTAATCATCAAAATGCGCAATATCAAAGACTGGTTGACAGATGTCAACTGTCTACGCAATTTGATGTAAAAGCTGCGCATATTTAGGTTGCATTCTGGTTGTTGAACTATAGTTTTGTTAGGGTAGAACAGGTCATGTTACTTCTCCATTATTTTTTAATTAACTCAATATGATCATAGGTGTTGATTTGGGTGGCACTAATGCCAGAGCTGGTTTGATTCAGCAGGGTGAAGTGGTGCAATCGATCAGTCATAAGCTTACCAATAAACATTCACTGGATGCCACACTGGATCAGTTAATCAATGTAATTGAACCCCTGATCAGTGAAGAAGTGGAGGGTATTGGTATTGGTGTTCCATCCATAGTAGATGTTGACAACGGAATAGTATTTGATGTGGTGAATATTCCTTCCTGGAAGAAAGTAGAGCTCAAAAAAATATTGGAAAATCGCTTTGCAAAGCCGGTGTTTGTAAACAATGATGTGAATTGTTTTGCATTAGGTGAACAGCAATATGGAAGTGCGCAGCATTTTTCCTCCTTTGTCGCTATTTCAGTTGGAACCGGACTTGGTACTGCTATCGTTATTAACCGGGACCTTTACCTGGGTGTAAATTGTGGCGCCGGAGAAATTGGTTATTTCCCATATCTGGATAAAAATCTTGAATACTATTCAAGCAGCAGTTTTTTTGATATTCACTCAACCACTGCAGAAGATGTATTTCATGCTGCACAGGAAGGAAAGGCACGCGCTTTGCAGATCTGGCAGGAATATGGTCACCACCTTGGAAATGTGTTGAAAGTGGTGCTTTATGCCTATGCGCCTGAGGCAGTGTTATTGGGAGGTTCTATCACCAATGCATATCGGTATTTTGAAGAATCCATGTTATTGAGTATGGATGATTTTATGTATCCATCCCTGTTGAAACAGGTAAAAGTGATTAAGTCTAAAACAGAGAACATCGCTTTGCTGGGTGCTGCAGCCCTGGTTCCTTCCAAAGCACTGGTATGATTTTGCAAAGTGTGGAACAAACTTTAATTTGAGCGGCGCAATTGTCCTTCATGAACAAAATCATTTTACTTTTTGATATTTCAGAGAAATACGGGCAAAGCCTGATGATGGGCATTGTACGCTATTTTAAAGAGAACAGCAATGCGCTGTTTTGTAATATGCCCATTTATTATCGTGAAACACTGGGTGTTCGGGGTATTCTGAAATTTGCAAAGGAGTGGGGTGCGCAGGGGATTATTGCACAACTTAATAATACCCGTGATGTGCGCAAGATAGCAGATTCCGGTATCCATCTGATCGTGGAAGATTACCGTGAGCGTTTTGAAGAGTTCCCCAATATTACCGGTGGGTATTATGAAGCGGGACAAATGGGCGCAGAATACTTTGTGAAAAAAGGGTTTAAGCATTTTGCTTTTTACGGATTCAAAAATATTGTCTGGTCGAGAGAACGCTCCATGGGATATGAAGACTACCTGAATGAGCGAGGTTTTGATGTCTATTATTTCAATCAGGATGAAAGTGCACAATCATCTGATCTCTGGTATTACAAGCCGTCTGATTTGAGTAAATGGTTACAGGATTTACCCAAACCCATTGCCATAATGGCCTGTGATGATGCCCGCGGACAACATATTACAGAAGCCTGTAAACATGCCAATATTCGGATACCCGAAGATGTTATCGTACTGGGCGTGGACAATGATGAACTCACCTGTAATCTTTCTGACCCGCCTTTGTCCAGTATTAATCTGGATACGGAAAGAGGCGGGTATGAAGCCGGCCGTTTGATGGATCTCATGATTCAGGGCAAGGTGAAGAAACCCCGCAATGTAATGGTGATGCCTACTTATATTGTAACGCGCCAGTCAACGGATATTGCTGCGGTGGACGATGCTTATATTGCCAAAGCCCTGAAATTTATTCATAAGAATCTGGATCATGATATCAATGTGACGGATGTATTGGGACAGTTGACAATTTCACGCCGATCACTGGAGAAAAAATTTCAGGAAGTTACGGGTACGAGTGTGTACAAATACATCAGTAAAATCAGGATGCAAAAATTCTCCGAACGACTATTGGAAACCGATAAACGAATTTCAGAAATTGCGCATGAAGCCGGACTCAATCTTACTAATAATGTAGCCCGGCAATTCAAACAGATTCATGGTTGTTCACCCAGTGAATACCGCAAGAAACATTTACCCAGAAAATAGACAGCATTTATTCGCTTAAACGGATTTTCTTTATTTTCTGGTTCCCTGCATCTGTTACATAAATTATTGTTTTTCCATTTTCATCTTTGCTGATTGCAATTCCTTCAGGAAATAAAAATTTGGATTGTTTTGCCGGACCGTTTTCATCACCGCTAAGTCGGAGACCGGCAAATACAGATGCGTTCCCTTCTGCGTTCAGTTTAACGACCTGATTGAGTGATTTATAGGTGATATACAGGTTCTGGTTTTCATCAAGGACAATAAAAGAAGGCAGATCGGTTAGGCTGGCTGTTCCACCAATGGTGGTTACAATTCCTGCAGGTGTTATTTTTTTTATCCAACCCGCGCCCTTTTCAGTAAGCAACAAATCTCCCTGTTTAGTGATTGTTAATCCCCCTGGGAAGTTGACCACTGCAAGGGTGCTTACTTCCTTTGTATTTATATTGATTTTACGAATTGCATTATTGTTATAGTCTGCAACGAATAATTCCTGCGTGGCTTCATTGATTGCTATTCCATAAGGACTGTCAAATTGCGCGTCCTGACCTGTGCCATCCTTATTTCCCGGTTGTCCGTTTCCTGCAATAGTGGATACGATTCCGGTTGCATCAATTTTTCGGATTGCATGATTCTGTTGATCTGCCACATAAAGATGCTGATTGTTGTCGATCACTAATCCGGCCGGTAAATTAAATCTGGCAGCTGCTGCAATTCCATCTGTTAACCCCGTAATTCCGGAACCTGCATAATGAGAGGTGTTTCCGTCTTTGGTAATTTTTCTAATTCTGTTTCCATCGCTCACGTAGATTGTTCCCTCTTTATCAGTTGTAATTCCAATTGGGTTGATAAAAGAAGCTTCATTTGCAGACCCATTGGCGGATCCCATTTCACCTGAACCGGCCAGGTGTTCAACAACCCAGGGGGTGAACCGGTAGCCAGCAGTTAAACTGGCCGTTTGGGAATTGTTTCTGACTTCTATTGTATGTAGGCCAACTGGCAGGTTTGCCGGTAAATCGATGACCAGTTTCGTATCGTTTCCGGATAGGATGGTTGCCGGTAATCCGCCAATGAAAACCTGATTCGCCGCAGGTATTGCATTAAATCCTTTTCCGCTGATGGTTAATGGACCAGCATCTCCTTTATCAGGATTGATGGAGGTGATTGATAGGGTTACGGATGGTGTAGGAGAAGGGTCTTCATTATTATTTTCATCCGGTGATTTGGAACAACCGGTTGACATAACCATGCAAACAAATAACAATAGTCCTGCTAATTGCTTCAAATTCATAAAGGATAAGTCTAATTAGTGAAAATACATTCACCTTTTTGAGCAATATCGATTTATTGATAGCAGGCAAAAGCAGGATAAGTTCTTTAATCAAGCAGAATTTTTCTTCCTTCTTTGGCTGACCGGGTAGCTGCATCCAAAATTTTTACTACCAGCAGGTTATTGGAAAGAGAAGACAGGTCATTTGAGTCGGTCATTTTTCCGGCCAGTAAAGCTTCCAGGTAACTTATAAAATCAGGATAATCTATTGCAGGAGCAGCGCCACTGATTGGTTTTGCCTGTTCTTTTTTTTGAATTACTGTTTCTCCGTTTACTGCATGCAGGTACGCGGTGGATCCAAAAATTTCCATGTCTTTGATGGAGTAAGGCCAGTTCCAGGATGCTTCAATAACACCGGTTGCGTCTTCGTATTCTAACAGAATAGTGGCAACATCATCCACTTTAGGATATACAGCTGGTTTGTATTGCTGGATGATTGCCGTAACTGATTTTGGTGCCTTCCCCTTCATTAGCCAGGTCATCAGATTGGCACCATAACAGCCAAAATCACGGGAGGCGCCACCACCATTTTTAATGGGATCGGTTAGCCAGTCGAGGAATTCTTTACTACAGCCAATTTCTTTTGGTCCCTCATGTCCGGAGTGCACCACCATTTTCCGGATAGTACCCAGTGCGCCTGCTTCCACCTGCTTTTTTGCATAGTGATTACTGTTGTACCAGGTGGTTTCGTAATTGGTTAGTACGGGGGTGTTGAATTGTTTGGAAAGCGCTTCCATGCGCAGGGCGTCTTTCAATGTGGTTGCCAGGGGTTTCTCCACCATTACCGGGATGCGCAAGGGCAAACAGGTTTCCACCACTTGAATATGTTCATTGATGGCATTAAAGGCAAGAACGGCATCCGGTTTCCGGGCTTTGATGGCTGCATCCAGTGTGGGATAAAACAGCGAAGCGGGCAATTGATAGGATTTTGAATGCCGGTTGATCAATGCCTGGTTGGTTTCCACAATAGCTGTGATGGTAACTCGTCCCTGTTTGTGAAATTGCAGGATTCCATGCACATGGTCATGGGTCATGCCAACCACGATTACATTCAGTTTGTTTTGACTGTTAGCTGTTTGAGCAGGTGTTGATTGCTGAATCATCAGAAGCCCGAAAAGCAGTAATAGTAGTTTGCGCATATTGGTCACTGTTTTGGATTAGTTGTATTGGTATTCTACCTTCCCCATCAGTTGTTGTTCTTTATTGTAGACCAGTTCCATTCTTCTTAAACCATTGGGAAGGTATTGGTAAAACCATTGTTCATAGGCATTGCTGCCTTCCGGCACCAGGGTCATTTTTTTAAGCTGGTCATTTTCGTTGTACTCAAAAATATAATCAGGCAGCAGACGCTGTGCTTTTGCGTTGTACCGAACGATATCGGTGAGCCTGTTTTTGGCATCATAATAATAATAGTAAATGATGGCAGGCAGATTGGAGCGGATGGATTTTTCTTCCACGAGGTTTCCTTTCTCATCAAAATGGAAGCTTACCCTGGTGGTATCGGAATTATTTCTGATCCGGAGCATGGATTGCGGTTGTCCGGATTCGTTGTAGTTCCATTGATGAACTTCAGTTGTGGTTATATTGTCTGAACGACTGCTGGTTTCGAGCCGGATCAGTTGTCCACCTGCATTGTATTCATACGCGGATTGACTGGATGCATTCTGGGCAGTATCCCGGGTTTTGATCAGCCATCCTTTTTCGTTGTAAAAGGCTTCGAGTTGAGCATCACCCTGCTGGCTGGTGATGGTTCTGGTGCGAAGGATGCGTTTGCCTGCATCCAGGGTTTGTTCCGCTGTAAATCCGGCTGATTCAGGGGAATTTCCATCATAACTGGTAATGGTAACTTTTTTAATGCCCTGCTGGATGAATAAACTATATTGGCGATTTGTTTGCCGGTTTGCCAGCAGATCATTATAATAAAACTGAGCCTGAGCAAACTGCCCAAATAAGCAGATAAACAGAAGAAATAAGATGTTTTTCATGTGGAGCATGGTTTTAGCAATGCCGATTGCCTGCAATATACAGGTGTGATTAGTTTTCAGTGCTTAATTAATTGTATTTATTTTTATTCAAATTTTAACAAGTGTCACATTACCACGAAAGAGCGGAAAAAGACTGTCTGAACTGTGGAACGCAGGTGGAAGGTCGGTTTTGTCAAAATTGCGGACAGGAGAACATCATTGCAAGGGAATCCTTTTGGAGCCTGTTAACCCATTTCGTGTACGATATCACCCATTTCGACGGTAAGTTCTTTGGTACGATGAAGGTGTTACTGACCAAACCGGGTCGATTATCGCTTGAATATATTAAGGGTAAACGAACCAGCCAGCTGCATCCCATCCGGATGTATGTGTTCACTTCGGCCTTTTTCTTTATTATCTTTTTTTCTTTGTATAAGACAGATAATATCGGGAAATCCGGTGATGAGAAACGGACCGAAAAATTGGAAAATCTCCAGTTGGCCAGAAATGTGGTTAAAGAAAAGCCCCTGCTTTCCTCGGATTCGCTTGAACGCCTGACAGCGAAAAAAGTACTTTCTGATCTGGATAAAGAGATTTTGGCGATTGAGGAAGAAATTGCGGAGGATAAAAGAGAGGATTCCATACGGGATCAGAAAAAAATAGATGTTACCGATACGCTCAAAAAAGCAGGCATCCCAATCCCGGCAACCGTAAAAATTAATAACCGGGATTCCGGTTTCTGGAAAATGGATATGGATTCAGATAGTACGAATGATGCTTTTTCATCCTCCAATTATGAGTCGCTGGAGGCTTATAAACGGATGCAGGCAGCCCTTCCTAAAGAAAAAAAAGACAGTTGGCTGAAGAAGGTATTTGTGACCAAAATTATAGCTGCCGCAGAAACCGGAAAATTGCAGGGCGAACGCACTTATCTCAAGAATTTCCTGTACAATCTTTTTCATAGTTTCCCAAAAATGCTGTTTGTTTCCCTGCCTTTGTTTGCCTGGTTTTTGAGCTGGCTCTATGGTCGCAGGAAAAATCTGCGGTATTCGGATCATGCTATTTTTACCATTCATCTCTATTGCGCCACATTTATTTTTTTACTGGGAACTTTTGCATTAAGTGCATTGCAGGAGAAAACAGGCTGGGGCATTCTTAATCTGATTCAGGTTATCATTACCATTGCTGTGTGGCTATATATGTATAAAGCGATGCGGAAATTTTATGGTGATAGCCGGGGGAAAACCATTGTCAAGTTTATTCTGCTGAATATGCTTTCGTTTTTTATGATGATGCTTTTACTGGTGATTTTTACAGCCATCAGTGCAGCACAGGCAACTAATTCTGGACATTAAACAGAGATCTCATGAAAGAAGCAGCGCAGGAAGCATTTGGGGAATTGATCGGGATACTGAATGATTTGCGGGAAAAATGCCCCTGGGATAAAAAACAAACCATTCACAGTCTGCGGCAGCAATCCATCGAGGAATTATATGAGCTTGCAGATGCAATTTCAGCGGAAGACTGGAAAGGCATCAAAGAGGAACTGGGTGATCTTTTTTTGCATTTGGTATTTTATGCCAAAATAGGGCAGGAGCAGGGCCAGTTCAGTTTGGATGAAGTGCTGAAAGGTATCAATGAAAAACTGATCCGCCGGCATCCGCATGTTTATGGAGAAGTTCAACTGGAAAATGCAGAAGAGGTTAAACGGAACTGGGAACAGATCAAGTTACAGGAGGGTAAAAAATCGGTATTAAGTGGTGTTCCAAAGGCATTGCCAGCAACTGTGAAGGCTATGCGCCTGCAGGAAAAAGCCAAACAGGTTGGGTTTGAATGGGATCATTCTGACCAGGTTTGGGAAAAGGTGCAGGAGGAAATGCAGGAATTGCAGGAAGCCATCGCCACCGGCAATCAGGACCATGTAGAAGAAGAGTTCGGGGATCTGGTATTTTCGCTGATCAATTACGCACGGTTTTTGCGGATAGATGCCGAGCATGCATTGTCGCGTACCAATCAGAAATTTATCAGCCGGTTTACGCAAATGGAGGAACTGGCCCAACAAAAAGGACTTCAGTTGAAGGATATGAGTCTGGCAGAAATGGATGCTTTATGGAATGAAATAAAAGCGAAAAAAACGAGCAGTTGATTCAATTTGTAATCGGAATATTAAAAAAGAATGCCTATTTCTTATTGGCGGCCGCCTGGTTATTTACCATTGCCTTCATTATCAATAATTATTTTGTAGGAGCTTCCTCTGCCCCTTACTTGCGTCAGGCCATGGAAGAACGGATTCAGCTGCAGGAAAAGCAGGTAGAATCACTGGCCCAGGATACAGCCCTGTTAAAAGTGCTGGCGGAAGGAACCTATGATATCGAGAATTTGCGCAGGCTTCGCCGAAATAACCTGGGCTTATTTCTTTACAAAGCGGATGCCTTTAATAATTGGAAACTGCAATTCTGGAGTTATCAGCAAACGGAACCTACTGATGATATCATATACAGTTCGGAAACGAATCAGCTGGTTCGTTTGCAAAATGGGGAATATGAATATGTTCGGAAACTAATTCCTCTGGCAAGGGAGCAACTATTACTGGTGGCGCTGATCGAAGTACGGAAGGAATATTTTGTCCAGAACAGCAACCTCTCTTCCCTGTTTGTTGGTTTTCCAAGTGCTGAAACATCGGTAACGATATCGGAACCTGAAACGAATTATCCGGTCAGAAGTGTTTCCGGTCAGGTGTTATTTCATCTTCAACCAAGGAAAGTATCGGCCGATTCATCCCCCAATGAGTGGGCGATTGTAATGGATATTATTGGTATTATTTTATTGTTGATTGCCATTCATAGTGCGGCCAACAGCATTGCTGAAACCTATGGGTTTGCAAGGGGATTGATTTTTTTGACAGGAACGGTTATCGGATTACGGTTATTGACCTATATGTTTGCAGAAACCCTTTCCTGGACAGAGTTTGAGCTCTTTGATCCGGCTATTTACAGTTCGAGTTTATTGCTGCCATCACTGGGTGATCTGTTGATCAATTCATTTTTATTCTGCTGGATATTACTTTTTATTTACCGCAGAAGTATGGGATTGAATCTGCAGGCTTTCCAACAACACTGGCTGAAATGGCCAATGGTGGCACTGGGTGCATTTTTACTGGTCAGCCTGACTTTTTCATTTGCCGTGATAATTCGAAGCATGATTGCAGATGCGGCCCGGATTTCCTTTAATGTGACCAATTTTTTTAGTCTTGATATTTATAGCTTCTGCGGATTTGTGGTATTGGCTACACTGGCATTGAGTTATTTTCTGGCTTCCTCGGTAATACTTCGGGTACTGGCACCATTGCTTCGGAAATCCCCCATTTATCTGTATGCCTTCCTGGCCGGATTCGGCTTATTGCTTATTACCTTTATCCAAAGCGGGAACATTGTAGAACTGAATATTTTTGTACTGCTCTGGTTGCTCGGTTATATCTGGTTGTTACGTCAGCCGCTGTTGATCACCAAAGATGACCGATGGTCAGTTTCTGTTTTGTTATTATGGATTTTTCTTTATTCCGGTTCTATATCGATGATCATTATCGCGGAGAACAGCCGGATAGAAATTGAACAGCGGCGCCGTACGGCAGAGAAGCTGGCAACGCAGGCAGATCCCAGCTCAGAACGATTGCTGAGTATTGCCCTGACTTATTTTGATAATGATTTTCTCTATTCGAATTTTAACCGTTTCCGGCTGGCTTCTTCCAATCAATACCTGAAGGACAGTCTGATTAATAAAAACTTCAGCGCTTATCTGAATAAATACGATACCCGGATTTATACCTATGATGCAGAGGAGCGGCCGCTCTATAATGATGCCCCGGTATCCTTTGATACCCTCGATATTATTTATCGCATTGAGGGAAAGGCTACAAATGTGTCGGATATGCGCTATTTCGAAAAAGCCTTTGATAAATATGCCTATATCAGCCGGAAAATGGTGACGGATAGTATAGGGGTGGCGATAGGCTATGTATTCATTTTATCAGAACCGAAGAAATATAAAAACGATGCATTGGTGCCTGAATTATTCCGCACCAGAAAGGATTTTCTTCCGGATGAATATTCCCCCATTTATAGTTATGCCATTTATAATAATAAGGAACTGATTGATTATTTTAATAATTATGCGTTTCCCACCCGGTTGGGTGACAAACAACTGCCGCCCAATAATTTTACCTATCGAACTAATGAGGGGTATGATGAATTGTGGTTCCGGGATAATAACAAGGTCGTCATTATAGCGCGATTGAATAATTTATGGCTGGAATCTATTACGTTGGTAGCCTACCTGTTTACAACATTTTTGCTGTTGCTGGGAATATTTCAACTGATATCTGTGTTGATAAGATCCCGGTTGCGTTTGTCTTATCTGCGAAAAGAAATGCAGCTCAATCTGCGCACACAGGTGCACGGCACTATAATTTTTATCAGTCTTTTTTCTTTTCTGGTTATTGGTGCAGCTACGATTTTCTTTTTTATTAACCGGTACAGCCGGAATAAACAGGAACAGTTGAGCCGGGCGATCCAGATCATGACCAATGAGGTGCAGAATAAAATGGACAGCCAGACTTTCTTTGATTATATGTTGCGGTTGTACGACAGCGGTTATAATGAATACCTGGAAGTGCTGGTAAAAGAGGTGTCGGAGATTCATGGAACGGATATCAATATTTATGATACGCAGGGAGAGTTGCGACTATCATCCAATCCGTTTATTTATGATAAGGGGATTCTGAGTTCACGGATGAATCCGGAAGCCTATTACAGGATTCATCGCCAGAAGCTGGTGCAGTTTACAACGGATGAACAGATTGGTGAAATCAGTTACCAGAGTATCTATTCCCCGGTTCGGGATGATGAAGGCAATCCTTATGCTTATCTCAATATGCCTTCCTTTGATTCGCAGGCGGAATTGAAGAAAGAAATCTCCAATTTTTTGGTAACGATTATCAACCTGAATGCGTTTATTTTTCTGATAGCAGGCGTGATTGCACTTTTTATTACGAACCGGATTACCGCTTCCTTCTCTCTGATAAGCGAGAAAATGCGGGCTGTTAATCTGGGGCAGCACAATGATGAAATTCACTGGCATCGGGATGATGAAATCGGGGAGTTGGTGAAGGAATACAATAAAATGGTATTGAAGCTGGAAGAGAGTGCAGCAGCCTTGGCAAAAAGTGAACGGGAGGGTGCCTGGAGAGAAATGGCCAGGCAGGTAGCGCATGAAATAAAGAATCCGCTGACGCCAATGAAACTCAGCATTCAGTATTTGCAGAAAGCGATTAATGCAAATAATGGGGATGTAAAACAGCTTACCTCCAATGTGGCAAATACTCTGGTAGAACAGATTGATCACTTATCAAAGATCGCTTCTGAGTTTTCTCAGTTTGCCAATATCAGCAATACGCACAATGAGTTATTTGACCTGCATGATATCCTGCATTCACTATCATCGCTCTATGATTCCAATGATCTGGTGCAGTTTGAATGGATGCCGGTACCCGGACCTGTTTGGATTTTTGCGGATAAAACGCAGATGAACCGTCTCTTTACGAACCTGCTGCAGAATGCGATGGAAGCAACAGAAAACAGGGAGGCGCGAAAAGTTGAAGTGATGGAAGAATGGCAGGATGACTCGATTATTATTTGCGTGAGCGATAATGGACAGGGCATTCCAACTGAAACGCAGTCTAAAATTTTTACGCCGAATTTTACTACCAAAACATCCGGCACCGGATTGGGGCTGGCAATGAGTAAAGGTATTGTGGAGCAGGCCAGGGGGCGAATCTGGTTTGAAACCAGCGAAGCTACCGGAACCAGGTTTTATGTTTCCTTTCCTTCAGCCAGTTCTTAAAGGTTTTCAGATCAAAACTGCTTAAGTTATACGGTGGTGTTAGTCCGCCTTTTTGTGCAGCAAGAACACCATACCGGATATCCTCAAATCCTTCGGTGCTATGTGCATCGGGATTGATGGAAAGCAGGCAGCCTTTTTCCATGGCATAGGGGATCCAGCTCCAGTCGATATCGAGCCGGCGTGGATGTGCGTTGATTTCGATGGCTACACCATTGGCAACACAGGCATCAATAATGATTTTATGATCGACAGGATAACCAGGTCGGCTGAGTAGCAGACGGCCGGTCATATGTCCAAGTATACATGTGGCAGGATGCTCAATTGCTGTAAGTAATCGTTGCATGGCTTTTTCCTGCGTCATTTTGAGGTTGCTGTGAACGGAGGCGATAATCAGGTCGAAGGATTGCAGCGTAGCATCATCATAGTCGAGAGAGCCATCCCCGAGTATATCGGATTCGATGCTTTTGAAAATTTGAAAGGGCGCAAGTTTGGCATTGAGTTCATCGATGGCGAGGTGTTGTTCGCGGATGCGATCCGGTTGCAATCCATTGGCATATCCCGCGGATTTACTGTGATCACTCAACACCAGGTATTGATATCCTTTTTCGATGCAGGCTCTGGCCATTGTTTCGATGGATTCCAGTCCATCACTCCAATTACTATGTGAGTGGATAATTGCTTTGATATCTGCCGTAGTGATGATTGCCGCAGGAGCTGGTTGGCTTAGTGGCCGCAGAGCTTCCGGAAGTTCCCGTTGATTAGAAGGGAGATAATGGAAGCCGGCTGCATCAAATAGTGTCTGCTCCTCTATACTTGTGTTTAAATTAGTTTGTCCATTTGTGACTGAGTTTTGTTGAAATGCTTCAAGAAAAATTGCACTGCAGGTGCTGGCGAATAAACGTTGGGTAAATTCTTCCGGCAAACATTGATGCACTACCAGTTTTGCACCTTCGGTTGTTTGCGCATGAATTTGATTTCCTTCAATGGATAAAGGAAGGAATTGCAGTTTTTCCAGGTAATGCTGCATATCAGGCAGACTTGCGGTGCTAAGCAAATCAAGTTGTGTGATGATGATGGATTGTCGTTTGATATCACCGCACAAACTACTTTTATGGGTAGGGAATTGTTGCTTAAATAGTTGTTCGATTTGCAGCGCATACGCTTCGATGTCGGCATATAAAAACTGTCCCTTGTGTGCATTATAAAACTGGATGGATTGTTTAACGCTTTCCTGTGTTTTTTCGCCAAAGCCTTTGTAGAGAAGCAGTCGGTTTTCATTGCAGGCATAGAGCAATTCACCCAGTGATTCGATGCCCATGTCTTTCCAGATGGTGGCAATTTTTTTGGGTCCGAGTCCTTTTATCTGCATCATTTCAAGAATGCCTGCAGGTGTAAGAGCGGTTATATCTTCCAATGCGGTGAGCTTGCCAGTATCAAGCAATTCTCCGATTTTTTTTGCCGTGCTATCTCCGATCCCTTTTAGCGAAGCGATTTTTTCGCGGGGTGTATCACTCAGTTGAACCGGTAATTTTTCAATGGTGAATGCTGCTGAGCTATAGGATTTTGCTTTAAAGGAATTTTCTCCATGAATATCCATGAGTTTTCCCAGCAGGCTGAAGTGATCGGCGATGGCGTAGTTGTCGAGCATGAAGCGAAGATAAAGGTGAAAGGTGAAATGTGAAAGGTGAAAGGGAGAGGGGAAAGGTGAGAGGGGAGACAAAGGAGGAAAAGGAGGAAAAGGAGGAAAAGGAGACAAAGGTGGAAAAGGAGGAAAAGGAGACAAAGGAGGAAAAGGAGGAAAAGGAGACAAAGGAGGAAAAGGAGACAAAGGAGGAAAGGAGACAAAGGTGGAAAAGGATGAAAAGGAGACAAAGGTGGCAAAGGAGGAAAGGAGACAAAGGAGGAAAAGGTGGAAAAGGAGGAAAAGGAGGAAAAGGAGGAAAAGGTGGAAGGACTTATTGTTGGCAGGTTTGATTCTTTGAAGGAAAGCTTGGTTGGGAGTATTGTTTATTGGGAGGGTGGCAGTTGGAAGGATGATTGCTTGAAGGTTTGGTTGATTGCTTGAAGATTTGGTTGATAGTTTGAAGGTTTGATTGATTGCTTGAAGGTTTGGTTGATAGTTTGAAGGTTTGGATGATAGCTTGAAGGTTTGGGTGATTGCTTGAAGGTTTGAATGTTGAATTTGCGAGACTTGTTACGGGAAAATTGGACAGCTCATTCCCTTTCAGAATTTCCAACAAGGCGATTATTCACCTCTCACCTTTCACCTCTTGTTTCACCTTTCACGTTTCACCTTTCACCTCTTGTTTCACCTATAAAAAAGCCCCGGAAAACCGGGGCTTGTATTTTTTTGCTATAAGTCGAAACTTATTTCGAAGCTTTAGCAGCTTTCTTAGCGGCTTTTTTAGGAGCAGCTTTTTTAGCAGCTTTTTTAGGAGCAGCTTTCTTAGCTACTTTCTTTGCAGCGGCTTTTTTAGGAGCAGCTTTTTTAGCGGCTTTCTTTGGAGCAGCTTTCTTAGCTACTTTTTTAGCAGCTTTTTTAGGAGCAGCTTTCTTTGCAGCTTTTTTAGGAGCGGCTTTCTTTGCAGCGGCTTTTTTTGGAGCAGCTTTTTTTGCAGTTGCCATTTTTTTAGAATTTAATGATTAGTAAATGGGTTTTACGCAGTAAAAATATAAACTAATCTGAAACTGCAAAATTTTTTTTGTTGTTTAATCAGAAATGATTAAGCACCAACAGCTATTTCTCCAACAGAAACGATGGTTTTATTCGCCTTCGTTTTACGGAATTCAACCACTCCGTCTGCAGTTGCAAACAGTGTGAAATCTCTTCCTACACTAACATTTTTTCCAGGATGGTATTGTGTACCACGCTGACGAACGATGATGTTACCGGCAATAGCAGGTTGACCACCATAAATCTTTACACCCAGGCGTTTGCTCTGTGAGTCGCGACCGTTCTTAACACTACCTTCACCTTTTTTGTGTGCCATGACGTATGAATTTTAAATGATAACAGTTGTGCTGTTATCAGATTAAGCGATTTCGTTGATTTTAATTTTGGTATAGTGGGTTCTGTGACCTAGTTTCTTGCGGAAACCTTTCCTTCTTTTCATTTTAAAGGCGATCACTTTATCTCCTTGAAGATGATCAATGATTTCTGCTTTAACAACAGCTTTAACCGCATCACCAACAGTGAGGGTGCCATTGTTATCAAACATCAATACATCTGCAAATTCAACTTTGTCTCCGGCGTTTCCAGATATCTGGGGAACGTACAATGTTTGGTCCTTAGAAACCTTGAATTGCTGACCGGCTATTTTAACAACTGCTAACATAACTTACCAAAATTAGGAGTGCAAAGGTAAGGGGAATTTTCGTACCTCCAAACAGATTTTCTAAAATAATTAGTGCAAATTTAAGGAGTTTACTCGGGTTGAGGGCCTAAATTTGTCGGCATTCATCCATCATAGTGCTATGAAATTCAAGTCTTTTCTTGCAAAACCCTTCGCCTCCTACGTTTATAAGCAGGTAAAAAGGTCGATGCAACAGGCGGTACCCGACCAGGAAGCCATTTTTCGGGAACTGCTGAAAACAGGCTCCGGAACCCAGTTTGGAAAGGATCACCACCTGGGGGAGGTAAAGACAATGGAAGAATTCAGGCAGGCTGTCCCCATCCGCGATTACGAGCAAATCAAGCCCTGGATTGAGCTGGTAAAAGAAGGCAAGCATAATATATTATGGAAGGGCAAGCCGATCTATTTTGCCAAAACTTCAGGTACTACAAGTGGTGTGAAATACATCCCCATAACCAAGGATTCCATCCCCAATCATATCAATACAGCCAGAAATGCCCTGCTTTGCTATATGGCAGAATCAGGAAATTCAAAGTTTGCTGATGGAAATATGATCTTTCTATCGGGTTCCCCCGAACTGGAACGCATGGCAGGGATTCCAACCGGCCGGCTGAGCGGAATTGTAAATCACCATATTCCCAATTACCTGCGGAAAAATCAGTTGCCATCTTATGAAACCAATTGTATTGATGAATGGGAAACCAAGCTCGATAAAATTGTGGAGGAAACCATTGGGCAGAATATGACCCTTATAAGTGGAATTCCACCCTGGATGCAAATGTATTTCGACCGGCTCATGGAAAAAAGCGGAAAACGGGTAGGGGAACTGTTTCCGGAATTTTCGGTTCTCGTGCATGGCGGAGTGAATTTCGAACCATATAAAGCGAAACTGCTCGAGAGCATCGGCAGATCAGTGGCAGCCATTGAAACTTTTCCTGCATCAGAAGGATTTTTTGCTTTTCAGGACAGTCAGCAGGCCGAGGGACTTTTACTCAATACCAACAGCGGGATCTGGTTTGAATTTGTACCCGTGAATGAAATATTTAATGAAAATCCAACACGGCTTTCTTTGCAGGAGGTGAAAACAGGCGAGAATTATGCGCTCGTTATCAACAGCAATGCCGGCTTGTGGAGTTACAATATTGGCGATACGATCAAATTTGTTTCCACTGATCCATATAGAATAATTGTATCCGGACGGATCAAACATTTTATCTCTGCATTTGGTGAACATGTGATTGGAGAAGAAGTGGAATACAGTCTGATGAAAGCAGCAACAGAAACAGGTGTACATATTACGGAGTTTACCGTAGCGCCCATGATATCACAGGATAAAGGAAAATCCTTTCATGAATGGTTTATAGAGTTTGATACGGTGCCCGATAATATGGCTGCTTTTGCGCAACAGGTGAATGAAAACCTGCGCAAAAAAAATATCTATTACGATGATCTTATCACCGGAAATATTTTACTGCCCTTAAAAATTACACCGGTTCGCAAAAATGGATTTATTGATTACATGAAGAGTATCGGTAAACTGGGCGGACAAAATAAAGTGCCGCGTTTAAGCAATGATCGCAAACTGGCGGAGGCATTAGAACCCTGGTTTGAGCGTAAATAAAACTAACAAGCGTTCGATAATATTCAATATTTCGCCAGCCTAACAATATTTTAATGAATAATTTGGGAGAAGTTCATTAAAAACGTATAATTTTGGCTCGCATTTTAAACATAGGCAATTAAACGAATAATGAATAGTTTCCAACCAAATAGCGCTCCCTTTCAGCTGGACAGCCAGGTTGATGTACTTTTACATGCCTTTTGTTTTCTTCCCCGACCGCGACGTGGATGCTGATAGGACGAGCCCTTTGCACCGGCCCCTATCAGTGAAAAAAGCCCCAATGATTTAAGTTCTTACACCCAACGTGTACGCAGCCAGTTTACTGATCCTTTAATTTATTGCAAGTGGAAAATTCCGCCATTATCGTTAGGGTAGCCACTCCCGATGATATACATTATTCCGTTACCATTACTGATGAGATGGAATCCTCGGCCAAGGCCAGAGGTACCGGCATCGCCAAACGTTCTCCTGAATACATCGAACAAAAGATGAAAGAAGGAAAATCGGTGATTGCTATTACAGAAGAAGGGAAATGGGTGGGCTTTTGTTATATCGAAACCTGGAGTCATGGTGAGTATGTTGCCAATTCGGGACTGATCGTTTCACCTGAATACAGAAAAAGCGGTGTGGCTAAACGCATCAAGGAAAATATTTTCGCGCTGTCGAGAAAGCTCTATCCGAATGCCAAGATTTTCGGTCTCACAACCGGGCTTGCTGTAATGAAAATTAATTCCGATTTAGGATATGAACCGGTAACTTACTCCGAATTAACCCAGGATGAAGCATTCTGGGCGGGTTGTAAGAGCTGTGTGAATTACGATATTCTCATGAGCAAGGAACGTAAGAATTGTTTTTGTACGGCCATGCTCTATGATCCCAAAGACCATTACCAACCGGAAGAAACAGCCGAAGATTTCAAGCAGCATTCCAAAGGCTATGAACGCCTGCTGCGATTGAAGAAATCACGTTTTCTAAAAGCATTCAGGAAAATAACCGGCTCCGATTCTAAATCCGGTGGCGGTGGCGGACAGGTAAAAAAAAGGTTCTTTTCATTCTTTCATTTCTAAACTTATAAGCGAAGATGACATCGAAAAAAGTTGTACTCGGATTTAGCGGCGGACTGGACACTACCTATTGTGCTAAATATTTATTTGAAGACCTGGGATATGAAGTTCATTCCATTATTGTAAATACAGGTGGATTCAGTGAAGAAGAATTGACAAGAATTGAAGCGCATGCCAAAAAACTGGGCGTGAAATCGCATACAACCGTTGATGCCGTTAAAGGATACTATGATCGCATTATACAATACCTGATTTTCGGAAATGTATTGAAGAATAATACCTATCCGCTGAGTGTTTCGGCAGAACGGCTGAGCCAGGCCATTCATATTGCGGAACATGCAAGAGCCATTGGTGCCGATGCAGTAGCACATGGAAGTACCGGTGCAGGCAATGATCAGGTTCGGTTTGATATGGTGTTTCATATCATGATACCCAACCTGCCCATACTGACTCCCATTCGTGATTTGCAACTAAGCCGTGAAGCAGAGATTGAATATCTCAAAGCGCGCGATGTGGAGATGAATTTTGATAAAGCACAATATTCTATCAATAAAGGCTTGTGGGGAACAAGTGTAGGCGGAAAGGAAACTTTGAACAGCAAAGGCATGTTACCGGAAGAAGCCTGGCCAACACAGGTTACGAAAACCACACCGGAAGAAGTGGTGCTGCATTTTGATAAAGGGCATCTGACAGGAATCAATGGTCGCAGTTTTGATCATCCGGTGGACGCCATTCAGGCCTTACAGGCTATTGCCGGACCTTTTGGTATTGGACGTGACATTCACGTAGGGGATACCATTATTGGAATAAAAGGTCGGGTTGGATTTGAAGCAGCCGCACCAATGGTGATTTTGAAAAGTCACCATGCACTGGAGAAACATGTATTAACCAAATGGCAGTTAAGCTGGAAAGATCAGTTATCGCAGTTTTATGGCAACTGGTTACATGAGGGACAAATTCTGGATCCGGTGATGCGCGATATAGAAGCGTTTTTAGAGCATTCCCAGGAAACTGTAACAGGTGATGTATTTGTACAACTGCATCCTTATCGTTTTCAGATTATTGGAATTGAATCGAAGCATGACCTGATGTCGAGCAAGTTTGGGAAGTATGGTGAGATGAACAGTGGCTGGACGGGACAGGATGTACGCGGGTTCAGTAAGATTTTTGGAAATCAGACGGCGATTTGGAAGAACGTAAATGGAGGTGAGAAGTAGGAAGTTGGAAGTAGGAAGTTGGAAGTGGAAAAGTAAAAAGTGAAATGTGAAAGTATGAGTAAAATTAAAGCGGGTATAATAGGCGGGGCGGGGTATACGGGCGGAGAATTGATTCGACTGCTTATCAATCATCCGGATGCAGAATTGGTTTTTGTGCACAGCAAGAGCAGTGCGGGAAAGCCTCTTCATTCCGTACATGCAGATTTGCTGGGTGATACGGATTTACTGTTTACGGATTCACTGGATTGGAAAGTGGACTGTTTGTTTCTTTGCACCGGACATGGCGAAGCCAGAAAATTTTTGCAGGCTAATCCGCCTGCTGCCGGAACGAAAATTATTGATCTGTCAAATGATTTTCGGTTGAAGCAATCAGCTTCGCTTGGTGAAGTGGAATTTGTGTATGGATTGCCTGAATTAAATAGGGAAGCCATCCGCTCTGCTTCGGCTATTGCGAATCCGGGTTGTTTTGCAACAGCCATACAATTGGGATTGTTGCCATTGGCAAAAGCCGGCTTACTGGATGAAATTTATACTACCGGTATTACCGGTTCTACCGGAGCCGGACAGGGCCTGAGTGCGACCTCTCATTTCAGTTGGAGAGCGAATAATATACAGGCGTATAAGACATTGACGCACCAGCATCTTGGAGAAATCGGAGAATCGCTTTTGCAGTTGCAACCGGAAAGTGATATCGACCTGAGTTTTGTGCCCTGGCGAGGTGATTTCGCCCGTGGCATATTTATCAGTTCCACTCTTCATATGGATTTGCCTTTTGAAGAATTACAGGCCTTGTACGAAGTGTATTATGCAGATCATCCGTTTACAGTAGTGAGTTCTGATCCGATTTTTTTGAAACAGATTGTGAATACCAACAAAGCCATAATTCAATTGGAAAAAGTAGGCAGCAAACTGGTTATTCATAGTGCCATTGATAATTTATTAAAAGGTGCCAGCGGTCAGGCTGTTCAGAATATGAACCTCCTGTTTGATTGTGATGAACGAAGTGGCCTGCAATTAAAAGCCGCCGGCTTCTAATTGCAGGACCCCATTCACTTTATTCACCTAATTCACTAATTATGAAACTATTCGACGTATACCCTCTTAACAACATCACCATCACCTCCGCAAAAGGTGCGCGGGTATGGGATGAGAAGGGACAAATGTATTTGGATATGTACGGCGGTCACGCTGTAATTTCTATTGGTCACACGCATCCGCACTGGGTGGAGCGCATTGAGGAACAACTGGAAAAAATTGCGTTTTATTCCAATTCGGTGGTGATCCCGCAACAGAAAGAACTGGCTGATTTATTGGGGCGGGTTTCGGGAAAAGAAAACTACCAGTTATTTCTTTGTAATTCGGGTGCGGAAGCCAATGAAAATGCCCTGAAGCTGGCTTCTTTTGTAACCGGCAGAAGAAAAATCATTGCCTTTAAAAAAGCCTTTCATGGCAGAACATCGCTTGCTGTCGCGGCCACTGATAATCCGGCTATTGTTGCACCGGTTAACCAGACCGATGCGGTTATTTTTCTTCCCTTCAATGATGTGGACGCGCTTAAAGCGGTGTTCAATGCACAGGGAAAAGATATCGCGGCCGTAATTGTGGAAGGAATCCAGGGCGTGGGTGGAATTAATGTGGCAACGGATGAATTTTTGCAAACGATCCGGGAATTGTGTGATGCACATGGATCTGTTTATATAGCCGATTCCGTACAATGCGGATATGGCCGTTCGGGTAAATTTTATTCGCATGATTTTGCGGGAGTAAACGCAGATATCTATTCCATGGCAAAGGGGATGGGAAATGGGTTTCCGATTGGAGCCATTTCGATTGCGCCCCATCTTCATCCGAAACACGGAATGCTGGGTACAACTTTTGGGGGCAATCAACTGGCCTGTGCAGCAGCGCTTGCAGTATTGGAAATAATTGAAAAAGAGGGGTTGATTGCGAATGCTGAAAAAGTTGGTTCACAACTGATGAATTCGCTGAAGGAAATTCCCGAATTGAAAAATGTGCGGGGACGTGGATTGATGATTGGGTTTGATTTGCCGGAATCGCATAAGGATCTGCGTAAGGTGCTGTTGACTGATCATTTTATTTTTACCGGCGAGGCGAAACCGAATGTGATTCGTTTGCTGCCTTCACTGGCATTAACGCAGGCAGAAGCAGACGAATTCCTTTCGGCGGTTCGCAAAGAAATTTTAGTACCCGTCGACTGACAAATCACCCGACGGGTGATTGAAAAAACGAAACCATGAAAAATTTTACTTCAGTTCAGGATGTTGCTGATTTGCAGCAGTTGGTGGAATCGGCATTGGCGTATAAAGCGGAACCGTTTAAGGATGAAGCGCTGGGGCATCGCAAACGAATCGGGATGTTGTTTCTGAATCCCAGCATGCGGACCCGATTGAGTACCCAGGTGGCGGCACAGCAACTGGGAATGGAGGCGGTGGTTTTTAATGTGGGAAGTGAGGGATGGGCACTTGAGTTTGAGGAAGAAGCTATCATGAGCGGCAATACTGTAGAACATGTGAAAGATGCAGCACCTATTATGGGAAAGTATTTTGATATTTTGTGTATCCGCACTTTTCCCTCACTGAAGAACAAGGAAGACGATTATTCTGAATTATATATCAGGCAGTTTATAAAATATGCAGGCATTCCGATTGTGAGTCTGGAGAGTGCGACCCTGCATCCCCTGCAAAGTTTGACAGATATCATTACGATGCAGGAATATATGCGGCAGCCATCTCATGTGGCGCGTTTTGCAGGTCGCAAACCCAAAGTGGTGCTGACCTGGGCACCGCATGTGAAACCCTTACCACAATGCGTGGCGAATAGTTTTTCCCAATGGGTGAATGCCTGGGGAGAAGCAGATTTTGTAATCACACATCCCGAAGATTATGAACTGGCTGATCAGTTTACAAAAGGAGCACGTATCGAATACAACCAGGATGAAGCATTGAAGGATGCCGATTTTGTGTATGTGAAAAACTGGAGTACGTTTCAGGATTATGGAAAAATTTATACCAATGATCCTGAATGGATGATGACTAATGAGAAACTGGCATTGACCAATAATGCACGGGTGATGCATTGTTTGCCGGTGCGCCGGAATGTGGAATTGAGCGATGAAATTCTGGATGGTGCAAACAGTCTGGTTACCACGCAGGCGGGTAATCGGGTTTGGGCTGCGCAGGCAGTTTTGTCGGAAATTCTTCGCGGGAAATAAATTCTTCGCGCTAAATAAATGCAATGGTTTTTGTAATCAAGATAGGCGGGAATGTATTGGACGATGCGGCAGCATTGCAGGATTTTCTGCGTGCTTTTGCCTCGGTACCCGGACCGAAAATTCTGGTACACGGTGGTGGAAAAATTGCCACCAGGCTGGGTGATCAGTTGGGGATTCAATCGAATTATGTGGATGGCAGACGCATCACGGATGATGCGACGATTGATTTGGTGACGATGGTATATGGTGGATTGGTGAATAAACAACTGGTGGCACAATTGCAGTCGATCAATTGTAATGCGATCGGAATTACCGGTGCTGATGGGAATTTATTGCCGGCGGTTAAACGGCCGGTTAAAACAATCGATTATGGCTGGGTGGGGGATGTGCGTTCGGAATCGCTGCCCCTGGATCGCTGGAAAATTTTGCTGGATAATGGATTTGTTCCGGTACTGGCGCCGTTAACACATGATGGAGCCGGACATATGCTCAATACGAATGCGGATACAATGGCTGCAACGATTGCCATCGCACTGTCTGCGAGTTATCCGGTTCGGTTGATTTATTGCTTTGAGAAGAAGGGGATACTGGAAAATGTGGAGGACGAGGAATCGGTGATCCGGTTTATCAATCCGGATTTATATGTGCAGTTAAAAGCAGAGCAAAAATTATTTGCGGGCATTCTTCCAAAACTGGACAATGCTTTTGATGCAATAAACAAAGGGGTGCGGGAAGTGTTGATCGGCCATGCTGCTGACCTGGTGCGCAACACGGGATCCGATACTTCCGGCACCCTGATTTCGGGTTGATCAGGTTCACCCGACCGGTGCCACCGGTCGGGTGGCACCGGTCGGGTGAAGAGAAATAATGCAAGTGGAACAATTATATGAGGAAGCGCTGGGGCTCTTGAAGGGCCTGATCAGCATGCCGAGTCTGAGCCGGGAGGAGCAGGGTACGGCGGCGATGATCCGTCGTTTCCTGCAGGAACGGGGCGTGGAAGTGAATCAGCAGCTCAACAATGTGTGGGCAGTCAACAAATTTTACACACCGGGGAAACCTACGGTGGTGCTGAATTCGCATCACGATACGGTGAAGCCCAATCCGCAGTACACAAAGAATCCTTTTGAACCAATAATCGAAGAGGGAAAATTATTCGGACTCGGGAGCAATGATGCCGGCGGTCCGCTGGTAGCGCTGATTGCCTGCTTTCTGCATTTTTATCAGCAGGAAAATCTGCCTGTTAATCTGGTGTTGGCAGCTACGGCAGAGGAAGAAATATCCGGCGTTAACGGAGTGGAGGCTTTATTGAAGGATCCGGATTTTTTGCAAAGAACCGGACAGGCAGGCAATGGTGCAAATGAAAACACGGCTGCCTTCCAAAACTGGTCGGCCATTGTAGGTGAGCCCACTGAAATGGAACTTGCTGTAGCAGAAAAAGGCCTGTTGGTAATTGATTGCACCGTTACCGGAAAAACCGGACATGCAGCGAGGCAGGAAGGTATCAATGCATTGTACAAAGCAATGGACGCAATTAACTGGTTCCGGACTTATCAGTTTCCAAAACTATCGCCCACGCTGGGGCCCGTTCACATGAATGTGACGGTTATCCAAACCGAAAACAAGGCCCATAATGTAGTGCCGGGAACCTGTCAGTTTACGGTAGATATTCGGGTAACCGATGCCTATACACATGAAGAAATAGTGGAGATAATAAAAGCAACGATAGACGCGGAAATTAAACCCAGAAGTTTACGGATGCGCGCTACTGCTATCGGCGATGCACACCCGCTGGTGCAGGCAGGCATAGAACTCGGTAAAAAAGCCTATGGCTCACCTACCTGCTCGGATAAGGCCCTATTACCTTTTCCGGCATTGAAATGCGGTCCGGGTTTCAGTGGCAGAAGCCATTCAGCGGATGAATTTATTTATCTCGATGAAATTAAAACAGGAATCGCTACCTATATCGCATTACTGGAAAAAGCGATGCTTCACTTTCAATCAAACAAATAGAATCAGGCATGAAACTCTGGCAAAAAAATATACAATCGCTCAAAGAAGTAGAGCAGTTTACCGTAGGGCGGGATCGCGAGTTTGATCAGCTGATGGCCAAACAGGATGTGTTGGGGAATATGGCCCATGCGATTATGCTGGAAGAGATTGGCCTGCTTACAAAAGAAGAAAAGGACGATTTATTGAGAGAACTAAAATCGATTTATGCCATTGCAGCAAAAGGCGAATTAAAAATTGCCGATGGGGTGGAAGATATCCATTCGCAGGTGGAGTTTTTATTAACGGAAGCATTGGGTGATACCGGAAAAAAAATCCACAGTGCCCGCAGCCGGAATGATCAGGTGTTGGTGGATCTTAAATTATTTCTGCGCGATGAACTGCAGGCACTGGTAGAAGAAATTCAGCCATTTTTCGAATTGCTGCAAACGCAGAGTGAAAAATATAAAAACCAGTTGTTACCGGGCTATACGCATTTACAGCTGGCGATGCCCTCTTCTTTTGGCTTATGGTTTGGAGCTTATGCAGAAAGTCTGGTAGATGATCTGGTGACCCTTCAGGCAGCATATGAAGTGGTGAATAAAAATCCGTTGGGTTCGGCTGCCGGATATGGTTCCTCTTTTCCCATCAAACGGCAGCGTACAACCGAATTATTGGGATTTGCACAACTGAATCACAATGTGGTATATGCGCAAATGGGAAGAGGCAAGGCAGAACGGATTGTTGCCATGGCGCTTGCCAATCTTGCTGATACCCTGGCCAAATTATCGATGGATGCCTGTTTGTTTTTGAATCAGAATTTCGGGTTCATCAGTTTCCCGCCGGAGCTGACAACAGGCAGCAGTATTATGCCACATAAAAAAAATCCGGATGTATTTGAACTGATCCGTTCACATGGAAACCGGATTAAAGCATTGCCGAATGAAATCATGCTGATGACAACCAATTTGCCATCGGGGTATCATCGTGATCTGCAATTATTAAAAGAACATTTATTCCCTGCTTTTGGAACCCTGAAAAACTGTTTGAAAATGGCGGGATTAATGTTATCGAATATTGAGATCCAGCCCGATATTTTGAAAGACGAAAAATACCGGTATTTATTTAGTGTGGAGGAAGTAAATAAACTGGTATTGGCGGGAGTCCCCTTCCGCGATGCCTACAAGCAGGTTGGAATGTCAATTGAGAATGGGGAATACCGGTATTCAACCGAAGTGCAGCATAGCCACGAAGGCAGTATTGGTCAGCTCTGCACTGAACAAATCAGCGAGGCCATGCAGGCCGTGATCAACCGCTTCAATTTTACCGCTACAAATTCGGCAGTGGAGGAATTATTGCGTTAATTTGCCCTCCATGCAAAAACGTATCGCACTATTCGGATCCACGGGATCTATAGGAACGCAGGCATTGGCTGTAATTGAAGCCAATCCGCAGTTGTTTACGGCGGAAGTGCTTACTGCGCAACAAAATGATGAACTGCTGATTCAGCAGGCATTGAAGTTTCAGCCCAATATTGTAGTGATTGGGGATGAGAGCAAGTACCAGAAAGTGAAGCAGGCCCTGTCTTCCACTGATGTAAAGGTATTTGCCGGTGAAAAAGCGCTGGAAGAAGTGGCGGCCATGGATTGCTATGACCTTATGCTGGCCGGGATTGTGGGTTTTGCGGGATTAAAGCCGACCCTGCAGGCGGTTGAACAGGGCAAACCCGTGGCGCTTGCCAATAAGGAAACCCTGGTGGTGGCGGGCGATATTGTGATGCAGAAAGCGATTGAAAAGCGGGTTCCCATCATACCGGTGGACAGTGAACATTCGGCCATTTTTCAGTGCCTGGTGGGAGAGAACCTGAATCCGATAGACAAGATTATATTAACCGCTTCGGGCGGCCCTTTTCTGGGGAAAAAACCCAATTTTCTGGTGAACGTAAAGCGGGATCATGCCCTGCAGCATCCGAACTGGAGTATGGGTGCGAAGATCACCATCGATTCGGCCACTTTAATGAATAAGGGGCTGGAAATGATTGAGGCGAAATGGCTGTTTAACCTGAAGCCCGATCAGGTGCAGGTGTTGGTGCATCCGCAGAGTATAATCCACAGTATGGTGCAGTTTGAGGATGGATCGATCAAGGCGCAGATGGGGTTGCCGGATATGAAACTGCCGATACAATATGCGATGGCTTTTCCGCAACGGATTGTGAACCAGTTTCCCCGCTATGATTTCCGCAAACCGAATACCCTGACATTTGAGGAACCGGATGTGAAAACCTTCCGGAATCTGGCATTGGCCACGGAGGCACTGCAAAGAGGGGGAAATCTGCCCTGTATTCTGAATGCCGCCAATGAGATAGCGGTGTATGCATTTTTAAGAAACAGAGTGGGTTTTCTTGATATGACCGATGTAATCGAGCGTACCATGAATAAAATGGACTTCATTGCCCAACCCACTCTGGAACAATATTTTGAAACGGATGCGGCGGCCCGTGAATTTGCCGCCACACTCATTCATCTTTAATTTTTAATGATCAGGGTATCTGCCTGAACAAGGGTGGTACCGTTGAAATAGCGTAGGGTGTATTTTCCTTCCACCTGAAGACGGAATTTGAAGGTGGTGTCTTTGGAATAGGGGAAAGGATCACAGGTAACGGCTGGTAAAGCAGGGTTTGGTTTGGATCCAATTGCCTGAATATCAAATTGGTTGGTACCGGAGGTGCGGGTATCAATGCCTTCGAAGCGGTAACATTGATCGGGTGCCGTTACCCGGATTTGAGCAGTAACCGTATCCGTTGTTTTAGCAGTATCGGGCATATTGATATTGGCAAAGGAGATGGTAACCAGTACCCGCTCGTCCGGTGGTAAATCTTTGGTTTTCAAACAGGCGGTCAAACTCAGCACCACAGCAGCGGATAAAACTAATTTCTTCATGTATCGATCGTTTAATAAACCTGACAAAATACAGTTTTAATCCGTTGTACCGCCTAAAAAAATTATAGTTCTGATAGGGTTTTTTCACTGATATTTGTCGATATACATACATAGTACCTGACTGAATCATATGATATTTTTAGCAATTAATTGGGCGGAAGTAGGAGTAAAAGCCGGGCAGTTTATCCTTTCTTTTTCGATTATCGTTATTCTCCATGAATTGGGGCATTTTTTACCAGCACGCTGGTTCAAGTGCCGGGTGGAGAAGTTTTACCTGTTTTTCAATCCGTGGTTTTCTTTGTTTAAGAAAAAAATCGGCGAAACCGAATATGGTTTGGGCTGGGTGCCATTTGGCGGATACGTAAAGATCAGTGGCATGGTGGATGAGAGCATGGATAAGGAGCAAATGAAACTGCCACCGAAGCCCTATGAATTCCGTAGTAAACCGGCCTGGCAGCGACTCATCATAATGGTGGGCGGGGTAATAGTGAACCTGGTACTCGGGTTCCTGATTTATGCCATGATGTTATGGTATTGGGGCGAGTCTTATGTGCCTACCAATAAATTCACTTACGGAATTGCTACCGATTCCATTGCACAGAGCATTGGTCTGCGGGATGGAGATAAAATTCTTTCTGTTGACGGGGAATACATCGATCGGTTTAATAAAATTCCGTTGCGGGTTATTTTGAATGGCGCTAAAACATTTGAAGTGGAGCGCGATGGCAAACCGGTTACGATTGACATTCCTGAAAGTTTTGCGGCGGATCTGATACATTATAAAGCGATCAGTTTTATTGATATGCGGGTTCCGTTTTTGGGATTAAATACCATTGCGGATACCAGTGCGGCGAAGAAAGCAGGACTGCGCAAAGGGGATAAAATTCTGGCGGTGAATAACCAGCCTGTTCCTTATTTTCATACGTTTCAGTTATTAATTCGCAAGAATAAAGAGAAGACGGTTCAGTTGCAGGTAGCACGGGGGGCAGACACCTTTCAGGTTAGTGCAGCGATTCCTAAAACCGGCGTATTGGGCATTACCCCTTTATCATTTGCCGATAAATTTGAACTAAAAGAAGTTAAATACGGATTTTTGGAAGCGGTTCCTGCCGGGTTCAAGAAGAGTATTGAAACACTTACTTCTTACTGGTTGCAATTAAAACTGATTTTCAGCGGCAAGGTAAATACCAATGAATCATTGGGCAGTGTAATCAGTATTGGAAAGATGTTTGCTCCCGTGTGGGACTGGCAGCAGTTCTGGGGGTTGACGGCATTTTTCAGTCTGGTGCTGGCTTTGATGAATATATTACCCATACCCGGACTGGATGGCGGACATGCCCTGTTCACGCTCTATGAAATGATATCGGGCCGCAAGCCGAGTGATAAGTTTATGGAGTATGCGCAGATGGTGGGCATGATTTTGCTGCTGGGGTTGATGGCCTATGCGCTGGGATTGGATATCTTCCGGTTGTTTAAATAGCATGCAATATGATGTGGTATAAAAACAGGATTTCAGTTCCGGTTTTATTGGCCTCATTAAATGTGCTGTTCGTTCTGTCAGGCTTTTCTCAGTCCTTTGAAAAGATGGCGCATAGGGGTGGAAGTGCGCTGATGCCAGAAAATACCATTATTGCGATGCAGAATGCGTTGGATTTTGGTGTTAGTCTGGAAATGGATCTTTATCTCAGTAAAGACAAGCAGGTATTTGTTTATCATGATGATAAGCTGTCTCCCAAATTTGGAAGTAATCCGGATGGTACGCCGGTAACGCAGGAGCAGGCTGCGAAAAAGAAAATCATTGATTTTACGTATGCTGAATTAAAGCCCTATGATATGGGCATACGGGCGCATCCGGATTTTCCAAGGAGAAAGCGGGTGAAAGCAGGTATACCCTTGTTTAGTGAGCTGATAGATTCGGTTGAATCTTATGCGCGAAGTGGTGGTTTGCGGTTGCCGAATTATTCCATAGAAATCAAAGTGCCGAATGCAAGCCTGGCTCCGCGGTATAAGGCTGATCTGGTGGATAGTGCCATTCGAATAATCAGAGCTAAAAATATTCTTGCCCGCGTTATAGTTCAATCATTCGACATTGAAGTGCTCGAGTACCTGCATAAGGAGTATCCTCTTGTGAAAGCAGCTTATCTGGTAGGGCAGGGGGATTATCTGGACAACCTTAAAAAACTCAGTTTTACACCAACGGCTTACAGTCCGCCTTATCAGTTGGTTACGCCCGAACTGATTGCATACTGCCATACCAACAACATGCAGGTTGTAACCTGGACGGTGAACAATAAAAAAGACATCGAGCGGCTGAGGCAAATGGGCGTAGATGTGGTAATGTCAGATTATCCCGATTATTTTCTTCCCTGAAAATTCACCCGACCGGTGCCACCCGCCGGGTGGCACCGGTCGGGTGATTACAGATCAATACCGATTTTTTTCATGAGTATGCTGGCGTTCATGCTGGTGCAGATCCCGGTTTTTAGTTTGTAATCGAAATAGAGTTCTTCACCTTCCACGGAAACATCAAAATGATAATTGGTGATAGCGGCAGGGGCTTCTGCTTGAAGTTCTGTCAATACCAGGTCGTGAGTGGCCAGGAGTCCGGTTGCGTTTTGTTTGATGAGCTGCCTGATCAGCGCGCGGGATCCTGTTTGGCGATCCTGTGAGTTGGTGCCGCGCAGGATTTCATCGAGCAGGAGGAAAACGGGTTCGCCGGCGTTTACTGCTTCAATAATATTTTTCAGTTTGGTGAGTTCCGCATAAAAAGTAGAGGTGTTTTCTTCCAGGTTATCGGCGATGCGCATGCTGCTCATGATGCGCATATTGCTGACGGTTAGTTGTTGTGCCACTACGGGAGCGCCGGCCATGGCCAGCACCTGGTTGATGCCGATGCTGCGGAGGAAAGTACTTTTTCCTGCCATATTGGAACCGGTTATGAGCGCGATAGCGGGTCGGCCGCTGGTACTGAAATTATTGGTGATGCATTTCTCCACAGGAATCAGCGGGTGTCCGAGACCGGTGGCTATGAAAGTGCCGGGTTGGTTGTTCAGTTCAGGAAAGCTGTAGTTCGGATGGTTAAAGGAGAAGCGACCCAGTGAGTTGAGGGCTTCCAGTTCGGCGATGGTGGTGAACCATTGGCGGATAGCGGAATGGTGACCGGCTTTCCAGTTTTCGAGGCTCCATACCTGTTGGAGATCCCAGAGCAGGAAGGTATTGAGGGGGATATAGACCAGGGGATTGAGGCGGTAGTCAAAGCGGTCGAGAATTTTTCGTAGTTCGCGGATGGCTGCGGAGGCTTTTTGCGAATTGTTGGCAGCGATGGCGGCCTGGTGACTTTTCAGGAGATCGGATTGGAAGCTGGCGGATTCGATCCATTCAAGGGAATTGGAGAGGGTTGCGAGGGAGGGCAGAATGGAATCGAGTTGGCGATAAATGGGCTGGATGCCTTTGGAAATATAAAAAGCGGTGGCGAGCAGAATAAGAACCAGCAGGTAGAAGGGGCCAGATGGCAGGATGTCAATGATATGCAGCAGCAGGGCGCCGAGGGCAAGAATGGGCCAGGCGAAACGCAGCAGGTTCCATGTTTTTTTGGGAGCGTATTGGGAGTTGGTGGCAGCCCAGTTCAGGATTTGATTGCGAGCAGTATTGGTAAGCGGTTGCTGGTGGCCATAGGCTTCGAGCTGGAGGCTCCAGGCGGGTTGAGAGGCCAGGTCGCGGGTGGCGGATTGGCGTAAGCGGATGGTATCGTTGTCGGCAGGATTAAGCAGCCAGTTGGCGAGGGTTTCGTGTGCTTCTTCGCCGGTGGTTCGGTGAAGAAACTGAAAGAGGGAGGCTTTTCCGAAGAGGTCCAGGTCGCCGGCGTAGGGGTGTTTGGATGGGGCCAGGGGTTCGCCGGTTGGGCGATGTGTAAAAAGGTGTTGGGCGATGGTATTTTCTTCTTTAATAAGTCGAACGATTTCTTTCAGTAGCAGGAGCCGATCGGTATATCGGAGACTGAGTTTCACCAGCAGCAGGAAGATAGCGAGTGAGATGGCGAAGAGCAGGAAGAGCAGGGAGAAGGATTGGGATCTGTAAAAATAGAGGAGTCCGGCCCCGAGTACCAGGGTCAGTACGCGCAATAGGGAGATGCGGTTTCTTTTTTGCGAAAGTGCCTGAATTTCAGTGTTGATTGCTGTTAGATGACTCTTATAGAACTGTAAATGATCCATTTTCATAGGTCGTGAAACTAGGATATTTTCGTATCTTTGCAAGTTCGAATTAGGAACCTGGAAATTTGAGTTATAGGCTTGTTGTTAGCCACTTCTAACTTTTTACTTCCAACTTCTAACTTCCTACGGGGGCTGTACTGGTTTCGACAGCGTAGTTCTTTGAGAGTGTAAGCATGCCGTGCGTTGGATAATTAGCACGTAAATCTGAATACCCGAACTTCAAATGGCAATACACAGTATGCCATGGCTGCCTAATCAGTGATTAAGTAGTCATTAGGGCCGCGTTGAGCAGGTTGATCTGTTACCAAGCTCCGCCGCCGACTCAAAACAAAATACAGGTTGCTGTTCAACCAGGCTGTGAGTTGAACTTAAGACTATCCAGCTAAGGAGGGAATTGGTTTGTTGATTTCCTGTTCTTTCCCGACAAGTAATAATTAACTAAGCATGTAGAAAGCTTTCGGCGGATATGTTTGGACGGGGGTTCGACTCCCCCCAGCTCCACCAGAGTTAGTAAAAAGAGCCTGTAAGATGCAGATTTTGCGGGCTTTTTTTATATGGAATATTTTATAATTTTATAAAAAATGATCTCCGATGAAATCCGGAAAAAACTTCAAAATATCGTTGGAGGAAATGACATTGAAGGGGAAGCAGATCATTGCACAACAATCAGAAATCTCTTTAACAAAAGCTTTGGCTCAAATCCGACAGTTAAAAGCGAATTCGAAAGTCGGTCAATTCTCAAAGAAGAGCAGGCAAGCTTCCTGAAAATCCACTCTAAAAAATTAGGACTCTGGTTGCCCGCACTTGAAAATGGGGCTAAATTTTTAACCAGGGGAGGTGAATCTGAAATTTATCTGGCTCCTGATCATCGAAATGTTTTCAAAATAAACGATGCAATTTATTATGCAACCTGGACTGAGTTTTTAAATAGTTTGGTGATTCATAATATACTATTTCCAAATACGAAATATGAGTTGATTGGATTTATGCTGGGAAAAGACGGGCAGTTATGTGCTGTACTTAAGCAACCGTTTATTCAGGGTGAACAGGCTGACTTAGGTGATATTTCTGAGCATTTGATATTTAATGGTTTTCAAAACATCAAAAGGCAGGATTACTTCAATAAAGAGCTGGGATTAGCACTAGAAGATATGCACGATGAAAATGTAATTGCCTGTGCTGATGTCCTGTTTTTTATAGATACAGTTTTCTACATAATGGGGAGTGAGTGAATTTCCCAATAGCATTCTTTAATGGTTCTTAGAAATTACCGTGTTTTCACGGGTTGCGGGAATCAATTTTCTCTTTTACATTTAGTTAAGGAAATAATACTTGCTTTGATGGCGGGTAATTTCTATTTTGGAAACTGTAACCTTATCGCGGTGCCTGTGACCGAGGGGGCGAAGCTATTGGGTAAGCTCACCGTAGCTTAATCCAATCTTCATCCAAACTTCATTGGATCATCACAGTGTCAATTCAACTTATCATGATAGGTTAAAGAGGAGGAGAGTTTCCGTGGCTTGAAGGGGGAGATTAATTTGTGAAGTAATGAAAAGTGAAGAGGGGTATAGAGATGCGGAGCATTGGGAATTGGTACAGGTTCGCCGGATTTTTCTTTCCGGAATACATCATCGGGGGGCGGATCGGATTGCCCTGTTTTTTCCGGATGACCGGGTATTGCTGAGAATTTTACGTCCATTGGGCATACAGTGGTCCAGAACGCATCGGTGTTGGTATGGGCCACTAAGTGCGGTCTGGTTTCGGCGGTTGGAGGAATTGGTTGATGAGCATCTTGAATTGGACAGGCGGGGGCTGGATTTGTTTCTGAAAAAAGAAGAGATACCAGAAGATTTAGGTGCGGAGATAAAAGCGGCTAGTATGTTGGATCCTGAGAGATTACAGGCGCTAAAAGAGCCGAAGGAGCGGCTGGAGCTGACGACGCCAAAGGAGCAGGAGCGTTTTCCCGTTCGTGGCCATGCCCTGGTTGAGAATAATCGAATTTCAGAAGAGAACCGCATTGCGCTGGAAGCAGCGAAAAGGGAGTTGATATTAAAGGCGTATAGCCCCAGTACGATCCGGACTTATTTGTATGAATTAAGTGGTTTTTTTGGGTTGCTGGGAACTCACCGGGCGGATGATATGACGGCAGATCGGATCAAAGATTATCTGGCTTATTGTTTTACGGAGTTAAAGTTAAGTGAGCATACCATCCACAGCCGGATGAATGCCTTGAAGTTTTATTATGAGCAGGTATTGAAGCGGGATCGGATGTTTTTTGAGATTTCGCGGCCGAAGAAGCCATCGCAGTTACCAAAATTATTGAATGAGGAGGAGTTGTCGCGATTGTTTAATGCGTTGGTGAATCGGAAGCATAAGGCGATGTTGTTTACGATTTACAGTGCGGGGTTACGGGTGAGTGAGTTAGTTCGGTTAAAGTTAGCTGATATAGATGCGGTACGGATGCAGTTGTTGGTAGAGCGGGCGAAGGGAAAGAAGGATAGGTATGTGAATTTGAGTCCGGTTTTGCTGGATATTTTGCGGAAATATATCCAGTTGCAGGAGCGGCGTCCGCGGAAGTTTTTATTTGAGTCGGAGCAAACTGGGGAGGCTTATTCGATTCGAACGGTGCAGCAGATATTTCATCAGGCGAAGGAGCGGGCCGGCATATTGAAGGAGGTAGGGGTGCATAGTTTGCGGCATAGTTTTGCGACGCATTTATTGGACAAGGGGGTAGACATTCGTTATATCAAAGATTTGCTTGGTCATTTCAACATAAAAACAACAGAGCGTTATTTGCATGTGAGTAAGAAGCAGTTGGTCAATATTGTAAGTCCGTTTGATGATTTAATTCGACGTGGTGGGGTGGAGTGGTAGGTTTCAAGGGGATTTGTTTCCAGGGAATCCATCATATCATAATTCGCGGCATTTTAAACCAGCAAATCTAAATCCAGTAAACCACAATTCACCTCAACGCAATGCCCGCTCCCAAAACAGATTGACGCAACCGCAATTCAATCAGACGCAAAGAACCCAATTCATTTTCAACATTTTATTTTTTAACCCCCAACGTCTAATTGCGTAAATAAAAGCGTTAGCGGTAATTCAACGCCGTCTGTACACGAGTTATGGTGTCGGTGGTTGCCCTAACTTTTAATTCAATAGGTCCTGTAAAGTGGGCCCGGAACAATTGCTTCATCTTGCTAAGCCGGACAAAAT